>LXNI01000005.1_pt1:52500-222876 | contig 222876 bp, 214 predicted proteins | sample 809091 | NCBI WGS metagenome assembly LXNI01 (sample SAMN04870527, study PRJNA318959) | sponge metagenome | biome: 01000161; feature: marine sponge reef; material: water | host: Sarcotragus foetidus | place: Greece: Milos, Mediterranean Sea | collected 2013-05-29 | depth 5-7 m
GAATCGAGGTGTTCATCCCTGAGCGCGACCGTGGGGAGGCCGAATCCGGCGATGTCGTGGTCGCCCAGGTCACGGACTGGGGGGATGACGGTCCGGGCCCGGCGGGTCGCGTCGAACGTGTGCTCGGGCCGTCCGGAGATCCGGGCGTGGCCGTGGTCGCGATCCAGGTCGGGTACGGGATTCCCGATGCGTTCCCGGGGGCCGTTGAGGAAGAGGCGGCGGCTCTGGCCGCGCGGGGGATCGGGCCGGCGGATCTGGCAGGGCGCGAGGATTGTCGGCGTGAGCGCGTGATCACGATCGACCCCGGGGACGCGCGCGACCACGATGACGCGCTCTCCATCGAACGGATGGCGGGCGGTGGGGCGCGGATCGGAATTCACATCGCGGACGTATCGCACTATGTGCGCGAAGGGGAAGGGCTCGACGCGGAAGCTTGGGAGCGCGGCACTAGCGTGTACCTCGTGGATCGCGTGCTTCCCATGCTCCCGGACGCCCTGTCGAGCGACCTCTGCTCGCTCGTGCCCGGGAAAGACCGGCTCACGCTGGCCGCCTTCCTCACCGTGGATCGCGGCGGAAGGCTCCGGGGCACGCGCTTCGCCCGGGCTGTCATCCGTAGTGCGCACCGGCTCTCGTATGAAGAGGCGCAGGAGGTGATGGACGGCGAAGCCACACCGGCGGCGCGGCGGGATCCGGGCCTGCGTGAGGACCTTCGCGCGTTGCTCGAGGTGAGCCGCAGCTTCCGTCAACGGCGCCGCGCGCGGGGCAGCCTCGACTTCGACCTTCCGGAGTCGCGCGTCGTGCTCGACGAAGAGGGGGTTCCCGTCGACGTCCGGCGGCGCGAGCGGTTCGACTCGCACCGGCTCATCGAGGATCTGATGATCGCGGCGAACGAAGCGGTGGCGGAGTGGGCGATCGAGGCGGGGGTGCCCGTACTGTACCGCATCCACGAGGAACCGAACCCCGAGAAGATCGACACGCTGCGCCTGCTGGCGAGCGAATTCGGACTCTCATTCCCGCAGCGAAACCCGCGCCCGCGCGACTTCCAGCGACTGCTCGACGCCGTGAGGGGCAGGGTCGAGGAGTCCGTCATCTCGGTCCAGATCCTGAGGAGCCTCGCCAAGGCCCGCTACGAGCCGGGCAACGAAGGCCATTTCGGGCTCGCCTCCCCGGCGTACCTCCATTTCACCTCGCCCATCCGCCGGTATCCGGACCTCGTCGTGCACCGGCAGCTGGCTCGCTGGCTGGCGAACCCCGGTTCCGCGCGCGAGATCAGCCGGGAGTGGCTCTCCGCCACGGCCCGACACGCCTCGGCCCGGGAGGAGAACGCGGCCCGGGCGGAGCGTGATTCGGTGGACCTCAAGAAAGTCGAGTTCATGGAGCGGCACGTGGGGGATCATTTCGACGGCACGATCAGTGCCACGGCCCGCTTCGGTTTCTTCGTGCGGCTCAACGCGTACGATATCGAAGGTCTCGTCCATGTGAGCCGCCTCTCGGGGGACTACTACGTCCACGACGGGACGAAGCATGTGCTGCGGGGGCGCCGAACGCGCAGGAGCTACCGGCTCGGGGACCCCGTGGAGATTCAAGTTGTGCGCGTGGATCGCGAGGCACGGCGGATCGATTTCGATCTCGTCTGACGCGACTCCGGAAAGTTCGCCTTCCGGGGGGAAACGTGGTCTATTTACCGCCGGCAAATCACACCCCACACGGACCCGACGCGCGCGCGGAGGGCTGGAGCCGGACATGACGGAGCTCGCGAAACAGAAAGAACGCGCCGAGGCGCTGCGCGGCCGGCTCGATGAGCTACGGGGGTATCTTTGAGATCTCCGAGAAGCTGACGCGCATCGGCGAACTCGAAAAGAAGATGGCAGCCCCCGCGTTCTGGAACGACCAGGACGCCGCGAAGGAGGTCATCGGGGAAACGAACCTGCTCAAGAGCTGGACGGGTCCCTGGGCGGACTGCTCGGCCCGCGTGGACGACCTCCTCGAGATGACGCTGCTGCTCGAGGACGAGGACGACTCGGAGCTGGAGGCGGAACTCGAGGGCGGACTCGACGGGGCGGAAAGGGCGGCGTCCCGCCTGGAATCCCGTAACATGCTGCGGGGAGAGGACGCCCACCGCAGCGCGCTCGTCACGATCAACCCGGGCGCCGGCGGTACGGAGTCACAGGACTGGGCCCAGATGCTCATGCGCATGTACGTGCGCTGGGCGGAACAGCACGACTACAAGGTCGAGATCATGGACCTCCTTCCCGCCGAAGAAGCCGGGATCAAGTCCGCCACCCTCGATGTGGAGGGGCAGTTCGCCTACGGGTATCTCTCGGCCGAACGCGGCGTCCACCGCCTCGTGCGCATCTCCCCCTTTGACTCGCAGGGGCGCCGCCACACCTCCTTCGCCTCGGTGTTCGTCTATCCGGTGGTCGATGATGACATCGAGATCGAGGTCAATGAGGAAGACCTCAGGATCGACACGTTCCGGGCATCGGGGGCGGGCGGCCAGCACGTGAACAAGACGGATTCCGCGGTGCGCATCACGCATCTCCCGACGGGGATCGTCGTCTCGTGCCAGCAGGAACGCAGCCAGCACAAGAACAAGTCCAAGGCGATGAAGATGCTGCAGGCCGCCCTCTACCAGCGCGCCGTCGAGGAGCGGGAAGCGCGCCGGGCCGAACTCGAAGGCGCGAAGACGCGGATCGAGTGGGGTCGACAGATCCGGTCCTACGTCCTGCAGCCGTACAAGATGGTCAAGGACCACCGGACGAACCTCGAGGTCGGCAATGTCGACGCGGTGCTCGATGGCGAGCTGGACGGTTTCATCCAGGCCTTCCTCCAGGAATCCGGCAAGACGAGCGCATGAACTGCCCATCGTGCGGTTCCGATACCGTTGGACTCCGCGACGGGGCCTGCACCGCGTGCTGGTACGCGTCCGAGGCGCGACCGAAGCCGGTAAGGGACCGCTTCGCGAAACTCGCTCGCCTGCGCGAACTCGGCCTCGAACCCTACGGCTACGGGTTCGATCGTTCCCACGAGCTGCGCGCGGCGTTCGCGGCGTTCGAGGAGGCGGAGGCGGCGGCCGAGGGGGCGACGGACGGCGAAGGGCCCGCCGAAATCGACGGCGTCCGTGTCGCGGGCCGCATTCTGTCCTACCGGGACCTGGGAGGGAGTGCTTTCGCGCACATCGGCGATCGCGACGGGCGACTGCAGATCCACTTGCGGCGCAACCTCCTGGGGGATGAGGGTTCCGCGCTCATGGACCTGCTCGACCTCGGCGACTGGGTCGGCGTCGAAGGCGCCGTCTTCCGCACCCGGCGGGGAGAGGTCACGGTGCGGGCCGAATCCCTCACGCTCCTGACCAAGACCCTCCGTCCGCTCCCCTTCGGGAAGGAGGAGGTCGCCGAGGACGGTCAGCGCGTCGTGCACAGCGGGTTCAGCGACCAGGCCTCGCGCTACCGCCAGCGGTATGCGGATCTGGCGGTGAATCCGGAGGTGCGCGAGGTGTTCCGGATCCGGAGCAGAATCGTCACGGAACTCCGCCGCTGGCTTGACTCGCGCGACTTCCTCGAGGTGGAGACTCCGGTACTGCAACCTCTCTACGGCGGCGCGCTCGCACGACCGTTCTCCACCCACCACCACCGGCTCGACCGGAAGATGTTTCTGCGGATCGCGGATGAACTCTATCTGAAGCGGCTCATCGTGGGGAATCTCGACCGCGTGTACGAGATCGGACACGACTTCCGGAACGAGGGGATCGACCGCACACACAACCCCGAATTCACTATGCTCGAGCTGTATTTCGCGTTCGCGGACTACGAGGACGTGATGGAGCTCACCGAGACGATGATCGGCGACGTCGCGCGGGAGGTGATGGGGACGACACGGTTCGAGTACGACGGCGCGGAGGTGGACCTCGCCGCGCCCTGGCCGCGCGTCCGCTGGGATGAGGCCTTCTCGTCGGCTACCGGTCTGGATCCGCGGCGCGCGAGCGAGGACGACCTCCGCACACTGGCGGAAGAAGCCGGACGCACGGACGCCGACCAACTCTCTCGCGTCCAGATTCTCGACACGCTGTTCTCGGATCTTGTCGAACACCGGATCACGGACCCCGTCTTCGTGTACGGCCACCCGATCGAGATGAGCCCGCTCGCGAAGCCGATGCGGGGAGAACCGGATTTCGCGGAGCGATTCGAGGTCATCGTGTGCGGCTTCGAACTCGTGAATGCGTTCAGCGAACTGAACGACCCGGTGGATCAGTGGAACCGGTTCGCGGCGCAGCGGCGCCTGAGAGAGGCCGGCGACCAGGAGGCGATGGAGATCGACGAGGACTATGTGCGGGCGCTGGAGTATGGCCTTCCTCCGACGGGTGGATTCGGGCTCGGCGTCGACCGACTGGTGATGCTGCTCACCGGACAGACATCCATTCGCGATGTCGTCCTCTTCCCCATGCTCCGTCCGGAGGAGGGGCAGTCGTGAGCGCAGGCCGGGGCCGCTTCGAGCGCTTCGTGGCGCGGCGCTACCTGCGGGGGACCGGGCGGCGCATCTCCGTCTTCGGCATCTTCCGTGCTTTCGGCCGCTTCCTGCGCCAGCCGTGGCGGCCCTTCGGGGGCGGCGGCACCGTGGACGAAAGAGACTCGAGGCTCGTTGCCTTCATATCGAGCCTCGCCGTGGGGGGCGTAGCCGTCGGCGTGATGGCCCTCATCGTCGTGATCGGAGTCCTCAACGGCCTTCAGGAGAGCCTGCGGGATCGGATCCTGAGCGGTGGCCCGCACGCGCACGTGATGGAACTCGACAGCGGCTTCCAGATGGCGGATTGGGAGACGGTCCTCGACCGCGTTCGGCAAGACGAGAATGTGGTCGCGGCTTCACCCTTCGTTTTCAACAAGGTCGTCCTCAACGCGGGCGACAGTTACAACGAATCGGTCGTGCTGCGCGGCATCCCGGACGACCCGGAGGGGATGCGGATCGCCGGGCTCATGGAGCACCTCATCATCGGGGAGCCACCCTTCGGCCCGACCGAATCCGGGAACCCGGGCATCGTGGCGGGACGGGGTCTCGCTCAGAAGCTCGGCCTCTATCAGGGCAAGCTCATCACCGCCGCCTCCCTTCAGAACACGCCGCTCTCCGCTCTGGGCTTCTCGCCCGCGCTTGCACGCTTCGAGGTCACCGGAATCTTCCAGACGGGACTGTATCAGTACGACGACGAGCTGGTGATGGCCCCTCTGGCGGAGGCGCAGGCACTACTCGGCCTCGGCGAGGCCGTGACCGGCATCGAGTTCGACGTGAGCGACCCGTGGGAGGCGAGACAAGTGTCCGCCCGGCTGGAGGAGGCGCTCGGCTGGCCCTACCGCGTGGAGGGCTGGCAGGAGCTCAACAGCAGCCTCTTCTCCGCGCTTCGCCTCGAGAAGCTCGGCATGGCCGTCGTGCTCATCCTGATCGTGCTGGTCGCCTCCTTCAACATCGTCTCGACGCTCGTGATGATGGTCGCCGACCGCACGCGGGAGATCGGGATCCTCCGGTCCATGGGAGTGACGGCACGGAGTGTGGGGAAGGTGTTCACGAACATGGGGCTCTTCATCGGCGTCGTCGGTACGACGCTGGGCGCCGTGCTCGGCGCCATCCTGGCCTGGGCCCTGACGCGTTACGAGTTCATCGCACTCCCCAGCGATGTGTACTTCATCGACCGCCTTCCGATCTCGCTGGCGCCGCTCGACGTTACGCTGATCATCCTCGGTTCGCTGCTCATCTCCTACCTGGCCACGATCTATCCGGCGCGAAAGGCCGCAGCGCTGGCACCCGTCGACGCGATCCGGCACGAGTGACCGTGCAACGAGCGGGAAAGGCGCCGCCGGCAGTCCGAACGGCGGGACTCATCCGGACCTTTCCGAGCCCTGATGGCGGTCTCATACCGGTCCTGACCGGGATCGACCTCACCGTGGACCTCGGAGATTCCCTGGCCATCGTGGGTCCCAGTGGGTCCGGGAAGTCCACGCTGCTACATTTGCTCGGCGCCCTCGATCGGCCGACGGGAGGCGACGTCTGGCTGGGAGGCGAGCGGGTGTCGGAACTCGAGGGGGAACGGCTGGCCGAGCTGCGGAACCGTTTCGTCGGCTTCGTCTTCCAGTTCCATCACCTGCTGCGCGATTTCACGGCGCTGGAGAACGTGATGCTGCCGCGGTTGATTGCCGGGGCATCGCAGGAGGAGGCCCGGGATCGGGCCGCCGGGCTGCTCGCTCAGGTGGGGCTGGCGGAACGCGAGAGTCACCGGCCGCGCCGGCTTTCCGGGGGCGAGCAGCAGCGGGTCGCAGTGGCCCGGGCGCTGGCGAACTCGCCGCCGCTCGTACTGGCGGACGAACCGTCCGGGAACCTCGATGCGGAGGCGACGCTGCGCCTGCACGACCTGCTGTTCGAGTTGGTGGACGGACACGGCGCGGCGCTGGTCGTCGTGACCCACAGCCGTGAACTGGCCGGCCGCGCGGGTCGGGTGCTGCGCATCGAGAGCGGAGAGCTCGTCGCCGCGTGACGGAGCGCCGGGCGGCGCAACGGAGAAACGAATGGACTGCGAGAACTGCGGGGAACGCAAGGCGAAGATTACGCTCACGGAGATTGAGGACAACGAGATGCGTACGCTCAATCTCTGCTCGACGTGCGCAGCTCTGAAGGGCGTTTCCGCCAGCGGCGGATCCCCTCCCATGGCGGATCTGCTGGCGCACCTGGGCGGGAGTGCCGGAGACACCCTGTTCGATGCGTCCGCCGAGCCGTGCGAGTACTGCGGTACCGGAGCCGACGATTTCCGCAAGTCGGGGCGGCTGGGGTGTCCCCAGTGCTACGCCCAGTTCCATCGGCAACTCCGCGCGCTGCTCCGCCGCGTGCACGGATCGTCGCAGCATATGGGTAAGGTGTACGTGAGCACGGCCCCAGAGACGGACCCCGAGCGGGTGCGCCTCTCCACGCTGAGGCGGCGTCTGGAGCGCGCAGTCGAGATCGAGGACTTCGAGTCCGCGGCGGACCTCAGAGATGAGATCCACGCGCTGACGGAGGTCTCGTGACGGACGGGCGCGGGACGGCGCCGCCCGTCGGCACGCACGGTCTCGACTGGGTCGATGAAGCCGGACCCGATGGAGACATCGTCGTCTCCAGTCGGGTGCGCCTCGCCCGTAACCTTCAGGGGTATTCCTTCTCCTCGCACGCGACCGGAGAGGAGCGGGAGGCACTGCTCGAGAAAGCGCGGGGAGCGACGGAGGTCGCCGGCGTGCTCGAAGAGGCCGATTTCTGGGAGATCGCTCGCCTCGACCCGGTGGACCGCCTCCTGCTTCTCGAGCGTCGCCTCGTGAGCAAGGAACTCATCGGCGGGCCGGAAAGCGGACCGCGGCGCGGCTCGGGCCTCGCCCTGTCCCGGACCAGGGCGCTCGGGCTGATGGTGAACGAGGAGGATCACCTCCGGCTGCAGACGCTGCGCGGGGGCTTCCAGCTCACCGCGGCATGGCGCGATCTCGATCAGTTGGACGAAGAGATCGGCGCCCGGCTTCCGTACGCCTTCCATCAGGAGTTCGGCTTCCTGACCTCCTGCCCGACCAACGTGGGGACCGGGCTGCGGGCCTCCGTCTTCATCCACCTCCCCGGTCTCGTCCTCACTCGCCAGATCCGCAAGGTGCTCGAGGGAATGGGGCAACTCGGCGTGACGTACCGGGGTCTATACGGAGAGGGTTCGAGAATCGTGGGCAACCTGTTCCAGATCTCGAACCAGACGACCTTGGGCAAGACCGAGGAGGATCTGATCGACCAGCTCGAGCGTCTGGTCGGCCGCGTGATCGGCTACGAGAAGCAGGCGCGGGCCGTGCTGCTCCGCGAGGCCCCGAACGTACTCGAGGACAAGGTCTGGCGGGCATACGGGATCCTGTGTCACGCGAGGAGTCTGCCCTTTGAGGAGATGATGAACCTCCTGTCCGGCGTCCGTCTGGGAATCTCGCTGAAACTTCTCAAAACCCCCCGTGTAGAGGTGATCAGCCGCATGATGATCCATGCCCAGACCGCACATCTCGCCCGCGCGGCGGGGCGCCGGCTCGACGAGGCGGATGCGGACGCGTTCCGCGCGAGCTACGTTCGAGGAGCCCTTGAGTAGCGCGGATAACACCGGTCACGCTGCCGGCCGCCTGGTCGACGCCATATGAGGCCCGGATGAACTACAACTTCACGGACCGTGTTCGGAAAGTGCTCGCGATGGCGCGCGAGGAGGCTATCCGCCTCAAGCACGATTATGTGGGTACCGAACACATCCTCCTCGGCCTGATCCGTGAAGGCGAGGGCGTCGCCGCGGCGGTTCTGGCCAACCTGTCGGCCGACCTCGGCGAGCTGAGAAAGCTCGTGGAGGGCAACATCCGGCCGGGGAAGAGCAGTTCATCGATCGGTGAATTGCCCTACACGACGCGGGCGAAGAAGGTGCTCGAGCACGCGATGGCCGAGACGGAGGAACTCCACCACACGTATGTGGGGACCGAACACCTCCTGCTGGGTCTGCTTCGCCAGGAGAAGGGTCTCGCGGCGAAAGTACTCGGAGAGGCGGGGATCGGACTCGACGGCGCGCGGGCCGAAACGCTGAAGCTGCTCGGGACGGACATGCCCGCCGGCGGCACCCCCGCCGCGGCCTCGGTCTCCGACCCCGCGAGTTCGGGCACGAAGGGGGAGAAGAAGTCGAAGACCCCGGCGCTGGACCATTTCTGCCGCGATCTCACGCAGCTCGCGCGGGAGGGGAAGCTCGACCCGACGATCGGTCGGCTGGGCGAGATCGAGCGCATGATGGAGGTGCTCTCGCGCCGCAAGAAGAACAATCCCGTGCTCATCGGCGAGCCGGGCGTGGGCAAGACGGCGATCGTCGAAGGGCTGGCCCAGGCCATCCAGCGGGGCGACGTGCCGGACAGCCTCAAGCGGCATCGGGTGCTTGCGCTCGACATGGCCGCGGTCATCGCCGGCACCAAGTACCGGGGGCAGTTCGAGGAACGGCTCAAGGCCATCGTAAACGAGACGTCCCAGGCGAAGGGCGTCATCCTCTTCATCGATGAGTTGCACACGCTCGTCGGCGCGGGAGCGGCGGAAGGCGCGATCGACGCGTCGAACATGCTCAAGCCCGCCCTCGCCCGCGGTGAACTGCAGTGTGTGGGCGCTTCCACTCTGAACGAGTACCGGAAGTACATCGAGAAGGACGGGGCGCTGGAACGCCGCTTCCAGACGGTGATCGTCGAAGCCCCGACGATCGACGAGACGATCGAAATTCTCCAGGGTTTGCGGAAGTACTACGAGGATCACCACAACGTGGAGCTTCCGGACCCGTCCCTTTCCGCCGCCGCCCGGCTGGCGGAACGCTACATCACGGACCGCTTCCTTCCGGACAAGGCCATCGACGTCATCGATGAGGCGGGAGCCCGGTCGAGGCTCGCCGCGCAGGTGCCTCCCGCCGAGGTCCAGGAGTTCCAGACGAAGCTCGAGGAACTCGCCGAGTGGAAGGACGCGGCGATCAGCGATCAGGACTTCGAGCGCGCTGCCTACCTGAGGGACCGCGAGAAGGAAGTCCAGGAGGAGATCAAGCGCCGGCGTGACGAATGGGAGCGCGCGCGGGCCGAGTTCCGTCCCACCGTCGGGGAAGAAGAGATCGCCTTCATCGTGGGCCGCTGGACGGGGATTCCGGTGACCCGGCTCAGGGAAGCGGAGACGGAGCGCCTCCTGAGGATGGAGGACGAACTGCATGAGAGTGTCGTCGGCCAGGACGAGGCGATCGACGCGGTGAGTCGTGCGATCCGTCGCGGACGGGCGGGTCTGAAGGATCCGGACCGGCCGATCGGGAGCTTCATCTTCTGCGGGCCCACCGGGGTGGGGAAGACCGAACTGGCGCGGGCACTGGCGCGCTTCCTCTTCGCCGAGGAGAGCGCGCTCGTACGCGTGGACATGTCGGAGTACATGGAGAAGTTCTCCGTGAGCCGTCTCATCGGCGCCCCGCCGGGCTACGTCGGCTACGAGGACTCCGGCGCGCTCACGAAGGCCATCCGGCGGCGGCCGTACAGCGTCGTCCTGCTCGACGAGATCGAGAAGGCGCATCCGGACGTCTTCAACATCCTCCTCCAGGTCCTCGATGAGGGTCGGCTCACGGACAACTACGGGCGAGTCATCGACTTCAAGAATACGGTCGTGATCATGACGTCCAACGTCGGGAGCCGGGACATCGGCACCTCGACCCGCGTGGGCTTCACGGAAGACACGGACGGCATCGACTACAACCGGATCAAGGAACGCGTCTCGGACGAGATCAACCGCGTGTTCACGCCCGAGTTCCTGAACCGGGTCGAGGAAACGATCGTCTTCCATCCGCTGTCGAAGGAACAATTGGGCGAGATCGTGCACATCCAGCTCCGGGAGGTACAGAAACGCCTCGCGGAGGAGATGCTCGAACTCGAGCTGAGCGATGCGGCGATCCGGTTCCTGGTGGACCACGGCTATGACGAGAAGTTTGGGGCACGTCCGCTCAAGCGGACGATTCAGCGGCACGTCGAGGACGCGCTCTCCGAGCGGATCCTGATGGCCGATTTCGAGCCCGGAGACCAGATCCGGGTGGACGTCGCCGACGACGAGGACAGCCTAGTGTTCGCCACACCCACGGCTTCTTCGGCAAAATGAGCCCCCGGCGGCCGCCCGCCACCGCGGCGAGCGGACTGGCGCTGACGGGGCTGATCCTCGCGCTCGCCACGGTGGAGCCGGCGGCGGCGCAGCTGCAGCTCGACCAGTCCTCCGTCCGTGTCGACTCGGTCATCGTACTGGGGAATCAGCGCCACGCCGCGAACATCATCATCACGCGGAGCGGCCTCCGCGCGGGCAACGTCGTACGCCAGCCGCAGATTCAGGAGGCGATCCGCCGCCTCTTCAGTTCCGGGGACTTCTCGAACGTCGAGATCGGAGTGGCGGAGTCGGACGATCCCGAACGCGGCGTGTTCTACATCCGCGTGGAGGAGCGGGCCTATATCACGCAGTACGCGTTCCGCGGCCTGGAACGGGTCGACGAAGATGTCATCCGGGACACGGTCGGGCTCACGAACAACAGTCCGCTCGACCCGAGCCGGATCGGACGCGCGCGCGTCACGATGCTCGAATTGCTGTCGAACGAAGGATTCCCGACCGCGAGCGTGGATACGCTCATCCGCCCTGACCCCGCGTTCCCTCCGGACTTCCTCGTCGTGTTCGACGTGGACGAGGGGCCGCGGCTCGGGCTCACGGCGATCACCTTCGAGGGCAACGAAGCCTTCACCGACGCGGAACTCAGGGCCACGATGGCCACCGACGAGGAGGGGTTCTTCTGGTTCGATTCGGGCGAACTCAAGAGGGACGAGTTCCGGCGCGACCTGACCGAGCGACTCCCGGACTTCTACCGCTCGAACGGCTTCCTCGACTTCGAGGTTCTGGGTGACACGGTCATATCGGACCGCGTGACGGGGAAGGGACGCATCGAGATCCGCGTTGAGGAGGGGAGCCAGTACCTCCTCGAGGATCTGAGGATTACGGGGAACCGGGCGTTCCCGCTCGCGACGATCGAACCCATTGTGCGCCGAGGCCAGCACGAAGCCGAAGGGGATGAGTATCCTCCCTTCAACTTCACCGCCTTCTACGCTTCGCCGGCGGACCTCGGAGACCTGTACCGCAACAACGGGTACCTCGCGTCCCGCGTCACACCCGACGTGCGGCGCGTGGACCTCCCCGAGGGAGAGCAACCCCGTGTCACGGCCCACCTCGGCATCGAGGAAGGCGCGCGGAGCTACATCCGCGAGATCGCGATCGAAGGGAACACGGCCACGCACGACCGCGTGATCCGGAACCGGCTGCTCATCTTCCCCGGAGATGTGTACTCGCAGGAGCGTCTGATCCAGTCGTTCCAGAACATCCAGGGGTTGAACTTTTTCGAGCCGCTGCCGCCGGACGAGGCGATCGACATCCGCCCACGCCCGGACGGGGACATCGACATCTCGCTGCGGGTGCAGGAAAAGCAGACGGGGACTCTGAACTTCGGGATCACCGCCTCCGGTTACACCGGGCTCGCGGGGTTCATCGGCTATTCGCAGCCGAACCTGTTCGGGCTCGCCAAGACGGGGAGCTTTCGCTGGATCTTCGGCCGCCGGCAGCGGGACCTCGACATCAGCTACTCCGACCCGGAGGTCTTCGGGAGCCACTACTCCGCCAATGTCACGCTCCGCAGTTCGCGCGATCAGTTCACGGGTTTCAGCCTCGGGGATCGCCGCCAGACGGGCGGCCTGACGGAAGTCGGCATCCCGATCTTCGGGATACGAAACACGCGGGTCTTCGCGGGTTACTCGCTGTTCGACGACGATGTGCGGGGTCTGGACACGACGAATGCGATCGGGCGGCGCTTCTCGCTCTTCTCCGGGTTGCGGTCCACGCTCTCATGGCGCCTCGTCCAGGACAGCCGGAACAATCCTCTGTTCGCGACGAGCGGAGCCCGGAACCAGCTCGCGATCCGGCAGACGGGTGGCTTTCTGGGAGGTGACGGGAATTACCAGAAGCTCGACCTGACGAGCGAATGGTTCGTGCCGGTGGGTCAACTCGGGGGAGGCCCCGGGAGCACGAGCCCGCCCATCGAACTCACCTTCGGTCTCAGCTTCGAGGCGGGGCTCATCCTGGGCCGGAATCCGTTCTTTACGGAACGGTATTACGCGGGCGGCACGCAGGCGGGGATCCAGTTACGAGGGTACGATGAGGCCTCGGTGACGCCATCGGGACACATTCCGGATGACGCCCCCTTCAGCGACCTCGACCGCGTGGGAGAATCGTTCTTCCGGACCGGGGTGACTTTCGGGATCAAGCTCACGAACAGCATCTTCATGAGCGCTTTCATGGACGCCGGGAACGTGTGGCAGGACGCCAGCCAGCTGAACCCGACGGACCTTCTGGTGGGGGCCGGGATCGGTGCGAGTCTCGTCACGCCCTTCGGTCCCCTCGGACTCGACTACGCATACGGCTTCGATCGGCGCGATGTCCTCGGCCGGCCGGATCCGGGTTGGCAGTTGCACTTCAAGTTCGGACGAGTGTTCTGAACCGAGAGGAATATCGACATGAACTGGATCCACAGGGGCGCGAGGCCGGCGGTGATTCGCGCGTTGGCGCTCGGCGCACTGGTCGCGGGCCCTTTGGCCGCCCAGCAGCAGCCGGCTGTGCCGCTGGTGCCGGAGCCCGTCCCGCTGCCCCCTGAGGGGACGCCGGTCGTCTACGTGAACACGCAGGCCATCCTCCCCATCGCACCCGGCGCCGATTCGGCCGGCGCCGCGTTTCAGCGCCTTTCCGTCGAATTCGAGAACGAGCTCGGGGGTCTCGCGACGGAGATCAACTCTCTCATCGAGATATACCAGCAGCAGCAGGCGCTGCTCGACCCGGCGGGACGCCAGCAGCAAGAGCAGGAGATTCGCGACAAGCAGCAGCAGGCCGCGACGAGACAGCAGGAGCTGGAGGTGGAACTGGATCGCCGCCGTGCGGCACTGCTCGAGCCGATCGTGGTGCGCGTGAACGAGGTGATCGAGGAGATCCGCTCGGAACGCAGCTACTCGATCGTGCTGGACATTGCCGGAGGGGTCGTGGCCGCGGACACCTCGCTCGACATCACGACCTCGGTGCTCGAGCGCCTCGGGGTGGACCTCGCCGCGATCTCGGCCCCGCCCGGCAGCTAACGGTACCGCCGCCTGACGCGGGTCGGGTCCCGTTCCGCGCATGCCCACGTTCACGGTCTCGGATCTCGCCCATCGGGTGGGGGCGGATGTCCTGGGTGACCCGGACCGGCCGGTGAGCGGGGTCGCTTCGCTGGAGGTTGCCGGTCCAAAAGATCTTTCGTTCTTCGCCCGCGAGGCGTTGCGGGCGGTTGTGCACGGAACGCGGGCGGGGGCCGTGTTGACCCCGCGCAGCTTCGACGCGTCCGGCGTCTCGTTCAGCGTCCTGCGGGTTGACGATCCCCAACTCTCCTTCGCCAGGATCGTGGGGCTGTTCCACCCGGAGCCTGAACCGCCGCCGGGCATCGACCCGTCGGCCCGGATCGACGAGGGGGCGCGCATCGGGGGAAGCGTGTCGCTGGGCCCGGGCGTGGTGGTGGAAGACGGGGCGCGGATAGGGCGGGGAACGTGGGTGGGCCCCGGAACGCTGATCGGCCGCGGAGCCCGGATCGGCGTCGACTGCCGACTCGGCCACGCCGTCTCCATCCTTCACAGGGTCGAGATCGGCGATCGGGTGCGCGTTCACGCCGGCGCGCGCATCGGGACCGACGGGTTCGGCTACGTGGAGGGGCCGGAGGGCGCGCACAAGGTGCCCCAGATCGGCGGCTGCGTGATCGGAGACGAAGTGGAGATCGGGGCAAACTGCACGATCGACCGCGGCGCGCTCGACGACACGCGAATCGGGGATAGGACAAAGCTCGACAACCTCGTGCATGTCGGGCACAACGTCCGGATCGGAAGCGATTGCCTGGTGGCCGCTCATGTAGGCATCGCGGGGAGTTCCGACATCGGAGCCGGGACGCAGTTCGGCGGCCAGGCCGGGGTCGCGGGGCACCTGACGATCGGAGCCGGCGCGCGTATCGCGGGACAGACCGGCGTGATTCAGGATGTGCCCCCCGGGGCGGAACTCGGAGGGACGCCGGCCCGGCCACAGAGGTCGTGGCTCAAGGAGGCCGCGCACCTGAGCAGGCTGCCCGACCTCTTCCATCGCGTCGCCCGGCTTGAACGGTGGTTGAAGGCCCCGGAGAGCGAACGGCGAACCCGGCGGGAGGCGGCGGACGCATCGGACGACGGCACCGCTTGACCGTGAAACAGCGGACGATCGCGCGGGCTGTCGAGGTCCGCGGGCACGGGCTCCACACGGGCGAGGCCTCTCTGGTCCGGCTCCGCCCCGCACCCGAGCACAGCGGGCTCCGCTTTCGCCGCACGGATCTTCCCGGCGCACCCGAGATACCCGCAACGGTGGATTCCGTACACTCGGCCTATCGCGAAACCGCCCTCGGGAGCGGCGGAGCGGTCGTCCGCACGGTGGAACATGTGCTCGCCGCGGCGCACGGGCTGACGCTCGACAACCTGTGGATCGATGTCTCCGGACCCGAGCCTCCCGCGCTCGACGGGAGTGCCGCCCAGTGGTGCGAGCGATTGCTGGACGCCGGAGTACTCGCGCAGGAGGAGGAGGCGCCCCGCCTGCGGATCGACCGTCCACTGCGCCTGAAGAGCGGGGGGAGCCGGTACGAGGTCCTTCCCGCGGAGGCCGGCCGGATCTCGGCCACGATCGACTTCGACCACCCTCTCATCGGGCGGCAGTCCGCGAGGGCGCGGCTGGAGCCGGGGGAATTTTTCCGGGAAATCGCACCGGCTCGCACCTTCGGTCGGTCGGCGTGGAGGGAGGCCCTGCGGGAGCGGGGGCTCGCGCTCGGGGCGACCCGGGGCAACACCCTCGTCCTCTCGGGAGAGGGGCTTGAACGCGGTCAGGAACTCCGTTTCCCGGATGAGTTTGTCCGCCACAAGATCCTGGACATCATCGGCGACCTCGCCCTCGTGGGCGCGAGGCTGCAATGTCATGTGGTCGCGGAACGACCGGGACATCACGGCAATCTGGAACTCGCCCGCCGGCTGGTGTCGTGCCGGCTTCGGGGGAACGAGCCGAACGAGGAAGGGTGATGGACGTCACCGACATACTGAACATCCTCCCGCACCGGTACCCGATGCTCCTGGTGGACCGGGTACTCGAGATCGAGCCGGGGCAGCGGATCGTCGGCCTCAAGAATGTGAGCGCGAACGAACCGTTCTTCGCCGGGCATTTTCCGGGCCGCCCCGTGATGCCTGGCGTACTCATCATCGAAGCCCTCGCGCAATGCGGGGGGCTCCTGCTCATGGGCGGCCTCGATAACCCCGACGACAAGGTCATCTACTTCCTGTCGGTGGACGGCGTGAAGTTTCGGCGCCCCGTCATCCCCGGAGATCAGCTCATCCTCGAGCTCGACCTCGTCCAGGGGCGGGGCACGCGCGGGAAGCTGAAGGGAGTGGCACGCGTCGACGGCAAGGTTGCCGCGGAGGCCACGATTCTGGGACAGGTCATGGACCGGTGACTTCGGCGGGCTACGCTCCGGGGTGCCACGCGACGGCGGTCGTCGATCCGTCGGCCCGTCTGGCGGAGAGCGCCGCGGTGGGCCCGTACACCGTCATCGGCCCCGATGTGGAGATTGGCGAACGAGTGCGGATCGGCCCGCATGTGTTCATCGAGCGGGATACGCGCGTGGCCGAGGATGTGCGCATCGCGAAGGGGGCCGTCCTGGGCTCCGACCCGCAGGATCTGAAGTACGCGGGGGAACGTACGTTCCTGGAGATCGGACCCCGCACCGTGGTACGCGAGTTCACGACGCTGAACCGGGGGACCGCCGCCAGCGGCGCGACGGCGGTGGGGGCGGACAGCCTCGTGATGGCCTACGTGCACATCGCCCACGACTGCGTCATCGGCGATCACGTGGTGCTCGCGAACGGGGTGACGATGGGAGGCCACGTCGAGATCGGAGACTGGGGGATCGTCGGAGGGCTGACGGGCATTCACCAGTTCACCCGCATCGGTTGCCATGCGATGGTCGGCGGGGGCGCGCGCGTCTCTCGCGACGTGGCGCCCTACACACTCGCAGGTGGAGTCCGCACCCGAACGTACGGTGTCAACCGGATCGGCCTTGAGCGCCGGGGGTTCGAGCCGGAAGCGATTCGCGCGCTGCAGAAGGCCTACCGAACGATCTTCCGGTCCGGCGATCCCCTCCGCGTGAGTCTCGATCGCGTAGGGCGTGGGGATATGACCGCCGAGGTCCGGGAACTCGTGTGCTTCATTCGCGACTCCGAACGTGGCGTGACGACGACCCGCATCGGTCCGGACGACGACCTGCCGCCGGAGCCGCGAGCCACGAGAGCCGGAGCCGCCGTGTGAGCCGGATCCCGGCCGGTGTCGTCGGGGTCGGCAGGCTCGGCGCCGAGCACGCCCGGCTCCTGGCGCAGAGCGATGCGTTCAAGCTCGTGGGCGTCCACGATCGGTCGGGCACGAGGGCGACCGAGGTGGCGGACGCGCTCTCTGTGCCGGCCTTCGCGGAGGCGGAGGCGCTGCACGACCGGGTGGAGGCCGTCGTCATCGCGGTCCCCACCATGGCGCACCGCGAAGCCGCAACCGCGGCGATCCGGGCAGGGTGCCACACGCTGGTGGAGAAGCCGCTTGCCGCGGACCTCCCGGAGGCGGACGAGATCCTCGGGCTCGCGGAAGAGAAGGGCGTGGTCCTCGGGGTCGGACACGTCGAGCGCTTCAACGGCATCCTCCTGGCCGCGGAACCGTGGCTGGACCGGCCCCGCTTCATCGAATCGCTGCGCATGGCGCCATTTCAGCCTCGGGGGGCGGACACCACGGTGATCCTGGATCTGATGATCCACGACATCGACCTGGTCCTCACGTTGACGGAGGCGCCGCTCGCCGACGTGCACGCGGTGGGCGTGCCCGTCATTTCGCCCCGGATCGACCTCGCAAACGCGCGCCTCGCCTTCGAGGATGGCACGGTGGCGAACATCACCGCGAGCCGCGTGGCGCTCAAGGCGCTGCGCCAGCTCCGGTTGTTCCAGCGCTCCGGGTATTTCAGCTTGGACCTGGCGGCCGGAACGGGACATCATTACAGACGGCGCGACCCACAGACCGAGACGGCTGTCGCGGGAGTGGAGGCCATGGTGGAGCCTGTTGCGCTGGAGGCTCGCGACGGCGAGCCACTGGCCCGGGAGCTCGAGGCCTTCGCCAACGCGATCGGGGGACGTCCGAGCCGCCTCGTATCGGGTCGCGCGGGAAGGGAAGCGCTGGAAGTCGCCATCCGGATCACCCGCGAAATCGAGGAGTTCGTACATGTCGTTGCTCAAGATTCGTGAGGAGCGGAAGAAGCTCGGAGGTGGGGTCAAGCGAGGGCCCCGAACCATCGTCCTCCTCATTCTGCTGGCACTCGTCCTCATGCTGATGGCTTACCTCGGCCGGCTGTCCTGACGTCACATCCGCGCCCGGGGCCGGCGGTCTTCATCTCCGCCGGCGAGGCCTCGGGGGACCAACACGGCGCGGCGGTCGCCCGGGAGATACGCCGGGAGCTTCCCGACGTGAGGCTGTTCGGGATCGGGGGCCGCGAGCTGGAAGCGGCCGGTGTGTCGAGGATCGCCGGGCTGGACGAGCTGTCGGTCATGGGAGGGACGGAGGTTCTGCGGCGTCTGCCGGGTTTCCTTCGACTCCAGCGCAGGATCGAGCGCCTCTTCGTGACGGAGGACGTACGGCTGCTCCTTCCGATCGACTACCCGGGGCTGAACCTGCGGCTCGCCAGAAGCGCGCGGCGGCAGGGACGCAGGGTCCTCTACTACATCGCGCCTCAGGTGTGGGCCTGGCGAGAAGGCCGCGCAAGGAAGCTCCGGCGCGACTGCGACCGCGTCCTCACCGTGCTCCCGTTCGAAGGCCCCCTGCTCGAGCGATACGGCGTGTGCACGGAGTTCGTCGGGCACCCGCTGCTCGACGCGCCGCGCAGCCCCGCCGCCGCCGCCAGAGGCCGCGCGGCCCCCGGGGCTTGCATGACCGATTCGCGGAGGGTGATCGGACTCTTCCCGGGATCGCGCGCGCAGGAGGTCCGCTTCATGCTCCCGGTCTTCGCGGAGGCTGCGCGGCAACTCGCCCGGCGGCACCGGGATCTTGATTTTCTCGTCGCGCGTCCGCCGCACCTGCCGAAATCGCTCTATGCGGGAGCGGGGTTCCCGACCGCCGGGGCGCGCGAGGTCACGGAGCGGTCCTGGGCGGCACTGACGAAGTCCGGCACGATCACGCTTGAGCTCGCGCTTGCGGGCGTGCCGATGGTCGTGGGCTACCGCACGGGCGGGCTGGAATGGGCCATCGGCCGTCGGCTGGTGCGCATCCCGTCCATCGTGCTCGTCAACCTCGTGGCGGAGGCCCCGGTCGTCCCCGAGTTCCTTCAGGATCGGCTGACGGCCGAGCGTGTGGCGGCGGAACTCGAAGGGCTCCTCGGTGAGCGGGCGGCGGGGCGCCGCGAGATGCTCCGCGCATTCGACGTCGTCCGAGAGCGGCTCGGGGATCCGGGTTGCGCGGCCCGGGTCGCGAGCCACGCGATCGAACTGCTGGCAAGAGACCAGGAGTCTCCGGGTCGCCTCGGCACGCCGTGCTGAGCGCCCGCCGCATCCCGCCGGGCGTGGCGGTCCGGCTAGTGCGGGCCGCGCTGCCCATCGGCCGGACGTGGCGCTTCCGGCACCCCGACGACCCTCGTCGGCCGTATCGGCCCCTGCTGAAGCACGGGGTTTACGCGTGCTGGCACGAACACCTGCTCCCGCTCACATGCCTCTTCGCAGGCCAGAATCTCGCGACCCTGGCGAGCCACGACCGCGACGGAGAGATCATCTCACAGGTCCTGCGACGCCTCGGCTATGACGTGGCCCGCGGTTCGAGCACGCGCGGCGGCTCAGCCGGGTTCCGCCAGTTGGCCCGCTCATTTTCGGCGGGACGCGGAGTGATCCTTACGGGTGACGGACCTCGCGGCCCCAGGCGGTCGCTGAAGGAAGGCGCGGCCCGCATGGCGACGCTCACGGATAGTCCCGTGACCGTGGTGGGGGTCGCCGCCTCTTCGGGCTCTCGGCTCCGAAGCTGGGATCGCTTTCTCGTCCCCGCACCCGGGGCCACGGTGTTCGTTTCGCTCGCCGGGGTCGCCCCGGACCAAACGCCCGGCACGGGGGACATTCAGGCGGCGCTCGAGCGCGAGGTGGCGCGCTGCGAGCAGGCGGCCCGGGAGGCTCGCTGGTCCAGTCCGCCCGGGGTCGAACGGCAGGGGAGGAGGCAGGAGAGGGCCCCCTTGCGGAATCGTCCGCTGCGTCCCGCACGCGTGACGAAGGTACCGCGCTCGCTCGAACTCCGACTCCGGGGCCAGTGGCGCCGTCCACGGGCGGCGCTTCCGGTGAGGGCGCTGGCTCGCGCCTACGGAGGTGTCCACGACATCCGTCACCGGCTCTACGACCTCGGCCTCCTCGCCACGCATTCCGCCGGCATCCCCATCATATCCGTGGGCGGGGTCACGGCCGGAGGCAGCAGCAAGACGCCGCTCGCGGCCTTCATCGCCCGCACGCTTCAGGAGGCCGGGCACCGGCCGGCCATTCTCGCGCGCGGGTACGCCGACGAACTCGATCTGCTCGCGCACGAGGCACCGGGAGCCTCGATCCGGGGGCACCGGGACCGGTTGCGCTCAGGGCGGCGAGCGGCGGCGGCGGGAGCGACTGTCGCCATCCTGGACGACGGTTTTCAGCATCGGCGCCTCCTCCGCAATCTGGACCTGCTGATCCTCGACCGCGACGCCCTGCGCCGCACCAACCGGGCGCGACTCCCTGCCGGTCCTTTCCGCGAGGACTGGGAACGCGCCGTCGCCCGGGCGGACGCCATTTTCAGCACGGGACGGGAAGCCTGGACGACGGATGTGTCCCGTTTCGACCGGGAACTCCGCGACCAGCTCGAGCATCTGGCCCCCGGCGTACCCGTCGCCACGGCGGCGTTCGGGCACGGCCCTCCCGAGGCCGCCAGCGCGGGTGCGCGCGGTTGGTCCGGACCGCCGGCCCCCCGCCTCGCCTTGACCGGAATCATGAAGCCCAATCTCTTCTTCGCGCAGGCCGGCGCCGAGTGCGCGTCGGTTCGGGAACAACTCGCGCTGAGCGATCACGGGATCCCGACGCCGCGGGAGCGGGCGGTTGCGACGGAGGCGGCGGGCCGGGGCGGCGTCCTCACTACGCGCAAGGACCTTCCCCGACTCCGCCCGCTCTTCGAGCCGGCCCTGCCGATCTGGATTCTCCCCGAAACCCTCGAATGGAAGGCCGGCTGGGAAGACGTGAGGCGCTTGATCGTCGAAAGGGCTTCCAAGCCCGCAATGCGTCATGCGGAGGCGGTGCTGTGACACGGATCCTCGTGGCCTCGGTCGGACGGAACCGGGCCTCCGCGCTTCGACGCGCGACGGAGGAGTATGAGGAACGCCTGCGGCACTACATCCGGTTCGAGGCCGTGGTCGTGGAACCGGCGAGACTTCCGGATGCGCGCGCTGCGGAGGCGCGAGAGCGGGAGGCGGCGGCCCTCGAACGTCGGCTCCCCGACGACCTGGAACTCGTCGCTCTTACGCGAGAGGGTGAGCGCTGGACCACACGGGCCCTCGCGGACTACCTCGACGACATGCGCACGTACGGCCGCCCGGGGGCGGTCTTCGCGATCGGCGGGGCACACGGACTCGCCAGGGGGCTGCTCTCACGCGCGCGGAGGCAGCTCGCCCTCTCGCCCATGACGCTCCCGCACGAGGTCGCCCGGCTCGTCCTCACCGAGCAGCTCTACCGCGCCGCGACGATTCTGCGTGGCGAGCCCTACCACAAGGGATCGTGAGCGGCCCGTGAGCGAGCCGATCGACGCCCCCGCCGAGTGGTTCAGAGAGTGGTTCGGCCAGGCCTACCTGGAGCTGTACCCGCACAGGGATGAGGAGGAGGCCGCCCGCGCCGTCACGCTCTACCGCGAGCGGGCAGGGCTCCCCATGGGCGCCCGTGTCCTCGACCTCGCCTGTGGGGCCGGACGCCACCTTCAGCGTCTCCGGGCGGCCGGCCTGCGGGCCACCGGAATCGACCTTTCCGCCCCGCTCCTCCGTGCGGCCCGATCGCGCCCCGCCGTGGATGGTTGCCTCGTCCGCGCGGACATGCGCGGGCTCCCTTTCGGCGACGGGACCTTCGACGGCCTCGTGAACTTCTTCACCTCCTTCGGCTACTTTCTCACGCCCGACGAAGATATCGAAGTCCTGTGCGAAATCCGGCGCGTGCTGCGCCCCGGCGCACCCTTCCTCATGGACTACCTGCACGCGGCATGGGTCATCGATCGCCTCGACCCGGAGTCGGTGGGCGAGATCAACGGCACTCCCGTGAGACAGACGCGCTGGGTGGAAGGAGACCAGGTCTTCAAGCGCATCGAGATCGGCGGAAAGGCGGGCCGCGAACCCCGCGTCTACCACGAACGCGTGCGCCTCTATTCCCCGGACGCACTCCGCACGCTCCTCCGGGAGCACGGACTCGAAGCCACGACCACGTTTGGAGGCTACGATGGAACGCCATTCCGAGACGACTCGCCCCGCCTGCTTCTGATGGGACGGACCCTTTGACTCGACCGGAGAACCCCGAACTCCTTTTCCGGCCGCTGGGCGCCCCCGGCTCCCTCGCGCGCGCCATCCTGTCGGCCGGTGGGCCCGGGTTTCTGCCGCTCGCCAGCGATCTGGCTGCGGCCGCTCCCCCTCCGTCCCGCCGCGCCCTGCTCGGAGCCGGAGCGTTCGGCGTTTCAGGGCCTGCTGCCCGCACGCGCCTCGAGTCGGTCCTCCGCGGAGAGGGCTACTTCGTGACCACGGGGCACCAGCCGGTCCTCCTCCTCGGACCCCTCTACGTCATCTACAAAGCCCTGACCGCCATTTCGCTCGCTGGCCAGTTGGAGGAGAGACTCGGGGTGCCCGTCGTCCCCTTGTTCTGGATCGCCTCGGACGACCATGACTGGGAGGAGGTGGGAAGCGCGACGATCCTCGACCGCTCGGACGCACCGCGGACGCTCTCCCTCCCGGTCCCTGCCGGTGGTGAACGCCGGTCCGTGGGATCCCACCCGCTCGACCGTTCGGGGATCGATGTACTGGATGCGTTGCCGGAAATCGTGCCTGAATCGGAGTTTACGCCGCACTACCTCGACCTGATACGAGAGGCGTACATCGAGGGACAAGCGCTCTCCACCGCCTTCGCGGCACTCCTCGCGGGCGTCCTCGGCGATCGGGGGTACGTCTGGCTTGATTCCGCGCGCCCGGAGGTCCGGTGCGCCGCGGCTCCGTTCCATGGCCGACTCCTTTCGGACTGGGACGGAGTCCTCGATGCGGAGGCGGCGGGTGCGCGCGCCCTGCGATCTGCCGGCTTCGAGGCTCCGATTTCGAGCGTCGCAGATGCGCTGCCGCTCTTCTTCGATGAGGGCTGGGGGCGGCACCGCGTCCGCCGAGACGGACCGATAACGCCGGAGCTGTGGCGCCGACACCTGGAGACCGCGCCCGAGAGTTTCTCACCCAACGTCGCATCCCGGCCCGTGCTCGAATCCTGGCTCCTCCCGGTAGCCGCGACCGTGCTCGGGCCCGGCGAGATCGCTTACTGGAGCCAACTGGGACCGCTGTTCGATGCCCTCGACGTCCCGCTGCCGTCCATCCACCCGCGCGCGGCATGGACACTGATCGAGGCACGCATGCGGCGCATTCTCGACCGGACCGGGCTCTCACCGCAGGATCTCGCCCTGGGAGCGGAGTCGGTCACGGCACAGCTGACGCGGGAGGCGCGCCCGGAAGGGGTGGAGCGCGCGCTGGATCTGTTCCGGGAGAACGCCGAGAGCGGCGTGTTCGCGATCGAAGAGGCCGTGGCCGAGCACGTGCCGGGGCTGCGGGGCGCCGCGGGGAAGATGAGGAAGGGCATCTTCGACGCGGTGTCCGAACTGTCCCGGCAGGTGGACCGTACCACGCGGGAACGACTTGACGTGCGGCTGGGCCAGGTCCGCCGCGCGGGAACGAATCTCTTCCCGCGCCGCCGCCCGCAGGAGCGCGTGTTGAACCCGTTCTCCTTCCTCTGCCGGTACGGGCCCGGGCTGGTGGAGCGTCTGGCCCGCGAAACCGACCGGCAGGTCGCGTCCTTCTTGGCGGGTCGCGCGGGAGATGGATAGCTTGCGGCGTTCGCGGGTACTCGACCGGGAGCGCGTGGTGGGCACACCGCGAACGGACGTTTTCTGACGGAGGGCGCGACAATGAGCGGCACAGGAGATCCGAGATGACCTTCGCCTTCATGGTCGTCCTCGGGCTTATCGTCCTCATTCCCGTGCTGGCGATCGTCATCGACTCCCCCCTCTCCGAAGCCCTCGCGCGCCGCATCGGGAACACCGACTCCGGGACGAGCCAGTCCGCGCGCATCGACGCGTTGGAGCAGGAACTCCAGTACCTGACGCAGACCGTTGAGGGAATCCGCGAAGAGACCGCCTTCGTCCGCGCGCTCGTGGAAGGGGACGAGCCCCTCCCCGCGCTCCCCGCCCGGGACGCGGGAGGACCGGCCGGAAACGACGGGGAGCGTTGATCTGACGGAGGAGAAGGCGCCGGGGCAGGGTCGTTCCGCGACACGCGTCGCCGCCGGTATTCTCGCCAGCCGCAGCACCGGGTTTCTGCGCGACGTCATCATCGCCGCCACTTTCGGGGTCGGGCCCATCACGGACGCCTACGCCGCGGCGCTGAAGATCCCGAACGCCTTTCGTAACCTCCTGAGCGAGGGCGCTCTCTCCGCCTCCTTCGTGCCGGTGTTCTCCTCGCTGCTGGAGCGGGGCGAAACGGCCGCGGCGCGGAGGCTGGCGCAGGGCGTCCTCGGCGGCCTCCTCGTCCTCTCCGCCATCGTCGTGGCCGCGGTCGTCGCGGCTGCGCCCTGGCTCCTCGGGATCCTCGCACCCGGCTACGACGCCGAGTTGAGCGAACTCACGACGCGCCTGGTCCGTATCCTCTTCCCCATGTCGGGGGTGATGATCGTCGGCGCATGGTGCCTCGGCATCCTGACGAGCCACCGCCGCTTCTTCCTCCCGTTCGTCGCGCCCGTCGTCTGGAACCTGTCCCAGATCGCCGGCCTCCTGCTGGGGGCGCGTTTCGGGTGGGAACCGCTCATCGTCGTGCTCACGTGGTCCACCCTCATCGGCAGCGTGTTGCAGGTCGCCATCCAACTGCCCGCCGTGTACCGCCGGCTCGGAACGCTCCGCCCCCGGATCGATTTCCGCTTCGAGCCCACGCGCCGCGTCGCGCGCAACGCCGTGCCGGTCGCGGCGGGGCAGGGGATCTTTCAGCTCTCGAGCCTGACCGACGTATTCGTCGCCAGCCTGCTCGCCGAGGGGGCGCTCACCGGGATCTACTTCGCGCAGCGCATCGCGATGGTGCCGATGGCCCTTTTCGGGGCTTCCGTCGCGGTGGCGGCGCTGCCGGAAATGTCCCGCGAAGCGGGGGCCGCGGCGTTGCGAGCCCACCTCTCTACCGGAGTGCGCCGCGTAGCCTACTTCATCCTTCCCTCGGTCGCGGTGCTTCTCCTGCTCGGGGATCTCGTGACCTCCCTCATCTACGAACGGGGGGCCTTCGAAGCCGAACACGTACCGGTCGTGCGCTGGGCCTTGGGAGCCTACGCGCTGGGACTCGTCGCGACGGGTCTCACCAAGCTGTTCGCGAGCGCCTTTCACGCCCTGCAGGACACCAGGACGCCGGTGAAGTACGCCATGGCCGGCGTCGGAGTCGGCATTCTGATCGGGGCCGGGACCGCGCTGTGGATGGAGGACCGGGGGTTCGGGCTGCGCGCGGCGGCCGGCCTCGTCCTGGGCAGTTCGGTCGGGGCCTGGGTCAACCTCGTCCTCCTCATGCGCGGGCTGGGGCGCCGCGGCGCCGGCGGCTGGTTCCGCCCCGTGCGGGGTTCACTCGGGCGCATGGCGGTCGGCGCGGGCCTCGCGAGTGTCGCGTTCTGGCTGGTCCGCTCATTGCTCGGGGTCCGTCTCCCGGATGGATTCCTCGGTGACGCGGCCCTGCTCGCGGCCGCCCTCGCCGCCGGGGGGCTCTGCTACGTCGCCCTCGCCGGCCTCCCCACGGCTCTCCGCCCCGTGCGGGGGCCCCCGGCGTAGCGCGACGGATGAGCCGGACGAGAGCGTCGCGGGGGGCGGATCTCGACGCGCTGCGCGAGCAGGCGCGGGGGCTGGCGCACGAGCCTGGGGTGTATCTGTTTCGCGACGGTGCGGGAGACGTCCTTTATGTGGGAAAGGCGAAGTCGCTCCGGTCGCGCGTCGGCTCCTACTTCGGCGCCGAGGCGAGCCGCTCCGTGAAGCTGATCCGCCTCGTGCGGGAGATCGACAGCATCGAGACCTTCCCCGTGCGCTCCGAAGCCGAAGCCCTGCTCCTCGAGTGGAATCTCATCCGTGAGTTCGGTCCACGCTTCAACATCCAGCTCCGCGACGACAAGAGCTATCCGTACGTAAAGATCACGATCACGGAACCGTTTCCGCGCATCTTCGTGACGCGCCGGCTGAGAGATGATGGCTCGCGGTACCTGGGCCCCTTCACGGACGTGGGGGCGATGCGACGGGCGCTGCGCACGATCAAGAAGATGTACACCGTGCGGTCGTGTCACTACCGGATGCCGGACGAGCTTCCGCCCCGCCCCTGTCTGGACTATCACATCGGGCGCTGCAAGGCACCGTGTGCGGGTCTCCAATCCGAGGCCGATTACCGGAAGATGATCGACGAGATCCTCGAGATCCTGGGAGGGAGGACCGGAGCCGTCAGGCGGTCGGTGGAGCGGCGGATGGCGGAAGCCGCGGAAGCATTGGAATACGAACGGGCCGGGGAATTGAGGGACGTCCTGCGGGGGCTCGATCAACTGGAGGGCCGGCAGGCGGCGATCGATCCCAGGGGCGGGAGCCACGACGTGATCGGCTTCGCGCGTCAACCGGCGGGCGGGGCGGTGTGCGGCATCGTCCTGAGGGTGCGGGAGGGACGGCTCGTCGGTCGCCGAATCCACTATCTCGCGAATGTCGGGGACGAACCCGATGAAGCCGTGCTCGGAGCCCTCGTGAAGGGATACTATCTGCGCCAGGCGGACGATGTCCCCTCGGAACTGCTCGTGCCGGAGCCGTTTGATGAACAGGATCTGGTGGAGGAGTACCTTTCGGGCCTCGCCGACCGCCGCTTTCGCATCCGGGTGCCGGTGCGCGGACCGAAGCTGGACCTGACCCGGGCCGCGAATCGAAACGCGGCCCACGTGCTCGAGCGGGACCGGGTCGAGCGGGGAGGCGATTCGAAGGACGGGAGGGGGGCGGCGGGACCGCCGCCCGCGGGGGCCCGACTCGCGGAGGCGCTGGAACTCGAGGCGCCCGCGCGGGATATCGTCTGCTTCGATGTGTCGACGCTCGCGGGCCGGGAGTCGGTCGGGAGTTGCGTGTGGCTCCGGGACGGACAGCCGCACAAGGATGAGTACCGCAAGTTCCGAATCCGGGACTCGGAGGAGGGACAGACCGATGACTACGCCATGATGCAGGAGATCGTCTCGCGCTACTTCGACCGCCGCGTCCGGGAGGGGCGCACGCTGCCGGACCTCGTCGTCGTGGACGGGGGCAGGGGGCAGCTGTCGGCGGCGCGGCAGGCGATGGACGGCGCAGGTGTTTCCGACCTGCCCACCGTGGCCCTCGCCAAGCGCGAAGAGGAGGTATTCCGTCCCGGCGCCCCGGCGCCGCTGCGCCTTCCGCGCACGGACCCGGGCTTGCACTGGCTGCAGCGGGCACGCGATGAGGCGCACCGCTTCGCGCTCCATTACAACCGCACGTTGCGCAGCCGCCGCGCCCTCAGGTCGAGGCTCAGCGAGATACCGGGGGTGGGACCGGAGCGAGAGCAGCGCCTGCTGGAGCGCTTCGGCAGTCTCGACCTCATCCGTCGGGCCACGCCCGCGCAACTCGCCCGCACGCCGGGGATCGGACACGCGACCGCGACGTCGATCCTCGCCGCGCTCCGCGAGGACGACCCGGCGCAGGGAGTCGCCCCATGATGCTTGCAGGGCGCCCCCCCGCGGGTCTGTGCGCTCGCTGCCGGCACCGCCGCTGGATCACGAGCGACCGCGGATCCGCCTTCCTCCTGTGCCGGCTCTCACGCCGGGACGCCCGATTCCGGCGCTATCCGACGCTGCCCGTCCTGCGTTGCGCCGGTTTCGAGGCGGAGGACGAGGGCTCATGAGCGCTCGGGCAAAGCTGGCCGCGCCGGTGCGCACCCGTTTCGCTCCGAGCCCGACCGGGGCGCTCCACCTGGGGAACGCGCGCACCGCGATCCTGAACTGGCTCTTCGCGCGGCGGCACGGGGGCGCCTTCGTGCTCCGCCTCGAGGATACCGACACCGAGCGCGCCGTCCCCGGGGGCGAGGAGATGATCTACGAGGCGCTCGACTGGCTGGGGATCGCCCCGGACGAGGGACCGCGAGAGGGAGGAGCGTTCGAACCCTACCGCCAGCTGGCCCGGGCCGATCGCCATCGGGCGCGGGCGGCGGAACTGCTCGAATCCGGGAAGGCCTTCCGCTGCTACTGCCGGCCGGACGAACTCGAGGCAAGGCGGGAAGCGGCGATCGCCGCGGGCGAGCCGACGGGGCGCGATGCGCGCTGCCGTGACCTTCCCGCCGAACGGCGACCCCGCTCCGGGGCCGAGGGAGGAGGGGGTGCAATCCGGCTTCGCGTAGAATCCGGCCCCGTCGAGTTCAAGGATCTCCTGAAGGGCACCCTCGCCATCGACGGTGACGACCTGGGGGATTTCGTGCTTGTGCGGGGCGACGGCCGGCCTACGTACAACTTCGCCGTCGCGGTGGACGATATCGAGATGGAGATCAGCCATGTGATCCGGGGAGTGGGCCACCTCTCGAACACGCCCAAGCAGGTGCTCCTGTACCGGGCTCTGGGCGTCACGCCGCCCGAGTTCGTCCACATCCCGACCGTCCTCGCCCCCGGTGGCGGGAAGCTCTCCAAGCGGCGTGGAGCGGCCGGCGTGCTCGACTACAGGGAGCGGGGGTTCCATCCGGACGCGGTGCTCAACTACCTGTCGCTCCTCTCGTGGTCCACCGCGGACGGGGAGGAGTTCTTGAGCCGGGAGGCGCTCGTCGAGCGCATCGATCTCGATCGCCTGGGGGCGGCCGATGCCGAAGTGGATGAGGAGAAGATGGCCTGGCTGTCCGGACAGCACCTGCGCGCGGAACCGGCCGATTGGCTGGTGCGCGAGTGGGCACCGCGGCTCGATACGGCAGGACTGGGGCTGAGCGCCGCCGACCTCCGCCGCGCGGCGGAGGTCTTCGCCAAGCGCACGCGCCTGCTGCCGGACGTGACGTCCGAGATCGAGCCGATCTACCGCGCGCCCGAGACCGGGGCGACCGCCGCCCGGGACGTGCTCTCGGCCCCGGAGGCGGCGACCGCGATCCGCCTCGCCCACGCGGCGTGGGCGGATGCGGCGTGGCGACCCGAACCCCTCGCGGGGGCGCTTCGATCGGCGATGCGCGAGTCCGGACTCGCGGGCCGTACATTCTTCCCGCCCGTTCGGGTCGCCCTGACCGGGCAGCCGCACGGCCCCGACCTCGGCGAGGTCGCCTACGCGCTCGGCCGGGAGCGCACCCTGGCCCGGCTCGAGGCCGCAGATCCAGATCATCCAGGATAAGGAGAGAAGCGTATGAGTTGGCGCCTCGAATGCGGTCTCTGCGGGCGGCCCGTGCCCCGCGGGCTGGCCACGGTCTGTCCCGACTGCGGCAAGCCTTTGCTGGCCCGATACGACCTGGGCGGCCTGGATGGCGAGGCGCTTCGGCGCGCGTGGTCCGGCCGCCAGGGCGGCATGTGGCGGTTTCGCGAGATCATGCCTGTCGAACCAGACGAAGACCCGGTGACGCTCGGGGAGGGCGGGACACCCCTGCTGGAGGTCGAAATCGGCGGAGAGTTCGAGGGCCTCACGCTTCTCGTGAAGGACGAGGGCCTGAACCCCACAGGGAGCTTCAAGGACCGGGGGCTCTGCGCGGCCGTCACGCGCGCGGTGCACGAGGGCGCGACGGACCTCGTGATCCCGAGCGCGGGCAACGCGGGCGCCGCCCTCGCCGCGTACGCGGCATGCGCCGGGGTGCCCGCCCGGCTCTTCATCCCCGAGGACACGCCGGAGGGTGTCGCCAGGCGCTGCGAGCACTACGGCGCCGACATCACGAGGGTAGACGGGCTCATCGACGAATGCGGCCGCCTCTCCGCCGAGTACGGCGCGGAGACGGGCGCGTTCAACATCTCCACGCTCAAGGAGCCGTACCGGATCGAGGGCAAGAAGACGATGATGCTGGAGATCGTCGAAGAACTCGGCTGGCGGGTGCCGGACGCGATCGTCTATCCCACGGGCGGAGGCACCGGACTCATCGGGAGCGCCAAGACCCTCGCGGAACTGCGGGAACTGGGTCTCATCGACGGTGACACGCGGCTGTACGCCGTGCAGGGAACGGGTTGCGCGCCCATCGTGCGCGCGCACGCTGCGGGGGAGACCTACGCCGAGCCGTGGCAGAACGCATCGACCGAGGCCTGGGGCCTGCGCGTCCCCGGAGCGCTCGGAGATTTCCTGATGCTCGACGCGATTCGCAAGTCGGGCGGCGGCGGGGTCGCCGTCTCGGACGAGGCCATGAAGGCCGCAGCCCTCGAACTGGGCGCGGCCGGCGTGGGCGCTGCGATCGAAGGCGGAGCCACCCTCGCGGGCGCCCGGGAACTGCGCAGGTCCGGAGAACTGCGGGACGGGGAGACCGTCGTCCTGTTCAACACGGCGCACCTGTTGACCTATTGACTGTGCGGGCTGCATCGCGGCGGATGTCGCCGTGCGCCGCGGCGGCGTTCCGGCTACTTTGGGCGGAGTTGCAACTCAACACCACACAGGGGTTCAGAGCGATGTCGAAAATGGTACGTACAGGGGTAAGGGCGGCGACCACCGCAGCCCTTGCGTCGACCTTCGTTTTTTCGGGGCTCGTCGGGCAGGATCCGGCTGCGGAATGCGCGTTCGAAGGGAACAGCGCCGCGAGCACGGCTTCCGACGCGCTTCAGCAACTCGAAGAGGCGTTGACGGCGGCGGACAGCCTGACCAGCCTGACGGAGGCCTGGGAGGCCATAACTGCGGATCTGGACAGCGACAACCCGGTGGTCGCACTGCTGGCCGCGCAGATCCAGATCGGTCTCGGCAACTTCGAGGAAGCGGAAGGACTTCTCGACCGCTACGACGAACTCTCACCCCCGGAATGCGCCATGCACGGCGAGGCGCAGCGCTATAACGCCTGGGTGCGGCTCTACAATCAGGGCGTGACGGCCTACAGCGCAAACGACACGGACACGGCACTCTCCGCGTTCATGCTCGCCAACGAATTCAAGCCCGACCTCCGCACGTACAGCAATGCGGCGCTCCTGCAGTCGCAGATCGGAGACAACGCCGGCGCAATCGAGACGTACCAGGCCGCGCTCGCCGCGGACATTCCGGACGCGGACCCCGAGGCGTTGCGCAGCACGGTCCGCGGACTCGGCGATATGCTGACGATGGAAGGCCGGGAAGATGAGGCCGTCCAGACCTACAATGACTACCTCGCCATGTATCCGGATGATGTCGTGATCCAGATCCGGTATGCGGGAGTCCTGGCCGACCGGGGACAGACCGAGGAGTCGGCGGCGATCTACGCCGCGACACTCGAGCGTACGGATCTGACCTACCAGCAGTGGCTCGAAGTCGGCGTGGGATTCTACAACGCGCAGAACTTCGGAGACGCGGCCACCGCGTTCGGGAAGTCGCGAGACGGGAACCCGTATAACAAGGAAGCGATGGAGAACTACGTCAACGCCTCCATCCAGGCTGGCCGCCCCGGACCCGTCATAGCGCTCGCGGACACCCTCACCCAGTGGTATCCCTACGACGCGCTGTCTCATCAATTGCACTTTCAGGCGCTCGGCCGCGCCAACATGAACGAGCAGGCGATGGAAGTCATGGGGGAGGAACAGGCGTTGCCGCTCTCCTTCACCTTCGCGCAGATGGCCGCGGCCGCGGACGGCCGGTACATCGTGCAGGTCGCCTTCACGACTCGTACCGCCTCCGGCACGCTGCAGATCACGTTCGAGTTCGTCGATGGCGCCGGGGAGGTCGTGATGGAGCAGACACACACCTTCGAGGCCGAATCCGGGAGCTTCACCTTCGAGGTCCAGTCGGGCGTACCTCTGGCCGGATTCCGGTACGGCACGATCGGGGGCTGACCGCCCTGCAGGCCCGAGGCCCGGGCACGGGCCGCTCTTGAGAAGTCGGAGTGGCCCGCCCGCGGTATCCCCACGCGCCAAACCATGATTCGAATCGCCAGCGTCGAGCCGGGGTCGATCGCCGCAGATCTCGAACTGCCGGCGGGCCTCGCCGTGCTGGAGATCAACGGCAAGCCCATCCGGGACAGCCTCGACCTCCTCTTCCATCAGGCGGAACCCGCACTCAGCGTGCTCGCCGAGCAACCGACGGGCGAGCGGTTTCTGTTCGAGATCGAGAAACCCGTGGACGAACCCCTCGGGATCGTCCCGGAACCCGACAAGATCCGCCGCTGCACGAACGCGTGCCCGTTCTGCTTCGTGAAGGGCAACCCGAAACTCGACAAGCTCCGGGCGCCCCTCTATGTGAAGGATGATGACTATCGATTGTCCTTCCTGCACGGCCACTACATCACGCTGACGAACCTCCGTCCGGACGACTGGGACCGGATATTCGAACAGCGGCTCTCCCCGCTCTATGTGAGCGTTCATTCGACGGATCCCGCGGTCCGGCTCGGGATGCTGAAGAACCCTCGCAGCGCGAATATCGGGCAGGATCTCGATCGGTTGGCCGACGGCGGCATCCTCGTGCACGCGCAGGTCGTCCTCTGTCCGGAGGTGAACGACGGCGCGCATCTGATACGAACGATCGAGGATCTCTATCGGCGCGGGGAGGCGATCCGGTCGCTCTCCATCGTGCCGGTGGGCCTGACCTCGTGGAACGCGGCGATGGGGGGGCGAACGCTGAAGCCGGCGGAATGCCGCGCGGCGCTCGCTGCCGTTGACTCGATCCGCGAGCAGGCGTTGGCGGACCGCGGACAGGGGTGGTGCTACGCGGCAGACGAGATGTACCTGCAGGCGGGACTCGAACCGCCGGGCGCCACGTACTTCGACGATCACGAGCTCGAGAGCAACGGGGTCGGGGCAATTTCCACGCTGACGGATCGCGTCACCGGGCAGCTGGAAGAACTCGGTCCACTGGAGGGGTGCAGGGTTCTTGCGGTCACCGGGACTTCCATGGGGCCGACGCTGACCCGTCTCGCCGGCCGCATCTCGCGGCGGACGGGTGCCGATGTCTCGACGGTGGCGGTCGAGAACACACTTTACGGGCCGATGGTCACGACGGCCGGCCTGTTGCCGGGCGCGGATCACCGGACCGCACTCCGCGACGCGGGGGACTTCGACGTGGCCCTCTTCTCGGCGCAGGCGCTGAACGACGCACAGGTCTTCCTGGACGACATGAGCCTCTCCGAGCTGCGAGCCGGCTTTCCCGGTCGCCGCGTCGAGCCCTCCCGCGACCTCGTCGACGTCCTCTCGCGGCTGTAGCGGCGATGGCTCTCCGCACGGTCGCCATCGTCGGCCGCCCCAACGTCGGCAAGTCGACCCTCTTCAACCGGATCCTCGGGCGGCGTGTGGCGATCGTGGCCGAGCGCCCAGGCGTGACCCGGGACCGGCAGTTCGCCGAAGCGGAGTGGGCCGGGCGGCGCTTCCTCCTCGTCGATACCGGGGGCCTCGTCGTCCGGCCGGATGAACACATCGACCTCGAGGTGCGGCGGCAGGCCGAGACCGCGATCGGGCACGCGGATGTCGTCGTGTTCGTGGTGGACGGCCGCGATGGTGTCCAGCCGGTCGACCGCCACGTTGCAGAACTCCTGCGCCGCTCGGCCCTGCCCATCGTCGTGGCCGTGAACAAGCTCGACGAACTCGCGGAGGCGATCGAGCACCTCGACTTCTACGAACTCGGCCTCGGCGATCCGACGCCGCTCGCGGCCCTCAGCGGCAAGGGGTCGGGGGACCTCCTGGACCGCGTCGTCGAGGCCCTCCCGGAGTCGGCCGAGGGGGAAGGGGATGACGCAGACATCCGCATTGCCGTCATTGGACGTCCCAACGTCGGCAAGTCCAGCTTCGTGAACCAACTCCTCGGAGAAGAGCGCCTCATCGTCCACGAGGAGGCCGGGACGACGCGCGACGCGATCGACACGGACCTCGCCCTGGGAGAGCGCCGCGTCCGTCTCATCGACACGGCGGGACTCCGGCGTCAGTCCCGCATCGTAGATAACCTCGAGTTCCTCGGCCGGCTGCGGGCGGCCTCGGCCATCGACCGGGCCGATGTCTGCCTGCTGCTCGTAGACACGCAATCCGGCGCCGCGAACCAGGACTTCCGCATCGGGCATCAGGCCTGGGATGCGGGAAGAGGTGTCGTGTTCGTGGCCAACAAGTGGGACCTGATCGAGGATCGGGGGCCTGCGGCGGTGGCCGGTTTCGAGCGCGAACTCCGGGAACGCGCACACTACCTCCGCTGGGTCCCCATCATCACCTGTTCGGCGCTGACCGGAAAACGCGTGCGGAAGGTCATCGATCTCGCGTTCGAGGTGCAGGAAGCGCGGGCCCGACGTGTGCCCACGGCCGAAGTGAACCAGGTTCTGCAGCGGTTGGTCGCTCGTCGGCAGCCGCCCCAGGGGGGGCGTGGTGACGTGCGGCTCCTGTACGGCAGCCAGGTGGCGGCGTCCCCGCCCCTGTTCGTACTCTGGTCCAACCGGCCACACGACCTCAAGGAGCACTATGTGAGATACCTCGTCGCCGGCTTCCGTGAGGCCTGGGGATTCGAGGGGTCTCCCATCCGGATAAAGCTGAAAAAGCGTTCGGGGCGCGAATGACTGCACCGCTCCTGACGCTTTGCGCCTATCTCATCGGCGCATTCCCCACCAGTTATCTCGTCGGGCGAGCCTACGGGTATGACCTGAGGCGGGAGGGAAGCGGCAACCTGGGTTCCACGAATGCCTACCGGGTGCTCGGGTTCTTCCCGGCCGTCGGCGTGCTCATCGTGGATCTGCTCAAGGGATTCGTACCGGTGTGGCTCTTTCCGGTGTGGGACGGGAGGACCGGTGCGTGGGCGCTCGCGTACGGACTCGCCGCCATTTCGGGACATGTGTGGCCCGTGTACACGAGGTTCAAGGGAGGGAAGGGGGTCGCGACCGCGGCCGGGACGATGGCGGCGCTGGTTCCGGTAGCCGTGGTCGTCGCCTTCTTCGTGTGGGTCGTGACGGTGATCCTTACGCGGACCGCCTCCATGGCGTCACTCCTCTCCGCAGCCCTCGTGCCGATCATGGCGCGCGCCTCGGCGGCGCCCCGCTCGGTCGTGTTCTATGCGCTTCTCCTCGCCATCACCGTGTGGTGGACGCACCGTTCCAACCTCGCGCGAATCGTGAGGCGGGAGGAGTTCCAGGTGGATTGGCGCCGGGGCCGCCTCCCGCGGCGTGACAGGGAGGCCCGGAAGGCCCCGGAGGAGGAACCGTGAGCGGACAGAAGGTCGCCGTGCTGGGCGCGGGCAGTTGGGGCACGGCCCTGGCGGGCGTCCTCGTGCAGAACGGCCACGATGTGCGGCTGTGGGCCCGGGACGCCGCGCACGCCGCAGCCATTCGCGAGACCGGGACGAACGCACGTTATCTGCCCGGAATCGAACTGGGGCGTCCGCTGACCGTGACATCGGATCTGGAGGAGGCGATCGGCGGCACCCGTTTCCTCATCTCCGTGTGTCCATCGCACGCGGTGCGCGAAGTGCTGGGACAGGCTTCACCCCACATCGTCGAACAGGTGCTGATCTCGGCCTCCAAGGGGATCGAGACCGGGACCCACCGGAGGATGTCGGAGGTCATCGTGGAGACGCTTGGGGAGGCCGCGGGGCCGCGCACGGTCGTCCTTTCGGGACCCAGCTTCGCCGAGGAACTGCTCCGCGGACTCCCCACGGCGGTGGTCGCCGCCAGCCGGAGCGAGGCACATGCACTCGCCGTGCAGAGCCTGTTCCGGAACGGGTACTTCCGCGTGTACACACAGCCGGATGTGGATGGTGTGGAACTGGGTGGCGCCCTCAAGAACGTGATCGCACTCGCGGCCGGGATATCGGACGGACTGGACCTGGGGTCGAACGCGCGCGCGGCGCTCATCAACCGGGGATTGGCTGAGATGGCGCGGCTCGCCCGGCACTTCGGGGCGCGGGAGACGACGCTTGGGGGCCTCGCCGGACTCGGAGACCTCGTCCTCACCTGCACGGGACGGCTGAGCCGGAATCGTTCCGCCGGACTCGCCATCGGGGCGGGTCGCCGACCCTCGGACGTGATCGGGGAGATGGATCAGGTCGTGGAGGGCGTGCGGACGGCGCGCGCGGCGTACGAACTGAGCCGGGATCTGGACGTGGAGATGCCGATCACGAGCGGTGTATATTCGATCCTGTACGAAGAGGTTGCGCCTCGAGCGGCGCTGGCACGGCTGATGGCGCGGGAACCAAAACCCGAGCGCTGGGGCTGAGGCACGGGCCGCGGGTCACGGCAGCCGGCTGTCAACGGAAGGGAAAAGCGTGTCCGACCGTATCGCCCCGAAGGAGTACTACTCGATCGGGGACGTGTGCGAGATCACCGATCTCAAGCCTCACGTCCTTCGCTACTGGGAGACCCAGTTTTCCGTGCTGCGCCCGACGAAAAACCGGGCGGGCAACCGGGTCTACCGCCCGAAGCAGATCCAGCTCGTGCAGCTCCTCAGACACCTCCTCTACACGGAGCGGTACACGATAGAGGGTGCGAGGCGAAGGCTGGATCAGTTGCGCGAGGGCGGGGAACTGGCGGCGGAGGCGCGCGTGGCCTGGGACCGTGAGACAATCAGCGATCTGCGGAGGGAAGCGGATGAGCTGGTCCAGCTTCTCGAGGACGGCGAGGCGGGGTGACCGGAACGGGAAGACCGGTTCTCCTGTGCACCAACGACGATGGCGTGAAGTCGAACGGGCTCTCGCTCCTTTCGCGCGTCGCCGAGGCCCACGGCGACGTGTGGACCGTGGCGCCGGATCGGGAGCAGAGCGCCACGAGCCATGCGCTCTCCCTGTTCCGCCCACTCCATCTGACCCGGCTCGGGCCGCGACGCTACATGGTGGACGGGACGCCCACCGATTGCGTGCTCCTCGCCCTGAAGGAGGTCCTCCAGGCGCGGCCCCGTTTCGTCCTTTCGGGCGTCAACCACGGTCCGAACATGGGGGAAGACGTCCTCTACTCCGGCACGGTGGCGGCAGCCATGGAAGCGACGATCCTCGGGGTGCCCGCGATCGCCTTCTCCTTCACGGGGAGCGATGACCACATCCTCGAGACTTATGGGGATCTGCTCGGCCGGCTCATCGACGCCTGTATCCGGCGCGATTCATTTCCGGATGAGACCTTCTTCAACGTCAACCTTCCGGATCGGCCGGCGAGCGAGGTGGAAGGGATCAGGGTAACGGCGCTCGGGCGGCGCGTGTACCATGACTCGCTCCGGCGGAGCCGGGATGGGGAAGGGCAGGAGTACTTCAAGATCGGAGGAGGACGCTCGGCCTGGAGCGGACGGGAGGACTCGGATTTCCGGGCCGTGCGCGCCGGCTGCGTTTCGGTCACGCCGCTCCACCTCGACCTGACGAACTTCGAACTGCTGAACGAGGTGAGGTCGTGGCAGCTGGGGAGTTGACCGGACGGGATCCGGCGTCGGAATACCGCCGCGACCGCCGCCGTCTCGTGGAACGGCTCCGGGACCGCGGCGTGAGCGACCTGGCCGTCCTGCACGCCTTCGACATCGTGCCGCGCCACGCGTTCGTGCCCGAGGTGATGCGGACCCGGGCCTACGAGGACGTGCCGCTGCCCATCGGCCACGGGCAGACGATTTCGAGTCCGACGATCCATGCACTCAGCATTGAACATGCCCGAATCGGACCCGGCGATCGCGTGCTCGAGGTTGGGACGGGGACGGGGTTTCAGACGGCCCTCCTCGCGACGCTCGGGGCCGCCGTGTACTCGATCGAGCGGATCGCGGCCCTGTACGAAGCCGCGGTGCAGACGCTGCGCCGACTGGGTGTCGAGGCACGCCTCATGCTCGGGGATGGCAGCCGCGGCTGGCCCCGGCATGCCCCCTTCCGGGCGATTATCGTGGGTGCCGCCGCGGCCCGCCCGCCCGAACCGCTCTTCGACCAACTCGCCGACGGGGGCCGCCTCATCGTGCCCGTGGGGACCCGGCGCCAGGAACTGCGACGCTACACGCGACGCGGAGACGACTTCGCGAAGGAGACGATCACCGGTGCTCGCTTCGTCCCGCTCGTCGAGGACGAAGTGCGGGGGAGGAGGGGGGCCGAGTGAAGCTCGTGAGAGCCTGGGCCGGGGTGTATGCGAAGGGTCTCGCCATGGGGCTGGCGGATCTCGTGCCCGGGGTTTCCGGGGGCACGATCGCCTTCATCTCGGGCATCTACGACGAACTCGTGGCCACGATCGCAGGGCTTGATCGCCGCCTGCTCGGGGCGTTTCGGGAGGGGGGTGTGCGGGGCGTGTGGCAGGCGGGCAACCTCGGCTTCCTCGCCGTTCTGCTCGCCGGCATCGGCACGAGCGTGTTCGCCTTCGCCGGGCTGCTGCACTGGCTGCTCGCGAATCGGCCCGCGGAGCTGTGGGCCTTCTTCTTCGGCCTCGTAGCGGCGTCGGTCGTGCTCGTCGGCCGGCGTGTCCCCGATCGCCGGGCCGGCACCCTGACACTTGCCGCCGCGGGGGCCGTGGTGGCCATCGCCATCACGTCGCTGCCCCCGCTCGTCCGCTCCGACGCGCCGCTATTTCTCGCGGCGGCCGCGGCCGTGGCGGCCTGCGCTATGATCCTGCCCGGCATCTCCGGCAGCTTCATCCTGCTCATCCTGGGCGCCTACGCGCCGGTGATCGCCGCCCTCAACAACCTGGACTTCGTCCGCATCGCGTCCGTGGGCTTCGGGGTCGTCATCGGGCTGCTCGCGTTCAGCCGCGTCCTGCGGGGCCTTCTCGCTCGTCACCGGACGCCCACGCTGGCGGTGCTCACCGGGTTTCTCCTCGGCTCGCTCAACGCGTTGTGGCCGTGGAAGGCGCAACTGCGCGAGCTCTACACGCACAGCGACGGCCGCATCGAGTGGCTGACGGGGAATCGCTGGCCCGCCGGCGCCGGCGAGCTCTGGCCCGAGGTGCTTCTCGCACTCCTCGGGGCCGCGGCGGTCCTCGCCATCGACCGCCTCGCCGGGGCGCGCGGACCCGACCGCCCGTGACGGAACCCAAGTAGCGGCAATCCACCGGGCCGGGTAGCTTCCACGCCATTCGGCAACCCGTGCAAGAGCTGAGGAGAGGACACCAGATGGCGGACGCGCTCGCCAGCGGAAAGCGGCCAGACGGAGGCGACCGGCAGGATGCCTTCATCCGATCCACGTTCCGTCTGGCTACCTGGGTCAACGAGAACATGCGGGCGGTGCTGGTGGGGGCCGCCGGCGTCGCGATGGTCGTCGTGGGCGTCGTGTACTACATGAACTTCCAGGCTTCGGTACGCGACCAGGCCGCGAACGAACTCGCGACGCTGCGTATGACCGCGACCGACCCCGAACTCCTCATCGCCGATCTCGCGGCCTACGTGGAGCGCTTCGACGGCGTCGCGGCGGCGAACGAAGGCCGCCTCCTCCTCGCGCGGACATACCTGGACACAGGCCGGTCCGTCGAGGCCGGACAAGTCGCAAGCACGATCTCCGAGGGGCCGGATCGTCCGGTCGGGCTCGCCGCACGCACGCTCCTCGCGGCAGCCCAGGAAGCGTCCGGAGATGCGCAGGCCGCCCTCGCTACGTGGGAGGCCCTGGGCGAAACGGCACGTTTCGCCTTCCAGCGGCGCGAGGCGCTTGCCGCCGCGGCGAGAATTCTCGCGTCGCTCGGCCGTCTCGAGGAAGCCGAGACGATCTTCGCCGGGATCGCCGAGGAAGCCGCCGATGAAGACCCGGTGGAAGCCGGCGTCTACCGCCTCCGACTCGGAGAGATCAAGGCCCAGCGCGCCGGCAGCGGCTGATCACCTTGGCGATGGCCGCACACCTGTAGGATTCCACCCAACAGAGAACCGCGACCTCGCATCGCATTGTACACGTTGGCGCTGTCGACGCATTTCGCGGACTTGGGACAGGGTAGCCGCAGAAGCACTACATACATAGTGTTGCTATCCATCCGTGCGAGGCCTATTCTTCTCAACCGTACGATCCGGTCTTTCGAGGGCGCGCGCAGACGACTCATGCCGAACGCGAGGCGAGGCCGGGCGAGGCTTGGGCTCGGGACGGTCTGCGGGGAGCCCCTCGTCCCCGGGGCACATGAGAGGGGGCGATCTGATGAGAGGGCGCCCGCCTGTTGCGCTCGTCGCGGTTCTCCTGGCGACGCTGGTCGGGTGCGGCGACGACCCACAGCTTCCGACCGATCCGGTCGATCCCGTAGAGATCGTCCCACCTCTGGGACCGCCGCCTCCCGGCGGGTTCGAGATCAGCCTCACGTTCGTGGACTCGCTCCCCGCCGCGCATCGGCTTCGCGTCGAGGAGGCCGCTTGGTATCTGGGGCACGCCCTGTGGCCGACACGGACAGTCCCGGTCCATGACGTTTGGATGCCGACCCACGACGATCCGTGCGGAAATCAGGGCGGGCCGACGCGGGTGGTGAACGGTTTGCTGATCGCCGTGCGCGTTGCGAACATCGATGCCCTCGCGCGCGCCGGGCCGTGCTCCCATCGCCCACCGGAAGGCCTTCCGCTGGTGGGTGCGATTACAATCAACCCGAACGCCTTGAGCGCGAAACCCGACCGGGATTTCGGGCGGCTCATCCGTCACGAGATGCTGCACATTCTCGGGATCGGGACGCACAGCCGGTGGCATTCCTACGTGAAGCCCTCGGCGTTCAATACCGGCTGGTACTTCGAAGGACCGCGGGCGATAGCTGCGTTCGATTCGGCCATCGGCGGCTACCATGGCGACAAGGTTCCACTAACGCGAGATCTGGCGCATTGGCGTCATCCAGTGATCCGTTGTGATGTGCTGATGAATTGGGGTTGTCCCGCTGGCGTAGTCGCTCCGACGACCATCCTCACGCTCTCGTCACTGATCGATATCGGGTGGGATGTTGATCTCTCGCTGGCCGAACCGCCTATCCCCAGATGAACGAAATTCCTTGGTGACGATAGGGCGCGAGGTTGATCCCGAAAAAGGCGCATAAGATATATTATGTAAACTTCCTGACAGAACCTCCCTTCAAACCGCATCTTCCCCGTCCATTTCCCGTTTCGTGACCGCGGAGGCCGAGAATGCCCAACGGAGGGTCGGATTGTTGCGGCACCTGCTGGTTCAACCGCGCGAACGGGGGCAAGAAAGGCAGCGGGAACCATGACCCGTCGATCGCGAGTCACCGCGAGATTCGCGATCTGCCGATCCGTGATCCGTTCTACACCTACTGCAGCAACCACCCGTACCGACTCCACCGCCGCGAGCCCATCCCCATCGGCCCCGTGTTGGTTGCGGACGACTACGATGAGGGCCGGAAGGTGTGGGTGGAATCCCCCGATACGGAGGAGATCCGCCAACACCTGCTTCGTCTGCTGGCCGACCCGACACCCGTAGGAGACCACTACCCGTTCTTCGGACCCTCCATCCTGGGCCTCGTAGCCCGGCAGTTGGTCGACTTTCGCGAATCCCGCGCAATCCCGATCCTGGAGCGCATCGCGCGGGACCTCGAGAGCAGGAACGAGGACATCGACGGTATCCTGCAAGGCATCGAACGGATTCGTGGATCGTCCGGCGAGGACGGTTCAGGCGAGGGTTGACGCCGGCGCGGGCTAACGACGCCCGCGAGGATCAGAACGTGAAGGTGTGGGAGTACTTCACCATGAGCGCCCGCCCGGACGAGAACGGGAGGCGCGGGTCGACGCCGCCGTTGGTGCGATCCACGAAGTAGCCCTCGTTGTAGACCACCCACAGGTCCACACCCTCACGGAAGTGATAGCGGAAGCGCGCGTTCACGCTCACCTGGTCCGTCGTGGAGTTGTACTGCGCGAGCGTGCTCAGCGAGAGGTGCGTGTCGAGCGAGAAATCCAGATTGAGTCTCGCCAGATGCGTCGTGAGGAAGTTACGGCCCGGCAACTCGAACCGGTTGATGTCGTACCCCGGGCGGATCTCGACATGACGGGAGATGTTCAGCGCCGGACTGAGGCGAAGGCTCACGCGGCGACCATCGTAGAAGCTCCCGGCCGAGCCCCCGATTTCCCCCCGCACGAGGCCGCCGCGGGAGAGCCGGAGCGAAGCGTCCGCTTCATGGAACCAGTATTCGCCCGGATCGATCGTGAGGCCCGCGATCCGGAACGGATCCCGGATGCTCTCGAAGCTCGAACGGGACGTAAGCGTCATGAAGGTACCCGACTTCATGCCGATCATTATCTGAGGGGCGATAACTCGTGACTCCGGCGTGAGATCCACGTTCCGGTAATAGTGCTGCGTCTCGCTGCTGAGCGTCACGGCGCGCAGCTTCGAGTCGGCGCCCATGAACCAGGAATAACCGGCCGATCCGCCGAATAGAGTGAACGCGTTTCGGAGCTGAAACCCCAGCCGCGGCAGGTAGTCTCCCCCCACTCGGCGATACTGCGCGTTATAGGCGAACCCTTCCTGTCTTCGCCGCTCGAACTGCGCGAAGAAGGTCCCGGCGTCGAGCGCGTTTCGCTCCACGACGTCGTCGTCGAAGGACTGGGCCCATTTCAGCGTCAGGTACTCGTCCCCGAACACCCGAATCTCGCTGTCGGCGCCGTAGGCGACGTTCGCCTTGCCGTACGCGTCGATGCGCGTCGTGACGATCCCGCCGACCGACGAATTCTGATTGAAGACCTGCTGCTTGAGCCGCAGCACGCCCATGTTCTCGCCAGGCCGCCCTGCCCTGGGGGCCGTCTGCATGTTCAGCATCCCGAAATCGAGTCCGCCGGCGCGTCCCACCACGCGGGCGCCCCCGTAGATGCGGACGAGTTCGCCCTGGTCGAGCCCGATGCGGCGGCTGAAGAAGACCCGGTCGGTGATCCCGCCGGTAGCGAAGTCGAAGGTTGCCGAGCGTTCCTGGAAGAATTGCCGCTTCTCCGGGAAGAACAGGGGGAAACGCGTGAGGTTGATCTGCTGGTCGTCCGCCTCCACCTGGGCGAAATCCGTATTTGCGGTGAGGTCGATCGAGAGGTTCGACGATGGCGAATACTTGAAGTCGAGGCCCGGTTCCCTGGTGGGGTCGTCGGTCGTCTCCCAGTACGCCGCCACGTCCGGCGGTTCGCGCAGGGTCGGGACCTGCGTCATCCCGCCGAGGACGTACGGCGTCACGTAGATGGGGTTCGCGCGATTTACGTCCCTCAAGGTGACCCGCTGCGCCAGCGATGGCTTGCCGAAGCCGAAGAACCCGTACTCGGGGGAGATGTCAGGGTAGACGTGGCGCTCGTTCTTGCGCGAAATCGAGCGGTAGACGGAGAGCCCCATCGTCACTTCCCCGCCCGTGTTCTGGAACCCGAGCGTCGAGAACGGGATCTGCATCTCCGCCGACCATCCGTCGTTCGTCCGCTGGACGGCCGCATCCCAGTGCGCGTTCCAGTCGCTGTTGAAGGGTCGCGTGCCCGCGGTCCACTCGGCGTCGCCCCAGACCGCGCGGTCGGATCGCGCGCCGTTGGGGTTCACCACGAAGGCCACCGCCGTCTCGTGGTCGTTGTAGCTGTCGATCACAACCGAGAACTGGTCGTCGCCGCTGAACCCGTCGCGTGTGAAGCTGTTCGCCCGGATCCCGCCGAGGTCGGAATCGAACAGTTGCCCCGCGACGTACAGGTATCGTTCATCGTAGGCGATCCGGATCCTCGTCTCTTCGGTGAGGGCCCCGCCGTACGTGGGCGAGTACATGACGAGTGGCACGGGGTCGATGTCGTCCCACGCGGGCTCATCGACGAAACCGTCGAGGTGGATGTGCCCGTGTCCCTCGAGCCGGTGGAGAGGCACCGAGGCCTTCCCTCTCCCGCCGTCCTGCGCCAACGCGGCCCCGGGCGCCATCGCCGCGAGCGTCGCGCACAGCCACAGGGCCGCCCGGGTAAGGGATCCCGCTTCCCTGCCCCTCACGCGCGGGCTCACCAGATGAAGGTGTGCGAGTACTTGATCATGATGTTCCGTCCCGCCGACCACGGCAGCCTCGGATCGAATCCCCGGTCCCGTTCGAAGTTCAACCCTTCATTATACACAATCCAGAGGTCCGTGCCCTCCCTGAAGTGATATCGAAAGCGCGCGTTGATGCTCGTCCGCTTGTCGAGGTTGTTGTACTGCGCGAAGGTGCTGAACGAGAGGTGGGTGTTGAAGGCGAAATTGAGCCGCAGCCGGCCGAGCTGCGTCGTCGTCGCCTCGCTCCGGCCGGAGAACTCGATCCGGTTGACCTCATAGCCGCCGACGACCTCCAGGTAGCGGGACACGGTCCAGGTGGGATTGAAGATCAGGCCCACGCGCCGCCCATCGTAGAAACTCCCCACCGTCGTCCTGATGTCGCCCCGGAAGATCGTGCTGCGCGGCAGCATCCAGTCGATGCCGGCCTCCGTGAACTGGTACTCGCCGGGCGGGATGGACACATCCCCGATCTGGAACGGGGCCTCAAGGTCCTCGAACTGCGCGTTCGCATAGGCCGTGATGTTCGCGGTCGACTTGAAGTCGAACGACACCGAGGGGCGGATTGAACGGGACTCGACCGTGAGGTCCGTGTTGCGGTGATAGTTCTCCCCCATCACCAGGAGCGTGACGGCATTCACCGTGGCGCTCGGGCCCCCGAGCCAGGTATGGGCGAGCTGGCCGCCGTACAGCGTGAAGTCCCTCCGCAGCTGGAAACCGAGGCGCGGCACGTAATCCGGACCCACGCGGCGGTAGTAGAGGTTGTACCACATCCCGCGATCCGTCCGCCGCTCCCAGCGGGCCCGGATGAGACTCGCGTCGAGCGCGTTGCGCTCCCTGACCACCTCGTCCCGGGTCTGTGCCCACGTCAACGTGAGGTACTCGTCTCCGAACGTCCGCAGCTGAGTGTCCAGCCCGTAGGCGACGTTGTTCTGGCCGTTGGAACCGTACCGCGTCGTGAGGATCCCCCCGACGAACGAGTACGGATTGAACACCTGCTGCTTGAGGCGCATGACGCCCATGTTCTCGCCCGACCGGCCGGCAGCCGGAGCCGTCTGCATGTTGAGGAGCCCGAAGTCCAGCCCCCCGAGCCGGCCCACCAGCCTCGCGCCCCCGTAGATGCGGACGAGTTCTCCCCGCTCGAGCCCGATGCGCCGACTGAAGAACACGCGGTCGGTGAAGCCTCCCGTCCCGAAGTCGAACGTCGAGGTCCGTTCCTGGAAGAACTGGCGTTTCTCGGGGAAGAAGAGCGAGAAGCGGGTGAGGTTCACCTGCTGGTCGTCCGCCTCCACCTGAGCGAAATCGGTGTTGACGGTGAGATCGATGGCCAGGTTCGACGAGGGGGAGTATTTGAGATCGACCCCGGGCTCCGTCACCTGGTCCTGCTCGGTCCCCCAGAAGGAAGCGGCGTCGGACGGCTCCCTGAGGATCGGAGTGCGGCTCAGTCCCGCGAGCGCGTACGGGGTCACGTACACCGGTGTCGTGGGCCGGACCTCGCGGAGCGTCATGCGCTGGCCCTGCGACGGCTTGAGGAAGCCTCCCTGCCCCCATTCGCGGCCGATGAACGGGAAGACGTGGCGCTCGTTCTTCCGGGCGATGAAGCGGTAGACGATGATCCCCATCGTCACTTCGTCCCCCTCCGCCTGGAACCCCAGCGTGGAGAACGGAATCTGGTATTCGGCGGACCATCCCCCCTCGTTCCGCGAGGTGAGGACGTGCCAATGAGCGTTCCAGTCGACGTTGAACGGCATCACGTCGCCCGTGAAGTCGCCATCGTTGGAGAGGGAGCGATCCTGGCGGATGCCGGCGGGCGTGGTCCCGAGCCAGACCCCGGTCTCGTAGTCGTTGTAGCTGTCGATCACGACCGAGAGGAGATCGTCGCCGCTGAACGCGTCCCGCAGGAAGGTGTTCGAGCGGATCCCTTCCGGGTTCGAGTCGTACATCCGCCCGGACAGGTAGAGGTACTCATCGTCGTGCGCGATGCGGACCTCGGTCCGCTCCGTCATCTCGCCGCCGTGGGTCGGCGCCCACATGAACATCGGCAGCGGTTCGATGGCGTCCCAGGCCGCCTCGTCGACGACCCCGTCGACATCGATCTGCCCGGTGATGCGCGGGATCGGCACCGGCACGGGCGACCGGAGCGACGCAGCATCGCCTTCGTCCGAGCCCACGGCCTGCGCGGCGAGTCCGGGAGCCACGAGCAGGCATCCCGACACGATCCACGCGCACCGGGCCGCGCGTCGCTGCAGTCGACGGCAGATGTGGGTCAACGGCGTGCTTCCAGAGTCGGGAGTGGATCCGGGAGGTCTGTGCAACCCAAAGAACACCTCCCCGAGCCGGAGGGTTCAATACCCGGTGGCGGCGGAACCTCCGGTTCCGGCTACCAGCTGAATGTATGGGAGTACTTGACCATGATCGCCCGTCCGGCCGACCGGGGCAGCCTCGGATCGAAGCCCCGGTCGCGTTCGAAGTTCACCCCTGCATTATAGACGATCCAGAGGTCCGTGCCCTCCCTGAAGTGGTAGCGGAAGCGCGCGTTGATGGTGACTCGCTCGTCGAGGTTGTTGTACTGCGCGAAGGTACTGAGGGAGAGACTGCGGTTCAGGGCGAAGGAGAGCTTCACGCGGCCGAGGTGGGTCGTCGCCGCCTCGTCCCGGCCGGGGAACTCGATCCGGTTCACCTCGTAGCCGCCGCCGATTTCCACGTACCGAGACGCGCTCCAGGTCGGGTTGAAGATCAGGCCGACGCGGCGCCCGTCGTAGAAGCGTCCCACGGTCGTCCGAATGTCGCCCCGGAAGATCGCGGTGCGCGGCAGCATCCAGTCGATGCCCGCTTCCGTGAACCGGTATTCGCCCGGCGGGATCGACAGCTCTCCGATGTCGAACGGGATCAGTATGTCCTCGAACTGCGTGTTCGTGTACGGGGTGATCGACGAACCCGACTTGAAGGAAAACTCTACCTCGGGGCGAATCGAGCGCGACTCGGGCGTGAGGTCGGCGTTGCGGTAGTAGCTCTCGGTCGTCACCGAGGGGGTGATGGTGTTCAGCGACGCGCTCGGGCCCTGGAGCCACGTATGGGCGAGCTGCCCGCCGAAGAGCGTGAAGTCGCTGCGCAGCTGGAACCCGAGGCGCGGCGTGTAGTCCGGTCCCACCCGGCGGTAGTAGAGGTTGTACCACAGCCCGCGATCCGTTCGCCGTTCCCAGCGGGCGCGGATGAGCGCCGCGTCGAGGACGTTCCGCTCGCGCACCGCCTCGTCGAACGTCTGCGCCCACGTCAGGGTGATGTACTCGTTGCCGAACGGACGCACCTGTGTGTCCAGACCGTAGGCGACGTTGTCCTGGCCGTTTGCCCCGAGGCGCGTCGCGACGATGCTCCCCACGTAGGAATACGGGTTGAGGATCTGCTGCTTGAGCCGCATCACGCCCACGTTCTCACCCGAGCGGCCACCGGAGGGAGCGGTCTGCATGTTGAGGACCCCGTAGTCGAGGCCTCCGATGCGGCCCACGAGTCTCGCGCCCCCGTAGATGCGGACGAGTTCCCCCCGCTCGAGCCCGATCCGGCGGCTAAAAAACACGCGATCCGTGAACCCGCCCGTCCCGAAGTCGAAGGTTGAGGAACGCTCCTGGAAGAACTGCCGTTTCTCGGGAAAGAAGAGGGAGAAGCGCGTGAGGTTGATCTGCTGATCGTCCGCCTCGACCTGGGCGAAGTCGGTGTTCACCGTGAGGTCGATCGCCAGGTTGGAGGAGGGCGAGTACTTGAGGTCGATGCCGGGCTCCGTCGTCGGATCGCGTTCCGTGGCCCAGAAGGCGGCCGCATCGGAGGGTTCCCGAAGCACCGGCGTCTGGTTGAGGCCGCCGAGCACGTACGGGGTTACGTAGACCGGCGCGGTGGGCCGCACGTCGCGCAGCGTCACGCGCTGCGTCTGGGACGGCTTCATGAACGCCAACCGACCCCACTCCCGCGCGATGGCCGGGTAGACCTGGCGTTCGTTCTTGCGGCCGATGTAGCGGTAGAAGGTGATCCCCATCGTGACTTCGTCGCCCTCGGCCTGGAAACCCAGCGTCGAAAACGGGATGCGGAACTCGGCGAACCAGCCCTCATCGGTCCTCGTCGTGACCACATCCCAGTGCGCGTTCCAGTCCTGGTTGAACGGCGGCAGATCGCCCGAGAACTGGGCATCGTTCGAGATGGAACGGTCGTGACGGACGCCGGCCGGTGTGGTGGCGAACCAGAGCGCCGTCTCGTAGTCGTTGTAGCTGTCGACCACGAACGACAGCAGGTCGTCGCCGCTGTAGATGTCCCGGTAGAACGTGTTGACGCGGATCCCGTCCGGATCCGAGTCGTACATGCGCCCCGAGGCGTAGAGATAGCGGTCGTCGTGCGCGAGCCGAAGCTCGGTCCGTTCCGTCAGTTCGCTCCCGTGGGTGGGGGAGAGGTTGAACAGCGGGAGCGGTTCGATCGTGTCCCAGACGGCCTCGTCCACGACCCCGTCGAGTTCGATTTCCTCCGAGATGCGCGGGATGGCCACGGGGACCGGCGAGCGGAGCGCCTCCACGTCCACCTCCCCCGCGCCGGCCGCCTGGGCCGCCAGCCCCGAGACCGCGCACAAGGCCGCCACGGCGCCGGCGACGACGGCCCGTACGAGCCGGCCGGCGCCCCCCGACCGTCCACGCGAGGTGTTCAGGGGGGACATGCGCTTCAATCTCGCCGCGTGAGGAGAAAGAACCACTGAGGCCCGCAGCGCAGGATGCCGCGCCGCAGCCCGCCGGGAAGCGCTGAGAGGATACGCCAGACGGACTGCCATTTGCCGCCCCCGCCGCCGCCGAGCACGGATCGAATGGCGCGTTCCGTGATGTCGGAGATCCGCAGTCCGGGGACACCCATCGCTCGTTGCAGCGAGCGGTATCCCAGGAAACGGATGCCCCGGTAGCTCTTCGCGCGTCCTGTCCAGCGCACGTAGCGATCGGCCATTCCGCGGGGCAACCAGCTGAGAAGCGGCAGCCGGTAGTGCGGCTCGAGGAGAGCCCAGCGGCTTCCCGCCGTCACGTAGGCGCAGGCGCCCGGCTTGAGGACGCGCGCCACCTCCGCGAACAGCTGACGCGGTTCCTGCACATGTTCGTATATGTGGTTCACGATGAGGAAATCGAAGCACGCGTTGGCGACAGGAAGCCGCGTCCCATCGGCCACGCACGTACGGCCTCGCTCGATCACCACTCGCGGGTCCAGCTCGAAACCGAGAACAGGCCGCCCGCTGAGCTTTTCGAGCTCGCGTTTGAGGAGACCCGTGCCGCTCCCGAGATCGCCGACCACGGCCGCCGCACGGATTTCACGGCCCACGACCGCGTCGAGGACCGCCGCCTTTCTGATCCGGCTCTCCCTGTACTCGCGGCTGGCCAGGAATGCCTCGTAGTAGTCCCGCTCGGCGGAGCCGGCCCCGGATGGCGGCGTGCTCATTCAAGGAGTTCGGTGCCGCAGTGCTTGCAGTGGCGGGCGTCCTCATCATGACCGGGAGAGGCGCAGCGCAGACACATCCGCTCCATGGCCGCGCGGAGCTTCGCTTCACGACCTCCCGTGATCTCCGCGGTTACGATGCCCGTCGGAACGGCGATCACGCCGTAGCCCAGGATCATGAGGGCGGCGGCGAGCATCTGGCCTACCGTGGTCTGGGGCGTGATGTCCCCGAATCCCACTGTCGTGACCGTGACGATGGCCCAGTACACGCCGCGAGGGATGCTGCTGAAGCCGGATTCGGCTCCCTCCAGCACGTACATGGCGGCACCCACGACCGTGACGACCACCATCACCGCGATGACGAACACTGCAATCTTGTACGCGCTCGAACGGAGGGCGCTGATCAGAAGCCGCTCTCCCCCGACGAACTGCGCCAGCTTGAGAACCCGGAACACCCTCAGCACGCGCAGCAGGCGAATGACGGCGAGCGCCTGTCCGCCCGGGATCAGCAACCCCACGAAGTTGGGGAGGACCGCAAGCAGGTCCACGATCCCGAAGAAGGAGCGAGCGTATTGGCGAGCCCTTTCGGCGGCGATGAGCCGCAACACGTATTCGATCGTGAACAGCCCGGTGAAGAGCCATTCGAGCGTCCACAGGACCCCCCGCGAGCGGACCGCGAAATCCTGCACGCTCTCCAGCATCACGACGACGACGCTGGCCAGGATCACCCCGATGAGGAGGACGTCGAAGAGCCGGCCGGCCCGGGTCAGGTTGCCGAAGATGATGCGGTGGGTCTCGCACCTCCACCGCGGCCGGGTCGAGAAGACCGGGTGATCATCGTAGTCGATCGCCGGACGCACGGGTTGCCGCCGGGACGGCACGTACGACATGGTCCGGTTCCTGGCCATCACAGCCTCCCGATGAGGGACCGCAAACGCAGCGCCCACACGCGCCACACCGCCTCACGCACGATCGCCCCCGACATCTTGCTCTCTCCGAGGCGGCGGTCGGTGAACACGATGGGGACCTCGCCGACCCGGAACCCCTTCTTCCATGCGCGGAAGTTCATTTCAATCTGGAACGTGTACCCGGTCGAACCCACGCGGTCGAGATCGATCGTCTCCAGTACGCGTCGCGCGAAACACTTGAAGCCGCTCGTGGAGTCGGCGAGACGCAGTCCCGTGGCGATGCGCGCGTACTTGTTCGCGTAGTAGCTGAGGAGCAGACGCGACATGGGCCAGTTGATGACGTTCACCCCGGCAGTATAACGAGACCCGACCACGACATCGAAGCGGCCGGTCGCTGCCAGCATGTCGGAAAGATACCGCGCATCGTGCGACCCGTCGGCGTCCATCTCGAAGATCCATTCGAAATCCCGCTCGAGCGCCCAGCGGAACCCGGCAATATAGGCGGTTCCGAGTCCGGACTTCCCTTCCCTGTGCACGACGTTCACACGCGGTTCGGCCGCGGCGATGGAGTCGACGAGAGCGCCCGTGCCGTCAGGGGAGGCGTCGTCCACGACAAGCACCGAGAGCCGACTGTCCTGCGCCAGAACGCTGTCGACGATCCCGGCGATCGAATCGATCTCGTTGTACGTAGGCAGGATGACAAGACCGCGCCCGCTACCTGCGGGAGCGGAAGCGGCATCGTGATTCCGGTCGGCGGCCGGGGCCGCGGCGGCGGATGTGTCGGGGCTCATTGGACCGGCAACTTATCGACCCTCGGGCCGGTCTCGCATCCATGGGAGGGACAGAGGTGCTTCACCCTCCTTCGCCCGCTCCCCGGGCCTCAGTGATCTTCATTTCGGGGGGGCGCCACAGATCGCAGGAAGGTCAGGGCCAGCCCGAAGGACACCAGTTCCGCAGCTGTCGTCCAGAGGCGGGCCGCCAGAGCGAGCGCAGCGGCAGGTCCGGCCGGAATGGCGGTCGCCGCGGTCAGCAGGCCCACGATCGCGCCCTCGCGTACGACCAACCCGCCGGGCGCCACCAGGGCCAGGTAGCCCACAACGTAGGATCCCGCAAAAACGCCCAGTGCAGTGGGGAAGCCGATTGTGTTTTCGAGCACCAAGCCTTCGAGAAGTGCCAGGAAACCGAGCCCGTGGAGGGGCCAGACGAGCAGGCTTCCGATCACCGCGCGGCACAGCATCCTCCCGTCCAACTCGGCATCGCGGGGCTCTCCGGTCTCCCGCAGCAGGCGACGTCCCAGTCGTATGACGAAGCGCAGGACGGGCGGGGTGAGCGCGGCGCCGAGGGAGACGGCGCCGAGGACCAGCGGCCACCGGCCTACAGCTTCGAATGCACCGACGCCGAGCAGAGCGATAGCCAGGGTGAGCCCCGTGACCACGATGGCGGCCTGGAAGGCGATCAGCGTGGCGAGGGCCGCTGCCCCGGAGTCCCCTCGACCCCGGACATAGGCGACCAATCCCGTGACCTGCCATATCTTTCCCGGCAGATAGCGGCCGAGATTGGAGCCGAGCCATGCGACGGTGGCTTCCAGAGCCCCTGCCCTGCCGCCCGCGGTCCGAAACAACCACGCCCAGACGGCACCGCTCGCGCAGAGGGCCACGACTTCGCATCCCATCGCGACGGCCAACCAAAGGGGCCGCACCCGCCAGCGCGACATCTCCGATGCCGCAAGGTCCCCCCACGCGGCCCAATTGCCCGATAACGCCAGGCCGACCGCGACGAGGGCGGCGAAGAGAAAGGCGACGGTTGCGAGCGCGACCCACCGGCGCCCCGGTGTGGCGCCGGCACGGTCGGCAGTCACGCCTCCGATCCTCCGTGCCGACGTCGCCAGGAGATCAGAATGCTCACTCCCAGCCCGGCAATGGTCAGGAGACTGACCCAGACGCTGAGGCTGAAGGCAGGGCTCCGGTACTCGAACACCAGTTCATGCCGACCGGCGGGAACTTCGACGCCGCGGAACGCCGTATTCACGCGCCACAGCTCCGCCTCTTCCCCGTCGACGAAGGCCTTCCAGCGTTCGTGATGGATCTCGCTTACCGCGAGGAGACCCCCGCGTTCCGCCATGACGTCCAACGAAACACGGTCGGGCGCGTGGTGAACGAGTGAAGCCCTCCCCCGCCCCGCCTCCGGAGCTGTGTCACCGGCCCGCCCTTCGACGATCGTCAGCTGCGCCGGATCCGAGCTCTCGAGCGTTCGGGCAAGAGCGGCCGCTGTGTCGTCCACCATTGCGATGGACGCCGGGAAGTAGGCGTAGGGAAGCTCGGAGGGGAGTTCGTACAGGTGGCGTCCGCCGGCTTCCGCGACCGATTCGACACCCTCCTGTGCACCGGGCGTGATGAGATAACGGACGTACAGCAGTTGGCGAACAACAGGATCCCGGAGCAGCCCCTCATCCGGTGTGATTCCACCCACGAGTCTCGCGTACGGGCGCAGCAGGAACTTCTGAAGCCCGCTCGCGGACGACACACCGTAGTAGGCGAGTTGGTTGGGCCGATAGTTGGGTGTGGGGCCACTCAGATTCGGCGCCCAGACGCGCTGCCCGGGCTCCGCGCTCTCGTACAGGGCCTCGATGACGGGGTCCGTGGAGAGCGCGGCGTCGGCGTCCTGCACCCTGAGGTAGCGCGCGTCCACGCGCCACAGGTCCATGATCCCGAAAGCGAGCACGACCAGCAGCGCTCCGACGCCGAGCTTGCGGCGCGCCACCCCCCACGCGGCTCCCCACGCGAGGCCGAAGCCGGTCAGGAGAAACACCCCGTTGAGCCGCAGTGCGTCGATCAGAGCCGCCCCGGGCTGGCGGGGCCAACCTTCGGGATACCATGACAGCAGTGCAAAGTTGGCGAGCCCCCGGGGGTTGAGCACCGCCGCAGCGCCCAGCACGAGGATCGGCCCTCCCAGGAGCAACATTGGCCACGACCAGCGGCGCGCTCGGGCTTTCGGGGCCGCCCCGTCGGGCGGGCCCGGTTCGGTGACGGCACGCCGATTCAGCGTCGCTTCCCAACCGAAGGCCGCCAGTAGCGCAACGAATACCGTAACGGGACCCAACATCATGGACGGAGCCCGCAGGCTCGACATCATCGGCAGGAGCGTGTAGGCGATCCGGTGTACGGGCGTCACGGCCCCAAGGGCGAACAGGATCCCCAGCATGCCGGCCCCGGCAAGGAACCACACGACGCGCCTGTGGTCGCGATTCAGCAAGCGGCCAAACGATGCCGAGATGCCGAGAATCGCGAGGGCGAGAGGGACGGCACCGAGGTATTCCGAATGCAGCTTTATCGGGTTCTGTCCCCAATAGGACCCCGGAAGCGATCCGACGAGATCCGGCAGGAAGAATGCCGTCAGTTCCTGGGGCGGCAGCGCCCAGGAGGAGGCGAATTCATATCCCCTCTCCCCCGCCGCTCGCGTGAAGTGTTCCAGGTTCGTCAGCGTCGGAAAGAACTGGGGTGCGGCGATCAAAACAGCGGCCGCGATGGCAAGCGTGAACCACGCAACGGGACGGACGTACACCTTCCATGGCGCCTCGGCCGAAGCGGGCCGGCGGAGCCGGAAGGCCACGTGATACACGAAGAAGGCCGCCAGAGCGAGGCTCGAGAAGTACATCATCTGCACGTGCGCCGAGAACGTCTGCGCCGCGATAACGAACGAGAGGCCCGCGAACCATCGGAACTCTCCCCTCTCCAGGCCGCGGTTGAGCAGGCCGAGAGCGAGCGGGATGAGCGTCATCGCGAACATCCGCCCGTCCTGTCCCCCGAAGAGGTGGGACGTGACGTAGCCCGTAAGGAGGAATGAAGCCCCGCAGACGACGGCGGACATGGGCCGGAGCCGAAACGAACGTCCGAGGAAGTACCCGAAGGCTCCGCTCAGGAAGGTGTGCAGGACGAAGGTCCAGCCGATGGCCCGGTGCAGCGGCAGCAGGAAGTAGAGGATCGTCGAGGGGTAGAAGATCGGCCCGGGCAGAATCGCCACGAAGGGCATGCCCCCGTACACGTGAGGCACCCAGAGCGGCACGCCGCGGCCCGCCAGGATCTCGTCCACATAGAACCGGCGCAGCGAGATGCCCTCGAACAGCATGTCCGACCCGAAGAGGAGCCGTTCCGGGTAGAAGATGAATTCCCGGTAGAAGAGCACCGTCACGAGTGCGGCCGCACCAAGGAACCACCAGACGGTGTAGCTCCGGCCCCTTGCGGGCGTCGAAGTGTCCATCAGGGTCTGCGGGCTATCGCCATGAGGTTCTTGCCGATGGGCGGGTTCAACCAGCGTCCGCAGAAGCCCGTGACCGGCATCACCAACCGGTCATACGTGGTCACCTTGCCGGGGCTCAGCTCTTGGCGCAGGACCCGGCAGACCAAGAACCACGCCACCATTCCGACGATGTCCCGGTAGGCCAGCTGCACCGGGTCAAAGCCGGCCTGCTCGAGTTTTCTCACGAGGTCTCGCTTCCGATAGCGCCTGAAGTGGCCGAGAGATCGGTCAAAGCGGCTATTGAGCGCCGGCAACGCCGGGACCCAGAGGCAGAGGTGGCCCCCGGGCCGGAGCACCGCGCGCATCCTCGTCAGCTCCGCGAGATCGTCCCGAACATGCTCCAGGACGTTCACACTTACCACGGAATCCACTCCGGTCGCGTCCTCCACTTCCATGAAGTCCGAGAGAAGGCAGTGGTGAACACTCGCGTTCAGATTCTCCCACAACCGTTCGCGGAGAAGCTCATACATCCTGTCGCTCGGCTCGACCGCGTAGAGGTGCGAAGGTTGCCGCTCGAGAATCAGTTGCGAGATGTTCCCGCTCCCCGCGCCGACCTCCAGAATCCGATCTCCGAGATAGGGCGAGAATAGGCGGAGGATATCGCGGTGATACTTCACAGCCGAAGACATCGCCTCAAGATCTCGGCCCGGATAGTCATGTATTCCCGGCACGCCCCCGTCGGCGGTTGCCCGTGCGCGCGAACCTCCACCCTCACACTGCCTCAATCGACCTCCGCCGGCGCCGGTCGTAGTCGCAGAATGGCGGTAACCGGTTCTCCTCCCTCATAGATCAGTTCAAACCGGCTCGGTGCGGATCGAATGGCTGGGATGAGATATCGACCGGTCGTCCCGCTCACCTGGTCGACAACCACGTAGCTCGCCCCCATTGCATCAAGGCCTCTCATCACGGTCGCCGCATCAGCCGAGAAAGGATACACGTCCCCGCGTCGGCGCGAATACCAGTAGAAGAGACGCGGCTTGCGGTTCGCGATGACCGCGTCGGGCGGCGTATTCTCGCGAGCCCAGCGGGCCGCTGCATAGAGACTCGCCGAGGCCGGCACGTCGCACGGGCGACCCGCACGGTAGGACGCGGTACAGGCCACACGGTCGGGGATCACGGCCGCAGCCCAGGCGATCCCGAACAAAGCGACAACCACGGGCACTGCCGGGCGCAGCCAGCGGCCCGAGGTCCGGAGGGGAAGCCTCCACAAGGCCGAGAGCGCCAGCAACAGGATTACGGGCAGGAGAGGAAGCAGGAAGCGCTGATCTGTCCAGACCGACGGCCAAAGGGCGATGAGACCGGCGTACAGGAGGGCGAAGATCTCCGCAGTCCCGAGGCGATTTCGCGCAAGCTTCCCCCACCCCAGCAAAGCTGCCGAAGCCGCGAGTAGCCCGAGAATGATCCTGCCCGCTCCCGGACTGCCTCCCGGACCCAGCAGGATGGCGGGGAGCACGCGGCTCACATGGGCCCAGCAGTTCTCCGCTGCGCGTTGGATGAGGCCCGCGAGACTCACCGTCCCCGCCTCCGGCGAATACGGGTCGACCAGGAGGAGAACAGACAGGTATCCGGGTTGATCCGCCGCAGCCCAGCCCTGATAGAGCGCCCAAACTGCAAGGGCACCCACCGCCACGAGCGTCGTCCACGCAGCCCGGCGATACTGCCGCGCGAGAAGCCATGCCAGCGGCAGGGCCATCAGCACCGTCATGCCGGCCGTACGGGTCGCGAACGCCGCGACGGCAGCGCCCATCGCGTATATCGCCCCGCGGCCATCTCCCCGTTGCGACAACCAGAGAGCCGCAACGATCAGCAGCACGAACGGCGCCTCGCTGAGGATGTAGTGTCCGTAATCCAGCAGGGTCGGATTCACGGCAAGAATCCCGGCCGCCGCCAAGGCCGGACCGCTCCCGACCCAGCGCCGCCCGAAATGCGCGGTGGCCCACACAGTCATAGCCGTGATGATGAGCATGGCGAGCTTGGCTACGAACACGCCTCCGATCCACCCGAGGCCGGCAAGCACCAACGGCAGCAATGGGGGATATCGTGCGTGCAGCGGCGTCCCGGGCAGGTAAAGGTCGCGGTATCCCTCCCCGTTACGCAGCGCATCGCCGAGAATGAGGTAACCGGCGTTGTCGCCGCCCGGAAAAAGAGTCGGCTCGAAGACCAGCAGTCCCAGCAGCAGATGGAAAAAAGCGAATCCAAAGGCCGTGAGGCCGAAGGCGTCCCGAACCGGTCCTTTGTCCTCTGCCGTGCGACGATCGGTCATCGCAAAGTCCGTTGGGCACCTGGGCCACGACGCAGAGAGAGGGCTGCGCTGTAGCACGCGATGAGACGATCTACGACGCCGGGTAGCCCGAAGTGTTCGCGCATGTGCGCCCTCCCTGTCGCCACCCGTTCCCGTGCCGTGGCCGGGTCCTCGACTACCCGGACGATGGCGTCCGCCAGAGCACCGGCGTCGCCGGGCGGAACGAGGAGCCCCGTCTCGCCGTGCCTCACGATGTCCGGGATGCCGCCGACATCAGAAGCGATCAGGGGCAGCCCGAATTCGAGTGCCTCGAGGAGAACCACGCCGAGCCCCTCCGTGTCGCCCTTGCTGTCCACGACGGCCGGAAGGATGAAGAGATCGCTCGTTCGGTACGCCTCCCGGAGCGTTTCCTCATCGACGCGGCCCGTGAAGCGTACAAAGGCGTCAACGCCGACACGGCCGGCCTCTGCTTCCAGGGGGCCGGCCTGGGGGCCGTCTCCGATCACCGTGAGCGTGGCGTCGACGCGCTCCCGTACCCGCGCCAGCGCCCGTATGAGGATATGCACCCCCTTCCGCTCCACAAGGCGCCCCACGAAGAGGAGACGGACCGCGCCGCTGTCATCGCGAGACCGGTGCGCGGCGGTGGAACGCCCCGTCGATCCGTCGGAGATTGCCGCGCTGAAGGGAATCACGGGCACCTCGCGCTCGGTGTACCGCCCCACGGCCGCAGCGGTCGCCGTCGAGATCGCCGTCACCGCATCCGCGCTCTCGATGGACCAGCGGAGGAACGGCACCGCCCACGGGAGACGCCGTTCGACCCAGCGGATCTCCACGGAATAGAAGCTCGCTACGACCGCCGTCCCGCTCCCGGCCGAAGCCCTTGCCAGTGCGCCGAACCAGGCGTGTGGGACCGGCCAGTGTACATGCACGACATCGGGGGGCGTCGACGCTCCGAGACGGATCGAGGCCAGACTTCCGCCGAGCATGTATCCCGGCAGGAGTCCGGCGTAGGCTGGACGCGAGCGAATGCGATCCGGCGCCGTCTCGTCGTGCGTAAGGGTCTCGAGCCGGGCCGGAGCGTAGCGGAAACGACGCACGGGGATGCCCCGCCACTCCGTCGCACCCCCGCCCCGGTAAGCGGGCGCAAGTACGCCGACCTCGAGGCCCCGTTCGCGCAGGCCGAGCAGCAGCTTTCCGAGCCAGGGAGTGATCACGTCGTCGTCGTGCCGCGGGAAAGCGGTCACGACATGCACGACCTTCACGGGCTGCCGTCGCGCTTGAGGTCCTCGATCTCGTCTCGCAGCTGCGCCATCGTTTCCGCCAGGAAGCCGAGGATGAAAAGAAGAAGACCTCCGACGATCAGTAGAACGACGAGCGTCAGCAACGGGCGATAGCCGAGCCCGAACCCGAAGCGCAGGACGAGCGCCGTCACGCCCGTGAGTGCTCCGGCCGCGATCATGGCGAGGCCGCTCGTGCCGAAGAAGAGCAGCGGCTTGCGTCCGAACACGAGCTGGAACCACACCGAGACCAGATCCAGCATCCCGATCAGGATGCGCCGGCGCCCGGAGAACTTGGCCTCGCCGTGCCGCCTCGGGAGGAGCTCGATGTCCAGCTCGCCGAGCCGGTATCCGCGGGCATGGGCGAGGACGACCAGATAGCGATGCCAGTCGTGCCGCAGCCTGAGACCCCGCAGGACATCGGCCCGAAAGGCCTTCATGGAGTTGAGGTCGCGCACGGGCACCTTGAAGATGGCGCGTGCGAGCCGGTTGTAGATGGATGAGATGAAGCGCTTCTCGTAGCGTCCCACCTTCCGTCCCGCGACGAGGTCGTACCCCTCATCCAACAGGTCCGCGAAGCGCGGAATCTCCTCCGTCGAGTGCTGCAGGTCCGCGTCGAACAGTACGAGGTATTCGCCGCGTGCCGCCTCCGCCGCCGTCAACATCGCCTCCGTCTTGCCGCGGTTCGCCCGGTGCCGCAGCACGACGGCCGCAGCGCCGAGTCCCGCCTCCTCGGCCGCCTCCTCGGCCGCCTCCGCCGTCCCGTCGCCCGAACCGTCGTCGACCAGGACCACCTCCGCCGGCAGATCGTGCTCCGCGAACGTCGCCGCGAGTTCCGCGAACAGCTCGGGCATGTTCTCGGCTTCGTCGTACGCGGGAACGATGACCGAGACTTTCGGGTCGCTCATACGCGCCTCCGCAGGCGGGCCGAGAGGATCCCCAGTTGGTCCCGGTACTTCGCCACCGTGCGTCGTGCGATGCTCACACCCTCTTTCTGCAGTCGCGCGGTGATTTCGTGGTCGCTCAGCGGCGCCCCGGGGTCCTCATCCGTGACGAGTTTCCGGATCCGGGCGCGCACGCCCTCCGCGGACACGTCCTTGCCTCCACGGGTCGCATAGCCGCCCGAGAAGAAGAACTTGAGCGGATACAGTCCCCGCGGCGTCTGCACGTATTTTCCGTTCGTCACGCGAGAGATCGTCGACTCGTGCATTTCGACATGCCGGGCCACGTCGCGCAGCGTGAGCGGCCGCAGGTGTTCAACTCCCTTTTCGAAGAAGTCCCGCTGCCGCTCGACGATGAAGTCCATCACCCTCAGCATCGTCTGCCGGCGCTGCTCGATCGCATCGATCAACCACCGGGCGCTGCTCAGCCTCTCCGAGATGAACGCCTTGTTCTCTCCCTGAAACCGGGCCCGATCCGCGGCCACCTCCCGGTACACCGGCGAGAGTTTGAGCCGGGGGAACGAAGTGTCGTTGTGCGAGACGTGATATCGATCCTCGACCCTCTCCACCGTCAGATCCGGGATCACGTACGATTCCGACGTGTCGGCGTACCTGAGCCCCGGTTTGGGATCGAGCTTTGCGATCTCGTCGGCCGCCGCCTGCGCTTCGCGCGGCGTGACGCCGAATTCGTCGGCCAGTTCCAGCCACCGGTGGTTCGCGAGATCGTCGAAACGCTCATCGACGATTCGATGGGCCAGCGACTCCCCCCGGCCGCGGTCGCGCAGCTGGAGCAGGAGCGTCTCCCGCAGGTCGCGGGCTGCAATGCCGCTCGGCTCGAAGGACTGGATCCGGCGAAGCATCTCCTCGACCTCTTCCACGGAGACCGTCAGCGCTTCGGCGATCCGGTCGAGCGGGCACGAGAGGAACCCCTCGCGATCCACGTTGCCGATGATCTCTTCGCCGATCAGCAGCTGACGCTCGCCTAGACGGAGGAGGTTCAGCTGCTCGTGAAGATGGTCCCACAGACTACGGGTGGCCGCCGCCGTGGGCGTGTAGTACTCCCGGTCTTCGTATTCCTCCCGCCGCCCGCCCGCATCGAAGTCGTCGAGGAGGACCTCCTCCCAGTCCACTTCGTCGGTATCCACTTCGTCTGCATCCACTTCGTCGGCGCGCTCGTCCGGTTCATCTCCGGGTTCCACGAGGTCGAGGAACGGGTTGTCGACGAGTGCCTGTCTCAGGTGGCCCTGGAGATCGAGCAGGGGCATATGCAGAAGGTCCATCGCCTGGTAGAGGCGTGGCTGCGCTTTCTGTTCCTGCCGCAGGTGGAGACCGGCGGAAAGGCCCGGCTGTCCCGATCCCATGTTCAGAGCCTGAAGTCCTCCCCGAGGTACAGTTGCCGCGCCTCCGGATCGTTGACGAGGTGATCCGCCGCGCCGTGGACGAGGATCTTCCCTTCGAAAAGCAGGTACGCGCGGTCCGTGATGGACAGCGTCTCGCGCACGTTGTGGTCGGTGATGAGAACCCCCAGACCCTTGTCCCTCAGGTCCCGCACGATGCGTTGGATGTCGTCGATCGCAATCGGATCGACCCCGGTAAAGGGTTCGTCGAGCAGCAGGAACTTGGGCCGGGTCGCGAGCGCCCGGGTAATCTCCAGGCGCCGCCTTTCTCCCCCGGAGAGCGAATAGGCCTTGTTCGCCCGAAGGTGCTTGATGGACAGTTCGTCGAGCAACTCCTCCAGGCGGTCGCGCCGCTCCTGCCGCGACATCTTGATGGTCTCGAGGATCGCCATCACGTTCTGCTCGACCGTGAGTTTCTGGAAGACCGACGCTTCCTGCGGGAGATACCCGATGCCGGCTCGCGCCCGCCGGTACATGGGCCAACTCGTGAGTTCGTCGTCATCGAGGTAGACGCGTCCCTCATCCGCCTTGAGCAGGCCGACGATCATGTAGAAGGTCGTCGTCTTTCCGGCACCGTTGGGGCCGAGCAGGCCGACGATCTCTCCCTGCTGCAACTGGATCTCCACCTGATTCACGACGCAGCGACGCTTGAACGAGCGGACGAGGCCTTCGGCCCTTAATACACTGCTCAACGGAATCTCCTGGATCTGAGGGCTGGGGCCGCACCGGCCGTCGCGCGCCGCTCCCGCCCCGGTTGGCGGATGCCGGAGGCAAGCTGCGCACCCGGGCGTCCGGAGCTTCCGCGCCTGCGCACCGTGTCCGGAGGCGCTCCGAGTGAGTCGCCCGCGGCGGCGGCCCCGGCACTGTCGGCCACGGCCGCCGCGCTGTCGGCCGCAGCTGCGCTGTCCGCCGCCGCCGCGCTATCCGCCGGTGACGGGATCCCGAAGGCTTCCCGCGGTTCCAGGAAGGCGCCGATCGCGTGTTCTCCGTCGACCCCGATGGGTTCTCCTCCCTCGAAGTCCACCTGAATGCGGCGTGCGACAAGATAGTTCAGTGACGGCCGTGCGCTCGTGGTCGAGTCCCGCACCATCCGGTAGAAGGCGCTGGCATTGCCGCCAATCACGAGTTGCGACATGAAGGGGTCGGGCGCGGACGCCAAATCCGCAACTGGGGCCGTCGAATCCGCCGCCGAGGCCTCGGACCGCTCGAAGACCGCAATGAGCGTATCGCCGCGCGCCCAGTTCGCCGAGCCATCGGTTGGCAGCTCAATCTCGGTCGCCGCGTCGTCCCCCTCCTGGACTTCCGTCGTGTCCGCGCCGGCTTCAGCGGAGTCGGCCGCGGGGGCTTGAAGGCTGTCCTGTCCGGTCGCCGTCGAGTCCGCCACGGGCTCTGCGGCGGTCGAGTCGTTCACCGTCGAATCGGCCACGGTCGGCCCTGCGGCAGTCGAATCGGTCGCCGTCGAATCGGCCGCGGTCGGCTCCGTGGCGGTCGAATCGGTCGCCGTGGAATCGGGCGTCGCCGGTGCCTCCGGGGGCGAGGGGACCACCCACGACGTGTCACGCTGGACAGCGACCGCCTCCCCCATCGCGTAGGCGGTGTCGATCTGACTCCCGTACATGACGAAATGAATCGAGTCACCCTGAAGTTCGTGGCTGCCGGAACGCGCCCGGCTCACTCCCTCCCCGTGAGCCTGCACATCTTCGACCTCGCGGTTTTCCAACTCGATGTCGATGCGTTCGCCGGTCACCTCGAATCTCTCCCCCGACGCATAGCCATCGCCGATGGCGTGGATTTCCTCGAGTTCCTGATTCTGGGAGAGGAACCGTATCGAATCGCCCTCCAGCCGAATGCCCTCGGCCTCGATCCACGGCTCACCCCACAGGACGCCGAGGCCATCGGCGCGGGTGAGCAGTGCGCTGTCCGCCCGCGCCCGGAGGTCGCTCCGATCGATGACCGCGTCGCCGTAGAAGCGAGCCTCGTCCTCGCCCGCGAAGATGGCGAAGTCCGACTCAACCTCGAACGGTTCCGGGGACTCCGTGTTCGTGGGATAAAAGGTAACGGTCGGCCGCCCCGGCGCGGTCGTCACCGCGTCGACGCCGGAGACCGCTCGCAGGAACTCCGCGCGGGGCCCGTTGAGCGTGGAGCCGTCGGTCAGACGGACGAGTTCGACGTTTTCTTCGGCAATGACGAAATCGGAGAGATGAAAGTACAGGAGCCGGCCCGACTTCAACGTCCTGATCGAGTCTTCGTAGACCACGGCGCCAATGAGTTCGACTTGCTGGGGACCGTCGCGCTTTATCGCGCTGTCCGCCTCCATCGTGGCCCCTCCGCACGTCCACAGGTACCTGCCGCCGAGATAGGTGACGTGCGCGCCCGTGACGTCCCGGTTGGTGACACTCCTCGTGTCGGGTTCGAGCGGGCTCCACCGGAGGTTGCACCGGTTGAGCGCCTCCCCGACGCCGGGTTCGGGCTCCTGCGCGACGAGCGGGCCGGCGAGCCATATCGCCAACACGAGACAGCTCGCAAAGCTGAGGCGTCCGCGAATCACCGGCGCTTCGCCTCCGTCGTATCGGGCGGCGCCGCGAGGCTGTCCGGGAGGACTGCCGCCGTGTCGGGCGGTGCCGCCAGACTGTCCGGCCGGACCTCCGCCGTGTCGGGCGGCGCCACGAGGCTGTCCGGGAGGACTGCCGCCGTGTCGGGCGGCGCCACGAGGCTGTCCGGGAGGATTGCCGCCGTGTCGGGCGCCGCCGCGAGGCTGTCCGGCAGGATCTCCGTCAAATCCGGTGGGTCCGCCGCAATGTCAGTACTGTCTGCTGTCGCCGTGGGATCCTGCGCTGGCTGCGCCTCTGCATCCGGCTCCGTCATCGTCGAGTCGGTCGGTGCCAGCTCCGCTGCGGCCGGGTCCGCTGCGGCCGGGTCCGCTGCGGCCGGGTCCGCTGCGGCTGGGTCCGCTGCGGCCGGATCCGCCGCGACGGCTCCCGTAGTGTCCCCGGCCGGATCGGCCGGCAGGGGGACCGCCTCCGAGTAGACGACCCGGGGCCGCATCTCTCCCTCCTGATTCATGACGATGACCGAGTCGAGCGTCGGGTCCGATTCGAACCCCGTCCCCTCGAGGGTCAGTCCCTCCAGCCCGCGCAGGAGATAGAACGCCGTATCGCCATACAGGCGACCGTCGATGTTCTGATACCGGAGGCGCTCGGTCTCGAGGCGCTGGTCGTCCCGGCGGTCTTCCACGACCACGTTCCGCTCCGCCTCGAGGTCTCCGGTGAGTTCGTGGAAGATCCCGAACTCCGCGGTTACCTCGGTCGACTCCAGTCCGCTCGGGTCGAAGAACAGGAGCGTCATGCGGCGCAGGTGAATCTCGTTGCCCTCGTGCCACTCGGCCGTGTCGGCTACCACGACCGCGCGCCGGATTCCGTCACGGGTGATGAACGATCGCATGCCTCGAGCGGAGGTATCCACGCCCTCGGGCAGCGGCTCGCCCGCCGTCGGAGGTGCATCATCGGACCCACACGCGGCGAACACGGGCAGCAGCGGAAGGAGGGCAAGCGGCCAAGTGCGCACCGGTCCCCGCAGGGTACCGATCTCGGTCACTCGCGGCCTCTCCCGGCCTCTGCGAACCGCCCACTCAACTCCCAAACCGTCCTCCTTCTCGAAACTCGGCAACCAGCCCCTCCCACTCCCCTCGCGCGACGAGCAGGGCCTCCGCGAACTCGCGCACGGCTCCTTTCCCGCCGGGCACCGTTCCCACCCAGACCGCCCCGGCCCGCACCTCCGGCACGGCCCCGGCCACGGCCGCCGGCAACCCCACGCGTTCCATGACCACGAGGTCCGTGAGATCGTCTCCAACGTGTGCCGCCTGATCCCATGTGCAGCCGCGTCGCGCCAGCATACCCCGAAGGGCCGAAAGCTTTCCCTTTCTGGATCCGAGCGAAACCTCCTCGATATCCAGCTCCCTGGCCCGCAGGCGGACGGCGGCCGATCGCCTGCCGCTGAGGAACGCGACCACGAGTCCTGCTCGCTGCATCATCCGGATCGCCAGGCCGTCGAGGGCGTGAAAGCGACGCAGATCCAGGGGAGGGTCTGGGGAGTCCCCGTCGAGGGAGTCCGAGCCGACCCATATCGAACCGTCGGTAAGCACGCCGTCCACGTCCAGGGACACAAAGCGAACGGCTTTGGCGAGCCGGGGGTCCATCTCGGGTCTCGGGCTCACAGGCGGGGCTCTCAGGCCGTCACGGCCTCGCGCACGCGCATCGACCGCTCGACCACGCGCTCGAGTTCTGCGAGCGGAAGCATGTTGGATCCGTCCGACGGCGCGGCCGCCGGGTCCGGGTGCACCTCGACGAAGAGGCCATCCGCCCCGGCTGCCACCGCCGCCGCCGCGAGCCGCCCGATGTGCTCCGGTTCCCCGCCGCTGCGAAAGCCCTCTCCCCCCGGCAACTGCACGGCGTGGGACGCGTCGAACACCGTCGGGCAGCCCGTGGCGTCCCGCATGAGGGCGAAGCTCCGCATGTCGACGATCCACCGCCCGTAACCGAAGGCGAAACCTCGCTCCGTCACCGCCAGATCGCCCGCCCCCGCGTCTCGGAGTTTCCCGATTACGCCGCCCACATCGCCCGGTGCCATCCACTGACCCTTCTTGACGCTCACCGGACGGCCGGTGGCGGCGGCCGCCCGCAGGAGATCGGTCTGCCGGCAGAGGAAGGCCGGAATCTGGAGCGCGTCCACGACCGCCGCCGCTCGCGCGGCCTGCTCGGGGAGGTGAATGTCGGTGAGCAGGGGGAGTCCGGAGCGGTCGCGCACCCGGGCCAGCGCCTCCAGACCCTCATCGAGTCCCGGTCCGCGGGGGGAAGACGCGGAGCTCCGGTTCGCCTTGTCGAAAGAAGCCTTGAACGTCACCGGGAGGTCCAGCCGTTCGCCGAGTTCCGCCAGGTGGTCGGCGATCTCGAAGTTCAAGTCATCGTCTTCCAGCACGCACGGCCCCGCGATGAGAAAGAGAGAGGTCCACGGCTCCCCCAGGGCGCCCGATTCGGCCCGCCGGCGCCCGGAAAAAAACGAGGGCCGCCCCGGACTCATCTCCCGACCGTGACCCCTTCCGTGCGGACCGTCTCCTCCGAATCCTCCCACTCATCCGCCATCCGATTCCGACCGGCGTCGTCACCCGGCGTGCTCAGCAGGCCGTCCCGCCGCGTCACGGCCGCCTCGACGAAAGCCGCGAAGAGCGGGTGAGCGTCGTTCGGGCGCGACTTGAGTTCCGGGTGGAACTGCGTCGCGAGGAAATAGGGGTGCGCGGGAAGTTCGAGCATCTCGACGAGGCCCCCGTCGGGGGACATGCCGCTGAAGGCCAGACCGCTCTCACGCAGCGTCGCCCTGTAGGCCGGATTGACCTCGTACCGGTGGCGGTGTCGCTCGGAGATCTCGTCCGCGCCATATACCTCATGGGCTTGCGACCCGGGCTGGAGCAGACACGGGTAGGCTCCGAGCCGCATCGTGCCGCCCATGTCCGTCACCTGATGCTGGGAATCCAGCAGCGAGATCACCGGATGACTCGTCTTCGGGTCGAACTCGGAGGAATGGGCGCCCGCGAGCCCGCACACATTGCGCGCAAACTCGATGATGGCGCACTGGAGTCCGAGGCAGATTCCGAAATACGGGATCTCACGCTCGCGCACGAACCGTATCGCGTCCAGCATCCCGTCGATGCCGCGCTCCCCGAATCCGCCCGGGATGAGCACGCCGTGGAAGCGTTCGAGGAAATCGGTGCCCCGCGCCGCCACGTCCTCCGCGGACCGCCACTCGACATCCATTTTTACGTCGTTGACCGCTCCGCCGTGGATGAAGGCCTCCGCGATCGACTTGTAGGAATCCACGAGTTCCGTGTACTTCCCGACGACGCAGATCCGGACCCGCCCGTTTGACGGATGCTTGATCCGGTCGACCATCGCCTGCCAACTGTCGAGGTTGGGCGGAGGTGTGTCGAACCCGAACTGCTCGCAGATGCGGTCGTCCACTTCCTGCTCCCGGTAGGTGATCGGGAGTTCGTAGATCGTCGCCACGTCGCGCGACTCGATGACGCGGTTCACATCGACGTTGCAGAAGCGGGCGATCTTCCTCTTGATGCCGTCCTCGAGGTCGTGTTCGGTCCGGCACACGAGCAGATCCGGCTGGATCCCGATCCCCAGGAGTTCGCGCACCGAGTGCTGGGTCGGCTTCGTCTTGAGTTCTCCCGCAGCCGAGATCCAGGGAACGAGGGTGAGGTGGACGAAGAGGGAGTGCTGGCGGCCCACGTCCTGCCGGAACTGGCGGATCGCCTCGAGGAAGGGGAGCGACTCGATGTCACCGACCGTCCCGCCGATCTCGGTGATCACGACATCGTGATTGGGCGCCAGTCGCTCGATCGCCGCCTTGATCTCGTCCGTCACGTGCGGGATGACCTGGACCGTCGCGCCGAGGAAATCGCCGCGCCGTTCCTTCGTGAGAATGTCCTGGTAGACGCGACCCGTCGTGACGTTGTTGGCCTGCGAGAGCGACTCGTCGATGAACCGTTCGTAGTGTCCGAGATCGAGGTCCGTCTCCGCCCCGTCGTCGGTCACGTAGACCTCGCCGTGCTGGAACGGAGACATCGTCCCGGGATCGACGTTCAGATACGGGTCGAACTTCTGGATCGTCACGCGCAGGCCGCGTTCGACGAGCAGGCGTCCGATCGAGGCCGCGGTGATCCCCTTCCCCAGCGCGGAGACGACCCCTCCCGTAATGAAGATGTACTTCGTCGGTGACCTGTCGTCCGTCATCCCCGCACCTCCTTGCTGGATAATACCCGTTCCGCCCGCGCGATGTCGGCCGGCACATCGACTCCGGGTTCGGTCCAGGGACCGAGTTCGACGTGAATCCGCATGCCCGCCTCGAGGGCCCTCAACTGCTCGAGCCGTTCCGCCCGCTCCAGCGCGGATTCGGGCAGGGCGGCCCACTGCTTGAGCGCGGAGCGCCGGCACGCGTACACACCGATGTGGCGCAGCCGCGCGCCCGGCGCCGGCGATTCATCCCGCGAGAACGGGATCGGGCTGCGGCTGAAGTAAAGCGCCCGTCCGTCGGCGGCCCGGGCGACCTTGACCACGGCCGGAGACCGCCACTCCTCCTCCGCGCGGATCGGGGCCGCGATCGTCGCGACTTCCCGCGCTCTCCGCACGGCGCCCTCGATCGCCCCTGCGTCCACGAAGGGCTCGTCCGCCTGGAAGTTCACGACGACGTCATCCTCCTCCGCGCCGAGAAGGTCGGCGGCTTCGTTCACGCGGTCCGTGCCCGAGGAGTGGTCGGAGCGCGTGCGGACGACATCCGCGTTGAACCGCCGTGCGCACCCTTCGATCTCTTCGCTGTCCGTCGCGATCACGACGCTGTCGAAGGCGCGGATCGCCGATGCGGCGCGCCAGCACCACTCAAGAAGCGTGCGGCCGGCCAGCGGCTGGAGGGGCTTCCTGGAGATACGGGTGCTGGAGATACGGGCGGGAAGGACGCAGATCACGCCCATCGCTGGGGAGGCCGGGAGTCGGTCCGAAGCGGCATCGCAAGAAGCTAGGCGCGCGCTCCAGGGTTGTCAAAGTTGCGCGGGCCGTTCGGAGGCAACCGGGCGAGGTTGGATCGATTCCGGGAATCAGCGCGGTGGCGGCATCCGGGTGGGGCGTGCCGACCGTCGGGTTCGGACATCGATAAACGCGATGACACCAGGGTCGTCGGGCTCCGCGGTGGAGCCCGCGGCGGCCCCGAACTCGAACTTGAAATCCCACATCCGGAGAGCCAGCCCGCCCTGAACCGACCCGTATAGATCGAAGCCGTCCCCTTCCGAACCGATCCCCCCGGCGCTGCCTCGCGCGAACGCGTCCACGCCTCCCAGCGTCGCATCCCCGAGGAGAGGGACGGCGTAGGCAGCTTCCGCATAGAGCAGTCGAGGCCCCCGCAGGCCCCGCAGCGGCATCGTCGGGAGGGTTCCGATCCCCCCGATCGTCGAGTAACGCCGTCCCGGCAGGCGGCCAGTGACGTCCAACCGCCCGATCGCGAACGCCTCCATCGCATGACCCCACGAGGTCACGCGGCGGAGGGACAGGCGCCCCTCCACGAGCAGGAAGTCGTACGGACGGACGGGGCCAGGTGGCTCTCCTTCGGGCCAGCCCAACACTACCAATCTCCGGATATCGTCCTCGAATCCGGCCTCGAGACCGAACCCGGCCGCGGTACTCCCGCCACGCCCACTGACCCCCCATTCGAAACCCAGACGCCCGAGCCAAATGCTCCCATGCTCGATGCTGAGATGGGGATCGAAACCGGGCACCAGCGGAATCGCCGGCGGCGGCGCCTCACCGAAGAGGATGGTCACATCGCCAAGGCGCAACGACTCCGACTCCTCGCGCCCTCCCGAGACGACGACGCGCCAGCGGGGCGCATCCTCCCACACGGGCGGCTCGGGCGATGTCCACTCCAGTTCCAGCCCAAACTCCCTCGAATCGTACTGGTTTCGGACATCATCGCCGGCCACGAAGTGAGCCAGGCTGTTGTACCACGTCGGGCGGATCCAGCCTTCGTTGCTCACGATCCCGCTGCTTGCGAAGAGGCCGAGGCGCACGCGTTCCGCCAATTGCCACGAGTTACGCAGGCGGAAGTCCACATCCTCGCGGGCGGGGCTCCACGTCGCACCCGCCTCCAGTTCGGGCCGGCCCGGTACCTCGGACAGGCGGCCCACTGCGCCGACCGGGAGCGAGAGGCCGCTTATCCGGTCGTAGGTCGGGAGATGGAAGCCGTACGTGCCGTCGAGTTCGAAGGCGGGCTCGGGCTCGACCTCCGAGATGATCTCGAACCCGCCCTCGGTCGGGCGGACGCGGAGGGGTTCGTTCGGCCGATAGGTGATGGCCCCGCCGATCTCGGCCACGTCGGAGTCGTAGAATCCTCCTCCGAGCACCAGCACGCTGCCGGTCAGGGATGCGCCGGAGCGAAGGAAGAGGTCGCCGTCGACCACGTAGAGGTCCCCCTCGACTCGTCCGGCGATGCGCGCGGTGCCCTCGAGCAGGAGCACAGAGCCCGGGACCGTGTCGGCCCGGGCCAGGACCGTGTCCCGGGTCCACACCGTGAAGTCAACGGCTTCGAGAAAGGTCTGGAGCGCCGCCTGTGCGTCGGATCGCGGCTCGCCCGCCAGACGCACGTCCTGACCCTGGGCGGGCGCCGCCAGGCCGGCGGCGAGCCCCGTCGCGAGCGCGGCCGCGAATGCGTGACGTCTCATTCGGTAGCCTTCGCGGTCGCTCGCCAGCGGTCCCACGCGATGACCTCTTCGCGTGGCAACCGCTCCGGAAGCTCGGCAAGTCCGTCGTGGTAGCCGAGGCAGAAGAGGGCCACGATCGGGACGGGCTCCGGAACCCCGAGGATCTGCCGCACCGCACCCTCCCGGAAACCGTAGATCCAGCTCGACTGCAGGCCGAGATCCGCCGCCGTGAGCATCATCGCCTGGGTCGCGGACGCGAGGTCCATGGAGAAGCTCTGCCGGCCCGTACCGCTCACGTGCGAGTGGATCCGGGCGCAGCAGGCTATGACGACGGGCGCCGTCTTCACATGCGGATGGTTGAAGGCCGCCGCCGCAATCCTGTGGCGTGCCAGCGCCTCCTGCACCACGACGAAGCGCCAGGGTTGCGCCTCGCCGGCGGACGATGCGTAGCGCGCCGCCTCCAGCACCGACTCCACGATCTCGGGTTCGACGAGCCGGTCGCGGAAGCGCCGGACGGGACGCCGGTTGCGCAGCAGGTGAAGGAGACGAGTCAGCCTCATCGAGGTGGCTCACCCACGAGGATGGTGGCTGCGGTGCACCTGGCGCAGGTGCGACCGGTCCACATGTGTGTAGATCTCGGTCGTCGAGATGTCTGCATGTCCGAGCATCTCCTGAACCGACGCCAGGTCGGCACCTCCCTCGAGCAGGTGCGTCGCGAAGCTGTGGCGCAGCGTATGGGGCGTCACGCGCTTCAGGATGCCGGCTCGCTCGACGTGGCGGCGGAGGATCTTCCAGACCCCCATCCGGCTCAGCGGAAACCCTCGCGCATTGAGGAAGATGTGTCCGGCAGATCGTCCCCGGTCGAGCGCCGGCCTGAATGTTCGAAGGTATCGGCGCACCGCCGAGCGCGCAGCCGCGCCGACGGGAACGAACCTCTCCTTTCCCCCCTTGCCCCGCACCCGAACGAGCGCCTCCTCGAGGTCGAGGTCCCGTCCCTTCAACCCGATGAGTTCCGACACGCGAAGCCCGCACCCGTAGAGCATCTCGAGCATCGCCGCGTCGCGGGGCGCCGCGCGGTTCTCCGGGTCCACCGCCCCGATCAGCGCCTCGATCTCGGGCACGGACAACACGTCCGGGAGCGGCCTGCCCGCGCGGGGCGCTTCGAGGCGCTCGCTCGGATCCGACTCGATCGCCCCCTCGACGAGGAGGAAGCGGAAGTAGCCGCGCAGCGCATAGACGCTCCGCGCAACGGTGGAGGCCGCACGCCCCTCGCCGGCCAGGCAGGCGACATGATCGCGAAGCAGTTGATACGTGACCCCGCCCGGTCGCGCGACGCCCTCGGAGACCGCGAACGCCGCAAGACGGCGGGCTTCGCGCATGTAGGCGTCGATGGTGCGCGGCGAGAGTCCCCGCTCGAAGCCGAGATGGTCCCGGAAGGACTCGAGGTGGAAGGCGCGCTCGATGCCGGGGCCGTCTTCCGTCACGGCGACGCCCGCGGCCCCCCGTCCTCGGAGGCCTCCTCGGGAACCCCGGGCGCACGCGATGGCTCAGCGCGCCGACTCCGGATCCACCAGCCGATGATGACGCCGATGATGACGGCGGCCACGAGAAGGAGCCAGGCGTTGACCTGGCCGAGCAGCTCCATGAGGCGGTCGACGTTGCGCGAGGCGAACATCCCCCCGGCAAGCATGAGGCCGTTCCACAGCAACGACGCGGCGACGACCGGGGCCATGGCCCGCACCGCGCCCAGCCCCGTGAACCCCGCGAAGGTAGGCACAATCACGCGCAATACCGGCAGACAGCGGGCGAAGAATATCGCCCACAACCCGTGCCGCTCATAGAAGCGGGACAGGCGCCGGAACTGGTGCGGACGGAGGAGGCGCCGGCCCCAGCGGGTCTCGAACACACCGCGGCCGTGCCGACGCGCGAGCCCGAATACGACCATGGCGCCGCCGGAGTTCGCGATCCACGCGCAGAGCAGGACGGAGAGCGGCTGTAACGATCCCCTGTCGGCCAGCACCGCGCCGAGGACGACGAAGGTGTCGGATGGGACGGGCGGAAAGATGTTCTCGAGGGCGGACCCGGCGGTGATCAGCACGTAGGCGGTGAACGCCGGGAGGGCGAGCAGGAAATCGAGGAGGGGTTGAACGCCGGGGACCTCAGGCACCGTCCCCCGCAGCCGGGGCCACCGTTGCGACCGCGATGGCGGCGAGGCCCTCACCCCGCCCGATCCACCCCATCCCCTCGTTGGATTTTCCCTTTATCGACACCCCGTCAGGCCCAGTGCCCAAGGCCTGACCGAGGCGCTCCCGCATGGCCTCGGCGTGCGGCGAGATGCGGGGACGCTCGGTGATGACGGTCGCGTCGACGTTCACCACGTGGAATCCGCCTTCGCGCAGCCGACGCACCGCCGAGGCGAGAAGTTCGATGGAGTCGGCGCCCGCGTGCGCGGGGTCCGTATCCGGGAAGAGCGCGCCAATGTCCCCGAGGCCGGCCGCGCCGAGGATCGCATCCGTAATCGCGTGCGCGACCGCGTCTCCGTCGGAGTGTCCCTTCAGTCCGGGGGCCCCGGGGATCGCCACCCCGCCCAACACAAGAGGCCGCGCCTCATCGAAACGATGGGAGTCGTACCCGATACCGGTCCGCACCGGACGACCTCGCCGGCCGGGCGCCTCAGCCCTGCCCTGCGCCCAGGATGCGGAGAGCGAGGTGGGCCGCGTTTTTCGCGTTGTCGATGCCCACGGCGGCGACCGGAACGCCCGGCGGCATCTGCGCACACGACAGGAGCGCGTCGAGCCCCCCGAGCGTGCCCGCGGAGACGGGAACGCCGATCACGGGCAACGAAGTGTGCGCCGCCACGACGCCGGGGAGCGCCGCCGACAGCCCCGCCCCGCAGATCACGACGGAATGGCCGGCCGCCGCCGCGCCCTCGGCCAGCTCCGCGGTCCGCTTGGGCTGCCGGTGTGCCGAACTCACCTCGACCTGTACGTCGACGCCATGCTCCTGCAGAATCGCCACGCCCTTCGCCATGGTGGGCATGTCCGATTCCGACCCCATCATCACCAGTACCGAACTCATCCTCTTCTCCCCGCTACTCGCCGTTCCAGCGTCGAACGGCCAGACAGACGTTGTGGCCGCCGAAGCCGAAGGAGTTCGAGAGCGCGACCTCGACGTCCCGCTCGATCACGCCTCCGTGCGCGTATTCGAGATCGCACTCGGGATCCGCTTCCTCGAAGTTGATCGTGGGCGGGATGATTCCGCGCCGGCACACGAGGGCCGAGATCGCCCCCTCGATGGCCCCCGCCGCCCCGAGGGTGTGCCCCGTCATCGACTTCGTCGAGCCGACGACGATCGAGTGCGCATGCTCGCCCAGCACGTCCTTGATCGCCTTGGTCTCGGAGACATCGTTCGCGGGCGTCGACGTGCCGTGCGCGTTGATGTACCCGACCTCGGTGGGCTCGAGTCCCGCATCTTCCAGCGCCTGCTCCATGGCGAGACGCGCCCCCGAACCATCCGGAGCCGGCGCCGTCATGTGGTAGGCGTCCGCGCTCTGGCCGAAACCCGCCACTTCCCCGAGGATCGCGGCGCCGCGCGCCTGAGCGTGCTCCAGTTCCTCGAGAATGAACATCCCCGCGCCTTCCCCGAGCACGAACCCGTCGCGGTGGGCGTCGAAGGGACGCGATGCCCGTTTCGGATCTTCGTTCCGCGTCGACATGGCCCGCATGTTCGCGAAACCGGCGACCGCGAGCGGCGTGATCGTGGACTCGCTGCCCCCTGTGATCATCACATCGGCTTCGCCGTTGCGGATCGAACGGAAGGCGAGCCCCACCGAATGTCCGCTGGAGGCGCAGGCCGATACGGTCGCGTAGTTCGGGCCCTGCGCCCCGTATCGCATCGACACCATGCCCGAGGCCATATCCGGGATGAACATGGGGATGAAGAAGGGGGAGACGCGCCGGGGCCCGCCCCCGAGCAACTTCTCGTGCTGCGCCTCGAGCAGGGGAAGCCCGCCGATCCCGACGCCGATGAGCACGCCGACCCGATCCGGGGGAAGATCCCCGAAACCGCCCGCGAAACCCGCCTCGGTCACGGCCTCGTCCGCCGCAGCCATCGCGAAGTGGAGGAAGCGGTCCGCGCGCCGGGCATCCTTCCGGTCCATGTACCTCGACGGGTCGAAGTCCTTCACCTCGCAGGCGAAGCGAACCGAATGGTCGGATGCCTCGAACCGGGTGATGGGTCCGGCACCGCTCACGCCCCCGAGGAGAGCGTCCCAGGTCGAGTCGGAGTCGAGCCCGATCGGGGTGACGAGCCCGATCCCCGTAATCGCTACACGTCTTCTCATGAAATGAGAGGCAGGCAGGCGCTAGGCCTTCTCGTTCAGATACGCGATGGCCTCCTGGACCGTCTGCATCCTCTCCGCGTCTTCATCCGGGATCTCGATCCCGAACTCTTCCTCGAAAGCCATCACGAGTTCGACGGTATCGAGCGAGTCAGCGCCCAGATCATCGACGAAGTTCGCGTCGTCCACCACTTTTTCCTGCTCCACGCCCAGTTCCTGCGCGATGATCTCCCGCACGCGTGCCGCGTTGTCCATGATTGCGTGTTCTCCTTGTATGAAGGGGCCGATCCACGGCCCCGCTGTTTCCTGTCCTCTGTCGGCGATCGAATATGGGGCCTCGCCGCTACGACTGCATGACCATCCCGCCGTCGACGACGATCACCTGGCCGGTAACGTACGAAGCCCCGGGACCGGCGAGAAATCGCACCACAGTGGCGACATCTTCCGGGGACCCGGGTCGGCCGAGGGGAATCCTCTCCGACATGGCTGTTCGAACGCTTTCGGGCAGTCCCGAGGTCATGTCGGTTTCGATGAACCCCGGCGCGACAGCGTTAGCCCGCACACCGCGACTCGCCAGTTCCTGAGCGACGCTTCGGGTGAGCGAGATCAGGGCGGCTTTGGCCGCCGCATAGTTGGACTGGCCCCGGTTTCCCGTCAAGCCCACAACGCTGGAGATGTTTACGATGCTTCCGGCGCGCCGCTTCATCATCCCCCGGGCGACGGCCCGCACGAGATAGAACGCACCGGACAGATTCGTGTCGAGCACCGACTGCCAGTCCTCGTCCTTGAGGCGGAGGATGATATTGTCGCGCGTGATGCCCGCGTTGTTCACGAGGATCGTCGCGTCGCCGAGGCGGTCGGAGACCTCCGAGACGAGCCCCTTGCACGCGGCCGGGTCCGAGATGTCGCAGCCGAAACCCTCATGACCCTCGCCGGGCAGATCCTCGGCCACGGCCCGGGCCCGGTCCGCCCCGGTACCAACCACGGCCACGCGCGCACCCGCCCGGGCCAGTTCCCTCGCGATCGCAGTCCCGATGCCGCGGGTCGCTCCCGTCACGATCGCAACCTCGCCCGCCAGTTCGCTCATTCAGGCACCCTTCAGTCCGAAGATCCCAGATAGGCGTCCACCGACGACGAATCGCCGACCGCGGTGACGCGCAGACTCCGATCGATGCGGCGGGCGAGGCCCGAGAGCACGTTGCCCGGTCCGATCTCGAGCCAGCGCGCCGTCCCCGTCTCACGCATGCGTTCGATCCCCTCCGTCCACCGGACGGGCGAGGTGAGTTGCAGGATGAGGGTTCGTCGCGCCTCCTCCGCATCCGTCACAAGCGTCGCGGTGGCGTTGGAGACGATGGGGAACGAGGGCTCGCGCCAATCCGCCGCTGCGAGCGCCGCCGCCAGCCCTTCGGCCGCCGTCGCCATGAGGGGCGAATGGAACGCGCCGCTCACGTTGAGCGGGAGGACGCGGCGCGCCCCGGCCTCCGAAGCGAACCGCCCTGCGGCGGCGACGGCCTCGACATCGCCGCTGATGACGACCTGTCCGGGTGCATTGAGGTTTGCGGGCACCGCGACGCCCCCTGCCTCCGCCGCACGCTCGCAAACGTCGGCCACGGCTTCGGCGTCCAGCCCGAGCACGGCGGCCATCGTGCCCGGCCGGTCGGCGCCCGAGGCCCCCATGAGCCGTCCGCGCTCGCGTACGATCCGGAGACCATCCTCGAAGCCGAAGGCGCCGGACACGAGATACGCCGACAGTTCGCCGAGCGAATGTCCCGCCCCGATGCCGGGCTCCCCCGCGCGCCCGGCGATGAGATGCCAGATGGCGAAGGAGTGCAGCATGATCGCCGGTTGCGCATTCTCCGTGGCCCGCAACGCCTCCTCAGGCCCCTCCCAGCAGATCCGGCTCAGCGGCATGCCGAGCGTATCGTCGGCCCGTTCGTAGAGTTCCCGCACCGACGTATCGTCTGCCGCCAGGTCCCGGCCCATGCCGACGTACTGGGCGCCCTGCCCCGGGAAGAGGAGCGCGACGCTGCTCACGCCCCGCTCTCCTGCAGCATGCGGGCCAGCGATGTGCGAATGACGGGGGTGAAGCCCGAGGCAGCGCAATCGGCCGCCGTGCGAATTCCGTTCATGATGGCGCGCGCGGGGGACGTACCGTGACAGATGATCGTGACCCCATCGACGCCGAACAGGGGCGCGCCGCCGTACTCCGTATAGTCGAGAAAACGCAGCGCCTCGCCGAGTTCGCCCCCTTCGCCCACGCCGGCGGTGCGAAAGATCTGGAGCACGAACTCGGCGATCGACTCATAGAACTTGAGCAGCACGTTGCCGACGAAACCGCCGCACACGAGCACGTCACACGCCCCGGTCACGATCTGGTGTCCCTCCACGTTTCCGATGAAGTCCAGTGTGGGATCGTCGGAGAGGAGGCCGTGGGCCGTCGCCATGACGCCTCCTCCCTTCTCGCCTTCCTCCCCGATATTGAGCAGCCCTACTCGCGGCCGCTCGATCGAGAGCGTCCTGCGCAGATAGGTCGATCCCAGGTGCGCGAACTGGTACAGTTGCCGCGGGCGGACGTCGACGTTTGCACCCACGTCCATGACGAGGACGCGCCCGGTCCCGGTCGGAAAGAGAGCGCCCACGGGCGGCCGGTCCACGCCGGGGAGCAACCCGAGTGTGAGCACCGAAGCGACGACCGTGGCCCCCGTCGGCCCCGCCGATACGAAGGCATCCGCCCTTCCGTCGCGTACGGCCTCCAGGCCGCGAACTACGGTGCTGTCCGTCTTCCGCCGAACCGCGAGCGCGGGTGGCTCCGCCGGGGCGATGGACTCCTCCGCCGCGAGCCACGCGACCCGGTCGCGCGGGAACCTGGTCCGTTCCGCACGCAGGAGGTCGCCTGGTCCTACGAGGAGCAGAGAGAGGTCGTCCGGCCACGCGTCGAGGGCTCCAGCGGCAGCCGCCAGGGTGGCCTCCGGCGCGGATTCTCCGCCCATGAGGTCGAGTGCAACCCGAGTCACCTTCGAATGCAGCGGGGCTTCTGCCACGGGCTGCCCAATCAACTCCCCCGGCCCGGCCGCCGGAGGGCGGCGGCCGCGCTCGGGGGCGTCAAAACTCTTCGATCTGAACGACCTCGCGATCCGCGTAGTGGCCGCAGGTCGGACAGACGCGATGCGGTCGTTTCGGATCCCCGCACTTGGGGCATGCCTGGCGCGCGTTGTCCGGCGCCTTGTAATGCGTACGCCGCTTGCGCTTGCGCTGCTTCGACGTCCGTCTCTTGGGTACAGCCATATCGTCAACTCACTCCTGTGCAACCGGCAGTTCGGGCGGAACACGGCAACTGGCAGTCTCCGCCCCCGAATGTCAAGGAATGTCGCCGCCCGAAGCCTCCTCCGGACGCCCTCCCAATCCCTCGAGGGCGGCCCACCGCGCGTCGGATTCCGGCGGCGGGCAGCGACAGGCCTGCTCGGCGAGCCGCACGCCGCAGGTCGGGCAGAGCCCCGGGCAGTCGCGCGAGCACTCCACCCAGGCGGGCGCATGGACCCACAGTTCCTCGCGGACCGGACCCGCCAGATCCAACTCCCCCGACCCCGGGTCCAACGCCCAGACCCCTTCTTCTCCGGGCGTGATCCTCGCGGGCGGGCGGTACAGGGCGGCCCAGCTCGCGCGCACGGCGACCTGGATCGGCTCGAGGCAGCGGCGGCACTCCACGCACGCCCGCGCGTCGAGCGTGCCCCGGGCGCGAACGCCGGACCCATCCGCGCGCCGGACCTCGACCTCGATGTCGACGTACTCGAAGGGGAGCGGCAGTTCACCGAGCGATTCACCCGGCCCCTCCAAACGAAACGCGCGTTCGATGGGGCCGGCGTCGAGGCCCGCGAGTCCGACGTGGGCGGCTTCCACCCGGTCCGGCGGTGACGAGGTGCGGCGCGGGATCACGCGCTCCCGATGAGGTCGACCTGTCCGAAGAAGAAGCCGAGTTCCAGTTGCGCATTCTCGTCGGAGTCGGAGCCGTGGATCGCGTTACGCTCCTTACTCTCCGCATGGAGCGCGCGCACGGTGCCCGGCGCGGCCTCCGCCGGGTCCGTGGCACCGATGACCTCGCGCAGGTAGGGGACCGCCCGCTCATGTTCGAGCGCGAGCGCCATGCAGGGCCCCGACGTCATGAACTCCACCAGCGCCCCGAAGAAGGGGCGTTCCCGGTGCACCGCGTAGAACGCCTCGGCTCCGGCGCGCCCGAGCCGCAGAACACGCGAGCCCCGCACGCGGAAGCCCGCATCCTCCAGGGCGGCGAGTACCCTGCCGGCCTTCCCCGACCCGAATGCATCGGGCTTGATGATCGCGAGGGTCATCGTCTGCACGGCTTCACTCCCCTTTCGTTTCTCTTGCGTCGCCGGCCGCGTCCCGCAGAAGAAGCCGTCGGATGATGTCACCGCGCGTCAGAAACCCGACGAGCTGGCCCTCGCGGACGACCGGCAAGCGTTCGATTTCCCTGTCCAGCATGAGGCGGACCACGTTGGCCAGCTGTTCATCCTCCTTCACGCACATCACGGTCCTTTCCATGATGTCGCGCACTTCGCCGGCGGGGACGCTTCCCGCCATCCCCTCACCCGCCTCAGCCCGCTCGAGCCCGGGAAGGAGACGGCTCATCAGAAGGCCGTCGGTGAGCATCCCGAGGACATGGCCCTCGTCACCGATGACCGGCACCGCGCGCAGCCTCCTCCGCGCGAGCATGTCCGCCGCCTCCTCCAGCGCCATCCCGGGAGCCGCCGTAGTCACGTCGCGGGTCATGATGTCTCGTACCTTCATTGCCCGCCTCCTGCTGGTTCTGCGTCCCTGCGTCCCTGTCCCGACTGTGTGGCAGCCCGTGGACCGCTACATGCGATCGCGTATGAGCCCCACCAGGTCGGCGGGCCTCCGAGCGACCCCGATCCCGTGGCTCTCGAAGGCACGGATCTTCTCCTCCGCCGTCCCCTCGGAGCCCGAGATGATCGCCCCCGCGTGCCCCATCCGACGGCCGGGAGGCGCCGTCTGGCCCGCGATGAAGCCGACGACCGGCTTGCTCATCTCCCGCGCCACGTACTCGGCCGCCACCTGCTCGTCCGTGCCCCCGATTTCGCCGATCAGCGCGACGGCTTCCGTCTCCGGATCCGCCTCGAACGCGGCCAGGCAGTCGACGAAGTCCGTACCGATGAGCGGGTCGCCCCCGATCCCCACGCAGGCCGACTGCCCGATCCCGGCCCGGGTGAGTTGGAAGATGACCTCGTACGTGAGGGTGCCGGAACGGCTCACGATCCCCACCGGGCCTTCGCGCACGATCTGGCCGGGGAGGATCCCGACCTTGCAGCGGCCGGGCGCGATGAGACCCGGGCAGTTGGGGCCGATGAGACGCGCCCCCTTCTCCCGCACGTACGGCAGCACCCGCAGCATGTCTCCCACCGGGACGCCCTCGGTGATGCAGACGATGAGAGAAATCCCCGCGTCCGCCGCCTCGAAGACCGCGTCCGCCGCGAAGCGCGCGGGCACGTAGATCACGCTCGCGTTCGCCCCCGCCCCGGCCACCGCTTCCTCCACGGTGTCGAACACGGGCACGGCGTCGTCGAAGCTCTGTCCGCCCTTCCCCGGCGTCACGCCGGCCACGACCCGCGTGCCGTATTCGATCATCTGCCGGGTGTGGAAGGAACCGTCGCGTCCCGTGATCCCCTGCACGACCAGCCTCGTCTCGTCTCCAATGAAGATCCCCATCAGCCGCCACCACGGCCGTGATGGACGGCGGTCTCGACCGCCCGGTCCATGTCGACCATTGCTTCGAAGCCGTGCGAGGCGAGGATCGCGACCCCTTCCTCCTCGTTCGTTCCCGTGAGGCGGATGGTGATCGGAACCCCCAGTTCCATGCGACTGGTCGCCTCCACGATCCCGTTCGCGACATCGTCGCAGCGCGTGATTCCCCCGAAAATGTTGAACAGGATCGAGTTCACGTTCGGGTCCTCGGTGATGAGTTCGAGCGCCGCCACGACTTTGTCGGGATTCGAGGAACCCCCGATGTCGAGGAAGTTCGCGGGCTCGCCGCCGTAGTACTTGACCAGGTCCATCGTGGCCATCGCGAGGCCGGCCCCGTTCACGCAGCACCCGACGTTGCCGTCGAGCTGGATGTACGAGAGTTCGGCGTCCCGCGCCCTGACTTCGGCCGGATTCTCGGCCTCCGTGTCGCGCAGCGCCGCGATGTCGGGCAGCCGAAAAAGGGCATTGTCATCGATGTTCATCTTCGCATCGATCGCCTTAACCTCGCCCGCCGGGTTCACGATCATCGGGTTGATCTCGGCCAGCGTGGCGCCGCTCGCCCGGTAGGCCCGGTAGAGTTTGGCGATGATGGACGACGCCTGCCGTGCGACGCGCGGGTCCTCGTACAGATGGTGCCCGAGTTGGGCCGCCTGATGGTTGAGAAGCCCGTACCGCGGATCGACCGCCACCTTCCGGATCGCCTCGGGCATCGTCTCGGCGACCTCCTCGATGTCGACGCCGCCCTCCGACGAAACCATGATCGTGTCCGCCCGGCGCGCCCGGTCGAGCACGATCCCGACGTAGGCCTCGGATTCGATGTCCTCGGCCGGCGCGACGAGGACACTCCGCACCTCGATCCCCTTGATCTCCAGCCCGAGGATGGCTTCGGCCCTGCTACGCGCCTCGCCCGGCGTCGCGGCGAGCTTGACCCCGCCCGCCTTGCCGCGTCCTCCGGCGTGGACCTGGGCCTTGACCACGACCGGTCCTCCGAAGCGCTCCGCCGCCGCGGCAGCCTCCTCCGGCGTCTTCGCCACTTCGGATTCCGGCACCGGAATCCCGTGTTCCGCGAAGATCCGCCGGGCCTGGTATTCGTGAATGTTCATCAGATCGTTGTCGTACTCCGGTCCTGGATCGATCCCCCGTCCCGGGTCCGGGAAGGGAACCTTCGAATGTCGCGTCAAACAGCCGGCAGGTCGACCCCTTGCCCGGCGAGGAAGGTGCGTGCGACGCCGGCGATCTCCTGCAGGCGTCCCCCCGTATCCGCCTCGATCCGCGCCACGACCACCGGCTGCGTGTTGCTCGCCCGGATCAGCAGCCAGCCACCGTCGAAGAGCACGCGCGCACCGTCGATGTCGATGACATCATAGCGCTCCTTGAAGAAGCGCACGGCCTCCTCCACGAGCCCGAACTTCCTGTCTTCCGGGCAGTCGAGCCGCAGTTCCGGCGTGGACGGGTAGCTGGGAATCTCGGCCGCCAGCTCCGACAGCGGACGGCCGGCGCGGGCCACGAGGCCTGCCAGCCGTGCGGCCGCATAGATCGCGTCGTCCGTCCCGAAAAACCTGTCGGCAAAGCAGATATGGCCGCTCATCTCACCTGCTATGGGAGATTTGCCTGCCCGCATGCGCTCCTTGATGAGCGAGTGTCCCGTTTTCCACATGACGGGGACCCCTCCGTCGGACCGGATCACCCGGGGCAACGCCTGCGAACATTTCACATCGAAGACGACCTCGGCTCCCGGCCGCTCGGCAAGCACCTCGCGCGCGAACAGCAGCAGCAGATGGTCCCCGCGGATGATCTTCCCCTCCTCCGTCACGGCGCCGATGCGGTCCGCGTCTCCGTCCAGCCCCACGCCCAGGTCGGCCCCGGTGTCGCGCACTCGTGCGATGAGGTCCTGGATGTACTCGTCCACGGTCGGATCCGGATGGTGGTTGGGGAAGGTGCCGTCCGACTCGCAGTAGAGGCCGTCCACCTCGACTCCGGCGGCGGTCAGCGCCCGCACGGCGACGACACTCCCCGCCCCGTTTCCGCAGTCCAGGACCATCCGTACATCTCCCTCGACCCGGCCACGCGCCGCGATCTCCTCCACGTAGCGGTCGAGGATCTCCTCCTCCCGGTGTTCGCCGCGCCCGGAAGCGAAGGCCCCGGCCTCGATCCGGTCCCTGAGCGCCCGGATCGCTTCGCCGTAAAGGGCCCCGCCGTCGCGGACCATCTTGATCCCGTTGTATTCGGGCGGGTTGTGAGATCCGGTGATCTGGATCCCTGCGTCCGTACCGAACTCGATGGCCGCGAAGTAGAGGGCGGGCGTGGGCACGGTTCCGATCGTCGTCACGTCGACGCCCGCCGCGCACAATCCGCGGCAGAGGGCGGCGGAGAGCTGCGGGGATGAGGGCCGGTTGTCGTGCCCCACCACGACGCGGGGAGCCTCCCGCTCGGCGAGTTCCGTCCCGAACGCCCGCCCCACGAGTTCGGCCGCCGCCTCCGTCAGGTCGTCCCCGACGATGCCGCGAATGTCGTATTCGCGGAAGATTCCGGAGTGGATCCGCATTACGGGGCCGGCGGCTCCTCCGCCTGGACGACGGCCCCCGGCGGCGGCGCATCGGCAAGAGCGTCACGGGCCCGATCGATGATCCGACCCGGGAAGAGCCCGGCGAGGAGGATCAGCGCGACGCAGGTTCCGATGACGAGGTTGAACCCCGGCTTAGGCGACGGCGGCGTGTGGGCGTCCTCCGGCGCCGCCTCGAAGTACATCTTCCAAACGACACGCAGGTAGTAGTAGTAGGCCACGAGGCTGGTCAGAACGAGCGTCACCGCCAGCGACGTCTCGCCCGCATCCACGGCGGCGCGAAGCAGGTACAGCTTGCCAACGAAGCCGGCCGTGGGCGGGAAGCCGGCCAGCGACAGGAGGAAGACGAGGAGCGCGGCCCCGAGCACCGGACGCCGCCAGCCGAGTCCCCGGTAATCGCGGACCCGCTGGTTGCGGTTACCGCGCCCCGCCACGTGGAAGACGACCGCGAAACTCGCCGCCGTGACCACGGTGTACGCCGCGAGGTAGAAGAGCGACGCGGACCGCCCCAGCTCGGAGGCCGCGGCGACGCCGACAAGCAGGTACCCGGCATGCGCCACCGAGGAGTAGGCGAGCATGCGCTTCACATCCTGCTGCGAGAGCGCGATCAGGTTGGGCACGATCATGGTCAGGATCGCCAGCCACCACACGGCGTCCTTCCATACATCGACCGCGCCCCCCAGATCCACGGTCAGCACGCGCAGGAGGGCAATGAAGGCGGCCGCCTTGACCCCCGTCGCCATGAAGGACGTGACGGGCGTGGGGGCACCGTCGTAGGCATCCGGCGCCCACATGTGGAAAGGCACAGCGGCGATCTTGAAGGCGAACCCGATGAGGAAGAGGCCAATGCCCGCCACGAGGAGGAGATCTCCCCCGCCCGGCGCGGCCGCGATCCGCTCGGCGGCGGTGGCGAGGCGCGTCGTCCCCGTGGCGCCGTAGAGGAGCGCGATCCCGTACACGACGAAGGCGCTCGCGAACGCCCCGACGATGAAGTACTTGAGGCTCGCCTCGGAGGAGCGCGGGTTCCTTCGCACGAATCCGGTGAGGACATATACGGAGATCGACATCAGCTCGAGGCCGACGAAGAGGAGGATGAGGTCGCGCGCCGCGACGAGCACCATCATCCCCACCAGCGCCAGGAGAATCAGTGCGTGGAACTCGGGCGAACGCAGCCCCTCCCGGCTCAGGTAGTCGCGCGACAGCGAGACGACGAGGAGGGCTCCGCCGAGCAGGATCACGTCCGCCGCCACGCGGAAGCCGTCGAGCGCGATCATCGCGTCCGGCGGGCCGGAAGCGTCCATCAGCCACAGGCTCGCGACGAGGGCGCCCGCGATCGAATACAGCGTGACGAGACAGTCCACGGACATGCGCCCGTTCCCGTCATCTCCCCCCGCCGTACCGTCCGCCCCCGCCCGCGCGAAAGCGTCGTGCATGAGGATGAACATGGCCGCCAGCGACAGGATGACTTCCGGCAGGAGCGCGACCCAGTAGCTCGCGTGCGAGGCGAAGTCGAAGACCCTCACGTCATTCCCCTCCCCCGGCGGCGCTATCGGGCTCGGCTTCGACGAAATCGATGTCCGCCGACGCGACATCGGCCGTCCGCGTCTCCACGTGCTCGATCAGGGCCTCCACCGAGGCGCGCGTCCGGTTCAGGAAGGGACCCGGCCACACGCCGATGAGCAGGATCAGCGCGAGGAGCGGCGCGAGGATCAGGCGCTCGCGGCCGTTCACGTCGGTGAGCGTCCGGTTCTCCTCGCGGTCCAGGCGGTTGAAGAGAATGCGCTGCACCATGGGGAGCATGTAGCAGGCGGCGAAGATCACGCCGGTCGTGGCGATGGCGGCGATCCACGGGTGCGTCCGGAAGGTCCCCAAGAGGATCAGGAACTCCCCGACGAACCCGTTCGTGCCCGGGAGCCCGACGGAGGAGAGCGCGACGACGACGAGCGCGAAGGCGAACACCGGCATCACCTTCGCGATGCCGCCGAAGTCCGCGATCTGTCGCGAGTGTCGCCGCTCGTACAGCATCCCGATGAGAAGGAAGAGCGCCCCCGTCGAGATCCCGTGGTTCACCATCTGGAGGATGCCGCCCTCGATGCCCTGCGTCGTGAGCCCGAACACCCCGAGCACGACGAAGCCGAGGTGAGCCACAGAGGTATAGGCGATGAGCTTCTTCGCGTCCGGCTGTACCGCCGCCACCCAGGCCGCATAGAGGATCCCGATCAGACCCAGCACGAGCATCGTCGTCACCACCATGGGATCCGTCGACGCGGCCGGGAAGAGCGGGAGCCCGAAGCGCAGGAACCCGTACACGCCCATCTTGAGCAGCACCCCCGCCAGGATCACGGAGCCCGCCGTCGGGGCCTCCACGTGCGCGTCCGGGAGCCAGGTGTGGAACGGGAAGAGCGGCACCTTGATTGCGAAGGCGAGTGCGAACCCCGCGAAGAGCCACAACTGCGCGCGCCGGGCAAGTTCGAGCGACACGAGATCCTCGTAGGCGAAACTCCACGCCCCCGAACCGTCCTGGAAGAGCCAGGCGAGGGTCACGATCGCCACCAGCATCAGAAGCGAACCGACCGCCGTGTAGAGGAAGAACTTCACGGCGGAGTAGATCCGGCGCTCTCCGCCCCAGACCCCGATGAGGAAGTACATCGGAATCAGCATGATCTCCCAGAACACGTAGAACAGGAAGAGATCGAGTGCCACGAATACGCCGATCATCCCCGTCGTGAGGAAGAGGAGCATCGCGTAGAAGGCGCGCTCCCGCCGCCGGATGTAGGAGAAGGAACCCGCCACGGCCAAGGGCATCGTGAAGGTCGTGAGCAGGATCATGAGGATCGAGATCCCGTCCAGGCCCACCGCATAGGAGATCCCCCACGCCTCGATCCAGGGGATGGAGACGAGATTCTGGAATCCCGGCTCCGCCGTATCGAAGGTCCAGAAGAGCGGCAGCGAGAGCGCGAACAGGACGAGCGTCGTCACGAGGGCCACGGTCTTCGCGCGCGCCTCGGGCACCGCGAAACAGGCCGCTCCGCCGATGAGGGGGAGGAGCACGAGGGCGGTCAGGATCCAGTGCCCGTCGTACAGGGCCATCATGAGAGCACCCCGAGCACGAGGAGGGCGCCGAGCATGAAGGCGACCAGGTAGGTCGTCACCCGGCCCGTCTGCAGCTGCCCACCGGCCCACCCCAGGAGACGGGCCGCCCGGCCCGCGCCGTTCACCGCGCCGTCGATGAGCCCGGCGTCCACGATCCGCCAGCAGCCGCGCCACAGGGCGAGCGAGGGACGGACGATCGCGCGGTCGTACAGTTCATCGACGTACCACTTGTCGTGGAGCACGCGGGCGAAGCCGGTCGGCGCCACCGCCTCCGCCTCCGTGGGCACCGGCTTCGGCGCCAGGACGCGGACCGTCGCGGTGACTGCGGCGATCGCGATCGCGGCGGAAATCCCCGCCCACAGCGCCTCGCCGCCCCCCACCGGCGCGTGGTGTTCGGCGACGAAACCGTGCGCCTCCTTGACTGCGATCGCCGGCTCGAACACAGGCTCGAGCCAGTGGTGCAGCCACTCGACGGCCGGCAGCAGCGGCAGCGCGTCCGGGATATTGGCCCACCCTCCAACCACCGAGAGGACGGCGAGCACGCCGAGCGGCGCCCACATGACGAGAGGCACCTCGTGCAGCTTTCGCCCCGCCTCGGAGGCTCCGCCGTGACCGAAGGTGCGGTTCTCCCCGTGGAAGGTCATGACCATGAGCCGGGTCATGTACACCGCCGTGAGCAGCGCCGTGGCCAAGGCCACGCCCCACAGGATCGGATACCCGTAGGCGCCCGCGTACCAGATGATCTCGTCCTTCGAGAAGAACCCGGCCAGCGGCGGCACCCCCGCGATCGCGAGCGTCGCCACCCACATGAAGACGAACGTGCGGGGCATGAACGCCCTCAGTCCGCCGTGGTTCCGCATGTCGTTCGGGTCGCCGTGGTCCGCGTCTCCGTGCCCTCCGTCCCCATGCGCCCACGCGTGGTGCACGGCATGAATGACCGCCCCCGCCCCGAGGAAGAGGAGCGCCTTGAAGAAGGCGTGCGTCATCAGGTGGAAGACGCCGGCCGTGAACGCCCCCACGCCGACGGCGAGGAACATGTAGCCGAGCTGCGAGATCGTGGAGTACGCCAGCACCTTCTTGATGTCGTTCTGCCGGATCGCAATCGACGCCGCGAACAGCGCCGTCCCCGCGCCCACGGCCGCCACCACCCCCTGGGAGACGGGCGAGAGCGCGAAGAGCACGCTCGTGCGCGCGATCAGATAGACTCCCGCCGTCACCATCGTCGCCGCGTGAATCAGCGCCGAGACCGGCGTCGGGCCCGCCATGGCGTCGGGAAGCCACGTGTGGAGCGGAATCTGGGCCGACTTGCCGGTGCAGCCGAGGAAAAGGAGGAGCGTGATTCCGGTGACGAGCGCGCCGCCGTAGGCGAAGGTCCCCTCCGCCGCCGCGAGCACGGGGATGAAGTCCAGCGTCCCGAAGGCCATGAAGAGGAGGAACATGGCGACGAGGAAGCCCGCGTCACCGATTCGGTTCATGATGAACGCCTTCTTGCCCGCGTTCGCGTAGTCCCGGTTCTCGTACCAGAAGCCGATGAGCAGGTACGAGCAGAGCCCCACGCCCTCCCAGCCCACGAACATGAGCGGGAAGCTGGCCCCGAGGACGAGCACGAGCATGAAGAAGACGAACAGGTTGAGATACGAGAAATAGCGCGAATAGCCGGGATCGTCGCGCATGTAGCCGACGGAATAGATGTGGATCAGGCTGCCCACCCCGGTGACGATCATGCACATCAGCATCGAGAGCTGGTCGAACTGGAGGTCGACGCCAATGCGAAGGTCGCCGGACACGATCCAGCTCCAGAGCCCCACTACCTCCGCCCCGTGCAGCTCCGCCCCGTTCATCCCCATGAAGTTGATGAGGACGACGCCGAAGCTCAGGAGGAGCGCCGCGGGACCGACGATGGTCGGGATCCGCTTGTTGTCGCGCCACAGGAAGGCGCCGATCCCGTTCACCACCGCCCCGAGCAGGGGGAAGGCGAGGATGAGCCACGGGAGCACCGGATGGAACGCGGCCCCCGCGCCCTCCTGGCCTGCGAGAGGGGCGACGCCCAGCGGGAGCGCGCCCGCGCCGGCCACGATGTCGCCCGCGCCGCCGAGGACGCCGCCCGCGAGGCTCACCATTTCAGGAGCCTGAAGCTGTCGAGGTCCACGACCTCGTAATGGCGGAAGATCGCGATGATGATCGCCAGACCGACGGCGGCTTCAGCCGCGGCGACCGCCATCACGAAGAAGACAAAGATCTGGCCCTCGATCCCGTGCATGCGCGAGAAGGCGACGAGCGACAGGTTCGCCGCGTTGAGCATCAACTCGACGCACATGAACACGATGATCGCGTTGCGCCGCAGGAGGACGCCGATCACGCCGATCGAGAACAGGATCGCGCTCACGAAGAGGGCGATGAGTCCGTTCAGGCCGAGGGCGCTCGCCATGCCCGCCTCGCTCACGCCTTCTCCTTCCGCGCCAGCAGGATCGTCCCCACGATGGAGACCAGAAGGAGGACGCCCGTGACCTCGAGCACGATGGTGTACTCGTGGAAGAGCGGCCGCGCCACGACGCCGACGACGCCTTGTTCGAGGGCGGCTTCGCGCAGGGCGTTGCCCGCGATCTCCACGACCGGCCGGGACTCCGTGCCGCCGACGAAGAGTCGCGTGAGCACGCCGAGGAAGGCGATCGAGATCGAACCGCCGACCAGCCCGCCGATGGGGCCCTTCAGGTCGCGCCAGTCCGCGTGCCCCAGGTTCAGGAGCATGAGGACGAAGAGGAACAGGACCATGATGGCCCCGCCGTACAGGATCACGTTGATGGCCGCGATGTAGTGCGCGTCCAGCATGAGGAACATGCCGGAGGTGGCGAAGAACACGCCCACCAGAAAGATCACGGCGGAGACGGGATTCCGGCGCGTGACCATGATCACCGCGCCCAGAATCGCGCCCGCCGCGAAGGCCTGGAAGAGGAAGTCCTCGATCATCGCGGCATCACTGAGACGCGGGGTCCTGCGGATCCCACAGCGCGGTCACGTCGTGCTCCTGCTCGACGAGCCGCTCGAGGTCGTACACCCAGCGTTCGCGCGAGTACTCCGCGTTCTCGTAGTGCTGCCCGAGGTGGATCGCCTCGACCGGACACACCTCCTGGCAGTAGCCGCAGAAGATGCAGCGGAATTCGTCGATCTCGTAGATCGCCGCGTAACGCTCGCCGTTCTCGTCCTCCGCCGGCACGAGCTTGATGCAGTTCACCGGACACACGGTCGGGCACAGGCCGCAGGCGACGCACTTCGCGCGCCCGTCCTCGTGCACCGCCATGCGGTGCGTGCCGCGCGTGCGAGGCGAGAGTTCCCACTTCTCGTCCGGGTACTGCTGCGTCTTCGTATCGGGGCGGAGGAGATGCCGCAGCGTGATCGACATCCCCTTCGCCGCGGCCCTTACGTACGAACCCTCCGCGCGCGGCCGCTCCACAACCTTCACATCACCGGGCATCTACCCTCCCTGGCGGTCTGACGAGCCGCCGGCCGGTCTGGCCCCCTTCGCCCCGCCGCGGATCAGCGTCCCGCGGTCCATGGCGAAGAAGAGCACCCCCGCAAGCGCGAGGTTCACGAGGAAGAGAACGAACGCGTACCAGCCGCCGGCCGGGATCCCGACCGCCTCGATGACGAGGATGACGAAGGCGATGACGAGGATGTAGACCGTCACGGCTTCCAGCATGAACTTCCAGCCCAGATCCATGAGCTGATCGTAGCGGAAGCGCGGCAGCGTCCAGCGAATCCATATGAATACGAGTACGACGAGCGAGGTCTTCACCCCGAAGGCGCCCAGCGTCAGCAGCGTCTTCCACCAGGTCGGATCCCCGATCACCGTACCGTCGGAGAGGACCCGGATGTTGTCCCCCTGCCAGAACGGGATGTCCCACCCGCCGAGGAAGAAGACCGTGACGAGCGCGGCCACGGTGATCACGTGCGCGAACTCGCCGATCATGAACATCGAGAACTTCATCGCCGAATACTCCGTGTGGTATCCGGTGATGAGCTCGGCCTCCGCTTCCGGCAGGTCGAAGGGGAGTCGGTTCGTCTCCGCCAGCCCCGAGACGAAGAAAAAGAAGAGGCCCACGAGCAGCGGGAACACGAACCAGGTCGCGTACGTCGCGGGCCCGGCGGTGAACGTCTGCTGCATGGAAACGATCTCGGGCGCGCGCACATCGCCCGTGAGGAGGATGAGGGGCACGAGGCTCAGCGCGAGCGCGACCTCGTAACTCACCATCTGAGCGGAGCCGCGCAGGCCGCCGAGGAGCGAGTACTTGGAACCCGACGCCCAGCCGCCCATCGCGACCCCGTACACCCCGATCGAACCGATCGCGAGCACGTACAGGAACCCGATCGGCACATCCGCCACGATCATCTCCACGAGCCCCCACGGCGTGGGAAGCGGAGAGGCAAAGGGGATGACGGCGAAGAGAATGGTGGCCGGCAGGATCGCGAGCACCGGGGCCAGGAGGAAGAAGGGCCGGATCGCCTGGGCCGGCATCGTCTCTTCCTTGATCAGGTTCTTGAGCCCGTCGGCGATGACCTGCAGCAGACCCCAGGGGCCGACCCGGTTGGGACCGCTCCGGTCCTGAATGAAGCCCGCGACCTTGCGCTCGACGATCGTCGACAGCATGACGGCGAGCATCAGCACCGTGAAAAAGAGGGCGACCTTCCCTACGGTAGCGACGGCGAAAGCGCCGCCGGCGACCGGGCTCACGCGTCAACCTCCGCCGGCGCCGCGGCCAGGCCGGCTGCCGGGGCGCCCTTGAGCCCGAGCCCGTCCCACGTCAGGCCCGCGAAGGCGGGAGCGTCCGTCGCCATCCGCGCGAACGCGCTGCGGATGTCGTTCACGGCCGCGCCGTCTCCCAGGCGGGCGAGCACGCGACTCAGCACCATCCAGCCCGGGCGAGCCAACCCCGGCGGCGTCAGCGCCTGGTGGAAGCGCTGCACCCGTCCCTCGAAGTTCGTGAACGTGCCGTCCATCTCGGCGAAGGTCGCGATCGGGAACACCGCGTCCGCGTTGCGCGCCGCGCCTGGCAGCCGGGTCCCGACGTAGAGGAAGAAGCCCGCCGCTTCGCCGAAGTCCTCGGCGGCTCCCTCGAGTGCGTCATCGAGCACGACCAGCGCCCCGGCCGCCGAGCCGTTGGGCAGGCGGTCCACGCGGCGGCCGCCGAAGATCCCCGCGCCCGCGACGTTCGCCGCGCGATCCGCCCTCAGCTTGAGCGTCGGCACGGTCGGCAGCTCGGCGGTCTCCCCCTGCGGGACCTGGAACTCCGCGCTCTCCACGCCCAGCCGCTCGAGGATCTGCCGCACGTAGAACAGGTTCTCGTTCGAGGCGTCCGGGGACACGACCGCGCTCCCGCCGCACGGGCCGAGGGCCTCGATCTTCTCCGTCACCCAGTCGAGCGCCGTCGCCCAGTCCACCGGCCTCAGCCGGTCGCCGTCGCGGATGAGCGGGAGCTCGGCCCGCACCCCGCGGTTCGTCATCACGAGGTGCTTTCGCCCATAGTCGCACATCCACCAGGAGTTGACCGCCGCGTTGTGCCGCGGCTTCACGCGGACGATCTGGTTCTCCTTGGTGTCGATCGTGACGTTGCAGCCGGTGGGACACCCCGGACACACACTCGCCGCCGCATCCATGTCCCACGCCCGCGCCTTGAACACAAAGTCCTCGTGCACGAGCGCACCGACCGGGCACACATCGACGATGTTGCCCTGGAACGGATTGTCGAGTTCCCGGCCCGGGAAGGTGTCGATGTAGGCCTTGTCTCCCCGCTGGGCGACGATGAGGGAGTCGTCCTCCGCCACGTCCCTCATGAAGCGGACACAGCGGGTGCAGATGACGCAGCGGTCCGCGAAGTAGAGGATGTCGTCGGAGATGCGGTCCCGTCCCATGATCCGCTTGGGCTCGTCGACCCGGCTCTCCAGTTGGTTCGTGACGTACGCGTAGTCCTGGAGCATGCACTGCCCCGCCGCGTCGCAGATGGGACAGTCGAGCGGGTGGTTCACGAGGAGGAACTCGATCACCGACTGTCGGGCCGTGCGCGCGGTATCGCTCGCCGTGTTCACGACCATGTCGTCGGCCGCCTGCAGCGTGCACGAGGGCTCCAGCTTGGGACGCCCCTCGACTTCCACGAGGCACATGCGGCACTGCGCCGGCCGTGTGGGAATGCCGGGATGGTAGCAGTAGCGCGGCACGACGACGCCCACATGCTCGGCGGCCTCGATGACGCGTGTCCCGCGGGGCACCGTGACCTCGACCCCGTCGATCTTGAGCGTGACCGTCGCCTTCGCTCCGTTCTCAGCCATGGTGTTCAGCCATCCGCCACCCCGTCGCGACCAGGGTGGGCTTCATGCGCGCCTCGTAGTCGGCGCGGAACTTGTCGAGCGAGGAGCGGAGCGGGAACACGACGCTGTCGGCCAGCACGCAGATCGTGCGCCCCGTCATCTGCTCGCACAGTTCGTACAGTGTGTCGATGTCCGCCGGGCGGCCGTCCCCCGCTTCGATGCGCTGGAGGATGCGGACGACCCACGACGTGCCTTCGCGGCACTGCACGCACTGACCGCACGACTCGTGCGCGTAGAACTGGGCGATCCGCCGCATGGCGGCGACGATATCCGTGTCCTCATCCATCACGATCGGCGAGGCGGTTCCCAGCGCGCTCCCCGCCTCCGCCAGACCCTCGTAGGTGGTGGCGCAGTCGAGTTCATCCCCGCTCAGGAACGCGGTCGATGACCCGCCCGGGATCACGGCCTTCACGGGCTTTCCCGAGGGCGTCCCGCCGCACGCCTCGAAGATGATGTCGCTGAGCGACAGCCCGAGGGCGAACTCGTAGTTGCCGGGCCGCACGAGGTGGCCCGAGCAACTCCAGAGTTTCGTGCCTGGCGACTGCTCGCTCCCCCACTGCCGATACCAGTCGGCGCCGTTCTCGAGGATCATGGGGACGGCGGCGAGCGTCTCGACGTTGTTCACCGTCGTCGGCATCCCGAACGCGCCCGCCTGTGCCGGGAAGGGCGGCTTGGCCCACGGCTCGGCCCGGTTCCCCATCAGCGAGTTCATGAGGCCGGTTTCTTCACCGGCGATGTACGCCCCGGCGCCGGCGTGGACCGTCACGTCGCACGACCACGACGAGCCCAGGATGCCGTCGCCAGCGAGACCGTTCTCGTACGCTTCAACGACCGCGGCGTTGAGAACCTGCGTCTCCTCGAAGAACTCGCCCCGCACGTAGATGTAGGTGTGCTCCGCCCCTATGGCTCGCGACGCCAGCAGGCAGCCCTCGATGAGGAGGTGAGGCGTCCACCGAATCACCTCCCGGTCCTTGAAGGCGCCGGGCTCGGATTCGTCCGCGTTGCAGCACAGGTAGTGCGGTTTCCCGTCGTCCTTCGGCATGAAGCTCCACTTGAGCCCCGTCGGGAACCCGGCCCCGCCCCGCCCGCGCAGCCCGGAGGCCTTCACGACCTCGGTGATCTCGTCCGGCGCCATGTCCAGGGCGCGGCGAAGCGCCTCGTAACCGCCCAGGGCGCGCCAGCCCTCGAGCGTTCGCGCTTCGGCGCTGCCCTGGTGGCGCGAAAGTCGGGTCGTGGCCTCGAGTTCGCTGCAGTGCGGGAAGCTCATGCGTCGCCCTTCCCGCCGGTCCCAGCCCCGTCGCGCGCCCCCCGCAGCTTCTCCACGATCCCGGACACGCGGTCCGGAGTCACGTCTTCCAGGTAGCGGTCATTCACCTGCACGACCGTCGCGAAGCCGCACGCCCCGAGGCACTCGGCCTCGATCACCGTGAACTCGCCGTCGTCGGAGATCTCGCCCTCCCGGGTTCCGACCTCCTCCAGAAAGCGGTCCAGGACCTCTTCGGCCCGGTTGAGGTGGCAGGAGATGTTCGTACACACCTGGACGAAGTGACGCCCGACCGGGTGTTTGTTGTACATCGTGTAGAAGGTCGCGATCGAATGGACGTAGGCGGGCGTCAGATCCAGTGCCTCCGCCACCTCGACCATGTCGGAGGGCTCGATCCACCCCTTTTCGGCCTGCACGAAGCCGAGCATGGGCAGCAGCGCCGCCTGTTTCGTCGGATAGCGGGAGAGGGCCGCCTCCAGCCGCCGCTTCCCTTCCCCCGTCTCGAAGATGGGACCGTCGAACGCCTTCCTGGCAGTCAGCTGGAAGGGCTGTGCTCCGACAACCGCGGGATGGATGCGCCGGCTCACCGATCGATCTCCCCGAGCACGACGTCGAGCGAGGCGTTGATCGCCACCACATCCGCCACGAGTTCGCCGTGTACGAGTTCGGGCAGCGCCGCGATGTTGATGAACGACGGGCCGCGGAAGCGACAGCGTACGGGCTTCGTGCCGCCGTCGGAGATGATGCCGAAGCCGAGTTCGCCCTTCGAGCTTTCGATCGAGTACCACGTCTCCCCGGCCGGCACGCGGACGCCCTCCATGACGAGCTTGAAGTGCGAGATCATCGTGTCGATCGACCCCATCGCCTCGCCCTTGGGGGGGAGGACGATGCGGTAGTCGTCGATGTTGATCGGGCCGCCGGGGAGCCGGTCGAGCGCCTGCTCGATGATGCGGAGGCTCTGCCGCATCTCCTCCACGCGTACGAGGTAGCGGTCGTAGACATCGCCGGTGGTCCCCACCGGTACGTCGAAGTCGTATTCGTCGTAACCCAGGTAAGGCCGGGCCTTCCGCACGTCGTATGCCACGCCGCTCGCGCGCAGCGTGGGTCCGGTGACGCCGTAACTGACGGCCCGGTCGGCCGGCAGCAGGCCGATGTCCATCGTGCGCCCCTGCCAGATCGCGTTGCGCGACAGGAGCCGCTCGACCTCATCGACCGTATCCGGGAATGTGTTCGTAAAATCGCGCGCCGCCGCCGTCCAGCCTACGGGCAGGTCGGCCATCATGCCGCCGACCCGAGTGACGGAGGTCGTGATCCGTCCCCCCGTGTAGGCTTCGTGCAGGTTGTAGATGCGCTCGCGCTCCTGGAAGGTGTACAGGAAGACGGAGAAGGCGCCGATGTCGATGGCCGTCGTCCCCAGCCAGAGGAGATGCCCCAAGATCCGGTTCAACTCGCCGAGGATGACCCGGACGACCCGGCAGCGCTCCGTGATCTCGACGCCGAGGATCGTCTCCACCGCCCCCGCGTAGCCGATGTTGTAGAGCATGGGCGCGAGGTAGTCCATGCGGTCCGTGTAGGGCACGCACTGGTTCCACTCGCGGAATTCGCACGTCTTCTCGAAGCCCGTGTGGAGGTATCCTATGTGGGGCACGCAGTGCACGACGCGCTCTCCGTCGAGCTGTAGCACGAGCCTGAGGACGCCGTGTGTCGCGGGGTGCTGAGGCCCCATGTTGATGAGGATCGGCTCACCCTCGAGCGCATCCTCGGGTTTCTCGTCCGGGCTCAGGTCGCGAATGCCGCCCGGCGCTTCACCTTCCGCCGCGCGCTCCGGCGGCGCCTCCACCTCTCCGTCCTCCGTGACGGCATAGCCCGCCATCTCCAGCTCTTCGACGGCGTATATGTCGACGAGGTCGCGGGAGAGGGCGCGGCTCACCTGGGTGGATCTGCTGAAGCGACCGCGGAGCGGGAAGTCCTTCCGGAGGGGAAAGCCCTCTTCGTAGTTCTCCGGCATGAGGATGCGGCGCAGGTCCGGGTGACCGCGGAAGCTCACGCCGTACATGTCCCACACTTCGCGCTCCAGCCAGTCGGCGGCGAGCCACTGGTCCGTGACGCTCTGCAGCTCGAGGTCGTGCATCGGCACCTCGCACGCGACTCGGAGCTGGTGCCCGTGCGCCATCGACCAGAGCTGATACCACACCTGGATCGGGGCCCCGATGCCGGTGTGCGCCCCCATGACATCCGCGAGCAGGTCATATGCGTGTTCGGGCGTCTCGCGCAGAAAACCGAGGACGTCCGCGTTGTGACCCGGATCGATCCACACGACGGGATAGCCGAGCGCATCGCTCTCGACGCGCCGCACAGCCTCTCCGAAGCGGTCGCGGAGGGCCCGGACCGAGGGATGGCTCGCCGCGTCCCCGTCGAGGGACGAGACCCCCACCATGCGCGGAGGCGCGGTCGTGGTCACGGTCGTCAACGGCGGAGGGCCCGGGTCAATCCAGGTGTTCCAGGCGGCGTTCGCGCCGGTCGCGCGCCCGCGCGAGCGCGGAGGTCGGGCCGAGCCCGCTCATGCGGTTCTGGTTCGTCGAGTTCCCGAAGGGCTGGGCGACGAGTTCGATCGTCTCGGGCGGCAGATTCGGGCGCCCGACGGCCTCCGGATCTTCGTCCCGCGCCCGGGGGTCGGCCAGCGACTCTCCCTTGATCTTCTCCTGGATCATGAGGAGCCCGTAGATGAGTCCTTCCGGCCGCGGCGGACAGCCCGGGACGTAGACATCGACGGGAATGATCGTGTCGATTCCCTGGACGATCGTGTAGTTGTCGAACATGCCGCCCGAACTCGCGCACGCGCCCATCGACACGCACCACTTGGGCTGCGGCATCTGATCCCACACGCGGCGCAGGACGGGCGCGAGCTTGTAGGTCACGCGGCCGGCGACGATCATCAGATCCGCCTGCCGGGGGCTGAACGACATGCGCTCCATCCCGAAGCGGCCGATGTCGTACTTGCTCGCGGCGGAGGCCATCATCTCGATCGCGCAGCAGGCGGTCCCGAAAGGCATGGGCCACAACGAATTACGGCGCGCCCAGTTGATCACGTAGTCGAGCTTCGTGGTCATCCAGTTGTGCGGGATGCCGGTATCGAGCCGGCCTTCATCGGGATGCGCGCCGGGAGGCAGCGTATCGAGCGATTTCATTGCGCTCCTCCACTTCGTCGCGTCTTCAGTCCCACTCGAGCGCCCCCTTCTTCCACGCGTAGACGAGTCCGACGCCGAGCACGGAGAGAAACGCCGTGATCTCGACGAATCCGACCATGCCCAGTTCCCGGAAGATCGCGGCCCACGGAATGAGGAACAGCGTTTCGATGTCGAGGACGATGAAGAGCATCGCCACAATGTAGAAGTTGACCGAGAAACGCTCTCGTGTCGTCCCGAGGGGGGGGATCCCCGATTCGTACGGGCTCGCCTTCACCGCGGTGGGCCGACGGGAGCCCACCAGATGCGATACGCCCATCATCGCGGCGGCGTTCAGCACGCCGACCAACCCGAGGATCAGGATGCCGAGATATGGGTCGAGCAAGGGGGTTCGCTCCTCTCGTGCGAGCTTGTGAATTTCTTCACTTTCCCGCGCCGCGAAGCTATCGCGGAGGGGGGGCACCGGCAAGCGGGAGAGGACGCGGATCAGGCCCCGACAGCACGTGCTTTGCGCGCCTCGCGTCGCCGCTCCGAGGAGGCGTCTGGGAGGCACGGGGTCAGTGCGCTCAGAGGCAGGTTCCGCTTGAGATGCGAGGGCGATGGAGCTTACGCTGCGAGTCATGAACGCAGACGTTACGACCCTGATCTTCGCCGCCGACGTCGTCACGCTGTGCATCTTGCTCGCCGGCGCGGCGGCCGCCCTGGCCCTGCCCGGGCGGCGGATCTGGCCTCCGCCGGGGCGACATTCCTGGCAGTACCTGTCGACGTGGATCGGTTGGTGGGTGGCCATCGGGCTCAGTGCCGCCCTGCTCGTCCTGGACTGGAATTCCTGGGCCTTCCAGAGCCCGATACGGTTCGTCATCGGGATCCCCCTGACGCTGCTGGGGGGCCTGCTCGCAGGCTGGGGAATGTTGACGGCGGGCTGGACCAATACGTCCGGGCTCAGGGCCGGGTTCGTGTCCTCCGGACCGTACAGGTTCACGAGAAACCCGCAGTATGTGGGCGATATGGTCTTTTTCGTCGGCGTGAGCGTGATGGCGAACTCGGTGTTCCTGTGGATCGCACACTTCCTGCTCTCACTGTGGTTCATCATGGCTCCTCTGTTGGAAGAGCCCTGGTTGGAAGAGCAGTACGGCGAACCGTACCGGGAGTATCTGAGGCGCGTTCCGCGGTTTCTGTGAGTCGGAGGCCTCCGGTTGTTGCATGATGTCACGATCAGCGACGGAACGGTGCGCGTCGCTGTCCTGGGCCGGGGACGGCCCCTTCTCTTCCTGCACGGGATCAGTGCCCACGGTCGCGCATGGCGGCCGGTCGCCGAACTTTTCGTCGAGGAGAATCCGGGGTGGGAGTGCTGGCTCCCCGACCTGTCGGGACGGGGCGCATCGGACGCGCGACCGGGACTCTCGTACACGCTGGACGACGAAGTGCGCCGGGTGCGTGAGTTGGTACGGGCGCTCACACCGAACGGGCCCCGGCCGCCACTCGTCGCCGGGCATTCACAGGGTGCCGCGATCGCGCTCGCACTTGCACGGGCGGACCCGTCCATCTCCGGACTCCTGCTCTCCAATCCGGTTACGCCTGAGATCAAGAGCCCACCGGCACTGCGGTTGCTGCGGTCGTCCGCCGTGCGGGGGGCCGTCGGGAGCCTCCTGGCGCCGCTTCACGCGCCGTTGGGCCACCTGGTGTTGCGGCGTGCGTGCGGTCCCGCCTTCCGCGCCCCTCCGGATCTGGTAGCCGCCTACGCGCGGCCCTGGGCGAGTCCGCGCCGCGCCCGGACGCTGTTGCGCATCCTCTGCGACTGGCATCCGCCGGAGTTGGAGGATCGCATGCCCCACCGCTCGATCGCTGCGCACGTGGTAGCGGGTGCGCACGACCCGAGGATACCCGTCACCGCGGCGCGGCGTCTCGCCGAGCGACTCGAGTGTGGATTCACGCTGTCGCCGGACGGGGGGCACGTGCTGACGGAGCAGCATCCGCGGCTGTTGGCCCGGCAGCTGGGTGAGCTGGCCGCCCGGCTGACGCAGAATCTCTCCGCGAACGGCTAGAGCTTGGGGGGGGTGACTCCCGTCTGGCCCTGGTACTTGCCGGCCTTGTCCGCGTAGCTGACCTCGCAGACCTCGTCCGACTCGAAGAAGAGCACCTGCGCGATGCCTTCGTTCGCATAGACGCGGGCGGGGAGCGGGGTCGTATTCGAGATCTCGAGCGTCACGTGCCCTTCCCACTCCGGTTCGAAGGGTGTGACGTTCACGATGAGACCGCAGCGCGCGTAGGTGCTCTTCCCGACGCAGATGGTGAGGACCGTCCGCGGAATCCGGAAATACTCGATCGAGCGCGCGAGCGCGAAGGAGTTCGGGGGGATGATGCAGACGTCACCCGAGTACTCGAGGAACGAGCGTTCGTCGAACTCCTTGGGATCGACGACCGGGAAGAGCGCGTTGTGGAAGATCCGGAACTCATCGGCGACTCGCATGTCGTAGCCATAGCTGCTGACGCCATAGGAGATGACGCCGTCGCGGACCTGCCGGTCGGCAAAGGGCTCGATCATCCCCTGCTCGCGCGCCATGCGCCGGATCCAGCCGTCGCTCTTGATCGCCAATCGGACCTCTCGGTTTGGGGGCGGACGCGCGCGAGACACCCCGCCGGCACCCGTGGTAAGAACTGCTACAGCGTGAACCTATTCGAGCTTCAAGTCCACCGCCGCGTCACGTTCGTGTGAAAGCGATCCAGCCCGCCCAGATCCAGGCCGTGATGAGCGCGGCGCCCCCAATCGGCGTGATCGCGCCGAGCCAACCGATTCCCGACAGGGCGAGCGCGTAGAGCGTGCCGCTGAACACCGCGACGCCACACAGCATCAGGATCCCGGGACACCTCCACGCCGGCACCGGCCAGTGTGCCGCGGCAAGCCCGAGGAGGATGAGTCCAAAAGCGTGCAGCATGTGGTAGCGAGCCGCCGTATCGAAGATCGCGAGGTCATCCGCCGAGAGGCGACCTTCCAGCGAGTGCGCGCCGAACGCTCCGGCGGCGACCCCCAGGCCCGCGAGCAGAAACCCGACCGCGAGTAGCCCGCGGTGCGGCGAATCCCTGCCGATCAGTCGAAGATGGGGGTCGGAGCCGCGCTCGCCCTCCGCGCGGCCTCGGTGGCGACCGCCTCCATGACACGATCCCAGCGCTCCGGACTGATTTCGGTCAGCGTCGCCTCCAGAATCGCCGCCAGTTCCCGGCCTTCCTCGCGCAGCATGGGGGCATCGCCATCTTCGAGTTCCAGCCGCTTACCCAGGTCCGCCGCGCGCTCGAGCAGGTCTCGGTGCCGAAGTCGCTCCTCATAGCTCATCAGCCGCCCACCTGGCTCAGGGCGGCGAGCCCGCCGCTTCCGGCCGCCGTGCCCAACTCCAGATAGTGGCGCTTCGGCTTCCCGGCGAGCGCTTCCGCCACCGCAGCTTCGATGCTGCCCGTCTCACGCAGGGGGCCCTTGAGATCCACTTCATGATCGCCGAACAGACACGTCCGAAGCTTCCCGTCGGCGGTCAGCCGCATGCGGTTGCAGCGTTCGCAGTAGTTGTGGGAGAGGGGCGTGATTGCGCCCACCGTGCCCGCCCCGCCCGGGAAACGGTAGTACACCGCGGGCCCGTTCCCGCGAGGGCCCGAATCCGGCAGAAGATCCTCGATGGAGCGGATCCTCTCGAGAACTTCATCGGCCGAGATGAAGCGGTCGGTGAGATGAAGGTTCTGTCCCACCGGCATCAGTTCGATGAAGCGTACATGCCACGGCCGCTCCCGGGTGATCTCCGCAAAGTCGACGACCTCGTGGTCGTTGAGGCCCCGCATGATGACGCAATTAATCTTGATCGGAGCGAATCCCGCCTCTTCCGCGGCACGGAGACCCGTCATCGTCTCATCGAAGCGCCGGGCCGGCCGCCGGGCGATCTCCTCGAAGCGGTCGCGGTCGAGTGTGTCGAGGCTGACGTTCACGCGCGCGACGCCCGCTTCCCGCAGTGCCGTCGCGAAACGGGGCAGCAGGATGGCGTTCGTGGAGAGGGAGATGTCGTCGATGCCCGGGACCGCGGCGATCATGCGAACGAGGTCCGGAAGATCCTTGCGAACGAGCGGTTCTCCGCCCGTGACCCGGACGCGTTCCAACCCGAGATCGGCCATCTGGCGCACGATCTCGGCAATCTCCTCGTACGCGAGCATTTCCGGCTTGGGGATCCAGGCCAGCCCCTCCTCCGGCATGCAGTACGTGCACCGAAGGTTGCACCGATCCGTGACCGAGATCCGGAGATACCGGATACGGCGGCCGAACTGATCTCTCATGGCACCGGTAGTGAGGGTTGAGAGGAGGTTCGTCGCCCTCCAGGCGAGAGCGGCGAGTGGCGGGACTCCGCGCAACCTTCCGGCAGCGCGGAGTCCCGCTACGAACGGCTAGCTGATCGCCGAGACGTTCTCCTGCATCATCATGTTGTCGTCGTCGTCACCACAGTCTCCGGCAAAAGAGACCGTCGCGATCATCGCAACGACCAGCAGGTTTCGGACCATCTTCAACATGGCGTCCCTCCTCGATTTAGGCGCCCGCTACCGAGGCCGTGTGCCTCCGGTTCAATCAGGCCGCCCTTGACCAGACGTTCCTACTCCAACGGTGAACCGTCGGCTAAAATACCGGCCCCCTCGGTCCGGGCTCCCACCCAGTGCGATTCACCATCCTCGTAGTGTTCATGCTTCCAGATCGGCAGCCTGATCTTGATCGTTTCCATAATCCAGCGCGAAGCCCGATAGCCGTCGTCACGGTGTTCCGACGTGACGGCGGTCGCCACGCTCACCTCTCCCAGCGCGAGGTCACCCACGCGGTGGGCTGCGGCTACCGAGCCCACATCGAACTGTTCCAGCGCCTCGTGGCAGATGGCCGACAACTCCCGCTCCGCCATCTCTCCGTACGCCTCGTAGGAGAGACGCGACACGGCCCGGCCGCGATTCCAGCCGCGGACCCGCCCCTGAAAGAATAGCAGCGCGCCGTCCGCCACGGATCCGATTTCCCGGACAATATCTTCGAACAGGCCGAAGTCGTCCAGACTTTCTTCGGTGACCCACGTCCGGATGCGCCCATCCGCCTCAGTGGTCCTCCCTCCCCGGGGCACGACTTCAACCCCCGGCCACGGGAGGGATAAGCGCGACCTCGTCGCCATCGGACAGGGCCGTGCCGGCCTCGGCGTAGCTCTGGTTGACCGCGACAACGACGCGCTCGGGGAGCCAGTCGAACCCCCCGGGCCCGCGCAGAGCCTCCACGAGGTCAGACACGGTGCTCTCCGCGGCGAGTTCCGCCGAGCCCTCGCGTCGCGCGGCAAGTTCGCCGTACACGCCGAAGAAAAGCGTACGAACCGAGATGCGGTCCGTCATCGGCGCGCTCCCGCCAAATCGAGGTGGGCGAGGAGCCGCGGCACGATCCCCTCTTCGCGCAGCGTCGTCACGCGTACGCGCGTGGCATCGCGCCCCTCGGAATCCGGAAAGGCCGCAACCGAGAGGTTGCCTCTGAACGTGCAGAAAGCGATGTGGGTATCGCTCTCGGTGTCGACCCAGGCGTCGGCCATCCGGTCGTCACCGAGGAAAAAGTCTCGCGCGGCGGCCAGGACATCCGCCGGGGCCAGCGCGCTTGCGGTCTCTGTCGTCATTGTCTCTCCCCGCGTACCATCCACCAGCCGAACATAGGGCCGCCTCGGCCCTCTCTCAAATGCGATCAACCCCTGCGACAAGAGTTTTTGCGTGCCCACCATGCAGTTTTCCCCGAACGTCGCCCGGCTCGAGGCATCGGCCACGCTCGTTTTGGCCGCCCGCGCCCGCAAGCTGAGGGCGGCGGGAGTTCCCGTCGTGGACCTTTCGGCCGGCGAGCCGCAGTACCCGGCACCACCCTTCGCCGCCCGCGCGGGTATTCGTGCGGTCGAAGAGGGGAAGACGGGATATCCTCCCACGTCCGGGCTTCCCGCACTGCGCGAGGCGATCGCGCGCTATCTGCGCGAGACGACGGCCGCAGGAGCGGTGGAACCCGACTCGGTCATCGTGAGTGCGGGCGTGAAACAGTCGCTGTTCAACTGCTGCTACTCCCTCTTCGGCGCCGGCGAGGAGGTGCTGGTGCCATCCCCCTTCTGGCCGAGCTACACGACGATCGTCAGACTCGCGGGAGCGGATCCGGTCATCGTGGAGACGACGTGGGACGGAGGGTTCGTACCCACCGTCGAGGACCTCGAAGCTGCCCGCACGACGCGCACGCGGGGGCTCATGCTGAACAGCCCCGGAAACCCGACGGGAGCCGTCATTCCGCCCGGTCTCCTGCGCGAGATCATGGTTTGGGCGGAGCGCCACGGGATCTGGGTGCTGTCCGACGAGATCTACAGACGGCTCACGTACGGGGCGGCGGCGCCGTCCGTGTTCGACATCGGGGAGCGCGGCGAGCGGACGGTCCTGCTCGACGGGGTTTCGAAGGCCTTCTGCATGCCGGGGTTCAGGATCGGGTACGCCGTGGGACCGCGGGACGTGGTCCGGAAAATGGCGGATCTGCAGGGCCAGACGACCTCGGGGGCCGTCGGCCCCTCCCAGTATTCCGCCGCCGCCGCGCTGGGCGAGAGCGGCCCCCGCGAAGCGTTCGTCGGGGACCTCCTGTCGAGGCTCTCCGAACTCAGGGGATTCGGGCTCTCGAGGTTTGCGGAGATCGACGGGATCGAGGCATTCCCGCCCGACGGCGCCCTCTATTTCTACGGAAGGCTCGCCGATCCCGGGACCTCGTCGCTCGATGTCGCGGAGCGTCTGCTCGCCGAGGCGCAGGTGGCGTGCATGCCCGGCGAGCCGTTCGGCTCTCCGGGACACCTGCGCTTCAACTTCGCGGTGGAGCCGGCAGTTCTGGAAGACGGACTGGAACGGATCGCCGACTTTTTCGGCTGACCCGACCGCCCTCCCCGGCTCTCCTCAGCCCGCTCAGCCCCGGTTGTGGGGACTCGACGCCACTTCGTCACGCAGCAGACGCGAGGGCTTGAAGACAGGCACCTTCCTCTCCGGCACGCGTACCGGATCGCCTGTACGCGGATTGCGTGCCATGCGAGTCCGGCGCTCCCGAACCTTGAAGGTGCCGAAGCCGCGAATCTCGATGTGCTTGCCTTGCACGACGGCTCCCTTGACCGCGTTCAGGAATGCGTTGACCACCGTGGCACAGTCCCTCTTCGTCACTCCCGGGCCGATGGCCTCGTGGACCTGCTCAATGAGATCCGCCTTCGTCATCTCCGTCTCCTCCGGGCGTTGGCAACCTTGTACATATCGCGTTTCGCTCCGGGGTGGGAGCGACTTATCGAAGTTCGAAGAGGAGCCTCGGCGCGCTCGGGCGCAGAGGCGCCAGCGACCCGATCCACGTCCGTGCCTCACCGAGGCTCAGCCCCCCGATCAAATCGAACAGACCGACGGTCGGTTCGCGCGGCCGCACGATCGTCGGATCCGTTCCCAGGCCGGCCATCCGCCCGGCGAGGGCAATGGTCTCGGGCAAGGTCATGAGCCCGTCGACGAGCCCGAGCTCATTCGCCTGCCGGCCCGTATACACTCGACCGTCGGCCAGCCCGAGGACGGTTTCGCGGTCCAGGCCCCGGTTCTCGGCCACGACCTCGACGAACTGCTCGTGTACGTCGCGTACAAGTTCCTCGAGGATCTCCCGGTCCTCGGGAGAAAGGGCCCGCGCGAAACCGCCCAGGTCCTTGTGCGCGCCGCTCGTAACGACTTCCCAGCCGAGACCGACTTTCTGGAACAACTCTTCGGCGTTGGGGAATTCCATGATGACGCCGATGGACCCGGTCATCGTGCCGGGCAGCGCGTACACGCTGTCGGCGCCCACGGCGGCGTAGTACCCGCCGGAGGCTCCCACATCGCCCATCCAGGCGAGGACGGGCCGATCGTCGTCGTCCCGCAGATCGCGGATGGCTTCGAAGATGCTCTGTGAGGCACCCACGGTACCTCCCGGAGACTCGATCTCGATCACGAACGCACGCACGCCGGGGTCGTCGCGGAACCCGTCGAGCGCCTTCGTAAATCCCGCTTCGTCCGCGATCACGCCCCGCAGCGGGACGACGGCGACCCGCCCACCCGCAAGAAAGGATGTATTCCCCACCGTCCACCAGATGGACAGGACGGCTCCCAGGCCAAAGATGCCGAGCAGCGCCAGGAGGGCGATCACCGAGCTTCGCTTGTCTTGAGTCACGTCACATGGCGGTCCGTGTGAGTGGGTCCGTGGGCGGAAAGCCCACCGCAACCTAGACAACACATCGTCATGATTCAACGCATAATGCGGATATCAGTTCGAAGTGGGGCTTCCGACTCCCCGCATCGTCTCGACGAAGCGGTTGAACAGGTACCGGCTGTCGTGGGGTCCCGGAGCCGATTCGGGGTGGTACTGCACCGCGAACACCGGCCGCTCCCGGTGGACCAGCCCTTCCACGGTGCCGTCGTTGAGGTTTCGGTGCGTCACGTCGAGCCCGTTTCCGCCCCGGATCCGCCCCTCCTCCTCCAGCACCGCGAACCCGTGATTCTGGGACGTGATCTCCACGGCGCCCGTGGCGTAGTTGAGCACGGGATGATTCCCGCCCCGGTGTCCGTAGGGCAGCTTGTAGTTCGTTCCTCCGAAAGCCCGCGCGATGAGCTGATGGCCCAGACAGATCCCGAACAGCGGGACTCCCGCGTCACTCAGGGAGCGAATGCGCTCGACGGCTCCCGGCACGGCCTCCGGATCGCCCGGTCCGTTCGAGACGAAGACGCCGTCCGGGCGGGCCGCCAGCAACGCCTCGCTGTCGGTATCGCACGGGACGACCCGGACCCGGTATCCCTCGCGGCGGAAGAGATCGAGGCTGCGCGTCTTCACCCCGTAGTCGAGGCAGAGCACGAGGCCGTGATCGCTCGCGCCATGGAGGGGACCGAGTTCGTACGGTTCCGGCGTCGAAACGGCAGTCGCAAGGTCGCGGCCGGACATCTCCGGTTCGGCGGCCAGGCATTCGGCCGCCCGTTCCGGCGCCACCCCATCGTGCGCGAGGACAGCCCGCATCGCGCCCGCATCGCGGATATGGCGGGTAAGCGCCCGCGTGTCCACGCCGATGAGGGTGGGGATCCGGTGCGACGCGAGGTATTCGGGCAGGGTGGAATCGGCCGGCCCGGAACCAATCTCTCGAGAAAGGTGCCTCACGACAAAACCCGCAACCCAGGGCCGCCGCGATTGAACGTCGCGGTCGCGGATGCCGTACACCCCCTGCATGGGCGCGGTCATGACGACGATCTGCGCGGCGAAGGAAGGATCGGTGAGCACTTCGTGATAGCCCGTCATCACTGTCGTAAAGACAGCCTCGCCCGCGGTTTCGGCCTCGGGGCCCACATAGCTCCCGTCGAAACGTCGGCCATCCTCGAGCAGGAGGTATCCGGGGCGTGCTTGCGTCTCGCTCACGTGGCGCGTCCAATGTGGCGGTTGAAGGTGCGGGGACCCGGGCATCGGTACGCGGCCCGCGCACACGGCGAACCGAAGCTGCGGGAGGCGCGTTGACTACCGACTCCGGACCCGGGTGGGAGAGCGGGGCCGATGCTCCGCTCGTCCATATCTTCGCCGACGAGTCGTGCCTCGGCAACCAGTTCGAGGATCGCCGGAATCCGGGGGCGGCGGCCGGACTCATCGAGCGATTCGACGAGCGTCGCGGCTGGTATCGGCGGGACTTCGCCCACTTCGATCCCGATACGACGAACAACCGGATGGCGATCGCCTCCGGCATCGTCGGGTTGGGCTCCCTGCGGCGGGCATGCCGCGTGGTCTTCACGAGCGACAGCCAGTACCTCATCCGCGGGATGAAGGAGTGGGTGCACGGCTGGGCCCGCCGCGGCTGGCGTCGGAAGGGCGGACCGATCGAGAATCTCGAACTCTGGCGGGAACTCGTGCGGGTTGCCGCCGGTCATCACGTCGAGTGGCGCTGGACCCGGGGACACGCCGACGATGTGAAGAACGCCTACGCGGACCACCTGGCGGTTACCGCAGCGCGGGATCGACGCGGCACCGACGGACTCGTCCCCTCCGCGTTCGAGAGCTGGCTCGCGGAGGAGCAGGAGAAGGAGCGGTATATGGACTTCCTGGATTTGCCGAGCGACGCGTTCAATGCGGATCGCCAACCGCCCCCCTCGGACGAGCCTCCCGGCGACTGACGACCGGCTACGGGCCGGCTCCCCCGCTTCCGGAACCGGGATCTCCTTCGCCGTCTTCCGTCCCGCCGGAGTCCGGGGTCCCCTCCTCCGATCCGGGTGTGGCCGCTTCGTCGGAGGGAGCCGCGTCCTCTCCGAGGTCGGGCGAGATCTCCAGAAGCGAAGGGGGCGCTTCCTGGAGACTCTGCTGGCCGGGAAGTCCCTGGCGCAGGATCGATTCCGGCGCCGCGTCGGGGCTGGACGAGAGCACGGTCAACACGAGTGCCAGGAAGAGGAAGCTCCCACCCCCGTACCAACTCATCTTCGTCAGCGCGTTCGCCGCCTGCCGGCCACCCATGAAGGAGTCGGTGGAGGACGAAGCGCCGCCGAAGGAGGCGGCAAGCCCCCCGCCCTTTCCGGACTGGATGAGGATCATCACGCACAACACGAGTGCGATCAGCGAAATCAATACGATCAGGAACGTGAACATCATCTACCCGCTATGGTTGGGTTGGCGGCTTAAACTAGAGTCGCCGGCAGGACAGGGCCAGTTATCGGCGCCGGTCGCCATCGACGGGATTGCGGAGGATGTCGGTGTTACCCCCCCGCCGCACAGATCGAAGCCCAGCTGTCGGGATCGAGGCTCGCACCGCCCACGAGGACGCCGTCCACCCCGGAGGCGGCGAGGAGTGCCTCGATGTTGGCCGGCTTGACGCTCCCACCGTAAAGGATCACGGATCCCTCGGCATCGCAGCCATCCGCCTGCGCGAGCCGGTCACGGACGATGGCGTGGGCTTCGGCGGCATCGTCGGGACTCGCCGTCCGTCCGGTGCCGATCGCCCACACCGGCTCGTACGCGTACACGAGACGGGATCGGTCCTCCCGGTCGAGCGGCCGCAGCGCTTCCCGAATCTGCGTGTCGAGCACCGTCTCGAGCCGTCCGGATTCGCGCTCCTCGAGCGTCTCGCCGACGCACAGGACGGGGCGGAGTCCGGCCTCCAGAAGGCGAACCAGCTTGCGGCCCACGTGGTCATCGGTGTCTCCGAACTCCCGGCGCCGTTCCGAGTGGCCCGCCAGTCCCCATGTGGCGCCGGTCGCCGGAACCATGGCAGCCGAAATGCCGCTCGTGTGCGCGCCCTCCACCTCGGTGTGCACGTCCTGCACCCCGAACTCCAGGTCGGGGCGCCCGGAGACCGCAGCCGCGAAGGCAGGCAGGCTGATCGCGGGCGGAAACACGACGACCGTCGCATCGTCCCGGCGCACATGGCGCGCGGCGAACCGCCCCACGAACGCTCCGGTCTCGACCGGACCGTGGCACATCTTCCAGTTCGCGGCGAACACGGGGGTGCGCGGCTGACTCACGGCTGCCTCCTGTGGGCGAGAACGTCGAGACCGGGCAACCGCCCGCTCGACAGGTATGCGAGGGCGGCCCCGCCCCCGGTGCAGACGTGCGACACGCGGTCGAGGAGTCCGGCCCGGCGAACGGCCGCCGCCGAGTCTCCACCTCCGATGACCGTGAACCCGCCCGCGGCGGTCGCCTCCGCGGCAGCTTCGGCGATGGCGAACGTGCCCGTCGCGAACCGCGGGTCCTCGAACAGGCCCATGGGCCCGTTCCAGAAGAAGGCGGCACACCCGCGCAACGCCTCGGCGTAGCAGGCGCGCGTCTCCGGTCCGATATCCAGCGCGGCCATCGCCGGCTCGATCCCATCCACCGCGACCACCTCGACCGTCTCCCCGTCTCCGTCCGAACGGTCCAGAACCGTCACGTCGATGGGGAGCCGGATCCGTTGCTCTCCCGCGGACAGGATCGACCGCGCGAGATCGAGCGCCCCGTCCTCGACCAGCGAGACTCCGGTCTCGATCCCCCGCGCCCGGAGGAAGGTATTCGCCATGGCTCCGCCCACGAGGATCAGATCCGCCCGTTCCACGAAGCGGCGCATGAGGTCGATCTTGTCGCCGATCTTGGCTCCGCCCAACGCAACGATGAAGGGGCGGCGCGGGCGGTCGAGCCCGCCCAGCGCCTCCAGTTCACGCTCGACGAGCAATCCCGCCGCGGAAGGGCTCAGGCAGGCGGCCACACCCGTCGTCGAGGCGTGCGCCCGGTGCAGGGTGCCGAAAGCGTCATTGACAAAAAAGTCCCCGAGTCGGGCGAGGCGCCGGGCGAGCGCAGTGTCATTCGCCGTCTCGCCGGGCAGGAAGCGCGTGTTCTCCACGATGAGCACCTGTCCGGCCGCCAGCTGGCGGCTGGCGCGAAGCGCATCCTCGCCATCACACGGCGCGGCGAAGAGGACGTCGGCCCCGAGGAGGTCGGAGAGTACGGAGGCCGCGGGCAAGAGCGACAGCGCCGGACTCGGCCGTCCCCCCGGGCGGCCCAGATGCGAGAGCAGCACCGGCCGGCTGCCGCGCTCCAGCAACCAGCGGAGTGTAGGCAGCGAGGCCTCGATGCGCGTGGCGTCCGCAACCCGCGCAGCGTCGAGCGGGACGTTGTAGTCCACACGCACGAGCGCCCGTTTCCCGGCCAGGTCGGCCGGGAGGTCTCGCAGAGTTCTGGTCACGAGGAGACGGGCCGGGGCTGCTCAGGTCCCGACGGCGGCGGGGAGACGCTCTCCGACGAAACTCGCCAGGTCCACGAGGCGATTCGAGTACCCCCACTCGTTGTCGTACCACGAGATGACCTTCACGAGCGTGCCGTCCATGACCGACGTCGACTGCGCATCGATGATCGCGCTCGCCGGGTGTCCCGTGAAGTCGACGGATACGAGCGGCTCCTCGGTGTATTCGAGCACGCCGTCGAGCGGCCCTTCCGCAGCTTCGCGAAACGCGGCGTTGATCTCCCCCACCGAAGTGTCCCGCGACAAGGTGGCCACGAGGTCCACGATCGACACATCGGGGGTCGGGACGCGCATCGCCATCCCGTCGAGCTTCCCCTTGACCTGCGGGAGGACGAGGCCCACGGCCTTCGCGGCTCCCGTCGTGGTGGGGATGATCGAGAGCCCGGCGGCACGGGCACGCCGGAGATCCTTGTGCTGCAGGTCCAGCAGCTGCTGGCCGTTCGTGTACGCGTGGACGGTCGTCATCAGGCCGCGCTCGAACCCGAAGCGGTCGAGCAGAACCTTCACGACCGGCGCGATGCAGTTCGTGGTGCAGCTCGCGTTCGAGATCACATCGTGCTTCGCCGGGTCGTACTCGTCCGCGTTCACGCCGAGGACCAGCGTGATGTCCGGCTCAACGCCGGGGGCGGAGATGATGACCTTCTTCGCGCCCGCCCGCATATGCCGTGTCGCATCTTCCCTCTTGCGGAAGATCCCCGTGGATTCGATCACGACGTCCACGCCGAGTTCCGCCCACGGAAGGTTGGCGGGGTCACGTTCGGAGAACACGTGCACCCGTTCGTCTCCCAGTACGAGTTCCCCGCCGTCTACACGCACCTCGCCGGGGAAGCGTCCATGCACCGAGTCGTACTTGAACAGATGGGCGAGAGTCGCCGCATCCGTGAGATCGTTGATCGCGACGAAATCAAGGTCTCCGCGCGGGTTCTGAAGCGCGGCTCGGAGGATATTCCGGCCGATGCGGCCGAAACCGTTGATGGCAACCCTCACACTCATTCGGTTTCCTCTCGGGAAGGATTATGGACGAAGCGTCCCGGTTGGTGATTCGTCCCCGTCCAGGGGACGCAGCGTGCGCGCAAAGCTAACGGCCCCCACGCTGCGGAATCCAGCCTCGGCAAGCGTTTCGGCGCAAGCAATCGTGGTGGCTCCCGTCGTGAGCACATCATCGACGATGATGGCGCTTCGGTCCTTCGCGGGCGGGCTGTCACGCAGCCGGAAACGCCCCTGCACGTTGGCGCGGCGCAGCGCCCCGCGGACGCCCGCCTGCCGACCGCCCCCCGGGCGGCGTTCGAGGAGCCGCACCAGAGACCCGGCGCCCCGGTCGGCAAGGGCGCTGGCGAGTTCCTCGGCCTGATTGAATCCCCTTTCCCGGAGGCGCGCCGGCGTGAGCGGCACGGGGATCAGCCAGGGTGCGCCTTTGTTCCCGATGCGAGACGCGATGGCCTCGACTCCAGGAGCCATGCGGGCGGCCATCCAGGGCGCGAGGGCGCGCCAGCGGTCGTACTTGAGGGCTCTTACCGTGCGGGCGGCCAAGCCTTCGAAGGCGAAGGGCGCGTCGGCCGCCGTCAGGATGTCGGGCCACCCCTCGCACGTACCGCAGCGCACGAGTTCCCGCGCCGCGGCCGCGATGTTGCCGAGCGGCTCCGCGCAGCGCGGGCAGCGGGGACTCGCCAGCCGGGGGAGTCGCGATTGGCAGAGGGCACACAGCGGCGGGCCATCGGGAGCCACGCCGCGGCGGCAGCCGATACACGCGGCGGGCACGAGCGCATCGAAGCCCGCAGCGGCCGCCCGGCCCAGCCAGCGGATCGGGCCGGCCCGCACCACCGCACTCACGGCCCGCTCGATCCGTCCCCCGGTTCCGACTCCACGCGCGCCGCCAGTTCGGCCATGGCCGCATCCCGCATCGCCCCGAATGGAGCCGCACGGCCGGGAAACCAGCGCTCCAGCGAGAGCGCTGCCTGGCCCACGAGCATGTCGAGGCCGCCGCGCGCGGAAATGCCGAGCGCCCGACCGTGATGCACCCACGCCGTTTCCCCCGGTGCATACACCATGTCAAAGGCCGCCCGAAACTTCGCTCGACCCGGCCCCGCCCCGAGGTCGAGGGGGAGCGGATCTTCGGGAGACAGCCCCAGGCTCGTCGAATTCAGCACCAGATCGTACGTGGCACCCGGCTCCGGCGCCTCGATCACGCGCAAAGCACCCGCCGCGTCGGCCGCACAGGCCACCGCCGCATCACGCATGGCGCGTGCCCGTGCCGGCGTGCGGTTCAGAATCTCGACCGACGACGCTCCGCCCTCAAGCAGCGCATGGACCGCGGCCCTGGCCGCGCCCCCCGCGCCCAGGAGGAGCACGCGGGCACGCTGCGCCTGGAAGCCGAGGCGGGAAAGAGCGATGTGGAGCCCGCCAACATCGGTGTTATCCCCGGCGAGTTCGCCATCCGCCTGTCGCCACCAGCAGTTGCACGCTCCAGTCGCCCGAACCGCAGCGCTCGGCCGGGTGAGTGCTTCGGCCGCTCGAAGTTTGTGCGGGAGCGTCACATTGCCTCCCGCCAGCTCCGCGCTTCGCATGATCGACCCGACCTCGGCGGACGCGGTCCGTCGGGCGACGTATTCCGCGTCCAAGCCCTCGACTTCGAAGGCCGCGCGGTGCATCGCGGGCGAAATCGAGTGGCGCACGGGATCTCCCAGGAGCGCGAAGCGGCGCGTCACGACCCGGAACCTTCGCGGCCTCCCCGTTCCCCTTCGCCGAGGACCTCGAAGAGCCCCCGCATGGCAAGCGTCAGCAACTCCCAGGTTCCTTCATACATCTTTAGATCTCCGCCATACGGGTCCGGCACCCCGCCTCCACTCCGCCCGTGGTCCGCAGGCAGGAAATCCGTCATGACGTGGACAGTGGCGTCCGGGGCCCAGTGCTCGGCCGCCCGGGCATGAGACGCCTCCATGCCGACGATCAGATCGGCCCATTCGAGCAACTCCAGCGAAAGCTCCCGCGAGGTGTGCGCCGACAGGTCGAGCCCGCGTGCGGCGGCCACGGTGATCCCGGGGCCCGAAGCCGGTTGCCCGGGAAGGGCGAAGGTGCCCGCCGATGCGCAGGAGACTTCCGTCCACCCTCGCGCCTCGGCTTCCGCCCGCGCGATCACCTCGGCCAGCGGGCTGCGGCATATGTTGCCGGTGCAGACGAAGAGCAGGTTCATCGGGACGATTGCCCGAGGGCACCGGACGCGATGACCCTGGTAATTTCCGTCGCCGACACGGCTCCTTCCCGCAGCACGTCGGTCGCCCCTCCCGCCATCCGCACGAGGGTCGACGGGACCGAGCCGGCGAGATCCCCCGCGTCGAGCCAACCCACCGTTCCCGCCTTCGATCCGATCGCCGACAGCGCGGCGCGGGCCTCCGCGCTCGTCCTCGCCGGGGGTTTCCCCGTCAGGTTCAGACTCGTGGACGTCATCAATCCGCCGGCGAGCTCAAGGAGGCGTCTCACGACCGGATGAGGGTCGACCCGTACCGCGACCCCGGTGTCACTCCCATCCTCCAGAACCAGCGTGAGGGGACCCGGCCAGAAGGCGTCGGCGAGCCGCTGCGCCGCCGGGCTCCAGCGTGCTGCGGGCAGCGCATCCAGGAGCGCATCCAGGTTCGCGGCGAGGCGGATCAACGGACCCGGCGACCGACGCTTGATCGCGGCGATACGCGCGTCGATATCCGGGCGCGGGCGGCCACCCAGCCCGTATACGGTCGAGGTCGGGTGAGCCACGAGCCCCCCGGCATCGAGCAGTGCCACCGCCCTGGCCAGGGCATCGTCTCCTCCGGCGCGAGCCCGGCCCGACCCGGTCGCCTGTGAACTTCCCGTCCACTCGTGCCAGTCCACCACGTCGATACCGGTCCCGCCCCCCTGCCCGATGAAGTCGCCCCGCTCCCTCACTGTTTCCCTGCAGCGATCAACCCCGTCTCAACCAAGGCGCGCGCGAGGGCCAGGTCCCGTGCGGTCGTGACCTTGATGTTCACGGGATCTCCCTCCACCGTCGCAACGTCCAGGCCCAGCCGCTCACACAGCAACGCGTCGTCCGTCATGGCGGCCGCGTCCTGCGCCTCCCATGCGCCGGCATCCCCCACCGCGTGTGTACGGATCAGGACGTCGGCGGGGAAGCCCTGTGGCGTCTGCACGCGACGGAGCGGCTCGCGTGGCACGGTCGCCTCGACCCACCCGCCCTCGTCCACCCGCTTCACCGTGTCCTCCACGGCGATCACCGGCACCACGGGGCCACCCCGAGCCCCATCCACGACGCGCGAAATGAGCCCTGCCGACACGAAGGGACGCGCCCCATCGTGCACCAGGACGGTCTCCACGGTCCCCGCCAGCGCCGCGACGCCCGCACGCACGGAGTCGGCCCGAAACACCCCGCCGGGCACGACCAGGACCTCTTCCGGCAGCCAGGCGGGAGGCGAGGCCGCCCACGTAGGCGACAGCACGAGCACGACCCGGTCTACCTCGGGGTGATCCAGGAGTGCCCGCACCGACCAGGCGAGAACCGGCATGCCGCAGAGATCGACAAACTGTTTCGGCCGCGACCCGCCGAAGCGATGCCCCTGCCCCGCCGCGACGACGACGGCGCCGACGCCGCCGACCGTCCCCGGCCCTCCCCCCGGCACTACTCGGGTTCCGGACGGCGGCTCACGGATTCGAACGCCGTGAAGGCCTTGTGGAAATAGAGCTCGACGCTTCCGGTCGGCCCGTTGCGCTGCTTGCCCACGATGAGTTCGGCCTTCCCCGCAAGCCCTCTTTCCTCCACCTCTTCCGGCTTGCGGTTCATCTCCTCGCGGAAGATGAAGAGGACCACGTCCGCGTCCTGTTCGATCGCCCCCGATTCGCGCAGGTCCGAGAGCCGCGGCCGATTCCCTTCGCGCTGCTCGGGCGCCCGCGAGAGCTGGGAAAGAGCGAGCACCGGCACGCCGACCTCCTTCGCGATCGCCTTCAACGACCGGGAAATCGCGCTGATCTCCTGCTGGCGGTTCTCGACCCGCGTTCCGCCGGACATGAGTTGCATGTAATCGAGCACCACGAGCCCGACGCCGACTTCCGCGTGGAGGCGGCGCACCTTGGCGCGGAGTTCGATCGGCGAGATCGCGGGCGTATCGTCGATCCAGATCGGGGCCGTGTTCAGGTGTCCCGCCCCCCTCGCCAGCCGGGTGAAGTCGTCGGGCGACAGGCGACCCGTCCGGATCCGGCTCGAATCCACCTTGGATTCCGCGCTCAGCATCCGTTGTACGAGCGACTCTCTCGACATTTCAAGCGAGAAGATGGCCACCGGGACGTCCTCGCCGATCGCCGTATGCTGGGCCATGTTCAGCGCGAGCGCCGTCTTTCCCATCGAGGGGCGTCCCGCGAGCACGATGAGGTCGGCCGGCTGGAATCCGGCCGTCATGCGGTCGAGATCGGGGAACCCGGATGCGACGCCGGTGATCGTCCCCGGGTTCTGCACGAGTTCGTCGATGCGGTCCATCGTCGAGCGCAGGACTTCCTTGATGCGGACGAAGGTGCCGCGCTGCTCCGCTTGCGAGATCTCGAAGATCCTCTGCTCCGCGCGATCGAGCGTTTCGTCGACTTCGCCCGATCCGGCGTCGTAGGCGTCCTGGACGATCTCCGTAGCGCTGGAGATGAGCCGCCGGAGCACGGTCTTGTCGCGCAGAATCCGGCAGTGGTAACCGAGGTTCGCGGTGGTCGGCACCGCGTCCACGAGCTTCGCGAGATACGCCATCCCACCGACGGCATCGAGTTCGGCCGCCGTCTTCAGTTCATCCGCGAGGGTCACGGCATCGATCACGTCACCGCGCCCGTACAGGCGCACCATCGCGCGGAAGATCCGCCGGTTTCCTTCCCGGTGGAAGGCGGAATCGTCGATCTGTTCAAGGACGGCAGCTACGGCGTCGCCATCGATGAGCATGGCCCCGAGGACCGATATTTCGGCCTCCTCGGACCATGGCGTGCGTCGGGCCTCGATCCCGTCACTGGGCAGACTGATCGCCGTCTCAACCAATGCGGGCCTCACGGTCTCCGGAACCGTCGAGCATGCGGCGTACCATCTGCAGATCCTCCCACGTGGGCCGAATCCAGCCGGGGTTACGGAGCAGCGCCGCCGGGTGATAGGTGACGACGACGGGATACCCGGAATAGCGGTGTACGCTGCCCCGGAGCCGGCCCAGGGCGGACTTCGTTTCGAGCAGCGTGCGCGCAGCGAAGACCCCGAAGGCGATGATCACCTCGGGCTCGATGAGCGCGAGTTGTCTGAGAAGATACGGAGCACAGGCCGCAACCTCTTCGGGGAGGGGGTCGCGGTTCCGGGGCGGCCGGGACTTCAGCACGTTGCAGATGTAGACGGAGCTCCGCGGGAGCCCGATCGACATCAGCAACCGGTCGAGCAGGCGGCCGGCGCGGCCGACGAAGGGACGGCCCGTCTCATCCTCGCGCGCCCCGGGCGCCTCCCCCACACAGACGACGCGGGCGTCCGCCGCCCCTTCGCCGAAAACCGGTTTCTTCCGCGACTCGTGGAGCGAACAGCGGGAGCAGGCGGCAACGAGCCCGGCGAGCGCCTCCAGATCCGGCGCCTCCGCGATCGCCGATCCCGTCACCGCGGGGGCAGCGTCGGAACCCGTCCTCTCGACGAGGTGATCGGCGGCGCCCGGTCGCGCCACCCGTCGGGCGGAGGCCAGACCGCGCAGGACTTCTTCGCGCGTCGCGTGCTCGAGCATGAGCGCGTTCCGCTCCGCGGAGAGCGTCTGCTCGAGAAAGGCGCGAGCGAGCGTCCGGGCCCCGGCGTCCGGCGGGGTCACCTCTACGCCGCCGTCTGAAGCGAGGCTTCGATCCGGTCGAGCAACTCGTCAGCCAATTCGGTCTTCTTCGCCAGCGGTAACTCCTCGACCGTGCCACCCCGGTCGATCAACGTGATACGGTTGGTCTCGGACTCGAATCCCGCGCCGGGCTCCACAGCCGAGTTCACCGCAATGAGGTGCATGCCCTTCCGCTCGAGTTTCTCACGTCCGCGAGCGAGGAGGTCTTCCGTCTCGAGCGCAAAACCCAGAGTAAAGATCCCCTTCCGTTCACGGAACGCCCGCGTCTCCATCAGCAGGTCCGGTCCCGGCCGAAGCGCGAGGTCGAACCCGTTCGCGGTATTCTCCGTTTTCCTGATCTTCGAGTCCGCGACGCCGTGCGGCTCGAAATCTCCGACCGCCGCCGCCATCAGGAGGATGTCCGCATCGGTCAACGCGGTCTCCAGCGCGGCCAGCATCTCCTGGGCCGTCTCGACCTCCACCAGGTGGGGGCCGGCGGGTCGCGGCCTCGAACCCGGTCCACTGATAAGCGTGACCTCGCTCCCTCGCCGCCAGGCGGCCTCGGCAAGCGCGAAGCCCATGCGGCCCGATGAGCGGTTCGAGATGAAGCGGACGGGATCCAGCGCGGCCCTCGTCGGGCCCGCCGTCGCGACGACCCTCCGTCCACGCAGACCCGTCGCCGTCTCCAGCGCCCGCCCGATCCGCGACAGTATCTCCTCCGGCTCCAGCAGCCTCCCCGGCCCGCTCTCGCCCTCGGCGAGCGGACCATCGGCCGGACCGGCGATCGCGTAGCCGACCTCGACCAGCCGCGCCACGTTCGCCTGCGTGATCGGATGCTCCCACATCCGCGTGTTCATTGCGGGACAGACGAGCACCGGTCCACGCGCGGCCAGCACGGCGGTCGTCGCCAGATCGTCCGCCGCGCCGGCCGCGAGCTTCGAGATGAGGTTGGCCGTAGCGGGCGCCACGACGACGACATCGGCTTCGAGCCCGAGATCGAGGTGCGCCATGGGCCGGTCCCACAGCGACGCATGTACCGGGCGGCCCGTGATTCCCTCGAAGGTGACACGTCCAACAAAGCGCTCGGCGGACGCGGTCAGTATGACCTCGACACCTGCCCCGGCCTCAATCAGGCGGCGGGTGAGGATCGCGCTCTTGTATGCGGCGATCCCGCCGGATACAACGAGCAGCACACGACGACCATCGAAGGGCCGCACGGGGGACGGCCGGCGGCTAAGGGATCAGGGTGGGGCGCGCCCGGACCAGCCGGTATTGCAGCTTCTTTTCCTCCGAGGTCAGCGCATCCGCGGCGACCGTCGTGAGCTTCTCCGCGCCGTATGGCGAGCGTTCGAGCGGGAGGGCGTTGAGTTCGCGCGCATACTTGGCGGCGACGAGTACACCCAGATACTTGTTGGTCGCCGCCTTCGCGACGGCGTCCGGCGTAAAGACCTTCATTCTATCTCTCCCTCTACAACCATTACGGTCAGCCAACCACGGCATTCGCACCAGCGGTCCCGGCAAGGCCGTTTCCGTAAGGCAACCTACCACATGCGTCAGACGGTATCCAACTCTCCGATGATCCGCTTCACGTATTCCCGCTCCGCCCCCCCGAGGCCTCCGGGAGGCGCGAGCCCTTTCGCGACGAGGGCGGACACGTCCGCAGCGGCTTCCCCGATCCGGTCATTGATGACCAGGCGATCGAACTGGGCCGCGGCTTCCATCTCCGCCCGGGCGTTCGCCAGCCGGAGGCGGAGCTGCTCCGGGCTCTCGCTGCCGCGCCCCCGCAGTTGCCTGACGATGCGCGCCGCGGTCGGCGGGATGATGAAGATCGAAAGGACCTCCGCGACCGCTTCCCGCACCTGCCGAGCCCCCTCTACGTCGATGTCCAGGAGGAGATGGGCGCCCGCCCCGCGGGCCCGGTCGAGGTTGTCACGCGGCGTCCCGTAGCGCTCACCGTGGACCGTCGCGTATTCGAGCATGGCCCCCGCGTCCACCAGCGCCTCGAACCGGTCTGATGACACGAACCGGTAGTCCACGCCATCCCTCTCGTCCGGGCGAGGCGGTCTCGTGGTCATCGAGACCGAGAACAGGAAAGCGGCGGGCCCGGGCGCAGCGAGTAACCGATCTCGGATCGTCGTCTTCCCTGCCCCGGACGGTCCTGAGAGAATGACCGGGAAAGGAGGCCGGGGCCCCGAGTCTCCCCGGCTCACTCGACGTTCTCCACCTGCTCCCGGAGCCTCTCGATCTCGTTCTTCGCTTCGACCACGAGTCGTGAGATGCGGGGGTCGTTCGCCTTCGCCCCCAGCGTGTTGACCTCGCGCTGCAACTCCTGAACGAGAAACCCGAGCCGTCGCCCCACCGGCTCCTCGATGGGGGCAGCCAGGAACTCTTCGAAGGCTTCCACGTGCGAGCGGGCCCGCACGAGTTCCTCGCTGATCTCCCAGCGGTCCGCGATGAGCGCGATCTCGCGCGTCAACCGATCCTCATCCAGGCCCTTTCCGGCCAGATCCTCGACCGCGTCGCGCAGCCGGCGGCGCTCGCGCTCCAGCCGTTCCGGCGCCAATACCTCCGCCCCGTCGATCGCTTCCCGGATCCCCTCCAACCGTCCTCGAAGGTCCAGCGCGAGTCGTGCGCCCTCCCGGTCCCGCATCTCCACCAGCAGGTCGAGCGCCGCCGTCGCCGCTTCCTTCACATGGTCGGCTTCCGGTACGAACTCCGTCCCCTCGCCGCCCGCCTTCCGGAAGATCCCGCCCACGCGAAGCAGCGAGGCCACGTCCGGCTCGCCCCGCACCCCGAACTCGTCCCGCAGACGCGCACACGCATCGAGCACTGCCTGGACGCGCCCCTCGTCCAGACTCATGCCTTCCGCCTCCGACGCGCTCTCCACGCGGACAAAAAGATCCAGTCGGCCGCGGCGGGCCCGGGACTCGGCGAGACCGCGAAGCGCGCTCTCCCACTCTTCGCCCCCGGGGGGCGCCTTCACCACGACCTTGAGCCCCCGGGAATTCACAGAGCGCGCTTCAACCGTGATCGTTCCGTTCTCCCGCGTCACGGTCGCGGAGCCGTAACCGGTCATGCTGCGAATCAATTGTAGAACTCCCACCGGAGGCCGAACACGTTGAGTTGTCTCGGAAACAGCGCCCCCTGGAAATCGCCCAGGTCGTCCGCGCCCAGATTGCCGAAACGCCAGAAGAACCGAAAGTCGGCGATCTTGAACATCAGGTGCCCGCCCATCCAGCTGTCGGCCTCCAGCATCACCGGATCCGGCGAGCCGGGGACCGGCACCATCCGGGCGCCGCGGCGGTCGACGTACAGCGACACCCAAATGCGAAGATTGTCGTCGAAGAACGTGTCGTGCAGGAGGAACTCCGTACGGAACAGGCGCTCGGGGAGGAAGAGCGTTTCAGCGCCACGGGAGTCGAACTTGCGCCACGAAGCGCGGAAGCGAATCGGCGACACGTTCCGAAGCAGCAGGCCGAGGGGCACGACGGGCCCTTCGAAGCGGGCCTCCAGCGAGGTGATGTCGACCTCTCCCGAGTCCGCCACGACGACCCGGTCGAATGGGGCGCCAAAGTCGATCCGGCGATCCATCCACTGCTCCGAATAGCGCCCCGAGAGGTTGAACGGTCCGAGCGCGAGGGTCGCCGAAGCACCTCGAGAGCTGAACCGGACACTGTCCGCCGCGATCAGGTCCAACGTCTCCACGGTGTCCGCCATCGGGTGCTGGGGGAAGCCGACACCCCGCGTCCCTCCGGCCTTGAAGGCCCGGAGCGCGATCGGGATCAGAAGCGTATCCCGGAAGGCCAGACCGCCGCGCCACGACTTTGTCGGGAACTCGTTCCAGCTCGCGAGTTCCCCCCCTCCTTCGAGCGTCAAGGGACCGATCGGCTGCCAGGCGGAAAGGTCCGCGATGCGGGATGCGTAGGCGTCGCGCCCGGCGAAGCGGAGGCCCATCGAAACCGCCCCCGCTCCGGGTCGGGCCGAGAACCGCAAGCCGACCCCATCCGCGCCCCGCTGCGGCGGCGAAATACTGTCCGGGAGGTTCTCGACGACATCCGTGAAGCTTGTGGCCTGGCCGTAGGCCTCGACCTGGGCGCGTTCCCCCAGGTTTGCCCGGGTCCGGAGCAGGAACTCCCTGCGCGAGAACTCGAGCGTGTCGAGAGCCGTGCGGTTGATCGTCTCGTTCCGATACTCGAACTGCACTCCGAAATCGTTCGAGCGCGGCATCCACGAATACCGGCCCCGTACCGCGAAGCGGTCCTGGTCGTTCCGCCGATCCTCGATGTCGTACCGCTCGAAGGACGCCTCAATGTTGGCGGCGCCTCCCAACCGGTTGGCAAACATGAAATCGAGGAGTTCGGACCTCGGGTCCCCCGTCACGCCGCTGATTCTCGTATAGCCCTGGGTTCCGTCGTGACTGATGAGATCCACATCGACGATGAGGCCGTCCGCGCCTCGGTACACGCGGACGCGATCGATCTCGTTCAGGGATACGCGCCGGAGGTCGGCCTGCGCGTGAGAGAGGGACAGGACCTCGCGGCCGTCGACGTACAGTGCCGCAAGCCCCGGGCCGAAGCCGCCGTCGAACACATGATGCGGACCCTCGTAGAATTCACCGCGCACGCCCGTGATTCCCGGCACGCGCTCAAGGAGCAACTCGATGAGCGAGAGTGCCGGGGAGGCGTGAACGCACTCCCTGTCGCAGTCGAATACTTCGTGAGTCGGACCGCGCAGTGCCGTCAGCCGCCGCGGAAAGCTCTGGGCTCGCTGCGGCGTGCTGTCGGCGAACGCTTCGCGGACGGAGTCGGGGATGACCTCCAGGCTGTCCGGAAGAGGCGGGTCCTGGGCTTGCGCCGAAGCGACGCCCCCAACCGCGAGCAGCAGCGCGCCGAGGACGCGGACGCAGACCCTCGTCACCCTCGCTCGCGAACGCGCAACCATTCGTGGACAAGCCGGACCCCGACCCCCGTGGCCCCCTTCGGCTGCCACCCGCGCGCCTCCTTGGCCCACGCCGTGCCCGCGATGTCGAGGTGGGCCCAGGGCACATCGTCCGATACGAACTCGCGCAGGAACCAGCCCGCGGTGATCGTGCCCCCACCGCGGCCGCCAATGTTCTTGATGTCGGCGATATCGGAGTCGAGTTGCGCCCGATACGCTTTCCAGAGTGGCAGTGGCCACGTCCGCTCCCCCGTCATCTCGCCGGCGGTCGACAACTCGTCGGCGATACCGCGATCGTTGGCGAGCACCGCCACCGCGTGATGGCCGAGGGCGATGACGCAGGCCCCGGTCAGCGTGGCCATGTCCACGATCGCCACCGGATCCAGCCGCTGCGCGTACGTCAGAGCATCCGACAGGATCAGGCGACCCTCCGCGTCCGTGTTGATGACCTCGATCGACTTGCCCGACAGTCCGCGGATGACATCCCCCGGCTTCACGGCATTCCCCGCCGGGAGATTCTCCGTCGCCGGCACGAGGCCGATGACGCGCTGCGGGATGTCGAGGCGTGCCGCGGCAATCATGATCCCGAGCACCGCCGCGGCACCCGCCATATCGTACTTCATGTCCTCCATGCCCGAGGCGGGTTTCAGCGAGATACCGCCCGCGTCGAACGTCACGCCCTTTCCGACGACGACGACGGGATCTCCACCGCCTCCCTCGTGCTCCATCTCGATGAAGCGTGGCTCCTCGACCGACCCTCGGGCCACGGTGAGGAGGCCGCCGAACCCTTCCTCCTCCAGCCGCTTGCGATCCCGTACCTCAATCCGGAAGCCATGTTCCCCCGCCAGCCGCTCCGCCTCCGCGGCGAGGTAGCGCGGCGTCGCCACGTTGCCCGGCAGCGTGACCAGTTCGCGCGTCGCGTTTTGGGCCTCGGCCAGCACACAGCCGCGCCGTACCGCCGCCTCCGCCGCCGGACCCGCCGCGCCGCCCGCGATGAGGACCCGCTCTTCCGGCGGCGGCGCGCGGCCCTCCGCGTCGCGCAACCCGTCGTAACGCCAATCCCCGAGCGCGAGCCCCTCGGCGGACGCCTGCCACAGTGCGTCGTCCGCAGTCTCCGGCACGCGGAACCCGATGGATTCGAGGCCGCGCGCGCGAGCCGCTCTGACCCCGGCTCCCGCCGCTCGACGACACGACTCGGCTTTCGGCCTTGCTCCGGCGTCGAGGCGGACGACGAATACATCCGGCGTTTCCGGAGCCCCGAGCCGCACCCAACCCGACGTCTCCCCGGAACGTCCATGGCCCTCGAGCCATGTCGTCACCGGGCCTTCCCACCACTCTCCCGTCGCTTCCACGCCATCGAACCACGGGACCACAAGAGCGTCCAGTTCCCGTTCGAGGGGTACGCCCGAGCGTATCTCCACCGACACCTTCCTTGTCTCGACTCTGGTTTCAACGAAAGAAGCGGGCTCGCCGGCCCTGTGAAGGCCTGCGGCCCGCTTCCGTTTGCGTAGTGGCCGGCGCCGGACGCGGCGGGCTCCGGCCCTGTCAGCGACTCCGGCTCAGCGCTCGTCCATCGGCACCCAGCGCAGATTCATCTCGCCCACATATTCCGCGCGCGGTCGAATGAGCCGGTTGTCGGCATGCTGCTCCATGACGTGCGCCGTCCAGCCGCCCATCCGCCCCATCGCGAAGAGCGGCGTATAGAGGTCGATCGGAATGCCCAGCGCGTAGTACACCGTGGCGCAGTAGAAGTCGACGTTCGGATTGATCCCCTTCTCGGAGATCATCCGGTCTTCCAGCTTGCGGGACATCTCATAAAACTTGCCGAGGCCCGCCTGCTGCGTGAGCAGGCGGGACATCTCCCGAAGGTGCGTCGCCCGCGGGTCCTCCGTCTTGTAGACGCGGTGGCCGAAGCCCATGATCTTCCGCTTCTCGGCGAAGGCCCCGTCGAGCCAGGGGTCGACGTTCTCCGGGTCACCGATCTCAAGCAGCGTGTGCATCGCCCTCGCGTTCGCTCCGCCGTGCAGCTCGCCCTTCAGCGCCCCGACCCCGCCGGTCACGGCCGAGTGCATGTCCCCGAGCGTGGCGGCGATGACGCGACAGGCGAAGGTCGACGCGTTGAAGCCGTGGTCCAGGTAGAGGAGGAGCGTCCTGTCGAGCGCGTCGACCGCTTCCTCGGTGCCCGGCTCGCCGTTCGCCATCCTCACGAAATCGGCGGACAGCGAGAGCGATGGGTCGGGCTCCAGCGGCGCCAGCCCCTGCCGAATGCGGTGGATCGCAGCGATGATCGTGGGCGTCCGCGCCACGAGCCGCTCCGCCTTGCGCCGGTTCGCCTCGAGCGAGTTGTCCTCGGCATCCGGATCGTACACACCCTCGAGGGAAACCCCGGTCCGCAGAGCCGACATCGGGACGGTCTCCGCCGGGAGACCCTGCAGGCCTTCCACGGTTCTCGGATCCAGCGCGCGTTGCGCGGCCAGCGCCGCCTCGAACTCCTCGAGTTCCGAACGCCTCGGCAGCCGTCCGTTCCAGAGCAGGAACACACTCTCGGGGAACGAAACGTTCGGCGCGAGTTCGTGGATGTTGTAGCCTCGATAGACGAGGATGCCCTTGAGTCCGTCAATGAAGCTGAGTGAAGTCTGCGAGGCGACGACGCCTTCCAGTCCTTTCCCGGCGGCGGCGGTCATTCTGTCACGAGGCCTTTCGGTATCGGTGTAAACATCGGAGGGAATCCCGGGTGCCCTCCCCGGCCGCATTCGGCCGGGGTGCGGGGCTTCTGCGCTGACGGCTAGCGGATGGCAGGATCGAGCTTCGCCTTCTTGAAGTGCTTCTTGAGATCATCGAGACTGAGCTCCTCGAACGAGCCCTGCGGGAGCCGAAGCCGCCGCTGCGTCTGATAGGGGTCGGAAAAACAGACGAACACGACCGCCTCAAAATCGTCGGGCGGAGCCTTTTCGTTCGGGTCCGGCCAGAAAACCTCGCGCGAAGCGAGCCATGCTTTCCACCGGCGCCCGTCGTCATCCTGGAAGGTCTTTGTCATTTCCACCTCTGATGGCCGGGCCGCTCCGCCCGCGAACGGTCAATGGGACGTTTCCGGCCGAAATACGCACTATTCGCAGCCAAGTAAGATAGCGTGCGATCACGAAATCGGGAAGAAGGTGCGCGGTTCGGAGGGATCGGCGAATGCAGTTCCGATACAAGTCAGCCGGGCGGGACCTCCCGGTCCGGCGCATCGAGCTCGCGGAGCCGGCATCCGTACGCGAAACCGCCGCCCATGAGAAGGCCCACGAGCAGTCCCAGCAGAAGCGTCACGAGGACGTAATACACTGTGATTGTCATGCGGGAAGAATGCCGGATTTGGCCGGCGATGTCCAGCGCCGGCCGCTAGCGGCGTGCCAGCCGCCCGAGAAGGCGTTGCTGGAATGCGATCCGTTCCATCACGCGGTCGACGATCCGCTGGGCGCTGGCCCGCGAACGGCCCTCGGCGGCCAGGTCCTCGTACGGCACGGGCCGGCCCACGTAGATCGAGACTCGCTGCCCGATCCGCGGCAGGCGGGAACCGATGGGGAGGACGCGATCCAGCCCCTCCAGCGTGACCGGGACCACCTGTGGACGGGTCTGGAGGATGACCATGCCCGCGCCGGCTCGCCCGCGGCCCACCTTCCCGTCCCGTGAGCGCGTACCCTCCGGGAAGAGCGTGATGGTCCCCGCTCGAAGCGCGCGTGCCGAGCGAATCATCGCCCTCAGGTCGCGCCGTCCGCGTCGCACCGGAATGCACTTGAACTGGTGGAACACCCAGGCGAACAGCGGGTTTTTGAAGAAGTTCTCCGCCGCCGCCGCATTCCAGGGCGCGAGGTGGGGCCTGAACATCTTCTCGGGAAAGAACAGGTAGTAGGCGATCGGAAACGAGTCGATCATGGATTGATGATTCGAGAGCACGAGCGTGTTCCGGGCATGGGGAACGCGCCATCTCCCGTAGACCCGGGTTCGATTGAGGAGACCGAAGAGCAGGAAGACACAGGGTGGAGCCACGAGGTTCGTGATGATCCAGCGAGTGACCGGCGTCAGCCACCGCGTGATGGGGCCCGGGGCCCAGTCCGGAGGCGATTCGTTCGCCCGCTTCGGGTTCTCGCGATCCATCATCGCCTGAGAGTAGGTTGGCACGGAATCAGCGGGAAGGCCGAGCGGCCGAGAAGTCATTGAACCACCATGATGGGAGCCGGCACGGGTGCGAGTGATGGATCTTGCCATCATCGGAGCGGGGCCCACCGGGCTCGAGGCGGCTGCACGGGCCCATCGGGCCGGAGTCGAGTCGGTCCTGTTCGACGCCGGGACGGTGGCGGATCACGTTCGGGCCTGGGGCTGGCTGCGACTCTTCTCCCCATTCGAGTGGAATGCCGGCCCGGCGGGGCTGGAGCTGCTGCGCGGCCGGGGCACGGAGCTTCCGGCGGGTGGCGCCCTGCTCACGGGCGCCGAATTCCGGGCACACTATCTGCTGTCCCTGGCCGCGGCCCTGCGGCCGCGCGTGGAGGTTCGCGAAGGGGCGCGCGTACGGGACGTCGCCCGGGCGAACCGGCTGAAGGGCGAGGCGCTCGGTGAGGCCGACCGGGCGGACCAGCCCTTCCGGCTTCTCGTAGAGGAGAACGGCGCCGAGACCGAGGTGTTCGCCCGGGCCGTGTTCGACTGCTCGGGGACGTACGGGCGGCCGAACTGGGCCGGACCGGGGGGCACGCCCGCCGTCGGCGAGCGATCCGCACGACCGGCAATCGAATACCACGTCCCGGATGCGCTCGGCGCCCGGCGCGAGCACTACGCGGCACGCCGCACGCTCCTCCTCGGCAGCGGCCATTCCGCCGCCTCGACCGCGGGCGCCCTGGCGAGTCTGGCCCGGGCCGTACCCGGGACTCGTTTCACATGGGCCACGCGCGAATCCCACCGCCTCCCGCTGCGGCCCATCGCCGACGATCCGCTCCCCGAGCGCGTGAAGCTCACGCGCCGCGCCAACGCGGTCGCGGCCGAGCCGCCCCCCGGCTGCGAGTGGCTTCCCCGGAGTCGGCTGCTCGCCGTGGCGCAGACCCATCCGGAGGGGTTCGAGGTCGACCTCGAGATCACCGGGACCGTGCGCCACGACCGCTTCGACCGGATCGTGGCGAACGTCGGCTACGAGCCCGACGACCGCCTCTACCGCCAGCTCCAGGTCCACGCCTGTTATGCGTCCCTCGGTCCCATGGGCATCTCCGCCGCGCTCCTCGACGCCCAGGGCGCGCCGGGCGACGCACCAGCCGACTGCTGCATCGACGAGGGCACGCTCGGACCCGAGAGCCTCAGGAATCCCGAACCCGGCTTCTTCATCCTGGGCGCCAAGAGCTTCGGCAAGAACTCGGCATTCCTCATGCGCACGGGATACGAGCAGGTCGCCGACGCATTTTCGCTCCTTGGACGGAGCGCCGCGCGCGCGACCGGGGCAGGCTGACCCAGTCCGTGGCCTCACATGCGCTTGTAGGTGGGGCCGCTGCCGCCCTCGCGTGGCGTCCAGCGGGGACCCAGGACATCGGTCGCCTTGCAGTCCACGCAGTTCGGCGCGTTCACGACCAGCCGGTCGCCGTCGCGCTCGTACACGCCCGCCGGGCAAAGGCTCGCGTACAGTTCCGCCATCTCGGGCGACACGCCTTCTCCCGCCTTTCCCCCCACCACGAGGTGCGAGGGGATGTCGTCACGGGTCGCGTTCCCGGAGCGAAACACCGCGTCGACCTTGGCGACCGAATACTCCCCTTCATACGCGGACTCGAGGCCCAGCCGCTTGCGGCGAGGGTCCGTCGCGTCGGGTCCGCTCGCGATCCGGGTCCCGGGAAACGTGCCACCTGTCGCCTGCATGAGCCCCGCCTTGAGGCCTCCCGAGAAAAAGCCAGACTTGAAGGCGAGGCGCTGGTTCCGGTTGCGGTAGAGGGGGTCCCGGATGAGGCTCTCCCTGAGCGTCGCGTCGTAGGACGACAAGCGAGCCGCGGCCACTGCCCCTTCCGCGCCGGACTGCTCGGACTCATCTGACAGAGCCCGGCCGATCGCCTCCGCCGCAAGGATTCCGGACCTCATCGCGTAGTGGATGCCCTTGAGGGAGGCGACATCCACCAGTCCCGCCGCGTCCCCCGCAACGAGCAACCCATCTCCGCTCAGGCGGTCCGGGATGGCATGGTACCCGCCCTCCGGAATCGTCTTCGCCCCCCACTCCACGAGTTCGCCACCGTCGAGGATCGCGCGCACGAACGGGTGCTGCTTGAAGCGCTGCAGCAGCGCGTGCACGTCGAGGTCCACGTACGGCGCATCAAGCCCCACGACGAGCCCTAGCGACACGAGATTGCCGCCCATGGGGTAGATGAAGCTCCCCCCGAACCCATCCCGCGGCAGCGGCCAGCCCATGGTGTGCGTGACCGCCTCGGGCGGACGCGCGACCTCCCACAGCTCCTTGACACCGAGCGCGAAGATCTGCGGGTTCGCCGAGCCGATGCCTTCCCGCTCGAGCCACGCCTGGCTCAGCGGCCCGCGAGTACCCTCCGCGAGAACGGTGACCCGAGCGGAGAGGTCCGTGGCTGGCATGTAGCCGCCGGCCGGATTCCCCTCCCGGTCGAGACCCGCCGGCGTCGTGCGGACGCCGAGGACCCCTCCTCCGCGCATGAGGAGAGCGTCGGCGGGAAACCCCGTGAATAGGTTCACACCGAGTTCCTCCGCCTGCCCCCCCAGCCAGCGCACGACCTCGCAGATGGAGGCCACATGATGGCCGTGGTTCCGCATCGTGGGTGGGGTGGGGACCCGGACCCTTCCCCGCCTGGTGAGGAGCAGCACCTGGTCGCCGGCAACGCGTCCCCTGAACGGAAGCTCCGCCTCGTCGAGATCCGGAAAGAGCGTCCGGAAGGCTTCCGGGTTCACGACCGCCCCCGAGAGACAGTGTTCCCCGAGTTCACCCGACTTCTCGAGCACGCCGATCTCGAGGGCGGCGAGCGGCCCGCCCTCGGCGCGGTCGCGCGCCGACAGTTGCGCCAGCCGGATCGCACCCGCCAGCCCGGCGGGACCTCCACCTACAAAGAGGACATCAAGCGGTACGGCCTCCGGATCGGGGTCCTCTTCGACGATGAAGCGCCCCTGCGGCAGCGGTGGCTGCTCGGATGCGGGAATCAGCGGTCTCACCGCGGCGTCCCGAGAACGCCCGCCTCGCGGAGCAGCCGCAGCGTGGGCTCGAGCGGCAGTGCTTCGATCGTTCGTCCCCGGTGCCCCGTCACGGACGTCGCCCCGAACAGGGAGTTGACGACGGCTTCGTCCGTCGCCTCGACCACCGCCTCGAAGACGCGGGACAACGAACCGCCGTCCCGCACCGCAGACCCTTCGCCCGTCGAGAAGGCGATCGCGTAATCTCCCGAACCGTGCGACATGTTCGACCCCGTGCGGGCGAGCCCCAAGAATGCGCGGTCGGCCACCCGGTCGAGTTCGCGGTGCGCGAGCGGCAGGTCCGTCGCGATCACGATCATCACGGAACCGTCGCCATCCCCCTGGGCGCGGCCTCCGCGCAGTCCGGCCGCGGCGAGCTTCTCGCCCACCCGCACGCCGTCGATTTTCAGGGAGCCCCCGAAGTTGCTCTGCACGAGCACACCGACGTTCACGATCCGTCCGCCCACCTCGACCCGTCGCGACGAGGTCCCGATGCCGCCCTTCCAGCCGAACGCGATCGTCCCCGTGCCGGCCCCGACGGCTCCCTCTTCCACCGGACCGCTCGCCGCCGTCCGCAGCGCCTCGCGCACATGCTCGGGCTCGATGGGACGCACGCGGATGTCGCTCAGGTAACCGTCGTTTGTCTCGCCGACGACCGGATTCATCGACCGGACATCGCGGTTCGCCGGGAGCGAGAGGAGGGTGTCCAGGAGCGCGTCGGCCGCGCGGAACACGCTAAGGGTTCCCGTGAGGAGGATCGGCGTCTCGAGTTCACCCAGTTCGTTGACCTGGCTCAACCCGACCAGCTTCCCGAACCCGTTCCCGACCGCGATCGCCGCACGCACGCGCCGCTCGAAGACGTTGTCCGCGTGCGGGAGAATCGCCGTGACGCCCGTCCGGATCGAGTCGCCGACCCACACGGTATGGTGGCCCACGCGTACGCCGGGTACATCGGTGATCGCATTCAGCGGCCCCGTGGGCAGCCGTCCGATCAGGACCCCCGCTTCCCTCGCGCGCGGCCGCTCCGGGCCGGTTTCCCCCGCCTCCTGGCCAACGGCCTCCGCCGGCGGCAACACCCCCATGGCCGCGAGGACCAGCGCCGCCAGCGATCCTCCCCGGCCGCCCGTCCTGCTAGTTCCCACCGACGATGGTCGCCCGCTCGACGTAGTCCAGGTCGGCGAACTCCGCCTCGAGGTACACATTCCCTTCCTCCTGAATCCGCCCCTGGCTCGGCCCGTTCCCGCCCGGCGCCCCCTCACCGTATCCGGAGTGGAGCGCGTCGACGACGTCCATGCCCGAGATGACCTCGCCGATGGCGGCGAACCCCATCCCATCCAGCCGCGAGTTGTCGCCGAAGTTGATGAAGAGCTGCGTGCTCCGGCTGTTCGGCATGGATGTCTGGGCGAAGCTTATCCGCCCGCGCGTGTTCCCCATCACCACCGGGTCGTCCTGGATGTTCGCCTCGCGCCACCCGCTCTGGATCTCCGGATCCCCATTGATCCCGAACTGGGCCATGAAGCCGGCGATCACGCGGAAGAATCTCGCGTCGTCGAAGAACCCGTTCTCCACCAGGTTGTAGAAGCGGTCCACGCCGTTGGGGGCCCACTCGCGGTGCGCCTCCACGACGAACGTTCCCCTCGAAGTCTCGAAGCGAGCCTGAAAAGTCTCCGGAGCCGTCATGTTCACCTCTGCCGAAGCCGGGTCCCGAAGAAACTCGCTCGGCCCTCCGCCCCTTTCACAGGCTGTCCCCACCAGCAGACACCCGAGGAGCAGCCAACCCGGCCTGAAACCGGACCTGGATAGACGCGACCGTGCCATCTCGACCCCCGTCAGCTTTCGTGTTCGTGTGCGCCCCCAACAGCCCGTGGCCTGTCGGCGGGCGTGCCGTCAAACGCGGCGTGCGACGATGTAACGATATGCCACGGGAATTGCGACAAGCACGAACAGGGTACTCGAGATCAGCCCCCCGATGGTGGCCAGCGCGAGGGCGTTCCAGATGTTCTCATCCTGGGACGAGGCGAAGAGGACGAGCGGCAGGAGTCCGAACACGGTCGTAAGCGTCGTCATGAGGATGGGACGCACGCGCTCCAGCGTCCCCTGCACGATCGCGGCGCCCGTCGGCATGCGTTTGCGCAATTCGCCGATGTGGTAGACCACAAGGATGGCGTTGTTCACGACGATGCCGCCCATCATGATCGTGCCGATGAACGCGGTGCGAGTGAAGGTGGCGTCGGTATAGAAGAAGATGAGGAAGACGCCGATGAGGGCGAACGGAAGCGAGAAGAGCACCACGAAGGGCGCCGCGAGCGACTCGAACAGACCCGCGGTCACCATGTAGATGAGGAGGATGGAGAAGGCGAGAACGACCCACATCTGCGTCGTCTCCTCCGTCGTCCAGCCTCCGAAGCTCGACTTCTCGATCCTGTATCCCGGCGGGAGTTCCATCGCGTCCACCACCGCGTCGCGTACCACGTCGCCGAGCTTTGCCGGCCCCCGGAACTCCCAGGCCACCGTCCTCTCATACTGCTGGTCTTCGCGCCGGATGCTGGCCAGGACCTGCCGGCGCCCTACCTCCGCGACGCTGGCGAGCCGGAGTTCCTCGCGGGAGGAGATCGGCACCCGCAGGTCGCTCAGATCGTAGAAGTCGAACTCGCGATACCCGTCCACCTTGACGGCGTACTGGACCTCCTCTCCGCCCACTCTGATCCGGCTCTGGGACGGACGGCCCTCAACGTTGCGGGACACGTAGTCGAGCAACTGCGAGACGGGGAGATTGTAGGCCGCCAGCGCCTCACGGTCCGGCTCCACGTAGTACTCGAATTCCTTGTCGTTCTGGTACCAGGAGCTGCTCGCGTTCGGGTCCACGTCGCGGATGCGGGAGAATCGCGTCAGCCGCGACGCGATCTCCTCGGCGATCTCCTGTACGGTAAGATAGTTGTATCCGAGCACCTGGAGGCTGTAGTTGGGCGGACTCGATCCGCCGCCGTAGAAGCTGGGACCGTATCCGCGCACAAAGACGTCGACGCCCGAGAACCCGTAGCTGTACGCCACCATCTGGTCCTTGATGGCCACCGGGATGGACGTATGCTCGATCTCCTCCGGGAATTCCGCCCGCATGTACGCGTAGTTCGCCTGGACCCGCGCCTCGAAGCGTTCCACTTCATCGATGGTGGCGAGCTTCGCCTCGAAGGAGCGCGTGAGTTCGTCCGTGCGCTCCAGTCCCGCGCCGCGCGGGAAGCTTATCGTGATCGTGATGCCGCTGCCGCTGCCGCCGAATCCGCTCCAGTACCTCCCCGTGTTCACGTGCTCGTCGAACAGATACCAGCTCCCGGCGAGACTCCCGAGACAGACGACCGCGATGACGACGGGATGCCGCAGGGCGAACCCGAGGAGCGACCGGTATCCCGTGATGTAGAACGGTTCGGACCGCCGGGTCGGCGCCGATGCGGCTTCCCCGGTCGTCAGGGTCGGATCGACCACGGCCCCGGCGGAATCCCGCATGCGGGCGACGCGCGAGGCGAGGGCCGGGACGAAGGTGAACGCCACAAAGAGACTCGCGATGATCGAGAAGCCCACGGCGAAGGACAGCGGCAGGTAGTAGACCCGCAACTCTCCCTGCAGGAAGAGGAAGGGTACGAGTACGATCGCGGTCGTCATCGTCGCGGCGAGGACCGGCAGCACGACCTGGCGCGCCCCACGGCGCGCGGCATCGGATGGGCCCGCACCCGCCCGGCGGTGACGCTCGACGTTCTCGAGCACGACGATGCCGTTGTCGACGACGAGGCCGAACCCCCACGCCAGCCCCCACAGCGTGAGCAGGTTCAGCGAGAAACCGCCGATGTAGAGGAAATTCACCGCGGTCAGGATGCTGAAGCCGATCGTCGCGAACACGACGAGGACGGCGCCGAGCGACCGCAGGAAGATCGTGAGTACGATGAAGATCACGATCGCGGCCGCGATGGCGCGGAGCCGCAGTTCCGTGAGCTGCTCCCGGATGTTCTCGCTCTGATCGCTCCGCAACTCGAGGCCCACGCCCGCCGGGAGCGTGGAGGCCAGGTCGGTCATCGCGGCCTTCACATCGTCCGCGACCTGGATCACGTTCGTTCCCGACTGCCGGTACACGCTGATCGAGATCGTGGGCCGGGAGTCGATGCGCCAGAGCATCCTCGGGTCTTCCGTCTGGTCGCGCACCTGCCCCAGATCGCCCACGCGGACCGCGCCGTCGGGCCGCGTGAGGACGATCATGTCGGCGATGTCCGACACCTCGAGCGCCCGGGTACGGACCGCGATGGCGAACTGCCGCCCATCGAGTTCGACCGATCCTGGGGCCTTAGGCTCGGAAAGCTCGGCGATCCGCTCGCTGACCTGCTCCGGCCGCAGCCCGAGCGCCTCCAGCCGGCCCCGGTCGAGCTCGACGGCGATCTCGCGGCGTTCGGCCCCGTAGACCTCCACCGCGGACACGCCCGGAAGTCCCCGAACGAACGGCTCAATCTCCTCCTCGGCGATCTCCCCCAGGCGCGCGAACGTGTAGGGCCCCGTCAGAGAAAAGCTGAGGAGTTGCTCCTCTTCCTCGGCGAATTCCTGCGGGACGTACTCGGAGAGGCTGGGCATCACGCCCTCGGGCAACTCATCCCGGATCGAGTTGATCCGTTCGCTCAGCTCGAGACGGGCGAACTCCATGCGCGTCTCGCGCTCGAAGTGGACTTCGATCCGGGCGATCGAGCCGGTCCCGCGCGAATCGGCCGAGGATTCCGAGATGACCTTCTCCACGCCGCCGACCTGCTGGATGACGGTTTCGAGCGGCGCGGTCACGAACGCTTCCAGCGCCTCGGGCGAGGCTCCGTTCCAGGTGGCGGCGACCGTGAGACGGGGGAACTCGACCTCGGGCAGGTCCTCGACCGGGATGAGCCGGAAGCTCGTCACGCCGAGCGCGAAGAGGGCGACGTAGATCGCCGCGGTCGCCACCGGTCGGCGGATGGCCAGATCGATCATGGTTCCACGCTCCCTCGCGCCATGCCCGGAGCGGCCGGCCCGGAGCGGCCGCCGAGTCCGTATCCCGGCTTCGGCTGGAGCGCTGCCGGGTCGCGACGCTCGGGCCGCGGGTCCGGTTCCCGCCCCACCGACACGGATGGTTCGACCATGATCGAGTATACCACGGGCACGACGATGAGCGTGAGGAACGTCGCGGAGATGAGACCGCCGATCACCGCTACGGCCAGCGGCGCGCGGAGGTCGGCCCCGGCGCCCAGCCCGGCGGCGAGCGGAAGAAGCCCGACCACGGTCGTGATGGTCGTCATCACGATGGGACGGAGCCTGAGCCGGCCCGCTTCAAGGATCGCATTCCGCTTCGTCAGGCCGGATCTTCTCCGCTGATTGATGAAGTCGACCTTCACGATCGCGTCGTTGACGACGATGCCGATCAGGATCACGAGTCCGATCCCGCTCATCGCATTGAGGCCGTCCCCCGCGATCCAGAGCGCCGTCACCGCCCCGATCGCCGCCAGCGGTACCGCGGTGAGGACGACGAGCGGCTGCACGAGCGACTCGAACTGCGCGGCCATGATGAGGAAGACGAGCGCGAGGGCGAGGGCGAAGGCAAAGGTGAGCGAGCGGAAGCTGTCCTGCATCTCCTCGTTCTCGCCGCCCACGCGCACGGTTGTGAGCGTCGGCCGCGGGATGTCCGCGATCGCGGCTTCCACCTCCCGCACGGCCGTCCGCAGTCCGCCGTCGGCTACGTCCGCGAGCACCTGAATCGTGCGGTTCTGGTCCTCCCGCCGGATCTCGACCGGACCGAACCCCTGCCGGACCGTCACGAGTTCACCGATCGGCACGCCCTGCAGCCGCAGCGCGAGCACCCTGTCGAGTTCGCGCCGCGCCGCCTCCGGGATCGTCACCCGGATGTCGATCTTGTCGGCGAATACCGAGAACGCGTTCCTCGTCTCCGACCCGCGCAGGTAGTCCTCGATCGCGGTCGCGACGGACGTCACGGTGACCTGGTGCCGGGCCGCCACCTCGCGGTTGACCTCGATGACGAGTTCCGGCTGCGTGCGCAGAAAGTCGAGCCGGACATCGGCCAGCGTCGAGACGCTCTCGAGCCGGGTCTCGATCGCCTCGGCGACCGGCACGAGTTCGTCCAGCTCCCCGCTCTGCACCTTCACCGCGAGGTCGGCCTCCCCGATCGCCAGCGCCCTGCCGAGCGAGGTGGCCCGTCCGGTCTCGATCGTCACGAAGGCCGGATCCAGCCCGCTCCCCGGGAGCCGCTCACGGAGTTCGGCGATCGCTTCGGGCGTCGGCCGGGAAGATCCGGCGAGCTGGACATCGAGGGCCGCGTTGTTGAGTCCGGTCAGGTCGCGCGCCGCGAGTTCGCTGCCCCGGCTGCGGCCCACCCGGGTGAAAATGCCCGAGACATCCGGCATGTCGAGGAGGAGCCGCTCCACATTGCGGGCCGCCTCGTCCGTGGTGCGGATCGGCGTCCCCTGCGGAAGGTTGAGCTCGACCCAGAACTGCCGCTCGTCGACGTTCGGCATGAGTCCGCGCGGAAGCGACGCCGCGAGCACGACCGCGCCGGCCAGCGCGAGGACGGCGATCGAGACCACCTCCAGCCGGTGTTCCAGTGCCCATTCGAGCGTCCGCTCGTACCGGCCCGCGAAACGAAGGAACCCCCGTTCGAAGGCCCGCAGGAAGGGACCGAAGACCCGGCCCAGGAACCTGCCGCCACCCGTCGCGACATCGACGCCCGTGAGCCGGACGGAGCGCCCCACGTAGGCGACCCCGCCCCCGACGCCTCGCACGGACGCGACGGCGCCTGCCCGAACGGCTCGGCCGGCCCGGCGCACGCGGCCCGGCCGCTCGGTCTGCGCAGCCTCGAGCTGCTCCGATGCGGAAGTCTCGCTCTCGACGTCGGCCGCTGGCTCTCCCCGCATCCCCCGGGCCACCTGAGCCGCCAACACCGGAAGCAGCGTGAGCGCGACGAGCAGCGAGGCGAGCAGGGAGAACGTCACCGCGAGCGAGAGATCGCCGAACAGCGCCCCCGCCACGCCCTCCACGTACAGCACCGGACCGAACACCGCGATCGTGGTCAGCGTGGACGCCGTGATCGCGGCGGCCACTTCCCGGGCGCCCCGCCCGGCCGATTCCCGCGCGCTGCCGCCCGACTCCTCGCGATGCCGGAAGATGTTCTCGAGCACGACGATGGAGTTGTCGACGAGCAGGCCGACCCCGAGCGCGAGGCCGCCGAGGGACATGATGTTGAGACTGACATCGAAGGCGTAGCAGAGGGCGAACGCCGCCATGACCGAGATCGGAATGGCGAGCCCGATGGCCAGCGGATACCTCGGATCGCGCAGGAAGAGGAAGAGCACGAGGAACGCCAGCGCGCCGCCGAGCAGCAGCGCGGAGACGACATTCGAGATCGCGTCCCGGATGAAGGCCGCCTGGCTGGAAGCGACCTCGATCGATACCTCCGGGAACTCCTCGCCAAGCTGATCCAGCGTTTCGCGGACCCCATCCGCCACGCGAACCGTGTTCGTCCCCGCCTCCTTGAACACCTGCAGCCCGATCGCAGGCTCTCCGTTGAAGCGGGCGATCGTCTCGAGATCCGCGATCGTGTCGGCGACTGTCGCGACGTCGCTGAGCCGCACCGGACGGACTCCGGGCCCCGTCGGGCGGGCTATGACGACGTCGAGCAGTTCCCCCACCTCCCGGAACTGGCCCAGCGTGCGCAGGCTGTACTCGAAACGGCCCCGCTGGATCGTGCCCCCCGGGGCGTTGAAGTTCGCCTGGTCGAGCGCGTTCGAGATCTCGTTGATCGAGATCTCGTGCACGTCCAGGTACTCCGGGTCCACGATGACCCGCAGCTCCCGCTCGGGTCCTCCCGTCAGCCCGGCGAGCGAGACCCCGTCCAACTGCTCCAGACGGCGCTTGAAGACGACTTCGGAGATATCGCGCAGGCTGCGCAGATCGGTCCCGCTCACCGCCAGCGTCATGATCGGATCGCTGGTCGGATCCGATCTCAGAATCGTGGGCCGCTCCGAGCCTTCGGGGAGCCTGTCGGACAGATTATCCAGCTTCTCGCGGGTGTGTAAGGTCGCGAACTCCATGTCCGTACCCCACGCGAATTGGAGCTGGACAAGCGACTGTCCCTCACGAGACCGTGAAGAGATGCGGCGCGCCCCCGGGATCGAGTACAGCTGCTGCTCGATGGGTTCCGTGATGAAGCGCTCGACTTCGGCGGGCCCCGCGTCCGAGTAGGTCGTCCACACGGAGAGCGTCGGAAAGGCGACATCCGGCAGGAGATCGATCGGCAGTCGAAGGAAGGACACCACGCCGAGCACGCCGATGCCGACGTAGAGCATCGCCGTAGCCACCGGCCGCCGGAGGGACAGATCGGGAAGCGCCACCTAGCAGTAGCCCCTGACGAGATGCATCGCTGATCGCATGCAGTAGGGTTTCGTCATGGGCTGCTAGGGCCCTCCACCCGTGTATTCGGCCAGGTTCGACCAGGCGATCAGGTGATCGTACCGGCTTTGTATAAGCGAGATTTCCGCGCCCTGCGCCGCCTGGACGGCTTGCTGCAGTTCGAGGAAGGTTCCCGTCCCGTTCCGGTACCGTTCCTGCACCATCTCGAGGCGCTCCCGCGAAATCTCGTAGTCGCGTTCAAGCAACTCCAGAATCTGTGCCAACTGCTGGATCTCGGAACCGAACCGCCGTATGTCACGCTCGATCTCCAGCCGCCGACGGCGCAGCTCCTCCTCCGCCTGCCGCCGCGCCGCCGATGCCTGAGCGTTCTCCCGCTCGCGGATGAAGCCGTTAAAGAGGTTCCAGGACACTTGGAGGCTGAAGTTCTGGTTTGTGTCGCCGGGGCCGAACTGCCAGAAAGTAGCTTCGGGACCGAACCTCTCACTCCGTCCCCAGTCCATACGGGCGCTGATCGTCGGAAGGTAGCTCGTCCGCGCGGCCCAGAGCCCCGCCAACGCCGCCGACCGGTCGGCTTCCAGGGCAGCAATTTCGGGATCGGAGGTGACGGCCGTCTGAACGATGAGGTCGATATCCGGCACACCCGCGGGCATGCCTTCATCACCTGCGAGCACGAGACCTTCACTCGTCTCGGCCGGCAGCCCCATCGAGACCACCAGCTGCTGGAGGGCGGCCCGGAGCTGGTTCTGCTCTCCGATAAGCCTGATCCGGGCGTTCAGTAGCTGCGATTCGGCGCCCAGCACATCGATTCGCTCGACCGCCGCGATCTCATATCTCCGCTGGGCGATATCGAGTTCCAGTTCGCGATCGCTGATCTGGGTCCGTGTGAGTTCGAGAAGCTCCTGGCGCCGGAGGGCTCCGAGGAACTCCATCCGCACGGCTGCAACGACCTGAAGTTGCTGGTCGTCGAGGCGGCGCTGCGCCGCCCGCACATCGGCGGAAGCCCGCCGCAGTTCCGCGAACCGGCGCCCTCCCTCCAGCAGCGTAAAATCCAGACTGAATCCCTGGGACGCGGACTGGGACGTGTACGATAGACGCTCCGACAGGCGCTCCGTCGGTCCCTCTTCGGCTACGTAGCTGGATACGGACGAAGTGTTGCGGCCGAGGCTCAGTCCGCCGCTGGCTCTGGGAAGGAATGCCCCCCACGCGGCCAGCCTGGTCGCGCCGGCCCCATCCGCCTGCGCCTGTGTCACGCGAAGCAGCGGACTCTCGGCCAGGGCGATCTGCACGGCCCGCCCGATGTCGAGCGTGTCCGGGAGAGTCCGACCCTGAGCCGTCACCGGTATCGCGGCCACGAGACCTACCGCCGCGAGCGCGGCCACGGCGAGGAATTGGGATCCGATGCATCGAGCCCGGGAACTCACTCGGAGCCACCCGAGGGGCTACCCGTAGCGCCGTCCGCGGGCGGTTCCGGAGGGGACTCGAGGTCGCTGTGATTCTCGATTCGCACCTGCGCGTCGTGCGTGAGCGTGGCGTGACCGTCGACGAGCACGATTTCGCCCCCCGCGGGCACGAAAGTGTCGTCTCCGTCCGGGTTGGGGATGATCTCCTGTTGAGTGTCGTTCTCCAGACCGAGCGTCACGTATTCCCACTGCGCGCGCCCCGTCTCCGAGCCCGGCGCCCCCGGTTCGAAGACGAACACGACCTGGCGCCGGTTCCGTTCCACGACCGCTTCCTTCGGCACGAACGTCCGGTCCGCCAGCTGCCGGCCAGCAATCCGCACGTTCCCCGGCATCCCCGGGACGATTCGGGCTTCGGGGTTCGACAGGCGCACCGTGACCCGCGCCGTCTGCGTCTCGGGATCGACCAGCGGGTTCAGGCTCACGACCCGTCCCTGGAAGACCTCTCCGCGAAGCGCGGGGAAGGTCGCCGTCGCCTCCCGTCCCACCTCGATGAGCGGGAGTTCGGAATGGAGGACCTCGGCGTCGATATCAATCTCCGACAGGTCGACGATGGTCGCGATCGAGTCGCCCGCCCGGACGCGGCTCCCCTGCGCCACCGAGAGGTTCGCCACGAAGCCGGCGAAGGGGGCGACGATCCGGGTCTTTTCCAGTTCGTAGCGCGCTTCTGCGAGACCCGCTTCCTGATCGGGGAGGGCCACCCGGATGCGGGCCTGCTCGGCTCGGGCAAGCCGGACTGAATCGGGTAAGTCCTCATCGAAGAGGACGCGGTCCAGGTAATCCGCTTCTGCGCGCGCGACCAGGGCTTCCGCGCGCTGCTCCCGGATCTCGTAGAGGGTAGGATCGATGCGGGCCAGGAGTTGGCCCGCCCGGACGTACCCACCTTCCTGAACCGGGACGGCGGCCACCGGCCCTTCGACCTCCGAATGAAGCGGCGCCTGGCGGAGCGACGCGGCGCGCCCGCTCGCCGTCACCCAGAGCACGAAGGTGTCGCGCTGGATGACAGCTCCTTCGACGGGAAGGAAGATATCGGTGGCGAAGGCGGCGGCCGATGCCGTGCCTCGTACCGCCTCGGCCACCGAGTCCGCGGCAGGGTCGCCGAAGGTCACCGGCCCCTCCTCCTCGTCCTCGTTCAGCCGCATGAAGATGCCGACGACGCCCACACCCGCGATGAGCAGGACAATCAACGTGACCCAATGACGTGCCTTCATAAGCCTCGCACCGCTGTTTTTTTCGGCCGCTCCATGGGCCGCGTTTCCGGCCGCCGGTCTTCAAGCAGCCACCCGGGGCGTGCCCCGAGAGTAACGAGCCGTCCGGGCGCGTGCAGGCACTCGGCCCACCCGGTCGCGCCACGAACTATCTATCGCAAGACTGTCAACGGATTATCAACGTCACGGATCGGAGCTTTGACACCCTGATGCGTTCGAACCGTTGTACGCTCCCGGGAACGGAGGGTTTCGCGCCCCCGAGTCAGCCTAGGCGAGGGGGGACTCCCGGGCAACTAATTCATTAGTAGCACGAAAGAAACGGGACCGGAGGAGCAGACATGATCCAGAGGAGCGATGCGCGCGGAGCAGCGGAGATCCGGATGGCGCACGAACCGGCGAACGTCCTGAGCGTCGAGTTCTCCGACGCGCTGGCCGCGGAATTCGACCGCGTCCGGGATGACGAGGCGGTGCGGGCCGTCGTCCTGACGGGTACGGGGTCCGCCTTCTCGGCGGGGGTCGAGCTCTTTCGCGTCGTCGACGAGGGCCCGCGGTACGTCGAAGCGCTGCTGGACAGCCTGGGGGCGCTGTTCTCGATGCTGCGCGCGTTCCCGAAGCCGCTCGTGGCGGCCGTGAACGGTCATGCGGTCGCCGGCGGCGCGGTCATCGCCTGCGCCTGCGATTACCGGCTCATGGCCGCGGGAGGGGGACGAGTCGGGCTTCCGGAACTGAAGGTGGGGGTTCCCTTCCCCGCCATCGCGTCGGAGATCGTGCGGAGCGCCGTCTCGGCACGGTATCAGCGCGAGGTCATGCTGCTCGGGGGCCTCTACGATCCCGAGGCGGCGGCGGATCGGGGCCTCGTGGACGAGGTCGTCCCGGCGGATGAACTCCTCGCCCGGGCCCATGAGGTCGCGCTCGACCTGGCCTCGATCCCGGCGGCCACGTACAGCCTCACGAAGCGGCAGTTCGCGTCTCCTCCGGGTGGATTGGCCGACCTGGAGGCCGAGCTCGGAACGATCTGGACCGCCGACGACACGCGGGAACACATCCGCGGTTACCTGCAGCGAACCCTCGGCCGCTCCTCCGCGGCCCGCTGAGCTCTAGATCCAGTCCTTCTTGCGGAAGTCCATCATGACCTCGGCGAGCTTTTCCATGTCCGACGGGAGGCCCATCGAGAGCCGGCTCCAGTCCGTCATCGGCGGGAAGGGCCGGCCCACGTTGAACCCGGCCTCGAACATGCGCTCGTTGTAGGTCGCGAGTTCGCCCTTGATGCGGTGCATGATGAAGTTCGTGTGGCTCGGCAGGACCTCGATGTCGAGCTGGCCGAGGGCGTCGTGCATGACCGCCTTGGCCTCGTTGTTCGTCTTCACGCTCTTGGCGAAGAACTCCGCGTCGCCGAGCGAGGCGATCGCGGCGACGCCCGCGACGTGGTTGGGCGCATTCCGCGTCGCGAACGGGAGGACCCGCTGGACGGTGGCCTCGTGCGCGATCCCGTATCCGAGACGGATCCCGGCCATCGCGAACACCTTCGAGAAGGTGCGGGCGACGATCAGGTTCGGATGGCGCTCGATGAGCGGGATGAACGTCTCGTAGCCCGGATCGTCCGCGAGTTCGAAGTACGCCTCGTCGACGAGGAACAGGTGCTGCTCGCTCTCGTCGCGGATCCAGTCCATGATCGGCCTGGTCGAGGTGAGCGTACCGGTGGGGTTGTTCGGGTTGCAGAAGTAGATCACGCTCGGCGCGGACGACTTCGCGGCCTCTTCGCGCATGCGGTCGACATCGTGCGCGTAGTTGCCCGTGAGCGGAACCGTGACGTGATCGTAGGCGAACGGCTGTGAGTACCTGGGGACGTCCTCGTACGTCGGCTCGGCATAGATGAGCCGACCGCCGGGCGCCGCCCAGGCCGCCGCGGCGATGCGAAGGATCTCGGTCGAGCCGGAGCCGAAGAAGAGCTGGCCGGGCTTGACGCCGAGGCGCGTGACGAGCGCCTCGCGCACGAGTTCGCCGGTCGCGCCCGGATAGCGGTTCGCCTCGTCGAGTCCGTCGATGATCGCCTGCCGCGCGGACGGCGCGATGCCGAGCGGGTTCTCGTTCGAACTCAGCCGGATGGGGCCGTTGTAGTCACGTCCCGGACGGCGGGGGTTGAAGATGGTGTCGAGACCGCGCGCCGTCGCCGCGCCCGCGAGGGGTGCGGCAAGGGGTGCGGCGGCGATGCCGGCAACGCCGGCGCCCGTGAGTCCGGTTCGGAGAAACGCCCGTCGCTTCATGTGCCCTCCCTGGTGTTCCGAGGACGCCACCGCCGCGGGGAGGCGGCGCCCGCCCATGCCTCATTGGAACATGGGCCGCACGACGTCGAACGTCCAGCGCGGCGGCGCCGTCTCGGCTCAGTCGGGAGGCGGGGGATCCCGGCGCGGAGGTTGTCCGGGAGGCGGTTCCCCCGGCGACTCGCTTCCCTCGGATCTTCGTTCGGTGACCAGGAGGCGGACGCCGGACATCGCGCCGTCCATCAACGAGTCGAGGGCCGCCCGGAGTTCGTCTCCGTCGAGACCCGCCAGCTGTCTCCGCACTTCCTCCGGAAGTCGCCGGAGGAGTGGGGCGCCGCGGCGTTCCCGCCAGTCGCCTCGCCGACGCTCGGCTTCCGCCGCATCGCCTCCGGTGGGAGCAGATCCCTCCCCGTCGAACTCAATGCGCGCCGTGAGAAACGGGAGCGCGAAGGCGCTGTCGATTTCGGCGGCGCGCTCATAGTGCGCTTCGGCCTCCTCCATGTGGCCGGCGCGGGCGAGCGTATTGCCGCGGTGGAAGGCGGCGAGGGCATCGAGATCCCGCGTTCCGAGGTGGCTGATGCGGACCGCACCGCTCGGGGGCCCATCGTCCGTCAGTTCTTCTCCGAGCCGCGTGCTGAGGCTGTCGACGAGCGCGAACACGTCGTCGCCCCGGACGAAATCGGCCGACGCCACGGTGCCGTTCTCCAGCTCGATCAACTGGGCGTCGATACGCATGTCCTCGACCGACCCTGTCACGCTGCCCCAGAGGAGCATGCGGGCGCCGCTCGCGCGCGCCACCGTCATCGCCAGCGCCTCGGGAATTTCTTCCTCCTCGGAGACGCCGCCCTCCATGAGGAGGTCGTACAGACTCTGCCGGCCGACGACCATCAGGCCGGGGATTTGGGCCAGGTTCGTCGTGAGCAGGTCGGCCAGTCCCGCCCCCAGCCACTCGAGTGCGGAATCCGGCACGTTGTTCCGGAAGGGCAGGACGGCCAAAGAGTTCCGCCCCAGATCGGGGTCTGAACCCACGAGACGCATTGCTTCGCCTGCACCGTCCGCGACCGCGGCGGGCGCGGCGATCTCCGCACTTCCCACGTCCGCCGGTTCGGCGGTCGCGATCCGGTAGGTGCCGATGGCGCCCAGTGAGGCGAGGGTGAGCAGGAGCGAGGCTTCGGCGCGGCGGACGCGCTGGGGGCCCCGTTCCCCGTGGTACCAGCCGATGACGAGGAAGGCGGGGAACCCGAGGATGGCGAGGAAGACGACCGTATCGAGGATCTTCCTCGAAAACGCGTAGGTCCCGACGATGAAGTCGGTGATCTCCACGCCGAGCCAGGCCGCGCCCACATACACGAGCGCGATCTGCAGCATGCGCCGCTTCCGGATCTTCTCCAGGATCGGCGCCCCGTTCCCCTCGTTGTCGCTCATCATCCGCCCGTCCCGGTCTCCGCAGGTACGCTGGTCCTCCGCTCAGCGGCTATCGCGCCGTGTGACACTGCCGGAGCGGCGAACGTTTGCCGCTCCGGCAGGCCACGGGAGCCGGAGACTGCCAGCGGTCATCCTCGCCGCTGGCGGTCGTCCTCTCCGTCGGGCTCGTCCCAGAACCCGAACCCTTCCTTCCGTACTACCTCCAGCGGGGTCGTAAAGGTCTCGTCGCCGAGCGTGATCGCCACCGTGTACGTCCCGGGATCAGCCAGGCCGCCCCCGCCGCCGCCACCACCGAAGAAGCGGCGGAAGGTCGACATGCCGCCCCGCTCCCGCACGGCTTCGGCCACCTGCTGGAACACGGTGCGCATGGCCGCGGGGTCGGCACCGCTCGCGGAGGCCGCAGCAGCCGCCATGGCCGCGGTGCGGCCTCCTCCTCGGCCTCCGCCCCGCCCCGCCTGTCCAGGCGGCGGATAGCGCTCGGCCGGCCGCTCCTGCCAGCCGGCGCCCGCACCGCCTCCTCCACCGCCGCCCCCGCCGAACATGCGCACGATCGCGCCCTGGTTCCCGCCCTGCATCATCGAGAGCACCTGGTCCATCGTCTCCCGTGCGACCCCTTCATGGTCGACCAGCGAATCCCCAACGGCCTCGTACATGCGCGCAGTGCGAAGGCTGTCCAGCCGATCCGCGGGCGACGGCTCCCGAGGCGCGGACCGCCGATTGAACGTCCATCGCACGCGCTGCACGCCGGCGCTGGCCGGGCCGTTCATCGTCTGCACGGTATCCCCCGCCGCGTTGAGGATCGCGATCGAGGCCTGCGGGCGCGCGCTTCCACCGCGCGGACCGCGAGGCGCCTCTTCGGCTTCCTCTGCTTCGGCTTCTTCGGCCTCTTCTTCCGCCTCTGCTTCGGCCGCCTCGGCCAGCGCCTCCGCGACGTCCTCCGGGACGTAGTAGGAGATCTGCGCCCCGTAGGCGCCCGTGTCTCCCTGGAAGGTGCTCTGCGCGAGAAACTCGCCGCCCACGGGCGGATCCCCGTACTGAATCGCCGTCTTCGGCTGGAACACCGTCACCGCCTCCGGCAGGCGTCCCCCGTCGAGCTGCTGCAGGAGGGAGATGTCCGCCACGAAAATCGAGCGACCGTGCGTACCCGCGATGATCTCGCTCTCCCGCGGATGGATCTTCAGGTCGTGGACCGGCACGGTGGGCAGCCCGTTCATGAAGCGCGACCACGACCCGCCCCGGTCCGTGGAGACATAGGCCCCCACGTCCGTCCCCACGAAGAGGAGGTCCGGGTTCACCGGGTCTTCGCGGACCACGTGCACGAAGTCCGGCGCCCCGGTCGGGAGGTTCGACGAGATCGAGCGGAAGGTCTCCCCGGCGTCATCCGTGGCGTAGACGTACGGTGTGTAGTCGTCGCGCCGGTGGTTGTCGAAGGTCACGTAGAAGCGGTTCGGGTCGTGGCTCGATGGCTCGATCCGGCTCACGTACGTGCCCTCCGGCACGCCCTCGAAACGGTCGGTGAGTTCGATCCACTCCGCTCCTTCCGGGGTCCTCCACACGCGTCCATCGTCGGTCCCCGCGTAGAGCTCGCCCTCGTTCAGCTTCGACTCGGCGAGCGAGACGATCGTGGCGAAGTTCTCCGCCCCCGTGACATCCGGGGTGATGCCGCCCGTCGTGTTGTAGGCGATCTCGATCTTCTCCGGATCCGCGTACGTGAGGTCGTCCGAGATCGGCGCCATCTCGTCCGTCTCGTACGTCCACTTCAGGACCCGGTTCGCCCCGATGTACAGCGTCTGCGGATCGTGCGGGGACAGCTCGAGCGGCGTGTTCCAGTTGAACCGCATGTCGTAGAGCGCCGAATCCTGCGCGACGAGCGCCTGCAGCTCCTCGATCCGCGCCACGTTCGCCGCCGGGGGATTGTCCGGGTCATCGCCCGTCAGGATCGCGACCGAATCGCGCAGCGTCTGCGTGCGCTCACGCCAGTCGGGCTGTTGCAGCTGGTGCCGCTCGCCCGTGCGCGTGTTCCGCCAGTAGATGCGCCCCTGCTGCGATTCTCCGAACACGATGTCCGGGTTCGTCGGATCCTGCGGCGCGTAGAAGCCGTCACCGCCCCCGATCGAATACCACATATGATTGTCGATGGAACCACCGGCGCGTGTACTCGGCCCGCACCATGTATAGTTGTCCTGCAGGCCGCCACACACGCGATAGGGCGTGTCCATATTGAAGCTGACCGCATAGAACTGCCCCATCGGGATGCGGTTGGGGAACTCGAAGTTGCCGCCGCGGTCCCATGTGATCGCTATGCCGCCGTCGTTGCCCAGTATGAAGTGGTCCGGGTCGGACGAGTCCCACCACAGTGCGTGATAGTCCACGTGCACGCCCTGGGCCGGGTTCCCCACCGTGCGGCCCCCGTCCCGCGAGAAGAAGAGAGAAGACCAGTAGATGAAATCGGGATCGTCCGGCGACACCCATACGCCGGAGTAGTAGAAGGGCCGTGAGTTGTTCGAGTTCATGAACTCCCACGACTCGCCGCCGTCCGCGGACCGGTAGAGTCCCGAGGCGTGGCGGTTGCCATCCTCATCGGCCTCCTCCGGAGCCTCCGCCTCGACCATCGCATACATGACCTGGGGATAGCTCGGGGCGATGGCGACCTCGAGCCGGCCCAGCATCGTCTCCGGAAGCCCGTTGCCCTCGACCTTCTCCCACGTGTCGCCGGCGTCGGTGGACTTCCAGATCGCGCTGCCGGGGCCGCCGCTCTGAAAGAAGTACGGGCCGCGCACGCGCTCCCAACTCGTGGCCCAGAGGATGTCCGGGTTCCGCGGGTGCATGTCGATGTCGACGAAGCCGGCGTCCTCCGACACGAAGTTCACGCGCTCCCAGGTATCGCCGCCGTCCTTCGTGCGATACAGGCCGCGCTCCTCGTTGGCGCCCCACGGGTGCCCGAGCGCGGCGACGTACACCCAGTCCGCCTTCGTCGGGTGGACGACGATGCGGCCGATCGCCTGTGTCCCCTCGAGCCCCTTCAACTCCCAGGTGAGCCCGCCGTCGACCGACTTGTAGATGCCGCCTCCCGGCGAGATCGAGTTGCGCGAGTCCTCCTCGCCGGTGCCCGCCCACACGATGTCGGGGTTGCTCGGCGCGATCGCGAGGTCGCCCATCGAGACGACCCGCTCGTTGTCGAACACGGGCCGGAAGGTCGTCCCGTTGTTCGTCGTCTTCCAGATCCCGCTCGTCGCGCCGGCGATGAAGAAGGTCCCGGTGCCGGGAATCCCTTCGATGTCCGTGACCCGTCCGGCCATGTTCGCGGGACCGATGGAACGCCATTCCATCTCGGCCATGAAGTCTTCATCGGCCACCGCCTCCTGCGCGGCCGTCTGGGCCGGGAGGAGGAGGGACGTGAGGATGAGAGGTACTGCGACGCGCTTCAGCATGGTTCGGGGCTCCTGGCGATAGTGGCGCTCGGCGCGGCAACACGGTCGAAAGTGAGAGTCACGCCCGACGATACGAAAAACACCCGCGCGTCCCCCGGCGTTTGAGGGTGGCGGGCCGCTCAGGGTAGCGGGTCGTCGTCCTTGAGGGCACGGATGCGTCGCACCATGCGGTCGCGCCAGGCGCAGAGGGCGGCGGTCGCGTCCGGACCATGCATGGCTTCGGTCTCGGCGTGAATTCCGTCGATCACGCGATCCGAGAAGGCGGGATCCGACGCCAGGTCCGCCCACAGATCGCGGTAAGCGTCCCCGTAGCGTCGGTAGTATTCGCCCGCACCTCCGTCCGCGTTTGTATGGCCCGTCCCAAAGGGGCCCAGCAGCGCCCAGCGCAGCCCCAGGCCCTCCCGGACCACGGTATCGATCGCTTCCGCCGAGGCCGCGCCCGTGCCGTACAGGAAGACGGCCTCCCGGATGAGGGCCGCCTGGAGCCGGTTGAGCAGGAAACCGGGCAGGTAGCGGTTCATCTGTACCGGAGACTGGCCCACGCTCTCGAGGAAGGCGAGCGTCGCGGCCAGCACTTCGGGGCCAGTCCCCTCCCCGGGGAGGACCTCCACCACGGGAATGACGTGCGGCGGATTCACGGGGTGTGCGACGATGCATCGGTGCGACCCCGCAAGCCCGTCCGCGATCCGCGACATGTCGTGGGCGGAGGTCGAGCTGGCCAGAATCGTTTCGGGGCCCGCCGCGGCGTCCATTTCGGCGAAGATCCGCTGCTTGACCGCTAGGGTTTCCGGCCCGCTCTCCTGCACCCACCCGGCACCCGACAGCGCCTGGTTCAGCGTATCGCAGCGGCGGATCACCCGCCCTTCCGCGGCGGCGGCCCCGGAACCGATGAACCCGAGGGCCTCGTCCTCCTCCGCGGACTCCCGCGCCCACTCGAGCGCCCGCGCCAGCTGCTCGCGATCGGGGTCGAATACCCGCGTCTCACAGCCGGCCCTCGCGAATACGCGGATCCAGCTCCGGCCGATGACTCCGGCCCCGACGACGGCGACAGTTCGAATCGTGGGCTGGGTCACGGAGCTGACATCGTCGGGAAAGGAGGGCGAAGGGTCATGCCGGAGGAGGGACTCGAACCCTCAAGGGATTGCTCCCACCGGATTTTGAGTCCGGCGCGTCTGCCAGTTCCGCCACTCCGGCTCGCGAGCGCGGCCCTCAGATCTACCACAGAGGGCCGCGTGCGGCTATTGCATCTCGTCGAGCGCCTGGTACACCAGCGTGCGCAGCTTCGCGTGATCGTCCACGCCGGCCGCCGGGATGAGCTGCGTGAAGTAGACGACGACGAGGTCCTCGGCGGGATCCACCCAGTACGTCGAGTGGTACGCGCCACCCCACCCGTACTCGCCCACCGAGCCGGGGGTTCCACGCGCCCCGAGGTCGGCCAGCACGCTGAACCCGAGCCCGAAGCCGACTCCGCCGTCCCAGTTGAAACGGTCCCCCACGTGGTTGACCGTCATCAGGTCGACGCTCTTGCTCGACAGGATGCGGGCGCCGTCGAGTTCGCCGCCATTCAGCATCATCTGCAGGAACCGGGCGTAGTCGTGCGCGGTGGAGAGGAGCCCCGCGCCGCCGGAGAAGCTCGTGCGCGGGCCGTCGACGTACGCACCCTGACCGACCATGCCGCCCGGGTCGGGCGCCGGTGCGAGCCCGCCCTCGGCGGCCGAATACACGACGCTGAGCCGGTCGCGTTTCTCGTCGGGCAGGTAGAAATGAGTGTCCACCATGCCCAGCGGCTCGAAAACCCGGTCGCGGAGGAAATCGTCCAGCGGCTCGCCCGACACTTCCTCGACGAGGGCGCCGAGGATGTCCGTCGAATACCCGTACACGAAGCGCTCGCCCGGCTGCGCGTCCATGGGGAGCGCGGCCATGCGCCGCACGGTCTCCCGGACCGGCTCGTCGCGGTGCGCGAAGTACCAGCCCTGTATGCCGGCCTCCGCCCACAGGTCGGCTGCGGGTCCGCCCCCGTATCCGATCCCGGCCGTGTGGGTGAGCAGATCCCGGATCGTGATCGGTCGGTTCGCCGGGACGATCTCGTAACCGCCCGCTCCATCGGCGACCGCGACCGTCGTCTCCATGTACTCCGGCATATGCCGGCCCACCGGGTCGGAGATAAGGAGACCCCCCTCTTCCTGCAGGATCATGACGCCCACGCTCACGATCGCCTTCGTCTGCGAGGCGATGCGGAAGATGTCGTCCGTCTCCATGGGGTCGCCGGCCGCCAGATCGCGGTGGCCGACCGCCTCCAGATAGGAGACCTCCCCCTCATGCGCGACCAGTGCTACCGCGCCGGCCAGCTTCCCATCCTCCACGTAAGACTCCAGGGCACCGCTGAGCCGTTCGAGGCGACCTGCATCCGACTCGGCCGCCGACTCGGCCGCAGATGACCCGGGGACACCCCCCACCGCGAGCGCCCCGCCGACCACGAGCACGGGGAGTACGCCCCACAGGAGGCGCTTGGGCATTCTGTTCATCCTTGGTCCTCCGCCCTTCGAGGGTCCCCCGTCAGTCGAGTGCGGGGTGGCGCGTGTGCCAGTCCGTCGCCGCCTGGAAGGCGTGCGCGACGCTGAGAATCCTGTCGTCGGCGAACAGGTCGCCGATGAGTGTCGTCGTGAGAGGCTGCTCCGCCTCCTCTCCCTCGGGGCCCAGCGGGCCGAAGCCGTACTGGACGACGGCCGCGGGGTGCCCTGTCTCGTTCGTGAGTCCCACCTCCCCCGACCCGGTGGCGAACATGTCGAAGCCCTCCATCGCCTCGGCCATGCGCTTCATCACGATGTGGCGCCGCCGCTGCGCGTGCACGTAGTCCATCGCCAGACCCTCGCGCCCCCGACGGAAGCGCGTGAAGTCGCGTTCCTCGGCCTCGCTGAGCCCTTCCGGCACCGGGGGCATTTCCCCGCCCGGCGCCACATGGAAATCGAAGGCCGACGACGACTCGGCGCCCAGCGAACTCGCCGACTGGGAGGGCAGCTCGCGCATGAGCTGCGGCCTGGCGCCCAGCTCCTGCAGCTTCTCGACGAAGGAGTGCGGCGCGTCCTCCGTGTACCCGATCGAGAGCGCGCCCAGGTCCGGGTTCCGCTCGAAGCGGAACGGCGTCGTGAGGGAGGCGGGGTCCTTCTCGTCCGCGCCGTGGATCTCGTTGAACACGAGCGCGCAGTCCTCGATCGTGCGGCACATGGGGCCCGTCTTGTCCATGCTCCACGAGAGGACCATGCCCCCGTAACGGCTCACGCGCCCGAAGGTGGGACGGAGGGCGCTCAGCCCATTACGGCGGCTCGGGGAGACGATGGAACCGCGCGTCTCGGTCCCGATCGAGAACGCGACGCAGCCGGCTGCCGTCGCCGACCCCGGTCCGGCGGAAGACCCGCTCGATCCCCATGCGAGGTTCCACGGATTCAGCGTCCGTCCCCGGTACCAGCGGTCGCCCCGCGCGAACTCCCCCGTCGCGAGCTTGGCGATGAGCACCGCGCCCGCCGCGTTCAGCCGGCGCACCACCTCCGCATCCTCCTCGATCATCTGCGTCTGGAAGGCCGCCGACCCCCATGTCGTCCGCGCCCCGGCGGTCGAGAAAAGGTCCTTCACGCCATAGGGGATCCCGTGCAGGGGCCCGCGCCACTCGCCCGCGCGGATCTCGGCTTCAGCCTGTTCCGCCTCTTCTCTGCCCCGATCCTCGAGGATCGTCACCGCGCACAGCAGGACGGGGTCGTACCGCTTCATGCGCTCCATGTAGATGTCGAACAGTTCCGTCGGCGAGACCCGGCGTTCCCTCACGAGAGCCGACAGCCGGTGCACCGGGAGGAACGCGATCTCCTCCTCGGTCGACGGCACGGGCCCCTCCCAGGGTTCGACATCGATCGACGTCTTCTCGAACGGGTTCATTCCCGCGCGCCAGTACTTCTCCAGCAGCGCGCCCGTCCCGCCCGGATAAGCCTGGAACTGAAGGGCCGGCGGCTCCCCGTTCCCGAGCGGGATGACCTCCTCTTGAGCGGCTTCGTGCAGTTCCCGCAGCCCCGCGGTGCCGGAGGCGGGAGGGATCCGCGCCGGAGCGGCCACGAGCGTGCGGGGATCGAGCGCCCCCGCCGCGGTCGCTGCAGCGGCGGCCTTTAGAAACCCGCGCCGACGGATACCGCCGTGCGACCTATCCCCACTCCGTTCGTCGATCTCTGTTCCGTGCTCCGCAGACACGCGCAACTCCTGTGGCTGAGATGGGCCGATTCCCGATTCGGGCCGGGCCGCCTTCCGGGCTCAGACTGCGGAGAAGCAGCCTGCCCGACAAGGCACCGCCGGTTTGCCGGAAGAGTCTTTGTCTCCCGTCATCGTTCCGCCTAAATTAAGTAAGTACTTGATTATCGGATGAGGAGATGACAACGAGATGAGCGAAACTCGGAACAACCTTCTTCGGGAGGCAGCGGCGCGGGGCAAGTACGCGCCGCTCTACGCCCACTTGAGAGTCCGAGCCGGATCGGAGTGGCGCGCAACGTTCTTCGAGCTTGAGAGAATCCTGGGCTTCGAGCTTCCGCCTTCCGCACGCATACACCGTCCGTGGTGGTCGAACCCCGGCCGAAGCGGCGGTCACAGCCATGCCCTGGCATGGGTCGCCGCAGGATGGAGGACGAAAATGGTGGACCTGGAAAGAGAGACCCTGACGTTCGTGCGTAATCCGGCGTCAGCGGACCGAGACGGGATCAATGTGGAGACCGATGCGGCCCCCCTCCACCCCGTATCCATCGACGACATCTTCACGCCTCACGACTTCGGGTCGTGGCCCGAGGGCTTCCGCGTCAGCCGTGAGGAACTGTACGGGGATGAAGGCCGATAGGGGCTCCACTTGTTCATAGACACGAACGTTCTCATAGCGGCTCGGGCCCCCACGGCGCCCCAGTTCCAGGTCGCCAGGTCCGCCATGACGAGAATCGCCGGCGGCGCCGAACGGCTCCGGATCAGCCGCCAGGTATTGCGCGAATATCTGGTTGTGGTGACGCGTCCTCAAACCTGGTCGACCCCGCTCCCCATGGCGGACGCCCTGCGGGACGCGGAGCGGATGTCGCGACGTTTCGAGGTGCTGGAGGACGGGCCGCGAGTCACGAGCCTGCTGACGGACCTCTGCCGGGAGGTGCCGGTCGCCGGGAGACAGGTCCATGACGCCAATATCGCGGCGACCATGCTGGCCTATGGGGAGCGGAGGCTCCTCACGCTGAACGAAAGGGATTTTCGACGCTTCGGCGACCGTCTGGAACTCGTCCCCGTCAGGGAGTGAGGCCGGGGCGCGCGCGACCACTTCGGTACAACGAACTTCATCCCTACGTCATCCCTGCCACAGGAGGGTGATCCGGCGCCCCGACTCCACTCTCTCCAAGGGAACCTGACCCCGCAGCACCGTCGAATGTTCCGCGCGGTCCGGACACTGAGACGCGCCGGGTTGGAGAATCGTTGCTTTCAGGCAGGGCCGTTGCCGCCGCCAGCAGGCCGTGGCTGCTAGCCGGGAAGGTTGAAGAACGCGAACCCGAGCACGAGGTATACGGCGAGGAGGAGCACCCCCTCCATCCAGTGCGTCTCCCCGTCATCGGCGATCTGCCCCACCACGAGGACGGAGACCGCGACCGCCACGACCTCGAGCGGTGAGAAGACCAGGTCGATCGGCTCAGGCCCGATCGCGTAGGAGAGGAAGACGAGAAGCGGGGCGATGAAGAGGGCGATCTGGAGGGACGATCCCACCGCAATCTGGATCGACAGGTCCATCTTGTTTCGGAGAGCGACGAGCACGGCGGTGGAGTGCTCCGCCGCGTTGCCTACGAGGGCGACCACGATGACGCCCACGAAGACCTCGGTCATCCCCAGGGCGTGGGCCGCCTCCTCCGCCCCGCCGACGAGGATCTCGCTCATCCAGCCCACGAGCGCCGCCGCCCCGACGAGGACCGCGAACGACTTGCGCTTCGACCACCCGGCGGCGGCGTGCGCACCCGCGTCGGCGTGCGCCGTCCCCTGGTAGAGCTCCGCGTGCGTCCGCAGCGCGAAGACGAGCGAAAGGACGTAGCAGACGACGAGGACGATGGAGATCTCGAGACTCAGCGATCCGGACCCGGCGCCGGCCCCCGTCGCCGCTGCCGCCTCGGCACCTGCCCCGTCGCGGATCCAGTGAAGCAGCGACGGGATGATGAGTCCGACCGCGCTCAGGAGAAGGAGTGTGGAACCGAGCTTGGCCGCCGTCCGGTTGAACACCTGCTTGCGGAACTTCAAGCCGCCGAGAAGCGCGCTCAGTCCGAAGATCAGGAGAATGTTCCCGATGATCGACCCCGTGAGCGACGCCTTCACCAGGTCGTGCAGACCCGCTCGGAGGGCGAAGATCGCGATGATCAGTTCCGCGGCATTTCCGAACGTCGCGTTCAGAAGCCCGCCGAGACCGGCCCCCACATGCTCCGCAAGCATCTCTGTGGACTTCCCCATGATCCCGGCGAGGGGAACGATCGCGACCGCGGAGGTAAGAAAGAGCGTGGTCGCCGACGCGTGGACGACGTACTCGAGGACGAGCGTGATGGGAACGAAAACGAGGAGGAGCAGGAGGACCTGGTCCGCTTTCAGCTTGAGAGCCAACCCAATCTCCTCCCGTTTCCTCCGGAAAGTTGAAGAGAGAGGCGCCGTCCGGATTCGAACCGGAGTAGGGGGCTTTGCAGGCCCCTGCCTAACCACTCGGCCACGGCGCCCGAGTTCGCACAGCCTAATCGTGCGACCATGCGGGGGAAAGTCTGGTAAACCGCGGATGCGCGATCGGTTCCCGGCAGGCAATGAACGCGGCTCGCGGAAGGTTCTCTATCGCCTCATGGGCTGCTATACTCGCGCGATGCTCCCGCAGACCCGACCTGCCCTGCCGGTCTTCTTCGCCCTCTTTGTCACCGCCCTGGCTCCCGCACATCTGGCCGGGCAGTTCACCGACGCGCGACTGCCCAGCCAGGGGAAACTGTGGCTCACGGTGACCCCCACGCTGCTGAACTGGTCAGAGCAGTTCGCCCTCGACTCGAACACCGGCATCGCTGACGGGGAGCGCGAGCCGCTTGCCGCGCACTTCGACGGCCCGCTCGCCCGCCGCATGTTTCCGCCCCCCTTCGCCCTCATCCAGGATCTGAACAGCGATGCCGCCGCACTTGGCTTCGATCCCGTGGTGGAGGACGAATTCTCGTTCGGCGGGCTCGACTTCTCGGCGATGCGGGCTCAGATACGCCGACTCGGCCTCGGGATCGAAGTGGGCGTCCTCGACTGGGTGAGCGTCGGAGCGCGAGCCCCCTTCACGCTCACGGACATGACGGTGGGCTTCGCCTTCGATTCGACCGCGACCGTGACCGGGAACGTCGCGGCCTTCGAGTCCGGTGCGCCCTTCCTCGCGGAGGCACAATCGGCGCTCGGCGACCTCGGTTCGCTCATCGCCGGCGGCTCGCTCACGGGATCGACCCTCCAGAGGGCCATCGCGCTTCGGAGCGCCGCGCAGGATTTCGTCAACGCCCTGGGGCGGCGGGCCGCGGACGGTGCCCTGATTCCTACCGCTTCCAGCGCCGCGGGGACGCAGATGGCGAATCGCTTCGCAGGTTTCGCGGAGGCGTTCGAAGCGCTCGGGCTGACGCTGCCCGAACTCGCCCTTCCCGAGTTCGCGACCGAGGATGACTTCGACACCCTGTTCCTGAGTCAGGGCTTCGCCGATCGGCTGCCGACGGACACGAGGAATGAACTGAATCTCGGAGAGGTCGAGCTCTTCGTACGCGTCAACCTCATCGACGGCATCACGCGCCGAACGCCGACCCCGGGACGCAGGGATGACGTGGACGCGGAAGCCGAGCCCGCACCGGACCCGGAACGCGGTATCCGGCTGCGCACGACCGTGGGTGGACTCGCCCGGCTCCGTATCAAGAACCGCAACCTGACGCTCTTCGGAAATCCGACGAACTCGGCGGACATACCGATCGGGGACGGCCAGACCGACATCGAGCTGGCGCTGTATCAGGACATCGCGTTCGGACGCAGCTTCATGATCCGCGCCTCCGCCCGTTACGGGATCCAGCGCCCCGACGAAGAGGTGGTCCGCTTCGCCCCACCGGACCGCCCCTACGTAGGAGAGGAACTCACGACGCTGATGAGGCGAGACCTCGGAGACTACCTCGCGATTCTGGTCCGGCCCTCCCTTCGCTTCAACTCGGCCCTCAGCGTGGGGATCGAGTACGACTACTTCCGCCTGCCCGCCCCCGCCTACGAGTTCACGGGAATGGTCGAGGGACTGGACCCGAACATGCTGGCGGCCGAGGGAGCGCAGACCCGTCACCGACTGGGCGTCGGATTGCTCCTCGACATCTCCGAGGCCGGGGGCGTCGAACAGCTGGCTGAGGGGGCGAGACCCGTGCGCGGCGCCTACCAGTTCGGCATCTCGTTGCGGCGGGCTATCTCGGGCTCCGGGGGCCTGACTCCGGCGTCCTTCCGCTACGGGGCTGAACTCCGCTTCCCGATCAGCGTCTTCTAGTCATAGCTGGCCGCACCGGTCCGGCGTCACAGCTGGCCTGCGAGCAACTCCTCGGCATGGGCTCGTGAGGCGCGGCTGGCGGGGTCGCCTCCCAGCATGCGGGCGACTTCGTGGACGCGGTCCCCTCCCGTGAGCACCCGAACCGAGGTGCGCGCGCCTTCGGCTTCCGTGATTTTTCCGACGGAATAGTGGGCGTCGGCGCGCGCCGCGATCTGTGCGAGATGCGTGACGACGAGGACCTGGTGCGCGACGGAGAGCCGCACGAGCCGGGCCGCCACGCGGTGTGCGACCTCGCCCCCGATCCCGGCATCGATTTCGTCGAACACGAGCACAGGCAGATCGTCGACCTCGATGAGGGCGGTCTCCAGCGCGAGCATGAGGCGGCTCATCTCGCCTCCCGAGGCGACGCGGCGCAGCGGCGCCGGGGGGAAGCCCGGGTTCAGGGAGACGAGAAACTCCACCTGTTCGGCACCGACGGCACGGATCTCTTCGTACGCGTCCAGCGAGATCTCGAGCCGGCCTCCGAGGAGACCGAGTTCCGGGAGTGCGGCGGTCACCGCCTCGGCGAGCGCGCGGGCCGACTCGCGGCGCCCTTCCGAGAGTTCGGACGCCAGCGCGGCCAGCTTCGTGGAGACGGCTTCGCGCGCCGCTTCGAGTCGCTCGATCTCGTCATCGGCGCCTCGTACCGCCTCCAACTCGCGTCGAGCCTCTTCGCCCGAGCGAATCACATCGTCCAGCGTGCCGCCGTACTTGCGCTTGAGCCGGTAGAGGAGATCCTGCCGGACGCGGATCTCGTCGAGCCGCTGCGGGTCGTGCTCTATTGAATCCCGGTAGGGCGCGAGGCTTCGTCCCAGTTCCTCCACGTTGCGGAGCGCGGCCTCGAGCAGGTCGCGGAAGGGACCCGCCTCACGGTCGATAGCGACGAGGGCGTCGAGGCGGGTCGCGAACTCGCCCAACTGGTCGACGATCGACCCCTCGGCCTCGTACAGCCGGTGGTGGAGCGAGCCCGAGAGCTCAATCAGTTCCTCGGAGTGCGAGAGGCGGCGAGCTTCCGCCTCGAGCACCTCATCCTCGTTCGGTTCGAGTCCGGCGCCCGCGATCTCGTCCCGCTTGAAGCGCAGGTAGTCCGCCCTTTCGCGCCCTTCGCGCGCCGCGCGCCGCGTGTCCGCCAGACGTGCCTCGACGACGCGCAACTCTTCGTGGGCGGCCGCTGTCCGCGCGGCCAGCGGCCCGTGCCGGCCATGGGCGTCCAGAATCCGCCGCTGCCAGGCGCGATCCAGGAGCCGCTGATGATCATGCTGTCCGTGGAGATCGAGGAGTCGGACCCCGAACTCGCGCAGCCGTCCCGTAGTGGACGGTGAGCCGTTGATCCAGGCCCGATGGCGGCCCTCGCGACGCAACTCGCGACAGAGGATGAGCCAGCCGTCCTCCTGCTCGATGCCGGCCTCCTCGCACAGCGACCCCAACCCATCGAGGCCCTCGATCTCGAAGCGGCCCTCGACGCGTGCCGCCCCGGATCCCGCCCGGATCATGTCCGCGGACGGCCGCCCCCCGACGAGAAGAGCGAGCGCTTCGACGAGGATGGACTTGCCCGCCCCGGTCTCGCCGCTGAGCACGCTGAGGCCCGGCCCGAATTCGAGCGTGGCTTCCTCGACGACGGCGAAGTTCCGGACGCGAAGCTCTCTCAGCATGGCCTAGTCGTCCTCGTCGCCCCCGGCTGGGGGCGTCGGATGGTCGCGGACATCGCCCCACCGCAGTTTCCGCCTCAAGACGGTGAAGAAGGAATAGTCGGACAGGCGAACGAGGCCCACGGGGTGTCGCGAGCGGGCGACTTCCACCCGGTCCCCCACCGAGAGGGGACAACCGGGCTGTCCGTCCACGGTGAGTTGCAGGTCGTGGTCCCCGGAGAGGAGTTCGACGGAGATCTTCGTGTCTCCCGAAAACACGACCGGGCGCACCGCCAGCGTGTGGGGCGAAATGGGCGTCGCGACGATGCCCTCCATCGCCGGCGAGACGATCGGCCCGCCCGCGGACAGGCTGTACGCCGTCGAGCCCGTGGCCGTAGCGAAGATGATGCCATCCGCGCTGTAGTGTCCCACCTCATCGTTGTCAGCCAGAACGCGCAGGCCGATCAGGCGGGCGAAGCCGCTCTTGTGGATCACCGCGTCGTTGACGGCGTAGAAGCTCCGTTCCTCCGGACCGTTGGATCCGTTCGGAATCACCCGGACGCGGAGGGCGATCCGCTTCTCGAGCGCGTAGTCACCGCTCGCCACCATCGACATCGCCGCCTCGAGCTCCTCCTCCGAGACCATCGTGAGGAATCCGAGCCGACCCAGGTTGCAGCCCAGCACGGGGATGCCGCGCGGCGCCGCCAACCGGGCCGCCCGCAGCAACGTGCCGTCCCCTCCCAGGGACAGCACGAGGGCGACATCCCCGTCAATCTCTTCCGGGGAGACGGCATCGCGTCCCGCTTCCGTCGCAAGCGATGGCTCGAAAACGAGAGACACGCCGAGTTCGTCCGCCCTCCGCTCGACGCGGCGGAGCAGCGGCTCCAGTTCCGGGTGGTCGACGTTGCCGATGATGAGGAATCTCATGGGCCGCTCAACGGTCGCGTTCGAGGACGAGCCGTGCGATCTCTCGCAGCCGGTCCGCACCGTCGAGCGGGGCGATCTCTCCCAGCGCCTCGCGGCCGAACTCTTCGGCGCGTGCTCTCGCTCCGTCCAGACCGAGGACCGATGGTACCGTCGCCTTTCCGAGGGCTTCGTCCCGGCCGCCGATCTTCCCCATGCGGCTCGAAGATCCCGTCACATCGAGGATATCGTCCACCGTCTGGAAGGCGAGTCCGATGGCGATCCCGAAGCGGGTCAGCCGATCGACGATCGCCGCCGGCGCGCGGGCCGCAATGCCGCCCATCGTGCAGCATGCGGCGATAAGACGCGCGGTCTTTCCGAGGTGGATTCGCGCAAGCGTGTCGAAGTTCACACGCTCCTTCTCGGCGAGAAGATCGAGGAGCTGGCCTCCGACCATGCCGTCGCTGCCGGCCGCCGCCGTGAGGGTTCCGATGAGCCGGCTCGCCGCGGGGTCCGACAACTTCAGGCCCGCCGCTCCCTCGGCCACGGCGCGGATCGCGAGCGGAAGCAGCGCCGCCCCCGCCAGAACCGCGGCCCGCTCTCCATACCGGATATGCACCGTCGGACGCCCGCGGCGCAGGTCGTCGTCATCCATGCAAGGCAGATCGTCGTGGATCAGGGAATACGTGTGGACGAGTTCGGGCCCCAGGGCCACGCGATGGAGCGCAGCCGACCCGTTTCCGGCGCCGGCTCGCCCGCCCGGGCCGGTGTGCCCCCCCGCAGCTTCCCAGGCACCGACGAACAGGAGAGGCCGGATCCTCTTCCCCTGCGCGAGAACTGCGTACCGTATGGGTGCCGCGATCGGGCCCGTCCCCTGAAGCGTCTCGGATACCCAGCCCGTCAGTTCCGCATCGATCGCGGCACGCAGTTCGTGCAGTTCCCCCGTCACGATCCGCCTTCCGGCTCATCCGCCGACTCCTCGCCCGCCGCTTCCACACCCTCCAGAGGCGCCGTCTTCAGCTTCCCCGTCGACGACGCGATGAGTTCCTCGACCCTGCCGCTCGCCGTCTCGAGCCAACGCCGAGCCTCGCCGAGACGCTCGATCCCCTGCTCGAAAAGAGCGATCGCCTCGTCCAGGCCGATGCCCTCCCGATCGAGGCGCGCGACGATCTGTTCCAATTCCCGGATCGCCGTCTCGAACTCGAACTTCGTCGAAGACTCGCTCATGCGACGGGCCCCGGGGCGTCAGGCTCTGACCCGTCAGGCTCCATCACGTCACGCTCCACGGTTTCCGTCGTCGCCGCGACCCGTCCCCCCTGCACGCGCAGGCGGAAGCGCTGGCTCGGCCTGAAATGGTCGATGCGCGTGAGCCGACGGCCCTCGAGGTCGGTGGCGACGGCGTAGCCGCGGGCCACGGTCTCGAGCGGGCTCAGGGCATCGAGCGCGGCGGCGAGGCTCGCGAGCCGGGCACTCGAGCCGGAGAGAACGCGCTCCATGCCGGCCGGGAGCCGCGCCGCCAGGGAATCGAGGCGCAGCTTCGCGACATCGCGCACGTATCCGGCGGACGCCGGCAGGCGGTGCGCCAGCGCTTCCACGCGATCGCTCCCGCGCGTGATGAGCCGGCGCAACCCGCGAGCCAGACCCTGCCCCGTCGCGTCGAGCGAGGCGCGGACGCTCCCGATGTCCGGCACCGCGAGTTCCGCGGCGGCGGACGGCGTCGGCGCCCGGAGGTCCGCCACCAACTCGCACAGGGTCACGTCGACCTCGTGCCCGATCGCGCAGATCACGGGAACCGGGCTCGCCGCCACCGCACGGACCGCCGTCTCCTCGTTGAAGCACCACAGGTCCTCCATCGACCCGCCGCCCCGGCTCAGAATGATCGCGTCCAGTTCCCGCTCCCGACCACCAGCGCCCCACTCCACGAGACGCTGGAGCGCACCTCGCACCTCGTCGGCGGCGCCCTCACCCTGCACGCGGCAGTGGCGCACCACGATCTCGACCCACGGAGCCCGCCGGTGGAGCACGGTGATGATGTCGTGCAACGCCGCCCCCTTGCTCGACGTGACGACACCCACGCGCCGGGGAAACGCGGGCAACGCGCGCTTGCGCTCCGGGTCCAGCATGCCTTCGGCCGCCAATTGCCGGCGGAGGCGCTCGAAGGCGATCCTCCACAGACCCTCGCCCGCCGCCTCGATCGCGCGCACTCGCAGCTGGAACCGGCCCTGCCGGGCATAGAGGGTGGGACGCCCGTGGACGAACACCTCCATGCCGTCTTCGGGGTCCGCCGGCAGGCGCCAGGCGTCCCCCCGGAAGAACACGCACGCAACACTCGCGTCGCGCGCCTGGTCCCGGAGGGAGAAGTAGCGGTGCCCGACCGAGGAACGGGTCCAGTTCGTCACTTCGCCGCGGACCCAGAGGTCTCCGAACCGCTTCTCCAGCGTGCCGCGCGCGGCCTCGTTCAACTCGGACACTGTGACCGCGCCCTCCGGAGATCGGCCATCGCGCACCTCGGCCGGGCCGAACAGCGAGGCTTGCGGCGTCACACTCAACCCGCCGCCGCCACCGTCCCCGCCGTGGCGAGGCTTGCGGTCCGCTCCGCGGACGTCACGGTATTGCTGAGCAGCATGGCGATCGTCATGGGCCCCACGCCGCCGGGAACCGGCGTGATCCAGCTCGCGCGCTCCACGGCCTCGTCGAAGGCCACATCGCCGACGAGCCGGTAGCCGCGCTCCCTGGTCGGATCCTCGACCCGGTTCACCCCCACGTCGATCACGACGGCTCCCTCGCGCACCATGTCGCCGCGGACGATGCCGGGGACTCCGACGGCGACGATGAGGATCTCCCCCTGGCGCGTCACGGCGCCGAGGTCGGCCGTGCGGCTGTGGGCCACAGTCACCGTGGCGTTCGCCCCGGGCTCCTTCTGGAGCATGATCTGGGACATCGGCATGCCGACGATGTTCGAGCGGCCGACGATGACGACGTGAGCCCCGGAGGTTTCCACGCCCGTCCGCCGGATGAGTTCCTGGACGCCGGCGGGCGTGGCCGGGCGGAACGCGTTCGCGTCCCCCTGAGACATGCGGCCCTGGTTCACCGGGTGGAATCCGTCGACATCCTTCGCCGGATCGATCCTCTCCGTGACCTCGCGTTCATCCAGGTGCCGAGGCAGGGGAAGCTGGACGAGAATCCCGTGGATGGCCGGATCCGCGTTCAGTTCATCGACGATGCCGAGGAGTGCCTCGCGGCCGATGTCGGCGGGCGGCGCGATGTCGCGGGCAAAAATTCCGGCCTCTTCGCAGGCCTTGGTCTTCATCCGCACATAGACATGCGACGCGGGATCATCGCCGACGAGGACGACTCCGAGGCCGGGTCGGACCCCCCGCTCCGCAAGGGCTCGCGTCCGTTCCGCCACTTCCGCCCGGATCTCGGCCGCGATCCGCTTCCCATCGATGAGCTGCGCCGTCATCCATTCCTCTCCGTCGCTTAGGGTGAGGTGGGTCTAGCGTGCGAAGTCCACGGTTCGTGACTCGCGCACGACGACCACCTTGATCTGCCCCGGATACTGTAATTCGTTTTCGATGCGACGGGCCGTCCGCTCCGACAGCCTCGCCATCTCCTCGTCGGAGATCTTGTCGGGGGTCACCATGATCCGGATCTCCCGTCCCGCCTGAATCGCGTAGACCTTCTCGACCCCGTCCCAGGAACTCGCGATCTCTTCCAGTTTCTCCAATCGCTTCACGTAGTGCTCAAAAGACTCGCGCCGGGCGCCGGGACGGGCGCCGGAAATCGCGTCCGCCGCGGTGACCAGAAAGGTTTCCGGATAGCGGGCGGGCTCCTCGCCGTGGTGCGCGCGAATCGCGTTCAGCACGCCGTCCTTCTCTCCGCACTGCTTGCACAGATCGTAGCCGATCTCGACGTGGCTCCCCTCCTTCTTATGCGTAAGCCCTTTGCCGATGTCGTGTAGCAGGCCCATCCGCTTCACCAGTTGCTTGTCGAGTGACAGCTCGGCCGCCATGGTGGCTCCGATGAGCGCGACCTCGTGGGCGTGCTGCAACTGGTTCTGCCCGTAGCTGGTCCGGAAGCGAAGGACGCCGAGCACTTCCCGGAGTTTCGGGTGCAGGTCGTGGATGCCGAGTTCGTACAGGACCTCATCCGCCGCCTGGCGCATCGTCGTCTGCACATCCTCCCGCGCCTTCTCCACAACCTCCTCGATGCGTCCGGGGTGGATCCGGCCGTCGCCGACGAGGTGATCCATGGCCAGCCGCGCGACTTCGCGCCGGACGGGATCGAAGCAGGAGAGGATGACGGCCTCGGGCGTATCGTCCACGACCACGTCGACGCCCGTGGCCGCCTCGAAGGATCGGATGTTCCGGCCTTCGCGCCCGATGATCCGGCCCTTCATGTCGTCGCTGGGAAGGGTGACGACCGAGACGGCCGCTTCGGAGGAATGGTCGACGGAGAGTTTCTCGATCGCCTGGGAGATGATCTTGCGCGCTTCGCGTTCCGCCTCGGTTCGGGCGCGCTCGCGCACCTCCCGGACGTGCTGTGCGGCGTCTGCTCGCGCCTGGTCGCGAATCTGGCCCATCAACTCGCTGCGGGCGGCTTCCCGGCTGATACCCGCGATTTTCTCAAGGCGCTTTCCGAGTTCTTGCTCGCGGTCGACGAGTTCCTTCGCCCGCGTGTCGAGTTCGCCACGCTCGACCTCGATCTGCTCGCGACGCCGGTCCATCCGATCCTGCCGCTGGTCGATCGTCTCGAGCTTGCGTTCCAGCGTCTCGCTGCGCTCGAGGGCCCGCTGCTCCAGGCGCTCCAACTCCGTACGCCGACGCTCCGCCTCTCTGGTCGATTCCTCCCGGAGACGCTGCGCCTCCTCCCGCCCCGCAAGTTCCGCCGCCTTGCGGAGGCTGCCTGCCTCCTGTCGGGCGGACTCGATGATATCGCGCCCGTCGCTCTCGAGGCGGCCGCGCGCCCGGCGCAGGCCCCGTCGCTCGATCAAAATCCCCGCGACGAGACCCGCCACGAGACCCGCGATCGCCAACAGGATTGTCGGCACGGTGATGGATTCCAGCACGGCCAGACTCCAATCCTCGAACCATCTATTAACAAAAAAACCGGCGGACTCGTCCACCGGTGCATGCCGCTCAGATCGAACGGAAGGGATGCGCTCCGTTCGATTATCTATCTGAAGCTGGGGCCTCGCTTCTGCGGGGCCGCCTTACGGACAGCACAACACCGATTGCCTGCTTATCCCTCTAACTACTGTCAGGAAACGTTGCTCGGGATTCTGCACGCCGCAAGCGGACAGCGGGACCTGGGCCCGGCCGAAGCCACGACGGAACTACGGAGAGCTGTCGCGCGCGATGGACTCGAGCCGTTCGGTCACTTCCGTGACTCCCGACTCGACGGCGTCCGTGAGTTGCTCGACCTCGCGGCGGGCCTGGAGGAGTTCGTCCGTGATCTCGAGCGCGGCAAGGATCGCGGCGCGCTGGGGCTCGGCCACACCCGCCACGTGCGCGCGCTGGATCGCATCGTCCACGTACTCTGCGCAGGCCCGTGTGTACGCTTCACCCCGATCCGTCCGGATCCGGTATCGATCGCCGAATATCGTCACCGTGATCGGAGGCGAATCATCCCCTGAGTTCATACCTCATCCTCCACATGAGCGAGTCGGTTGCGCAGGCGCCGGGCCTTCTCCCTCGCCTGGGCCAGTGTCTCGCGCAGGCGCCGGTTCTCCTCCCTCACCGACTTGAGCCGCTCCTCGATCTCGGCGGGAGCCGGTTCGCTCGGGGCCGGGACCCGGGGTTCATCCCATTGGGTCTCGAGCCTGCTTGCCGCCCGAGAGAGGCGGTCGAGCAGTTGTTCAACTTCCCGTTGGCGGTCAGGACCTTCGGATTCTGGCACCGAACCGTTTCTCCAGGGCCTTGGATAGCGTGGACATCTCCGACTCGACATCCCGATCCGTGAGCGTACGGTCGGGAGCCCGGAAGCGAAACGTCCATGCCAGTCCGAGGTGACCGCCCTCGATCTCATCTCCAGAGTAGACGTCGAAGAGGCGTGCATCGCGCAGGAGGTCGGACGTCACTTCCCGCACCGCCTGTTCGATGTCCGCGGCGGGGACGCCTCGGGGCACTGTCATCGAGAGGTCTCGGCGCACGGCCGGGAACGGTGACGTCCTCCGATACGCAGGTGCGGTCCGCCCCTCGACGGCGGCGAGATCGAACTCCAATCCGAACGCGGGCGCGGCCCACGGAGGGGCGTCAATCGACGCCGGGGCCACGGCTCCCGCGATGCCGACCACGCGGCCGTCCTTCACGGCGCGGAACCCGCCACCCGATAGCCATGGCCCCGCAAGAGACGGCGCTCCCTTCTCCGGAGCGCCCCCAACCGGGGCTCCCTCGAGCGGCTCCAGACCGGCGCCGCAGAGTCGGCGCGCGAACGACTCGGCCATCTCCTTGAGATCCCACAGGTCGAAATCGAGCGCCGGTCCCGACCAGTGATCCGGGCGCCGGGTCCCGGTGATCACCGCCCCCACTCTTCCGGACTCCTCGAAACGACCGGTCCCGTCCGCGTCCTCTTCCGTGCCCGCGCCGGCCGCGTATCCGAACACGGTACCGAGTTCGAACAGGCGTACATTCCGGTTGCCGCGCGCAAAATTGTGTTCGAGTCGCCGGAGCAGCACGGGGACCATGGCGGAGCGAAGGCAACTCTCTTCGGCCGACAGAGGGTTCGGCACCGAGACGATGGCGCGGTTCCCCCGGAAATCTTCCGGCATGAAACTGAGGCTGCGAGCCTCGAGCAGTCCTCGCCCCGTGAGCATCTTTCGCACCCTGGCCGCCTTCTCGACCCTCGGGTCCGCGGGCACCCCGCTGGGCCGGAACCTGCGGTCCTGGCCAGCCCCCGCATCGTACCCGACCCGTCGCGCGACTTCCTCCACGAGGTCGATCTCCCGCACCACGTCGGTGCGCCATCCGGGCACGGAGACAAGCAGCGGGTCGGTTGCAGCGGCCGCGTCGCCGTTACCGCTCGCCGCGGGCAGCGCCTCGAAGCCGATCGGCTCGAGCGCCGCGAGCACGCCCGCCGCGTCGAGGCCGAAGCCGAGTACCTGGTTCACGCGGCCGACTCGGAGTTCGACCGGCGGAATCGGAGCCGGCGGTGGACCCGCGCGAAGGCCGATGAGGTCCGCCTCGCCGCCCGCCGTGGCGAGGATAAGTTCCACGCACCGCGTGAGCGCCCGCTCCTGAGCATGGACATCGATCCCCCGCTCGAAGCGATAGGACGCGTCGGTGGACAGCCCGGCCGGGGTCCTGGTCTTGCGCACGCCGGCCGGGTTGAACGAAGCGCACTCGATGAGCAGGTCGAAGGTGTCCCCCGTGACCTCCGTGTCGAGCCCTCCCATGACACCCGCGAAAGCGATCGCGCGATCGCGGTCGGCGATCACCGTCTGGTCGGGCGTGAGCCTGTGCTCCTGGCCGTCCAGCGTCGTCAGCGGCTCGCCCGCCACGGCCGCACGCACACGGATCTCCGCACCGGACAGCCGCGCGAGGTCGAAGGCGTGCAGAGGCTGGTTGTACTCGAGGAGGACGTAGTTCGTCGCGTCGACGACGTTGCTGATCGGGCGCGCGCCCACAGCGAGGAGCCGGCCCGCCAGCCACGCCGGCGACGGTCCGACCCTGATCCCGCGGATGACGGCGGCCATGTAGCGCGGACACCGGTCGAGATCCTCGATGCGCACCGTGACCCCGGCGCCGCTCGCCTCGGACTCCCCGTCCCGCCACTCCGGCGACCAATTGGCACCCCCGAAGTCGCGCGGCGCCGGGGGCCCGCCCACCTCGCGGGCGACCCCCATGTGGCAGGCGAGGTCCACGCGGTTCGGGTTCAGGTCCAGCGTGAAACGCGTGTCGGGCAACCCCAGCGCCTCCGCGAGCGGCGTCCCCGGCTCGAGGCCGTCGGCGAGGCGCATGATGCCCCCCTTGTCGCGCCCCAGCTCGAGTTCGGCCTCCGAGCACAGCATGCCGTGACTCAGTTCGCCGCGGATCTTGCGGCTCTCGATGCGGAAGCCGGCCGGAAGTTCGCCCCCGGGCGCCACATGCGGATAGAGCCCCCCGGTCGCGATCACGGGAGCGCCGCACACGACATCGAGGACCTCGCCGGCGCCCCGATCCACCCTGCACAGGGTCAGCCGGTCCGCGTTCGGGTGCGGACGGGCTTCCAGCACGCGTGAGACGACGATCCCCTCCAGCCCCGCGCCCACCGTTTCGATCTTCTCCACCGCGGCGGCCGTCATGGTCAAGCGCTCGGCCAGAACGCGCGGGTCCCGGAGTTCCCCGCGCAGTCCGACGAGTTCGTCGATCCAGTTGAACGAGACGTTCATGCGAACTGCTGCAGAAAGCTCATCTCCCCCTCGTAGAGGAGCCGCATGTCGGGGATGCCGTGCCGCACCATGGCAATGCGAGCCGGTCCCATCCCGAATGCGTAGCCCGTGTAGCGCTCGGGGTCGTACCCCACGGCCTCGAAGACGGCGGGATCCACCATCCCGCTTCCCATGATCGTGATCCAGCCGGTGCGCTTGCACGTGGAGCAGCCGCTCCCGCCGCACACCGTGCACGATACGTCGACCTCCGCGGAGGGCTCGGTGAAGGGATAGAACGACGGCCGAAAGCGGCTCTTCGTCCCCGGACCGAAGAAATGGTGCACGAAGTGCTCGATCGCGGCCCGAAACTCGACGAAATCCACACCTTCGTCGACCGCGAGCCCCTCGATCTGCTCGAACGCGGGAGCGTGCGAGGGATCGAACGAATCACGCCGGTACGCGAGACCCGGCACGACGACCCGGACGGGCGGCTGGAAGGCCTCCATAACGCGCGCCTGGACGGGCGACGTGTGGGTTCGCAACACGATGTCCTTCTCCAGATAGAAGGTGTCCATCATGTCCGCGGCGGGGTGATCGAGCGGGATGTTGAGCGCGGTGAAGTTGTACCACGTGGACTCGATCTCGGGGCCGAGCACGCGCGTGAAGCCGAGTTCCGCGAAGATGTCGCAGATCTCGTCGATGACGCGGGTCACGGGATGCACGCCGCCGACCCAGCGCTCGCGCGCGGGGAGAGTGAGATCGGTGCGGGCGCGCGAACCGGAGGCGGCTGTCGCCAGCGCCTCGGCCTGCTCCTCGAGGGCTCCGCGCAGCACCGTCTTCACGGCATTGGCACGCTGTCCGACGTCGCGCCTGGCCTCGGGCTCGACCGTGCCGATCAGAGACATGACATCGGCCAGCTGACCGTTCCGGCCCAGGTATTCAACGCGGGCCGACTCGAGCGCGGCGGAGTCCCCCGCCTCCCCGATCGCGGCGAGCCCCTTCCCCTCGATGGCGGAGAGCCGATCGAGGAGAGACGCTCCGGCCGGGGTCATGGGCCGTGCGCTTTGGCCACCTCGACAAGCTTGGTAAAAGCGGCCGGATCCCGAATGGCGAGGTCCGCGAGCACCTTGCGGTTCAGGTCGACACCAGCACCCTTCAGCCCGCTGACGAAGCGCGAATAGGACATTCCGTTCTGCCGGGCCGCCGCATTGATGCGGGCGATCCAAAGTCGGCGAAAGTCGCGCTTCTTCTTGCGCCGGTCGACATATGCATAGGCCCAGCCGCGCTCGACCGAGTTCTTCGCGGTCCGATATAGCTTCGACCGCGCGCCGAACTGGCCGCGGGCTTCCTTGAGGATCTTCTTCTTTCGACGGTTACGTGCAACGCTGCTCGTCGCGCGTGGCATGACCGCACCTCCTGATTCCTGATACCGGGACTGTCCGGGGGCACTGTGGGGGAATGGGCGGCTATTCGCCCAGGAGTCGCTTCACCCGCTTCTCGTCCGCCTTCGCCACAAGGATTCCCTGACGCAGCCGGCGCTTACGTTTCGGGCTCTTCTTCGTCAGGATGTGGCTGTGGTAGGCACGGCGGCGGCGGAACTTCCCGCTGCCGGTCTTTCGAAACCGCTTCGCGGCGGACCGGTTCGTCTTCATTTTCGGCATGTTGCGTATGCTCCGGTTCAGCTCCGTCCGTGGCCGTCCGGGACGGAGTCGTCGTTCTGCACTACGTGCGGTGCGGTCCCATCAGCATGGTCATGGTGCGACCCTCATGGGCGATGTCCGACTCAACAACCGCGATGTCCTCCAACTCGTCCTTCACCATTTCAAGGATCCGCCGCCCCCGCTCCGGGTGGGTAACCTCGCGTCCCCGGAACATCAGCGTGAACTTCACCTTGTCACCATCCCCGAGGAACCTGCGCGCGTGCCGCATCTTGAAGTCGATGTCGTGCGCCTCGATCTTCGGCCGCAGCTTCACTTCCTTGACGTGGATGATGTGCTGTTTCTTCTTCGCCTCCCGCGCCTTCCTCGCCTGCGCGTACTTGTACTTTCCGAAGTCCATGAGCCGGCAGACCGGCGGCCGCGCGCCGGGCGCCACCTCCACCAGGTCGAGCCCGCGCTCGGTCGCGAGGGCGCGAGCTTCGTCCGTCGCGACGATGCCGAGCTGAGTGCCCTCTTCGTCGATGAGCCGGATCGGGCTGATCCGGATCTTGTCGTTGACTCTGGGATCTCCGTTCACTGCACCTCATAAGAAAGCCCGCATCGGCGTTTGCCGACCGGGCACGAAGGCACGTCCCGCGAGGGGGCGTGCGACCGAGACCCGGCAGCTGCACGATTCCGTGCGCCGATAGGGTGGGGGCAACGCGGCCCCGCTTGTCTGTTTTTTCCAACGCCGGGAAAGTGCCCCCGGGAGGCCCTCCTGTCAACGAGAGAGCGTAGGCGTCCATCGCGGACAGCCGGCGGAAGAGTCCGGTGATTACCCCGTCGTCCTCTACCGGGAGGTAGTCGTACGTCTCGTGACCGCACTCGTTTCGTCGCAATACTTCGGTGGCCCTCTCCTCAGGACCACAGGTCACCAAGTCTTCACGCGAAGCTTGGATCAGCCCGACCGTTAGACCCGTGTGCAGTGCCTCGAACGTGTGCGTGTCGGGCTTCACCGCACCCGTAGCGCCCATACGGACATGTGGCCGGCAACGGGAGCGCCGCTCGGGGACGTCACCCTGAGGCTGGTTGGCCCTCGCGCACCCCGCGGTCTCCAGTGAAGGTAGAAAGTCGAGCCGGCACGAACGCTCCAGTTACGGCGCAATTTGATGGATGTCGACACCCAGGGTCGAAGCTGGGTGGCCTCAGGGAACTGGCTCCAGATGTCGGCCAGATCCCAAGTCGTCATGCCGTGGGCTTCCCCGCCGTTCAGATCCAGCCAGAGAGTAATGTAGAAGTCAGCCAGGATCTGTTCGAAGGACCACTGGCTGACCTCCGCCAAGGACGCCAGGCCCAGTTCGGGAGATTGGCTGAGGCGACGCATGAGGGCCCGCTCGCCGCCGGGATATGCACCGCCCCAGCGGTCCATCGCGTATCGCAGCACCATGGACGGAACATCGTACACTGCCCTGACCGGAGCACTGCACGGCCCGTCGTTCCCCTCTTGGGGAGTACCCAGCCAACTGCACTGCTCGGGTGCGTTGGGGACCCGGCGCACGAGCGCCGGGTCATCCGTATCCCAGCCGAAGAACCGAGCCAACCCCACCACCCACTCAGAGTACCAGTCTCTTCCTCGCTGGAAGGCCGCATGGCCCAGATTCTGGCCCGACCCGTGCCCGAACAGACGATAAGCGACCAGCTGTTCTGCCAGCGTCGCACCGCCTTCCGTCTCCCACTTGGTGAAGTCGGCACCTCGGAATACGGAGTATTTCCGTTGCACAAGGTGCGTGACCTCGTGCGCCAGGAGCGACGGGTAGTAATCGAGCGTCTGCTGTTTCGTAGAGGCCCGGCCGAAGACGCCATTCGGATCGGGGATGCGACCGAAGAAGATCTCGGCGTGATTGCTGGTGCCACATCGATCTGGCGGATAGAGATCCCCCGCCCAAACCCACCCTCCATCCCCGTACCGGTTCGCTTCCTTTGTCATGAGGATGAGAATCTTGCCATTCCCGTCGACATCGGAAGGGGTCCCAAAGTACTCGTCGTGCACAGGCCTTACATGGGAAGCGTAGAACGCGTCCAATTCCGACAATTCAGTCTCTGTAAAGGTGCCGCTCGGGTTGTCGATGTCCTCGAGCCACACCGCGTTTTCCCCGTCGAACCGAACCACTGCGCTCACTTGGTCGCGGGACTCGCACGTTGTTCGCTCACTTCTCGTAAACAGTCTAAGCGTATCATTTACGGCAAAGCCACGTGCCTGTCGCGCAGACGCGAGCGACGGAGGTATGGGGCCTAGTCGCCGGATAAGCTCCTCGTTCGCCGTCATGATCTCGTTGTGACGCTCCCAGTTGCGCCTCGACCGGGCGCCCTCCTGACCCAAGGGGACTTCCGTGCCATCGGATGCCGCTGCCAGCGTCGGTGGGATCCTTGCCGCAGACGCTTCTGCCATCCCCTCCGCATGAGGAAGCGGCTGGAACGCGGCCACGGCTGGTGCATCAGCCAGGACCGTCGCGTCGCCGAGAATGCTTGTCATGGTGACTGGTGTAAGGGAGGACGGCACCTCCGAGGTGGACACGACACCTATGATGTACTCCCCCCCGGAAGCATCGCCCGGCAGGTAGAGACAGCCGTTTCCGGCGTAGGTGTAGGCATAGAAACCCAACGGTAGCGCGAGATCCTCTGGAGTGCGGGGTGTCACGCCGACGGTGCGCGCGTCGCTGAGGCTCAACACGGTCACGCTCAACTCCACTCGGCGAGGGGGCAGGCAGTCGCTGTAAGGGACGGTCACGGACAGACTCGTCGGACTCGCCGCTGTCACGGTGGCGGGCAGGCCATCGATCAAGACGGCGTTGTTCGCCGGGAAGCTCGAGAAGCCAGAGCCCCTGATCGTCGCGTTTGCGCCCTCGAGAAGGACAGTGGGTTCGACACCCGAAATGATGACCGCTGCCTGCGCCTGCACGGTCACGCCGAAGCTCTGCTCGGCGCTCAAGTCGCCCGGATCGGTCGCCGTCACCGTCACGGTCACCGATCCCCTGGACACCGCCGTCACAGTCACCGAGGCACCGGAGACTGCGACCGTCGCCACCCCCGCGTTCGAACTCGACGCCGTGTACG
>LXNI01000006.1_pt1 | contig 216684 bp, 215 predicted proteins | sample 809091 | NCBI WGS metagenome assembly LXNI01 (sample SAMN04870527, study PRJNA318959) | sponge metagenome | biome: 01000161; feature: marine sponge reef; material: water | host: Sarcotragus foetidus | place: Greece: Milos, Mediterranean Sea | collected 2013-05-29 | depth 5-7 m
GGGGCAGGTGACGCCGGTGCCGCCTAGGCCGCAGTAGCCGTTGGGGACTTTGGCCAGGTACTGCTGGTGGTAGTCCTCGGCGTAGTAGAAGGGCGGGGCGGCGATGATCTCGGTGGTTATCTCGCCGTATCCGGCGTCTTGCAGCCGAGCGGCGAACCGCTCCCGTGATGTCTCGGCGGCCACCTTCTGGTCGTCGTCGTGGTAATAGATGCCGGAGCGGTACTGGGTGCCCACGTCGTTGCCCTGGCGCATTCCCTGAGTGGGGTCGTGGTTCTCCCAGAACAGCGCCAACATCTGCTCGTAGCTGGTGACTTCGGGATCGAACACGGCCAGCACCACCTCGTTGTGACCGGTGAAGCCGGAGCAGACCTCCTGGTAGGAGGGGTTGGGGGTGAATCCCGCGGCGTAGCCCACCGCAGTGGTGAACACGCCAGGGGCCTGCCAGAACACCCGCTCCGCCCCCCAGAAGCAGCCCATGCCCACCACGATCTGCTGCATACCATCGGGGAAAGGCGGCTTCAGGGGATTGCCGTTCACGAAGTGGAATTCCGGCACCGGCATCTCTTCGTCCCGACCGGGCAGCGCATCAACCGGCTCCACCATCAACGACTTCTTCATCCCGAACAAGGCCATGCCTCGAAGTGTAGAGGCTGCCGCAGGCAATACCTTCCGGTTGCAGAATCGGTTTGCACGGAGACAAGACCGGAATCAACAAGCTGTTGAGGTCGTTTGACTGCGCCGAACAACGCGTCGTACACGGTGTTCACCGCGGTCATGGCGTTCGACGGCAACGAGGATGAACTCGGATTCCACGGCCTCTGGCACGACCTCATGGTGTTGAGCAACCCGACCTACGACCCCGTGCTGGTGGAAGTGGACGGCGTGGTCTACTCGGTGTCCGCAGCGCTCGCCGAGGTGGTTCAAGGCGAAGAAGAGGAAGAGGATCCGACCCACCGCCTGCGCATCCTGGCCCGCCTCGGCGAAGACGGCCGCATTGAGCATGGTGTAGAGCTCTTCAGTGGTTTCGAGATTCTGCCCGAGAGGCGCTACCTGCCCTCCGACACGACGGTCGGCATGTGGTACTCCACCCAGGATGTTGAGTTCGACGGCGTCTCCATCGGCCAGATTAGGGCTCGCCGCTTGGCTGACGGCCGTGTGGAGCTGGGCTTCCGCGACTTCGACGGCGACATCGTCGCCCCCGACATCGCCTACCTGCCCGCCGACCTCGACGAGGGCGTCTGGTACCGCAGCAGCCTGATCGACGTCCCTATGCCCCCCGAGCTTCCTGAGGACGACGAAGCAGCCGAGGCAGAAGGGGAAACCGAAGCCGACGCCAACGGGTAGCCCCAACACAACCTTGCCGGTTGTCATCACATCGGCCTGCGGCATCCGCGAAACTGGCGCGCCATGATTGCCCAATTGACCGGCCAGAGCGTTGACCGCGTCGAAGGGCCTCGGCTGCTGCGCGGCGAGGGCCGCTTTGTCGGCAACATCCGCCATCCCGATCTACTGCACGTGGCCTTCGTTCGCAGCCAGGTGGGACATGCCGAGATCTTGGGCATCGACACTGACGCCGCGGAGAAGACTCCCGACGTGGTGGCGGTGTTCACAGCCGAACACCTCGAAGGGGTGGTGGCCCCAATTGCTATCGCCGGTCCTCCCGAGTTGGCCGTTACGCCGTTCACCGCATTGGCCCGCGACCGAGTCCGCACCGTGGGCGAGCCCCTTGCCGTGGTCGTGGCCCGCACCCGTTCGGCGGCAGCCGACGGCGCAGCCGCAGCGGCGGTTAGCTATCGGCCCCTGCCTGTGGTGGTGAACATGCACGAAGCCGCTGCCCCCGGAGCCCCGCTGCTGTTCGAGGAGTTGGGCACCAACGTGGTGTACGAGACCCAACAGTCGTGGGGCGCCGACATCGAGGAAACCTTCGCCAAGGCCGACCATGTGTTCACCCGAACTTTCACCCAGCATCGTTTCGGCCATGCTCCCCTCGAAGGCCGGGTGATGGTGGCGTCGTATAGCCCCTCTGACGGCCAACTCGACCTACAGATAGCCACCAAACGCCCCCATGCAGTGAAGCTGAACCTGGCCAATCTGCTGGGCCTGCCCTTCGGCAGCATCCGGGTGCGCACCGGCGACATCGGCGGGGCGTTCGGCTCCAAGGGCCAGGTAGGGCGAGAGACGATCTGCACTGCCGCGGCCGCGGTGTTGTTGGGCGGCACCGTGCAGTGGGCCGAAGACCGGACCGAGAACCTCCAGATGGCCGGACATGGCCGCGAGGAGGACCTCATCGTGGAGGTTGCCACAACGAGCGACGGCACCCTGCTGGGCATCCGGGCCGACATGACCATGGACCAGGGGGCTTACCCCATGCCGCCCTATCCGTCGTCGCTGTTCTGCAATCTGGTGAAGATGCTGATTCCCAACGCCTACCGCCTAGAGGCTTATGCGTTTCGGGGCCGGGTGGTGGCCACCAACAAGTGCAGCTACATCGCCTATAGGGGGCCGTGGGCGGCCGAGACCTGGGTGCGGGAGCGGATGCTGGACGAGATTGCCGCCGAGCTGGGCCTCGACCGGGTGGAGATCCGCCGTCGCAACCTCATCGACGAGGATCAGCCCACCAAGATGATCACCGGCCCCACCGTATCGGGCATCACCGCCCGCCAGACGCTGGACCGGGCCGCAGAGATTATGGACTTGGAGGGCTTCGCCGCTGAGCAGGCCGCAGCCCGAGCCGAGGGGCGGCTTTTGGGATTGGGATTCGCCACGTTCATCGAGATCGCCCCCGGTCCGCCCGACTTCGCCCAGTCGGCCGGTTTCGACCTGCGGGGCGAGCTGGCCTCGGCCCGCATAGAGCCGACGGGCGACTTGACCATCGCCAGCAGCCAGTCACCCCACGGACAGGGCCATGAGACCACCATCGCCCAAGTGGCCGCCGATGAGCTCGGAGTTGGCCTAGACCGAGTGCGCATCGTGTTCGGCGACACAGATTCCACCCCGTTCACCGTGCTGGGCACCGGCGGCAGCCGGGCCTCGATGATGGGCGCCGGCGCGGCCCGGGCGGCCGCCGCCGAGGTCAAGGCCAAGGTGCTGGCCATTGCCGCCGAGCGTCTGGAAGCCAACCCGGCCGACCTGGAAATCGTCGACGGGGACATCTCGGTGCGGGGCACACCCGGCCGCTCTGTGCCCTTGTCCGGCATTGCCCAGCAGGCCTGGTTTGCGCCGTCGTCTTTGCCCGAGGGCATGGACCAGGGCATCGAGGCGTCGGTGGAGTACCGGACACCGCCAGGCGGCTGGGCATCGGCCACCCACTGCTGCTGGGTGGAAATCGATGTCGAAACCGGCGAGATCGCCATTCCCCGCTATGTGGTGGTAGAAGACTGCGGGGAAATGATCCACCCGGCCATCGTGGACGGGCAGATTCAAGGCGGAGTGGCCCAGGGCATCGCCGCCGTATTGTTCGAGCGCCACTTCTACGACCAAGACGGCAACCTGCTCACCGCCTCGCTGGCCGACTATCTGGTGCCCTCGGCCGCAGAGATGCCGGTGATCGAAGTTGAGCACCTGGAAGTCGAGCCCCTGCACGACGCCGACTGGCGGGGAGTGGGCGAAGGCGGCCTCATCGGCGCCCCCGCGGCAATAACCAACGCAGTGGCCGATGCCGTCCGCCACCTGGGCATCGACATTACCGAGCAACACCTCCCACCCCAACGGATGCGCCAACTCCTAACCACCGCCAAGGGCTGACTCCTGCCATCCAACCCTCCCTATGGGACCGAACCCGCGGTTGGCGGGTAGGCTCAGCGGCCTACCGAGGTATGAAACCAGAGTCCATAGGGGGATATTGATGGCTGTCGCACCGGAGAAGATCCGCAACGTCGCGCTGGTGGGGTCGCAGGGATCGGGAAAGACGACACTGGCGGAGGCGCTGCTGTACCGGGCCGGCATTATCGACCGCACGGGCCGCGTGGAAGAGGGCACCACGGTGTGCGACTTCAGCCCCGAGGAGAAGGCCGCCACCCACAGCCAATCGCTGGCCCTGGCCAGCTTCGAGTGGCACGGCCACAAGATCAACCTCCTCGACACCCCAGGCGCCCCTGACTACGCCGGCGAACTGCACGCCGCCCTCCAGGTGGCCGATCTCCTGGTGTTCGTGATCGATGCCTCCAGCGGCGTGGACCACCGGGCCACCGCCATCTGGCGCCAAGCGGCCGACGCCGGTTTGCCCCGCATTGTGTTCGTCAACAAGCTCGACCGGGAGCACGCCAGTTTCGAGAACGTGCTCGCCGAACTGCAAGATGCCTTCGGCGCAGGCGTCGCCCCCCTGGAGCTGCCCATTGGCGACGGCCCGAGCTTCCACGGCATAGCCGACCTGCTCACCGACAAGGCCTACATCTACGACAGCGGATCGGCGGAAGAAGCCGAGATCCCCTCTGAGATGGAGGATCAGGAGGCGGAGGTCCACGAACAGCTGGTCGAGGGCATCGTGGTGGCCGACGACGACATGCTCGAGCAATATCTGGACGGCAATGTTCCCAGCCCGGCAGAACTCGAAGAGGTGCTCAGCCGCGGCGTGGCCGACGGGTCGGTGTTCCCCGTGGTATGCGGCTCGGCCACCGGCCCCATCGCCGTGGACCGACTGGCCAATTTCCTGGTGGAGATCGGACCTCCCCCCACCTCCCGGGCCATGACCGTGACCATGAGCGACATCGACTCTGAACCGGCTTGCGATCCCAACGGCGACCAGCTGGCCTGCGTGTTCAAGACCATCAGCGACGACTACGTGGGCCAGATTTCGCTGTTCCGGGTGTTGTCGGGCACCATCCGCCGGGACGACAACCTCACCAACTCCACATCAGGCGACGGCGAGCGGCTACGCGGCCTCGTCAGCCTGGTAGGAGGCAAGCAGCAAGACGTCGATTCCATATCTGCCGGAGACATCGGCGGGGTCACCAAGCTTCAGCAGACCCGCACCGGCGATACCCTCACCAACGCCGGACGGGCCATGGTCCAGCTTGAGCCCTGGCCCGAACCGATATTGGCCTACGGCCTGTTGCCCAAGACTCGGGCCGCAGAAGACAAGCTGGGCACCGGATTGCGAAGGCTGACCGACGAAGACCCGTCCCTGCACTTGGAGCGCAGCGAGGAGACCCACCAAACCCTGCTATGGGGCCTCGGCGAAGCCCATCTACGGCTGGCCATTGCCCGCCTCGACCGCATGGGCATCGAGGTGGAGACCGAGGACTTGCGGGTCCCCTATCGCCAGACCGTCACCGGCAACGGCGACGCCGAGGGCAAGCACAAAAAGCAATCGGGCGGGCACGGCCAGTTCGGAGTGGCCTATGTGCGCATCGAGCCCCTTCCTCGGGGAAGCGGCTTCGAATATGTGGATGCTGTCAGCGGCGGCGCCATCCCCCGGTCGTACATCCCCGCCGTAGAGGCGGGCATCCGCGACGCCATGGCCGATGGGGGGGAATTGGGCTTCCCCATCGTGGATGTCAAAGCCACGGTGTACGACGGCAAGCACCACTCGGTGGACTCCTCGGAGTTCAGCTTCAACATGGCCGGCAAGCTGGCCTTCAACGCCGCCTTCGCCCAAGCCAACCCGGTGGTGCTGGAACCAATGGCCAGGGTGGAGATCACCGTTGCCCCCGAATATCAGGGCGACGTGATGGGCGACTTGTCGTCTCGCCGAGGCCAAGTGCAGGGCACTGATGCCGGACCGTGGGGCGAGCAGGTAATCCACGCCATCGTTCCCGAGGCCGAGTTGGTGCGCTATGCCATCGAGCTGCGGTCGCTCACCGGCGGCCGGGCCCGGTTCAAGGCCGAGCGGGTGGCCTACGAGATCCTGAGCGGCGCCCTCCCCGAAGCAGCCACGGCGTAGGCCGGTAGACTGGAACGATGCCCGAGCCGTCCGAAACCGAGGATCTGGAGGCGGGGTCCCAGCAAGAGAGCGCTGATGCCGAGGATTTGGAGTTCCAGTGGAGTGATCCCCGGGACTACCAGCCGCCAGAAGGGGTTATGCGCAAAGCCGCCGGAACCTCGGCCGGTTCAGCCATCGGCGCAGCCATGGTGGCTTTGGGCGAGATCTTGGAGCCGGAGAAGACTCGAGTGGAGATCCAGCAGGAAGACGACGAGCCTGAGCCCGATCTGCCCTTCACCATCGACTTCGGCGACTTGCCCCCGCTGACCTAGAGGTCCGCGAACCCGGCGACCACCGGGCGGAGAAGGCAGACACCGATGCTATGGCCGCGGCCAGCACGAAGATGGCGAAGAAGCGCTCCGGGGAATCGCTCGAGCCCATCACGGTGATCATGATGGTGATGCCGGTGGCCGCCCCGATGTGACCAATCATCTGCAACGAACCTGAGGCCACTCCCAGATCGGCGTCGTCCACCGAGTTGGCCACCCCGGCCACCGCCGCAGGCCTGATGGTCCCTTGGCCCACCCCGGCCACGAACAGCAGCACGATCACCGCGGCCAGCCAGCCGGCCAGAATGGACGCCCCGGTTCCGGCCAGAGCAACCGACATGATGATCGCCCCAGCCGTCATGATCGTCCGCCCCCCGATTCGGGATTCCACCCGCCCGGCGTACCATGCCCCCACGCTGAACCCCACCGGTCGGGCAATGAGAGCCGCCGAGATGCGGCTGACCTCGGTGATGCCGAACGCCCCCTCCAGCATGAACGGGGCAACCACGAGCGTGCCCATGTAGGCCATGTGGCCGAGGAACGTGACCACATTGGGGACCACGAACCCGCGGCGGTGCAGGAAATCAAGGGGGAATAGCGGGTCGACAGACCTGCGCTCGACGGCGGCGAACATCGCGATAGCCAGAGGTCCGACCACCAGCCCGGCTAAAACCAGAGGGTGAGTCCAGCCCCATTCTGGACCCCGGTTGATGGCCATGAGCAGGCCGCCCACCGCCACGCCCAAACTGGCGGCACCGCTGACGTCGAAGCGCACCTCGGGCTTGCGAGCGGTTTCGGGCAAGAGCGGGATTGCGGCCAGCAATGCGAGCAGAGACGGCACCGACTGGATGTAGAAGATGGTCCGCCAGCCGAAGGCATCCACCATGAACCCGCCAAAGGCCACACCTATAGCCGGTGACAAGGCGGTGACCGCCGACCAGTAGCCCAATGCCACCGCCCGTTCTCGCCGGGCGAACACCGTCATGATGATGGCCATCGATGCCGGGAGCGTGGCCGCCCCGATGAACTGGCCCAGGGTCCGCATCGCCACCAGCGAACCCACATTCCACGACAACCCGGTCAGCACCGCGAAGCCGGTGGCCATCGCATAGCCCCACAGATACAGCCTCCGGTGCCCGTATAGGTCGCCGACCTTTCCGGCAATGGGAGTGCCCACCGCCATCGCGATCAATGGAGCCGTCTGCACCCAGCTCACTGCGCTCTCAGACGTTCCGAGATCTATGGCGATCTCGGGCAGCGATGCCGACAGCACCGTGATCGGGAAACTGATCGAGGCGATGCCGGCCATGGTGAGCCCGAGCACCGCCCAGCGATAGTTGGACCAATCCTGAAACCGCTGGCGCCGATCAGCGTGTGCAGATCCGGTGCTCACCCCCTGGACCGAGGGCCGGCATTGGGGCCGAGCTTGGCTCGCAGATCGTCCTCGACGGCTTTGATGAGCTCTCCGGCATGCTGGTCGCGCAACTCGGCCAACCGGGGCGCCCCGGCGGCCGACTCGGCGTCCCACTCGTCGGCGAATCGGCCCGAGGTGATGTCGTTGGCCAGCTCCCGCATGGTGGTGGCCACGTCCACGTGGTCGAATCGGCCCCGCCGGGAGAGCTGGCCGTACTGGCTGGCCGGGGAGTGGTGGTCGAGTTGGGCCACAAAGCCGGTCTCCCGCAACAGCCGGTAATTTCTCTCCACCTCGCCGGAATAGAACAGCTCGGTGGTGATCGCCTCCAGCGGGATGCCCAGCTCCAGCATCACCAACACAAAGTTGGTGTTGACATAGGTCAGCACCGGGGACAGAAGCTGCTCCACCGCCAGATCCAGCACCGCCTCTTGAGTGGGGGTCATGGTTATCGCTCCTTGGCGCAGCCCGCCGATGGCCCGCGCCACGGCCAGCATGCGGGCCTGGGCGGTGCCGGTTACGTCCTTGTGCACCCCCACCGCGGTGATGAAGCCGACCTCCTCGGTGTAGCAGCGCCGCACCTCGGGGCCAAGCATCCGGGGTGCGACCATGGCGATGTCGCCTTCGGGAGCGAACCGGTCGAAGGCCAGGGTATAGCCGCTGGCCACGACGGTGAGCGCCTCGGGTCGGCCGGTCATCCCCAGATGGGGAATGGCGTCATCAGGCACCAGCACGCACACCACGTCGGCTGCCGAGGCCTCAGCGATCTCCCCGGCCTCGAACCCGTCGGCGATGGCCTGCTCCCGGCTCTCATCGGCCCGCACATGCACCGACACCGACACGCCGGAGTCCCGCAGGTTCAGCGCCCACGGCCTGCCCTGGTTGCCGTATCCGACCACGGCCACCCGCTGGCCGTCCAGAGCGGAGAGATCCGCGTCCTGCTCATAAAAGAAATCGGTCATGGCCCCACTCTCCCAAATCGTCAGACGATCAGCCGAGGCGGGCCGTCGCCTTCGCTGTGCTTGTGCCAGTATTTGCCATGAGCTCGGCTGCCCCATCCACCGCCCCATTGGAGGCTCGGACAGTCATCGATCCCGATGTCTGGGCCGATCCCTACTCATTTTTCGAGCAGTTGCGCCGAGAGCACCCGGTGTGGCTTGTGCCAGGGCTCGAAATGGCTTTCGTGGCCTCCCACGACCTCATCGTGGACGCCCTTCGCCGGATCGACGACTTCTCCAGCCACCTCGATGTGTTGCTGGCCACCGGCGAAGACGGCAATCCCATGCTGTTTCGCACCGAGGAGTTCGGCGAGGGAACCACCACCCTGGCCACCGCCGACCCGCCCGAGCACACTATGCATCGCAGCGTGGTTTTCCCCGAGCTGGTGGCTCGTCGCATGGAGGCCATGCGACCCGAGATCGAGGCCTTTATCGGCGAGCAGTTCGAAATTGCCCGATCTCAAGGCACCAGGGTGGAGTGGGCCAACACCGTGGCTCATCCCGTTCCCGCTCGGGTTATTGGGCGATTGATCGGGCTGCCCGACGAGGACTGGCCCAATGTCATGAGGTGGGCTCTCCACGGCGGCCTGCTGCTGGCTGGCTTCCGCACCCCGAAAGCCATGAACACCATCTCCCAAGAAAACTCCGATGCGAGCCGCTTCTTGTACACCAAGCTCGCCGAAGCCGGCGACGACCCGGGTGACGACCTGGTCGGGGTGTGCGCCAAGGCAGTGGCAAACGGCGATCTGAATAGAGGCGAAGCCATCGGCACTCTCACGGTACTGCTCGGCGCCGGCGGCGAATCCACTGCATCGCTGATCGGCAACGCGGTGCGAATGCTGGCCGACGATCCCGCTCTGCAAGAGCAAATCCGTGCCGACCACGGCCTCATCGGGAACTTCATCGAGGAGGCCGTGCGACTGGAGTCACCGTTCCGAGGCCACTACCGCCAAGTCAAGCGCGATTGCGAACTGGGAGGCGTCACCCTCCCCGCCGGCACCACTGCGTTCTTGCTTTGGTCTTCGGCCAACCGCGATCCCGCAGAGTACGACCGCCCCGACGAGGTAGTTCTGGACCGTCGCATACCCCGCAGCCACTTGTCCTTCGGCCGGGGTATTCACCACTGCGTGGGCGCTCCACTAGCCCGCTTGGAGACCTTCTGCTCGTTGGAGCGGCTGCTCCAGGAGACCTCATGGTTCTCCCTGGCGGGCGACGATCCGCCCCGCTGGGAAAAGAGCATGTTCATCCGCCGCCACGAGCACCTGCCCTTGGACGTGACCTGGAACTAGCGGGCGGTCAATGGCGCGAGCAGTGCGCCGCTCAGAGGGGTTTTCTGACCAAAAAACAGTACAGAGGCGTGAAGATGCCGGCCTTGCCTCCTGCCACATAGGCGTTGGCCGTACGGTCCATCAGCTTGATTACATCCGCGGCACCCTTGGGGAAGACTCCGATCACCTCGGCCACTCTTGTTGCCCCGAACAGCGCCTTGCGGCCTAGCGGTGTCCTGCGCAGGGCGTTGCCCAGGGTATTGCGTTGACTGGCCATCGGCTGATACCACGGAGTGGTCGTATCATCCTCGCCAACGGCGTGGTCCTCTGCCTCAAGTATTTGAAATCCCACCGCTTCGAGGGCTTTGTTCACCTCGTCCATCGTCGCTATGTCATTGAGCGCTATGCCGTGCTTGAGCTCTTCCTTGACGGCCCGGTGCCGGTCGTCGTCAGGATCGAACTCGACAGTCATGCACATTTCCTGACCCCACAAGAGGGCTCCGGGCTTCAGCACACGGAAGATCTCGGCAAATGCACCCTCCTTGTCCGGCGCATGGCATGTCGACTCAATCGCGTATCCCCGGTCGAAGGTGTTGTCGGCGACGGTGCCCATGTCCATGAAACTGCACGGCAGGTACTCAACCATGTGGTCGAGCTCCGCCGCAGCATTCAACGACTTCGCCTTCTCCAACTGATACCCGCTGCTGTTGACTCCGACAACCTTGACACCGGTGTCACGGACGACCTGGCGCATTGGGCCGCCGATCCCACAGCCGACATCGATCACATCCATGCCTTCTTGCAGTTCCAGCTTGGAGATCATCAGACGCTGATGTCGGAGCTTGGATTCCTCCAGGCTCTCCTGGGGCGACAGCGGCGCGAAATGGAGCGATTCACCCCAACCGAACACCATGATCTCGGTGCAAAGGTCGTAGTAATCCGTGACGGTCTTGGCGTGGTCGTAGTCAGTCGTGTCGGCATCACCCGATGACGCTCTGTCCATCCATCCGTTGAATTGCTTTACCAGGCTGCGGGCATCTGAACCGCGGTACGCGTCCTTCATCCCGGCGGACAGCTTGTGGAATTGCCTCAGTTGCTTTGAAATCGGGACTTGCATTCCCTACCCAACTAGAAATTCGGGAGCCGGGTGCGCCACAGCAACCAGCAGGTCTTAGGGCACTGTAACCGTTTGAACGGGCTGTTCTACAAGCGTAGCGTCGGCTGGAATGGCCAGTAGGGTTCCGCATGTGAGCGATTTCTCTGGCCGGTCTGGCGGGGCGCTGGTCACCGGGGGCAGCGGGGGCATCGGCGCAGCCATATCCGTGATGCTGGCCCAGCGGGGCAGCCCGGTGGCATTCACCTTCCGGTCCAATGCCGAGGCGGCCGATGAAGTGGCCGCCGCGGTGCGGGCCGCCGGCGTGGAGGCCCATATTGGAAATCCCGCTCTGGAGGACGCCGATGCGATGCGGGCGTTCACCGATGAGGCGGCCGAGCGGCTGGGCGGGCTGCACACCGCGGTGAGCGCGGCGGGGCCCCACGTGCCTCAGATGTACCTGTCGCAGACCGACCCCGCCCTGTTCGCCCAGCAAATTGAGGCCGACGTGATCGGTGCCTTCAACCTGACCGTGGCCGCGCTCCCCCATCTACGACCCTCGGGGGGCAGCATCATGTATGTGACCACCGCGGCCACCACCGTGTTCCCCAAGCGCGACGCCCTGTCTTCGATACCCAAGGGCGCGGTGGAGTCGCTCATGCGGGCCGTGGCGGTGGAAGAGGGCCGTTTTGGCATACGAGCCAATTGCGTGGGGCCCGGAATGCTGGAAGACGGCATGGCCGCCCGGCTCATGGCCGACGGCGATCTTGATGAGCGGGCCTTGGAGGTTGCCCGTACCAACATTCCCCTGGGCCGCTTCGGCAAGGCTGTCGATATCGCCGAAGCCGCATGTTTCCTCGCCTCCGACGCCGCCAACTACATCAGCGGCCAAAAGCTCGACATCGACGGCGCGTTCACCATCTAACGCTGAGCGCCTAGTCCCACTCCTCCACCGTGACCCGGTGCATGAGGCGGCGCTCGATGTAGTCGGGGACGGCGAAGTGCTGGACGGACCGGTTGTCCCAGAAGGCGATGGAGTCGGTGCCCCACCGGAATCGGCACTGGAACTCGGGGGAGCGCACATGGTTCAACAAGAACGGCAGCAGAACGATGTTCTCGGCTTCGGATACCCCCACTAGGCGGGAGGTGAAGTTGCTGTTCACGAACAGGGCCCGCCGCCCTGTTTCCGGGTGAACCCGCACCACCGGGCGGATCAGCTCCGGGTATTGGGCCTGCATCGTGTCGAGGTGCTCCTTGGCTAGCCCTTCGTCGATGGCCCGGGTGAGGGTATAGGTGAGGTCGTGAGCTGCCTCCAACCCGTCGACAAGCGTCCGCATCGGCTCAGACAGCTGTTCATAGGCCTTGTACATGTTGGCGAAGCAAGTGTCGCCCCCCACCTCGGGCATAACCACCGCCCTCAGGATGGTGCCGAGCGGTGGGTTGGGCATGTAGGTGTTGTCGCTGTGCCACCGGGCGGCCAATCCCCCCACGGGGGCGACTTGGTCGAGCACGGTGATCTCCGGGTGGGTGTCCAGTTTGGGACCGAACGGCGCCACGTTGATGGGGCCGAACCGCTGGGCGAAGGCCAAGTGCTGATCGGGGGTGATGGCCTGGTCGCGGAAGAACACCACCAGGTAGTCGAGCAAGGCCTGGCGGATTGCAACCACGGTGTCGTCGTCGAGCTCTTCACGCAAGTCAACCCCGTGGATCTCGGCCCCTATGTCCAAGGTCAGCGGGCGGATGTCCAAAGCAGCCATGGCGGGTCTAGTCCTCAAAATCTCCCGCATCGCGGCGGAGTGTGCGGATGGCGTCGTCCAAAGCGCCCAAGGTGTCGGCCGACAGACCGGCCAAGCCGAACTCGATGTCGGCCAGGGTATCGGCCGCCTTGATCACCACTCGGCGCCCCTCATCGGTGATCTCGGCCAAGACGGTTCGGCGGTCCTCTGAGTGGGGCACCCTGCGAACCAACCCGTCTCGCTCCAAACGATCGATGGCATTGGTGACGCTGGTGGGATGGACCATGAGTCGGTTGCCCATCTTGCCCAGCGGAAGAGACCCTTGGCGAGAGAACTGAAGCAGGGCCAGCGCTTCGAAGCGAGAAAATGTCAGGTCGAACGGAGCCAGAGCCTCGTTGATCCTCCCAATCACCAGTTGGTTGGCACGGGTGATCGACGTGGCCGCTGACATTGCGTCAACGGCCCGCCAATTGTTGGCCTCCCAGTTTCGCCGGGCGTCTCCAATGGGGTCGAACGGCAGCATCCGCCCGCCACTCTAGGTGACGACCGCTTCGGCCATCGTTGTTGGCAGGTGATCCGTCCACCAACGGATCCAATGGCTACCCTGTGACCGGTTGCCACACCATGAGGAGCTTTCATGATCGTCGTCGCTGGTTCCGTTTCCGTCCCCCCGGAGAACTCCGAGGCATTCATGGTCGCCGCCGCGGATGTGTCCGCAGCGTCTCGCACCCTCGACGGCAACATCGACTACTGCATCTCGATGCAAACCCCTGGCGTTTTCCGGTTCTTCGAGTGCTGGGAGACCGAAGAAGCCATGATGGCTCAATTCGCCGCCCCCCCTTTCGGCGCGTTCCAGGCCGCGGTCGGCGAGTTGGGCATGTCTGGGATGGATGGACAGAGGTACGAGATCACCTCAGAAGCCCCACTGTTCGGCTAGCCCGATCCCTTCTCCCAGTTCCCCTGTGGCTACGCTGTGACCGCTCATCACCACTTTGAGGAGATCCCATGATCGTCATCGCCGGCACCGGCGCCCTTCCCCCCGAAAACACCGAGGCCTTCATGGCAGCCGCCAATGAGATGGCCGCCGCGTCCCGGGCCGAGGACGGCAACATCGAATACGTCTTCTCGGTGGAAGCGCCGGGCAAGATCCGCTTCTTCGAGATCTGGGAGAGCGAAGAAGCGTTGGGCGCCCACTTCACCGCTCCCCACATCGCGGCATTCGGCGCGGCCATCAACGACTTGGGCATAACCGGGATGGATGGGAAGAAATACCAGGTCTCCTCGGTCAGCCCGCTATTCGGATAACCGGTTCGTCTGCCCGCTGTCGTTCTGCGGGTTGAGAAACGGGCAGACTGAACACGGTGGAGGACTACTTCGAGCAGCTGGTGCGCTCTTGGCGCAGCGTCACCTCCCGGACGGTACGCGAGGCCGTGGCCGTGCTGTTGCTGCTGATCGTGGTGTTCGGCTCGGGGTTCTCCGCGCTCACCACCTACGCCGATCTCGTCGTGTTCAACGAGGACCGCTTCACCGAGGAACTCGCCGGGATTTTCGACGACGAAGACGTCCACAAAGTTGTGGCCGCATCATTCACCACCGCCACATTGGATATGGCTGATTTGCCAGTTACCCCCGCCGGCTCGGCGGGTGCCCAGCAGGTCATTCCACAAGAGATCCCGTTGGTGGTTGGCGAACTGCTGACCGACGAGGCCAACGACGGCTTGCTGGAGCGGGCGATACGACAGGCCCACAACGATGTCTTGGCCGTGGAGGGTGGCACATTGGTGGCCAACCCGCCGATGCGGAGCGTCGAAGTCGATCTGGGTCCGATCTTCAACCAGATGCTGGAGGAGATCGTCGCTAACGAGGACTTGGCCTTTCTGGATACCGTGACTCCGCCGTCCGACGCCGGAGTGGTAACTGTGCTCCAGCGCGCCGAACCGGGAGATCGGTTCTGGGAGTTCCTGGGCCAACTCCAAGACCGGCGGTCGTCCACCATCACGCTGATCTTGCTGTGCGGCATCGGATCCCTGTTGATTTCGCCGTCCCGCACTCGGGTGGTGTGGAGCATCGGCACCGGCATTGTGGCCATGGCCGGCATTTTGGGAGTGGGGATCTACGGCACCCGAGCGCTGTTGGCCGTGCTGATCGACAACACCGACACCGTCCGGGCCGCCCAGTCGATCCACGAGGCCCTTCTAGGAGATCTGAGCAGCCGTCTGATGGACATGGCCCTCATCGGAGTTCTGATGATCGTGATCGGCGCGGCCCTCGGCTGGATCTGGCGCCGCTTCGGCCCCACACCCCCCGAAGAGAAGGCTCTGGCCGTCCCCGACTCCAACCCGTATATCTGACAACAGCCGACTACGAACCGGTGAACTCCGCCTTGCCGGGGCCGCTCTCGTGGAAGCTGGCTACGCCGATGTGGGCGTCATGGCACACTCAGGAGATGTGGGCTGAAACCATCAGGGCGTCGGGCAAGCGGTTCTTTGACCGTCCGGCCCTGGTGGCAGAGGAGGGTTGGCAGGTGAGCTTCTCTGACTTCGACCGGCTGACCGACGAGGTTGCGGTGGGTCTGTCCCGCCGAGGCGTGAGCCCCGGCGAGGTGGTGGCCCTGCTGGTGCCGTCGTCGGTGGACTACATCGTGCTGTACGGGGCGCTGGCCAAGCTGGGGGCCATCACCGCGGGGGTGAGCAGTCGCCTGCCCGCACCGGAGCGCACCGTGTTGGTGAGCGAAGTGGCTGGGGCCGACCGGGCCATCGCCACTACTGCCATGGCCGATGGCATGGCCCTGGACGTGGACTTCATCGAGGTGGCTCTAGCCGACGGGCCGGGCTCGGTGTGCGCCAACCTCCGAGCCCGCGACGAAGCCCCGCCTCCACTGCCCCCTGACGGCGACCGCCCGGTGGCGGTGGTGTTCACTTCGGGAACCACCGGCGTGCCCAAGGGGGCGACGTTCACCGACCAGATCTTGGCCGACATCGCCGTCGTCGACACCGGCAACGGCTGGGGGGAGGGCGGCCCCATCACATCCAACACCCAGATGGCCCACATCGGGGTGATGGGCAAAGTGCCGGCGCAGTTCGCGGTGGGCACCACCCTGCATGTGATCGACAAGTGGAGCGCCACCGCGGTGCTCGACGCCGTATCCCGCTACCGGATGCCCGCGATGGGCGGCGTGGCCCCCCAGATAGCTCTTATGCTGCGCCACCCCGACTTCGATCAGTACGACTTCTCATCGGTGAAGCTCGTAGTCACTGGCGGGGCCCCTTCACCCCCCAATGTGATCGAGGAGGCCCGCCAGCGGTTCGGGGCCGACTGGACGCAGCGATACGCCTGCACCGAGGCCGGGGGAATAGGAACCTTCACCTGGATCGACGCCCCCATGGAAGAGATGCTCTACACCGTGGGGCGGCCTCGGCCTGGCATCAAAGTGGAGGTGCGCGACCCCGACAGCGATTTGGCCGTGCCCCCCGGAACAGTGGGAGAGGTGTGCTTTCGGTCCCCCACGGTGATGGCCGGGTACTGGCGCAATCCTGCCGCCACCGCCGAGGCGCTGCGAGGCGGCTGGCTCTACACCGGAGACCAGGGCTGGATCGACGACACCGGCTGCCTGCGTCTGGTGGGCCGCCGGGGCGAGGGCTATCACCGGGGCGGCTATGTGGTGTTCCCAGTTGAGTCCGAAAAAGTGCTGGCCTGGCACCCCAAGGTGGCCGGTGTTTGTATCGTGCCCCGGCCCGACGACGTGATGGGTTCCGTCGGGGTAGCCGTGGTGATCCCCGCCGACCCCGCCGACCCGCCCACCCTGGAAGAGCTACGCGCCTTCGGCCAGGAGCACATCGCCGTCTACAAGCTCCCCGAGCACCTCCGCCTCACCGAAGCCTTCCCCATGACCCCCATGTCCAAGATTGACAGAACTGCTTTGGAAGCGGCGGAAACCTAGCGCGGTTCCTTCGGCAGACCCAACACACCTTCTCCGACGGCGTTTTTCATTACCTCATCGGTGCCGCCGCCGATGCGGATGGCGCATGCTCCAAGCAGCAACTGCTTCCAGGCGTAGGTGCCCCATTCGCCGGTGTCGGCGCATATGCGGGGTCCGAGCAGGCGAGCGATTATCGACGCCGCCCAGTTCATGTGCCGGGCGGTGGCGTACTTGGCTGCCGCCGGGGCCAGCGGGGGCCGTCGGTTGGCGTTCCACTCCACCAGCCGGTAGCCGATGTACAGGCGAGCCAGGTCTTGGCGCACCACCGGGTCGTCGGCCAGGCCGAAGCGCTGAGCCAGCTGGACAACCTTCTCCGGGGCGGCCAGCCCCACCAGTCCGCTGCCTCCGTAGCCTGCCCCTCGCGAGCCGATCGAGGCCCGCTCCGATTGCAGCGATGTGCGAAACACCGGCCAGCCGGCGTTGACATCGCCCACACGATGGCGGTCGCTGATACGGGCGTCGTCAAAGAAGACCTCATTGAACTCCGATCCCCCTGTCATCTGCCGCAGGGGGCGCACATCGGTTCCCGGCGTGTCCATCGGGTAGATGAAGGCGGTAATCCCATTGTGCTTGGGTGCTTTCGGGTCGGTGCGGGCCAGCAGCAGGCCGATGTCGGAGAAGTGGGCCCGGGAGCTCCATACTTTCTGGCCGCTGATCACCCACTCTTCGCCGTCGGCGGTGGCCCGGGTGCTGAGGGAGGCCAAATCCGAACCGGCTTCCGGCTCGCTCAGCAACTGGCAAGCCAGGATCTCCCCCCGGTGCAACTGGGCCAGATACCGCTCCTTCAGCCATTCAGAGCCGTGGGCCAAGATGGTGGGGGACACCACTCCCAGCGAGCTGCCGAACATGGACTGCGACGGCACCTGGTAACCAGCCTCCAAGTCGAGGTAGACCCGCTCATACTCCGGACCCAGGCCCCGTCCGCCGTACTGCGGAGGCCCGGTGATCCACCCGAAACCCGCCTCCCACATCTTGGCCCGCCACTGTTGGGCGGCCCTGACCGCGGCCTCCTCTTCCGCCGGGCTCTTCTCGGCGTACACGGTGATCTCGTCGGAGCCGACTCCCCAGGTGAATTCATCGCGCACAGCCGGCTCGGCATTGGCGTTCAAGAACGCCCGAGCTTCAGCGGCGAACTCTGCCAGGGTCGGCGTCACACCATGAGTCTGGCCGTTGGCCGAGCCAGTTTGGAAGGCCAAGCCCCTGCGGAGTTTTCCACAACCAGCATCCTTGCCCCCTAAAGGAATCAGATGTAGTTTCAGACTAGGCAATATGAAGCGGAAACCGGCTCATCGAGCCGGATAGGAGAGACCGGGGGTATTACATGTTGTCATCATTGAATGCCATGCAACGCGGGGGCGTGTACATCTTTTCTGGAGGGGTGATATCCGCCGTCGGCAGGGGCATGAAGCCAGGAATTGTCGTAGACAGTGTTGACTGGAACGACATCGACGGACTGGTTGACGCGATGCGTGACAACGAGGTTCTCACCCACGTCTCCGCGGTCTTGTACGCCTTCGGTCTGATGTTCGTCATCACCGGCCTCAACAGCGTGAGGAGCTTTGTGACCGACAAAGGCCTGGTGGGAGACATGGTTCGCGGCGGGACGCTGCTGGGAATGCTCTCCCTCTTTGTCATGGCCATGATCGAGGGGTTTGACCACATGACGATCAGGGTGCTGAACGACGGCATCGGCAGCGACAGCATGGTGCTAGCGGAGGCTATGCAATCGGTCAAGCTCGGAGTCGTCTTGATCGCTTGGCCCGTGCTCTACGCATCAATCGGAGTTGCCGGCGTAGGCGGAACACGCCTGCTGCCTGGAGGGATTCATCGAGGCATACAGGCCGTCGCCTCACTCTTCATGTTGGTTACCGCAGTGCTCCTCCTCATGGCGGCGGCAGTGGAATCCAACGACTTCTGGAACGCGATCAGCCTCATCACCTCCATCACCTTGGCAATCTGGATCATCACTTTGAGCCATGCGTCTTACAAGGGCAAGGTGTCTGCTTCGACGTCCTAATTGAATAGCCACATAGGCCGTGTCCCGCCGGTGATGGTCGCTTCCGGGTTCTATTTCCCCGAGGCGCCCCGCTGGCGGGACGGCCAATTGTGGTTTTCCGATGTCTTCGGTGGCCTGGTCTATTCCTGGGATCCCGAAAACGGTGAAATAGCCGAACAGGCCCAGGTGCCACGGCGCCCGTCAGGGCTGGGCTGGACCCCCGATGGCCAACTGCTGGTGGTGTCCACTCTGGACCGCACGCTGCGGCGAGCCGACAGGACCGTCGTCGCTGATCTCAAACCGCTGTCGGACTCCAAGATCAACGACATGGTGGTAGACACCGACGGCACCGCCCCCAGCATCGACCCGGCCAAAGTCCAAGCCCGCGCTGGCGGCGAGATCGTGGCGATAGACCTTGGGTGACTGATGCAAACCACAACTAACTCTTCGGTCTCTGAGTCATCGGGGTGTCTGATCGGCTAAGCAAGGCGCCATGACAGCGCTGATCTCCATCAATCTCCGCACGTTCGCCGCCGCCGACCCGGGTCCGGGGGGCTGGCAGCCCGTGCTGGATCTGGCCAAAGCGGCCGATGCCGCAGGGGTAGACAAAGTGGTGGTCAGCGACCACGTGGTGTTCGGCGAGCGCCTCGATGCCTACGGACAGCCCGAGTTGGGGGGCATGGCAGGGGGCCGCCAGCCGACGGGACCCGACGGCCACTGGCTGGAGCCCACCACCGTGTTGACGGCGCTGGGTGCCATCACCAGCAACCTCCGGCTGGGCAACAACATCTTGTTGGCCGCGCTGCGCCGCCCGGTGATCCTAGCCAAGTCGCTGGCCACCCTCGACGTGCTCACCGGCGGCCGCGTTGACCTCGGCGTGGGCGTGGGATGGCAGGCCGAGGAATACGAGGCCGCCGGGCTGGACTTCGCCGAGCGGGGCGCCCAGCTCGACCACACCCTGGCGGTGTGCCAGGCCCTGTGGGGCTCCTGTCCAGCCGACTTCAGCGACGACCAACTCGAGTTCTCCCGCATCTACATGCAACCCCAGCCAGTGCAGCCCGGCGGGGTGCCCGTTTGGGTGAGCGGCACTGTCAACCCCCGGGCCATGCGCCGCCTGGCCCGCTTCGGCGCTGGCTGGATCCCCTGGGGCGACTACATGGGCGGCGACATGGCTTCCCACATCGACCAGATGCGAGAGGCAGTGGCCGGTTTCGACCGGGATCCGTCCGGCATCGGAGTGGTGGGCACGCTCCCCATCGTGCGCACCGACGACGGCGTAGACCTGGCCGCCACCATGGACAGCGTCCCCGCCCTGGTAGAAGCCGGCGTCACCGACTTCCGAGCCCACCTCCCCATCCCCTCCGACGCCGCCGAGGCCCACGACTACCTAGCCGAAGTAGTAGCCGCCTTCCGCCCCGCCGCCGGTCGGTAGGGGGGCCAAACCACCCCCGCCCCCGATAGCCTCCATTGGGCTGTCTGACGGCGCCAACAGCGCCCTCTCGGTCGCCTCACTTCCCCCCACCAAGACGTAACCCCGGCCGTTTGCCGAAGCAGGGACGGTTCCGGGGTTTTCAGAAGTGAGGCTACCGGCCGATGCCCAAATCGTCAACGTTCAATTCCGAAGTCATCGCGCATCGCCTGAGCATAGGACGCATGGCGTCCTATCTCGACGACTGCGACAACAATTTGGAACGGGCACTAGACCTCTACGCCTGGAATGCCCAGATCGCGGCGGCGTTCCTTGAAGATCTAGGCCGCCTCGAAGTCGTATTGCGTAATCGCTTTGACGAGGCTCTGACTGCGCTGGTCTCATCAGCGGTTCACGCGTCCCACTGGTTCGACCACAGAGAGTTATTTCTAGGTCGTGGGGGCAAGCACACTCTCAAAGCAATCGCCAAGGCGAAACGGAGAGCCGCCAAGGGCGGCAAGCGACCCATTTCACAGAGCAAAGTGATCGTAGAGCTGGGATTCGGCTTCTGGCGCTTTCTGTGCTCCAGCCACTACCACACTTCGATGTGGGTCCCCGCTCTTGCAGCACAGTTCCCGGACCACCCTGCACAAGGGAACGTGGTGCAGGTACGAGCCGATGTCGAATCAAGGATGGATCGGCTTCTCTTCCTCAGAAACCGAGTCGCTCATCACGAGCCCCTACATCGCCGACCGTTGGCAGACGACGCTGCCATGATCATGGAGCTAGCCCAATGGATGTGCTTCGACACCCATGCGTGGATGACTGGCCTTTCTCGCGTCCCTGCCGTATTGGCGTCCAGACCGGCCTGACAATCTGCCCAGCCTAAGAAAGTCGTTGCCCCAAACTTCAGCGCCCCGTATACTTGGCACCCTAAACCCCGGAACCGTCACTGCCTCGGCAAACGGCCGGGGTTACGCCTTCTCGACCAAGATTTATCGTTCGCTATCCCTAGAACTGGCGAGCTGTGCCGAGCCAGATGTTCTTGCCGAAGGTGGCGAGGACGGACTTGTGGGTCTCGTAGGCGGGCATGATGCGGGTGACGATGGCCCAGAATTCGGGGGTGTGGTTGGTTTCGTGGAGGTGGGCGAGTTCGTGGACGAGGATGTAGTCGATGAGGCTGGGCGGGAGCTGGAGGGCGGCCCAGTGGACGTTGATGCTCTGGGGGCCTTCGGTGGGGCGGGCTGAGCCCCAGCGGTAGCCCAGGTCCCTTACAGCGACCTCGATTGAGTCCTCTCCCATCCGGGCTTCCCAGGGACGAACTCTCTTTCGGAGCCATTGAGTGCCGGTGCTGGTGTACCAACGGCGCATAGCGGCAGCGCCCTGATCGACCTGGGACGGGTTCATGTGGAAGCGGCCTCGTTCAAGGCGAACGCCGGCAACCTGCTCGGTGAGGGTGAGCCGGTAGCTGCGGCCGAGATAGGCGAAGCCCTCCCCTTCGACGAATTGCTTCGTGATCGGCGGGCCGGTGAGAGCATCTTTCTCGGCCAACTTGCGATACACCCACTGGCGCTTGTCGATCACGAACTGGGTCGCCCGTTCGATGGTTGTGTCGAGGGGAGCTCTGAGAATCAACGAGGCGTCCCGCTCAACAGTGATTTCAATTGTGGTGCGGTCACTGGGGGGAGCGATCGCCAAAGCGAGGTCACCTACAACAAGCTCAGGAAGCTCGTGGAGAGGAACGACAGCAGCGGCTGTCATGCCAGCCGCTGCTGATTGGCCTTGGCCAGGTCGACGAGCTCAACAGCCAGCTCGTCGAGGGTCTTGAAATCAAACAGGTCGCTCTTGTCGAGCTTGCGCTTCACAGCCTTGCGGAGTTCGTCCTGTTTGGTGGGGTTGTCCCAGAATCCAACGGTCTTGATAGTGCGGCGTATATCGGAGACGATCTCCCGGGTCTCCGCGATGAGCTGTTCAGAAGCGTCGGGATCGGAGCTGGCCACCTTGTCGGCCATCTGCCCGTGGAAAGGCAGCTCAGTGGTCGGGTCGAGTCCCGTGTTGTCCTTATCAGTGCGTCCGGCGTTGATCTCGGCGATCAGCTCTTCGAATTCAAGGGCAATCTGATCCCACCGGTCTTCAAGCCGCTCAAGAATCTCGTCAATGCGCTTGGAGAGCTTGCCGTAGTAGGCGGGGTCTTCGTCGAGCCGCTCCCGGATGTGGTGGCGTGCCGCGTGCTCCATCTCAGAGGCCTTGGCCCTATCAGAGTTGAATTCCTTGATTCGGCTCCGAAAATCGGGGTCGGTGACCCTCAACGGGGCGATCTTCTGAGACAGGTCGAGCACCGTGATGTGCTCGTCGATCAACCGACGAACCTTCTCTTTGTACTTGAGGGGATCGAAGTCACCATCGGGCGTATCCCGGTAGCGGCGCCGGGTTGCAATCTGGATCTCGCCGAAGAGGTTGGCGTCATCCACAAACCGAAGGGCCTCGGGCCGGGGCAGCACGGTGTCGAAGGTGGTGAGGAACATTCGCAGCGCCACATCGAATTCGGCACGGAGCCGCTCATCGCCAAGAAGGTGGACGCAGTCTTCGATGGCATCGATGGTTGCAGCCGGCTCGATCCCTCGCTGAACGAAGATCTGGCGCACCCGTTGGCGCTGCGGCTCCAGCTTCTCGATTTCAGCCGTCAGCGGACGAAGCGCGCCTTCCACATCCGGATCGACCTCGCCATCGTCGCCGGCGTAAGCGGACAGTGCCTGGGTGAGCTGAGAAGACACCCCGTAGTAGTCCACCACCAGGCCGTAGGTCTTCTTCGGTGCCGTCCGATTGACCCGAGCGACTGCTTGGAGCAATTCGGCCTCTTGGATCATCCGGTCGAGATACAGAACTTGAGCCCAAGGTGCGTCGAATCCGGTGAGCAGCATCGACTTCACAATCAGCAGCGACAGTGGACTGCGGTTGTCGCCCTCGTCTCCAAACGGCAACTTGAAGCTGTTGATTCGGGCCTCTTGGCCCGCCTTATCAGTCCACTCGGCGTAATGCGGAGGATCATTGTGATCGCCCGAGATCACCGGCGCGAATTCCAGCGCACGGATCAAATCCACCTGACCTGCCGCTGCCCGCAGAAACGACTCCTCAGAATCGAGGTGGCGAGAGTCGCTTGAACGGTCCAGCAATTCGTTGCGGCGCTGATCGAGCTCGATTACCAACTCGTCTCGGGCTGTGTTCAATGCGCCGAAGTACCGCAGACACGCCTCCCGGCTGGTGGCCACGATCATGCCCTTGAACCCGTCGAACATCACCGTGGATATGTAATGGCGCAAGATGTCCTTCGCCTTGGCCGCGATCAGCTCAGGCGCCTCCAGAACCTGAGCAGTGGTGGCGTACTTCTTCTTAAGTACTTCGCGCTGATGCTCGGTGAGGTCGCGGAACCAGCGGAAGAAGACCTCGTCCATCTTCGACGCACCGCTGACCGCTGCATCGGTAGTGCGTCCTTCGTAGAAGATCGGCACCGTCGACTCATCAGCTTCCGACTGGACCAGCGTGTAGCGATCGATGTAGTCACCGAAGATCTCCAGCGTCTTCTTCCGCTTGCCCATGATGATCGGAGTGCCGGTAAATCCGATCCGGGCCGCGTTGGGCACAGCACTCATCAAGTTGGCGTGCAGGGTCGACGCCTGAGAGCGGTGAGCCTCATCCACCATCACCAGAATCGACTCCGAGTCGTTCAGCACCCCAAACGTCTCTTCGGCACCCAACCCATCAACGCTGCCGCCATTGGTATCGCGGTACTTCTGAATCATCGCCATCACCAGACCCGGACCCGGTTGGAACAGAAGCTCACGCACCTGAGCCGCGCTCTTGGCGACCTTAACGGATTCACCTGCAAGCGCCGCCGTGTCACGAAGCTGAATCTCCAAATCCGTACGGTCGGTTACCAAGACAATCTTGAACTTCCGGAGTTCAGGATGGCTCCGCATCGCCCGAATCAAGAACACCATTGTCAAGCTCTTGCCCGATCCCTGGGTATGCCAAATGATCCCACCCCGACGATCCACATGGCCGTCTTCTACCCGAGTAGCCCCAGTCAGTAGCTGTTGCAATGCCTTCTGCACACCCCGGTACTGCTGATACCGACCCACCAGCTTGATGGTGCGACCCGAGCCGGACTCCTTGAACAGCGTGAAGTGCCGAACGATGTCCAGCAACCGCTCGGGCGCCAACATCCCAGCCGTCAAGACCTCCTGCTGGGTAACCGCCTCAACCAGCATCCCCAATGACGCTGCAATCTCTTCCCTTGCCGTCGGGTAAGGGTCCTTCCAAGCCAGATAATGCTCGGGCAATGCCGAAAACGTGCCCGCCTCAGCCCGCTCCCCGGTCGTGGCCACCGTGAATTGATTGGTCCAGAACAGTTGCTCCGCACCTTCAGCCGCTTCACTGCCTCTTTGGCTGGCATAGCGACGCAACTGGTCTATGGCGTCGGTGATCCCACTTTCCGTGCCTGGCGGCTTGGCCTCAATCACCACCAAAGGAATGCCGTTCACAAACAGCGTCACATCCGGACGGATGTTTGGCCGGCTCCCCGGCGTGGCCACCGGAAACTGCGACACCGCGAGAAAGTCATTGGCTGACCAGTCGTCCCAGCAGATGTAGTCCACAATCTCCTCTCGACCTCCACCCAATCCCGGAACCGCAAACCCGCCCAGCATGAGTTCCGTTGACCGCCGGTTCGCTTCCAACAGCCCCGCCCCGCCAGACGCTGTCCGTAACTCCGCTATCGCCAACTTGACCCGATCCTCATCCAGCCAAGGCTCCCCATTTGGTCCAAGATTGATTCGTCGCAACGCCGATCTGAACCGCCGTTCCAGCAACACATCCCGCTCCGTGTCACGGCCAACGGCATCGGCCTCTTGCTGCTCCCTCCAAACCAACGTCTCCCAACCCAGTAGAGACAGATGCTCCAAAAGCGGTCTCTCTACCCGCTCCCACTCTGGACCTGAACTCACGCAGTCACCGTATGAGCCCGCCCCAACAGCAGATCATCAGCAAGAGCCAATTGTAGTTTCACATATTTCTTGAGACTAGATAGCTCATGTTCGATACGATCTCTTATCGGATTCATGCGATCAACAATTATCTTTTGTTGTTCAAGCGGAACTGTCCACACTTGCAACGAACTCAATAGTTTGGCATTCACAATTGGAATCGCCTGCCTACCTGCTTCAGCCTCTATTGAGGGACGAAGAAGATCTAAGATATGGTAGACAAACTCACTGTCATAATCGCTTGATGGCACAACACAATTGATCTGCTGATTAGTTACTGAGCACATAGAGATTCGACCGACCTTGCCTACAGTTGAGCCTATACACACTACGGCAACAGATCCAGACGGCACTATTCTACCAGAAGCTGCGCCCAAGTCGGTTACAGAACGCTCTGTTATCAGTGCGTTGCCACGAGAATCAATATCTCCTGGCGTCAAAAATGGAACAGTTCCATCCCAGTATTTTCTATCGGAAGTAGGAGGTGTGCTTCCTGTTATTACCCTCCCTAGATCCCCTACGCACATTTGTTTCCAACCAGTGTCAGTTTCATGATATCTGTCGAACAGATCTTTCTTCATTCCATATTCTTGCAGTTCCAGTTTTGAGATAATTTGTTTAGTATTTTCGAAGACTTCGTCGACTGTGTCGAGAATCTCTGCGATCCGCCGCTGCTCCTCAAGCGGTGGCAAAACAATTGGGATCTCAGCAAATGAGTTAAAGCGAATAGAGCCTCTGCGATCGACCGACGCTTGTTCACGTACTTGATACTGATTGATAAGTTCAGGTGACTTAAGTAGACGATATAAGAACTTCTGGTGAACGTGACTGCGCGCTGAGAATACTGTATACATAGGGCTAACGCAGCCAGTTTCGTGGAGTTCGTTTAGACCTATAGAGCCCTCTGCCAAATGGTTTGTTGCGTATGCGAACCATTGGGGCTTCACTATTCGATACGCAGACAGATCGTCGCCAAAAATCTGACGACCTCTAAAGTAACTTCGTGAAGGAACAAGGCCGAAGTGTTTAGTCGAGCTAAGTACTACGGGAGTTGGGGCATCTCCAACTCGGGCGACCTCCTGCTGCACTGCATCTCCAAGTTGACAATCTTCCCAGAGTTCAATCATACCCCAACTCCTTGAGGTGTCTCTCCAAATGGTTAGCGGCAATTTCTCGCTGGATTTCGAGTTGGCTGAGGGTTGTGCCGTACTTGTTGACGAGATTGTCATACCAGTCGAGGACGTTGTGTTCGATGGCAGCAAAGTAGTCAGTTACGAGCTTCGCTATTCGTCTGCGAAGCACTGCGACGGCTTCGACCGGAGCATCTTCTATCCGCATAGCAAAGAGCGCTAAATGAGCTTGAGATAGCAGCGCGTCATCAACAGATTTGAGCGCCTTCTTGACTTTGTTGTGTTCAGCCTTCAGTTTCTTGACCTCCGACAAGCTAACGACGTCGTCGTCTGACTCCTCGTCGTCTTCTGAAGCTGCGGCAGCATTTATCTCTACGACTAGGCGGATGTGTTCGATCACAAGGTCGGCCCTCTCAGCGAGTTGAGCTCCAGCAAGAAGCTTGATGGCTGTCTGATCAGCAAGATCGGGGGCGTTCTTCTCCTCCTGGCTGGCTTCAGCGGTTGTGAGCCAAGCTTCGATCGCTGCCTTCCAGCCCCGACTTGCAGCAGTCTGAAGCTCGTTGATGCTCTGTTGCCACCACTCTGCGACCATCCCCGCAGCCTCAAAACGGTCCAATCCAGCAGGCATCATGCAGACGGTGAAACTGTCCACAAATTGGCGGCGCAGATCAGCAAGGTCGTCGGCGACATGTAGGGCCAGAAGTCTTGGCTCAACGTTCTCAGACCACCACAAAGGCCAAGGACTTGCGGCAGCCTGTTGCGAGACGGCATACCTGATTGCGCTGTGGGCAGCACCTCGCCCCTCGTCGGAAGCGATGTCGTGGCACCACTCCGCATAGCCGTCGCCCCGATCAGCGAAGAGGACATCAGCATCCAAACCAGCTTTTTGCAGCAGATCCTTCGCGGCGTCAATCTCGGCCATGGGCACGCCACCGTGAAGATGAGCTCGTACGTCTTGCGGCTCCTGCGGCGGTGCGTTGTCGGCGTAGCGGCGGATGTTGCAGTTAAAGTCGTTGTCGGCCAGTTCGTCTATGGTGACAACCTTGGCAAACCCCTCTACATCGACGAAGTCCTGATAGGTGACGGCGATCTTCTCTTCATCTTGAGGTCGCAAGTAGTTCTGGGCCCGACCCTCGCCAAATTCGCGATCGGCATTGACAAATAGCACCTTGCCCAATCGCTCTCGTGGCTTCGAACCTTTCGCCCGCAAGATCAAGATGGCAGCAGGTATGCCTGTGCCATAGAACAGATTCGGACCCAGCCCGATGACTGTGTCGAGCAAGTCGTCCTCGATGATCTTCCTGCGGATTTCACCCTCTGCCCCGCCCCGGAACAACACGCCGTGGGGCATGACGGTGGCGACTACGCCATCCACCTTGAGTACCGCCAGCATGTGCTGCAAGAACATGAGGTCGGCCTTCTTGCCCCCCTCGGGCGTGTATCCATAGCGGAACCGCTCGGTGTGCGTCAGGGAGTCCTTGTCATAGTTCTGGCTGAACGGCGGATTGGTGATCACGCAGTCAAACCGCTTCAGCTCCCCACCCCTGGTGTGCTCGGGTGTAGTCAAGGTGTCGTTGTTGCGCAGATCAGCATGCTGGATGTCGTGCAGAAGCATGTTCATCTTCGAGATCGACCAGGTGGTGCCGTTGTTCTCCTGGCCGGCGAGTTCGAGATCGTCAGGGTTGCCGCCGTTGTCAGCCACGTGGTTGCGGGCATATATCAACATGCCGCCCGATCCCGAGCACGGGTCGTATACGGACATCCCCTCCTGGGGGTCGACCAGCCGCACCATCAGCTGCACAACCGGTCGAGGCGTGTAGAACTCGCCCCCCTTCTTACCGGCCGAGTCAGCAAAGTCCCGGATCAGGTACTCGTAGGCCGCACCCAGCAGATCGGGAAACTCGAAGTCCTCGTTGCGAAGCCGGAACTTTGAGAAGTGGTCGATCAGGTCACGCCATTTCTTGTCCGTCACCTTCGTGGTGCCCACCTGCTTGTTGAAGTCGATGTGCTGCAACACCCCCTCCAGTACTGGATTGCTCTCCTCCAGCGCGGCCAGGGCCTTGTTCAACCCATCACCCACCTGATGATGCAGCTCGTCCCGCAGGTACTCCCACCGAGCCACCTCAGGCACAAAGAAGTCTTCGTAGAAGTCAGGATCGTCAGCCCGCCTCTCCACCTCCTCCTGCGAACGCCCCCGATCGAGCTCCCTCTCCACAACGCGCCGCCGCTCCTGTTCGAACACATCACTGGCCCGCTTCAAGAACAGAGCCCCGAAGATGTACTCCTTGAACTCCGACGCATCCATCTTCCCCCGCAAGATGTCCGCCGCCGCAAACAAATGCCTCTCAAGCTGGGGCAACGTAAGCATGCGGAGACAATAGAGCAGCCCCGCCCGCCGTGCTGACTCACGCGACGAGACCGACTCACTTCCATCCTCCCGTACCTAACACGGGCAGCTCAGCAAGACTCAAACAACAGCATTGAGGGGGTGCCGATGACTGAACGTGCTGGGGTCAGGAATCAGACACCGACTGAGGGGCTGGGTAAATGTCCTTGGTTGTGCGTACGATTGGCAGGTCATGGCCACTGACCTGGGGTACCTGCCTCGGCTCCAATCCCGAGAGGAGTACGTCGATCACCTAGAGGGCTTCACCCTGCCTACGGTGGACGAGCTTAAAGAAGGCAAACTCTCGCGGAAGCTCATCAAGTCCTACATGCTCGAGACAGCTCGGCACGACCATGATGTCCCAGAACTGGCCTCCGTCTTCCCAGACCGTGTCCGTCTGCACCGCCTCGACGACACTCTCTACCGAGTTGAAGACGCCAACCACTCTGGGAAGGTTGTTGGCCTGCTCGAATCGCTCCAAGATCGGCACCCGGTGTTCTACACGACCATGGTGGCGGACGAAAGCAACAAATGGGTTCGACAAGTCGTTGACCAGAATCCGTGGTTGGACCGCCTTTGGCTTTCGTCACCAATCTTGTTCGAGTTATGGCAATACGTAAAGCGCAACACACCAGACCACCGCTACGTGAGGCTCGGCTTCGAGCACGAAGCCTGGTATGAGACTTCCACTGACTACCACGATTCCGACAGCAATAATGATCACGAGGACAATGACTCCAGCGATGATGAGGACACTGCACTCGGGCTTATAGAACGTCGCCGATCAAAGGTAGCCCTTACTGAGCGACTGGGGATTCTTCAGGAGAAGCTTCAGCAACTCATTGACTTATACGACCCCCTTCACTCACTCGTTCAACTTCAAATACCCAGCGGTGGTCACGGCGGACATGTCTTTTATCACGACGGCCGCTCTACAAATCGAAGTGATTCCTTTGTTGAACACCGTGCAACTATCGAACTTGTCCTCAAGCTATACCGAACCGTTACGGAAAGCGCCGAAAATTACCTCTGGGTAGATACCACAGAAGTAGGTGAAAACGGATTCATCATTAACGGAGCACCTGTGACGATCCGCTTTCATGAACCGCTGAGCGAAGCGACATTCAATCGGTTCGTCGACCTGGGACTTCAACGACGTACTAGCCGATTCCGTATCGGCGGCTATGCGACACGCAGAGGCCCAACAAAGGTTCATCTCGCTGCCATTGACCGACATCTGTGGCAGCCCTTCCTCATGGAAGCAACAAGCAACCAACTGCTTGGAGTTTTGCCCAGCGGCACTTGCGGCAACACAATTCACCGTCTAGTGACCAATGTCCAGCGCTACCTCAGTCCAAACATAGATGTCTGGCTGGGAAGCCGACTGTATACAGAAACCGTGGCTGATTCCATGGCGGCGGCTGCATGACGGCAGAGGATACCCTTCTTTCGGACCAAGTCTTTCAGCTCAATACGTTCCTCTGGGCACTCGAAGACCTCCCGGAGAACGGCCAGACCCGGCCAGTCCTTCGACAGGCTGGCTACTATCTAAGCTCCATCGGCCGACGCGTCATCATGCCAGTCGATGAACAAGTTGCCACTGCTCTCACAAAGCTCACCGGAACAGCTGACCGCTCACCATGTCGCCCAGACCTTTGGCTGAAGCACATTAGCGACCGAGTGGAGCCCCTCATTGAGTTGAAGGCACGAGGATTCTCACCCGACTCGTCCAACCGCAGACAGGCCCTAAAACTCATCGCCGCAGGTTCAAACTTGGGTCCTTCTCTGGGAGAGCCCGACGAAACGCCGGGCCACGTTCTCTATGCGACAACCTCTGCCGATGCCAACGACCTCGCGTCGACGCTCAAGAACTTGGCTATTGAGCTTGAAACCCAAAACGCTCCTACTGCGTTGACGGGCGTCATCGGTCTTTCGATCGAAGCTCAAGGTGTAGCATTTTCCAGTCCAACTCCGTCAGATCTGCCCGACCCAGCAGCCTCTGCTCTTGCTGCACCTGCAATCGTTCTTCTTCATGATGAAGAAAATGACATGCAACCGCTGTACTTCATACCGTGGATCCCTGGGATCGACGACAGCCAGGACGCTGAACTGCACTCGGCAGGGCTGCGTGAATTGACAGCTCGCGTGCTCACGCATGCCCTCGCTGACGTTGGGCAGGCTCAGACACCCACCACGCTTTCTATGGACGCATCCGTATTGCTCAATCGTGCGACTTTCGGCGTTTTCGCCCACTGGCGGGATGCCGAGAGAAAGCAGTTCCGTGAAGCTGCTGCAAAAATCATGGAAAGAGCGCTGAAGCCGGTAGTCACTGTGCGTCGAGATGCAGGAAGCCACCTCGAGATCGACTTGCCCACCAGAGAGACGCAAGAGATTGCAATCGACCGCCTCGAACGAGCCGATCCTGCCGACCCAAAGGCAAACTTGGAAGCTGTTTCCGCAGAGCCGCCTACGCTCTTCGATTAGGTGATAATTAGAATCATTATCTGGCACATAATAAGTCTTACGGCATCCACTTAGTACCATTTGTGAAACGAACCTCACATCGTCCATAATTCTAACTTATATGTTATAGAGACCGCATAGATAAGGCAATTCACTATTGCGACATGTCGTCATTTTCGTCAAGATGATTTGAACGTAGACGTGATATATACTCCTCTTCATCTTCCTCTGAAACGTAAGCAATGGGAATAGACTCCCCCAGCAGGCAAGCCTCTATAAGCCAATTCTGATCAAGTGGCGAAAACGCTCCCACATCATCCTCAAGTCTAAAGTCAAAAAATCGCCACATGCCTTGAAACCCGAAATCGATGTAGACAGGAGTTGTTGCTGCACTCCATTTGTGCAGCAGACGGCTTCTGCTCATCCACTTCACATAGCGCACTAGTGGACGGAATGAAATCGCGCCCTCCCACATGAGTCCTAGGTTGAAATAGTTCGGATTCAAACTTCCTCCATCGCCATTTACAATCCATATCATTTCTTGGTAAAATGCTTCACGGCTAGCCAGTTCTTCAAACGACATTGGAGAGTTCTGAAATTCGATTACAAGACCGTGTGGTGTCTTGACATCAGCAATATGCTTTTCGCCAGTTCGCTCATCAAAATGTACAATTTCTTGCCAATCTTCCGGAAACAGATTCTTCCAGCCACGATGCCATTCGGATTCTGGCCCCCACCATGGATCGCAGTTGCTCCCTGGCATGTGCGCCCAATGCCACACGATGTATGGACCACACTTAGCCACCATTTCTCCATCACAGTATTGGCAGTGACCACGAAGCCCCTTCTTCGGTCTACTTCGTTCGCCATTTACAAGTGCAAATTGCATAGAGGGAACCGTGCCATTCATTTAATAAGGCACCTAGTCTATGCCAAGAACGCGACTAACACACTATCTGTGTTGACTTCTGCTTATACCGAGAGTATATCTCCAATCCCAGGGAGGTCTTCCTCTATACTATAAGTACATCACCCCATATCAGCCACAGGTCACGAAGCAAGGGATTGTCGAGGCGATCTTCCTTGCCAAGCTCGTAGAACCTGCGCAAGCCCAGCCCAGTCGCTTCCGCGTTCCTCTTCAACATCTCAACGATGTCTTCTCGTGGAACAGTCAAACTGGCCATGGGATCTCCTTAGCGCCTGCACAGAGTGTGGCACTTGGGGAGCATCTGCTTAGTGCTTGTTAACGGCAGTCACAGCCAGTGCCACTGCATGTAGAACAAGGACCTGTCCGAAACTGAGGCTCGCGGCCGATGGGTTTGCCGATGACGGTGGTCAGGATGGCTAGCCGCCTCAATTGCGGTAGGGCATTTGCTGTTTCATATTTATATTTGTTTCACCACTAACGAAACAGTATGCTTTCTGAAACATGCAGGCCGTATGAAAGGAAGGGCCACTTGTGCCGACCCAAGAGCTGCCCCGCGAAATAGACATCATCCGAGATGTTGAGCGGGCTCTAGTCTCAACTCTGCCAGCGGGTTGGGCCTTGGAGGCAGAACGCCAAGTCCGAGCAGGGCATGGCCAACTTGATCTGCTCATAGAAATACTCGCACCCAATGGGGAGCGCGCTGAACTGGCAATCGAGGCCAAGAGGACGATTGAGCCACGTCTTGTGCCTCAGGTGATTGAAAGGCTTGCGACGCACTGCTCCGGTGACCTGTCTGATGCAGTTCCGTTGGTGGCGGCAGCGTATCTCTCTCCGCGCTCACGAGAGATCCTCGACGGCGCTGGCGTTGGATACATCGACATGACTGGCAACATGCGGATCGAGGTTTCTCAGCCAGGGCTGTTCATCTCATCCTCGGGAGTTGATCGAGACCCTTGGCCTCAAGACAGCGAACTCCAATCGCTCCGAGGCCGGGGAGCGGCACGCGCCGCTCGCGCCGTCATTGACCACAATCCTCCATTTGGTGTCCGAGAGCTCGCTGCGGCCAGCGGGGCTTCTGCGCCCACGCTCTCGCGGGTCATTGAGTTCTTGGATCGGGAGGGGATTATCACCCGTGAACCTCGGGGGCCAGTTCTCACTGTTGACTGGGAGGCAGCAATTCGCAGATGGGCGGCGGACTACGCCCAAACGAGTTCTAACACTCCAACGGCATTTCTTGAACCCCGGGGCCTTCCTTCGGTCTTGGAGAAGCTTGACGAGGCAGATCCCATGTATGCCGCGACCGGTGCCTTCGCAGCCCAATTCTTTGATCCAGTCGCACCCGCCAAAACCGCCACGCTCTATGTCGAAGATGCCGCGAGATTCGCTGATCAACTCAAACTTCGTCGGATCGAGACAGGTGCAAACGTCATCCTGCTCGAACCATTTGATCCCGTAGTCTTTGACCGAACCATTTGGCGAGAGGGGCTGAGATGCGTGGCACCTAGCCAACTCTGTGTCGACCTGCTGACTGGTCCTGGACGGGAGCCCTCACAAGGCGAAGAGATGCTGCGGTGGATGAAGGAGAATGAAGATGCCTGGAGATCCTGATCCACTCTACGTCGACGCCCGTTCTGCACTCCTTGATGCTGCCGACGCACTAGTTGACCATCTCAACGCAATTGTCCTCGTTGGGGCGCAGGCCATCTATCTCCACACTGGAGAAGCCGACCTTTTCGATGCCGTCGCTCAATACACCACCGACGCCGATTTCAGCATCAATCCAAATTCTCTGAGCGAATCGCCACTGTTGGCCGACTCATTGAGTAGAGGAGGTTTCAGGTCTGGGGACAACCCTGGCAGTTGGATCAGTTCCAATGGTGTCTCGGTGGACTTGATGGTTCCCGAAGCTCTGGCTGGCTCCAAAAGACACAGACGCAGTGCTGACCTCTTGGCCCATGGCAAAAGAGTGGCAAGGCGCGCTAAGGGGCTGGAAGCGGCGCTCCTGGATCATCAACCGATGTTCATCTCCGCATTTGACCCCACTGACAATCGCTCCGTCACCATGAACGTGGCTGGACCCGGTGCGCTGCTAGTGGCCAAGATTCACAAGATCGCCGAGCGGGCTGACGAGACCCATCGCCTGAGCAACAAAGACTCTCTCGATGTGCTGCGGTTGCTTCAAGCCACTGAAACCGCTGACCTTGCTAGTCGATTGAAGCTACTCAGAGGAGATGAACTAAGCGCTTCGGTCACATCTGAAGCGATTGAGAACCTATCCCCACTCTTCGGTAGTGCCGATGCTCTTGGCGTTTTGATGGCAGTCCGAGCCGCAGTACCTGGTGCCGACCCCGACTTTGTCTCAGCGGCAATGACGGCTCTGGTATCTGATCTTCTTATGGCGCTGTCCTGAACCCAGGTTCGCGGTCTATGTAGGGGCGGACGAGGGTGATGAAGATGAGCATGGCGGCGGAGAGGGCGGCGCCGGACCAGAGGACTAGGCGGGTGTCGCCGACGGCTAGCAGGCCGGCCACGACGGCGGGGCCGCTGACCTGCCCGATGCGGATGGCGGTGCCCCAGGCGGCCACCATTACGGCTCGGTGTTCTTCGGGGGCCAGCGAGGCGGCTCGGCTTTGCAGGGGCACCACTACCAGCTGGTCGGCGGCTCCTAGCACCAGCACGGGGGCGATGATCACCGCCAGCGAGGGTGAGAGCGCCATTCCGGTGAGGCAGATCACGAACCCGATGTAGCCGGCCCGCACCATCGTCGAAATGGAATGGCGACCGGCGATTCGTCCCATGCTCAACGCGATCAATCCCGCTGTCACCGCAGGCAGCGATTGGATCACGCCGCGGATCCCGGCTGAGGCTCCGAACTCGTTCTCCAGATGGATGGGCATGGTGGTGATTCCCACGGCGAAGAAGATCAGGAACGTGAACGGAGCCACCATGAGCAGCACACCTACCTCACGCTGCATCAGGTGGGGGCGGGCCTGGCGGAGTTGATGGCGCAGAGGCTGGGGTGTCCGGCGTTCGTCGGGGGGCAACAGGGTGGCTGCGAACAGGGCCAGCACGATGGTGGCGGCATGCATGGCGAAAGGGCCCCGCCAGCCGAACAGCTCGGTGAGCAGGCCGCCGGCGGCGGGCAACAGCGCCACGCTGAGATTCATGGCCAGGGCGTTCTGGCCGATGATCCGGGTGCGCTCTACCCCTTCGTAGTTGTCGCCGATGATCACCAGCGCCAGGCTCAGAAAGCCTGAGGAGCCCAGGCCCTGGATGAACCGGAAGGTCAACAGCATGGCCAGGTTGGTTGACGCCATGATGACCAGTCCGGCCAGCCCGAACAGCATCAAACAAGGCACGATGATCCGACGACGGCCGTAGCGGTCGGCGGCCACCCCGATCACCGACGCCATGAACAGGCCGGGGGCGTGGGCGGTCATCAATATGAACACCGAGGTCTGGTCGGAGATGCCGAAGGCGTCGGCTATGTCGGGTATGGCCGGTGCGATCGAGGCGTTGGGCAGGATCACCGCGGCGCCGATCAGCCACACCACCACGAGCTGTGACCGCCGGAGTCCCACAACTCGACGGTATTGCCCCGCTCCGTCGAGTGGCATGATCTGAGCGTGGAGCGCCATCGGGAGCATTACAGGATCGACCGGGAAGTCCAGGCCTCCCCCGAGTCAGTATTCGCCGCCATGTTGGGATTGGTGGGCGGACCTGAAGACGCGCCCACCTACGCCCGGCTGGGCGATCCGCCCCCGCACGGGCCGGGCGCGCTGTTGGTGTTCCAGCTCCAAGATCACGAGTTGCACGAGGTGTGCATGGAACTGGATATTCCCCACAAGCGGCGCTACCGCATTGTTTCGGGCGCCCCAGTGGACCACTACGAGGCACTCACCGAGGTATCCCCCAGCGAGAATGGCGATGGTTCACTGCTCACTTGGCAGGGGTGGACTGAAGACCCTGATCCTGCGGTAGCCGCGGCCTGGAATCAGCTCGCCCACGAGTCCATCGGCCGCGCGGTGGAGATAGTGGCTAGCCGGGCCGAGCAACCGTGAGCTTCCGCCGAATCGCCCTGTTCTTGGTCTTGGTGCTGCTGGCCGCCGGCTGCACCACCAAGACCAAAGAGCTCCCCCAGGGGCCGCCGCGGGAGATTCGCATCATCAACAACGTGGAGGTGGCCGACGACGATCGCTCCCTCACCGTCCGCTACTGGGGCACCGAGTGCGAGGAGTTCAACGACGCCGAGATCGACTACGGCATCACCCAGATAAAAGTAGCCGTCTACGCCCTGGTCATAACCGAGGAATGCCAGCGCTCTGGCGAGCAGCAAACCGCCGATATCACCCTCGACCAACCCCTAGACAACCGCATCATCATCGACACCAACACCGACACCGTGGTCTGGGAGCCCTAGTCGGCTCAGAGCAGTGGGGTTGGACTGTGATGTGGGAGACGACATTGGCCGTCGGTGACGGGTGGCAAGTGGGCGAGATCGCGGGCGAACAGGGCGGGGGTAATGGCGCCGTGGACTTGTGTGGTTCCGGGGAGGGCGGCGGCGACGCTTAGGGCGGCGTGTTGGCCTATGGCGGAGTCGAGGTAGTTTGTGACGACGACCTTGCGGCCTTGGTCGATCCATCGGCAGGCTGCGGCATAGGCGGTAAGGGGGCCGCCCAATGCCATGGGCTTGACCACCACCACCGGGATTGACTCGGGGACTGGAGCGTCGGCGGTGCCCAAGCTGTCGTCCACCGCCACCGGGATGGGAGATTGCTCCGCTAGTTGGGCCAGGGATTTCAGCCCGGACACCGGCTCTTCGACGTACTCGATGTCGAACTGCTCCAGCCGGGTCAACGCCTCTACCGCTTCCTCTTCGGTCCAGGCCCCGTTAGCGTCCAGCCGCAGTCGGGCACCCTCTCCAATGGCATTCCGCACCACAGCCACCGCGGCCAGATCTACCTTCAAATCGGATGCGCCCACCTTCAGCTTCACCGTGCGGTAGCCCTCAGCCAACGCGGCCTCGGCCTCATCGGCATCACTTACCAGGGCATTGACCTCTACCGACTGTGCTTCGAGTCCGCCGTTGGTCAAGACCCCAGCCTGGGTATCTCCAGTGCGGCCGGACTCCAAATCGAGCAGGGCCAGTTCGACAGCACCATGGGCAAACCGCTCGGAGGGGAGACTCTCGGGTTCGGGACCGGCTGCCCACACTTCCAATGCCCTCCGGGTGGCTGATAGTTCGGCCCCAGGCCAACCGGGCAGGGGCATGGCCTCTCCCCAGCCAGCAAAGGCCCCGTCGGAGATCTGTACCAAAAAGCCATCTCTTCGAGTGATCGGCCCACGGCTTGTTATCACCGGATGGCGCAACTCCAGGGAAATCTCTCTCAGTTCGACATGCATTGGATCACCGCGGCTGCGGTTGCGTCGGGGGCTTCCAGGTGAGTGGCATGGCCGGCGTTGGGGATCAAGCAGACATCAGCCTGGGGGATGGCCAAGGCCATGTGTTGGGCGATGGCTGCGAACTTGGCGTCGTCGGCGCCCGCGATGAGAGCGCTGGGCATGGACAGCTTCCCCAGCCGGCAGCCGATGGGGTCGGAGGCTCCGGCCCCCATGCCCCGCAGGCTGTGGGCCAGGCCTCGGGGATCGCACGCCAGCCGCTGGGCCCGAAGCTCGGCTCGCTGCTCGACCGAGAGTCGTCGCCGCTGGGTGGCGAATAGGGGGAGGTCGGCCCAAAAGTCAGCGAACCACTCGATGCCCTCTGATTCGATCCGGTCGGCCAGGGCCTCGTCGGCGGCAATGCGCTCAGCCCGCTCAGCGGGGTCGTCGATCCCGGCGCGGGCCCCGATGAGGGCTAGGGATGCGACCCGGTCGGGACGGGCCAACGCCACGTGAAGGGCGGCCCGACCGCCCATCGAATAGCCCACCAGGGCGAAGCGCTCCAAGTGAGCGGTGGCAGAGATCACTCCGGCCACCGCGGCGGCCATAGTGAAGTCGGCCGGGTCGTCGGAAAACGACCCTGGCCCGTGGCCGGGCAGGTCGAGCGCCAAAATCGGGCCGGGAAGGCGGGCGGTGAGCGGATCCATGGCCGCGGCCGATCCGGTGAACCCGTGGAGGACCACGGTTGCTGTCGAGCTCATGCCGACAAATCGGCAAGCAGGCGGCGCTGGCTCATGGCCGCCTGGTGGTTGATGGGCACCTCGACCACAGTCACCCCGGTTGACTTGGCCACGGCGGCGGCCAACTCATCAGCGTTCTCGGCCCGGCAATAGTTGACGCCCAACCCCTTGGCTAGTTCCCCCAAGTCGACTCCGTGGGGTGTGTGGAACAGCTCTTCGAAGTGAACGTCGGGCCCGCCGTCGGCCACCGGCAACAGCGAGAAGATGCCACCGCCGTCGTTGTTGGGCACCACCACGGTGAGATTGGCGTCAGATTGGGATGCGGCCAAGAGCCCGCCGATGTCGTGAAGCAGGGCCACATCGCCGATCAAGGCAACCACCGGCTGGCCGAGGGCCAGGGCTGCTCCCAAAGCCGAGGACACCACTCCGTCGATGCCGTTGGCCCCCCGGTTGACCAGCACTCGACGGGGCAGGGCGTTGGGAGGCCAGAATGTGGTCGCGTCCCGCACCGGCATGCTGCTCGACGCATACAGCGATACCTCCGGGGGCAACGACCGTAGAAGAGTGGCCACCAGCAGCGGCTCGAGCAGATCGTCGCAGTCCAGGACAGCCTCAACCCGGTCCCACGCATCGGCGGCCGCCTCGGTCCAGCCCACAGCCCAGGCATCTTCAGCCGAAGTCATCCAATTGGCAGCCGCTCCCAGCAAGGCCGCCGGATCGGAGGCCAGCGCGGCCGTCCACCGGAACGAAGGATCCTCCCATCGGCGGCGGGGATCCACCAGCAGCCGATCGGACGCGTCGCACGCGGCCACGAAGTCGATGACCGCTCGGTTGCTGGGCGGCCCGCCGATGCGCACCAGTACGTCGGGCAACAGACCAGGATCGCCCAGCACCCATTCCCCACCGTCCAACACCAGTGGCCCCCGGCCCCGGAGCTGCGACCCGGCGTCGGCCACCACCGGCCAGCCAGCCGCCTCGGCAAAGCCGACAATGGCCCCGGCCTCGGCATCGTCAATATCTAGCGCGCCCGCCACGATGAGCCCCCGACGGCCGGACAGTCGGCCCACCGCATCCACATCAGCCTCCACCAGAGGTTTGACCGGCTCAATGGGCTGGCCCACGGTCGGCTCGAACCTGGGAATCGGGTCCTGGGGCTCCAGCGGCTTGCGGAAAGGCCAGTTGAGGTGCACCGGACCAGGGTTGGGCCCCGCGCCGGCCACGGTGGCCGCCCGCACGGCCAAGCGGGCAAAGTAGTCGGGCTCGTCGACATCGCAGGGCATCTCGGCGAACCATCGGACGTGGTCGCCGTACAGCTTTAGCTGGTCGATGGTCTGACCCGCCCCCGCGGCCCGCAGTTCAGGCGGCCGGTCGGCGGTGCACACCACCAGCGGCACGCCGCTGTGATGGGCCTCCACCACCGCCGGGAAGTAGTTGGCCGCCGCAGTGCCCGATGTGCACACCAGCGCCGCCGGCCGACTCGTCGCCTTGGCCATTCCCAGGGTACAAAATCCGGCCACCCGCTCGTCGATCTGCACGGTGACTCGCAGCCCCTCCTGGTTGCGGGCGGCAACCGCCAGCGGTGTGGACCGGGATCCGGGCGACACCACCACGTCGGTCACCCCGCAGGCCGCCAGCTCAGCCCAAAACCGCCCGGTGGCCTGGTATGCGAGGTCGGTCACGTGACCACATCCAATACCGCAGACAGCTTGATGTCGGTCTCCATCAGCTCCTGCTCGGGATCGGACCCGGCCACGATCCCCGCCCCGGCAATTAGCCGCAGCCCTTTGGGACCAATCAGCGCCGACCGCAGGGCCACGTAGAACGAGCCGCAGCCCTGATGGTCAATCCACCCCACAGGGCCGGCATACCAACCCCGGTCGAGACCCTCATGCTGGGCGATCCACTGCTGGGCGAATGTGCTCGGCGTGCCCCCCACCGCGGGGGAGGGGTGCAGGGCGCCCACCAACCGCAGGGCCAAGCCGGGCTCAGGGACGATCCGCCCGGTGACCATAGTGCTCAGGTGGTGAATGCCGGGCAGGGTGCGGACCTCAGTTTCGCCGGTGGGATCCAGATCCACCCCGGCCAAGGCCAACCGCGTCCGCAGATACTCCACCACATAGCGGTGCTCGGCCTGCTCTTTGAGATCAGACGCCAATCGCTCGGCGTTGGCCGCGTCGTCCGACGGCGTCGCGCCCCGAGAGGCGGTGCCGGCCACGGCATAGGTCGTGACCACATCACCATCCAGCTCCACCAGCACCTCGGGGCTAGCCCCCACAAAGCACGACGGCCCCCGGCCAAAGCCGAACACCGCACACGTCTCAAAGCGGCTCGACAGTCGGGCCAACAACACGGCGGGATCGATACTGCCAACCACCTCCACCTCCCGGGCCACCACCACCTTGGCCAACACCCCGGCGTCGATGGCGTCGGCGGCCTGCTTCACCGCGTCCCGATACGAGGCCCGGGTTCCGTCCTCCACCCGCAGCACCCCTCCTTCGCCCGATCCTCCAGCACCACTCGCTGAACCCCGGACAACTCTCCCCGGCACCACCAGCCGCCCACTGGGAAACCCGTCCCACGCCCCCGATCCCGGCCGGTCGGCGAATCCAAACCCGGCGAATGCCACATCCCCCTCATCCAAGAGATCAGCGGCCGCAGCCGCAGCCGCTTCAAACCGCCAAGGACCATCCACTTCGACAGCCCGCGCCTCACCCAAACCAGCAACTGCGTCGATGCCTGGGGCTCGCCAGTACACGCGATCGCCGCCCGCCCAGTTGCCGAACTCATCCAGAGGCGTCATTGCACCCGCTCCGCCAACCGGGCCGCGGCCCTGCTCAGCAGGGTCCGGCGAAAGTGCTCACCCACCAATGCCACCACCTGGGGCACGAGGGCTTCCACCAACGGGGTCAGGTTCTCCAAGTCGTCGCTTTCCAAGCTTTCGGTACCCATCGCGGCCAAGAACAAGTCAACCGCCTCGTCCACCACCGCCTCCACATTGCGGGCGTGGCGCACCGCCAGCCGGGCCAAGTCCGGCACGCTCACCCCAACGGCGACAAGAGCGGCGCCGGCTTGCAGCATGGTGACCGCGTCCTCCTTGAACCGCCCAAAACCGTCGGGAGTCAGCAGACCCGCATCGATGGCCAAATCGACCTGCTCGGAAGCCAACCCCGACGCTTCGATCAACTCAGCCCGGTTGAGCCCCTCCTGTTCCACCCCCAAAGCGTAAACGCGTCTCGCCTTCGGCCCCCATTAGGGCCGCCGCTCGAGCCCGCAACTCTTGGCGATCAGGCCTCCCTGAGTCCAGCAGCGGCCAATCCTCTTCGCCCACCACAAGAAACCGCTTGGGGATCTTGAAGTTGGCGATCCGTCCTCGGCACGCCTCCACGAGATCGTCAGAGGTCTCGGTCGCCCCGTCGTGCAATTCTACAAAGGCCACCACCGCCTCGCCCCACAGCGAGTCGGGCACCCCTACCACGATGGCAAACTTCACCGCTTCCAGGTTGTCCTCGCAGAAGATCTCCACCTCTCGCTCCGACACGTTTTCGCCGCCGGTCTTGATCATGAGCTTGTAGCGGCCCCGGAAGTACAGGTTCCCGGCCTCGTCCATGAAGCCGTAGTCGCCGGAATGGAAGAACCCCTCGTCGTCGAATGCCTCGGCGGTGGCCTCGGGCATCCCCACGTACTCGATGAACGTGCCCCAACCCCGAAAGCAGATCTCGCCCGCCTCATCGGGAGCGCACCTGCGCCCGGTCTCGGGGTCTTTGATCACAAACTCCATCCCCGGCATGGGCCGGCCGTTGGCGTCGTAGCGCACCTTGGGATCGGCTTCGTACCGGGGGGTGATCGACCCCAGCCCCCCCGACTCGGTGGAGCCGTACACCTGGGCCACCGTCTCCCAATTCCAGTCACCGAGCACGCTGCGCAAGAAGCTGCCGGTAGCCCCTACGTTGCACTTGCGAACCGAGGTGCGGTCCACCGTGTGGTATTCGGGGGCGTTGCGCATCATGGTCAGCTTGGTGTCGAACGCCCCCATCACGGTGACCCTCGACCGCTCCATCTCCGCCAGCACCTTGCCGGTCTCGTACACCCCCACCAGACACGAGGTCATCCCCACCAGATGGGGCATGGTCAGGTTCCACACGATGCCCCCGGTGTGGAATACCGGGTTGGAGGCCACAAAACGGTCTTCTGGCACCAGGCCCAGGGCGTGCTGCAAGCCGGTGGCCGCCCCCACCATGCCCCGGTGGGCGATCAGCGCCGGCTTGGGGGCCGCGGTGGAGCCCGAGGTGAAGATGATGTAGGCCGGGTCACCGCCTTCCAACCCGCTGGTGGGTTCCAGCCCTGCTGCTTCAACGGGGCCGTACACCGCGTCGCGCTCAGGCGATGGTGCCACCCAGTCGTCTCCGTCCAGCGGCAACACAATGGTCTCGGCAATGCTGCCGAACCGGCCTGCCACCGGCGACAGGCGGGCTGCCATGTCCACATCCCGGAAGCGGTCCACGGTTATCAGCAGCTCGGGTCGGGCCAGGGTGAACAGGTGCTCCAGTTCGGCGGCCACGTACGACGTGTTGATGGGCACCCCGATTGCCCCCAACCGACCTAAGGCGTAGTGCAGCACGGCCCAGTCGGGACAAGGGTGAAACAGAAACGCCACCCGAGTACCCATTCCCACCCCCAGCTCGGCCAGCGCCGCTGCGGCCCGCAACGTCTGCCGAGCAAGCTGGCGGTAGGTGATGTGGGTGTCGCCGGTGATGATGGCAGTGTTGTCGGGCACCCGTTGGGCGGAACGCCACAGCATCTCCCAGGTGGACAATTGGGTGTTGGCGATCAGGTCAGCAGCTAGCGCAGCGTCGTAGGCGGCTTGGTCGAGGACAGCTTCGGCTTCAGCCATTACGCATCCCCGCAGGCGGTCTCTATGGGCTGACCCATCGGTGGGACGTTATCCTCTCGCCCCATGCACGGAGGTTTGAGGTTCGGCATATTCCAGGCGCCGTTCCACGCCCATTGGAAGAACCCGACGCTTCAACTCCAGCGGGATCTGGACTTATGTGAGTGGCTCGACCACCTGGGATTCGACGAGTACTGGTTCGGCGAGCACCACTCCGGCGGATGGGAGATCATCACCTCCCCCGACCTCATGATCGCGGCAGCCTCCCAGCGCACCAACCGCATCAAGCTGGGAACCGGGGTGGTGTCGGTGCCCTACCACACCCCCTTCCAAGTGGCTGAGCGCATGGTGCTGCTCGACCACCTCACCAAGGGCCGGGTGATGTTCGGGGTTGGCCCCGGCGCCCTGCCCTCGGACGCCTACATGATGGGCATGGACCCCAGCGAGACCCGGCCCCGAATGGAGCAGGCCCTGGAGGCCATCTGCCATCTGCTGCGCTCCGATGAGCCGCTCACCATGGAGACCCACTGGTTCAAGCTCCGCGAGGCCCGCCTTCAGCTCTCCCCCTACTCCGACCCGCTGTTCGACATCTGCATGGCCACCACGGTGTCGCCCAACGGCCCCCGCAGCGCCGGACAATTCGGCGGTGCAGTGCTGTCTATGAGCGCCACCACCGACGCCGGTTTCGAAGCCCTAAGCAGCCACTGGGACGTGTGGAACATGAAGGCCGCCGAGCACGGGCACACCGCCGACCGGTCCAAGTGGCGCATTGTGGCCCCCATCCACATCGCAGAAACCACCGAGCAGGCGTTCCAAGACGTCGAACACGGCATCGAGCCCTGGGTGCGCTATTTCCGGGAGGTGGTAGCCCTGCCGGGAGCGCCCGACACCGACGACCGAGACGAGTTCGTCCGAGCCATGGTGGACGGCGGCTTCGCGGTGATCGGCACTCCCGACGACGCGGCCGATCTGGTCGACCGGCTGTGGGAGCAGTCGGGCGGTTTCGGCGCACTCCTAGTGTTCGGAAACGACTGGGCCAATCCGGCGGCCACTCGCCGCTCCTATGAGCTGTTGATCGAGGAGGTGGCCCCCCGCTACCAAGGGTCGATCCGGCGGCGCACCAGCTCGCACGCCTGGACGGCGGCCAACCGGGAGGAATTCCTGGGTCGGGCCGCCGCGGCCGGACAGCAGGCTCGTGAACGCCACGAGGCCGAGATGGCGGAGAAACGGGAACGGGAATAACCGAGGTCCCACTCCTTAGGGCCTGAGTCAGTCAGAGGGCCTGCTCAATCCAGCTGGTGTCCCCGGCCTCCCAGGCGTTGATGTGGTGGGCCAGGTTCTCGGTGTTGAGGGGGATCTGGGTGAACGCGGGCCAGGAGCGCACCTTGCCCTCCACCGTCAGCGCCAGTCCTCGGGGCACCACCGCTGACTCGACGAATACCCAGTAGATGATGCAGTAGTGGACCCACTTCGGGTCGGGCTCGGTGCCGGTGGCCGCGGCGTACAGGGCGGCCAGTTCGCCCCAGGTAACCAGCATCCCCATCAGCTCGGGATGGCGGCGACGGGACAGGGGATGGCAGAAGAAGCCCAGGTCGAGCAGCGGCGGCCCCACTGCGGCCCGCTCCCAGTCGAGCACCGCCACCAACTCATCCCCCCGGAAGGCCAGGTTGCCAATGCGGTAGTCACCGTGGCTGAGCACCGGTGGCGCTTCAGGCATCTCCGGGGCGTGGTCGAGCAGGAACCGAGCCGCGTCTCGCAAGATGGGCACCGGCGCAAACGCGGGGTACACGTCGCGCTCCACGTTGCCCATCCACCTGTTGACCAGGCCGGCCATCAGCTCAGCACCCGAGGCCCCCGGTGGGCCGGTGACCAACTCGGGCAGCCCGGCCGAGGTCCAGTCGAGCCGGTGGAGCTTGCCCATCACATCCACGATCTGCTCGGCCACCTGTCGGCGACCGGCTTCGGTCTGCCACACAGTCCAGCCGTCGAGCTGGGCGAGGTGGGGGAAATCAGCGTCCACATGGGCCATGGCAAAGAACTGCTCGCCGATGACACTGGGATCGTCGCACGCCCCCACCAACTCAGGCACGGGAATGCCCGCAGAAGCTGCCGCCTGATGCACCGCCACCTCTTTGTGCACGTCGTAGGGGTCGATGGTGCCGTGCGACGGCGCCCGCTTGATCACCACCCGCTCGCCGCCGTCGAGGTCAACCGTGAACACGTCCCAAGAGAGTCCGCCGGTACGGGCTTCCACCCCGACCACGCCGCAGCCGAACCAATCCGCCAGCCCAGCGGTTTGCTCAGGGGTGAGAGCGGTCACTGGCGAGTGACGAATTCAATCAGGATGCCGTCGGGGTCGCGCACCGTGAACGCCCTGATCGACGACCGGCCCACCTTCAGCGATTCTGGGGGCCCGAGTATGTCGACCCCGGCCTCCGAAAGTCGCTCATAGAAGGCATCCACATCGTCCACACCCACTGCGATGCGGGGGATGCCGATGCTCTTCCAAGTGAGCGGCCGGCCCGCATCGGGGGTGTTCCACTCCAGCAGGTCTATGTAAGGGCCCCGGAGGTTGTCGCCGAAGGCCAAAAACGCCGCTCGGTGGCCGGTGTCGCCGGTCTCCCCCTGGCTCTCCATGAACTCGCTGCGGTCCTTGGCCGACTCGTCCACCACTACCCCGCCAAGCAGGTCCCGGTAGAACTCGAGCGAGCGGTCGAGGTCGCTCACGCAGAGATTGACGTGGATGAGGTGCTCCATGCGCATGTCATGAGAGGCTACCGGCTCTGGCCAAGGCGACTTGCCGGTGGGATATCGTCGAATAGCTATGAGCTTCGCGTCGCTCCTGCTGGAGCCCGAGTTGCCCGCCGGCCCCGACACCCCCGGCGTGATCGTCGCCCGTCCCGACGGCGACGAGATCGTCGGCTACCTCGACCTGGTTAATGCAGCCGAATCGCTGGCCTCCACCCTGGCCGATGCCGGAGTGCCCCCCCGCACCCCGGTGGCCTGCCTGCTGGCCCCCAGCGCCGACGTGGTTGCCGCCTTCTTCGGCACCTGGGCGGCCGACGGGGTGTACGTGCCGGTGAACCCCCGTCTTTCCGACACCGAGATCGCCCACATCCTCGACGATGTGAACCCCGCCGCGGTGATCGGCCTGCCCGAACACCTAAGCCGGGTCACAACCCCAATCACCCGCATCGCAGCGAGCGGCGAACTGGGCTGGTCAGTGGCCGAACGGCATGACAACGAATCGGCCACCCACGAACCGGGCATCGCCATCGTGTCGTTCACCTCGGGCACCACCGGGCGGCCCAAGCCCATCGAGCTCCAGTCCAGCGCAGTGATTCGGCTCATGGACACCATCATCTCCACGGTGCGAAAGGGCAAGCAGGTCACCGCGCGCCCGGCCATGCCCCACGTCATCCCGGTGTCCACCTCGCTGTGGGCCGGGATATACAACGTGATCTTCGCGGTGCGCACCGGCAGCCCGGCACTGCTCATGCCCACCTTCGACGCCCTGGAATACGCCCGAGTGGTGAGCCAATACCAGATCGCCTCCACCGTGATCCCTCCGGCCGCCATCACCATGCTCAACGAAGAGTCGGGCATCGAGAGCCTCGATCCGCTGCGCATTGTCCGATCCATCACCGCACCGCTGTCGCCGTTGCAGGCCCGCCGCTTCTACGAGCGGTTCGGCGTCATGGTGCTAAACGGATACGGCCAGACCGAAGTGGGCGGAGAGGTCGTGGGCTGGACCGCTCGGGACTTCCGGGAGCACCCCGAGAAGCTGGGCGCAGTGGGGCGTCCCTACCAGGGAGTTGATCTTCGATTTTCAAGGAGCGATTCTCACGGTTTCGGCACCCAAACCAACGATGAAAACCACCGTACCGACGACGGTGACAACGAGGGCCGCGAGCAGTCCGGTGAGCTGTGGGTGCGCACCGCCTATACCGCCTCATTGGATCCAAAAGGGCGGCTCGGCGACCGGCTCGACGGCGACGGCTTCTTCCGCACCGGCGACATCGCCCGCCTTGACGAGGATGGATTCCTGTGGATTGAGGGCCGGGTGTCCGACATGATCAACCGGGGCGGGCTGAAGGTGTTCCCCGCCGAGGTGGAAGAGGTACTGCTGCTGTCGGAGTCGGTGTCCGACGCTGCTGTGGTGGGGGTACCCGACGACCGGCTGGGCGAGGTGCCCTACGCCTTCGTGGTGCCGGCCGATGGGGACAAGACACCCGACGCCGACCAATTGGAGCAGCTCTGCCGTCTGCACCTGGCCCCCTACAAGGTGCCGGTGGCCTTCGACGCGCTGGAGGCTCTGCCCCGCAGCGAGGTCGGCAAGGTGCTGCGCCGCGTGCTCGTCGAACAGGCCACTGCATGAGCACGTTCGAACTGTTGCCCATCGACCACGACACTGCCGTCGATGAGGCCGAGCGCATCGTCAACGAGTGGGTGGCCAAAACGGTGCCCGTCGCGTGGCAGGAGGCGGCTCTGGCCGGAGGGAGGGCGGCCCTGCACAAGGTCCGCACCCCGACCGACTACGACGCCTGGTACCCGCAGTTCGCCCGCAGCGGGCTGGTGGTTCCCACCTGGCCCCGCCAATACGGCGGCCTAGGAGTAGGCAACCGGGTGTCCCGAGCCATCGAGGCCCGGCTGGCCCCCTACAACCTGGTGCGGCGCAACCAGCTCGGCCTCACCCTGGCCGGTCCCACCATTTTGACCTTCGGCACCGACGAGCAGAAGGCCCGGCTCATCCCGCCCATCGTCACCGCCAGCCAGATCTGGTGCCAGTTCTTTAGCGAGCCCGATGCCGGCTCCGATCTGGCCTCGCTGGCCACCCGGGCGATGCGCGACGGCGACGAGTGGGTGCTGAGCGGACAAAAGGTGTGGTCGACCCAGGCGATGGTCGCCGACTACGCCATCTGCTTGAGCCGCACCGACCCTGATGCCCCCAAGCGCGCCGGCATTACCTACTTCCTGCTCAACATGCGCCAACCCGGCCTCGACGTGCGGCCACTGCGCACCATCAGCGGCGAAGAGGAGTTTGCCGAGACCTTTATCGACGGTGCCCGGGTGCCCGACCGCGACGTGCTGGGCGAAGTGAACGACGGCTGGCGGCTGGCCAACGCCACACTGAGCGGGGAGCGGCTTGCGGTATCAGGGCCGGGATCGGGAGGTCAGAGCCGCATCGGTTCGGGTACCGAACGGCTCATCGAACGGGCCAAAGACTCTGGGCAGTGGGGCGACCGGGTGGTGCGCCAGCAGCTCATGCGGCTGTGGACCGAGGAGCAGATCGTGAGCTGGACCAACGCCCGGGTGCGAGACACCTTGCGGTCAGGCCGTCCGCCTGGACCGGAGGCGTCGGTGGGCAAGCTCATGTACAGCCATCTCAACCAGCGAGTGCAGACCACCGGGGTAAACCTGCTGGGATCGCCGGCCATGGCCTGGGAGGAAGGCCACATAGCCGATTACATCGTGCTGAACTTCCTGCACAGCCGGGCTGAGACCATCGCTGGGGGCACTACCGAGGTGCAGCGCAACATCGTGGGCGAGCGGGCCCTGGGCCTGCCCCGCGAACCTGACCCCTTCAAGGGTTTGGCTTGGAAAGATGTCCCCCGATGAACGGAACCCGCCGTGTTCTATGAGGTGATGGGGGCGCTGACAAAGGCCGCAGCCCAGCCGGTGGCCACCCAGAACGCCCAGGGCGACGACGTCGACCGGTTCCACGCCCAGCGAGTGGCCCAGATGCTGGAGCGCATAGGCGGCGCCTGGCCCTACCTGTTCGATGCCCTCCACCGGGAGAACGAGATCTTGGCCGAGGCCCTAGACATCGTTCCCGAAGATGGCGACCCCTTGGCCGAGAACCGCCGCCTGTTGGTGCTGGCCGAACAAACCATGGACACCACCAACGACACCGATGCCCGCCGCCGGCTGCGAACCGCCCTGGCCGAAGCCGCCCACTTGCAGCGGGCCGCCCTACGGGCCGGTCGCCAAGCCCGCTGAGCGGAACTTCCACCTGTTCCCCGCAAAACAGGACAGGTACTCTCGTAGCCATGACTGCGCTCGACTACCGGCTTATCGACGCCGACAACCACTGCTTCGAGCCCCGGGACTCCTTTACCCGCTACATCGACCCCGCCTTTCGGGATCAAGCCGTGCATCAGATGGTCCGCGACGACGGCAAGGAGTGGATCATGATCGGCGAACAGCCGCTCACCTTCCTGCCCGGCCACGACCTGTACGACAACGTGGGCAAGCCCGGCTCGCTCAAAGAGAAGCTGCGCCGCATGAAGAAGACCGGGGAGGCCGAGGAGTTCTCCATGTTCGAGCCGGTGCGCCCCGAGTACCTGGACCGCGACCTGCGCCTCAACGTCATGGACGCCCAGAACGTGGAGGCCTGCCTGATGTTCCCGTCGGTGGGAGTCACCGTAGAGCACTTCATGGCCACCCCCGACCAGTGCTACGCCAACTTCCACGCCTTCAACCGCTGGCTGCAAGACGACTGGGGCTTCGCCTATCAGAATCGCATCTTCGCTCCGCCCCTGCTGTCGCTGTGGGACCTTGACGCCGCGGTGGCCGAACTGGAGTGGGTGCTCAGCGAGGGGGCCAAGGTCATTGCCCTGCGCCCCGGCCCCCAATACGGCCGCTCGCCGTCCGACCCCTACTTAGATCCCTTCTGGGCCCGGCTCAACGAAGCTGGCGGCTCGGTGGCCTTCCACCTCACCGAGTCGGGCTACAACGAGATGGTCTCTCCCTATTGGGGCTATGAACCCAACCCGTCGAACTTCACCATGTCGGCCTGGCAGTGGACCAACTGCTACGGCGACCGCCCCATCATGGAAACGCTGTCGGCCCTGGTGTTCGAGAACTTCTTCGGGCGATTCCCCAACATCACCGCGGTATCGGTGGAGAACGGCGCCGAGTGGGCCCCCTACCTCGTGCGGCTCATGAACAAGATGCGGGGCATGGGCCGCAACGGCCCGTGGATCGGCGGCAAACTCCCCGCCCGCCCCCCCGAAATCTTCGCCCAGCACGTGCTAGTCACCCCCTACCCCGAAGACGACGTGGCCGCCATCGTGAGAGACATGGGCACCGACTCCATCGTTTTGGGCTCCGACTGGCCCCACGCCGAGGGCCTCCCCCAGCCCGCCGACTTCATCGACCAACTGGAGACCCTCCCCGCCGAAGACCAGCGCAAAATCATGCGCGACAACGGCCTCCGCCTAGTGAGCTGAAGATTGCAATCCCACTTCGACGACGAGTTGTTTGATTTCTTGGTCGAGTTGCAGGCAAGTAACAACCGCGAGTGGTTCGCAGAACACAAGGAACGGTACGAGCGGCATGTCAAGCAGCCGCTGCTGAGCTTCATCGAAGACTTCGAGCCGTACTTGCACATAATCAGCAAGCACTTCGTCGCCGACGCCCGAGCCAACGGCGGGTCCATGTTCCGGATCTATCGCGACGTCCGCTTCTCCAAGGACAAATCCCCCTACAAGACCCAGGCCGCGGTTCACTTCCGCCACGAAGCTGGCAAGTCGGCCCACGCCCCTGGCTTCTACCTCCACCTGTCACCCGACGAAGTCTTCGCCGGAGTCGGACTCTGGCGGCCAGACTCAGCAGCACTGGCAGGGATCCGTCACCAGATCGCCAACGATCCCCAAGGCTGGGATCGAGCTGTGCAAGCCCCCGGGTTCGCCGAAGGATTCGAACTGACCGGAGACTCGCTGAAGCGCCCCCCGAAGGGGTTTGATCCCGATCACCCGAAAATCGAAGACCTCAAGCGCAAGGACCACGTCGCCACAATCCCGTTTTCTGAGGAAGACGTCGCGACCGCGGGCTTCATCGAGTCGTTTGCCGACGCCTGCCGCATGGCTTCGCCCTATGCGGAATTCCTAACAAAAGCCGTCGGACTCCCGTACTGACCGAACCAGATTCAAATGCCAGGCAGGGGGGCTTCCGGTACGCGCACTGAGCCTGCTGCGATTGCTTGCCGTAGCCAGGGTCCAATTGATGGGTGGGCTAGCTTCAGCCGGCCTCGCCCACTGGGGCTGACCATTCCCGACAGCAACAGCCGCCTGCGATAGGCGCTGGAGCTGGCCTTGCCTATTCCAGCCTCTTCGCATATCGCGGCGACCCGAGGCGAATCGTCTCCCTCGGCAAGAACAGCCAAGGCAGCCAGGAAGCGCTTGTCGGTGTCCGACAGGCTTTCCCATGTCGGGGCAAACAAGTGACCTTCGAGCGACTCTCTGGCCTCGGCGACGGCCCCTTTTGCGTGGTTGACGGCGATTGGGTTGCCCGTACCCCCCGCCGAGCGCCACATCCTGTCACCCACAAGTTGGAGCATGTACGGATGGCCAGCCACAGCTGAGGTGGCTATATCCAGAGCATCTTCGCTGATGATGCCCCCGTGCATCTCAATCGGCTCTTGCAGCCCGCGCCGCGTCTCGGGTTCAGATAGGGCTTCCACTCTGTGGACTGCAAGGCGTTGCAGGAATGTCGATTTACGGTCGGCCAGCAGCGTCTCGGTGATATGGGGCAGTGCCGCCCCCACGAACACCAGCGCCTGCCGCTCCCGTTTTGCGATGTGCTGAATGTACGAGCCGAGCTGCCGAGCTTTGGCCAGTGGGATCGCGTGCATCTCGTCCATTGTGAGCAACACACGGACATCGATTTGGGCGGCCGCGCTTGCGAGTTCACTGAGATCGCGTCGAAGGTCATCGCCGTATCTCGTCCTCTTCGGATCGGACTCCTCGTCAAACGAGACACCGGCTGACAAGCCTCCAACTCCCAAGCTCATTCCCGACACCTGTCGTTTGGCGGATTCGCCGTGAGCTTGCACCAATGACTCGTGTGCTCGAATGACCTCCTTGTGGGTCTCCGCAATCGGGTCGCCGTCCGTACCTGAGACTGAAAGAACCAGCCACCCACGCTCTGCTCGGGCAGCGTCCTCAATCTCGTTCAACACAACCGTCTTGCCCAAACCCCGCGGCGCCAACAGCACATTTGCCCCTCCCTCACTGGCAGGATCACCGGCCAGCAAGGCACACACGTCGCGGATCAGCTCATCCCTTCCCACCAAACACGGCGGCGTGCTCCCAAACCCAGGAGTGAACGGCAGCGAACCCGGGACATCTCCTTCATTGGGAAAGTAGCGGGGTCGTTCTCCCTCCACCCCCGCAGTTTATCTCAACGCTTCACTATTTTCTTTTTCTTCTCTGTTTTCACTTTCTTCACTATTTTCTTTTTCTTCCGCAATGGCCAGCCCAACTTCAGGAGGTCTTGGGCGAGGGGGTGTAGTTCTCTAGTTCGGGGATGATCTCTTTACCCAGGAGCTCGATGGTGCGCATGATCGACTCGTGGGAGTGGTAGCCGAACTGCACGTAGCAGATGAGCTGGTCGACGCCGAGGTCGGCGTAGTGCTTCATCTTCTCGTAGCAGGTGTCCACGTCGCCCACCACGATCATGTCAGCCTCGTCGAAGTGGTGGATGAGGTCGTCGATCCCCTCTTCCATCAAAGGCTTGAGCAGCGGGAAGGTGGCGTCGCGCTCCTCTTGTGACAGCTCGGGCAGCTCCCAGTCCAAAGTGAACTGGGCCAGGTTGGTGTACCACCACTCCACCGACTTCCACACCTCATTGTCCAGCACCTGCTGGGGGGAGTCGGCGCAGTGCACCAGGGTGTAGGCCGCGGTGGCGTTGGTGGTCACGTCGGTGATGGGCTCGGGGTTCTCGGCCGCGGCCCGGTAGTTGCGGATGTGGCGGCCCATGGCCTCCAGCGGCTGCATGATGGAGAACGACAGCATGCCCATGCCCGCCTTGCCGGCCACCGCCGCCGAGTTCTCCGAGGCACACGCCATCCATGCCGGCGGATGGGGATACTGCATCGGCTTGGGCGTGACCATCCGCTTGGGGAACTTGAACCGGGGCGAGTCGTACTCGAAGTACTCCTCTCGCCACATGCCGCACACGATCTCGATGGCCTCCTTCCAGTCGTCGCGGGACTTCTCCCGGTCGACGCCGAAGGCGATCTGCTCCATGGGGGTGGACCGACCGGTGCCCCACACCGCCCGACCGTTCGACAAGATGTCGACGGTGGCCACCTTCTCGGCGATCCGCTGCGGCGGGATGAACCCGAACGGCGTCAGGGTCACGCCGAAGCCCATCTTGATGTTCTCGGTCACCATCGACAGGGCGCCGAGCAGCACCTCGGAGGCCGGGCAGTGCGAGCGCCCCTCCCGGAAGTGGTGCTCCACCGCCCAAATGGTGTTGAACCCGAACGTGTCGGCCAGCTTTATCTGCTCGACGGCATCCTTGTAGGCCTTCTGCTCCCGCTCCCTTTGACCCCACGGATGGGGCTTGCCCCACGGCTTGGGCGCATCTACCTCATACAGCAAGTCCAACTTCATGGCGGTGACGTTACCGACCGGCCTCCGATCAGCGCATCTTGGAGCCAGCTTCGGGGCCGGCCTCAGCCCCGGCGTCGGCGGCCAGCCGGAACCCCATGTGCCCGGTGGTGGAGGTGGGATCGTTGGCGTGGCGGGCGGCCACCCGGTAGCGGTTGCAGTAGGAGTCGTGGCACAGGTACGACCCTCCCCGGATGGCCCTCACTCGGCCATTGGGGGGCCCCGCAGGATCGACCAGGGGCCGCTCGGGCGGGAACCGGTTGTCGAACCAGTCGGCGCACCACTCCCACACGTTGCCCGAGCAGTTGTACAGGCCGAACCCGTTGGGCTGGTACTCGTCTACCGGCGCGGTGCCCACATAGCCGTCCTCGGCGGTGTTGTGGCTGGGAAACTCCCCCTCCCAGATGTTCAACCGGGGCTCACCGTCAGGACACAGCTCGTCGCCCCATGGCAACCGGGCCTGCTCAAGCCCACCCCGAGCAGCATGCTCCCACTCGGCCTCGGAGGGCAGCCGGGCCCCGTACCACGCCGCGCAGGCCGCCGCATCGAACCAAGACACGTGCACCACCGGATGGTTGCCCCGTTCCTCCACCGACGACTGGGGCCCTTCGGGCCGGGACCAGCACGCCCCCTCAACCTGCCGCCACCACTCGGCGCCCACCACTCCCCGAGTGGGCGGGAAGTCATCGGGCAGCAGCCCGCCGAACACGAACGACCATCCCTCTTTCTCCGCGATGGTCACGTGCCCGGTGGCCTCCACGAAGGCGGCAAACTCGGCGTTGGTAACCGCCGTGGCCGCGATCTGATACGGCCTCAGCACCACCTCACGCACCGGTCCCTCGCCATCGCCTTCGAACCACACCTCGTCGGTGCCCATCAGGAACGACCCGCCGGCCAGCGCTACAAACTCCACCTCAGGGTCATACCATGAATCCATGAAGACAACCGGAATCATCTTCGCCGGCCTTGACTGCGACGCCGACGCCATCGAGGGCTGGAACCGCTGGTACGACCTCGAGCATCTGCCTCCCAACATCGCCCTCCCCGATGTGATGCACGGTCGCCGCTATGTGGCCCCGCCCAGCCACCAGGCGCTGCGCCCCGACGGCTGTGACGAGGCCTTCTCGGAGGGCCGCAGCGCGTTCCTCACCGTCTACTGGCTGTGCGGCGACGTCGACGGGGTGATGGCCACCATGACCGACTACCGGGAAGTGTTGGTGGAAGCCGACCGGATGTTCCCCGACGAGAAGAAGATCGTGCGCCTGGGCGACGCCCTGGCCCTCGACTGGGCGGTGGCCGATCCGGCGCTGAAGGCCGACCCCGGCGACATCCCCCACATGTCCCACACCGACCTCCACGTAGTGCTGCGCCGAGGCCTGGGCGACCAAGGCTGGCACCGGGACGTCTATGCCCCTGCCGCGGTGGCCGTCGACGGTGTGCATGCGGTGGCGTCGTTCACCTCCCGGTTCGCCCCCGACACCGCCATCGACCTCCACATGATCGAGGGCGATCCCAACGAGGTGGTCCCCGCCCTGCGGGCCGCCGCCCCCTCCCGGCCCGCCACCACCCACATCGGCATGGACGGGCCGTTCCAACTCATCGAGCCGCTGCGCTACCCGTGGGCTGAGCAGATCCGCGGGTCATGGATGCCCCAAACGGTCGCCTGAGCGACCCGGCCCCCCGCTGGGGAGCCAAGCGGCGGGCCACCGGGGACTCCGCCTCGCTTCGCCGCGCTAAGCGCCGGGCCACTGGCCTGCTCTTGGCGGCCGCCGCCCTGTTCGTGGTCATTCGCCTGCTCACCGACGGAGACGGCTGGGCCGGCTACGTGGAAGCCGCCTCCGAAGCCGCCATGATCGGCGGGCTGGCCGACTGGTTCGCGGTGACCGCCCTGTTCAAACACCCACTGGGGATCCCCATCCCCCACACCGCCATCATCCCCCGCCGCAAAGACGCCATCGGCGCCAGCCTGGGCGAGTTCGTGCAGGACAACTTCTTCGACCCCGACGACCTGGCCCAATGGGTGGCCGACCGGGCTCCCGCCGAGGCCCTGGGGCGATGGCTGGCTGCCGAGGGAGACACCGGGCTGGTATCGGCTCCCGCCTTGGGCCGGTTGCTGGAATCACTGGTCGACGGCGGACACCACCGCTCGATGGTCGACGCCGCCGTGGAGCGGGCCGACCGCTTTCTGGTGGACAACCACGACGTACTGCGGGACCGCATCGTGGAGGAAGCCCCCATCTATACCCCCAAGGTGCTCGACCACCACATCTTCAACCGACTCCATCGGGGGGTGCGCGGAGTGCTGGCCGATATGGCCGACGATCCCGAGCACGAACTGCGCCTGCGAATCGATGCCGGGCTGCGAAGCTACGCCCAGCAACTCCAAATTAATTCGGCACTGGGTAGCCGGGTAGAGGCCGCCTTGGTCCGAGTCGGACAGTCGCTGCAATCCGAATCCACCCTTCAGAACCGGGTCGACAGGTGGCTCGTCTCCGCAATGAGCTTGCTGGCCCGCCACGCCCAAGCCGAGGTGGCCAACGTGATCGGCACCACCGTGGCCCGGTGGGACGCCGACGACACCAGTACCCGCATCGAACGCCGAGTAGGCCGCGACCTCCAGTTCATCCGCATCAATGGCACCCTCATAGGCGCCCTAGCCGGCCTAGCCATCCACGCCGTCGGCCAACTCCTGTGAATCCTGCTCAGCGCGGCGTTCATTCAACTGCCTCTCCAACTCATCAAAAATCGGGGCGTAGAACTTCTCAAATGCCTCTTGGGCAACACGCCTGCCAAACTCTTCGGGGCCCTCGTTGGGGTTAATGTAGTCGGGAGCCCCCGGTAAGTTCCGGGGACCGTAGGGTCGGGCGTGACTGCTTACGGTCACGGCTTACCTCCTTCCGCTACTTGATCAGCAGCATACCGTGTCCAGGTCGATTCGTCGCGGCGAAAGTAGCGCGGATTCAACTCAGGGGGGAAGTAGTGCTTCCGCTTCGCCCATACCAAACCGTCACCTTTTGAGATGATCGCGACATCGCACGGCCCACCAACCGTCTCAGCAACAGGTGTTACCCTACGACGAAGTGAAGTAATGTTAACTAGCGCCTCAGCAAGCTCGGCTAATTCTTCCTTAGGTAGCGACGCAACTACATCCACAATTAGTCCCGAATGATTCGACCACATGTAGTTTTGAATTCGGTTTTCAAATAACTGTATTAATTCCACCTGAGCGTTGCGCAACTGATCTGTTAGATGAGAAGAAGATCCAGACGCAGAGCCTAATAGGGACGCTACCCGATCGCCTAGCGTCCCAATGACATCGCCAACCATATTGCGCATTACCAACTCGAACTCAGGGTTGATACCATTCATGAAAGTTGACACCATATCGCTTTGCGCAAAGGACTGGATTAGAGCTGGAGATTGCTCGTCAATATCATCTTGACTTACAAAATATGTCAAGACGCCATTTGCATGTGGACCACATACTCTATATTCAGTAATTGAAGGGAATACTTCATCACGTCCGAAGCCGACAACAACAAGACCTGATGACCACTCTTGGGGACTAATGCTACGAAGAGCCGTTCCCACCAATTCCCGAACCCGCAACAGGAAGGCATCATCAGGTGACAACCCGCCGAACCTCAACTCAATGGAGGTAGATAGGTCAGGAAACGCCTGGTCAATCTGTCTCTCCACAACACTCTGTGACACATCTTCCGTTAATCCTGCCTGTTGGAATTCTCTAATCCGCTGTTCAACTAGTTCAGTGAGCAAATCCCTTGCTCCGTCTTGCGACACTGGTTGACCTTGAGAAAAAGCTGAACTAACTCCCTCCATTACTTGTTCCCAAAGGCGTCGTAATACTAAATCAGCAACCCGAATCGTGTGCGACAAATGACAATCTGGTACTGCATGCTGGAGAAAAGGAGTAAGATACTTCAATAGGCGATCGCTGTAGTCGGCAACCGTTGCACATGGCACCGACCCAAGATCGCTTCGGTGTTCTTTGATTACCGTCTCCCACGGGACAGTCCCCAACGCACCAGCGTTATAGACCATCACCGCCACTGGTTCAGTCATTGAAAGGGAAAATATCTTATTCGCCGAGTTGTATATCTTGGGTTGGCCAGACCCTGTGATGGTTGCTGCACTGTCCGCAGCAAGAACAGCGGCTTCGCTATTGAGAAGAGCCACTTCTGCTGTCATGCGTATCCTCCTATCAATGATGAATCTGAATGCTGCAAAATGACAGAGGCATCTTGATTGCGCAGCACTGTACTCAGAGCGTGTGACACTTTTCCGTGACTTAGCCCTACACCATGACTCTATTCGTTGAGCCGCGCCCTGAGTTCGTGCTTCAGCACCTTCCCCGTCGCATTGCGGGGCAGCGAGTCCACGATCTCCAGTTGCTCGGGGATCTTCTGAGGCATGATCCCCGATGCTCTGAAGTAGTCCGCCGCCTCGGCCAAAGTAAGCCCGCCAACGCCAGAAGCTAGCTCCACCACGGCGCACACCCGCTCGCCCCGCACTTCGTCCGGCAATCCAATCACGCCAGCGTCCAACACCTTGGGGTGGGCGAAGAGCAGGTCCTCGATCTCGGTGGCCGAGATGTTCTCCCCTTTGCGGATGATGATGTCTTTCACCCGCCCGGTGAGCGTCACGTAACCGTCGGCGTCCAAATGACCCACGTCGCCGGTGTGGAACCAGCCGTCGTCGAACGAGGCGGCGGTCAGCGCCTCGTCCAGGTAGCCCCGGCACACCATGGGACCCCGAATCCACAACTCCCCCTCCACGCCGACCTCGGCCGGGTCGCCGTCGAAGCCCACCACCTTGATCTCCGCCCCAGCCAGCGGGCGGCCCTCGGTCTCTGCCAGCTTCTCATCGGGGTCGTCGGGAGTGTTCTGGGCGATGATCGGCGCCTCGGTCATCCCCCAGGCGTGGCCGCACCCCCGCCCACCCATCTCGGCCATCACCTCGTAATGCTGAGACCCAGGCATAGGGGCTCCTCCCCCTGAGCAGAGCCGAAGCTGCGGCAGAATCGGCTCGCCGGGCTGTTTGCGCTGCTCAGCCAGAAACGCCATGAAAAAGGCCGGGCCCCCGCCCACCAGGGTGACGCCGTGGCGGGCGAACAACGCAGTGGTCCCCGCCGGGTCGAACGTCTCGGCGATCACGAGGGTGCATCCCGAGCTCAGCGACACCGACAGGTTGGACACCCCGCCGATGTGGGCAAACGGAAAGGCCAGCCCGAACTTGTCATCGGCGGTCACGTGCTGGCGCTCCACCATGGCAATCCCCGACGCCATCACCGAGGTGTCGCAATGACGGGCCCCCTTGGGGTTCGAAGTGGTGCCCGACGTGTAGTACACCCAGCGAATCCCTTCAGGATCCTCCGGGGCAGGAATGTCGTCCAGCACCGACGGATCCCCGGTGGGCAGTTCTCCATCGCACACCACAACGTCCAACCAATCAACCTCCGCAGCAATCCCCTCGGCCATTGCCTGGTAGTCGAACCCCCTCCACACCGAAGGCACCAAGAACAGCCGGGCCCCCGTCTGCCGAATGCAAAACCCCACCTCTCGCTCCCGATAAACCGGAATTATCGGATTCTGCACCGCCCCCAGCCGCGCCAGCGCCGCCTGCAACACCAACGTGGAAGTCCAGGTGGGCAACTGCCAAGAAACCGAAACCCCCGGCCCCACCCCCAACTCCACCAACCCCGCCGCCACCCGCCGAGCCGATTCCCAATACCCCCCAAACGAAAGCACTCGATCCCGATCATCAACAATCATCGGAGCGTCAAGCGAAAGCTCCGCCCGCCTCTCCACCATCCCCCAAAACGTCCCGCCCGTGAGCATTCGATCAGAATAAGGGCATGGCCACGCTGTCAGTAACCCTTCCGTCGTTCGGCCCCATCTTTCGAGACAACAACTTCCACCAAATCGCCGACCTCGCGAAAATGGCCGAACAAGCCGGAGTCCACCGCATAATGCTCACCGACCACGTCGTCATGGGCCCCAACACCGACAAGTATCCCTATGGCCCGTTCCCGTTTCCGCCCGAGACCGCCTGGCTAGAGCCGCTGTCCTCCATCGCCCACATGGCTGCGGTCACCGAGCAGGTGAGGTTCAGCACCAAGATCTTGATCGCCCCCCTGCGCCCCGCCGCGGTGCTGGCCAAGACCCTGGCCACCATGGACGTGCTGTCGCAGGGCCGCCTCGAAGTGGGCGTGGGCACCGGCTGGCAACGAGAGGAATACGAAGCCGCCGGCATCCCCTGGAACCAGCGGGGCCAGCGCCTCACCGACACCATCGCCGCCTGTCAAACGCTGTGGCGGGACTCCCCGGCCTCATTCGAATCAGCCACCGTCAACTTCGACAACATCTGGTGTGAGCCCAAGCCAGCCCAACCCGATGGCATCCCCATCTGGGTGGCCGGCGCCCTACACCCCAACAACTTGTCCCGCCTCGTCAAACACGCCAGCGGCTGGATCCCGCCCCCCTACGCCGACCTCCACGAGCTGGCCGACGGGGTACACACACTCCAAGACGCCCTAGCCGCCGCCGGCCGCACCTTCGACGGCTTCGGCATCCAGGGCGACATCGACGCCGTGACCGGCGAAAATGGCCGCCCGTCAATCCGACCCAGCATGGACGCCGCCCCCCGATGGGTTGCTGCCGGCACCACCACTGTCAACGTGGTCATGTCACTGTTCTGCTGGCGCATGGACCGAGCCCAAGGGTGGTTCGACGACCTCGCCCAGAGCTGGGAATACCTCGCACTCCGCTGACCTCGAAGGCATTGCCCGTCACTCCTAATGGGATACTGGTAAGCCGACCGGGCAACCCTCAGTCGTAGCGATGCTGGCCCTTATGGCCGTAGGGCCTGGTGCACTGCCTATTGGTTCGCCGCCCCCAATGAGCGCATTGCCAAGCGGAGGACCGCGTGCTCGCACGGCCCTCCCGTATGCCCCTGGCTCTTATGCTGGCAGCACCGCCGGCGAGGCCCGGTAAGGCCACATAGTCCTCTGTTCTGGTAACCACCCCACCGGAAGCGGCCTCGCTCAATCCGAGCACCTTCTCTGCCAAGCTGACGATTTCCGCGGCCCTGTAGATCTGGGTCTTCCCCGACCTGCCGACCTCTTGGACTATCCCCGCCTGCCGCAGGCGGGCAATCCCTCTTCTAATCGCCGATATCGACGCTTCGCTGCCGAGCTCCGATTCAATGGACTCGACAGTGAAGACTGGGTGAAAGGCCATTTCGGAGGCAATCTTCCAAACGGCGGAGTCTGGCCGAATGCCTCCTAGACGGTTTCGCCAGTCCCGCATCAGGTCGTCTGTCAGGCTGGCGGCCATCCGCACCTGTTCGGTCGCCCGCTGGGCGCTGTCGGCGAACATCTCAACCCAGGGCTCGAGGCTCACTGACCGGGCAGGATCGCCGGGTGACCCCTCATACCGCTGGAAGCTGTAGAGGGAGTCGTAGTAGGCACTGCGACTCGCCAGCAGTGCCCTGCTTATCGGAAGGTGCAGAGCATCCCCGCTTCCTCCGCTGTATAGAGCGATTGGGATGAGTGCTCTGCCTGTCCTTCCGTTACCGTCGGGGAACGGGTGGATCGACTCGAATTGGGCATGGGCTACGGCAGCCCGAAGGACTGGCTCGTGGTCGCTGTAGTTGATGTAGTCGACCAGGTCGTCGAGCAGTTGCCGAACCTCTCCTGCCGGCGGGGGGACAAACCGCGCCCCTATTGGCCCCATCCCGGCGGCGACTGGCGCCCCGACCCAAACAGGCCCCAGTCTGAGTTTCCCTGCAAGGTGGGGGGTGTCCGATCTAGCCATCAGCGTCGAGTGAAGATCGAGGATGTCGTCCACCGCGATGGGGCCGCCGTGCTTGGCGATGGACATGGCCTGCTCTGCCATCTCCCAGTTGCCTAGGGCGGCCCTGTTTGCCGCGTCGGCTCCATCGGTTCCCAAAGACATTCCCTCCAGGCTGGCGTAGATTCCCTCGATGGCGCTGGAGCTAAGGCTCTCCCCCTGGGCCATGATGCTGTCCGCCGCCCACCGATAAGAGATGCTTCGGGCGCTTGTGCTGACCGTGTGTGAGATATCGACGCCGGCCGCGGCAATCCTGTCCGACACGCGTCTGCCGAACTTGGGATTCCACCCCCCCAAAGGGTGCGGGATGTACGCCCCGTACTCATGCCCCTCGGTTCCCGGTGGCCAAACCTGAGTCACATACCTGCCCATCCATCTCCCCCATTCACGCTCACTTGTACCGCCAAATCCGCATTATACAACCATTTATAGCTATTACAGGTTGATTCCAAGCGATATTCATGCAGTAAATAGTCGTAAGCGGGTGTTTTGCCCTCCCGTCCGCGTCGGTCCCGGCTGCCGGAGCCACCACCGTCAACGTCGTGATGTCCCTGTTCTGCTGGCGCATGGACCGAGCCCAAGGGTGGTTCGAAGGCTTATCCGCGAGTTGGGCTGAACTCGATCTGGGGTGATTCAGCCGAACTTCGTCAGGGGATGTCGCCGTCGGTTCGAAAGCGCTCCACCGCTTCGGCAGGGCGTCCGGCGATGACGCCGTCTACCGGCAAGTCGATGAGTTCGGCGTAGTAGTCGGGGTGCTCTTGCCAATCCTCGTTGGGCCACACCCACACAGCCAGTCCCTCGTCGGCGGCTTTGCCCAGCAGGTCGGGAGTTAGCACGTCGAGGCCACTGAAGGATGGGGGCACCTGCAAGATGAGGTCGTTGGGGTGCAGGGGGACCGACGCAAAGGCCCACGCCGGCAGGGCATCCTGGCCAGGGCTGGTGACCACCTCGGGTGCCAGCTCCCGGAATCCAACCAACGCCTCGTCTCTGAACGAGACCACCACCACCGAGTCGGTGCGGCCCAACTCCTCGATGTCGGCAGCCAGCACTGCCGCCATCTCGAGTATGAAGTCGATGTCGTCTTCACCGTCGTCGCCCGCGGGGGTCTTGATCTCCACGTCCAGCACGTGCTCGGGAAATGCCTCTGCCACCGCTCGGAATGTCTCGATCCTGAAGTCGTCAGGGCCGTAACCCTCCGGCGCAGCGATGTCACCGGTACGGATGCCCCGATAGGTGTAAGCCTCGGGCGCGAGGTCGTGGCTGGGCCACTCCTCGGACCACCAATAGCCGTTGTCGAGCGCCTGAAGCTCCTCGTAGGTCATGTCCCTGACCCGTCCGGTTCCCTCGGTCGTGCGATCGACCGTGTCGTCGTGGTGCACCACCAGCGCCCGGTCGGCCGTCATCTGCAAGTCCATCTCCAGCACGTCCACACCCGCGTATGCCGCCTGGGAGAAGGCATACATGGTGGAGTGAGGCCATGAGCGATCGCCACCAGCGTGGCCGATGACCAACGGCCGCCCCATCGCCAACAACTCGCTAACCGTACTGGCCGCCGGTGTCGGGACCGGGGGAAGCAAGGCTGTTTCCTCGCTTTCGGCCTCCTGCACGCGCTCTTTGGAGTCTTCTGCAACCGGGGTCGACTCGCCTGTTGGCTGCTCCGGCTCGGCTGTGGCCACCGGCGTTTCAGTACTCGGTTCTGCCTCGTCTATGCCAGCCCCCACAGACTCCGTTGCCACGGGCGGAGTCGCGCTCGGAACTCCCTCGGTAGGAGAAGAAGTCGGAGCAGCAGTAGCAAGCTCTGCGCTCGGGGCGCTCTCTTCCTCTCCGCCGCACGCAGCCAACAACGCTCCCACCATGATCAACGCCAGCAATGCGAGAGCAAGTGGCAACGACGCCGTCGTATTCGGCAATCGATGCACGCAGAAATCCTAGGCGTTCTTCAGGAGACTCGCCGCGACTAGCGAGCCTCTAATACTGAGGGGCGACCACGATCCCGTCACGCATGGAGCCGGTGACCTCGGTGCGGGTGGCGCAGCAGTGGGCGGTCTCGTTCATGCTCATCACCAATCGCCGGTCGTCGTCCACCCACACTCGGCAGATACCGGTGTAGGACACCTGGAGGTGGATCCGCTCTGAGGCCATCACCAACTCCGACACCACCCGATTCACCACCCCGCCGTGGCAGGCCACCGCGATGTGCTGACCGGGCCGAGCCTCGCACAACCGCTCGAACGCAGCGATTACCCGCTTGTGGAACTCTTCGGGTGTATCCCAGCCGATGGCGGCATAGTCCCCGGCTCGAATGGCCTCGTAGTACTCCCCGCCCTCGGTTGACAGGAGCTCGGTGGGCAGGTACCGCTTGGAGTTGCGGTCGATCTCGGTGAAGTCCTCTTCGAGCTCGATCTCCATACCCAAACGGGCGGCCAGCGGCTCGATGGTCTCGATGGCCCGCCGCTTGGTGCTGGAGATGATGTGATCAAAGGGCTCGTGCTCCAACCAGTCGGCCAGTCGCTCGGCCTGCCATTTGCCCAGCTCGCTGAGCCCGGGATCGGCAACCTTGTCGGTGTTCCACTCCCTTTCGGGCTGGCCGTGGCGGATGAAGGCGATTTGCACCGCTACAGCCTACGCTGCGCAGATGAACAACAAAGAAGCAGATCGTGTCGCCTGGAACAACATCATGCTGGACGATCCCCCCGACCACGACGACCTGTACCTCCGGTTCACCAAGCGGGTGTTCTCGGATGTGTGGGCCCGCCCCCGCCTGGGACGCAGGGAGCGTCGCCTCACCACGCTGACCGCCATTGCCGCCACCGGAAACGGCGCCATCCTGCCTTACCACATGAAGCCGGCCCTCGAGGCGGGCGATCTCACCACCGACGAGCTGGCCGAGTGGGTCGTGCACCTGGCCCACTACGCCGGATGGCCGGCCAGCGCCCAGGCCTACACCGCCCTTCGCACCGTTGCGGCTGAACTGGGCTTGGAGCTCGAAGACGACGATTGACGGAGCCAAGCCCCAGCCTGCTCTACTCCAATGCCACCTCGTTGCAGCTGGAAGGGGCCCTTGCTGGGTCGAACACCCGCGGCCGCTGGTTTGACTCTGTGCCCGAGCGGCCGGTGTTCAGGAATACTTCGATGGCGTTCGCGGTGGCCTTGGCGGCCACCCGGATGTACTCATCAGTAGCGAACAGGGCGGCCTCTGAGGGATTGGACAGATAGCCGTACTCAATCAGTGCTGTTGGGACGGCTGGCCGGCGAATCATCCCGTAGGCGTCGCCGCCGCTGGGGAGCAGGACGCGCAGCACTCCAGCGTTGTTGGTGCGGCTCCACGCCACGTTGTCAAAGCTCGACAGCGCTTCGGTTATCTCCAGATGGAGCAGCCCTCCGAGCCGAGCCGAGTCGGCGCGGGCCTGTTGAGCCGACACCGACTGTACAAACACCTCGGTGCCTGGTTCGGGACCGATGCTTGAAGTGGGGGCGTTGTGGTGGATCGAGACCAGGGCTTCGGCTCCCAGGGCGTCGGCAAAGGCAGCTCGGACCGACAGCGGCGACCCGTAATGGCCGGTTCGGGTGGAGGCGGCCGGAATGCCCCGACTCGAGAGCTCGTTCAAGACCGCATAGCCGAGGGTCAGATTCAGGTCGCGCTCGGCCAAGCCGTTGGGCCCCACCGCACCGATGTCGTAGGAGCCTCCATGTCCGGGGTCCAATACCACCCGTACACCATTTAGGGGCAGGCCTTTGCCAACCGTCGAGGTGTTACCGCAGGGAGTCATCACGACAAACTTCCCCTCGTTAGCTCCAAGCACAGCTACCGACACACCGGTCGGCGTGATGAGACCCGGCGGCAGATCCCCATCGAAGTCCTCGGGCAACACCATCGGGTTGAGGTCGAGAGACAGATACGGCGTTGATTCGGCTTGACCCGGACAGCTCTCAGGGGCGATATGGGTGTCGATACCGAATTCAAAGCGGCAGCGGTACATATTGAGCAGCGATTCCTGCACTGCCACTAAACGGTCCCGCACCTCGATGTCTTTGAGAGTGGGAGTGCCCTCGAACTCCGCAGGCCGGGAAAACCCCTGCGTGGGCAGGCCGCCAGCGCAGCCGCCGCGCACCGCCAGCAGGTCGACGCCGAATCGGCAGCGATAGACATTGAGCAGTGTTTCCTGAGCGGCAATCAGGTTGTCGCGCACTTCGATGTCTTCGCGGATGAACTCGCTACTGGGGGCATTCTGAGCGCTGACAGCCGACGCGCCGAGGGCCAGCACCAGCAGACTCGCCGAGACAGCCCGGCAGAATGGGGACAAGACGCGGGCGAATCGTCCACAAGCGATCACCGCGAGAACGTATAGACCGGGCCAATTACCCGCCAATCCCCTTCGAAGCCGCTACCGCCTTCAGCCGATGGCAATCTTCCCGGAAGAGTCGAGTGTGGCCGTTGCCGTCGCCCCCTCGGAGATCTTCCCGCTGAGGACCGCCTCGGCTAGGTGGTCGGCCAGCTCCCGCTGGATCACCCGCTTGAGCGGACGGGCGCCGAAGGCCGGGTCGTAGCCGTCGGCGGCCAGTTTGGCCCGCACCTCTTCGGTCACCACCAGGTGGATGCGCCGGTCGGACAGGCGCTCGGCCAGCCGGTCGATCTGGAGGTCGACGATCTGGGCTAGGTGCTCGGGCTTCAGCTCGCCGAACGCCACGATGTCGTCGATGCGGTTGACGAACTCGGGGCGGAAGTACTCCTTGGGGTCAACAGCGAGGTTGGATGTCATGATCAGGACCGCGTTGGTGAAGTCCACGGTGCGCCCCTGTCCGTCGGTCAGTCGGCCGTCGTCCATGAGCTGCAAGAGCACATTGAACACCTCCGGGTGGGCCTTTTCGATCTCGTCTAGCAGCACCACCGCGTATGGGCGCCGCCGCACCGCTTCGGTGAGTTGGCCGCCCTCGTCGAAGCCCACATAACCGGGTGGCGCTCCGATGAGGCGAGACACGCTGTGGCGCTCCATGTACTCCGACATGTCGATGCGGACCATGGCCCGTTCATCGTCGAACAAGAAGTCGGCCAGAGTGCGAGCCAGCTCGGTCTTGCCCACCCCGGTGGGGCCGATGAACAGGAAAGATCCGATGGGCCGGTTCGGATCCGACAGCCCCGCTCGACTGCGGCGGATGGCCGACGCCACCAGATGCACCGGCTCGGTCTGCCCGATGACTCGCTGGCCGAGCACCGATTCCAGGCGCAGCAGTTTGTCGGTCTCGCCCTCCATCAGGCGGGTGACCGGCACCCCGGTCCAGCGGGACACCACTTCGGCCACATCGTCGGGGTCCACTTCCTCTTTCAACATCTGCCGGTCGGCCTGGAGCTCTGCCAATCGCTGGTCGGCCTCGGCGATCTGGCGCTCCAGCTCGGGGAGCTTGCCGTAGCGGATCTCTGCGGCCCTCTCCAGGTCGGCTTCCCTTTCCAGAGCAGTGCTCAAGGCGTCGTGCTCTTCCTTCAGCGTTCTGATCTGGCCGATGGCCTCCTTCTCCGACTGCCAGTGGGCCTGCATGCCGGCCAGTTCTTCTCGCAGGTTGGCCAGCTCCTCTTCCAGAGCTTCCAACCGCTCGGCCGATGCCGCGTCGGACTCCTTGGCCAGCGCCACCTGCTCGATCTCCAGCTGGCGAATGCGGCGGTCAACCACATCGATCTCGGTGGGCATGGAGTCGATCTCGATGCGGAGCATTGACGCAGCCTCGTCCACCAGGTCGATGGCCTTGTCGGGCAAAAACCGCCCGGTCACATAGCGGTCGGAGAGCACTGCCGCAGAAACCAGGGCGGCGTCTTGGATGCGGACGCCGTGGTGGACCTCGTAGCGCTCCTTCAACCCCCGCAAGATGGCGATGGCGTCCTCCACCGACGGCTCGCCCACGTACACCTGTTGGAAGCGGCGTTCCAGGGCGGCGTCCTTTTCGATGTGGGTGCGGAACTCGTCCAGCGTCGTTGCGCCGATCATGCGCAGCTCGCCCCGGGCCAGCATGGGCTTGATCATGTTGCCGGCGTCCATGGCTCCTTCGGCGGCGCCCGCACCCACGATGGTGTGCAGCTCGTCCATGAATGTGATCACTTCGCCGTCGGCGTCGGTAATCTCTTTCAGCACGGCCTTGAGCCGCTCCTCGAACTCTCCCCGGTACTTGGCCCCGGCCACCATGGCCGACATGTCCAGAGCCACCAGCCGTTTGTTCTTCAACCCCTCGGGCACGTCTCCATCGGCGATGCGCAGGGCCAGTCCCTCCACGATGGCGGTCTTGCCCACACCGGGCTCGCCGATCAGCACCGGGTTGTTCTTGGTGCGGCGGCTCAGCACCTGGATGGTGCGGCGGATCTCCTCATCCCGGCCGATCACCGGGTCGAGCTTGCCGTCCCGGGCCAGCACGGTGAGATCCCGACCGTACTTCTCCAGCGCCTGGTAGGAGTCCTCTGGGGTGGTCGAGGTCACCCGATAAGATCCCCTCACCTCGGCCAGCGCCTCCATCAGGCGATTGCGACCCACTCCCACCCGGTCGGCCATGGCCAACAGCAGGTGCTCGGTTGAAAGGTACTCATCGCCTAGTTCGGTACGGGCCGCATCCGCGGTCTCCATCGACTTGACCAAGTCGCGGGCGGTGCGCACTTCGGTGCCGTAGGCCGACGGCATCTGGCTAAGCGCGGCCTCCAGTTGGGCCCGCAGATCGGGCAGTGCCACTCCGGTGCGCTGCAATATCGGCAGCACCACCCCGTCGGTCTGGCCAATGAGGGCTAATAGCAGATGGTCAGGGGTTGCCTCGGGATGGCTCTTCGATTGAGCCATGGTGGTGGCGTCGTTGAAGGCCTCCCTGGTCTTCAGCGTCCACCGGTTGGGGTCAAGCATCAAAATGCACCTCGTTTTTTGGCGTTCTTGTGGCTTCCTCTATGGATAACCGCCAAAAGTTGAGGGTATTCCACTCAATTTTCTTTCGGGAGGGTGACCATGCCCAGAGCGGCGAAGCCAGCCAGCCCGACCATCACTGCCATCACCACATAGAACGTGTCGTAGTTGGCCACCTGGTCTCCCAGCATGGCCACCCCGATGGCCACTCCGACAGATCCTCCGATGCGAATGAGAGTTTGAACTGTCCCCGCCGCCAGTCCCAACTGGCTGGGGGCAACCCCGTAGGCAATGGCGCTGTTGGCCCCGGGGAACGCCGTTCCCACCCCCACGCCTATGAACGCCGCGGCCGGGAACCACACCAGGCCCAGCTCCCGCTCCACCCCGGCCATCAAGGCCAGCCATAGGCACCCGGCGGTCATGCAGGCCGCGGCGGGCACCATCACCACCCGGTGGCCGTACCTCTCCATCCACCGTCCGGTCAGATAGCCCACCGTCATGGGCGCGGCGGTGAGCGGGGTCAACAGCACCCCGGCCGCCAGCGTGGAGTATCCCCACGGCCCTCGCAGAAACTGCACCAGGGAAAAGAAGACCCCGAAGAAAGACGCCCCGATCAGCACCGCCGCCACCGAGGTGGACGCAAACACCCGATGGCGGAACATGTCCAAATCGATGACCGGCGACGGATGCCTTCGACAGCGGACCAAGAACACCGCTAGCAGAATGACGGCGGCCGCAAACGCCCCGATTACCCGGAAATCGTCCAGTCCCCACTCGTTCAGCTGGGCGATGCCCAGAACCAGCGCGGCGGTGCCCAGCCCGGCCAAGATCACCCCGACCAGATCGGGCAACTCGGCAGATTCGTCCTTTTCTGATTCAGGAATGAGGCTCCGGCGGACCAGCACCACCACTCCCGCCGGGACAGCCAAGAAAAACGCCGCCCGCCAAGAGCCGAACTCGATGATCAGCCCTCCCAGTGTGGGGGCCAGTGAAGCCGCCACTCCGGCCACCGTGGCCCACACTCCCACCGCAACGGCCCGCCTCTGGGGGCCGAGGGCCGACATGACCAGGGCCAGTCCCGAGGTGATGAGGCTGGCGCCGCCGAAGGCTTGAAAACATCGGGCCGCAATCATGACCGGGACATTGGGGGCGAGCCCCACCGCGGCAGAGCCGGTGGCAAAGATGGTGATGGCCCACATGAACACCGCCCGGTGACCGACGCGGTCGGCCAGACGTCCCGCCGGAATGAGCAGGGCCGCCACCATGATGTTGTAGGCGTTTATCACCCATGACACCTGGGTGGCCGGAGTGCCGCTGAACGTGTCGGTTATCTCCGGGTAGGCCACGAACATCAACGTGACGTCCAGCGTGCTCGTCGCGGAGGCCAGCGAAACCAACCACAAGGCCTTCCATTCCCGACTCACTGGCCACGACGGTACTCTCAGGCCATGGACACCACGCCCGTCATCATCGAAGTGGCCCTCAACGGCACCACCACCCGGGACCGCAACCCCCATGTGCCCATCAGCCGAGAGGAGCTGATCGACGAGGGCCTGGCCTGCATCGAGGCCGGGGCCACCATCGTCCACTGCCACATCGCCAACATGCGGGTGACAGCGGCAGAGGCCGCAGCCGAGTACCGGGCCACCTTCGAGCCGTGGATAGCCGCGGACCCCGACGTGCTGGTGCTGCCCACGCTGGGCTGGGGCCAGAACATGACCGAGAAGCTCGGCCACCTGGACTATCTGGCCGAGGGCGGATTGCAGCGGCTGGGGTTCATCGACCCCGGCTCCATGATCTTGGGCAAGGCCGGGGCCAACGGGCTGCCCGATCCCAACAGCTTTGTCTATGTCAACTCGTTTGCCGACATGGAAGTGGCCATCGAGCAGTGCAACCGGCTGGGCCTGGGCATGCACTTCGCCATCTTCGAGCCCGGCTTCCTCCGCAACGTGCTGTCGTACTGGCGCTACGGCCAGCTCACTCCAGGATCGTTCGTGAAGTTCTACTTCGGCGGGCCGGGCGGCTATTTCGCCATCGGTGACAGCGTCAGCTTCGGTTTGCCCCCCACCGAGAAGGCGCTGGATGCCTACCTGGAGATGCTGGAGCTGGTCGACTGCGACCTCCCCTGGTTCGCCGCGGTGGTGGGCGGAGACCTCATCGAGTCCCCGATCCCCCAGCTCACCCTGGAGCGCGGCGGCCACCTCCGGGTAGGCCACGAGGACTACGCGGGCGACCGCCCCCGGCCCAACCACGTCTTGGTGGCCGAAGTCGCCGCCCTGGCAAATGAGATGGGCCGCCCCGTGGCCACCTCCGCCCAAGCCGTAGAGATCCTCGGCCTCCCCGCCCGCCAAGCCGCCGGGGTCTAGCCAAGGGCGTGGTTATCGGTCAAAGCTGGATGGGTCGATTCGGGCTCGGCCCCGCTTGGTCTCGGCTCGACGGCGTTTGTCGTCGAGGCGGCGCCGTCGAGCCCGCCGTGTCGGGCGGGTCGGCTTGCGGGGCTTGGCCGTGACCAGCCCGCTGCGAAGGCGCTCCTCTAACCGGTCGAGCGCGATCTCGCGGTTGCGGGCCTGTGATCGGGTGTCGTCAACCACCACGCGCAATTCGTCGCCCAGCCGGTCGATCATCTGCTGGCGGACTTCGGGAGCCATGTCGCCTGCCGCGCCAAGATCGATCGTCGCCTCTACCCGGGTATTTGCCCGATTGGCGTGCTGGCCTCCCGGTCCACCCGAGGGGTCAAAGCGCCAGACGACCGCCGACACCGGCACCGCCCCGCCCGAAAACGAGAGCACCCGGTCCACCCCACCGACCCTACCGGCAAGTTCTTCTCTGTTCAGCGAGCAATCGTGCGATAGTCGCCAGCGAGATTGGCCATTGCCGCCCGAATGCCCGGGCCGTCATCTCCAACCCAAACACAGAGTGGACCCCCAAAATGCTCCGCGGCTGCCACCGCCTCAGCTCCAAGGCTTGAAAGTCGGTGGGCGTCGGCGAGCTCGGCCATCCGGAAGGCAAGGCTGCGCATTGGGACGACCTCGATATCTTCGGGAAGTGCGAGGAGCTGTTGGCCCAGTGCCCGACGGGCGCTTGCCGACCATGAGCCTGTGAGCGTCCCACCGGCAGCAGACACCACGCTCCGGCACAGCCGCAGGAGGTACATGTTGGTCGTCGCCGGCTGATGGTCGGCCAGCATCTGAAGCAACTCGCCGCTTGCCTCACCCGCCAGCAGATCCCGGAGGAGATGGTCGTCGAGAACTGTATTGGTCATGTAGTGGCGAGTTCAGGGTCATCATCCAGCGACCGCACAAAGGCCGCGTGCTCGTCGCGGCTAAGCAAGTCACCAAGCAGGTGCCGCCCCTCTCCCTGAGGCACAGTGAGCACGCCGAATCCGAGATCAAGCACATCGACCGGGCCTCCCTCGTTGAGGTTCCAGCGGCGGCGGACCTGAGCGGGCAGAGACATCTGTCCCGATGACGACACAAGGAATTCCAACACGGTGGCCATGTTCGGCAGTGTACTTGGTAAAAGAGTCTCTTTCACCAAGTAACAGACTCGGGATGATGCTGAGGTTGCTCATGTGTTTTCTGCGGGTTCCCCTGTGCTGGCCTTGGCTTCTAGGGTTTGAGGCATGGCCAGCGTTTACCTAGATCGTGCCCGTGAGTTGCGCTCGTTGATCGACGAGAACGCGGCCAAGACCGACGGGCTTCCCATTCCCCAGGAGACGGTCAACGCCTTGGAGGATGCCGAGCTGCACAAGGTGATGGTGCCGGACGCGGTGGGCGGGCTCGAGTTGCCGGTCAACGAGTGCATCGACATCTGGACGGAGATCTCGCGGGCCGACGGATCGGTGGGCTGGTGCCTGATGGCCAGCTGTGCGGCCACGGCCTATTTCGCGGCCTGGTGCCCCGATGAGCACATCGACCGTATGTTCTCCGATGGGGTGCCCATGTCGGCCGGGCAGTTTGCCCCCAACGGCACCGCTGTCCCCGACGGCGACGGCTTCCGCCTCAACGGCCGGTATTCGTTCGGCAGCGGCATCAACCACGCCCAGTGGGCCGGCGCGGGAGTATTCACCGAGGAGCCTGAGGGCGTCGACCCCCGCTTCCTGTTCGCCATCTACCCGGTGGAGAAGGCCCAGATCACCGGCAATTGGGATGTGATGGGCCTCCAGGCCACCGCCAGCTACGACTACACCCTCGAAGACGTGTACGTGCCGGCCATCTCCACCTTCGACATGTTCGACCTCACCGTGTACCGGGGCGGCCCCCTCTACAAGCTGGGCGTGATGCCGCTCACCGCCGCGGGCCACGCCGGATTCGCCATCGGAGTGGTGCAGCGGGGGCTTGACGAGCTGTTGTCGGTGGCCCGCTCCAAGCACCGCATGGGCGACGCCACCCCCCTGGCCCAAAACGACCGCTTCGTCCATGAGATCGGGGAATTGGAGTCTCGCTTTCGGGCCGCCAAGGGCTGGCTCCACGAGACCTTCGCCACCGCCGAGCGCAATGTGGTGGAGACCGGCATCGTCGACCCCATGGACGTGATCCTCACCCGCCAGGCCACCGTGTTCGTTACCCAGGAGGGCGCCGACATCCTGCGCCGGGCCTACCTGCTAGCCGGCACCGACGCCCTGCGATCCGGCGGCCTCCAGCGGGCCTTCCGCGACATCCACGCCGGCACCCAGCACGTCTTCGCCGGCTCTGGCCCCGCCCTAGAACTAGGCCGCGCCCTCCTAGACGCCGCCCCCGACAACCCCCTCGACGCCTGAGAGCCCACAGAAAGCCTGAAAGCCCAAAGAAAGAAGGAAATCCCATGAGCACTGATCTGTTTGAGCGGTTCAAGGTCATCGATGTGGACACGCACCTGACCGAGCCGCCGGATGTGTGGACGGCGAGGATGCCGGCCAGCTTGCACGACAAGGTGCCCCATATTGAGCGGGTGGACGGGCGGGATACCTGGATGGTGAGCGGGGAGTCGCTGGGGTCGCCGGGCTACTACTCCATGGCCGGGTTCGACGGGCTCATGCCGCTGAAGATCCCCGAGACCTACGACGAGATCGCCCCGTCGATGTACGACGCCAGTGCCCGGCTGGAGTTCATGGACAGCCAGGGCATCTGGGCTCAGATCCTTTATCCCAACGTGGGCGGATTCGGCAACGGCTACTTCCTGCGCCTCGGCGACCGGGAGGTGGTAGCCCAGTGCGTGGCCGCCTACAACGACTTCCTGTGCGACTGGACCTCTGCCGCCCCCGACCGGCTCATCCCCATCACTGCGGTGCCGTTCTGGGACATCGACCTGTCGTTGGCCGAGATCGAGCGGTGCGCGGCGTTGGGCCACCGGGCCATCAATTTCTGCAACCAGCCCCAGGACTACGGCCAGCCCCCGCTGGGCCACCAGCACTGGGACCCCATCTGGGCGCTGGCCCAGGAAGCCAGCCTGGCGGTTAGCTTCCACGTGGGTGGCGGCAACATGGGCACCCTCATGGCCGACGAGGCCGAGATGGGGTGGATGACCAACTTCGCCAAGATCTCGTCGCTCATCTTCTTGGACAACATGCGCTGCATCGCCGATCTGATCTTCGGCGGGGTGTGCCACCGGTTCCCCGATCTGCAACTGGTGTCGGTGGAGAGCGGCGCCGGTTGGATTCCCCCGGCCCTGGAGGCGTTCGACTGGCAGTGGCGCAACGGCGGCGTCCATCTGGAGCACCCCGAGTACGACCTGCTGCCCAGCGAGTACTTCGAGCGCCAGATCTACGGCTGCTTCTGGTTTGAACAGGCCGGTGCGGTGAACGCCATCGAACGGTTTCCAAACAACATCCTCTACGAGACCGACTTTCCCCATCCCACCTGCCAGCACCCTGGCCCCGCCACCCCGGCGCAATATCCCCGGGACTACGCCGAGGGCGCCCTCGGAGGTTTAGGCGACGATCTGCTGGCCAAGGTCCTCCACGACAACGCCGCCCGGGTCTACCGCCTGGACTGACTCAAACCCCAAACCCGCCGGTACGCTGAGCCGATGGCTCTGGTAGTTCCTGCGGCAACCGTCAACGATGCCTGCGGTCCTGATCCAGGATTCTTTTGTGAGCTGATCTTCGACAACACCGAGAACGAGCGGCTGGCCGAGATTGTCGGGTGGCTGGTCGAGCGGCCCCTGCGGATAATCCTCATCCTGCTGGTGGCCTGGATCGTCAAGAAGATCGCTCACAAGGTGATCGACCGGGCGGTGGCCCGGCTGGGGCGCCAGAGCGAGACCGACACCGAGGAGCAGCTAGATAGCGCTGGGAAGCTGGATTTCGGCACCCGGGCGGCCAAGGCCATCAACCGCATCCAAGAGCGCCAAGCGCGCAGCGCCCAGCGGATCGAGACCATCGCCGCAGTGTTGAAGAGCTTGGCCACCGCGCTCATCCTGGCCGTGGCCGCCCTTTTGTGCTTGAGCGAACTCAGCATCGATCTGGCCCCCCTGATCGCCGGTGCCGGTATCGCCGGCCTGGCCGTGGGTTTCGGCGCCCAGTCGCTGGTCAAAGACTTCCTGGCCGGCATGTTCATCCTGGTAGAGGATCAATTCGGGGTGGGCGACGTGGTGGACGTGGGCGACACCTCGGGCACCATTGAGAAGGTCAGCCTGCGCACCACTACTCTGCGGGACGTCAGCGGCGTGGTGTGGACCGTGCCCAACGGGGAGATCCACCGTACTGCCAACCACTCCCAGCTTTGGTCAAGGGCCATCTTGGACATCGGGGTCAGCTACGACACCGACATCGACGAGGCCAGCGAGATCATGAAGGCGGTGGCCGATGAGCTCTGGCATGAGAACAACCCCGATCTCACCATCTTGGAGGAACCCTCAGTGTGGGGAGTTCAAGAACTGGGCAACGACGCCGTGGTCATCCGCCTGGTGGCAAAGACCGACCCCAGCGAGCAGTGGGCGGTGGGACGCGTCCTGCGAGCCCGCATCAAGAAGGCGTTCGACGAAGCCGGTATCGAGATCCCCTTCCCCCAGCGCACTGTGTGGATCCGCAACGAGAACGACGACGCCGAGCAGCCCTCGCCCGACTCAGTCGATAGGCGTGAACGTTCCGTCGGCACCGGCGACGACGCTGCGCCCGCAGAACTCTCCGGCGACAGCGGCGGACATGACGTCGGGGACGGCGGAGACGAGTAGCGTTCGGGCGCCGTCGGCGAACTCGCCGATGACCACCGCCCGCTCGGGGCCTTCCCGGCCCCAGATCACTGTGTAGGACACCACTCCGGCTTGCTCGCCGTCGCCCGTCCGGTAGGGCTTGGGCTGAAGCTCGGCGGCCACCGCATCGGTCACATCCAGGTTGGCAAACGGCTGGGCCGGAGGCTCAGCCGACCACAGGCTGACCCCTTGCTTGGTGATCATCCCACTGATCGATGTGACCAATCCGGTGGACCCTGGATCGGCCCGCAGCACCTGGGCCATCTTCACCGCGGCCTGGATCACGTAGTTGTTGAGCGGACCGCCCGCCCAGGTCATGCCTCCGGTCACGGTCAGGTCTCGGTCCAAAGCGATGTCCATCTCTCGGGCCTGTGTGCGCACCGCGATAGGGAAGCAGGAATAGAGATCGATATGGTCGGCCTCGTTGGGGGCCACTTTTGCATGGTCGGCCAGGGCCCGACCCGCATGGGCGAAACCCGGACTGCGATGGAGTTCAGGCCGCTCGGTCACCGGAACCATGTGGTTGGACTCGGCCGCCGCCCACGGGAATACCCAGCGATCCGTGGAAATTCCCAGCGCCCGGGCGGTGCCCGCTGAGCAGAAGATCAGCGCGGCAGCCTGGTCCACATTCCACTGGGAGTTGTGCCACTTAGTGTAGGGCCAGGCCAGCATCCGATTCCCGTTCTCCGGGGTGGCGATGACCTCCGCGCTCAATCCATCCCGGAACCAGGCGTCGGGGTTGGCCGCAGCCACCTGGGCGAACCGGGCCCACAGCCCGGCCACCAAGTCGCGGTGCTCTTCGATGGTCTGGCCGTCGGCGACTCGGCGGGCATTCTCGATCATGGCGTAGTGGTGGGTGGCCATTACCAGTCCGGTGTCGATCTCGGCCCGGCTGATGATCATTCCGTGGGGGGTGACGAAGTCGTCTGGCTCAGCCCCGCCCTGGTCGGAGTCGGGGGCATCGACGCCGGTGATCGCGGCCCGCAAGCCCCGATACTTGGCTTCCCCGCCCACCACCGCCACCACGTCGGCGGAACCCGAAGCAATGGCCGCCGCGGTATCGCCCATCACCGCTGTTTGCAAGATGCCCACGTCGGCCAAATAGCTGCTGGCCTGCGGCGCACCGGCAGCATCAGCCACCCAACGGGACGGATCGGTATAGCCCCATGTGCCCTTAGTGACCCTCACCTGGTCGAGTCGGCCCAACAGCCCACTGTTGCCCGCATCGTCGGCGGCCGACACCAGCGCCTGCGCCATAAGGGCCACTGCCTCCTCTGCCTCTGTGGGATCGTCCAACCGCTGCGCCGCCGTCGCCACACCCACCAATACCGGAGTCCTGTCGTCAATCATCACGACCGCACCCTAACGGCCCACATGACGCCGAGACGATGTACCGTCGGGTCATGGAGCAGTGGGAATTGATCGCTCGAGAATCGATCCGGGACCTGGTGGCCCGGTACAACGCCAACGGGGACTCAGGCCGGTTCGACCAAGTGATGGATCTTTTTGCCCCCGACGCCATTATGCGGACGCCGACGCAGCCCGACAAGTACGGAATCGACGAGATTCGCACGATCTTCACCGGCGCCAAAGACACCCTGTCTGACATCGGCGGCGGCACCCCCAAGTACATCCGACACCACACCGCCACCCACCAGATCGATTTGCTCTCACCCAACGAGGCACGAGGCCGCTGTTATTACCACGTGATCATGGAACACGGCCTCGACCACTGGGGCCGCTACATCGACCGCTACGGGGTTGTGGACGGCCGGTGGATGTTCACCGAGCGTTCGGTGACCATGGACGGCTACATCCCCGGCGGTTGGGGAGACCACAACGCCTCCAAGGGCCAGGACTATTAGCCGCTTCTACACTTTTGCCACACGCTATACACCTAATAGGTGTATACTAGGGCAATGGACGAGCGAACTCGCACCAATATCGAGCTCGACGACCGACTAATCGACGTGGTGATGCGCCGGTACGGCGTGCGCACCAAGACCGAGACCGTCCACCTGGCGTTAAGCCGCCTGGCTGGGATGCCCATGACCACCGACGAGATGCTGGCCATGCAGGGGTCTCGGCTCATCGGAGAAATTCCGCCCGACACCGGCCTCCAACCCATCGGATGATCCTGGCCGACACCTCCGCGTGGATGGAGTACGACCGAGGCACCAACTCCCCTGTTCAAGCCAGGCTCGCTGCGCTCATCGCCGAAGGCGGTGGCAATGTCGCCGTCACCGAGCCGGTTCTGATGGAGGTGCTGGGAGGGGCCAAAGACGACCAAAGCCACCACCGGCTCTACAACCTGCTGACCTCGGTGTCGTGGCTGGGGGCCGATCCGGTGGCCGACTTCGAAGGCGCGGCCCGCATCAACCGGATCTGCCGGTCTCGCGGGGTCGCCCCTCCGGGCTACATCGTCTGCATGATCGCCAACATCGCCCTGCGTACTGGGTCAGAGATCCTGTCCGCGGATCAGGACTTCCACCGCGTGGCCGAGCTCTTCCCCCTCAAGATCGCCGACGCGTCGTAGATCAGGGTGTCGGGATGTTGGCGTCGAGGACAGCGCCCGGATTGGCCCCGGTGAGCGAGCCCTCCACCTGGGTGAGAACACCGTTGACCGCGGTGGCCCGGTAGCCGCCAGCCGGGCGGCGCAGACGGGGAGCTCCCGAGGGCAGGTCGGATACGAACCCGTCGGTCTCCCACGACAGCTCGTCCAAGTCGAACACCGTCACGTCGCCGGCATAACCGGGCAGCAGGCGACCCCGGTCGTTGAACCCCAAGACCTCGGCCTGCCGGCCGGTGATCTCATACACGGCCCGTTCCAGTTCTAGGTCGCCCCGGTCGCGTACGTGGCGGGTGAGCAGCAGAGTGGTGTCGCCCGCGGCGCACATCATCTGCACATGGGCTCCGGCGTCGGAGGCGCTGATCAAGCAGCGGTCGTCGGAGATCATTTGGGCCACCCCGTCGGTGTTGCTGTTGCTCACCCCCATAGCCACCACTCCAGGCTCCAAGTCGTTCTCCAGAATCCAGTCGGCGAACACATCAGAGGGGTGGCCGCCCCGAGCCTCGGTCAATTCGGCCAGCGAGCGGCCCAGCCAAGCCTTGTTTTCGGGGCGGGTCACCGACGTGAACCGGGCGAAGTCGGGTCGGTTTATGGGGAACAGCGACTTCTCGGTGGCATCCCACTCGTTGCGGGCGATCTCCCGCCAGCCGGGATCGACCAGCATTTCCCGCCGAGCCTCGCCGGTAACTCCCATGATCTGGTTCCAGCCCTTGGGGAGCATCATGAACACCATGGTCTGTTCCCAGCTCACGTTGAGGTCCACGGTGCGGGGCGAGGAGATGGGCCACATGTCACAGCCCTCATCCCGGATCGCCTGGGTGAACGCCATGTATTCGTGGGGGCGGTGCGGGGCCATGTCACTGTGGGAAACCCCGTTCCAGATAGAGGTCACCCCTCGTGGTCCGAGCACCCGGGCCATCCGGCGGATGTCTGCCTCAGGATCCTCGCCGGTGAGGTTGGGGATGAACTCAACCAGCCCATGGCCTGCGGCGGCCAGCACGTCGGCCAGCGCGCTCAGCTCCCCATCACAGGCCAGCCGGCTCGGCACCGGGCGGCTGCGGCGGTCCAGGTCGAAGAACGAGGTGCTGAAGCCGTAGCAGCCTGCGGCCATGGCATCAGCCATCTCCGCGGCCATGGCAGATATCTCGTCTTCGGTGGCCTGACGGGTCCATGCATCGTCGCCCATCACATAGATCCGCAGCATGGAGTGGCCGATCAGCGAGGCCATGTTCAGCGCGATCCCGCCCTCATTCATAGCGTCGCGGTATTGGCGCCACGACCCCCATGACCAGGGAATACCCGACACAAAATCGGCCACCGGCATGTCCTCGATGTAGCAGAACACGTCGATGAGCTCGTCGAGATTCTCGGGCTTGGCCGGGGCCAGCGACAGCGAGCAATTGCCGATCAGCGCGGTGGTCACGCCGTGCTGGGGCATGGGATCGCAGCCCCGGTCCCAGAACATGGACGGGTCCAAGTGGGTGTGGGAGTCGATGAACCCAGGGGACACGTAGCAGCCACCGGCGTCCAGTTCTGTTTCGCCGTCGGGCTTCAGGCCGGGGCCCACTTCGGTGATGACTCCGCTATTGATGCGCACATCGGCAGGCCGGGCCGGAGCTCCTGTGCCGTCGATCAGATTGCCGCCGCGGATGATGATGTCAGCCATGGGCGAAACGATAGATAACGGAAATACCGCCGCTCTCATCAGCGCCGGGGTCTTGGTGCGATAGAGAATGGGGCCATGACTGACCACATCAGCACTGAGGCCCTTGAATCGCTGGCCGCCAAGCAGGCCATCACCGAGGTGATCTACGGCTATTGCCGAGCTCTCGATCGAATGGACAAGGACGCGGCCTATGCGGTCTGGCACCCCGACGGGACCGCCGACTACGGCGAAGACATCTACCAAGGACCTGGATGGGGGTTCGTGGATTGGGTGTGGACGGCCCACGCGGCAATGTCCACCCACTCCCATCAGATCACCAATGTCTTGATCCAAGTTGACGGGGATCAGGCAGTAAGCGAAGCCTACGTAACTGTGGCGCTGCGCACCTTGCCGTTCGGCGACAGCGCTGATGTCGCCGATATCTACACCCGTGGCCGCTACGTCGACCAATGGTCCCGCCGCGATGGACGCTGGGCCATCGACCACCGCAACTACATCACCGACCACTCGGTGACCGTGCCCAACGCAGACCCCGCCCCCCACGATCCCCGGTCGATCCGCGGTCCAGAAGACCTCTCGGTTGCCCTGTTCGGCTGACCGCCTACCTTCCTATCGCGCACCGACGAGTTGAACTGATATAGCGAATCGATATAATCGCGAGTCCATGTTGGATCTCGCGGTGCTCGGACTGCTCAAGGAGGGTGACCTCCACGGCTACGAGCTGAACAAGCGCCTCAAGTCCCTGGTCGGCGGATACGCCAACTCTTACGGCGCGCTGTACCCCGCCTTGGCTCGCTTGGAGCGGCGCGGATGGGTGAGCTCCACGGCGGTGGCACCTGATATTGCTGTCGACGAACAAGCCGCAGACGGGCATGCACGGCGCAATCGACGGCGCACCACCAGGTCCAAGTCAGGACGAACCCGCAAGGTGTACCAGATCACCGAAGCCGGCGAAGACCACCTGCTGGAACTGCTCCAAGAAGACGCCAACAACGAGCGGCGCTTTCGCTTGCAGCTGGCCTTCTGCCGCTTCCTCCCCCCCGATCGGCGCCTGGCGCTCTTCGAGCTGCGCCGCGCCCACTTGGTCAGCCTGCAAGCCATGGCCCGCCGCGATCCCGTGCAAACCAACGATCCCTACGTGCGCTCCTTGTTCCAGAGAGACCAGGAGCGCCGAGAACACGACTTGGCCTGGCTCGACCGGTTGATCGCCGACGAGCGCGCCAACCGGCCACAGGAACCGAACGACCAATGATCGACGCCGATCGATCCGACTTCCCCCAGGGAGGGCAACCACAATGAGCAACCCCATTCGAATCGCCATCGCCGGTGTCGGCAATTGCGCCAGCTCTTTGGTGCAAGGCCTGTACTACTACGCCGACGCCGAACCCGACGACCACGTCCCCGGCCTGATGCACGTGGTGCTCGGTGGCTACCACATCAACGACGTCCAGCCAGTGGCGGCCTTCGACGTGGACGCCTCCAAGGTCGGGCTGGATCTGGGCAAGGCCATCAGCGCCGAACCCAACAACACCGTGCAGTTCTGCGACGTTCCCGAACTGGGGGTCCGGGTACAGCGGGCTCCCACCCTGGACGGATTCGGCGAGTTCTACCGCACCCAGTGCGAGGAGTCTCCCGCCGAGCCGGTGGACGTGGCCGCGGCCCTGCGGGAGGCCGGTGCCGACGTGCTCATCTCCTATCTCCCGGTGGGCTCCGAAGAAGCTCAGCGTTACTACGCCAAGTGCTGTCTCGAAGCCGGCGTGGCTTTCGTGAACGCCATCCCGGTGTTCATCGCCTCTGATCCGGAGTGGGCCCAGCGCTTCACCGACGCCGGCGTGCCGGTGGTGGGCGACGACATCAAGAGCCAGGTGGGCGCCACCATCGTCCACCGCACCCTGGCCCGGCTCTACGAGGATCGGGGAGTGGAGCTCGACCGCACCTACCAGCTCAACTTCGGCGGGAACATGGACTTCATGAACATGCTGGAGCGGACTCGGCTGGTGTCAAAGAAGATTTCCAAGACGCAGTCGGTCACCAGCCAGCTCGACAAGGGCATCGCCGCCGATGACGTCCACATCGGCCCCAGCGACCACGTCCCCTGGCTGGAAGACCGGAAATGGGCCCACATCCGCCTCGAGGGCCGGGGCTTCGGCGACGTGCCCCTCAACATCGACCTCAAGCTCGAGGTGGTGGACTCTCCCAACTCCGCCGGCGTCATCATCGACGCCCTGCGCTGCGCCAAGCTCGGCTTGGACCACGGCGTGGGCGGCCCCTTGCTAGGCCCCTCGGCCTACTTCATGAAGAGCCCGCCCATCCAGTACCGCGACGAAGCCGCCCGAGAGATGGTCGAGGCCTACGCCCGAGGCGAGGTCAGCTAGCACGCCACCGCAAGAGGTGGGTGCGGGCCTCTTCGGGGGTGAGGGGGCCAAAATCGAGGCGGTGGCGCCGCAGTTCTTCTACGGCTGCGCCCACTTCGGGGCCGGGTTCTAGGCCGAGCAGGGCCATAATCTCTTGGCCATCTAGCACGGGGGGACCGCTCAGATCGGGCTCGGCCTCTACGAGAGCGGCCGCATCGGCAGCAAGAGTGCCCACCTCACCCAAGACCGACGCCACAGCCAGCGCCTGATTCAGGTGAGGTCCGGCATCGACCACCCAGCGTCGCAACTGGGGCGGGGTTCGAGGCGGCTGGTCAACAGCCTGACGGCCAGCCGCCAGAATCGCGGACACTGTTCGGCTGACCACGGTGGTCGCCCGTCGCTCTGACAACACCGCCCGCACTTCAGCGGGGGTTCCCACATCGGCCAACAGAGCCGCCATTCGGGCGATCGGGTCATCGCCGACCTGGACAAGTCGCACCATGGCGGCGGGGCTGTCGGATATTGGGCCGAGAACCCGCTCGGCCAATCCAGTATCGAACAGAAGCCCCAACCCAGACCCGGGCATGGGTAGCGCCAGAAGTCGGTCGAGTTCGTCGCGGATACGCTCGTCGGCCACAATGCTGAGACGGTCGGTCATCTCGGCCATGGCGGCCACCAGAGGTGGCTCAACGGTCAACTCGAATTGGGCCATGAACCGGGCCGCCCTCAACATTCGCAGGGGATCGTCGCTGAACGTTTCCTCGGGATCCAGGGGCGTGCGGAGGCGACGGGCCGCCAAGTCGGCTGACCCGTCAAAGGGGTCAACCAGTTCGCCGTCGGGCAGTTCGACAGCCATGGCGTTGATGGTGAAGTCGCGGCGGGAGAGGTCGACCTCGATGGCGTCGGCAAAAACCACCTCGGGCTTGCGGGAGTCGGGCTGGTACCGCTCGGTGCGGTGGGTGGTGATCTCAACACGGCGGTCCCTCCGCCGGGCGCCGATGGTGCCGAACCGCTCCCCCTGGGTCCACAGGGTGTCGGCCCAGCCCTCCAAGATCGACTTCACCGCCTCCGGCTGGGCGTCGGTGGTGAGATCCAGGTCGAAGTCCCGGTTCAGCGGCAAGCCCAGCAGGCTGTCACGCACCACCCCGCCCACCAGAAAAACCCGGAAACCCTCAGCGGCAAACCGCTCGGCCAACTCCTGGGCCTCCTTCTGGAGAGGGGCCAGATTCTCGAAGCTCACGACAGCAACGCGGCCGCCGCAGCCGCCACCTCTGCGCCCGGCCCGCCCCCGGTGGCTGGCTCAGGCCGCCAACTCGTTCCAGCCAATACAGCCACCGCAGCCGCGGCGCAGTCGGCCAGGGCTTCCAAGTCGTATCCGCCCTCCAAGAAGGCTATGCGCCGACCGGGGGGCGCCACTTCAATGATCGCACCGGTCAGATCGGCAAAATCACCGGCGGCCAACCCCAGGTTGGTCAGCGGGTCGGCCCGGTGGGCGTCGAATCCGGCCGACAACACCAGCCAATCGGGGTCGAACGCCTCCACTGCGGGCAGAACGGCCTCCTCCCAGCCTTGGCGGTACACATCGCCGGTCGCCCCCATGGGCATGGGCAGGTTGACGGTGGAGCCCGCACCGGCCCCTGCACCCCGCTCAAGCAGTCCTCCGGTGCCCGGGTAAAAGGGGTACTGGTGCCATGACACATACATCACGCGGCCGTCTTCCCAGAAGACGTCTTGGGTGCCGTTGCCGTGGTGGGCGTCGTAGTCCACCACCAGCACCCGCTCGCCGCGATCGGCCAGGGCCTGGGCGCAGATCGCCGCGCTGTTGAACATGCAGAACCCCATCGACCGCACCGGGGTGGCGTGGTGGCCGGGCGGGCGCACTGCGCAGAAGGCGGCATCGGCCTCGCCCCTGTCCAGGCCGTCAATCGCCGTTAGCCCCGCCCCCGCGGCAAGGCGAGCCACAGCCTCCGATTCCGCCGACAGCACCGTGTCGGGATCGAGTCGACCACCCCCGGCTTGGGCCATCCGATGCACCGATTCGAGTACTGACCGATGGTGAACAGCCAGCAGCTCGGCATCGGTGGCCATCCGGGGCTCGGTTGGAACCAACGCATCGGCCAGCCCCGCTCGCTGCACCCCGTCGATCACCGCGCGCAGCCGGGCGGGTCGCTCCGGATGGGAGCGCCCGGTGTCGTGGTCGAGAAAGCGCTCGTCAGTGATCCACAGAACTGACACCACCCCACGGTAACGCGCCCATCAAGAGCCCGAATACCAACCGATAGCGCGCCCGCCGAAACATCCGAATACCAACCGATAGCGCGCCCGCCGAAACATCCGAATACCAACCGATAGCGCGCCCGCCGAAACATCCGAATACCAACCGATAGCGCGCCCGCCCAGAACCTGGACCTAGCCTCAGTGGCATGTTGGGCCGACCGTCGGGGCAGAACTCCGAGACGCTCCGACGCGGTGGTGACCGCCTGCGGCTCAGGCCCTGGGCCAGCGAGGCCGGAACCGGCCTGCTCATCCTGCTGACCCCAGGCGCGGCGGTGTCCGACGAAACCACAGTCGCGGCGGTTGAATCCGCGGTCGCCCAGGGCTACCAGCGTCTGAGAACCTCGGCGCTGTCGCACATCGAATCGGAGCCGTTCCTCCGGGCCGGATTCAAGCCCTGCCAACAGCTCACCTTGTTGACCCGTCCCATCCAAAGTGGACTCCCCGACCTCAACAGCAGCACCGCCATCCGAAGGGCCCGCCGCCGCGACCACCCATCGGTGCTGGCTGTGGACCACGCAGCCTTCGAGCCCTTCTGGCGGCTCGACCAAACCGGACTGCACGACGCCCTCCGAGCCACTCCCTTCCGACATTTCCGAGTCGCCTATCGAGGCAGCGACACACCCCTCACCGGGTATGCCATCTCCGGACGCAGCGGCCCGGCCGGATATCTCCAGAGATTGGCAATCTCGCCCAGCCAGCAAGGCCAGGGGGCCGGTGCCGCCCTGGTGATCGACGGGCTGCGGTGGATGGCCCGCAGGGGAGCAACCCAAGCCTGGGTAAACACCCCCCAGCACAACACTGGAGCACTGAGGCTCTATGAGCGGCTGGGCTTCGAGCAAGTTCCCCCCGGCCTGCAAGTTCTGGAGATGGCCCTTGAGCGATAGTTTCCGCTCGGGACGCCGATGGGCGACCATCGCGGCATTCGGCCTAGTGATGGCTCTGGTGTTTTTCGCCGCGCCCGCAATTGTGCCCCCGGCGGCGTCCGCTCAGAACGGCAACGGCCAATCGGAGGAAATCGCCCCCTCCATGGAACTGGTTGGCCAGAGCATGTGGATCGCCGATGAGGACTTCTTCCGGGTCTCGTTCCGACTTCTCGACGCGCCTGACCACTCCACCATTGACATCAACGTCGGAATTCCCATCCGGTCTCGCTCGGCGTTCTTGGATCGGCTGGCCGAGCCTTCCACCGGGCTTGGCTTGCCCCAGATATCCCGAATGGCCATCCCCGAGCCCGATCCCAACGGAATCTCGTCGCTGCAAATCACTACTACCAGCGGTCAAGGGCAAGGAGAGGGAACACAGGACCAACCGGTGCTCTCGCTTCCCGCCGAGGGGGTATACCCGGTGAGCCTCGTTCTTCGTGGTCCCGACGGCATGCGATTGGACACCGTCCACACTTTCTTGGTCCGCACACCCCAGCCCGACTCAAACCAGCCTCCCCTGCTGGTGAGCACCGTGCTGTCAGTGAGTGGGCCACCAGCCGTAGATCCGGAAGGAAACGTGGATCTGGGATCCTCCGGTACGAGCCTGCGAACGCTGGCCGATGTGTTCGACCCTCGGATTAGGCCCCAACCCCTGGCCATGGTCTCGATAGATCCCCATCTGGTGGACGCCTTGGCCGTCAGTGAGCAATCCGAGCACACCGAGCTGCTGGGACGACTCCAACAGTCCACCATCAATCGCCAAATTGCCACCACTACCTACGTCCCCCTCGACAGCGATGCCTGGATCGACCAAGGCCTCAGCCTCCAGATCGGCTGGCAAATGGAATCAGGAGCCGCGGTGCTTGACGAGTTTCTCGGGTCCCCACCCGACCGCACCATCATGATGCTGACCACGTCGGCCTCTCCCGAGTTGCTCCAACGACTTCAGCAGGAACGAGTGGGTCTGGTGCTGGTTCCCGATGCTCTGCTCAATCCGGCTGACCAGCTGGTCAGCACGTCGGCCAAGACATCGTTCTTGCTGCCCGCCTTCGATGAACCGATGCCAGCGTTGGCCATCGACAGCACCGCTACCGCTCACTTGACTCATGCCGACAGCGCTGAGGTTGCTCCCTACTTGGTGCTGGCTGACCTGGCCGTGCGCTGGTTTGAAGATCCCCTACAACCTCGGGGCATCTTGTTGGCACCTCCTCTGACATCGCCTACCGATGCAACTGGGCTGGGAACGCTGTTGGACGAAATCAACGCCAGCCCGATCCTGTCGACCGTAGACCCCGCAACGATTGTCGAGATCCTCGAACCCGACACCCTCCGACAGGTGCGCCCTGCCGAGGAGAGCGGCTTTGGAGAGGACTACGAGGCCGCCTTGAGCGACGGCCAGCGCATAGCCCGGTCTTATCAGAACATGGTCGACCCGATCGCCACCGTGGACACCCCTGAGCGACTGCTGATCGAAACCCTGGAACGGGCCCTGCTGCTGTCGGGCACGTACGGGCTGACCGAGACCCAACGGGATGCCTATCTGGCAGTAGTGGCCCAGACGGTGCGCGACACCGTGGCCGCCATCCAGCCCCCGAGCCGCCAGAGGATCACCCTGACCAGTCGGTCAGAGAGCATCCCCATGCTCATTCGCAACAGCCTCGACCACGATGTCGTCGTGAGGTTGAATCTCAACAGCGACAAGCTGGACTTCCCCGAAGGGGATTCCCTGCTCAGACGGCTCTCCCCCGGCGTCAACCAGATCCAGGTCCCGGTGCAGGCCAAGACCTCCGGCGACGCTGTTCTGGAGATCAGCGTCAACTCCCCAACCGGGCTATTGGCCCTGGGCGAATCTCAACTGACGGTGAGAACAACATCTCTATCGGGCGCCGGGGTAGGGATCGCGGCCGCCGCTCTGGCCATCTTGATGGCGTGGTGGGCCCGACACTGGTGGTCTCGCCATCGCGCCAAATCAACGCTGGCCAGTAGTGTCGAGACATGACCGTTCGCATCGTGACCGACAGTTCCTGTGACCTCAGCGCCGCTGACATCGAGCGCTATGGAATCACCGTGGTCCCGCTCACCATCCGATTCGGCGATGAGGAGTTCACCGACGGCCAAGGCTTATCGGCTGAGGGTTTCTACGAGAAGATGGCAGCCAGCGACGAACTGCCGTCCACCGCCGCTCCCGCGCCGGGAGCATTCGAGGTCGCATTTCGGGGTTTGGCTGACAGCGGGGCCGACGCAGTGGTGTGCATAAACCTGTCGTTCGCCCTTTCGGCTACGGGGGAGTCTGCTCAGAATGCGGCCCGAGCCACCGAAGGCGAGGTAGACGTCCGAGTGGTGGACTCCGGCAAGGTGTCGGTGGGCCTAGGCCTAATGGTGAAGGCCGCCGCGGTCGCCGCGGAGGCCGGACAGAATGCGGATGAGATCGAAGCCCATCTGGCCCAGCTGAAAGACCGGGTGTTCATCTATGCCGCGCTGGACACCCTGGACAATCTCAAGAAGGGTGGGCGCATCGGCACCGCGCAGGCCCTCTTGGGCAGCGCCCTGTCGATCAAACCGTGTCTTGACCTGACTTCTGGGGTCGTAGAAGAGGCAGGCAAGCAGCGAACCCGGGGGAAAGCCCGGGCCTGGCTGGCCAAACAGGTGGCCGAAGCCGGTGAGTTGGAGCAATTGGCCCTGGCCCACGGGTCGGCCGACGACATCGAGGCGTTCGCATCCAGCCTGGGCGACACCCCTGCCTGCAACCCGATGACCGTTGCCCTCATCGGACCGGTTGTGGGCACCCACGCCGGACCAGGGGTTATTGCCGCGGCCTTTATTTCCGCACCCTAAGTACGTCTTGGCCCGCAGAAAACGCCATCGGTAACCTTCGAGCCGTGTCGGAGTTCCTCCGCGACTACCTCCTTGTCGTCTTATTCCTCGTGCTGGCAGGCGCGTTGGTGTTCGGGATGCTGGGGCTCGGCAGCCTGCTGCGTCCCACCCGGTCGCAGCCCCAGAAGTACATGACCTACGAGAGCGGCGTCGACCCCGTAGGACTGGGTTGGTCACAGAGCAACATCCGGTACTACGTGTTCGCCCTTCTGTTCGTGATGTTCGACGTCGAAGCAGTGTTCATCTTCCCCTGGGCCACCCGGCTCGAGGCCTACGGGACCTTCGGCTTGGTCGAGATGGCCATCTTTATCTTCATCCTTGCGCTGGGGCTGGTTTATGCCTGGCGCAAAGGCGTTCTTCGATGGATCTGAGGTAGGCAGTGGGACTGGTAGCCAGCGGCAAAGCTCCAAAACCCCTGACCAAGCTGCTCAACCTCGGCCGGAAGTACTCCATCTGGATGTACCAGTGGGGTCTGGCCTGCTGCGCCATCGAAATGGGGGCAGTGATCGGCTCCCCGCGCTACGACGTCATGCGCCTCGGCGTGATCCCGTTTCCCGCCAGCCCCCGGCAGGCCGACCTGGTGGTGATCTCGGGCACCGTCACCGACAAAATGGTCCCCTCCATCCTCCGCCTCTACGAGCAGATGCCCGACCCGAAATACGTCATCTCCATGGGCTCCTGCGCGAACTGCGGAGGCCCCTACTGGGACTCCTATTCGGTGACCAAGGGCGTCGACCAGATCATCCCGGTGGACGTGTACGTGCCCGGCTGTCCGCCTCGGCCCGAGGCCTTGCTGGAGGGCATCGTGCTGCTCCAAGAGCGCATCGGCAACGAGGACCCCGCTGTGCGGTGGCGAGGTGACCCAATTGTCGTCGACTGAGATCGAGACCGACGCCGCCGCCGAATCCGGACCGCCTCCCGACGAGCGCCGCGAAGCTTGGGCTGCCCAGCTGGCCGCTGAGCTGGGTGAAGGCTTCGTGGAGCACCACGTAATCCCGGGCAGCGACTTATGGGTTCGGGTGGCCCGCGACTCGTGGACCGATGCAGCCACCGCCGCCCGCGACCAGCTTGGCTGTCAGTTCTTCGACTGGTTGTCTTCCATCGACTGGCTCCCCTCCCCCTACGGGCGGGATATGGACGCCCAAGAGGACAACCCCCAGCCCAAGGCCGCCGACCCCATGGAGCAGGGCCACGCCGGAGGCCACACTCGGTTCCAGATGGTGGTCCGCCTCTACTCCCTCACCGAGCAAATGGGCATCACAATCAAGGCCGACCTGCCCGACGATGATCTGAGCATCGACACCTTGATCGAGGTGTACGCCGGGGCCAACTGGCACGAGCGGGAGGCCTGGGAGATGTTCGGGATCCACTTCAACAACCATCCCGACCTCCGCCACATCTATCTGCCCGGCGAGTTTGAGGGGAATCCCCTCCGCAAGGACTTTCCGCTGTTGGCCCGACGGGTGAAGCCGTGGCCCGGCATCGTGGATGTGGAGTTGTTCCCGGGCGAGGAAGGCTCATGACCGCGGTGGGCGAAGCAGGCAGAGTCACCGACCGCAAGGGGGGCCAGCAAGTCGACCAGCGCCAGCAGCTGGCCTACGTGGCCACCCAGGCGGCCGACGCTCGGCTGAACGTGGAGATCGAAACCGAGGGCATGACCCTCAACATCGGCCCTCAGCACCCCGCCACCCACGGTACGCTCCGGCTGGTGGCCCGCCTGGACGGCGAGCAGGTGGTGGAGGCCGAGCCCATCATGGGCTACATGCACCGCGGCTACGAGAAGCTGGCCGAGGTGCGGACTTATCCCCAGGTCACAACGCTCATCAACCGGATCGACTGGCTGGGCAGCTTTGCCAACGAGGTGCCGTTCATCCTGGCCGCCGAGAAGCTCATGGAAGTGGAGGCCCCACCTCGGGCCCAATGGATTCGCACGGTTCTGTTCGAGCTGAGCCGGATCGCCAACATCACTCTGTTCTTGGGCGATATGGCGGTGCAGCTCGGGGCACTCACCCCGGTGTTCATGGCGTTCAGAGACCGCGAGTTCGTGCTGAACCAGATTGAGGCGGTCACCGGCGGGCGCTTCCACCCCAACTTCGACCGCATCGGCGGTGTGAAAGACGACCTGCCCAAGGGCTGGATCGAAGACACAAAGCAGGCCATGGAGAAGATCCGGGACTTTTGCGACGAGTTTGAGGATCTGGTGCTGGGCAATGAGATCTTCCAGTCCCGCTCCCGGGGCATCGGCATAGTGCCCCCGGCGGTCGGCCTGGCCTACGGGCTGTCGGGTGCCAACATCCGAGCCAGCGGGGTCGACTGGGACCTGCGCCGCGACGGCCATGAGGCCTTGGTGTACGACCAACTCGACTGGAAGGTGTGGACCCACCCCGACGGAGACTCTTTCGCCCGCTACTGGGTGCGGCTCCAAGAGACCCGGGAAGCCACCCACTTAGTGGACCAGCTCCTAGACGGGCTTCCCTCGGGGCCGATCATGGCCAAGGTGCCCCGCATCATCAAAGTGCCGGCGGGCGAGGCCTACGCCGCCACCGAGAACCCACTGGGAGAGATGGGCTACTACATCATTAGCAAGGGCGACTTGGTGCCCTTCCGGGTGAAGATCCGCTCGGCCAGCTTCTCCAACATCTCCATCACCCCATGGCTGCTCAAGGGCGTGTACGTGCCCGACATCATCACCATCTTGGCCAGTCTGTACTTCATCCTGGGAGACATCGACCGGTGAGAATCCCAGCAACCATAATCACGATCTTGGCCAGCCTGTACTTCATCTTGGGAGACATCGACCGGTGACTGCGGCCACCGTGATGTCGGGCCTGCTGGCCGTGGAGGTGCCCTACTGGGCGACGGCCATCATCAAGATGGGCGTGATCGCCTTGGTCATCCCCACCGCCGCCCTGGTGCTGGGCTACGTCTTCCTGATGAAGGTCATGAGCTTCATGCAGAGCCGCTTAGGCCCCATGGAGGCCGGACCCTACGGCACCCTGCAACTGTTGGCCGACGGGTTGAAGTTCTTGCAGAAAGAGGACATCTTCCCGGAAAAGGCCGACCGGACAGTGTTCGCCCTGGCCCCGTTGGTAGTACTGGTGTCCACATTCTTGATCTACGTGGTCATCCCCACCGGCCCCGACGCGGTTGTGGCGCAGCTGGACGTGGGCATCTTCTACGCCTTGGCGGTGTCGTCGCTGTCGGTGGTGGGCATCTTGATGGCCGGGTGGGCCTCGGCCAACAAATACGCCCTCATGGGGGGCCTGCGAGCCGCCGGCCAGCTCATCGCCTACGAGCTCCCGCTGGTGCTGGCGGTCATGGGCGTGGTCATCCAGGCCGGCACCCTCGACCTGCAAAAGATCGTCACCGCCCAGGCCACCGGAGATATCTTCGGCTGGGGCGGCATCGGCAACCCGTACATCCTCACCCAATTCGTGGGCTTCTTCATCTTCCTGGTGGCGGTGCAGGCCGAGCTCACCCAGCCCCCGTTCGACATGCCGGTGGCCGAGTCCGAGATCGTGGGCGGCTACCAGGTGGAGTACACCGGCTTCAGGTTCCTGTTCTTCTTCATGGGCGAATTCGGCACCGCCTTCGCCTTCGCCGCGCTGGCCGCAGTGATGTTCTTGGGCGGCTGGGCACTGCCATGGGGCGACCTCGAGCACTGGGCTTTCAACATCGTCGGGCCGGTCATCCTGCTGGTGAAAGTCATGGCCGTTGCCGCGCTGATCTTCTGGTTCCGCTTCACCTATCCGCGGCTACGAGAGGATCAACTCCAGCGCCTAGCCTGGAAGTTCCTGATTCCGTTGTCACTGTTGAACATCGTCGTCACCGGTGTTTTCAAGGTCATTTTGTAGGAGCTTGTTATGGCACTGGTACCAGGATTGATCACGGGACTGAAGGTCACCGCCCGCACCATGTTCCGCACCTTGTTCGGAGACGGGCCTCCGCTGGTGCCCGCCCCCTCCAAGCACTCCCACACCGTGCAGTATCCCCATGTGAAGGAGATGCCCGCCGACCGGGCTCGTGGAGTGATCGCCCTCCACGAGGAGAACTGCACCGCCTGCATGCTGTGTGCCCGGGAGTGCCCCGATTGGTGCATATACATCGAGGGCCACAAGTACCTGGCCCCGCCTCGGCGGGAAGGGGGCAAGCCCCGTCAGAAGAACGCGCTCGACCGCTTCGACATCGACTACAGCCTGTGCATGTACTGCGGCATCTGCGTGGAGGTCTGCCCGTTCGAAGCCCTGTTCTGGAGCCCAGAGTACGAGTACTCCGAGCCCCGCATCGCCGACCTGCTCCACGACAAGGAGCGGCTCAGCGAGTGGATGGACACCGTTCCCGACTTCGAGGCCTATGAGCCCGGATCCGAGCAGAAGGTGTTGAAGGTTCCCCGGTGATCGCCGAGCACGTCGCCTTCGGGATCATCGCCGCGGTGATGGTGGCCTCCGCGCTGCGGGTGGTGACCACCCGCGACATAATGCACGCCGCCCTGTACCTGGTGATCGTGCTGGCCGGGGTGGCCGCCCTGTTCCTGCTGGTGGGCGCCGAGTTCACCGGCATCACCCAGGTGCTCATCTACATCGGCGCGGTGATCGTGCTGTTCCTGTTCGGCATCATGCTCACTCGGTCCGACTTCGACCAGGACACCGAACCCGACCACAAGCGCAAGTTCCCCGCGGTACTTACCGCCCTTCTGCTTCTGGCCGTGATGATCGGCGCACTGGTGGACCGCTTCGAAGGCATAAAGCTCGATGCCAACCTGCCCGATGGCCTGACTCCCCAGACCACCGCCCAGGTGTCCGACGAGCTCTTCTCTCAGTACATCGTGCCCTTTGAGGCGGTGTCGGTGCTGCTGTTAGCCGCCCTCATCGGCGCCATCGTGATCGCCCGCCGAGAGGAGGGCGGCTGATGTCTACGAAGTGGTGCCCGCTTTCATTGGGAGCTGACCGCTGATGCTTCTCAATGAGATGCTCCTTTTGGGCGCGGTGCTGTTCTGCATCGGGGTTTACGGCGTGCTGGCCCGCCGCAACGGCGTGCTGGTGCTCATGTCCATCGAGCTCATCTTGAACGCGGTGAACATCAACTTGGTGGCTTTCGGGGCGTTCCACGACACCGTCATGGGTCAGATTTTCGCCCTGTTCGTGATCACCGTGGCCGCCGCCGAGGTGGGCATCGGCCTGGCCATCGTACTGCTGCTGTATCGGAACCGGCGATCCATCGACTTGGACCAAGTCGATCTGATGAAGGGGTGATGCCGCAGTGCTAAGCGCAAGCATCGCTGCCGCCGAAACCGCCGGCAAGGCTGTTGCCGCATCGGGCTGGTTCTTGGAGAACGCCTGGCTCATCTGGCTGTTCCCCGCAGTCTCGTTCCTACTGATCCTGCTGTTCGGCAAGCGGTTCCCCCGAGGGGGCTCCGAGATCGGCATCGCCGCCGTGGGGGCCTCTTTCGTGTTCGGGCTTCTCACCGCCATCCAGTGGATAAGCGAGGTGGAGGGCGCCGGCGGAGGAGGAGCTGAGGGTGAACACGCCCTGGGGGCGGGCGGCCTGGCTGCCGCGGCCGAAGGCGAGGCCTCCGGCGGGGTGGGGGCACTCACCCGGTCGATCACCTGGCTCACCAACGGGGCTGAGGCCATCGGGGCGGGAATCATGATCGACGGCCTGGCCGTGATGATGATCTTCGTGGTCACCGTGGTGTCGCTGCTGGTGCACATCTACTCCACCGACTACGTGGCCGGCGATCGCCGCTACACCCACTTCTTCGCCTTCTTGAGCCTCTTCACCGCATCCATGCTCTTCTTCGTCACCGCCTCCACCACCATTCAGATGCTGGTGGGCTGGGAGCTGGTGGGGGTGTGCTCGTTCGTGCTCATCGGCCACTGGTGGGAGGAGAAGGACAACTCCGACGCCGCCCTCAAGGCCTTCTTCACCAACCGGGTGGGCGACATGGGCATCATCATCGGGGTGTCGATCCTGTTCTTCGGCGCGGGCACCTTCGACGTCATCGGAGTGAACGAGGCCGCCATCACCGGCACCATGAGCCACACGGTCACGCTGGCCGCCGCGCTGTGCCTCACCGCCGCGGTCATGTCCAAGTCGGGCCAGTTCTTCCTCCACACCTGGCTGCCCGACGCCATGGCCGGGCCCACCCCGGTGTCGGCCCTCATCCACGCCGCCACCATGGTGGTGGCCGGCATCTACATGGTGGCCCGGCTCTACGGAGTGTTCTTCGAGGGCTACTCAATCGGCGGCTCCAGCATCAACCTGCTGGCCCTCATCGGCGGGATGACCACGCTGGTGGGCGCCTCCCTGGCCTTCGTCCAGAACGACATCAAGCGGGTGCTGGCCTACTCCACTGTCTCCCAGCTGGGCTACATGGTGCTGGCCCTGGGAGTAGGGGCGTGGACCGCGGCCCTGTTCCACCTGTTCACCCACGCCTTCTTCAAGGCCTGCCTGTTCTTGGGGTCGGGCTCGGTCAGCCACGCCGTCCACTCCTTCGACATGAAGGAGGACATGGGCGGGCTGCGCAAGCACATGCCCCACACCTACCGAACGTTCATGATCGGCACGGTGGCGCTGGCCGGGCTGCCCATCTTGTCGGGGTTCTGGTCGAAGGACGAGATCTTGGCGGGCACCGGGGGCTGGGGACTGTTCGGCGGCACCGGGGGCAACGGGGCCTACACCGTTATGCTGGCCATGGGCATGATCACCGCCGCGCTCACCGGCGCCTACATGACCCGGGTGGTGTACCTCACCTTCTTCGGGGAGTTCCGGGGCCACGGCACCCCGCACGAGTCCGGCCCCCGGATCACCGTTCCTCTGTGGATTTTGGCCGGGCTTGCCGTGGTGGCCGGGTTCATCAACTTCCCGGCCGGCTTCCAGCTCGTTCCCGCCGCCTGGGAAGAGAAGTTCCTCCAGTGGGTGGAGCCCGTAGGGGTGAGCTACTTCCCCGCCATCAGCCACGCCACCCCGTCGTGGACGCTGGCCATCGTGTCGGTGATCGTGGCCCTAGTCGGCATCGGCGCGGCCTACCGCTACTACTTCGTCCGGGTTCGGGCGGTGAGCCCGGCCGCCACCGAACTGCCCGACGGACTGACCACCAAGTCGTCGCTGGCCCGTCTCGGCCACCGGGTCCTGGTCAACAAGTACTACCTCGACTGGCTGTACACCACCGTGATCGTGGGCTTCGTCAAGGGGCCATTGGCCCGGGCCGCCTATTGGACCAACCAGAACATCATCGACCGGGTGGTCAACGAGGCCGGCACCCGCTCGGTGCAGGCCGGCGAAATCGTCTACCACAAGGTGGATCAGTTGGTGGTGGACGGCATCGTCAACGCCACCGGGAAGATCTCCGACAGCTCGGGGGAGGAGCTGCGCCGAATCCAAACCGGCAAGGTGCAGCAGTACGCCGCCATCATGTTCGCCGCCGCCACCATCCTGGCCGGCATTTTCATCATCGTCATCTAGGGAGCACACGTACCAATGGAGTCATTTCTCAACGACTGGGGGCTGAGCATCCCGACGTTCCTGCCGATTATCGGCGCGGCCGTCATGATGCTCATTCCCAAGGATCGAGAGCAGCTCCACAAGCTGATCGCATTGGCGACCACCGTGGCGGTGGCCGTCTTCGGCTTGCTGCTGTTGATCCAGTTCGTCGACAACGACGACTACGGAGCCCTCAACTTCGTGGTCGACAAGGGGTGGATCGATGTGATCGACTCCCGCTACATCCTGGGTGTCGACGGCATCTCACTGCCGCTGATGTTGATGACCATGCTGATCGTGCCGTTGTGCGTGATCTACTCCTGGAACCACTTTCCCGAGCCGCACAACCCCAAAGCCTTCTTGATGCTGATCCTCATCCTGGAAACCGGGATGATCGGTACCTTTGCCGCCCAAGACCTGATCCTGTTCTTCGTGTTCTTCGAGGTCGTGCTCTTGCCCATGTACTTCATGATCGGGGTGTGGGGCGGCGAGAACCGGCGCTACGCCGCCATCAAGTTCTTCCTGTTCACCCTGTTCGGCTCGGCGCTGATGCTGGTGAGCTTCCTGGCCCTGTACTTCCTGGCCGATGCCGGCACCTTCGATATGCGGCTATTGCCCGAGGCTGCTGCTGGAATCGCCAAGTCGTCGCAGGTCTGGGTGTTCGGCGGCATGTTCCTGGGATTCGGGGTCAAGGTGCCCATGTTCCCGTTCCACACTTGGCTGCCCGACGCCCACACCGAGGCCCCCACCGTGGGCTCGGTGATCCTGGCCGCGGTGCTGTTGAAGCTGGGCACCTACGGGTTCGTCCGCATCGCCATCCCCATCCTGCCCGAGGCCGCCGCCGAGTGGGCCCCGTTCATCGGACTGCTGGCGGTGATCGGGATCATCTACGGCGCCTTGGGCTGTCTGGCGCAGCGCGACTTGAAACGGCTGGTGGCGTTCTCGTCGGTGGCCCACATGGGCTTCGTGATGCTGGGCATCGCCACCCTCACCGACTTCGGCATCAACGCCGCGGTGTTCGGCATGGTGGCCCACGGGCTCATCACCGGGATGCTGTTCTTCTTGGCGGGTTCGGTGAAAGAGCGCTACCACACCCTGGACATGTCCCGGCTGGGTGGCCTCTTGGTACAAGCCCCCCGCATGGGCTGGATTCTCGGGTTCTGCGCCATGGCCTCGCTGGGCCTGCCCGGCCTGGCCGGGTTCTGGGGCGAGTTCCCCGCCATCTTGGCCTCCTACAACCCCGCCGAGGTGCTGGCCGAGGAGACCTTCCGGTCGTACATGGTGATCGCCGCACTGGGCACGGTGCTGGCGGCCGGCTACCTGCTGTGGATGCTCCAGAAGACCGCCTTCGGCAACCCCCGGGAGGAGTTCGCCAACGACCCTAACGTCCGCGATGCCACCGTCTCCGAGTACCTGGCTTGGGCACCGCTGCTCATCCTCATCGTGGTGCTGGGGGTGTACCCCCAACTGCTGTTCGGGGCCACCGATCCCGCGGTGATCAACTCGATCAGCGATTGCCTGGACTCCGTGACCAGCGGGGCGTGTTTCGACGCGGCGACCGGTAAGTAGGACCAACGGTGCTCTCGTCCCTGCCCTCGATCGTCGGCTTCGTCCGGCCGGACATCGACTGGCACGCCGTCGCGCCCGAACTCACATTGCTGGGAGTGGGGGCGGTGGTCACCCTGCTCGACATCGTTCTGTTGGAGCGGGGACGGGCCTACACCTCGGCGCTGGCCGGCATAGGGCTGCTGGTGGCGCTGATACCCATCGTGACCTTGGCTGCCGCAGGCGACACCCGGGAGATGTTCGGCGGGGCCTTCGTGGTGGACGACTTCGCGCTCATCTTGAAGGCCATGTTCATAGTGGTGGCGTACATCGTGGTGCTGTTGTCCACCAACTACATCGCCGAAGGCGACTATTGGGAGAACGAGTATTACGGCCTCTTGCTGGCATCGGTGATGGGCATGGTATTGATGGCCTCGGCCCGCGATCTGGTCACCATCTTCGTGGCCCTGGAACTGCTGTCCATCCCCGCCTACCTGATGGCCGCCTGGCGCAAGGCCGACCCCAAGAGCAACGAGGCCGGGCTCAAGTACTACCTGATGGGGGTGTTCGCCTCGGCCATCATGCTCTACGGGATGTCGCTGCTGTTCGGCCTGGCCGGCGACACCCGCCTGTCGGAAATCTCCGAGACGGTGGCGCAAGAGGGTTCCAACCCGGTGGTCATCCTGGGCATCATCTTCGTGATTGTCGGATTCGCCTTCAAAGTGTCGGGCTTCCCCTTCCACACCTGGGCCCCCGACACCTACGAGGGCTCGCCCACTCCGGTGACCGCCTTCTTGGCCGTGGCCTCCAAAGCGGCTGGATTCGTGGCCCTTATGCAGCTGGTTTATGTCGGATTCCCCGACGCCCAAGACATCTATCAGCCGCTGTTGTGGATCCTGGCCGTGGGCTCGATGACCGCCGGCAACCTCATCGCATTGCGCCAGGAGAACATCGTTCGGCTCATGGCCTACTCCGGGGTGTCGCAGGCTGGTTTCATGCTGGCCCCCCTGGCGGTGGCCGGTGACATCGGCGGGGAGGCCCTCTCTGCGGTGATCACCTACGTGCTGATTTACGCGGCCATGAACCTGGGCGCCTTCGCGGTGATCATCGCCGTGGCCCGCCGTACTGCCTCCGGCGAAATCAGCTCCTACGCAGGCCTGTTCCGATACGCCCCCGGCATGACCATTCTCATGACCGTCTTCCTGTTCTCGCTGGCCGGCATTCCCCCGCTGGGCGGCTGGTTCGCCAAGTTCGCCGTGTTCCGGGCTGTGCTGGAAGCCGACACCGGCTGGGGCTATTCCCTGGCCGTCATCGCTGCGGTCAACTCGGTGATCGCGCTCTTCTACTACGCCAAAGTGGCCCGCATGATGTGGTTCGAGGACACCCCTGAAGAGGCCGACACCTCATCCCTGCGGGTGCCTCCCTCCCTGGTGGCCGCCCTCGGCCTCACCGCGGCGGCCACCCTGCTGTTCGGCATCTACCCCGCCGTCATCACCCACTTCACCGACGGCACCCTCATCGCCCTGCCCTAGTTGCCTTCTGAGGGGCTGCAAGTGCGTTTCGTCATCGAACCAGTTAGGCGTCGATCAGAATTCGGTGGTTGTCGAACACTGCGGTGATCTCAATCTCGCCGCCGAGTTGGCGGACAATCGACCTGAGGGTCTCCAGTGACAGGCCGATCTCACCATGCTCGAATTGGGACACCGCTGACTGCGACTTACCGATCATCTCGGCCAGCTCCGTCTGGGTGACGCCGAGCGCCTTGCGAAGCTCGGCAAGTCGGCACTTTGCAATCTCGTCAAGTATGCGTTCTTTGGCAGCGTCGATGCGACGTGCCCGTTCAGGATCGCGCCGAGCCGCTTGACTCAGTTCACTGAATTCTCGGGTGCTTGGCATCAGATCAGTCCTTCCTCCCGCAATTCGTCTAGATGAGTGTCATAGAGATCATCCGCAATAGGAATGTACCTCTCGTACCAGCGGTTCCATTTCGGACTCCCCGGCTCTTCCGGACTCTTGTCACCTCCGATCAGCAAGATCGCCGTCCGACGAGGATCAAACGCAAAGAGAACTCGGATTGCTCTCTCCGCTCGCAACTCCTTCATGTTGGAGTGGCGCGACCGGTGAACGTTGTCAACGACAGGCCGGCCGAGTCCAGGGCCAGCAGACTCCAACAACTCCACCCGGGCAATCACAGCATCCTGCTCCTCCTTGGCCAGTGCGTGGTACCAGTCCCCAAATTGGTCTGTGTACTCAACCTCCCACGCACTCATCAGTATAGCTAATATCAGCACAACTGGTACTTTGCCAAGCCACCGCTACCCCCCTAGTGGCGGACCCCCACGGCTACCCCAAACCCCACCACCTGATGGGACGCCCCCCACTTGGCACCCTCATCGCCCTTACTCCCTAACGACGTCAAATTTCAGGACCAATATGGTGTATCGGTGGTGTATAGTTTGTGCATGGCCCGGACGAACATCGATATCGACGATGACGCCTGCGCTGAGGTCATGCGGCGCTACCAGCTGCGCACCAAGCGAGAAGCCGTCAACTTTGCCCTGAACCAGTTGGCCATCAGGCCATTCACGGTGGAAGAGGCCCTTCAGATGCGGGGAGCCGGATGGGAAGGTGACCTCGATGAGATGCGGACCACTGACGTCTGGTGATTCTGGTCGACACCTCGGTGTGGGTGGAATATTTGAGGGATACAGGGAGCAGGGCTTGCATCAGGCTTGACGGCCTACTGGCTGAGAGGTCTGAGTTGGCCGTCACCGACGCAGTGAGGTTGGAAGTCCTAGCCGGTGCTCGTGACGACATCTACGAGCGGAAGCTCAAACGCCTCTTGGCCCGAGCCATAATCCTTCCCACCTACCCCTCACACTATGACTACGCCGCTGTTGTCTACCGGTCCTGTCGCAGGAAGGGTGAGACAATTCGCAAGCTGCTGGACTGCTTGATCGCCGCGGTGGCCATTCAATCCGGGGTTCCCGTCCTCCATGCCGACGGCGACTTCGATGTCATGGCCCGGCACACCGATCTAAAAGTTGTGACCCTGTCCTAGCCTCTTGGCATGATCGCTAGGGGAAGAAAGCGCTTTAGCGACCTTGTGGACTGATCGGTAGCTTGCGATGCTGGGAACTACTGTCCTTTTGTCCCTGAGGAGGTATCAGCATGAGTTCGTTCAGCCGGGAGTCCACTGCCGAAGAGGTCGTTGACGGGCTCGACCTGTCGGGGCAGGTTTTCATGATCACGGGAACGACAAGCGGTCTGGGCGAGGAGTCGGCTCGGGTGCTGGCCAACCGCGGCGCCCAAGTGGCCATGCTGGCCCGCGATCCCCAGAAGAACGTGGAGGCCGCCGAGCGCATCCGCTCATCAGTGCCCGACGCTGATCTTTCGACCCACCATCTCGACCTCTCCGATCTCGGCAGCGTGGCCCGCTTTGCCGCCGAGGTCGCCGACCAATTCGACCGCATAGACGTGCTGATGAACAACGCCGGGGTGATGTGCTGTCCGTTTGGCCGAACCGCCGACGGTTTTGAGATGCAGTTCGGCACCAATCACCTGGGCCACTTCGCTCTCACCGTCCGGTTGTTGCCACTAATCCGCCAAGCCGACAAGCCCCGGGTGGTCACCCTCTCCTCCGGCGGCCATCGCATCTCCGACGTCGACCTCGACGACCCCAACTTCGAGCACACCCCCTACGACCCCTGGGTGGCCTATGGCCGATCTAAGACTGCCAACGTCCACTTCGCCGCCGAGTTGGCCCGACGCTTCGGCGATGAATTGCTGTCGCTGTCGGTCCATCCCGGCGCGATCCCCACCAAGCTGGGCCGGCACATGACCAAGGAGATGATCGAGGGCATGAGAGAACGGGCCAAAGCCAGTTCGTCCTCAGGCCAAGGTCTGCAATACAAGAGCCTGGAATCGGGTGCCGCCACTCAGGTATGGGGCGCTACCGCTCCTGAACTGGCCAACCACAACGGCAAGTACCTAGCCGACTGCAACGTGGCCGAGCCCGGAACAGGCGAAATCGGCTACGCCCCCCACATCTACAACCCAGCCACCGAGGCCGCGCTGTGGGAGCTGAGCGAGCGCCTAGTGGGAATGAAGGCTTAGAACGCCACTACCTACGCGGCCCGCCCCGGGTGCCCGGCCAGCGGGAGCCGCCGATGACATCGGCCATGGGCCAGAACGCATCGGGATCCAGAGGACCGGCGTTGGTGATCTGCCGATCAATCATCCGGTTCGTCACCAACTGGGCCGAGAGCTGCTCGACAATAGGGAAGTAGCGGGCTACCGGATCCCAGGGGCTGTCCAGCAACCGCAGCTCCCCATCGATGTCCTCGACGTGTACCTGCTCGAAGGTGGTGGCCACATCCACCACGTGGGGCGGAAAGTCGTATTCCTTCTCGGCGCCGCCGATGGCCCGGGAGTACTTGGTCCACCACTCATGCTCGGTGTACTCGCCGGCCTTCGGCTCCACCGCTGCGGTGACATCGCCCTCGAACTCTAAGAACGTGTAACCCTGATGGATCGTCCGGGCCTCTACCCGGTTGCCCAGGCGATAGAAGCGGATGTCACACGGATACTTGGGCTGGCCGTTGGTCTCGCCGCTGATAAAGATGGCGGCCTCCTGGTCGATGCCCAAGCCCAGGCTGTACTGGCCGCTGGCGCCCTGCCAACTGGCCGGAACCTTCACGCTCACGCCGTACTCCGGTTCACCCAGCACCGGCACGCAGTACACCCCCACCGTGACAATCGGCTCACCCGGAGTCAGCCCTGGCGGGAGAATCTGCTCAATGCCAGCAGGGTCGGTCCGGTACTCAACGGTCAGCTTGGGCCAGCCGGCTACTTCACCAGGTCGGCTCATCGGTGTTTCAGTCACAGTGCCTCCAATGCCGGATACTGCGAAACCGCACGGTTTCGCTCGTCCATGTGCCGACAGTGTATTTGCAGCGCGAAAGCCGCGCACCAGTGAGGTGCCCCGACCGCAGTATCGCCCATACTGGACTCATGGGGTTCGCCGAGCGCGGCAGCAAGTCTGGCTGGGCGCCATGATGACTTTCGCCGAGTTCATGGAGCGGGCGCTGTATGACCCCGATCACGGGTTCTACGAGTCGGGCCAGGCTGGACGGCGAGGCGGCCACTTCATCACCAGCCCTGAGGTGGGGCCGCTTTTTGGCGCGGTGGTGAGCCGGATGCTGGACCGACGCTGGGACGAGACAGGCAGACCCGATCCGTTCACCGTGATCGACGCCGGTGCCGGACCAGGCACCCTGGCCCGCACCGTGGCCAAAGCCGATCCTCTTTGCACCCCTGCTCTGCGTTGGACCAACGTTGAGCGCAGCGCCGCAGGGCGAGCCGCCCACACCGTTGGAGAATCCCGTGCCGACATGCCCCGCGGACCGGTCAACGGGGTGATAGTGGCCAACGAACTGCTCGACAATCTGCCGCTGCGCCTCTTCGACCTCGGCGGTCACGAGGTGGACAACCGGCCCAACCCCGAGACCCGCCTGACCCCTCGCCAAGACCGGGCCTGCGCCTGGCTGGACCAGGCGTTGTCGATCCTGAACCAGGGCACGGTGGTGGTGATCGACTACATGAGCACCACCGAGGAAATGGCCTCCCGGCCGTGGCCCGAGTGGCTGAGGACGTACCGGGGCCACGAGCGGGGCGACGACCCGTGGACTGCCCCCGGCACCCAGGACATCACCTGTGAAGTGGCCCTCGATCAGCTCACCGCGGTTTGCCCTCCCACCCGGGTTGCCGATCAGGCCACTTGGCTGCAAAAACACGGTATCGAAGAGCTGGTCGCCGAAGGGATTGACGCCTGGCGAGCGGGCGCCGCCCAGGGCGATCTCGTCGCACTAGCCGGACGCAGCCGGGCCATCGAAGCCGAGGCCCTGCTCGACCCCGTCGGGCTGGGCGGTTTCACCGTGGCCGAATGGGACGTTCCCGCTCCGGCTTGAGCTGGATCAGGTCTTCTGGCGCACAGCAGCACGCTAAACGCCCCCGCCCATGGCCTAGGGACCGGCAAGGACTGGGCGAAGGGTCGCCGATGTTCGCCTTTTGGACACCTTGTCTACTTGCTAGACTAATGGTGTGCAGATAGCACTTGACCTCGACGAAGCAGAGCTAGCCCATACCCTGGAGGCGCTCGGTGGTGTTGTCGAGATCCTTGAACGCCGAAGTGATGAACTGGTTGCGGCCGTCATCCTTCGCGACGTGATCGCCAAGATCTTGCGAGCAATTGAGGGGGCAAGATGAGCACCGTGAAATCGCGCTGGGATCTCTCCGAGGTGGAGGTTTCCAAAAGCGCTGAGGACGCCGCTTTGAGTGTCGTCCAGCGCCTCACCCGCCAAAAGGAGGACCTCGCGTTGCAATGGACCACTGCTATCCGCCTCGCCCAATCGAACGGAGCGTCGTTACGCGACATCTCTGAGGTTGCCGAAGCCTCGCCTCAGACCATCGCCAAGATCTGCAAGGCGTAGCCGATCGGGGCGCAACGCCCCCAATGCCCCCCGACTCCAGGGGCGAGCGGCACTCCAAGCATCCCCCGCCGCGGCGCGCCTGCGGGCCGCGGCCTGCTGTGAATGCCGGTGACGGCCAAGTCGATCTCGTCGCACTAGCCGGACGCAGCCGGGCCATCGAAGCCGAGGCCCTGCTCGACCCTGCCGGTCTGGGCGGCTTCACCGTGGCCGAATGGGACGTTCCCGCTCCGGCTTGAGCTGGATCAGGTCTTGGCCCGAACGGCGGCCCGAAATCCCAGTGCCACTGGGTTGGCCCCATCGACTTCCGGGTGGATGGCCACCTGATAGCGGCCCGGCGTCGGCAGCTTCATCGCCCGGAAGTCAGCCACAAACGGCACGTTGACCAACTCGCCGGGATCATGGCCCGATCCCAGTTTCACCTGGACCTCGCCCACCATCTCGGCCAGCTTCTGTCCGTCGGCGTCTTCAATCCGCACCTTGATCTTGTTGGGATTGGCGGCCTCCACCGGGGACATCTCCAATACCAGCGCCAGCATGACCCCGATCGGCGCCGGAAACGACTCCCGGTAAACTCGGGTGATACCCGCCGAGCTCACAAACAGCAGACCTTCCCGCACTTGGGCAAAATCACACAGCGTGGCAACCCTGATGTCCATAACCGCCGATCAACTCCCGGCCTGAAGTAGCTCCACTACCTGACCATAACCTCTATAGGGCGACAGAATGTAGGCTCGCCGCGCTGTCCCGCAAGAAGCCTCAGAAAGGAATGAGCAATGTCCGACGCCACCATTGAGGACTATTACGTCGAAGACCGCACCTTCGCCCCAGCCGCCGACTTCGCTGCCGCTGCACTGGCCAGCGACCGCTCGCTGTACGACGAGGCCGATGCCGATTACGAGTCGTTCTGGGCTCGCCAGGCCCGCGATCTGCTCAGTTGGGACACCGATTTCCACACCGTGCTGGAGTGGGACCTGCCCTTCGCCCAGTGGTTTGTCGGGGGCGCCCTCAACGTGTCGTACAACTGTCTCGACCGCCATGTCGAAGCAGGCAAGGGCGACAAGATCGCCTTCCACTGGGAAGGGGAGCCGGGCGACACCCTCACCATCACCTACGCCGATCTGCTGACCGAGGTCTCCAAGTTCGCCAACGTGCTCAAAGGCTTAGGTCTAGGGGCAGGCGACCGGGTGGCCATCTACATGCCGATGATCCCCGAGCTGCCGGTGGCCATGCTGGCCTGCACCCGCATCGGGGTGGCCCACTCGGTGATCTTTGGCGGCTTCTCCCCCGACGCCATCGTCGACCGCTGCGAGGATGCCGAGGCTCGCCTCATCATCACCGCCGACGCCGGATACCGCCGCGGCGCCCCGTCCATGCTGAAACCCAACGTGGACACCGCGCTCAGCCAGGGTGCGGCCTCAGTGGAGCACGTCGTGGTGGTCAATCGCTGCGATACCAACGTCGAAATGGCCGTTGGGCGAGATCTGTGGTGGCACGACCTCATGGCCGACGCCTCGGCCGACTGCCCGCCCGAGGCCATGGACGCCGAAGCCCTCCTCTATCTGCTGTACACGTCGGGCACCACCGCCAAGCCCAAGGGCATCATGCACACCACCGGTGGCTATCTCACCCAGGTGGCCTTCACCCACAAGTACGTGTTCGACCTCAAGCCCGACACCGACGTGTACTGGTGCGCGGCCGACATCGGCTGGGTCACCGGCCACAGCTACATCGTCTACGGGCCTCTGGCCAACGGCGCCACCTCGGTGATATATGAGGGCACCCCCGACACCCCCGGCCGAGACCGGCTGTGGGACATCGTCGAGCGCTACGGCGTCACCCAGCTCTACACCGCCCCCACCGCCATCCGCACCTTCATGAAGTGGGGTGCCCAAGAGCCAGCCAAACACGACCTCTCAAGCCTCCGGGTGCTGGGCACGGTGGGCGAGCCCATCAACCCCGAGGCGTGGATGTGGTACCACACTCACATCGGCGGCAGCAGCTGCCCCATTGTGGACACCTGGTGGCAGACCGAGACCGGCGGCCACATGATCTCCCCGCTGCCCGGCGTCACCACCACCAAGCCAGGTTCGGCCACCCACCCCATTCCCGGAGTGTTCGCCGAGCTGGTGGACGACGACGGCCAGCCAGTGGAGCGGGGCGGCGGCTACCTCACCATCACGCACCCGTGGCCGTCGATGCTGCGGGGCATCTGGGGCGACCCCGATCGCTACCGGGAGACGTATTGGAGCCGGTTCGAGGGCCGCTATTTCGCCGGCGACGGGGCCAAAGTGGACAACGACGGCTACCTGTGGCTGCTGGGCCGGGTGGACGACGTGATGAACATCTCCGGCCACCGCATATCCACCACCGAGGTGGAATCGGCCCTGGTGGACCACGCCGCGGTGGCCGAGGCCGCCGTGGTGGGCGCGGCCGACGACACCACCGGGCAGGCCATCATCGGCTACGTGATCTTGCGGGGCAGCCACGACGCCACCGACGAGCTGGGCGAGGAGGTCCGCCAGCACGTGGCCACCAAACTCGGTCCAATTGCCCGGCCCAAGACAGTGGTGCTGGTTCCCGACCTGCCCAAGACCCGCTCGGGCAAGATCATGCGCCGCCTGCTGCGGGATGTGGCTGAGGGCCGCAGCCTGGGCGACACCACCACCCTGGCCGACCAGTCGGTAGTGGACGAGATCCGCACCCGAGCCGCCGAATCCCCCCAAGAAGATTGACCGAGAACGCCGGCCAGTCGCACTGGACATGGCGGGACGGGCCCATCGACGGCGGTCCCGCGGTGGTCGTGGACGTGGACGGCGTCATCTCCGACGGCAGCGGCCGCCAGCATCTGGCCCAGGCCCGCCGCTGGGACGAGTTCTTCGCCGGCTGCTCCGACGACCCCCCTCTGGAAGCGGCGGTGGCCTTGGTCAACTCATTGGCTTCTGACATCGCCGTTGTGCTGCTCACCGCCCGCCCCTGGCCGCTGCTCGACGACACGGTGACTTGGTTGCAAGCCCACAGCGTCCGCTGGGATCTCCTTATTCTGCGACCCCCCAACAGCGGTGACCGGTCCCGCGCCTACAAGTCCGCCGAGGTGGAGAACCTCCGCCAACACGGCTTCGAGTTGCTGTGCGCCCTCGAAGACGACCCCCGCAACGCGGAGATGTACAACGAAGCCAACGTCCCCTGCCTCTACATCTACTCCGGCTACTACGACCGCTGACGAGCGAGGCCTCAGGTTGGCGAAGGTTCCGGCCAAGCGTCCACAACTGGATGATCGGCCTCCACAGGCTCAACATGGGCTGCACCACCTGGTGTACCGAGGTCGGCGACCTGGAAGAAGTCGGCGTTGACCTCGGTGAATTTCTGGAACTCAGCGGGCAAGAACGCCTCCGGGTAGATGGCCTCGACCGGGCATACCGGCTCGCAGGCGCCGCAGTCGATGCACTCGTCGGGCTGGATGTAAAGCATCCGCCCGCCCACATAGATGCAGTCCACGGGACACTCCGCCACGCAGGCGGCGTCCTTCACATCAATGCAGGGGGGTCCGATTACGTAGGTCACGGGCATTCCCTATAGCCGGGGTGCCGGTCGTATACCCGCTCCAGCATGTCGAGGTAGTCCGGTTCGGCTGCTACTGACAGCGGGCTGGGCTGCTGGCCGGGGTAGCCAATCCGCTCGCGTACCTCAGCGCTGAGGTAGTAGGTGCCTACAACGATCGTAGACAATACGGCAAAATCATCGGGGCGATCCGCCGCTAGCCGACGTACAAAGGTGTCAAGACCATCAGCAGGCGCCTCGTCTAGTAGGGCAAACACCGGCTCGGATAAGGAAGGCGCGGCGGCAAGACATCGGTCCAACAGGTCGTCAGCCACGCCAACCGTCGAGGCGGCCGGCATGCCCAGTCCTTCAGCCACGAGGATGTCGGCCAGCCGCCCCAGCGTCAGGCGCTGGGCTGGAGTCGGCTCGGTGCCGCTCATGTCGGAACATCCTGCGACGCCCGGGCCTCAATCAGGTGATCGGTTACCCGCAGCGCGTTGGCCATGATCGTGGCCGTTGGGTTGGCTGATCCCCCGGTGACGAAGACACCGCCATCAATCACGTAGAGATTGGGCACGTCGTGGGCGCGGCACCAACGATCCACCACCGAAGTCTGCGGATCATCGCCCATTCTGGTTGTTCCCAGCACATGGCCGATGCCGCTGGGCCACACGTCGCGCACCAGGGTGGACACCGCTCCCGACGCCTCCGCAGCCTCGATGGCGCGTGCCACGTTGAAGTCAAGCATTCTTCGGGTGTTTTCCGATACCCGATACTCGATGCGAGCGGCGGGAAGTCCCGAAGAGTCGCACGACTCCGGGTCAAGGGTCACCCGGTTGTCGTCTTCGGGGAGGTCCTCCGCCTGGATACCCCAGGTGAAGGCGTGCCCGAAAACCTCATCGGCTGCCCGATGAAAATTGGGGCCCCATATAGCATCGAAGCCCATGTGACGGTGGGTCTCCTGATATTCCGCCACGGCGAACATTGGCCCACCGTGCGGCATCACCATCCACTTGGCACCGCGCACGAAATCGCGGTCGGGGTGGGTCTCGGCAAACTCCAGCGAGTAGATGACTTGCCCCCACGGTCCCTGCCAGCTGTCGAGCGGATCCTCACAGACTGCCGTAACCGTTCGATAGGGATGCTGCATGAGCCGGCGGCCCACTTGCCCCGAAGAATTGGCCAGGCCGTTTGGAAACTGCGATGACGCCGACAAAAGCAAGAGACGAGCGGTACCCACCGCGTTTGCGGCCAACATCACCACTTGCGCTGGCTGGAAGTGCTCGACGCCATCACGGTCCAGGTACACGGCGCCGCTACCCCGGCCCTGCTCGTCCACGGGGATCTCTACCACGCGGGCACCAGTCACCAAACGGGCACCCGCGGCCTGCGCCGAGGGCCAGTGGGTGAGCGATGGGGTGGCTTTGGCGTTTTCCGGGCATCCGATCATGCACGTGCCCCGACGCTGACAGGCTTGAAGGGAGCGGTGGCGGCGCGAAGCGATTGCGTTGGCACCGGGCCACCAGTGCCAACCCAGGTGGTCCATTCCCTCGGCAGCGACCCGTCCGATCTTTCCGAGGGATATTGGTGGGTTGGGATAGGGATCCATCTCGGGTATAGCCGGATCGCCGCCCAAGCCCGACACCGACATATCGCTGGCCACCCTTACGTAGCAGTCAGCCAGATCGCCCCAGCCGATCGGCCAGTCGTCGGCGACGCCATCAAGCGTCCGCACCCTGAAGTCCGAGGCCAGCAGCGGCTGCCACATGGCTGCCCACTGCACCAGCCCGCCGCCGACACCGTTGTACATGACAGGGCGCACGTCCGCGTTGCCGGTCACCGGATAGTCGGCCAGTCCTTTGCGGACGTTGGGATCAGGATTCCAGCGCTCGATCCATGCCAGCTCAGCCTCTGGTTGGGCACTCATGTAGTCTGCCGGGCCACTCCAGTCGCCCTGCTCCAGGCAGACCACCTCGAAACCAGCGGCCGCCAGGCGAGCGGCGGCGACCGAGCCTGAGGCACCTGCGCCGATAATTACTACGTGCGATTGGTGTGCCTGCGTCACCATATTGAAATAATATACTTTACTGAAGATAACCACCCTCTCGGGGAAGTGACCGACTTGCACTCGCCAGACCAGAACAGCGAACACTCCAACTGGCACACTCCGGCCCCCGCCGCCCGCATTGGCACCGCCGATCGACCGCCGCTCACCGTGCAGGTGGTGGGCAGTGAGATCAAGCGGTTACGCAAGATCCAGGGGTGGACACTAGAGCAGCTTGCCTCAACTTCAGGCGTAAGCGCCGGGCTGCTCTCACAGGTTGAGCGGGGGCAGGGCAACCCATCGTTCAATACGCTTGTGCAGGTGGCCCACGCACTCGGCATCCCGGTGGCGCGTCTCGTCGCCGGAGAGCAGATGACCTCGCCGGTGGTAAGACGCGAGGATCGCCGCCAGCTCAATCTCCCCAACGACGAGCTCGTCGTGGCCGAATTGCTTACCATCCGGCCCGACAGTGCCCTTGAGGTAATCCGCATCGAGACCGAACCGGGGTACTCCACCGAAGACACGCCATTCGTACACGAAGGCGAGGAATTCGGCATCGTCTTGGAGGGAACGCACGCCGTCAACGTCGGTGGCGCCCACTACGTGCTACGGGCGGGCGACTCGATTTCCTACGACTCCACCATCCCCCACTGGTACGAGAACCCCGGCGAGAGCACCTCGGTGTCGCTGTGGGTAGTAACTCCACCCAGCTTCTAAGCGATGGGAGCCTCAACCACTCAACCAACCACCGAGGCGCCGGTGATGGCCTCAGTCACCCGACCGGCCGCCGTTGCTCCGGTTATGGCCCAAAGCGACGTGGTCGTGGTAGGGGGCGGACCGGCTGGTTTGGCCGCGGCCGTCTCGGCGGCACGCCAAGGGGCCAGCGTGACCCTGCTGGAGCGCTACGCCCATTTGGGAGGCCTGGCGGCGGGAGGAATGGTGCTGGTGCTCGACGATTTTGCCGACGGTGCCGAAGAGGTCACCGTTCACGGCATCGCCCAGGAGATGGTCGAGCGTCTAGACGCGCTGGGGCTAGCCGTCTACCCGCCGCCCGAGGACAGAGTGCTCAGCGACGAGATGTGGAATCGCTGGTCCCGATGGGGCGTGTTCGACCTCTACGCCAAGGGGCCCAAAAAGTCCATCGTGTACGCGGTGGCCTTTGATCCCGATGGCTGGAAGCGAGCGGCCAACAATCTCGTCGAGGAGGCGGGGGTCGATGTCCGGCTCCACTCGTGGTACTCGGCGCCGATAATGGAGGGCGACGCCATGTCCGGCGTGATCTGCGAGACCAAGACCGGCCCCCAAGCCGTCCTCGGCGATGTCGTGATAGATGCCAGCGGCGACGCCGATGTGGCCGCCACCGCGGGCGCTCCCTTCGTGGAGGGCTCCTACATGGTGACCACGGTGTTTCGCCTCGGCAACGTCGACACCGACGCCGCCGAGCACTTCGAGCACTCCCAGCCTGCCGAGTGCCACGCGGTAAACCGCGGGGCGCGGCGCATCCTCGGAGGTTCATGGGCCATATGGTGGTTGAAGACGCCTCTGCCGGGTGTCGTATGGTGCAACTGCCCGCACATGACCGGCTACGACGGGCTGAGCGTGGAAGACCTCACCGAGGCCGACCGGGAGGGGCGCAAGAGAATCGCCAGCCTTTTGGAATACGTGCGTGAGCACTATCCGGGATTTGAGAAGGCCGTGGTGATCGATGTGGCCCCCCAGATTGGAGTGCGCCAGTCGCGCCTTCTAGAAGGCGAGTACGTCGTCACCAAAGACGATGTGGTGAATCGGGTTCATTTCACCGACAGCGTGGCTCGCGGCCGCGGGTATTACACGCCGTACCGTGCGATGCTGCCGCGCCGCGTGGAACAGCTTCTGGTTGCCGGACGGCATTACTCGGTGACCCCCGAGGCCCAGAAGCTGTCGCGGGAGATTCCACCTTGCATGGCGATGGGCGAGGCGGCGGGCACGGCCGCCGTCGAGGCGCTGGATACTGGCGTTGCCGTCCGAAAAGCGGACGTGGCCGCGATTCAGCGCCGACTGCGCCGTCACGGCGCCGACCCGGGAGACATCCCCTCCGCCCGGGCGCGCCCGGCCAGCCCCCCGCCGAAGGGGGCTCCGTGAGCGGCTGGGCCGCGGACACCAACGCGGCCCAGCCGCTGGCCGGGATACGGATCCTGGACTTCTCACAGATCATGATGGGCCCGGTCGCCACCCAGCTGTTGGCCGACCATGGGGCAGACGTGCTGAAGATCGAGCGCCCCGGCAGCGGCGACATCTTCCGCCACGCCATCGTCGATCCCGATGGCGCCGAGCACCCCGCCTTCGGGGCGGTGAACCGCAACAAGCGCAGCGTGGTGGTTGATGTCCGCGTGCCCGAGGGATTGGCCCTCATCGACGATCTGATAGCCGCCGCCGATGTGGTGGTGAACAACTACCGGCCGGGCGTGATGGACCGCTTGGGCCTGGGCTACGAGCGACTGTCGGGAATCAACCCCGGCATCGTCTACGCCCAAGGCACCGGCTTCGGCACCAAGGGGGTGTACACACACAAAGGCGGCCAAGACATCTTGGCGCAGGCCCTCACCGGGGCCATGTCGCACAAGGCCGACGACGGTCACCCCACCGCCATCTATCCGGTGTCGCTGGCCGACTACACCGCCGGGATGCATATGGTGCAGGGGATCCTCATGGCGTTGCTTCAGCGAACCCGCACCGGAGTTGGCCAGAGGGTCGAGGTTTCGCTGTACGACTCCCTCCTCGCCATGCAGATCTTGGAGGCCACGACATCGTTGATGGGCCGGGGCATCGTGAACTGGGCGCGACTCCCCCTCGTGGGCACGTTCGCCGCAGCCGACGGTGAGGTCGTTGTGGTGGGTGCTTTCAAACCGAATCCGCTGCGCGACATCTGCGCCGCCCTCGACCTGCCAGACCTCTCGGCGGAACCCGATTTCGCCACCATGGCCGAGCAGGCCGTCAACCGGCCCCGCCTTCAGGCCTTGATCGCCGAGGCCATCGGGCGGTTCACCTCTGCTGAGGTGATCGAGCGTCTCGAGGCCCAAGATGTGCTCTGCGCGCCGGTGCGGACCCTCGAAGATGCGCTGCAAGACCCGCACACCGCGCCCATGATCGTGGAGGTGCCCCGGCCAGTTCTGGCGCCGCTGCGTTCTCTGGCATCGCCGGTGCATCTGCCGGACGCGCCAGCCTCAGTGCGGCACCCCCCGCCGCGGCTCGGCGAGGGAACAGCCGACGCGTTGACGGACTACGGGATCGAACCCGAGCGCGTGGATGCGCTCATAACTGCGGGAGTACTGGCATGAGCATTGACCTACTTGTGGCCGATCACGTCGCCCGGGTGACGATCAATCGCCCCGAACGGCTCAACGCCATCGACGAGGCCCACCAAGACGAACTGCTGAGGACCTGGGAGGCGATCGAGGCCGACCGCTCGGTGCGGGTAGTGGTGCTCACCGGCGCCGGCGACCGCGCCTTCTGCGCCGGCGACGATATGCGCTCCGAGGGCGCCACAGACCTCGACTACTGGCTGCGGCCCCGCCGAGACGGCTTCGGTCATCTCCCGCTGCGCGACTCCCTGGATGTGCCCGTGCTGGCCAAGGTCAACGGATATGCCCTTGGAGGCGGTCTGGAACTCGTGGTGGGATGCGACCTGGCGGTGGCGTCAGAGGATGCCGTGTTGGGCTTCGTGGAGCCCCGGCTGGGCCGCCTCCCGCTCGACGGGGGAATCGTGTCACTGGCGCGGCAGTTGCCGGCCAAATGGGCTATGGAAGTGCTCTTGACCGGCAAGCGGTTCAGCGCCTCCGAGGCGCTGGCCCTGGGCCTGTTGAACGAGGTCGTCCCCGCAGCGGAACTGGACACTGCGGTGGATCGCTGGCTGGAGGAACTGCTGGCGTGCGCACCGCTGTCGCTGCGGGCCATAAAACAGATCATGCGCCGCACCCCCCACATGACCGCGGCCGACGCCCGTATGGCCAACCTCCCCGCCCTGGTGGAGGTGCTGACGTCGTCGGACTGCGAGGAGGGGATTCGAGCCTTCAGCGAGAAGCGGGCACCCCGCTGGGAGAGCCGCTGAGTCCCCCTGGCCGGTCGGACACCGAGCCGATTTTGATTAATTGAAAATCTACACTTTCGATTAATTGAAAAACTGCATTATAATGAACTCACTGCCCCGAGCAGGGAGGAATCTGATGAGTAATCGACTCAAGTTCGCGGCCATCCTGCTGGCCCTCACCCTCGTTGCCGCTGCCTGCGGAAACGATGACGACGGAGGCACCGTCGACCCGGAACCCACCCCTGCGCCAACCGAGGCTCCGACGCAGGAACCAACGCCTGAGCCTACCGAGGTGCCGACCGTCGCTCCGGCGCCTACCCTGGAACCCGCCGAGTCACCGTCGGTGGCCCTAGTAGTCAACCAGAGGGCAGGCGACCTGGGGCCGATCGACGACCTTGTGAGGGGTCTTGAGTTGGTGGAAGCCGATTTTGGCGCCGACACCACCTTCATCGAGGCAACTGATCCGTCGACGTTCGAGACCACCCTGCGTAACCTTGCCAACCAGGGCACCGACATCATCGCGGTGACCTTCCCGCCCATGCAGGACGCTGTCACCGCCGTGGCCCCTGAATTCCCCGACATCCGGTGGATCCACGTCTTCGGCTTCGAGGGCGGCGTCGACAACCTCGTCTCTGTCGGTTTCGACTATTACAAAGGCACATATCTGGCCGGCATCCTGGCCGGCGCGTTGAACACCACCGGCAAGGTGGGATTCGTGGGCGGGGTGTCGATCCCGCCGCTGAATGCGGACTACAACGCCTTCGTGGCCGCGGCCCAAACCAAGAACTCCGACATTGCGGGGGAAGCCGCGTTCGCCGACTCCTTTGAGGATCCTGCCAAGGGCCGAGAACTCGGAGCTGCGCTGTATGACGGCGGTGTAGACATCATCATGACCGACGCAGCGGCCACCGACCTCGGCGTCATCCAGGCCGCTGAGGAGAAGGGCGGCTATGTGATCGGCGGTTCGGAAAACTACTTCAACAGCCCCGCCGTGATTGCCAGCGTCCTGCTGCATTGGGCGCAGGTTCTCTACGACCAAGTCGAGCACGCCCTCAGCGACGACTACGCGCCCGGCTACATCGGCGCCGGCGTGGCCGAGGGCGGCGTGGACCTGGTGGTCAACCCCGACTTCCTGGCCAACGGCCCGGCAGAGATGGTGGAGATCATCGACGCCACGCTCAGCGAGATCGACGAGGCTCGCTCGCAAATCACCAACGGGTCCCTCGAAGTGCCCTTCGATCCCGAACTCTGACACCGGTAACCTCGAATAGATGAAGGTGCCGAGCAGATCGGCATCCGGCTTGGCCCCGGCGGTTCGCTGCCGGTCGCTCGATGTCTCCTTCGGCACCGTTCAGGCACTGCGCGACGTGAGCTTCGACCTTGCACCGGGTCGGATCCACGCGCTGGTCGGCCAGAACGGGGCTGGCAAGACCACCCTGGCCAAGGTGCTCAGCGGTCTGCAAGCACCGCAAACCGGAGACGTGTGCATCGCTGGTCAGAAGATTCCCCTCGGCGACGTGCGCGCCACTCAAATGGCCGGACTGGCAATGGTCCACCAGCACTTCTCGCTGCCCCCCTCCTTCACGGTCGCGGAGGCTCTCGAGCTGACCGCCACCCGAAGGGGCGGCGGTTCGTTCTACCGGCGGAGAGAACTGCACCAGCGCTGGCAGAACGATGTGGCCGAATTTGGCAGTCCGACGATGCTGTCGACCCGCATCCGGGATCTGCCCGTGGAGACCCGCCAGTCGCTGGAGATCGTGAGGGCATTGGCAGGCGATGCGCGGATTCTGCTGCTGGACGAACCCACGGCCTTGCTCACCCCTACGGCCACCGACCAGTTATTCGAGCGGTTGATGAGCCTTCGCGACAATGGGGTGACCATTCTCATCGTGCTGCACAAGCTGCGGGAGGTGGCTGACGTCGCGGAAACAGTGAGCGTGCTGCGCGACGGTGAGCTGGTCCTCGGCCCGAGCGAAATGTCGGAGGTTTCTGAAGGAGAGCTCAGTGACGCCATCGTCGGACCTGCATCGGGTGCGGATCGCACCTTCGGCATAGCGCCATCGGCTGAGACAGCCCAAAAGACCCTGCTGGAGTTGGTGGAAGTCTCCAGCCGGGAGTCAGCCTTCGAACTCGGTCTCAACGGAATTGACCTCAGCGTCGAATCCCGAGAGATCGTGGGCATCGCCGGCGTGGAAGGCAACGGGCAGCGGAGCCTGGTCTCGGTGATCGCCGGCCTCACTCCCATCGCCGACGGCTCTGTGCTCCTTGGCGGTGTAGACGCAACCCGCGCTGGTCCCGCTCGCAGAAGGCTGCGGGGGCTGCGCCTGGTGCCTTTCGACCGCAACAGCGAGGGGATCAGTCGCAGTGCACCTTTGTGGCTGAACCAATCGGCGCTTCGCCTCATCGGACGGCGCCGCCGACAGTTCCCGCTGATCTCGCTTCGCCAGTACAAGCGGCAGGCAGCCGAGGCGATGGACCTTTGGCAGGTGCGTTATGGCACCGTTGCGCAACCAGCCGAAAGCCTCTCCGGGGGAAACGTACAGCGGCTGATCCTGTCGAGGGAGCTGGCCCCCGGACTCGAGGTGCTGGTGGCGGCCCAGCCCACTCGCGGCCTCGACTTCTCAGCCACCGACTTCGTGCGCCGATCGCTGCGGGAGATGCGCGACGGCGGCGCGGGCGTCTTGTTGGTGTCCTCCGACCTAGATGAGCTGTTCGAGCTTTCCGACCGCCTCCTCGTGATGTACGGCGGGCGCATCGTGGCGAGATTCCAAGCGCCTTACGACCGGCAGGCAGTGGGAGACGCGATGACCGGGGCTCTGCGGTGACCGGCGGCCTTCAACGGGTGGCTTCCACCGCGGTGCTGGTGGTCGTCTCCCTCCTCTTGACGGCGCTCATCCTGTGGGTCAGCGGCTACCGCGTGGACGATGTGTTCTCCGGCATCATCCAAGGAGCTGTCACCGCTACAGGGGCCTCCACCTCGACGATCCGTTGGGCGATTCCACTGCTGCTGATCGGTCTGGGCGTGGTGATCGGATTTCGGGCCGGGTTCTTCAACATCGGCGGCCAAGGACAGTTCTACATAGGTGCCTGCTGCGCCCTGGCTGTGTCGCTGGGATGGCGCGAGGGTCCGGCGCCTCTGGTGATTCTGTGCGGGACGCTCGCGGCCATCGGTGCCGGGGCGGCCTGGTCGCTGCTCCCTGGCTACCTGCGAGTGCGCTTCGGTACCGACGAGGTGCTGACCACGCTGATGATGAGCTTCATCGGCGCGCTGGTGCTCCAGTACCTGACCGCTGGACCCATGCGCAACCCGTCCGGTACCGGCCAAACCGCGGCCAGCGAGCGTATTCCTGAGTCCTTCCGCATCACCGACGGATCCGGCGTGTCGGCCACCGTGCTGGTGCTCGTCGGAGGCGTGGCCGTGCTGGTGTGGCTCTTGCTGGAGCGCACCCGCTTCGGCTTGTCAATGAGCCTGGTGGGCCGGAACCCCACCATGGCCCGCTGGCAGGGCATCGACGTGCGCCGCGTCGGCCTCGCCACCTTCGCCCTGTCCGGAGCGCTGGCCGGTCTCGCCGGGGCGGTGGAGCTGTATGGCCCCGGTGCTCGGCTGGTTACGGGGTTCTCCCCCGAAGTGGGCTTCACTGCCGTGGTCGTGGCGCTCGTCGGCCTGCTGACCGTTGGAGGCACCGCGGTGGCCTCCGTCTTGTTCGGCGGCTTGCAGTCGGCCATTTTGTTCTTGCCGATCGTGACCGATCTTCCACCGCCCGCCCTGGTGCTACTGCACGGCATGGTGGCGTTCTTGGTCACCATCAAATTCAAAGCGGTGCGGCGGCGAGTGGACGCAGGTACAAAGGCAGCGGCGGGCTGATGGAGCAGATCCTCGCCACCACGCTTCGCTCGGCTGCCCCCCTGGTGCTGGTGGCAACCGCAGGCGTCTTCGCCTTCAGGGCCGGGATCTTCCATCTGGGGCTAGAGGGGTTGATGATCACCGGGGCATTCACCACTGTGGCCGTTGGCGATGCCACCGGATCGGTGGAGCTTGGGATTCTCGCAGCCGTCGGCGTTTGCATGGTCCTTTCTGCGTTGTATTGGTGGGTAATCGGCCCCCTCGGTGCCAACGTAATCATCGCCGGGCTGGGACTCACTTCCATCGGCCTCGGCGGCACAGCCTTCGCCCTCGGCGCCATCTTCGACAAGCGCGGATCCATCTTCACCGACGTCGTGCTGCCCCGACCCGTGCGCGGAATCACCTCAGGGGCAGGGGTGATTGTCTCGGAACTCTCAATCCTCGTGTGGATCACGCCGCTGGTCGTGCTGGCCGCCTGGATTGTGCTGAGGCGCAGCCGCTTCGGGCTGCGCCTTGCCGCAGCAGGCGAGTACCCGTTCGCCGCCCGCTCCGCGGGCGTGAACCCATCGATCGTCCGGCTTCAGGCGCTGCTCATTGCCGGAGCGCTGTGTGCTTTGGGCGGCGCGGAATTGTCGGTCGGGGCACTGCGCAACTTCACCGAGAACATGACCAACGGCCGGGGGTTCATCGCCTTTGTGGCAGTCATTTTCGGGGCATGGCACCCCATCGGCGCGGCTCTTGCCGGGTTGTTCTTCGGTTTCGCCGACGCCATCGGCATCCAGTCGCAGATCAACATCACGGAGCGAGTTCCGCGCGAGTTCGTGCTGATGATCCCCTTCATTATCACTATCTTCGCCGTGTGGCTGGGCGGGCTTTGGCGACGCCGCTCCCTGGAAGCCGAAGCGGGCTACGCCGAACTCCGGGAACCCGACTACTAGCCGAGCCCTCCCGTCAAGATCGTGCCGCGGTCCGCACCCAACAGGTCATTGCCGCACGCTCGCCGCGCTCCGATAACCTGCTAGCAGATCGAAAAGGAGTGGACCTGGGCATGAATACGATCAAGACAATCCTGCTGCTGGTGCTGATGGCGGCGCTGTTCGTGGCCGTCGGCGGGCTGTTGGGCGGCAGCGGCGGACTGGCCATCGGAATCGTCGTCGCGGTGGTCGTGGTGGGCGGCTCGTATTGGTTCAGCGACAAGCTGGCCATCGCCTCGGCCCGGGCGGTGCCCGTCACCCCCGAGCAGCTCCCCCAATACCACGCGATGATGGAAGAACTCACCGCCAAGGCCCAGATTCCGATGCCCAAGCTGTACGTGAGCCCCAACCCCCAGCCCAACGCCTTCGCCACCGGCCGCAATCCCAAGCATGCTGCGGTGGCCATCACCGAGGGGCTCATCAACCACCTGAGCTGGGATGAGATCCGGGGCGTGCTGGCCCACGAGTTGGCCCACATCCGCAACCGGGACATCCTCATCGGATCGGTGGCCGCCGCCATCGCCATGGCCATCACCTTCGCGTCGCGCATCGCGGTGTGGGGCATGATCTTCTTCGGCGGCCGGGGCCGCGACCGGGGCATAGGCGACCTTGTCGGCGTGTTGATCGCCGCCATCTTGGCCCCCATCGCCGCCAGCCTGATCCAGATGGCCATCAGCCGCACCCGGGAATATCAGGCCGACGCCTCGGCCGCTCGTCTCATCGGCGACGGCGAGCCCCTGGCCCGGGCGCTGGAGAAGCTGAACGCCGCCTCCCAGCGCATCCCGGTCAACGTGCCGGTAGAGCAGGCGTCGCACTACATCGTCAACCCCCTCACCGGCCGCGCCAACTTCCGCAGTCTGTTCAGCACCCACCCCCCCGCCGAAGAGCGTATCCGCCGCCTCCGCGCCGGCGAGTGGGTCCCCCAGGCGTACTAAGCCGCCGCCCTGCCCCCGGGAAAACCCTAAGAAACCAGCGCGGCGGCGTTGCTCTAGGGTTTTTTCGATAGAAAACCCTAAGAAGTCAGCGCGACAGCGTTGTCTTAGGGTTTTTTATCGACAGAAAACCCTAATTTGATTCCGATCCAGTCAATCTCGGAAGTTGCCGAACTGGAGGGGGATGGCGAAGTCGGCTTCTTTGAGGGCGGCGATCACCTCTTGGAGCATGTCCCGCTTCTTGCCGCTGACCCGGAGCTGGCCGCCCTGGGTCTGCGATGACACACCCTTCATGCCCAGGTTCTTTATGAACTTGTTCAGCTCCCGGGCCTTGTCCGCCGAGATGCCCGCGGCCAGCGCGGCCTCCTGACGAACCGACCCGCCCGCGGCATCCTCCACCGACCCGTAAGTCACCCCCTTCAGCGACACCTTTCGCCGCACCAACTTCTCCTCCAGCACCTGTCGGGTCGCCGCCAGCCGGTCTTCGCTGGACGACCGCAGCGTGATCACCCCTTCGCCCAGCGCCACCTCGCTGCCCGTGTTCTTGAAGTCGTATCGGCTGTGGATCTCCCGAGCCGCCTGGTCCACCGCATTGCGGACCTCCTGCATGTCCAGCTCGGACGAAACATCAAAAGTAGGCATGACCCGAACCTACCGCACCTGTCTTTTGACGCAGCCATTGGGTCGATCAATGTGTCACTGCCCGTCGGTAGAGTTCGCCTTTCATTGGAAATTGTGCAATTTCGAATGTGGACTGTGTACTCTTGAAACAGCCTGTAGGGGGAACCATGACGACTACCGACCTCCACAAAATCAAAACCGAAGCTGACCTCGACGCGGTCGTGGAGTCGGTTCTACAAGACGCAGGGGTCGAGTACGAGGATTTGCGCCGTCAGGCTGCTCTGGGCAGATTTGAATCGGAAAAACTCCGGCGAACATGGTTCGTGATCGCGGGACTAGGGCGCGACTGACTACCTCCACACCGAATGTCAACCGAAAGCCTCGAAGCTCAAGCGCGCCAATTCGCCAGTGACATTTCGGATCTTCTGAACAACACCGTTACTGACGGCATTCGGGTCTCTACCGCGACAACCCCAGGCGGGCGGGCCGTAATGGGGAGGGGGGTCACGGATAAGAACCCAGATCCCAAGCCGATCCCAATTTCGCATTCAAACAAGAAGCCCGCCGTCTTCCTCTATTTGCTGCATTCATATGAATTCGACCCCGAAGGGGTTTACCTGACTATGACCCAGAGCACGATGAGCCTTTACACATCGCCAGACATGGAAGACGACCAGCTGATCGTTGGCATCGACTATGCCCGTAACCCCGGCAACCAATTTCCAGGCGCGCACCTTCACGTAGCAGGTAAGCGTGACGACCTGGATGCAATCTATTTGGGCAATGAGCGCAAGACCCGCAAGCTCCGCGACCTCCATTTTCCTGTAGGGGGCAAGCGCTTCCGGCCAACTCTGGAAGATCTCGTGGAGTTCACGATCACAGAAGAGATGGTCGACCCGCGGCCGGGCTGGGAGCAAGTGGTCAAAGATCACAGAGCCCGGTGGGAGGCCATCCAAGTGAAAGCGGCGGTACGCCGGAATCAGGAAGATGCCGCCGACGCCCTACGTGAAGCAGGCTGGGATGTAAATCCTCCTGATTTCGATACTTAGGGCTTAGGAACGCGGGATCTCATCAGGGCAGATGAGGAAATGTCGGGGTTGGGCTGAGCGGACGAGCGCGATCACAGAAGTCGCCTGCCTAGCCCGCGCTGGCCGCTCGACCTCAAGCCACGTCTCCCACACAACCCACACCTCGTCGAAGATTCCCAGATCGACATCCGCGGAGAACTCGGAGAAGGCGTCCGGATTTCGAACCTCATTTTCCAGTGCGAATCCCATAGGGAATAATTCCGGTTGGCCGACTTGAATGAGCAGCCACTTCGGATCGCGATACGCGCCAGCCTGATTCTTGGCCGACTTCTTGGCAATTTCCTTGTTTACGCGGGCCACGGCCGGGGCAATGCCGACGACTCCAGACGAACTGCCGTCCACGCACCACTCCAACTCGCCGCACCTGTCCGAATCGGGGGCCTGCGCATCGAATCTCGGGCGGGCTGACATCACTTTGCACATTTCACGCCATTCGCCGTCCCCCCGGCTGTTCGCCAACTTCTTCGCTTCATCGACGGTGTCGGATTCCGACTCTGCCCACAGAACGCGTGCCAGCAGCTCCTCATCGATTCGGCCCATTAACACCTTGCGATAGCCATTCGCATCGCTGTCAGCATTCCACCAGACATCGGCGGAAGGATCTCGGACAGAAAGGGCCACCTCCCATCGGAACTTCAACGAGACATCATCGGAACTGGCATTTTGTTTGTCTGCCCAGTGCTTCAAGGTCTGACTGGTAAGCTCGACGCATTCCACCCTCGCCTGTACCTGACCGCCCGGCGAGATCAAGTCGTAATCGTGCCTGTCGCCCTCGTTGCCGCACTCATGCCTCTCGACTTCACAGCCATTCACGGCGCGGCGAAGTACTTCACATAGATAGATCTCGCTGGGATTCGGCTCGTCCATGGTCGTCCTCCACCGACGGTTCGCCACATGGCTGTCCCGTTTTGGGAGGCTACCGACAGAAAGGCACCCTTCCGCTCCCCGAGCACTCTTCAACCTCTCCATCTACTCAACCCCTGAGCCAGTTGACGATGTAGCCGTGAGATCGTATGGCACCGCCTGCGTTATGCGATTGGCATCCCCTCTCAATTGAGTAGGGAAGCAACGATGCGGGCCGGTAGGGTTGTCCCTCGTTGGGTCGGTGCCCGAGTGGCCAAAGGGAACGGGCTGTAAACCCGTCGGCATAGCCTTCGGAGGTTCAAATCCTCCCCGGCCCACAACTGATGACGAGGCTTTTTTGCGCGCCTGCCCTCTTCGAACGCGGATTGTTGACAAAGATCCGCGCCCCCTCGCGGATTCCGAGTACCTTTCCGCGCACGTCACGCGGAATCTCTCTCTAATTCACAAGTGCCTCGCGAATAGTGTCACTATTCCCGTGATTTGCAGTCACACTATATCTCTGCTATGCATTTAGGCATGCAGAAGAAAAGAGAGCGGTCGCTCCATCTCATAGACATAGAAAACCTAACTGGCTCACCGAGCCCCTCCCCTGCGGATGTCCGGTGGTACCAACTTGCATACGCAGCGCTGCATGTTGATCCCGCAGATCACGTCATCGTCGCTTGTAGCCACCATGCGGCACCTAGCGTTCGCTGGGAGTGGCGGCGGGCACGCCATTTGTGGCGATCGGGGGCGAACGGTGCAGACCTGGCACTCCTCGACGTGATTGACCAAGAACGGGTGGCTGAACGCTTTGATTCTGTGGTTCTCGCATCAGGTGACGGCATCTTCACCGACGCAGTAGCGCGGCTCGGCGCAAAGGGAGTTGATGTCACCGTGGTGTCGCGACCCGAAAGCCTTTCCAGATCACTAATGATGGCTGCCAGACACCACATACTGTTTCCTCATCCTCCAACCGAACTTGGCATGCTTGGAACGCCCGCATGAGTGACGTCGCTTCGAGGACCACAGTTGACATCGGCCAGATCGCTCAAATAGCGAAGGTTGGACGCTCAGCCGTAGGCAACTGGCGCAAGCGCCACTCCGACTTTCCAGTACCAGACTCCAGCGGACGATTCGACTTAGTCGAAGTTGAGCGATGGCTGATAGAGAACGGAAAGATTGATTCTCGGGTGCCTGACGAGTTCGCCTTGTGGTCACTCATCGACAGCCTGCGACACTTCGGCTTGCGGGCGGACCAGATAACCCAGCTGCTTGTGTCATTGCTCGTTTATCTGGAAGCGTGTGACGCATCGTTTCACTCTGCCCGTCATCGCGCAGCAGAGGTAACCATCGACAAGGACGATCACTGGATGCAGTTGCACCAGGTTCCAACAGATGACCTAGGCCAGAAGATGCACGCAGTTGCAGAGAACATCGAAGACGCCAATCCGACGCTAGAGGGGCTGCTCGCAAATGGGTTCTCTGTTGCTACCACCCTGCCGAGCGACCTACTGGTGTCGCTGGTCGAGAAATTTGAGGCGGCCACCGAAGGGGACACTTCCCGATTTGCCCTGTTCAACAGGGTGGTAAGCCGAGCAGGTAAGTTGGATCGTTTTCGGGGCAAACACTCAACCCCTGACGACATCACTGAACTCATGATTCAGTTGGCTGGCCACGATGCCGAGACCGTTTGCGACTTGGCTTGTGGGGAAGGTGGCCTACTCTCTTCGGCAGCTCTCAACCTTCAGCCTCGAGGCTCGAAATCAGTCAAGCTGGTCGGCTACGACATCGACAAGGGCGCTCTGAGGATGGCAAGGGCGCGTTTCTTTGTGCAGAACGTCGCTGCTGAGCTCCGCTTGGGAGACAGTTTCCGGGTGCCCCAAGAAGAGCTGCCCCAGGCCGACATCGTTCTCCTCGATGCCCCCCTTGGCCTGACGGACTGGGGGGACGCGGACATTTACTTGGATGAGCGATGGAGGTTTGGGGGGCCCCCGAGAACCAACGCAGACCTAGCCTGGATGCAGCTTGCAGTTGAATGCCTTTCGGATAGCGGGGTCGCGGTAGTGGGTACGTCTCCAATAACAGCAAGCAATCGAAGCGGACGCGTGGCTGACATTCGGAAGGCAATGCTCAAGGAGGGGGTCATCAAGGCCGTTGTCCAACTACCAACTCGAATGCGAGCCGAGACATCGGTGCCTATATTTCTGTGGGTCCTCCAACCCCCGCGACCGGGTGCTCACAGCGTGATCCTCATTGACGCCTCTACCCTCGGTACAGCCAGTCGTTCCCAGCACAACCTCGACTCAGACGACATAGCTCGAATTGCACGAGCACTCCAGGCCCTTGAAGCGGGCAAAGTTGAGGACGAGGAGATTGCTCAGATTGTGGGCATCTCCGAGATCATCACAATGGATGCCGTTCTTGAGCCGAAGGTGTACCGGCCCATCTCTAGGGTCAACATCAAGGACGTTCATCGCCGTTCAGAAAAGCTACGAGCCACGCTCTCGGATACGGCCAAGGGCATAGCAAGCGTGGTCGAGCAAGTCCTGATCCCTCGCGCGGGGACGGGAGACAAGAATTCGACGAGTACTCGCGCCGTAGAAGAGATTGCGGAGATACATCTAGGCACAAGGGGAGCCGATTTGGAAACCGCGGACGAGGGGGCCCTCCTGATCGGCATTCGAGAGGTTTCCGCCGACGGTGCAGACCCACCAAGGTATGTGGAAAGTAAAGCGGCATCGAGACAGGTTGTAGAAGTCAAAGAAAACGATGTCGTTGTAGCCCTAAGAGGCAGCACCGGAAGATCGATTCTCGCTACCGAGCACCACGAGGGAGCGGTCCTTGACCACGGATGTGCGTTGATCCGCGCTATTGACGACAAGATCAGTGGGGAGTGGATCTACCTGTGGACGCAGTCGAAGCAGTTCCGTGATCAAGTTTCCAGATCCACTACCGGTGTGACCATGCCGACACTTACATCTCGAGCGTTACGCGAGCTCACCATCCCAATCCCAACCGCTGAGCAACTAAGCGGGGCCGAACAACTGTTGGGCCGATTCGACGAGGCCATTGACAAGGTTGGCGAGTTGCAGTCGGACCTGAAAGAGCTTCGGGACCTAGAGGTTGAGCTTCTCATCGCCCACGACGCTGGTACCGAATGACATGGTGTGCAGCGTTGCCTTTGCCAGAATGCCAATCCTCGGAGTAGGACGGTAGAACCTGTGAATGCCAGCACGCACCAGCAGCTAGCCAGCTTCATTTGGAAGATTTGCAACCTGCTGCGAGGGCCGTACAAGCGGAACGAGTATCGGAAGGTGATTCTGCCGCTGACGGTGCTGCGGCGGTTCGACTGCGTTCTCGCCGACACCAAAGAAGCGGTGCTCGCTGCCCACGAGCAGCACGCCGGCCAACCCGATACTGTCCGCGAGCCGCTCTTGGAGGCGGCCTCGGGGCTGCCGTTCTACAACACGTCCAAGCTCGATTTCGACCGGCTGCTGGACGACCCGAACCTGCTGGCTCAGAACCTCAACGCCTACATCAACGGCTTCTCGGAGAACGTACGAGAGGTCATTGAACGCTTTGGGTTCTCCGATCACATTGCCCGAATGGACGAAAAGAACCTGCTGTACGAGGTCGTCAAGGCATTTGCTGGCGTGGATCTGTCGGTGGAGCGGGTCGACAACATGCAGATGGGCTACGTCTTCGAGGAACTCATCCGCATCGGGGCTGAGCAGTCCAACGAGGAGGCCGGGGAGCACTTCACGCCGCGAGAGGTGATCCGGCTGATGGTCAGCCTGCTGCTGTCGCCCGAGCGCGATTTGGGCAAGAGCCATGTCGTCAAGACGATCTACGACCCGGCCTGTGGAACCGGCGGAATGCTGTCGGTGGCAGAGGAGTATCTGCTGGAGCACAACCGGGAGTCGCGCCCGATCCTGTACGGACAGGACTACAACGACGAAGCCTGGGCGGTGTGCAAATCCGACATGCTTCTCAAAGGCCAGGACGCGGACAACATCATCCGCGGCGATACGTTCACCAGCGACGGCTTCGACAGGAAGCCCAACGGGCAGCCCTGGACGTTCGACTACATGTTGGCCAACCCGCCCTTCGGCGTGGAATGGAAGCAGCAACGCCAAATCATCGAGCGCGAGCACGAAACTCTCGGATATGACGGCCGATTCGGCGCCGGCACGCCGAGGATCAACGATGGGTCGCTGCTGTTCCTACAGCACATGCTGTCCAAAATGCAGCCTGTCGACGAGGACGGCGGGGGTGGCAGCCGCATCGCCATCGTGTTCAACGGGTCGCCGCTGTTCACCGGAGACGCGGGAAGCGGTGAGAGCGACATCAGACGGTGGATCATCGAGAGCGACTGGCTGGAAGCGATAGTAGCGCTGCCCGACCAGATGTTCTACAACACCGGCATCGCCATCTACATTTGGGTGCTGACCAACCGCAAGGAGTCTCACCGCGCAGGCAAGGTGCAACTCATCGACGCTCGCCAGATGTTCGAGAAGATGCGCCGGAGCCTCGGCAACAAGCGCAACGAACTCTCGCAATCCCAAATCGACGACATAACGAGAATCCACGGCAACTTCGCCCACGGCGAAACCCGCGAATTCACCGACGAAGACCCCGTGACCCACAAGCCCCGCACCCGACCTCGCATCGTGAGCAAGGTGTTCGACAACAGCGATTTTGGCTTCCAGAAGATCACCGTCGAACGACCCCTGCGCCTGAAGTTCCCCCCCCCCCCCGCATGTATCTGGTCGCCTAGAAGACCAGAGGGCGTTTGCCAACCTCGCCCAGAGCAAGAAGCGAGAGGGTCCGCAGCGCGATGCCGAGGTGGCGGCGGGAAGGCGGCGCCAGGAGTTGGTCCGAGCTCTGATCGACGCCGTCGCCGAGGAGTCGGGCGAAGAGGTCTTCTACGACCGCGATTCCTATCTCAACGCCCTCAGCAGCACGGCCAAAGCCGCAGGCGCGCGGCTGACCGCAGCGGAACAGAAGGCCATAGTCGCCGCCCTGGGAGAACGCGACCCCAACGCGTTGATTTGTAGAGACAAGACCGGCAGCCCCGAACCCGACCCGGAGTTGCGCGACACCGAAACCGTGCCGCTGCGCGAGGCCATAGACAACTACATGGCCCGAGAGGTGCTGCCCCACGTCCCCGACGCATGGGTGGACCACACCAAGACCAAGGTCGGCTACGAAATCCCCCTCAACCGCCACTTCTACGTCTACGAACCGCCCCGACCGCTAGACGAAATCGAGGCCGACCTGCGAACACTCGAAAACGAGATCACCACGATGCTCGCCGAGGTCACCGGATGAAGCACGCCCCCTACCCCAGCTACAAGCCATCGGGAGTGAACTGGCTCGGCGACGTCCCTGAACACTGGCGGGTCACCCAGCTTCGACGGACATTTGACATCGCAAATGGTGGAACACCTGCCAGCAGTGAGGAAAGGTACTGGGACGGCGAGACGGACTGGCTAACGCCAGATGACCTGGGTCGGAATCGCGGCATGTGGATCAGTGGTGGCCGTCGCAAGATCACACGAGACGGCGTGCAAAACAGCAGTGCTCAGGTGAGTCCCAAAGGTTCTATTGTTCTCTCCACACGCGCCCCTATCGGTCATCTTGCGATTGCGGCGGTTCCAGCCGCAACCAACCAGGGATGCCGAACTTTGGTCCCCGCAACGCCGGTCAACAATTGCTTTGCCTACTACTCGCTGTTGGCAAGTCGCTCGGTGCTTCAATCACTGGGCAAAGGTTCGACCTTTATGGAGCTAACGCCAACCGACCTCGGCAGTCACCCCATTTCGCTCCCCCCACAGTCAGAGCAGCGGGCCATCGCCGCGTTCCTTGAACGTGAGACCGACAAGGTGGATGCTCTGATTGCGAAGAAGCAGTGGTTGATCGACAGGCTTGCCGAGTATCGGACTGCGCTCATCACCCGCACGGTGACCAAGGGCCTCCCACCCGATGTCGCCACAGAAGAGGGATTCGACCCGTCGCCGCGACTCAAACCGTCAGGAGTGGAATGGTTAGGGGAAGTGCCTGCGCACTGGCACACTGCACGAATCAGTGCTCTAGCGCGACCCGGCTTCAACTCGTTTACTGATGGGGATTGGGTCGAGTTGCCTTACATCACAGAAAGCGGAATCCGACTGATTCAAACGGGCAATATAGGAATTGGGACGTACAGAGAGCAGGGCTTTCGATACATTGACGAATCATCTTTCGCTGAACTTCGCTGCACAGAAGTCGATCCTGGCGATGTCTTGATTTGTCGGTTGGCTGACCCTGTTGGCCGAGCTTGCCGAGCACCGGACTTGGGAGTGCGAATGATTACGTCTGTGGACGTGTGCATATTGAAGCCTTACGAAGAATGCTCACCCGCTTATCTGACATATCTGCTCAGTTCCAAGCGTTACCTCAGTTACGTTGAGTCCCTTGTTCGCGGGGGTACGCGTGATCGCATTAGCAGATCAATGCTAGGGGCGATCAAGATTCCCAAACCGCCGCGTGGGGAACAAGATGCCATTGCCGCGTTCTTGGACAAGCAAGTAGGGCATATCAACACTCTGTCTGTGCGGGTTGAGGCTGCTATCGAGCGTCTGCGAGAACTTCGGACGGCGCTCATCACAGCGGCGGTGACAGGCAAGATCGACGTGAGGGACCGGGTGTCGGTCGAGGCGGAAGACGGCACCGTATGAGTGCCCAGACGAGCGAGAAGGCGTTTGAGGCGACGGTTGAGTCGAGGCTGGTCGAGGGCGGTTGGCACGAGGGTAATTTGGCCGAGTGGGAGGTGGAGCGGGCTTTGTTCCCTGCCCGTGTGGTCGCGTTCTTGCGGGCCGCTCAGCCCGAGTTGTGGGATCAGTTGACCGATCAGCACGGGGCGAGCCTTGATGCGATGGTCGTGGACCAGTTGGTGAAGCAGCTTGAGATCAAGGGGACTCTCGGAGTTCTACGCCAGGGTTTCAAGTTCCAGGGCAAGACGCTGCGTCTGGCGTTCTTCAAACCGGCCAACAGGCTGAACCCTGACGCGGTGGCGCAGTTCGACCTGAACGAACTCACGGTGACACGACAGGTTCAATCCCATCCGGGAAAGGGCGACACCGTGGACATGGTGTTCGCTCTCAACGGTGTGCCGGTGGCGACCTGCGAACTCAAGAACCCGATGACAGGTCAGACGTGGCGGAACGCCATCCGCCAATACAAGGAAGACCGCGACCCCAACGCTCCTTTGTTCAAGTTCTCAAAACGCGCCCTGGTGCATTTCGCCGCCGACACCGACGAGGTCCACATGGCCACTCGGCTGTCAAAGAGCAAGACTCGGTTCTTGCCGTTCAACCGAGGCAGCTCCCCCGGCGACATCAGGTGCGGGGCGGGCAACCCGGAGCATCCATCGGGCTACCGCAGCAGCTACTTCTGGCAGGAGGTTCTTGAGCGGAACCGTTTCCTGGACATCTTGGGCCACTATGCGTTCATTGAGCGCCGTGACGAGAAGGTATACGGCGAGAGCGGTGCCCGTACCGTGAGGCGGGAGACGTTGGTGTTTCCCCGCTACCACCAGCTCGATGCGGTACACAGTCTGGTTGAGACGGCACAAGCCGAAGGGTCTGGGCACAACTACTTGATCCAGCATTCGGCCGGCAGCGGGAAGACAAACAGCATCTCGTGGCTGTCACACCGGCTGGCAAGCCTGCACACCGACACCGACGACAAGGTGTTCGATTGCGTTCTGGTCATCACGGATAGGCGCGTTCTCGACCGGCAACTTCAGGACGCCATCTACCAGATAGATCACAAGCAAGGTGTGGTCCAAGCCATCGACGAAGACTCAACGCAACTAGCCCAAGCCCTCGTGGACGGGACCAAGATCGTCATTACGACGTTGCAGAAGTTTCCGTTCGTCATGCGGGGCCTGCTGTCCATCGCCGGTGCTGTCTCTCCCGACGAACCAGCCGAATTCGAGCAGGCCCAGGCAAAGGACTGGAGCCAGAAGATCGCTGAGCGGCGTTATGCGGTGATCGTCGACGAGGCGCATTCCAGCCAGACCGGGGAGAGTGCCCGTGACATGAAGGCGATCCTCGGTGAGCGCTCACGGGCAGCGTCGGAGAATCTTGAGGACTGGGAGGATGGGCTGAACGCCGTGGTGGAGTCCCGCGGCCCGCAGCCGAACCTGTCGTTCTTCGCATTCACCGCCACCCCAAAGGGCAAAACCATCGAGTTGTTCGGGCGACGGGCCGCTAGCGGGATGCCCGAGGCGTTCCACATTTACAGCATGCGCCAGGCGATCGAGGAGGGGTTCATCCTCGACGTGTTGCGGAACTACACCGACTATGACACCTACTACAGAATCGCCAGGACTGCCGCTGAAGACCCCGACTACCCGCAGCGCCGCGCGGCCAAAGCCCTCAGCAAGTACACGTCAATCCATCCCCACAACCTCGCCCAAAAGACCGAGGTGATCATCGAACACTTCCGCGCCAACGTCAGGCACCGCATGGGTGGCAAGGCGAAGGCGATGGTGGTCACATCGTCGCGGCTGCACGCCGTCCGCTACATGCGGGCATTCGAGGACTACATCAACCAGAAGGGATACACCGACATTCGTCCGCTGGTCGCGTTCAGCGGCACCGTCACCGACCCCGACACCGGCGAGGACTTTACCGAGCCGGGCATGAACACCGACATCGTGAGCGGCAAGCCAATCAGCGAGTCGGCGCTGCCGGGCCGCTTCGACTCGCCCGATTACCAGATACTCCTAGTGGCCGAGAAATACCAGACCGGCTTCGACCAGCCACTGCTGCAAGCCATGTATGTAGACAAGCGCCTCGATGGGGTCCAGGCCGTGCAAACGCTGTCGCGCCTCAACCGGGTTGCTCCCGGCAAGAGCGACCCGTTCGTTCTGGACTTCGTCAACAATCCCGAAGACATCGGTGCGGCCTTCGCCCCCTACTACGACCAGACCCAGCTTGAAGCCCAATCAGACCCGATTGTGCTCGATGGCCTCAAGCACGAGCTCGATGAGATGCAGGTGTACCACCACGACGAAGTGGAGCGGTTCGCCGAGGTGTATTTCCAGCCCTTCGACAAGCTCCAAAAGAGCGACCATGCGATGTTGATGGTGGAGCTTCAACCCGCTGTTGGCCGGTTCAGAGAGCTTGACGACGACGAACAGGCGAGGTTCCGCGACCGGCTGGGGGCGTTTGTCCGGCTCTACGCCTTCATCAGCCAGATCATCCCCTACGCCGACGGCGAACTCGAACAGCTTGCAGCATTCGGCAGACGGCTGCTGCCGAGCCTTCGCGACGACATGGTGGAACAGCTGCGCCTTGAAGACGATGTCGACTTGGAGTACTACCGGCTGCAACACGTGTCCACCGGAGCCATCGACCTCGACGACGATGGCCCAACCGTGAAAAGCCCGACCGAAGTGGGCACAGGCCGCACCGAGGAGGACGAGGCCCCACTATCGGAGATCATCGCCGACCTCAACGACCGATTCGGCACAGCATTCAACGAATCAGACCGGCTGTTCTTTGAGCAGATCCAAGAAGACGGTGCGAACGACGAGAACATCAGCCAGACCGCCACAGCCAACCCCTTCGAGAAGTTCGAGCTCGCCATCCGCCAAGAACTGCCCAAACTGATGATCGACCGCATGGCCGACAACGACGAAATCGTCAAACGCTGCCTCAACGACCCCGCCTTCCAAGAAATCGTGTTCGCCGGCCTAGCCAAAGGCATCTACGAAACAGTCACAGCCCAGTAATCGCAGGTGCCCGAGCGGCCAATGGGAACGGGCCACAACCCCAATCGGATAGATGCTGTCACAGGGTTCGGTATACTTGTATGCATGGAGTTTAGGCCCCTTGAGCAGGGGAAACGGGCTGATTGCAAGCCTTCTGGGCCGGTGTGGCCGGAGGCAGTTGACGTCTCCAGGATGTCGCTGCCCGAGCTGCGGGTACAGCTGGGGGTGATCAAGAGGGCCGAGGCCCGGCTGGCGGCGATGAAGACGGCAACGCTGGCTGCGTATGCCAGCCGTGGAGGCGAGGGTTTGGCCCGGCGGGTGGTGTTGGAGGAGTTGCAGACTTCCAAGCAGCAGGCTCGCCGGGAGGTGGAAACGGCCTCCCAGCTTTCGCAGGTTCCCGAGACCCTCGATGCGCTGGGCGCCGGCGAGATTCCCGCGTCCCACGCCACGAAGATCGCCAAGGCCGCTTCCCTGGGGCCGGTTGACGAGACCGTGCTGGTTGAGGCAGCACGACACGAGGATTTCGGCACCTTCTCCAAGACGCTGCGCGACCATCAGCATGAGCAGTCGGGTGACGACGGCAAGTCGTTGATGGCCAAGCAGCGGGAGCGCCGTTCGGTCAGCTTTTTCAAGTCTCCTGACGACGGCATGTTCATCTTGAACGGGCGGTTCGACCCGGTTGCGGGGAACAGGATCGAGGCGGCGCTGGCCGATGAGGTGCGCCGCCAGCAAAACGACAGCAAAGCCGGCGACCAGACTGCGTTCGACCAGCGGATGGCCGACGCTTTGGAGAATCTGGTCTGCGCCGACACCGGTGACCGCAAACCGCAGGGAACCACGCTGATCTTGACCGCCGACTGGGACGCGCTGAACCAGAAACTGGCCAACGCCCGTCTGCTCGACGGCACGCCTTTGCCGGTGTCTAAGGCCCTGCGGCTGGCCTGCAACGCCGACATTGTGCCCTCGGTGTTCGACACCAAGAACCAGGAACTGCGGGTGGGGCGCAAACACCGCTTGGCCACCGAAGCCCAGCGGGCTGCGCTCATCATCCGCGACAAGCACTGCATCGGATGCGGACGATCAGCGGTGTGGTGCGAAGCCCACCACATCGAAGAATGGCTGAGCGGCGGCCGCACCGATATCGACAACCTGGTGCTGGTCTGCAAGAGCTGCCACCACAACATCCACGACGACGGCTGGACAGTACACCGAAACCGAAACGGCGCTTACGAACTCAGACCACCACCGGCGCCCTATCCCGACTCCCAGTCGGTGCACGCTCGCTGCGGCCCATCTCCCCCAACCGCAGAAGCCGCCTATCCACGATCAGGGGGGAAGCTCACAACCCAAGCTAGGGGCAATTCCAGTCTCGCAGCATGAGCTGCATCACGGTTACGTCTAGCCAGCGGCCGAACTTGCGGCCTACTTCGCGTTCTACGCCTGCCACTTCGAAGCCTGCGGAGCGGTGGACGGCTACCGAGGCCTCGTTTTTTCCGGATATGCGGGCGATCGCGGTGTGGAAACCGTGGCTCTGGGCGAGCCCGATGATTTCAACGAGCAGAGCCCGGCCGATGCCCTTGCCCCGGTGGTCCTGGTGGACGTACACCGAGTTCTCCACCGTGGTGTTGTAGGCCGGACGGATATGGAAGGGCGACAGGGAGGCATATCCGATCACTGAGTCCTCGTCTTCGTCTTCGGCAGGCGTGGCCACCAGCACCGCGTGGACACCGCTGCGATCCCTTAGCCAGGCTTGCTGCGCCGCCAACGATCGAGGCTCAATGTCGAACGTGCTCGTCCCGTTCAGCACCTCGTAGTTGTAAATCTCACGGATGCCTTCGGCATCAGACAGCTTCGCCGCTCGAATCGCCACCGGGTGCACCGTACTGTCAGCCACCTCCCAATTCTGGCTTTCCCGCCGCAGGCAGAGAGTGGCAATATTGGCGTTGCATAGGGATAGAGTTCCCAGCCCGCCTCCTTAGCTCAGTCGGCAGAGCGTTTCCATGGTAAGGAAAAGGTCGAGAGTTCGATTCTCTCAGGAGGCTCAGGGTCTCCTCAGCGGCATTCCGCCGCCAGGGGGCTCCGGGGCGGCGTAGCTCAGTTGGTAAGAGCGCTCGACTCATAATCGAGAGGTCGCCAGTTCGAGTCTGGCCGCCGCTACCACCCACTCTTTCGCCCTGAGACCAACCAGCGATAATCTGGCCCCATCGAACCCACTGCATCTCGCGAGCCGATCCCCGAAGACGCCGAGTTGGTGGATTCCGCCCGCCGCGGAGACCGAGATGCGTTCAACGAGCTTGTCCGGTCCACCTACCGAGACATCTATTCCTTGGCCTACCGCCTCACCGGCAACCGGGACGACGCCGGCGACGTAGTGCAAGACGCCTATGTACGGGCCTACCGGGCAATCCGCCGCTTCCGAGGCGATTCCAGCTTCTCCACCTGGATGTACCGCATCACCAGCAACTGCGCTTCTACCCATTTGAGCCGCCGCACTCGCCAGCGCACCGAGGAGCTGAGCAGCGACGCTCCCATCGTCGATCTGCGCCCTGAGCAGGATCCGAGCCTGCGGGCCGAGGCGGCCGTTCTGCGCCACCACATCGACCGGGCCATCCGAGCGCTGCCCGAGCGACTGCGCCAAGTGGTGGTGTTGCGCGATCTGCATGATCTCTCCCACAGCGAGATAGCCGCAGAGTTGGGCATCACCACCTCAGCGGCCAAGGTCCGACTCCACCGGGCCCGACAGCGGCTCAAGGCCGTGCTTCAACCCACCACCGAGCTCGGTGAAGGCCCAACTGCACCTTTGCCCCAAGACGAGCAAGACGAGGAGGCCTCATGATCAAAGACGCCTCCCGATCTGTCGACCACCGTCCCCCGACCGAGGCGCCCCCCACCCTGGTGTGGAAAGTCATGGCTCGTCTCGACCAGTACGACCGGCGCCGACAACTCATCAGACGCTTCCTGGCCGCCACCACCCTCGCCGTGGTCACCGTCGTATTCCGCCGACGCACCCGCCGTTAGCCACTCCCCGACCGCAGTTTTGCATTGCGGGTTGCAACCCTGGGCACGGTAGCCTTGTACAACCCCTGACAAAGGGCAGTGGCTCAATTGGTAGAGCACCGGTCTCCAAAACCGGCGGTTGGGGGTTCGAGTCCCTCCTGCCCTGCGTAAGCAATTCCGTCTCCGCAGTGCCGGGTGCACTGGAGTCCCAATGACCGACCTGAACAGACAACAGAAACGGATGGCCAAAAAGCAGGGCTTCGTCGATGAGCAAGGCGACCCCGTCCGCGAGCGCCGCCAGCAGCGAAACCAGCCTCGACCCGGTGAAGAGCGGGCGGGCCCAGTCCAGTTCATGCGCGAGGTTCGCGGCGAGCTCCGCAAGGTTTCGTGGCCGCGGCGCGATGAAGTAGTCAACTACTCCATAGTGGTTCTGGTGGTCCTTGTGCTGCTCACCACGGCCATCGGCCTGCTCGACTGGGGATTCAGCGAAGCCATCCTGAAGTTGTTCGATCGATGAGCCCTGAGCTAGACGAGACCGAGATGACAGACCTCTTCCCCACCAGTACCGACGCGGTTGCGCCGGAAACCGAGACGGTCGACGCCTCCGAGGCTGCCGCTGCGTTGCTGCCCACCGGACCGGGCCCCCAGCCCGGCCCCGATGTGGCTGACCAGTCGGACACCGCCGCCCTCTTGCAAGAGTCCGACGAGGTGATCGATGCCGACGAACTGGTGTACGAGAAAGCCGAAGAAGAGATCGAAACCATCAGCCCGTACGACATGCCCGGCAAGTGGTACGTGGTCCACACCCAATCCGGCTACGAGAACAAGGTCCAGCAGAACATCGAAGCCCGGCGAAGGACAATGGGTATGGAAAGCCATATCCACGAAACCGTCATCCCCATGGAAGACGTGGTGGAGTTCAAGGCTGGCAAGAAAGTCACCACCAAGAAAAAGATGTTCCCCGGCTATCTGCTGGTTCGGGCCGAGATGAACGACATTTCTTGGGATGTGATCCGCAACACTCCCGGTGTGACCGGGTTCGTGGGACACGGCCGGCGGGGCAGCAAGCCCTCGCCCCTCAAGCGCAAGGACGTGGAGAACTTCCTCCAGGTCAAAACCGATGGCGAGCAGACCGTCCGCCGCACCAAGCCCCGCCTGCTGTACGAGGTGGGGGAGACCATCCGGGTCAAAGAAGGCCCCTTCGCCGACTTCTCCGGCGAGGTGGCCGAGATTAACGAAGACCAACTCAAGGTAAAGGTCTTGGTCAACATCTTCGGGCGGGAAACACCGGTCGAACTTGAATTCTCCCAAGTCGCAAAGCTCTAAAGAGGACCTAGCCAAAAGGGGCACAGCCATGGCTCAAAAGAAGGTAGCCACCACCATCAAGATCCAGATCCCCGCGGGCCAGGCCACCCCGGCACCCCCCGTCGGCACCGCTTTAGGCCCCCATGGCGTGGCCATCATGGACTTCTGCCGTGACTACAACGCCAAGACCGAGGACAAGCGGGGCCAGATCATCCCGGTAGAGATCACCATCTACGAAGACCGGACGTTCACGTTCATCACCAAGACCCCGCCCACCTCTTTCCTGATTCGGGAAGCGGCTGGTTTGGAGAAGGGTTCCATGGAGCCGGGCCGCGAGGTCGTCGGTGCCATCACCGACGACCAGTGCGCCGAGATCGCCAAAGTCAAGATGCCCGACCTCAACACCGATGACCTCGAGCAGGCCAAGCTGCAAGTGGCGGGAACCGCCCGCAGCATGGGCATCAAAGTGGAGTAGTCGAGCACCCGACCAGCACAGCAGTCATATCCAACTGCCCGACGGGACGACCTCGCCCGACGGGCCACAACACCGAGGGAGCCGAAATGGCGAATAAAGGTAAGCGGTACAGCGATGCCGCCCAGCGCTACGACAAGCAGCACCCGCACACCGCCGCCGAGGGCGTTGAGCTGGTGAAGAGCTTGGCCGCGGCAAAGTTCGACGAGACCCTTGAGCTCGCGGCCCGACTGGGGGTCGACCCCCGCAAGGCCGAGCAGATGATCCGGGGGACGGTCTCTTTGCCCTCGGGTACTGGCACCGACGTTCGAGTGGCGGTTTTCGCCCAGGGCGAGGCTGCTGCACAGGCCAGCGAAGCCGGTGCCGACGTGGTAGGCGCCGACGATCTCGCCGAGGAAGTGCAAGGAGGCAAGATGGACTTCGATGTGGCCATCGCCACCCCCGACATGATGCCGGTGGTGGGACGATTGGGAAAGATCCTCGGTCCACGTGGGCTTATGCCCAACCCCAAGACCGGCACCGTCACCGATGACGTGGCCAAAGCGGTAGCCGAGTTCAAGAGCGGCAAGGTGGAGTACCGCACCGACCGCCAAGGGAATATCCATGTGCCGGTCGGCAAGGTCAGCTTCGAGCCCGATGCCCTGGTGGCCAACATCCAAGCAGTGATGGAGGAGCTGAACCGAGCCAAGCCCGCAGCCCTCAAGGGCCGCTATATCCGCAAAGTCACCATCTGCTCCACCATGGGACCCAGTATCCGTCTGGATCCCGCCGACTTGGGGGCCACCACCTGATCTGGTAGATTTTGTCGCTCACAATTTATCGATTTGCCGCAGACATCAGGCGCAGTGCCGAGCACCGCTTAATCAGCTGAAGCTCTGTCCGCCACGGACCGAGCCAAGGTCGGCCTGACGAGGTGAACCCTCCTAATACCCATGGGGCGTTCGCATGTCGGCGGCGCCCCATTGCTGCATCTCACGGAGGGTTCGGCAACCTGATGGAAAATCCTCGCCCTGAAAAAGTGGCCGTCGTAGACGAGGTGCGTGAGCGCATCTCATCGTCCGAGGCAGTGGTAATCACCGACTACCGCGGACTCGACGTGCCCGCCTTGGCCGACCTCCGCCGCCAACTGCGCGACGCCGGCGGGGAGTACAAGGTGTACAAGAACACCCTGACCCGATTCGCGGCCCGCGAGCTGAAGCTGGACCTAGACGAGGTTCTAGTGGGTCCAACCGCCTTGGCCTTCACCGGCACGCGGGACGACGGGTCAACCGGCGACGCGGTCTCGTTGGCCAAGGCCCTTTGCCAGTACGCCGATGGCTCCGACTTCCTGTCGATCAAGGCAGGGGTGCTCGACGGTCAGGTGCTCTCGGCCGACGAAGTGAATGCCTTGTCCAAGCTCGGGACCCGATCCGAGCTGCTGGCCGAGATTCTCGGGCTTATGGAAGCCCCATTGGCCGAGATGGCCGCGCTGCTGGAGGCACCGCTGGTCGAGATGGCCGGGCTTCTCGATGCCCCGCTGGTCGAGACGGCCGGACTACTGGAGTCGCTCACCGAAAAGGGCGGAGCGGCCGCATGACCTCCGGGTCCCAAGAACGCGCCGACGCGATCAACTAACAATCACAAACCACAGAAAAGGAATGAGGAACAGCCATGTCCAAAGTTGACGAGGTACTGGACTCCATCGGGTCCATGACCGTGCTCGAGCTGTCCGAGCTCAAAGAGGCATTCAAGGAGCGCTTCAACGTGGAGGCGGCAGCCCCTGCTGCGGCCATGCCCATGATGATGTCTGCTCCTGGCGCCGACGCCGGCGGCGGCGACGCCGCTGAAGAGCAGAGCGAGTTCGATGTCGTTCTGACCAGCGCGGGCGAGAAGAAGATCCAGGTCATCAAAGAGGTGCGCACCCTCACCAACTTGGGACTCAAGGATGCCAAGGAGCTGGTGGACAACGCTCCCAAGCCGGTCTTGGAGAAGGCCTCCAAAGAAGATGCCGAGAAGGCCAAGGAGCTCATCGAGGCCGCTGGCGGGGCTGTCGAGCTCAAATAGCTCCCCACCAGCAAAATCCTGCCGGGCATGGCTTGTAAACCATGCCCGCACCGCGTATCATCCCTGGATACGCGCTCGCTTGTCTCCCCGGCCTCGCCTTTTTCCTTTGTCGCGGCCGCGTTTACGGGATTCCGCCCTCCGGTAAACGTTCAGGGATTTGAGCAGCTTACCGGCGTTGCCCGTCCATCACATCACCTCAGGAGCTTACCTTGGCCTCCCGTTTGGCGACCCGCGACCGCTACTCCTTCGGAAACCTGGAGGAGGTGCTTCCCCTGCCCGATCTCATTGCGGTGCAAAAGGACTCCTTCCAATGGTTCATCCGCCAAGGTCTGGCCGACGCTTTCCGCGACATCAGTCCCATCAAAGACTTCTCGGAGACCCTTCAACTCGAGTTGGAGTTCGATCCTGACGATGAAGACCTGAACCCCGGCCCCCGCTGGGGCACCTCGGTGGAAGAGTGCAAAGAGAAGGACATGACCTACTCGGCGCCCATCTTGGTGCAAGCCCGGTTCTCGAACCGGAACACCGGCGAGATCATCGAGCAGATCGTTTTCTTGGGCGACTTCCCGGTCATGACCGACAAGGGCACGTTCATCGTGAACGGAACCGAGCGTGTGGTGGTTTCCCAGCTAGTGCGCTCCCCTGGCGTGATCTTCCAGCCTGGCGAGCGGTTCCGGCTTCGCAACCTGAGCAAGCACCAGCTCGTAACCGGCACCATCCACCCCTACCGGGGAGAGTGGATCGAATTCGATGTCGAGCACAAGCCGGGCCGCAACCCCACGGCGGGCGCCCGGGTGGCCCGCAAGCGCCGCATGAGCCTGTTCACTCTTTTGAGGGCCCTGGGCTATGACGAGGAGCGGGCTCCCGGATTTCTGGACCGGTTCGTGGGCTACTTCGACTTCCTGGCCGATCAGTGGGAAAACGACAAGCACCAGCACACCACCCAGGACGAGGCCCTGCTGGAGATCTACAAGCGGGCCCGTCCCGGCGAGCCCCAATCAGTGGAGGCGGCCCGCAACTACTTCCGCAATGCCTTCTTCGAGAATCGTCGCTATGACCTCTCCCGAGTGGGCCGCTACAAGCTCGATCGCAAGCTGGGGCCCGAGCTCGACCGCATCGAAGTGCTCTTCGGCCTGACGCTGCAACACCCCGAATCCGCTCCCGACGATCTGCCGCCGCAGTTCTTGCGCCCAGATCCCGACCAGCCCGTGCTCTCTCCCGTCGAGGTCTTGGCCACCTGCACCTACCTTCTCCACTTGGTCAAGTTCGAGCCGGGCTACCGCCTCGACGACCAGGACCACTTCGCCAACCGCCGCATCCGCTCGGTGGGCGAGCTGATTCAAAACCAGGTGCGTATAGGCCTGTCCCGCATGGAGCGGGTGGTGCGTGAGCGCATGACCACCCAGGACGTGGAGGCCATCACCCCCACGTCGCTCATCAACAACCGCCCAGTGGCCGCGGCCATCAAGGAGTTCTTCGGCACAAGCCAGCTCTCCCAGTTCATGGACCAGGTGAACCCGCTGTCGGGCCTCACCCACCGCCGCCGACTGTCGGCGCTCGGCCCCGGCGGCCTTTCTCGCGAGCGAGCCGGGTTCGAGGTTCGTGACGTCCACTTCTCCCACTACGGCCGGATGTGCCCCATTGAGACCCCTGAAGGCCCCAACATCGGCCTGATCGGTGCGCTGGCCTCCTACGGCCGGGTCAACGAGTTCGGTTTCATCGAGTCGCCCTACCGGAAAGTGCTCGACGGCCAAGTCACCGACGAGATCATCTGGCTGGCCGCCGACGATGAGGAGGAGTATGTGGTCGCCCAGGCCAATGCCCCCCTCGACGACCAGAACCGGTTCGTAAACGATCGGGTGCTAGTCCGGCGTTCACCGCAGGCCGCGACGATGAAGGGGTTGCAGGCCCAGCTTGAACAAGAGGTGTTCTTCGGGGCTACCACCGAGATTTCCTCGGTTCCCCCCGACGAGGTCCAGCTCATGGACGTCTCCCCCAAGCAGATCGTCTCGGTGGCTACCGCGCTCATACCGTTCCTCGAGCACGACGACGCCAACCGCGCCCTCATGGGGGCCAACATGCAGCGCCAGGCCGTGCCCCTGGTACGACCTGAGGCCCCGTATGTGGGAACCGGGATCGAGGGCAAGGCCGCCCGCGACGCAGCCGACATGATCATCGCCAAAGAAGACGGCACCGTCACCGATGTCGCCGGCGACAGCATCACGGTGCAATACGCGAACTCCGGAGTGTCCAAGTACCGGCTGATGAAGTTCGAGCGGTCCAACCAGGACACCTGCATCAATCAGAAGCCCCTGGTGCACGTGGGCGACCGATTCCGCAAAGGCAACATCTTGGCCGACGGTCCGTCCACGGACAGCGGCGAGATTGCCTTGGGCAAGAATCTGCTGGTGGCCTTCATGGCCTGGGAGGGCTACAACTTCGAGGACGCCATCATCCTCAGCGACCGGCTGGTGCGCGACGACGTCCTCACCTCCATCCACATTCACGAGCACGAGATCGATGCCCGCGACACCAAGCTCGGCCCCGAGGAGATCACGCGGGACATCCCCAACCTGTCGGAGGAGATCCTGGCCGACCTCGATGAGGAGGGGATTATCCGACCCGGTGCCGAAGTCGGCCCCGGTGATGTCCTGGTGGGCAAGGTCACCCCGAAGGGCGAGACCGAGCTCACACCCGAGGAGCGCCTGCTGCGGGCCATCTTCGGAGAGAAGGCCCGAGAGGTGCGCGACACCAGCCTCAAGGTCCCTCACGGAGAGAACGGCAAGGTCATCGACGTCAAGAAGTTCAACCGCTTCCACGGCGATGAGCTGCCCCCCGGAGTGAACCAACTGGTCCGGGTGTACGTGGCCCAGAAGCGGAAGATCTCGGTGGGCGACAAGCTGGCCGGACGGCACGGCAACAAGGGCGTCATCTCCCGGATTCTCCCCATGGAGGACATGCCCTACATGGCCGACGGAACTCCGGTGGACATCATCTTGAACCCATTGGGGGTTCCTTCCCGCATGAACGTGGGCCAGGTGCTGGAAGCCCACTTGGGCTACGCCGCCCGCTGGGGCTGGGAAACCAATGGCGGAGTGGGCGAAGAGCCCGAGCGCGGCGACGGGCGCAAGACCCGGCCCACCACCCGGGCTTCCACCTTGGTCGCCACCCCGGTGTTCGACGGAGCCCATTGGGATGAGGCGGGTCACTCGGGGCAGCACCCCACCATCCAGAAGCTCTTGGGGAGCATCAATCCCGAGACCGTCGACGGGGAACGCCTAGTCGGCGTGGACGGCAAGGCCGAGCTCTTCAACGGGCGCACCGGCGAGCCTTATGACAACCGAATCATGGTCGGCTACATGTACATACTGAAGCTGGCCCACCTGGTTGACGACAAGATCCATGCTCGTTCCACCGGGCCGTATTCGATGATCACCCAGCAGCCTCTGGGGGGTAAGGCCCAGTTCGGCGGCCAGCGCTTCGGGGAGATGGAAGTCTGGGCGCTGGAGGCCTACGGCGCGGCCTACTGCCTCCAAGAACTGCTCACCATCAAATCCGACGACGTGCTCGGCCGGGTGCGGGTGTACGAGGCCATCGTCAAGGGCGACAACATCCCCGAACCGGGGATACCGGAGAGTTTCAAGGTGCTCATCAAGGAGATGCAGGCCCTGTGCCTGAACGTAGAGGTCAGGGACACCGCCGGACAGCAGGTGGAGATCACCGAGTTGGACGACGATGCCTTCCGCACCTCTGAGGAGCTGGGCATCGACATCTCACGCCCCGAACGGGGATCTGATGATGAAGACGAGCGCCGAATCGCAGGGAGGCCGTTCTAAATGTTGGACGTCAACGCATTTGACCAACTCTCCATCGGACTGGCCACCGCCGACGCCATACGGACCTGGTCCAACGGCGAGGTGAAGAAGCCCGAGACCATCAACTACCGCACGCTTCGTCCCGAAAAGGACGGCCTGTTCTGCGAGAAGATCTTCGGGCCCACCAAGGACTGGGAGTGCTACTGCGGCAAGTACAAGCGCATCCGCTTCAAGGGCATCATCTGCGAGCGCTGCGGCGTTGAGGTGACCCGCTCCAAGGTTCGCCGCGATCGGATGGGGCATATCGAGCTCGCTGCTCCCGCAGTCCACATCTGGTACCTGCGGGGCACGAGGTCGTGGCTGGCCTACCTGCTGATGGGTACCGAGCCCAAGGAGGAGTTGAAGGCCAAGCAGCTTGAGAAGGTCATCTACTTCGCGGCCAATCTGGTCACCGAGGTGGACGAGGAAGAGCGCCACCGGCGGCTTCCCGAACTTGAGCGCGAGATGCACGAGGAACTCGAGGCCATTCAAGAGGAGCACCAAGAGCGCCGCAACGAGCGCCTGGCCGAGTTGGAAGCCGAGCTGGCCGAACAAGAGGCGGGCGACGCCAAGGATCTGGACAAGAGGCAGAAAGCTGCTGAGAAAGACCTGCAAGCCATAGACGAGGAGTACGCCGACGAAATCGACGTGGTCAAGAGGGCGTTCGAAGAGTTTTCCAGCCTGTTTGCCCGCAAGATCATCGAGGACGAGGAGCTGTGGCGGGAAATGGAAGACCGCTATGGCGAGCTGTTCTCCGGCGGCATGGGGGCCGCCGTCATCGCCATGCTCATCGAGAGCGTCGATTTAGACGAGGAAGAGCGCAAGCTCCGGGAGCAGCTCGACCCGCCCGAGGGCCAAAAGAAGCTGTCCCAACAGCGCGAGCAGAAAGCCATCAAGCGGCTGAAGATCGTGTCTGCGTTCAACCGGCGCGATCAGCACGGCCGGCGCATCAACGACCCCCGGGCCATGATCTTGGACGCCGTACCGGTCATTCCCCCCGAACTGCGCCCCATGGTGCAGCTAGACGGCGGCCGGTTCGCCACCTCTGACCTCAACGACCTCTACCGCCGGGTCATCAACCGCAACAACCGCCTCAAGCGGCTGCTCGACTTGGGCGCGCCCGAGATCATCGTCAACAACGAAAAGCGCATGCTGCAAGAGGCCGTGGACGCCCTGTTCGACAACGGTCGCCGGGGCCGCCCGGTAACCGGTCCGGGCAACCGGCCCCTCAAGTCGCTGTCCGACATGCTCAAGGGCAAGCAGGGGCGTTTCCGCCAGAATCTCCTGGGCAAGCGGGTCGACTACTCCGGCCGCTCGGTCATCGTGGTCGGCCCCACCCTCAAGCTGCACCAGTGCGGCCTGCCCAAGCTCATGGCCCTGGAGCTGTTCAAGCCCTTCGTCATGAAGAAGCTGGTGGAAGAGGATCTGGCCCAGAACATCAAATCAGCCAAACGGATGGTCGAGCGCCGCCGTCCCCAGGTGTGGGACGTGCTCGACGAGGTAATCCAAGAGCACCCTGTGCTGCTGAACCGGGCGCCTACCCTGCACCGTCTGGGTATCCAGGCATTCGAGCCCGTGCTGGTGGAAGGAAAGGCCATCCAGATCCACCCGTTGGTGTGCACCGCTTTCAACGCCGACTTCGACGGCGACCAGATGGCAGTCCACCTGCCTCTATCCGCTCAGGCCCAGGCCGAAGCCCGGGTTTTGATGCTGTCGGCCAACAATGTGCTGAGCCCGGCCCACGGACGTCCTCTGGTAACTCCCGGCCAGGACATGATTATCGGGGCCTACTACCTCACCGAAGAAGTGGAGGGTGCTCTCGGCGAGGGGAGAGTCTTCCGCCATCAGCATCAACTCGAGCGGGCCTATGAAGCCGGCGAGGTCTCCATTCACGCCCGCATCGAGTACCGCATCCCCCAACTGGTGGATACCCCGGCCAATGGTGAAGCGGCCACTTACACCCCCACCACCGTGGGGCGGGTGTTGTTCAACAGCACTCTGCCCGATGATTTCCCCTACGTGAACCGAGTGGCCACCAAGCGGGATATCACCTCAATCGTGGACAAGCTGGCCCAGCAGTACACCAAAGAGGTCGTGGCCCTGAGCCTTGATGCCTTGAAGAACCTGAGCTTCCAGTTCGCCAGCCAGTCCGGCCTCACCGTTTCGGTGGACGACATCAAAGTCCCCAGCGACAAGCAGACCATCTTGGACCGCTACGAGAAGGAAGCCGACAAGGTTGAGAACCAGTTCCGACGGGGCATCATCACCGACGGTGAGCGCCGCCAAAAAGAGGTGGAGATCTGGACCGAGGCTACCGAGAAGGTTCGCCAGCGCATGGAGGCAGTGCTCAAGTCGGAGAAATTCAACCCCATCGACATGATGGTGGGCTCCGGTGCCCGAGGGAACATGATGCAGGTCCGCCAGATCGCGGGCATGCGCGGCCTGGTGGCCAACCCCCGTGGCGACATGATCCCCCGCCCCATCAAGAGCAATTTCCGCGAGGGCTTGGCGATGCTCGAGTACTTCATCGCCACCCCCGGTGCCCGCAAGGGTTTGGTGGACACCGCCCTGCGCACCGCGGACTCCGGCTACCTCACTCGCCGCCTTGTCGACGTTGCCCAAGAGGTCATCATCAACGACCGGGACCCGTTCGATTCGGGAAGCGCGGTTCGGGGCATCTGGATCGAAGACATCATGCCCGACGAGCCGGGCAAGCGTACCTATCTGGAAACCCGTCTGTTCAGCCGCACCCTGGCCGACGATGTGACTTTGAGCGACGGCGCTGTGCTGCAACGGGGCACCATCGTCGGCGATGAGGATATGGCCCTGCTGCGCGATGACCCCGCAGTGACCCGCGTCCGGGTGCTCTCCCCCCTCACCGACGACTCCGAGGTGGGCATCAGCCGGGCCTCTTACGGACTCTCCCTGGCCACCGGCCAAACCATCGAAGTGGGTGAGGCCGTGGGCGTCATCGCCGCCCAGTCAATCGGCGAGCCGGGTACGCAGCTGACCATGCGGACCTTCCACACCGGCGGTGTCGCCGGGAAGGACATCGCTGGCGGTCTGCCCCGGGTTGTGGAGCTGTTCGAAGCCCGCACTCCCAAGGGCAAGGCCGAGCTGACCCGGATTTCGGGAGTTGTGCGCATCAACGAGGAAGACGGCAAAGCCAGCCGCCTGACTGTGGTGGGCGACGACGGCGCCGAATGGTCGGTTGTCATCGACCCGGCTTGGAAGCTGGCAGTTGTCGAAGGCCAGGATGTGGCCGCCGGCGATCCGGTGGCCCAAGCCGACGGTCCCCGGGATCCCAAGGAGCTTCTTGAGATCCGTGGTGTGAGAGAGACCCAGCAGTATCTGGTGGACGAGGTGCAGCGGGTCTATCGAGACCAGGGCGTCTCCATCCACGACAAGCACATCGAGTTGATCGTTCGCCAGATGACACGCCGAGTGGCCATTCAGGAGCCGGGAGACTCTGACTTCCTGCCCGGCGAGCGGGTGGACTCCCAGGTTTTCACCAATGTGAACCGCATGCTGGCCCAAGAAGGCAAGCGCCCCGCCGAGGGACGGCCCGAGCTCATGGGAATCACCAAGGCCTCACTGGCCACCGACTCCTGGCTATCGGCGGCGTCGTTCCAGGAGACCACTCGAGTGCTGACCGAGGCAGCCATCGAGTCCCGCCAAGACGGGCTCATCGGATTGAAGGAGAACATCATCATCGGCAAGCTGATCCCAGCCGGGACCGGCATGGAGATCTACCGGGAAATCGCTACGCACGCTCCCGACTACACCCCGATGGAGTACTACACCTCAGCCGACGACGATGTTGACCTGGCAGATCAGTTTGCCCAGTGGGCATCGCCGTCCGACACCACCGAAGCCGACGTGTTGCCGATGGGGTCGGTTGAGGCGTAAACTTAGATTTGGAGCGCGGCTATTGCTGCGCCCTCAATCTCGTTTCAATCGGCTCTAGGAAGTGCTGTGCCCACGATTCAGCAACTGGTGCGCAAGGGTCGCCAGTCAAAATTCCGCAAGGAAAAGACGCCCGCTCTCAAAGGCGCGCCCCAGCGCCGAGGGGTATGCACTCGGGTTTACACCACTACCCCCAAGAAGCCGAACTCCGCGCTGCGCAGAGTGGCCCGCGTCCGCTTGACCAGCGGAATGGAGATCACCGCTTATATCCCCGGCGAAGGGCACAACCTCCAAGAGCACTCCATCGTGCTGGTTCGCGGCGGGCGTGTTCGCGATCTGCCGGGTGTGCGCTACAAGGTCATCCGGGGCACCCTCGACACATCGGGCGTTACCGACCGCCGCCAAGCTCGCAGCCGCTACGGCGCCAAGAAGGAGAGCTAAGAATGCCTCGCAAAGGCCCGGCTGGGCGACGCGACCTCCCCAACGACCCGGTCTTCGACTCCTTGCTGGTCACTCAATTTGTGAACAAGATCTTGCAACGGGGCAAGCGCTCCACTGCCGAGCGGATCGTGTACGGCGCGCTCGACATCGTGGAGCAGAAGACCAGCGCCGAGCCGCTGGGCACCCTGAAGCGGGCCGTGGACAACGTGCGCCCCCAACTCGAGGTCCGCAGCCGACGGGTCGGTGGAGCCACCTATCAGGTCCCTGTAGACGTACGCCCTCGACGGGCGAACACCCTGGCCATCCGTTGGATCGTCAATCACTCCCGAGAGCGGCGTGAGCGCACGATGATCGACAGGTTGGCCAATGAAATCCTGGACGCCTCCAATGGCCTGGGTGCGTCGGTGAAACGGCGCGACGACTTGCACAAGATGGCAGAGTCGAACCGGGCCTTCGCCCACTACCGCTGGTAAGCGGTCTTACCCCCCTGAGCGCCATGTCTCGTCACCCGTTGGAAAAGACTCGCAACATTGGCATCATGGCCCACATTGACGCGGGCAAGACCACTTGCACCGAACGCATCCTCTACTACACCGGCAAGGCCTACAAGCTCGGGGAAGTCCACGACGGCGCTGCCACCATGGACTGGATGGAGCAGGAGCAGGAACGGGGAATCACCATCACCTCGGCCGCCACCACCGCCGAGTGGGCCGGGCACCGCATCAACATCATCGACACTCCCGGCCACGTGGACTTCACCATGGAGGTGGAGCGTTCTCTGCGGGTGCTCGACGGCGCGGTGGCCCTGTTCGACGGCGTTGCCGGCGTGGAGCCCCAGTCGGAGACAGTTTGGCGCCAGGCCAACAAATACGAAGTACCCCGGATCTGTTTCATCAACAAGCTCGACCGTACCGGCGCCAACTTCGAGCGCGCCGTGCTCACCATCACCGAGCGTCTTCGGGCCAACACCGCGGTTGTGCAGATTCCCATCGGCATCGAGTCCGACCTGCTCGGCGTGGTCGACTTGGTGGAAATGCAGGGCCTGGTATGGCGAGGTGACGATCTGGGCGCCACGTGGGAGGTCACCGAGATTCCCGACGACCTCAAGGACAAGGCCTCCGAAGCCCGCCTCGAGTTGATCGACTTGCTCACCCAGTTCGATGAGAACCTGTTGGAGAAGTACATCGAGGACGAGGAATCGATCACGCCGGCCGATCTACGGGCTTCGCTGCGGGCTTGCACCCTGTCACTCGACGTGGTCCCGGTGCTGTGTGGGTCGGCCTTCAAGAACAAGGGCGTCCAGCCGTTGCTCGACGCCATCATCGAGTACCTCCCCTCCCCGCTAGACATCCCCCCGGTAACGGGCATGTACAAGGGGGAGGAGTGCGCCCGGCCCACCGACGACGAAGCTCCGTTCAGCGCCCTGGCGTTCAAGATCATGAGCGACCCCCATGTGGGCAAACTCACCTATTTCAGGGTGTACAGCGGCCACCTGGACAAGGGCGGCCAGGTGGTCAACGTCCGCACCGGGCGCAAGGAGCGGATCGGACGCATCTTGGAGATGCACGCCAACGATCGAGAAGACCTTGACGTTGTCCGAGCTGGCGACATCGTGGCCGGCATCGGCCTCAAGGACGTGCGCACCGGCGACACCTTGACCCATCCCAACCACCTCATCGAGTTGGAGCAGATGGACTTCCCAGACCCGGTAATCCAGGTGGCGGTAGAGCCCAGGACCAAGGCCGACCAGGACAAGCTGGGCAAGGCGATGTCCTCCCTGGCTGAGGAGGACCCCACTTTCCAGGTCCGCACCGACGAGGAAACTGCTCAGACTCTCATCGCCGGCATGGGCGAGCTTCACTTGGAGGTACTGGTGGAGCGGATGCTGCGGGAGTTCAATGTGGACGCCTCGGTCGGCAAGCCGCAGGTGGCCTACCGCGAGACCATCTCCGCGCCGGTGGTCAAATACACCCACACCCATAAGAAGCAGACCGGCGGCTCTGGCCAGTATGCCGAGATCACCTTCGACTTGGAGCCGAACGACTCCGGCAAGGGCTACGAGTTCGCCAGTCAGGTCAGCGGTGGGCGCATTCCCAAGGAATACATCCCCGCAGTGGACAGCGGCATGCAAGATGCCATGACCACCGGGCCGCTGGCCGGATTCCCGGTGGTGGATCTCAAAGTGACTCTCACCGACGGCAAGCATCACGATGTGGACTCGTCGGACATGGCCTTCAAGATCGCGGCCACCGCCGCCTTCCGCGACGCCGCCCGCCGGGCCAAGCCCATCCTTTTGGAGCCGATAATGGCCGTCGACGTTGTGACCCCAGAGGAGTACATGGGCGACGTCATCGGCGATCTGAACGGTCGGAGGGGCAAGATCGACAGCATGGAACAGCGGGGCCGTGAACAAATTGTCAAGGCCCATGTGCCACTTTCGGAAATGTTCGGGTACGCTACCGAACTCCGGTCGCGAACCCAGGGGCGTGCAACGTACACCATGCAGTTCGACACTTACCGGCAGGCGCCTGCCAAGGTGCAAGAGGAGATAGTCGCCCGAATTCGGGGCGAATAATCAAGGGCGAGGAGCCCGTCTTCGGAGGATAGAAAATGGCAAAGGAAACATTCGAGCGCAATAAGCCGCACTTGAACGTGGGCACCATGGGCCACATTGACCACGGCAAGACCACGTTGACCGCGGCGATTACCAAGGTGCTGTCTGAGGCCGATCCTTCATCAACGCAGTTCACCGAGTTCGACAACATCGACAAGGCTCCCGAGGAGCGGGAGCGGGGCATCACCATCAACGTGGCCCACGTCGAGTACGAGACTCCGAACCGGCACTACGCCCACGTCGATATGCCCGGCCACGCCGACTACATCAAGAACATGATCACCGGCGCCGCTCAGGTTGACGGCGCCATCTTGGTGGTGTCGGCCGCTGACGGCCCCATGCCCCAGACCCGGGAGCACGTATTGCTGGCCCGCCAGGTCGGCGTGCCGGCCATCGTGGTGGCCCTGAACAAGGTCGACATGGTCGACGACGACGAGCTGCTCGAGTTGGTAGAGCTTGAGGTTCGAGAGCTGCTGAGCGAGTACGACTTCCCCGGCGACGACATCCCGGTGATCCCAGTATCCGCGCTCAAGGCCCTCGACGGAGACGGCGACGCTGGCCAGCAGGTCTTGGACCTGATGGAGCAGGTGGACAGCTACATCGCCGAGCCCGAGCGTGACGTGGACAAGCCGTTCCTGATGCCGATTGAGGACGTGTTCTCCATCACCGGGCGGGGCACCGTGGTCACCGGCCGCGTGGAGCAGGGCATCGTCAATACCGGCGACAAGGTGGAGATTGTCGGCATCAAGGACACGGCCGAGACTGTCTGCACCGGCGTGGAGATGTTCCGCAAGCTGCTCGATGAGGGCCGCGCCGGCGACAACATCGGCGCCCTGCTGCGGGGCACCGGCAAAGACGAGGTCCAGCGGGGCCAAGTGCTGGCCAAGCCCGGCTCCATCAACCCCCATACCAACTTCGAAGCCCAAGTCTATGTGCTGACCAAAGAAGAGGGCGGGCGCCACAAGCCGTTCTTCAGCAACTACCGGCCACAGTTCTACTTCCGCACCACCGACGTCACCGGCACCATCGCCCTGCCCGAGGGCACCGAGATGTGCATGCCTGGTGACAACACGGAGATGATCGTGGAGTTGATAGCCCCCATTGCCATGGACGAGGGTCTGCGCTTCGCCATCCGCGAGGGCGGCCGCACCGTGGGTGCGGGCACCGTCACCAAGATTCTCAAGTAGTTCCCATGGCAGCAGGTCAGAAAATCCGCATTCGGCTCAAGGCCTACGATCACGAGATCATCGACCAATCCACCAAGAAGATTGTGGAGACGGTCAAGCGCACCCAAGCCGACTTGCGGGGACCCGTCCCGCTGCCCACCGAGAAGCACCGCTTCACCGTGATCCGGTCGCCCCACAAGGACAAGGACAGCCGCGAGCACTTCGAGATCCGCATCCACAAGCGCTTGCTCGACATCGTGGACCCCGGCCCCAAGACCGTGGACTCCCTCCAGCGGCTGGACTTGCCTGCGGGCGTCGACATCGAGATCAAGCTCCAGCACGGCTGAGCGGCGGGCCACCGCAGCGGACTGAGTCCTGGCTAGCCGTGGCTTCCTCCCAGGTAATACTGCTCCGGGTTTCCGGACCCGACCGCCCTGGCTTGTTCGCCGCGCTCCTCGGCGTGTTGACCGCCGGCGGGGCCCACATCCAAGACGTGGAGCAAGTGGTGATCCGCCGCCAGCTCACATTGGTCCTTGTCATGGAGGTTCCTCCCGGCCAGGACCTGCTCAAAGACCTCCTGCTATTCGGCTGGGAGCAGCGGGTCACCGTTGAATTCGACGTGGTCGATCCCACTCCCACCGCTCACATCGGCGCCCATGCCGTTACCGTGCTGGGCCGGGAGTTGACGCCGGCGATGCTGGCCACCACGGCCGCTGCCATTGCCGAGGGCGGCGGCAACATCAACCGCATCGTACGCCTCTCCCGCTATCCCATCTACAGCTATGAGCTGCTGGTGGAGGGGGGCGACGCTGATGCCATCCGCCACAACCTGCTATCGGTGGCCGCCGCCAATCCCGAGTTCGACGTGGCCGTCCAGCGAGAGGGCCTGGCCCGACGGGCCAAGCGAGTGGCTCTACTCGACGTGGACTCCACTCTCATCCAAGACGAGATGATCGACCTGCTGGCCGCCGAGGCGGGCTGCGTAGAGGTGTGCCAGAAGTTGACCGATCAGGCCATGCGAGGCGAGATCGACTTCGAGACCTCACTGCGGGAACGAGTCCGTCTTTTGAACGGACTGGACGAAGCCGCTCTGGAGCGGGTGTGGGATCAAGTCACGCTCACTCCCGGGGCCAGGACATTTGTCACCACGCTTCAGCGGCTGGGCTATGCCATTGCCATCGTGAGCGGTGGCTTCACCCGGTTCTGCAACCGGCTCAAGCACAATTTCGACCTCGACTACGCCTTCGCCAACACCCTGGAGATGGTCGACGGCAAGCTCACCGGCAACCTGGAAGGCTCGATTGTGGACCGGGGCCGCAAGGCCGAAATCCTCCACGAGGTGGCCGCCGCTGAGGGGGTATCGGCCGAACAGGTTGTGGCAGTGGGCGACGGGGCCAACGACATCGACATGCTCACCGCCGCCGGTCTGGGCATCGCCTTCAACGCCAAGCCCAAGGTCCGCCAAGCTGTGGAGACCTCGGTGAGCGTCCCCTACTTGGATGCCGTGTTGTTCTTGTTGGGCGTGAGCCGCGAAGAAGTCGAGGCCGAGGGGATCTGATCGCGGCTGAGATGACAGTAGATCCGCCACCGATTCGCAGCCTGCTGTTCGTACCGGCCAATCGGGCCGACCGGATGCAAAAGGCGCTGGCCTCAGAGGCCGACGGGGTGGTGTTCGACCTGGAGAGCGCCATACCCCGGGGGGCGGCTGCCGAGGCCCGAGCCAACGTCCGCCAGGCACTGGAAGGCCATACCCCTGACGAGGCCGCGGTGTTCGTCCGGGTGTCAGCGATGGGAACTGATGACTTCGCCCCTGATGTGGAGGCTTGCCGACATTCATCGCTGACCACGCTGATGCTGCCCCAAGTCACCGGACCCGAAGAAGTGGCCGCTGCGGATGCTGCCTTAGAAGGGGTAGAAGCCCGGATCATGCCGCTGGTGGAGACCGCCTCCGCCGTTCGTCTGGCCTACGAACTGGCCACTGCCTCCGACCGGGTGGCCTACATGGGCGGCGCCACCGGCCGTCACGGTGACCTGGGACGCTCAGTGGGCTACCAGTGGTCTCCCGAAGGCACAGAAACCCTGTACCTGCGCCAAAAGGTGCTGATCGACGTGCGATCCGCCGGAGTGCCCAACCCGCTGTCCGGGCTCTGGGGCACCGTGGACGACCTCGACGGCCTCACCGGTTTCGCCACCCAAACCCGGCAACTCGGCTACGAGGGCATGATGATCATCCACCCCAGCCACATACCCATTGTCAACCAGATCTTCTCCCCTACCGCCGAAGAGATCGAAGGATGGCGCCAACTCATCGCCACCGTTGAAGAACATGAGGCCCAAGGCGTCGGTGCTTTCCGCCACCAAGGTCGCCTCATCGACCACGCCCACCTTCTCACCGCCCAACAACAACTGGCCCGCGCCCACCGACTAGGGCTCAGCTAACGGCGCAGATTTCCTCCCCAGCAGCGAAACCCAACCGCCGGGGTGGTACAAAACGACTATGGGCCAGACCACATTCGGAGACACAACAATCCACACCGGCGGCGACCTCCCTAACGTGGGGTCAGCGGCGCCGGCATTCACGCTGACCGGCGGCGATCTATCCCCGGTCACGCTGGATGGTCTGGCCGGCCGCAACGTGGTGCTCAACATCTTCCCCAGCATCGACACCGGTGTGTGCGCCAACAGCGTGCGAGCCTTCAACGAGCGGGCCGCCGGACTCGACAACACCACCGTGATCTGCGCCTCGATGGACCTGCCCTTCGCCGGCTCCCGCTTCTGCGGTGCCGAGGGTATTGAGAACGTGACCATCGGCTCCATCTTCCGCAACCGGGAGTTCTTGGCCGACTACGGCGTGGAGATGGTCGACGGCCCCCTGTCAGGCCTCACTGCCCGGGCAGTAGTGGTCATCGCTCCCGACGGCACCGTGGCCCACTCCGAGCTGGTGGAGGCCATCGCCTCCGAACCCGACTACGACGCCGCCCTCGCCGCCTGCTCCTGACCTAGTGGGCCTGATCCCCAGCCGCCTACTCGCTACCGGGGAGTGAACACCCTTCGCACAAACTGGCGCATGCGCTCTCCCATGGGGTCGCGATCAGGATGCTGGGCTGCTTCGGCGTCTTCGAGTTCTTGCACCACCTCTTGGCGTTCGAGGTAGCTGGCCATGAACGCCTGGATGGTGGCGGCCGCCGGAAGGGCCAGCAGCGCCCCTACCGCCCCCAGTAGCAGGCTCCCGGCGATCACCGAGCCGAATGCCACGGTCACATGGATCTCCATGGTGTGAGCGGTCACCTTGGGCTGGAGCAAGTAGTTCTCAATCTGCTGGTACACCACGATGGCGATCAAAATGGCCAGGCCCGTAGATGGCCTGTCCAGCAAGCCGATTATCACCGGCAGCGCCCCGGCAATGTAGGTGCCGATAACCGGTACAAATTGCGATACCAAGCCCACCCACATCGCCATCGGCACCGGGAATGGGGCGCCCACCAGCCAGAAAACCAGCCAGTGGACCAAGAAGGAGATCACCGCCAGGATCAGCCGGCTGTAGATGTAGCCCCCGGTCTTGTCAATCGCCAGATTCCAGATGCTCAACACTTGGCGCTGGCGATCGGGGGGCAGCAGTGAGCAGATGTTGCGCCGCAGCTTGGGCCCTTCAGCCACCAAATAGAAGGTGAACAATACGATCGTCAAGATCTGGAACAGGACTTGTACCACGGTGGCGCCCAGGTTGATCAGATTGTCGGCCAACCGAGTGGCCAGGTTGGCGACCGCTCCACCTTCCTGAAACTCGTCGAGCAGGCCCTGGGCGTCGATCTCGATGTCAAAGGCGTCCTCTACCCAGTCCTCAATGTCGTTGATGTAGCCAGGGGCGTCGTCGGCGAACTCGCCAACCTGGTCGGCCAGCACCGTCCCGATCGCCCAGAGGAACAACCCCAACGCAACCAATATCACCAAGAACATGATCCCGGTGCCCACGCCCCGGCGAATGCCAGCCCGCTCCATGCGATTGACAGCTGGCTCCAGCGCAAATGAGACGAAGAACGAGACCAGCACGATCACGATCAGCGTCTTCAGCTCCTCGATCAGCCATCCCAGCACATACAGTCCGCCAAGAGCGGCCGCACCGATGAGAATGGCCCGGAAAAGCCAAGGTGGCAGCTTCTGGGACGGCGCCTCTTCAGACGAAACTTCGTCCACGGTTTCACGCTAACCGTCGCCATTTGGCCATTTGGGGATTTGGCCATTCCACCGGCCCCCGCTATCATTTCTAATTCGTGCCGGCTCCCGTCGGCGCTGTTCGTGTCAAACGACGTCCGTCTAGGCCTGCAAGGTGCAATCACCCTGCTCCAGGAACCGGGCGGCACAACCGAAGCCCGCTCCGCCGGAAAGTCCCACTCGTTGGGCCTGCACCCGTGCGGAGCGTTTGCGTGAAGGCAGGTTCGCGGTGGTTGCCAAGGCGATTGTCGGCGAAAAACTAGGAATGACCCAGGTATGGGACGAGAACGACCGCGTCGTGCCCGTGACCGTATTGCGGGTGGAACCCTGCCGTATTGTGCAGGTCAAACGCCCGGAGACCGATGGCTATTCCGCGCTCCAGGTGACCTTTGGAACCCAGAGCCCCGACCGGCTGACCCAGCCGGAGCGAGGCCACTTGGCCAAGGCCGACGTAGCTCCCGGCCGCACCCTGGTTGAGCTGCGCCTAGACGACGTGGGCACCTACGAAGCCGGACAGGAGATCGGCGTCGACGTGTTCGACGGGGGTGAGCTGGTAGATGTCACCGGCGTCAGCAAGGGCAAGGGCTTCACCGGCGTCATGAAGCGGCATAACTTCAGCGGGCAAAAGGCCAGCCATGGTGCCCACAAGGTCCACCGCAAACCCGGCGCCGTGGGCCAGTGCGCCACACCGTCGAGGATTTTCCGAGGCAAGAAGATGCCGGGACGAGCGGGTGCCGAGAAGGTCACCACTCTCAACCTCCAGGTGGTGAGGGTGGACAGCGAGAACGATTTGATCCTGGTGAAGGGCTCGGTTCCCGGCCGAAGGGGAGCAACCGTGTTGATTCGCAGTGCAGTGAAGAACGGTGCGAAATGACCACCGTCACCGTGCGCAATCCCTCCGGCAAGAAGACCGGGACCGTGGATCTGGATCCCGATGTGTTCGACATCGAGCCCAACGTGGCGGTCATGCACCAGGTGGTCACCGCCCAGCTAGCCGCCCGGCGCAGGGGAACCCAGAGCACCAAGACCCGTTCTGAAGTCAAGGGCGGTGGCGGCAAGCCGTGGCGTCAGAAGGGCACCGGCCGGGCCCGTCACGGATCTACCCGCAACCCGCAGTGGCGTGGTGGCGGGGTTGCCCTCGGCCCCAAGCCCCGGAGCTACCGCCAGCGCACCCCCAAGAAGATGGTCCGCTTGGCCCTGCGGTCGGCCCTGTCCGATCGGGCTCGCGACGAGAAAGTGGTTGTGGTTGACCACTGGCGGTTTGAGTCTCCCCGTACCAAGGATGCCCTCGCTGCGCTTGAAGCATTGAAAGCGGACGGTCGGGTGTTGTTGGTAGCCGAGCGCGATGAGTCTGAGGTGTGGAAGAGCTTCAGAAATCTGCCAAAAGTCCATCTCGTCAGCCCCGGAGAGTTGAACGCCTACGACGTACTGGTGTCTGACGTGGTGGTGTTCACCCTCGAAACTCTGCCGACCGCCGTCCCTAGTGAACAGGATGCCGACGAAGCCGACATGGACGAAGCCGACATGGACGAAGCCGACATGGATGAAGAAGGCACGGACCAAGAGGAAGAGTCATGAAAGACCCCCGCGATGTCGTGCTGGCCCCGATTGTCTCTGAGAAGTCCTACGAGTTGCTCGAGTCCAACGTCTACACCTTCCGGGTCCACCCCGAATCTTCCAAGCCCGAGATCAAAGACGCCATTGAGACCCTGTTCGATGTCACCGTCGTCAAGGTCAACACCATGAATCGCAAGGGCAAGCGCCGCCGCAATCGGCGCAGCCCCACCTTCGGCCAGAAACCCGACACTAAGCGGGCATTGGTCACCCTCGCCGAAGGCGACCAAATCGAGTTGTTCGACGTCTGAGGCAGGTCATGGCAGTACGTAGACGCAATCCCACCAGCCCCGGCCGCCGCTTTCAGACGGTGTCGGACTTTTCCGGTATCACCACCACGAAGCCGGAGCGGTCGCTGGTCGCCAAAAAGACCAGCACCGGCGGGCGCAACAACCATGGCCGCAAGACCTCCCGCCATCGAGGCGGAGGCCACAAGCAGCGGTATCGGGTCATCGATTTCAAGCGGGCCAAAGACGGCGTTCCGGCCACGGTGGCCTCAGTGGAATACGACCCCAACCGCAACTGCCGCATCCTGCTGCTGCACTTCCATGACGGGGAGAAGCGCTACGTCTTGGCTCCTGAAGGTGTCGGCGTGGGCGACGTTTTGCAGAACGGTCCTGGATCTGAGATCAGGCCGGGCAACGCCCTGCCGCTTCGCTATATCCCGGTGGGCACCACCGTGCACGCGGTGGAATTGAAGCCGGGCGGGGGTGCTCGAATGGCCCGCTCCGCCGGTGCCAGCGCCCAGCTCGTGGCCAAAGAGGGCAGCTTCGCCACCCTCCGGTTGCCCAGCACCGAAATGCGCCGAGTGCCCATTGACTGCCGGGCCACCGTGGGATCGGTGGGCAACGCCGAGGCCGAGCTCATCAAGCTGGGCAAAGCCGGCCGATCCCGCTGGAAGGGAGTGCGGCCGCAAACCCGAGGTGTGGCCATGAACCCGGTGGACCACCCCCTGGGCGGCGGCGAGGGCAAATCCTCCGGTGGACGCCATCCCGTGTCGCCGTGGGGTCAGGCCGAGGGTCGCACCCGCAACAAGAAGAAGAAGTCACAGCAAATGATCGTCCGACGGCGCCGTACCCGCGGCGGACGTCGCTAGGGAAAAGACCGAAAGGAGGGACCGCACATGCCCAGAAGTTTGAAGAAGGGGCCGTTCGTCGACGGCCACCTACTGCGCAAAGTCGACGCCCTCAACGACCAGAACACCAAGCAGGTCATCCGGACTTGGTCCCGCCGTTCCACCATCATCCCCGACATGGTGGGCCATACCATCGCCGTCCATGACGGGCGCAAGCACGTGCCGGTGTACATCACCGAGTCGATGGTGGGCCACAAGCTGGGCGAATTCGCCCCCACCCGTACATTCCGAGCCCACGCCGGCCAAGAGCGGGGAGTCCGTCGCTGATGGCTACGGTCACCGTGGACAACGAGACCCGCCCGGGAAGCCGGGCTGTGGCCAAGTACGTGCGCTCGTCGGCCTTCAAGGTCCGCGAGGTGCTCGACTTGGTGCGAGGGAAGTCGTATTCCGAGGCTCGGGAGATTCTGACTTTCTCCGAGCGGCGCATCTCCGACGCGATCGCCAAGTGCCTCGACTCTGCGGTGGCCAATGCCGAGCACAACCACGAGCTCGACGGCGACGAGCTGTATGTCGCCGCCTGTTATGCCGACGAGGGCCCCACCCTGAAGCGCTGGCGGCCTCGGGCCCGGGGCCGGGCCACCCCTATACGCAAGCGCACCTGCCACATCACCGTGGTGGTGGCCCGCTACTCCGATGAGGAACTGGCCGCCATCGACGCCCGCTTGGCCCTGAAGGGCACTGGTCGCCGCAGTTCGGCTGCCGAAGCCCGGCGTCGGCGGGTAGCAGCCAGCCGGGAGCGCGACGCCGAGCGGGCCGAAGACCACGACCATGACGAAGAAGACCTCGAAGCCATGGACGAGACCGATGTGGTCGAAGCCGACATCGAGGACGTCGAAGAGGGCGAAGACGAACCAGTCGCCGAATCCGACGACGAAGATGGCGAAGACGAACCAGTCGCCGAATCCGACGATTCCGAAACCGACGACGACGATGGCGAAGACGAACCAGTCGCCGAAACCGACGAATCCGACGATTCCGAATCCCAAACTGAAACCGAGACCGAAGCCGACGTCGAAGCCGACGAGAAGGAATCCTGATGGGCCAGAAGATCAATCCTTACGGATTCCGACTCGGGGTCACCACCGACTGGAAGTCGCGCTGGTTCGCCAATCGCCGAGAGTACGGCGACTTCATCATCGAGGATTGGAAGGTACGCGACTACTTGATGTCGGAACTGCCCCATGCCGCCATCAGCCGTATCGAGATCGAGCGCACCCGCGACCGGCTCCGGGTCGACGTCCACACCGCCCGACCGGGAATCGTCATCGGTCGTCGGGGCAGCGAGGCCGATCGGCTCCGCAACGGCCTGGCCAAGATCACCGGAAACAACCGGGTGCAACTCAACATCCAGGAGATCAAGCAGCCCGAACTCGACGCTGCCCTTATCTCCCAGGGAGTGGCCGATCAGCTCGCCAACCGGGTGGCTTTCCGGCGGGCTATGAAGCGAGCGGTGCAGAATGCGCAGAAGGCCGGCGCTCTCGGCATTCGGGTGCAGTGCTCGGGCCGTTTGGGCGGCTCAGAGATGGCCCGCACCGAGTGGTACCGAGAGGGCCGCGTTCCCCTGCACACCCTCCGGGCCGACATCGACTACGGCTTTCGCGAGGCCCACACCACCTACGGCCGCATCGGGGTAAAGGTATGGATCTACAAGGGCGACATCCTCCCCTACAAGACCCAGGCCGAGGACAAGATCAGTCGAGAGGCGGCCATGGCGGTAGGCGAGGCATCGGGCACGCAAAAGCCCAGAGCCGTGGTGTCCTCGGCAGCCGCTCCGCGCCAAGGCGAAGTTGAGCGCACCGGAGATGCCGAAGAACCCGCGCCCCTCATCAAAGAAGCCGATCCAGAATTCGAGAAGCTGCTTGAGGAGGAGGAGGACATCCTCCGCACGACTCGCGAGCACCGCGAGACTCCTCACTTCCGACCCGGCGATGGAGACTGACCAGTCATGTTGATGCCCAAGAAGGTCAAGCACCGCAAGCACCATCGAGGCCGGACAAAGGGCATCGCCAAGGGCGGCACTGCTGTCACCTTTGGCGAGTACGGCATCAAGGCCCTTGAGCCGGGATGGATCACCGCCCGCCAGATAGAGGCCACCCGTATCGCCATCACCCGGCACATCCGTCGGGGCGGCAAGGTGTGGATCAATATCTTCCCCGACAAGCCGGTCACCGAGAAGCCCGCCGAGACCCGCATGGGCTCGGGCAAAGGCAACCCGGAGCGATGGGTAGCGGTAGTGAAACCCGGCCGCATCCTGTTCGAGCTCTCCTACCACGACCGTGACGTGGCCAAGACGGCCATCGAGCGGGGAATCCAGAAGCTCCCGATCAAAGCTCGGTTCGTCGAGCGCCAGGAAGGGTGATTGCCATGGCTCGCAAAGCAACCTGGCAGAACCTGAGCGACGCCGATCTCATCGAGCGGATCGACGAAGCCAAAGACGAAGTATTCAAGCTCCGCTTCCAAATCGTTACCGGCCGCTTGGACAACACTTCCCGCCTCAAGCAGGCCAAGAAGGAAGTGGCTCGAGCCATGACCGAGCTGCGGATGCGGGAAATCCAAGCCTCGGAGGCGCAGGACGCTCAGATGGAGGAGGCCGGCAATGGCTGACCCAACAACCGAAACGGCTGATGCGGCCGCAATGGATGCCGAATCGCAGCCTGCTACCCGGCCCAACAGCCGCAAGGTGCGGGAGGGGATGGTGACGGCTGTCTCCATGGACAAGACCGCGGTGGTGGTCTCCACCGATCGCGTCCGCCATCGCCGATACAACAAGACCGTGCAGCGCAACACCCGCCTGTATGTCCACGACGAATCCAACGAGCTCGCGGTGGGCGACAGGGTGCGGGTTCAAGAAACCCGTCCCCTGTCCAAGACCAAACGGTGGCGGCTGGTCGAGATCTTGGAGCGTGCCCGATGATCCAGCAAGAGACCAGGGTCAAGGTGGCCGACAACTCCGGAGCCAAAGAGGTGCTATGCATCCGAGTTCTGGGTTCATCCCGGAAGCGCTACGCCACCATCGGCGACGTGTTCGTGGCCACTGTCAAAGACGCCATGCCCGGTGCGCAGGTTCGCAAGGGCGATGTGGTGCGCTGCGTGCTGGTAAGGGCCAAGAAAGAGAAGCGCCGCAAAGACGGCTCCTACATCCGCTTCGACGAGAACGCCGCTGTGCTCATCAACGAGCAGCAGCAGCCTCGGGGAACCCGCATCTTCGGCCCGGTTGGGCGGGAGCTGCGTGACAAGCGATTCATGCGCATCGTGTCGCTCGCACCGGAGGTGTTGTAGCCGCCATGAAAGTCCGCAAGGGAGATCGGGTCCGAGTGCTCAGCGGTAAAGACCGGGGCAAGGAGGGCGAAGTCATGTTCGCCTACCCGGCCAAGGGAACGTTGATCGTCGACGGCGTGAACATCGCCAAGAAACACCAGGGGCCCCGCCAGGGGATCATGCAGACCGGCATCATCGACAAGGAGATGCCCATCAAGGCCTCCACCGTGGCCGTGATCAGCCCAGCCGACGGCCGCCCCACCCGGGTTGGGTACCGGTTTGATACCGATGGCCGAAAGATCCGGGTCTGCCGACGCACCGGGGTGGATCTGTAATGGCTGCCGCCGCTACCGCTCCCCGGCTGCAAATCCTGTACCGCGAAGAGATCCGCGACCAGCTCAAGGAGCAGTTGGGGCTCGACAACGTCATGCAGGTGCCCCGATTCGAGAAGATCGTGGTCAACATGGGTGTCGGCGAAGCTGTGGCCCAGGCCAAGCTGCTCGACGGCGCGGTTGCCGACCTGACCACCATCTCCGGCCAGCGCCCGATCATCACTCGGGCCAAGAAGTCCATCGCCAACTTCAAGATCCGCGAGGGGAACCCCATCGGGGCCAAAGTCACCCTGAGGGGTGTTCGCATGTGGGAGTTCCTAGACCGGCTCATCAACCTGGCCATCCCCCGCATCCGGGACTTCCGCGGCCTTTCGCCCCGCTCCTTCGACGGGAACGGCAACTACTCGTTCGGAGTCACCGAGCAACTCATCTTCCCCGAAGTCGACTACGACTCCATCGACACCATCAGAGGTATGGACATCACCATCGTTACCACCGCAAGCAACGACGAAGAGGGTCGAGCGCTGCTCGAAGCCTTCGCGTTCCCATTCCAAGCCGAGGGGCAATAACTCAATGGCAAAAAAGGCGCTTATCCAGAAGCAACAGCGAACGCCCAAGTTCAAGGTGCGGGCCTACACCCGCTGCCGCCGATGCGGTCGGCCTAGAGCCGTGTACCGCAAGTTCGGCCTGTGTCGAGTGTGTCTAAGGGAGCTGGCCCACGCCGGCGAAATTCCCGGCCTGACAAAGGCGAGCTGGTGAGGTGATTGTGATCATGATCAACTCCAAAGAGCTGGTGAGGTGATGCGACTGTGACCATGACCGACCCCATCGCCGACATGTTGACCCGCATCCGCAACGCCAACACGGCCATGCGCGACGAGGTCAAGATGCCGTCCTCCAAGCAGAAGGTGGCGCTAGCCGACGTTCTGAAGCAGGAGGGCTACATCCGCAGCTTCCAAGTTGCCGAGGCCGAAACCGGCCCCGGGCAAACCCTCACCATCGACATGAAGTACTCCGAACAGCGGGAGCGGGTCATCTCGGGTATCACCCGGGTGTCCAAGCCCGGCCTGCGGGTGTACTCCAAGTCGGACAGAATCCCCCGAGTGCTGGGCGGCCTTGGTGTGGCCATCGTGTCCACCAGCAAAGGCCTGATGAGCGACCGCGAGGCTCGACGCCGCCGTATGGGCGGCGAAGTCGTCTGCGTGGTCTGGTAGGAGGCCTGCGGTGTCACGAGTAGGAAAGAACCCGATCCCGGTTCCAGACGGTGTGGATGTGGCCATCGACGGCGCCCACGTCACCGTCACCGGTAGCCGCGGCTCGCTGGAGCACGACCTCCCCGAGGTCATCTCGGCCCGGATCACCGACGGCTTCGTTGTCGTCGAGCGCGCCGATGAGCAACGCAATACCAAGGCCCTGCACGGATTGAGCCGCTCGCTGCTGGCCAACATGGTCACCGGCGTCAGCGATGGCTACCGCAAAGAACTGGAGATCGTGGGCGTGGGCTACCGGGCCATCCCCCAAGGCGCCGCCAAGATCGAGTTGCAACTGGGGTTCAGCCATCCGGTGCACGTAGAGGCCCCTGACGGCGTGACCTTCGAGGTGCCCAACCAGACGAGTATCCATGTGCTGGGAATCGACAAGCAGACGGTTGGTCAAGTGGCCGCCGACATTCGGGCCATCCGCAAGCCCGAGCCCTACCGGGGCAAAGGCATCCGCTACGCCGGTGAGCGGATTATCCGCAAAGCCGGGAAGGCCGCCAAGTAGTAGGGCTGGGAATCGACATGAGCAGCGTAAAGCACAAGCATCAGAGCCGGGTCCGGCGTCATCGCCGGGTTCGCAAGAAGGTCCAGGGCACCGCAGAGCGCCCCCGCTTGGCCGTGTACCGGTCTAACCGCCACATCATCGCCCAGGTCATCGACGACACCTCAGGCCACACCATTGTGTCGGCCTCTACCACCGAGTCTGAGCTGAAGTCCGGCCCGACCGGGAACATTGCCGGTGCCGCGGTGGTGGGCAAGCTCATCGCCGAGCGGGCCAAAGAGCAGAAAATCACCACGGTCGTGTTCGACCGGGGCGGCTTCCGCTACCACGGACGAATCGCCGCCCTGGCTGACTCAGCCCGAGAGGCTGGACTGGAGTTCTGATGACTGATACCTCAACCTCGACACCAACCGGCGACGGTCAGCTACGCGACTCCCGGGTCATCAACATCAACCGGGTGGCCAAAGTGGTCAAGGGTGGACGCCGGTTCTCCTTCACCGCCCTGGTGGTGATTGGCGACGGCGCAGGACGCGTCGGCCTGGGTTACGGCAAGGCCAAAGAGGTGCCTCTGGCTATCCAAAAGGGCACCGAAGAGGCCCGGCGCAACCTGTTCCGGGTGCCGTTGGCCTCGTCTACAATCACCCACCCTGTGATTGGCGAGATGGGCGCGGGACGGGTGCTGCTCAAGCCGGCAGCACCGGGTACCGGTGTGATTGCCGGCGGCGCCGCTCGAGCCATCCTCGAAGAGGCCGGTATCGGCGACGTTTTGTGCAAGTCACTGGGCTCCCCCAACCACATCAACGTGGCTCGGGCCACCATCGCCGGACTCAAGGCCCTCAAACGTCCCGACGAGGTAGCCCGCCATCGTGGGATTCCCGCCGACGAGTTCGTGCCCGCTGGGCTGCTCGCCGCCTACCGGGAATCGGAGCGCCAGTCTGCGGCTGCGTTGGCGGACGACGAGGAGTAGTCGCCATGGCAATCAAGGTCACCCAAACCCGTTCTCAAATCGGCACCCGGCCCAAACAGCGCGGCACCCTGCGGGCTTTGGGCCTGCGAGGCATCGGGCAGACCAACACCCTGCCGGATGCCCCCGAAATCAGGGGAATGATCGACAAGGTGTCCCACCTCATTTCTTGGGAGGAGACCGAGGAGTCATGAAGGTCCACGATCTGAAACCCGCTCCGGGATCGCGCAAGCGACCCCAGCGCAAAGCTCGGGGTATCGCCGGCAAGGGCGGCAAAACCGCTGGCCGAGGCACCAAGGGACAAAGGGCCCGGAGCAAGATCCCCGTCGGGTTCGAGGGCGGCCAGATGCCCCTAGCCCGCCGAGTGCCCAAGCTGCGGGGATTCAAGAACCCGTTCCGAGTGGAGTACCAGGCCATCAATCTGGACGTCATCGAAGCCACCGGGCTCGACGAGATCACTCCCGAGGTGCTGCACAAGCACGGACTCCTGCACAAAGGCGCCCTGGCCAAGGTGCTGGGCCGCGGCGAGTTGTCCCGGGCCGTCACCGTCAAAGCCCACGGATTCTCCGAGTCGGCAAAGGCGGCCATCACCGCCGCAGGCGGTAGCGTTGAGGTGTTGCCCAAACCCTTCACCGGCCGACCGCCGGCCAAGGGCAACGCCCTTACCAACCGATAGCCGAAGCCCGACTGGGTCAAAGGAGTAGGAATCGCAGTGCTCACCAGGGTTTTCAATATGTTCCGGGTGGCCGACCTGCGGAACAAGATCCTGTTCACCCTGTCCATGCTGGTGATATTCCGCCTCGGTGTCGCCATCCCCTCCCCTGGCGTCGACCTCGATGCCGTAGACCAGCTCCGCAACCAGGCCGATGCCGGCGGCGTCACCGGGCTGTTGAACTTCTTCTCCGGCGGCGCCCTAGCGCAGTTCGCCATATTCGCCCTGGGCATCTTCCCCTACATCACCGCGTCCATCATCATGCAGGTGCTGGGAGTGGTGATCCCCCGCATCGAGCAATGGCAGAACCAGGGCGCGGTCGGCCAGCGCAAGATCACCCAGTGGACTCGGTACTTGACCATTGCCATCGCCATCATCCAGGCCACCTCCTTCTCCTTCCTGTTCCACAACGGCGGAGGCGGCTTCAGCCTCACCGGAGGCAACGCCAACCAGGCCATAGACCTGCTGCCCAACTTCACTGCCCCCCGGGTGTTCCTGGTGGTGCTCACCCTCACCGCCGGCACCGCCCTTTTGATGTGGATGGGTGAGCTCATCACCCAAAAGGGCATCGGCAACGGCATGTCGCTGATCATCTTCGCCTCGGTGGTCTCCACCATCCCCAACCAGTTCTCCCTGGTAAAGGCGTCTTCGGGCTGGGGCGCGGTCTTCGTCATCGCCCTCATGTACTTGGGACTTCTGGTGGCCATCGTGTTCGTGGAGAACGGACAGCGGCAGATTCCGGTGCAGTTCGCCAAGCGGGTGGTGGGCCGGCGCATGGCCGGCGGCCAGAGCACCTACATCCCGCTGAAGGTGAACCAGTCCGGCGTTATCCCCATCATCTTCGCCAGCTCGGTGCTGTATCTGCCCATCCTGTTGTCGGCCGTGCTGCCCTCCGACTCCAACCCCGACCACAACACCTGGGGTGAGAGCGTCCAAAACTGGGTGAACACCAATCTGGGCGACCCCGCCGACACGGTGTATCTGGTGGTCTTCGCCCTGTTGATCGTGGGATTCGCCTACTTCTACACCGCCATCACCTTCGACCCGGTCAAACAAGCCGACCAGATCCGCAAGCAGGGCGGATTCATTCCCGGCATCCGACCGGGTCGCCAAACCGAGCGTTACCTGGGCCGCATCCTGTCCCGAATCACTTTGCCCGGTGCGCTGTTCATCGCCGCGGTGGCCGTCATTCCCGCCATCGCCCTTTCCCAGTACATACCCTCCCAGAGCACCGCGGCTTATAGCTTTAGCGGCATCTCTGTGCTCATTGCCGTAGGCGTGGCTCTGGAGACCATGAAGCAGATCGACAGCCAGCTCATGATGCGAAACTACGAGGGCTTCTTGAAGTAATGCCGCTGGTGCTGGTCATTTTGGGGCGTCAGGGGTCGGGCAAGGGCACCCAGGCCTCGCTGCTGTCCGAGCGCTATGGGGTGATCCACATCTCCACCGGCGACATGCTGCGAACCGCGGTAGCCGCGGGCACAGAGCTGGGGCTGAGGGCCAAAGCGGTGATGGATGCCGGCGACCTCGTCGGCGACGACATCATGATCGGCATCGTGGAAGAGCGCCTGGCTGCCGCCGACATCGGAGCCCACGGCGTTCTGCTCGACGGCTTCCCCCGCACCACCGCCCAGGCCGACGCCCTCGCCCAGATCCTGGGGGGAACCGGCCCCGATCTGGCCATAAATTTGGACGTTCCCATTTCCGAGGTCACCGAGCGGATGCTGGCCCGAGGCCGAGCCGATGACACTGAAGAGGCCATTGCCCGCCGGCTGGAGCTCTACGAAGCCGAGACCGCTCCGCTGTTGGCCTGGTTCGAGGATCGGGGTTGTCTGTCCGTGATCGACGGGTTGGGCACCGAAGACGAGGTGTTCGCCCGTCTCAACAAGGCGATCGACGCCCTTTAGTGCCACTCAAGCCCGCCAGCCGGTTTGTCCCCATTGATATCGCCCGATAGCATTGCCATTCGGCTCACGTAGTGGGCCGTTATTCGCGCGGTTAGCCGCACCAGCTTGCCTAGTCGTCAGGAGAGGTCGCCCTTGGCGAAAAACAAGGAAGACGCCATCATCATGGAGGGGACGGTCACCGAGTCCCTTCCTAATGCCATGTTCCGAGTTGAACTCGAGAACGGGCACAAGGTGCTGACCCACATCTCCGGCAAGATGCGGATGCACTACATCAGAATCCTCCCCGGCGACCGGGTCCAAGTGGAATTGACTCCCTACGACCTCCAACGGGGCCGGATCACCTACCGATACAAGTAGCCCCAATGCCAATAACCCCAATGCCAATAGACCCAGCGCTCAACGGATCAACGAAAGGTACGCCGTGAAAGTCCGACCCAGCGTCAAGAAAATCTGCGACAAGTGCATGGTCATACGCCGTCACGGGCGCGTGCGGGTGATCTGTACCAACCCCCGCCACAAGCAAAGGCAAGGCTGAACCATGGCCCGTATCGCCGGCGTCGACATTCCCCGGGAGAAGCGCACCGTTGTCTCCCTGACCTACATCTACGGCATCGGGCCGACCCTGGCCCGCCAAGTATGCGCGGAAACCGGAGTAGAGGAGAGCGCCCGTCTGCGCGACCTCACCGACGAAGAGGTTGCCCGCCTGCGCAACTTCATCGAAGGCAACCTCCGGGTGGAGGGCGACCTCCGCCGCGAGACCAGCCAAGACGTCAAGCGCAAGATGGAGATCGGCTGCTACCAGGGCCTGCGCCACCGCCGGGGACTACCCGTGCGGGGTCAGCGCACCCACACCAACGCCCGCACCCGCAAGGGACCGAAGAAGACCGTGGCCGGAAAGAAAAAGGTGATGAAGAAGTGAAGCAGGAAAGGAATTACCGCTAATGGCCAAGCCATCAGCCGGAGGGCGTCGACCCCGCCGCCGAGAGCGCAAGAACATCTCCTACGGGGTAGCCCACATAAAGAGCTCCTTCAACAACACCATCGTGACCATCGCCGACCAGCAGGGCAACGTCATCTCCTGGGCATCGGCTGGCAACGTCGGTTTCAAGGGATCCCGCAAGTCCACTCCGTTCGCCGCCCAGATGGCCGCCGAGCAAGCAGGGCGCAAGGCCATGGAACACGGCATTCGCAAGGTAGATGTGCACGTCCGCGGACCGGGATCGGGCCGCGAGACCGCCATCCGCTCGCTCCAGGGGGTGGGCATCGAGATCACCGGCATCAAAGACGTCACCCCCATTCCCCACAACGGCTGCCGCCCGGCAAAGCGGCGAAGGGTCTGATCATGTCTCGCTATACCGGTCCGCGATCTCGGGTTTCCCGCCGCCTAGGCGTGAATGTTTGGGGCACCAAGGGAGAGACCGTCGCCTTGGAGCGGCGCCCCTATCCCCCGGGCGAGCACGGAAGATCCCGGCGTCGGGGCAACGTCTCGGAATATCTGCTCCAGCTTCAGGAGAAGCAGAAGGCTCGCTACACCTACGGCCTCACCGAGCGCCAGTTCCGCAACATCTTCAAGGAGGCCGCCCGCCACAAGGGGGTCACCGGCGAGAACATGCTGCGGTTCTTGGAGTTGCGCCTCGACAATGTGGTGTACCGCCTCGGGTGGGGTGCCACCCGGCCCCAGTCCCGCCAGCTCGTCTCCCACGGCCACATCAATGTGAACGGCCGCCGGGTGAACATTCCCAGCTACCGACTCCGCAAAGACGACGTGATCTCGCTGCGGGACAAGGCCCGGGAGATGATCGTGGTGGGGTGGAACCTCGATGTACTCGACCGAACCCCGCCAGCCTGGTTGACCCGGGCCGACGACGGCTTCGAGGCCTCCGTAAGAGATGTCCCGCTGCGCGAGCAGATCGATGTGCCTGTTCGAGAACAGCTCATCGTCGAGCTCTACAGCAAGTAGGCCGGCTGGCCTCTTGCCATTCAAGACCATCAATTGACCAAGTTGAACAACACCATTCCTAAAACTGAGGGAGCCGGATCATGCTGGTGATGCAACGACCCACTGTCGAAACCGTTACCGAGAGCGAGGACAACCGCCAGAAATTCGCCATTGGCCCACTGGAGCCTGGCTTCGGGCACACTCTTGGCAACTCCTTGCGCCGAGCACTGCTGTCGTCGATTCCCGGAGCAGCCGTGATCCGGGTGCGGTTTGACGACGCTCTCCACGAGTTCGACACGATCAGCGGTGTGTCCGAGGACGTTACCGACATCATCTTGAACCTGAAGGATCTTGTGCTTAAGTGCCACAGCGAAGAAGCGGTGGAGCTTCGCATCGACCAGCGGGGTCCCGGAGAGGTGACCGGGGCGAGCCTGGCCGTCAATCCCGATGTCGAAGTGCTGAACCCCGAGCTCGTGGTCGCCCGACTGAACGACAAGGCCCGCCTGGCCATGGACATCACCGTCTCCCAGGGACGGGGGTATGTATCGGCCGAGATCAACAAGTTGGACTCCACCATCGGCGTCATCCCCATCGACTCCATCTTCTCCCCTGTGCGGCGGGTGGCCTACAACGTGGAACCCACCCGGGTGGAGCAGTCCACCGAGTTTGACCGCCTTGTGCTCGACATCGAGACCGACAGCTCCATAACCCCTCGAGATGCTTTGGCCTCCGCAGGCGCAACCCTGCGGACCCTTGTGCAGTTGGTGGAAGAGATGAGCGACGAGCCCCAGGGGCTGGCCATGGCGGAGGCGGGCAGCGCTCCTGCTGGGGCGCCCGACCTGGACCTCCCGATCGAAGACCTGGAGTTGTCCGAGCGGCCCCGCAACTGCCTCAAGCGCGCCCAGATAAACATGATCGGCGAGCTGCTGGCCCGAACCGAAGACGAGCTGCTGGCCATCACCAACTTTGGCCAGAAGTCGCTGGACGAGGTCAACGAGAAGCTGGACGAGCGGGGCCTAGCGCTGGCCGGCCCCCGCTCGTAGAACAGGCAACGCCATGCCCGGACGACCACGCAAAGGACGCCGTTTCGGCGGCAGCTCACAGCATCAGAAGCTGATGATGGCCAACCTGGTCGCATCGCTGATCGCCGCTGAGGGCATCACCACCACCGAGGCCAAGGCCAAGGCCATGCGCCCGGTGGCCGAGAAGCTCATCACCAAGGCCAAGAAGGGCGGGCGACACAATCACCGCCAAATCCTGGCCCAGCTGGGCGACCCGGAGATGACCGACAAGCTCATGGTGGACATCGGCCCCCGTTACGCCAATCGGCCCGGCGGCTACACCCGCATCCTGAAGCTGGGACCCCGCTACGGCGACAACGCCCCCATGGCCCGCATCGAGCTGGTCTAGCTATACAGCGGCCGTGCGGGTTCGAGCGACGGTCGCCTACCACGGCGGGTCGTTCCACGGGTTCGCCATCAACAGAGGGGTCCGCACGATTGGCGGCGACCTTACCGAGGCCCTCACCCGTTACTTGCAACAGCCAGTGGAGCTGACCTGCGCCGGCCGTACCGACACCGGCGTCCATGCTCGGGCCCAGGTGGTGAGCTTCGATGCCCCTGACGACGCCGACCTCTTGGGCATGCGCACCGCGGTCAACCGCATGTTGGCCCCGGCCATCGCCATCCGATCGGCAGATGCCGCCCCCGAAGGATTCGACGCCCGTTTCGACGCCGCTAGCCGCACTTATCGCTACACAGTTCTCAACCAGGAGGTGCCCGATCCGTTCTTGGCCTCCACCGCTTGGCATTACTACCGCCCGCTGAACATCGACGATATGAACGCCGCCGCCGCCGCAATCGTGGGCAAGCACGATTTCTCCTCGTTCTGCCGCCGTCAGCACACCGCCGACGGCAATGAGAAGTCCCGGGTGCGCGTCGTCCACCGGGCTACCTGGAGTGCAGCCGATGAAGCACTGCTGCGCTTCGAGATAGAGGCGTCTTCTTTCTGCCACCGAATGGTCCGCTCCATCACCGGTGCCTTGGTGGACATCGGTGCCGCCCGCCTCCCTCCCGAAGCCATGGCCGCCATCCTGGCCGCCAAAGACCGCTCTGAAGTCCCCAACCTGGCCCCACCCCACGGCCTTTGCCTGTGGTCGGTTGCCTACTAGTGGATTGTTGGCCGCGACACTGGCCGGGGCAGTTGTCAGTACACCGGTTGGGGTCGTATCATTGCCTTTCCCGGGATCGCGTCTGAAGGAAAGCCGATGCCCACTTACTCGCCGAAAATCAAAGACATCGAACGCGCGTGGCACATCGTCGACGCCGAGGGTCTCATTCTCGGTCGCATGGCTACCGAAGTGGCCCGCGTGCTGCGAGGCAAGCACAAGCCAACGTTCACACCCCATCTCGACACCGGTGACCACGTGATCATCGTGAACGCCGACAAGGTGGTGCTCACCGGAAGCAAGACCACCGACAAGCAGGTATACCGCCACTCCGGCTATCCCGGCGGCCTGCGCCAAACCAGTTACGGACACCTGTTGGAGACTCAGCCGGCCGAGGCCGTCCGCCGGACGGTGAAAGGGATGCTCCCCAAGAACCGCCTTGGCCGCCAGATGCTCCGCAAGCTAAAGGTCTACGCCGGTCCGCTCCATCCCCATGAAGCCCAGCAGCCCCAGCCCCTGGAGATTGCCGGGGCTCGATCCCACATCGGAGAGTCTTGATGACCGTCCCCCTGACCCAGGCCACCGGACGGCGCAAGCGAGCCGTCGCTCGTGTCCGATTCCGCCCCGGCACCGGCCAGGTGACCGTCAACGGCCGCAAAGATGAGGACTACTTCCCCTCCCGTAGCCACCGGATGGCTTACATGGAGCCCCTCCGGATCACCAACACCGCCGAGATGTACGACGTTGATGTCACCATGCATGGCGGCGGGGCCAACGGCCAGGCCGGGGCTCTGCGGCTGGGCATCTCTCGCGCCCTGGTGGAATTGGATCCTGAGATGAGGGACGCCCTCAAACAAGCGGGATTCCTTACCCGCGACGACCGCAAGAAGGAATCCAAGAAGTACGGCCTGAAGAAAGCCCGCAAGGCGCCTCAGTACTCCAAGCGCTAAACCCCTCCTGTGCTGCGCTTCGGAACCGACGGGGTTCGAGGTCGAGCCTATGAAGAGCTCCTCCCGGACGACGTCGTGCGGCTGGCCCAAGCGGCTGCCGAAGTCCTCGCACCGGCTGGCCCGGTGGTAATCGGGCGCGATACCCGTGAATCCAGTCCTGAATTCGCCGAGGCATTAGCTGCTGGCTTCAGTGCGGTCGGAGTCTCCTCCGTCGACTTGGGAGTAGCCCCCACACCGGCAGTGGCATGGGCAGCGGCTCGTACCCGCGCCCCGGGTGCCATGGTCTCGGCGTCCCACAATCCGTGGTACGACAACGGCATCAAGCTCTTCGGTCCTGAGGGCCGAAAGCTCGACGACGAAGTCCAAGCTGCCATGGAGTCGAATCTGGGGTATTCCAACCGCAAGACCGTTTCCACCCTAGGCGCCCCCCGACGCACTTCCGACGGGTCGGAGCTGTTGCAGGCGTACCAAGACGCGGTGGCCAACACAGTCGATTTCGACGGACACGAACTCCGTGTGGTGGTAGACGCAGCCCACGGGTCGGCCACCGCTGCCCTACCTGGCCCGCTCCAAGCCCACGATGTGGCCGTCACTGTAATCAACTCGTCCCCCAACGGCCGCAACATCAACCATCGATGCGGCTCCACTTTCCCTGAAGCAGTGGCCAAGACGGTACGCGGGGAGAACGCCGACCTAGGTCTCACCTTCGACGGCGATGCCGACCGGGTATTGGCCGTGGACCACACCGGCGAGTTGGTCGACGGCGACCAGATCATCGCCATCTGCGCGATAGACCGACATCAGAGGGCCCAGCTACCGGGCGACACCGTGGTGGTCACGGTGATGACCAACCTGGGCTTCCACCGATCCATGGCCCAGCGGGGCATCAACGTTGTCACCACCCCGGTGGGCGACCGCCACGTATGGTCTGCCCTCCAAGACGGCGACTGGGGGCTGGGCGGCGAACAATCGGGCCATGTGATCTTCCCCTCCCTGTCCACCACAGGCGACGGTCTGCTCACCGCCTTGCAACTCCTCAAAGTAGTCGCCCGCCGCGGGATGCCTCTGCGAGACCTGGCCGCCGAGGCCATGACCAAGATGCCCCAAGTGCTCCACAACGTGGACGCGGGCCCCAATCCCATCGACGAAGTCCGCCTAGACGCCGCCATAGCCAGTGCGCAGCAGGCTCTGGGCTCAGGCGGCCGAGTCCTGGTCCGCCCCTCCGGCACCGAACCAGTAATCCGCATCATGGTCGAAGCCGAAACCGCCGAGATCGCCGAATCCGTAGCCACCGAAATCGTCAAGGCGATCGGCATCTGAGCCCACCGGCGCTCGGCAAGTCATTTCCCAACCCGCCCACTAACCTTGGGGGAGATGTGCGGCATTGTCGCGGTGGTACGGCGCTACTCACAGCGTGTTCCCCCGACCTCGGCCGAGGTCCTCGACCTTTTGAGCCCGGTGGTCGTTTCTTTGCGCGACCTGAGCGGCGCAGATGACCTGGCCAAACACATCGAGGCCGGGGCCCAGAACCTGCTCCGAGCCGACCATTTGCTCCAGGGCACCCCTGGACTCCAGGCGTTGCTGGCCGAGAAAACGCTGCGGGCCACAATCCGGGCAACCCTGAACGAGATCGACCGGCTGATCAGCGCCTTTGAAAGCGATCTCGACCGATCCGCCGGTGACCGGGCCAATGAGGCGGTCAACGCTGCGCTGATCCATTTGAAGGACGCCTTATGGGCCATCGGCAACGACCGGCTGAGCACCGCCGACGCGGTGGCTGCCTTGGCCGGGCCTACGGCCCGCGAACCTGCCCTGGCCGCGTTCAGCTCAGTGCAGATCGCCCTGTCGGCGCTAGACCGGTTGGAAGTCCGAGGGCGGGACTCGGCGGGACTCCACATCATGGTCAGCGGTCACGGCCTCGACACCTCAACGCCAGCGGTGGCTGCGGCACTGGCCGAGCGAGCCGCCGATCCCCTGTTCCGGTCGGGCTCGGTGCGCTGGGCCGACAACTCCCTGAGCTTCGTCTACAAGGCCGCCGCCGAGATCGGCGAACTCGGCGACAATACCGCCGCACTGCGAGCGGCCGTCACCGCCGACGAGCTGCTAGCCGCCGCGGTGGACGCCGAAGCGGCTTCTGCGGTGGTCATCGGCCACACTCGCTGGGCCAGCGTGGGGATGATCAACGAAGCCAACGCCCACCCGCTCAACTCCGAAACGATTGAAGGCCCCGACCGGATCTACGCCATTGGAGCTTTGAACGGGGACGTCGACAACCACACCGATTTGGTGGCCCAGCATGGTCTGGCCCTGGATCCCGGCATCACCACCGACGCCAAGGTCATCCCCACGCTCTGGTCTGCCCGGCTGGACGGCTCAGACCGGGCCATCGACGCATTCCGCGGCACCGTCGCCGACCTCACCGGCTCGGTGGCCATCGCCGGTCAGACCGCGGCCAACCCCGGCCAACTCCTGCTGGCCCTGCGGGGCAGCGGCCAAGCCCTCTACATCGGCGCCGCCGAAGACGCTTACGTGGTGGCCAGCGAGCCCTACGGACTGGTTGAACAGGCCAACCATTACCTTCGCATGGACGGTGAAACCCCATCTGATCGCAACAACGCTGACGCCAGCCGGGGTCAGGTGGTGGTTCTCAACCGCGACCACGCCGGGGACCTGGCGGCCGTGCAGCGTTTCTCTTACGACGGCACGCCGCTGCCGGTGGCCGCCGCCGACATAGCCGATGCCGAGATCACCACCCGCGACGTCGACCGCCGGGGTTTCCGCCACTATCTGCTTAAAGAGATCACCGAATCGCCCGAGTCGTTCCGCAAGACCCTGCGGGGCCGAATCGTCAGCACCAAGAGCGAATCGCACATCCCAACCCTGGCGGTAAGACTGGGATCCGAAACACTTCCCGATCATCTAGTGCAGCGGCTGGCCAGCGGCCAGATCGTCAACTTCATCGTCATCGGCCAGGGTACCGCCGCGGTGGCCTCCCACAGCTTGGCCCACTTCCTGCGTCATGAGCTGCCCCTCCACCACGTCACCTCGGTTCAGGCCACCGAGCTGTCGGGGTTCGGCTTGAAGGCCGATATGAGCGACACCCTGGTCATTGCCATAAGCCAATCGGGCACCACCACCGACACCAACCGCACCGTCGATCTAGTTCGGCGCCGGGGAGCAGCGGTCATCGCCATCGTCAACCGTCGCAACAGCGATCTGTGCGACAAGGCCGACGGGGTGCTCTACACCTCCGATGGCCGCGACGTGGAGATGAGCGTGGCTTCCACCAAGGCGTTCTACGCCCAAGTGGCCGCCGGGGTGCTGTTGGCCGTGGCCCTGGCCGACGCCGTCAACGGGGAGCTTCCGGTCAACCCCCGCCTGCAAGAGCGCCGTCAGCAACTGCTGACCTCGCTGCGTGAGCTCCCTGCCACGATGGCCGATGTGCTCAACCTTCACGATCGCATCGCCGACATCGTCCGCCGCCACGCTCTGGGTCGCACCTACTGGGCCGTGGTGGGCAACGGGCTCAACCGGGTGGCCGCCGAAGAAGTGCGCATCAAGCTCTCGGAGTTGTGCTACAAGTCCATCGCCTGCGACACCACCGAAGACAAAAAGCACATCGATTTGTCCTCCGAACCGCTGATCCTTGTCTGCGCCGCCGGGCTATTCGACTCCACCGCTGATGACGTGGCCAAAGAGGTGGCCATCTTCCGAGCCCACAAGGCTGCACCCATCGTGATCACCAGCGGAACCGAAGCCCGATTCGATGCCGCCGCCGAAGTCATCGCCACTCCTACCACTGCCTACCCTGAGTTGGCTTTCGTTTTGACCACCATGGTCGGACACCTTTTCGGCTATGAGTCGGCGCTGGCCATCGACGAACTGGCCCAGCCCCTGCGGGAGACCCGGGCGGCCATCGAAGCCGAGGTGGCCAACAGCAATACCGACATCGATGCTGGCACCGACAGCCAGCAATTGCTGGAAAAGCTTCGCTCTCAATTCACCCCCGCGGCCCAGCAGTTCTTCCAAGACCTGCGCCACGGCCGCTACAACGGATGCCTCGAAGCGGGCACCGCGGCCGAAATGGCCTCCATGTACCGCTACGCGTTAGGTATCGCTCCGCTCGATGCCTACCAACTGGAACGAGGTCGAGTGGGCACCCCCGCGGTGGTGCTGGAAGACCTGACCGCCATGCTCACCGTGGCGGTCGGCGAGTTGACCCGACCGGTCGACGCCATCCGCCATCAGGCCAAGACCGTCACTGTGGGTATTTCCCGGGCCGAAGAGTCGCTGCTGGAGCTGCCGCTGATCCGGTCCGTCCTCGATGCCGGTGCCTCCCGCCACCAGCTCAGCTACCAAACTTTGCGCACGCTGACCGCCCTCGACTCGGCGGTGGACGAAGTCACCGGATATATCCGTTACGGCATCAGCGGCGACCCGGAGGCCCCCAGCACAACCCTCCATGTGATCGACCGGGGCGGCATCACTGTGGGATTGGCCTCTCGCACCGAACGCGACCCCACCTTGCGGGGCAGCAAGCACCTCGTGGCCGTCGAGCGACAGGTTCGAGCGGCGCGGGGCCGCTCCGATGGTAGGACCATTGTGCTGATCCCCGAGGTCAAAGACCGCCAAACCACCGGGCTCACCCTGCTGCACGTGCGGTTCAAGCCCAGCCTCTCACCAGAGGCGGCCCAAAGAGTGCTGGAGGGCTATCGGAACCGATTCGCCGCCTTGCGCGATGAAGTCACGGAGACCGAACCCGACTTCCGACTCGACCGGCTGGGCGACATCACCACCGAAGCTCTCCTGCTGGAGCCCGTGGCGGAGCTGGCCGACCGCTGGCGGCCATGATCCCCATTGTCACGCCAACCGAGATGGCGGCCATCGACGCGGCCGCTCCCGAGCCGGTTGAAGAGCTGATCGAGCGGGCCGGTGCCGCGTTGGCCCGAACCACCTTGGACATGCTGGGGGGAAGTTACGGACGACGGGTGACCGTGTTGGCCGGCAAGGGCAACAACGGCGCTGACGGACGGGCGGCGGCTCGGCGTTTGAAACTCCGAGGCGTGCGTGTGGCTGTGATCGACGCCGCCGACGCCCCGGCCTCATTGCCCGCCGCCCACTTGGCCATAGACGCGGCCTACGGCACCGGCTTGCGTCGGCCCTATTCCCCACCCGCCATCCCGGCTTGCCTAGATCGCCCCGGCTGCTCGGCGCCTGTGTTGGCCGCTGACATCCCCTCCGGGGTGGACGGTTTGACCGGGGAGATCCACGGCCAGGCTTGGACAGCCGATCAAACCGTCACCTTCGGCGCGCTCAAGCCGGGATTGGTTCTCCATCCCGGCGCACAGCATTGCGGTCAGGTCACGGTGGCCTCCATCGGACTCGACGTCTCGGCTGCCCGTACCCACATGGTCACCGCCGACGATGTCAGCGGTTGGCTGCCTGTCCGGCCAGCCGAAGCACACAAATGGCAGACTGCCTGCTGGGTTATCGCCGGGTCGCCGGGCATGACTGGAGCCGCCCACTTGGCCGCCACGGGGGCGATGCGAGGCGGATCGGGCTACGTCCGGCTGAGCACCCCCGGCCTCACCCACGATCCGGTAGCGCCCACCGAAGCCGTCGGCTGCCCGCTGCCCGCCGATAACTGGGGCACGGCAGCTTGTGCCGGCGACCTCTCCCGATTCAAGGCCATGCTGGTGGGGCCTGGACTGAGCCAACAGGCCAACACCGTCGAGTCGGTCCGCGATCTGATCGCCAAGGTGCAACTGCCCCTGGTGGTCGACGGCGACGGCCTCAGCGCTCTGGGGACAGATGCGCCTGACGTGCTCATCCACCGCACTGCCCCCACCGTGTTGACTCCCCACGACGGCGAATACCGCGTCCTCACCGGTTCGGCCCCCGAATCCGACCGTTTCGCCGCCGCCCGCTCGCTGGCCGCAGCCACCGGCGCCCACGTATTGCTAAAGGGCCCCACCACCGTGGTGGCAGCCCCAGACGGCGACGCATTGGCCGTTGCCAACGGCGATGCCCGGCTGGCCACTGCCGGCACCGGCGACGTGCTGGCCGGACTCATCTGCGGCCTGCTCAGCGCCGGAGTCGAGCCCATGAAGGCGGCCGCGGCCGCAGCCTGGCTACATGGGCAAGCGGCCAACACCCGGCCCACTGGTGGGATGGCGGCGTCTGATCTACTTCTCGCCCTGCCCAAGGTGTGGGAGGCCGCCGCTCAGCAAGAGGCGACTCCATGAGACCTACTTGGGCCGACATCAGCCTGGAGGCCATCGCCCACAACGCCAGGCTGTTGGCCGAACTGGTCCACCCGGCCGAGCTGTGCGCAGTGGTCAAGGCCGACGCCTACGGGCACGGCATGATCCCGGTAGCGCGAACCGTCGTGGAAGCGGGTGCCTCCACGCTGGCGGTGGCTCTGGTTGACGAGGGCCGCCAGCTTCGTGAGGACGGCATCGAAGCCCCCATCTTGTTGTTGTCAGAGCCCCGCCCCTACGAGTTTGCCGAAGTGGTAGAGAACCGGCTCATCCCCACGGTGTACCAAGGCGAGGGCTTGGCTGCGGCCGCAGCCGCCGCAGCAGCTGCCAACGAGCGCCTGCCCGTCCATCTCATGGTCGACACCGGCATGTCCCGGGTCGGTGCCCCGCCTGCTCAGGTGTTGATGCTGGCCGACGCCATTGCCGAGCGCGACACGCTGGAACTGGCCGGCGTGTGGACCCACTGCGCGGTTGCCGATGAGGCCGAGAATCCATTTACCGCTTACCAGATCGAGCAGTTCAACCATTTGCTGTCCCGACTGCGACTTGCCGGCCACCAGAACTTCTGCCGTCACCTGGCCAACTCGGCCGTGTCCATGGCCCAACCAGCCGGTCGCTTCGACATGGTGCGTTGTGGAATCGCCCTCTACGGCATCCCCCCGTCCCCGGCAATGGATGGCTGCCTACCGCTTAAGCCCGCCATGACCGTTCGCACCGAAGTAGCCATGGTCAAGACCATTGCCGCCGGCACGCCCGTGTCTTACGGCCACCACTACACCGCGCCCGACAACACGCAGCTGGCCACCATTCCCATCGGCTACGCCGACGGCTGGACTCGGCGCCTAGGCCTAAACGGGGGCGAGGTGCTGATCGGGGGCCGGCGACACCCCATCGCCGGTGTGGTGACCATGGACCAGACGATGGTGGATTGCGGCGTCGACCACCCGGTGTCGACCGGCGATGAGGTCATCCTGTTGGGCCGCCAAGGCGATGAGGAGATAACCGCCACCGAGATTGCCGAACGCCTCGACACCATCGCCTACGAAATCGTCTGCCAATTCGGCCCCCGCGTCCCTTTGCGCTTCAGCTAACCAGCAGGTCCCATCCCGAGATCCCATCGCTCCACCGGACGAGCGCCAACTAGCGAGACGGCGGTATGGCGTTGGGCAAGCCCACGGTGTACTCAGGATTGGTGCCGTTCATGATCGACTCGGTGCGGGCTGCGATCCTCTCTTTGAAGTCGGGGTGCGGGAAGATCCAGAACTTCTCGTCGCGCACCGCCTCGAACACCAGCTCCGGGATCTCCGCCGGGTCGGTGCCCTCGTCGATGGCGTCGATCAGGGCTCGGTGGAAGGCAGCCGCCTCAGCGTCGGCCGACATGGGGCCGCAGGTGTCGTCATAGGTGTCGGGGCGGTTGCGCTCGGCCCGGAAGATGCCTGTGGCCACCGGACCGGGGCACAGACACGACACGCCGATGGGCGCGTCGATGATGTCGAGCTCCCGATGGAGCGACTCGGCGATGGCCACCGCCCCGTACTTCGAGGTGGTGTAGGGGCCCAGCAGCCCCCCAGCAGTGAGCCCGCCCACTGAGGCGGTGATCACCACATGGCCGTCTTCGCCCTTGTCCAGCATTCGGGGAATGAAACTGCGCACCCCGTGGATCACCCCCCACAGGTTCACATCCAGCACCCAGCGCCAGTCGTCCACGGTGTTCTCCCAGGTGAACCCACCAGTGAGCACTCCGGCGTTCAGGTGTACCAGGTGGATGCCGCCGAACCGCTCCAACGCCGCGTTGGCCAGAGCCTCGTTGGCGTCGGGGCTGGTCACGTCGGTCAGCATGAGCTGGGCGTTCTCCAAGCCGCCCACCGTCTCAGCCAACCCAGCCTCGTCGATGTCTCCCGCCAGAACGTGCATCCCCTCGGATGCGGCCTTGCGCACCATGGCCCGGCCCATGCCGCTGCCTGCCCCGGTGATCACCGCCACCTTCCCAACCAGATCCTTCATGTCAACTCCCTTTGAGGTCGCATCAAGCGCTGCCATCTTGGCTCACCGAGCGGATGGCTGTCTCCACAGCCGCTGCGGCCATTAGCCGAACAAGTCCGAAATCAGCCTCCACTTGGCCAGTCGCTCCCACCACCAGTGCGTCTCCGTCGCCATCGGTGTGCGCCGGCAGCAGCGCTCGGGCCATGCCGCTGTGGCCGCTGCGGGCCACCCGATAGCAGCCCACCTTGTCAAGCGCCGCGTTGGTGGCGATGACCCCGATGGTTGTGTTGGTGGGGGCCAGGGGATCTTCCTCAGCAGCAAAGGGGTCGGCCAGCCGATGCTCGTAGGTGCCGGCCACCAGCGCGCCCACCACGGTGCCGTCGTTGATCGTCCCCGAGGCATTCACCGCCACCAGTGCGCCCACCACCACATCGCCCACCTGGAGCAGCGCGCCGCCCAGACCCCCCGGCTCGCGGTGCTCTGCCCCCCGCCACTTGTTCATAGTGGCCCCGGTGCCTGCGCCCACTCGTCCCAGCGTGGGATATCCCTCGTGGGCCGCTTGGGCCGCGGTATAGCCATCATCTGGCCCGGGCCGCACCGAGCCGTCGCCCTCGGTCAAGTCGTATAGCGACAGGCCCACCACGATGGGCACCCGGCCGCCCCGGGTCTCAAATCCCCGGCCCTGTTCCTCGCACCACCGCATCGCCCCATCGGCTGCGGCCAATCCGAACGCCGAGCCCCCCGACAGCACCACCGCATCCACACAGCTCACCGTCCGCTCTGGCGCTAGCAAGGCGAAATCCCGAGTGGCCGGCGCGCCCCCTCGAATCTCCCCCGATGCCGTGGTCCCCTCGGGAAACACCACCACCGTGCACCCCGTGAGCGCCGCCGCGTCGGTCCAGTGCCCCACCAGCACGCCCTCGCCAACTCCCAACATCACCGCCGACCGTACCGCATGCTCTTCCCCAGATTCCCTGCCAAACCTTGCCGGGCCGAAGTCACTCCCTCTCGTAAACTGTGCGAATGGCAACCCCGCGGGATCCCACCGACGAAGAGATCAGGTCCCAGCTCCTGCTCGGCGAGGACAGCCACTGGGAGTTCAAAGAAATTATGTTCTCCGGGGACAAACCCAAAGAACCATCGCAAGGCGATCTGGCCGACGAACTCGCTGCCCTTGCCAATGCAACCGGTGGAGTCATGCTCTGCGGTGTTACCGACGACGGTGCCATTCAAGGCATGACCCGCGACCAACTCGATGCACTTGAGATGGTCCTCACCCAGGCCTGTACAGATTCGATCAAGCCCTACATCTCGCCGGCCATCCTTCGAAAACAACTAGACGGCAGAGCCTTTCTACTTGTCGAGATTTCTGAAGGCGACTCGCTGCACAAGAGCCCAGGAGGGCACTACCAGCGGATCGGCAGCAAGAAACAGCCAATGAACAGCGACGAGCAAATGCGCCTGGCCCAACGACGAGGCCAATCCCGATTCATTGGGTTTGACAAGCAGACGATGGCTGGCACTGGCTTGGCGACATTAGGGGAAGCGCTTTGGAAGCCGCTACTGAAGATGCGCAGCGCCTCGCAGCCGCAAGAAGCCCTGTGGAAACTTAACCTCTTGGGAAAGGACGACCACGGTGCCTTTCGGGCCACTGTCGCCGGCATCTTGCTGTGCTGCCCTAATCCACAGGACTGGTTGCCCCAAGCTGAGATCACCGCTACGCAATACCGGGGAGTTAGCCGCGCCTCTGGCCAACTCGACGCTCAAACCATCACCGGCCCAATCGGCCAGCAGGTGGATCAGGCATTGAAATTCGTCGTGCGGAACATGAGAGTCGCATCCCGCAAGGTTCCGGGACGGGTGGACCTTCCGCAGTACAGCGTGCAAGCCGTTTTCGAAGCACTTGTCAACGCTGTTGCCCACCGCGACTATTCCATTCGAGGGAGTCGAATCAGGATTTCCATGTTCGAGGATCGCCTTGAGATCGCCTCCCCCGGCAGTTTGCCCAACAACCTGACCGTGGAAAGCATGGCCGAACGCCAGGCCACACGTAATGAGGTACTCACTTCGGTACTGGGCCGAATTCCTGTTCCCGATGTTCTTGGCGCCCACGACCGGGAGTATTTCTTGGAACGCCGCGGCGATGGTGTGCCGATCATTCGCGATACTACTCACGAGCTGTCTGGGAAATGGCCAGAATACAAGCTCATCGACAACAGCGAGCTGCTTCTGACCATTCCGGCAGCAAGACTGGAGGCCGACCCCGACCGGGCTTCAATTGCAGTGGAGTGCGCCGGGCAGCCACTATCCAGCGTAGATGTTCTCGCTCTGTTTCCTAACAAGACCAGCAAGCAGGCCAAGACAGACGTCGATGGCATCGCCTATGTCGACCTGCATTCCACCCATTTGCCGATGACCGTATTCGCGGGCGCGAGTGGCTATACCGCGGGACACACCACTGACTGGGTACCGTCGGAGGGGCCGCTCCGGTTGGAACTCACCCAATTGCCAGACGGAGGTTCGGTCGTGTTCGCCGATAGCTCCGGCCATCTGCCCATCGTGTCGGGACGGCTGAACCCAATTCTGGACAATCTCGACCGCTCCTATCTCTACGCCGACAACATCGCAATCAACCAGGGCCTCCAGCAACCAGTAAACTTCCGGCTGAACGAAGACCTGGCCTTGACCGATGCCGATGGGCGTGAAGCGCTGGTACGCATTGTCGACATCGTGGGTCGATCGGCCCTGCTCCAATACCAGGCTGTCGCCAAATCCAACCCCTAGATTTCCCCAATCGAAGGCGTATTCTTGGCCTGTGACGTTGACGTTGGCCGAGGTGGCCGCTGAGGCTGCCGACTGCACCAAGTGCGGGCTGGCCCAGGGCCGGACGCAGGTGGTGTTCGGCATGGGCAACCCCAGCGCCGACCTCATGTTCGTGGGCGAGGGGCCCGGTGCCGAGGAGGACAAGCAGGGCCTCCCTTTCGTCGGCCGCTCGGGCAAGCTACTCGACCGGCTGATGGCCGAGGAGATCGGGCTCAACCGCGACAGCTGCTACATCGCCAACGTGGTCAAGTGCCGCCCCCCCAACAATCGAGATCCCGAACCCGACGAGATCGCCGCCTGCCGCCCGTGGCTGGAGCAGCAAGTCGAGCTCATCGCCCCCCGGGTCATCGTGACCCTGGGCAACTTCTCTTCCAAACTGCTGTTGGACACCAAGACCGGGATCACCAAGCTGCGAGGCCAGAGCTATCCAATGCCCAATACCGACGCGGTGATCATCCCCACGTTCCACCCGGCGGCCATTTTGCGCGGCGGCGGCCTTCAAGAAGCCCAGATGCGCTCTGATCTGGTCCGAGCCCGAATGGCGATGTCGGGATGATCCGAGCTCGCAGTCGCTCGCCGGAGGACACCCGACAACTGGCCGCCAGCCTGGCCGGGCAGGCCCAGCCCGGCGACCTGCTATTGCTGGTGGGCGACTTGGGGGCGGGGAAAACCACCTTTACCCAGGGGTTCGCTGCCGGCCTGGGCATCCATGAGCCGGTCACCAGCCCCACCTTCACCTTGGCCCGTGAATACCACGGACGCCTGCTCCTCCACCACCTCGACGTCTTCCGCCTCGACCAAATCGCCGAGGTCCTCGACTTGGGCCTGCCCGAAATGCTCGATAGCGACGGGGTCATCCTCATCGAGTGGGGCGACGCCATCCGCCAAGCCCTGCCCAACGACCATCTCCAAGTGGCGCTGACTTTCGTCGGCGGCCCAGACAGCCCCCCCGACGAGCGCGTCGTGGTGCTGACCCCCAAGGGATCTCGCTGGCAAGCCCGAAGCGAATCGTTGGCCGCCGCCGCCGAACCGTGGCTGGAGGTTTGACCGCAATGAATGCCGCAATGAATAGAGACATCTGTCGGTGGCTGGAGCGACCTCCATGTTGATCCTGGGCATCGAATCGGCCACCCAGCAGGTGGGATGCGCCCTCGGTGGGCACGAGGGGGTGCTGGCCTCGGCTCACAGCGCCCGGGGCCGGCGCCACGCGGAGAACATCGCCCCCCAAATACAGTTCGTGACCCGCCAGGCCCGGGTCGAGCTCACCGATGTGGGATGTGTGGCCGTGGATCTCGGACCGGGCCTGTACACCGGGCTGCGAGTGGGCATCTCCAGCGCCATGGCCATGGCCTATGCCCTGGGCGTACCGATGATCGGAGTATCCAGTCTCGATCTTCTGGCCTTTGCCGTGCGCCACACCAACCGTTTGATCGTGGCCGCTATCGACGCCCGACGCAGTGAGCTGTTCTACGCCTTCTACCGCCAGGTCCCCGGTGGGGTCCAAAGGGTGTCTGAGGCCCAGGTGGGCACTCCCGACGATCTGGCCTCCGAGCTGCTGGCCACTAGCGAAGAAGTGCTGCTGGTGGGCGATGGAGCCCGCCGCTACTCGGAGGTGTTCGACGGACTCCAAAAAACCGACATAGCCGAGCAGGATTTGGCCCACCCCTCGGCCGCCTCGCTAGTTCAACTGGCCCATGCTCGGGCCCTGCGCGAGGAGTTCGTCAAACCGTGGGAGTTGAAGCCGATATACCTTCGGGTTCCCGACGCCGACATCAACTGGAACACCCGATGATCGTTCCCATGACCTCAGGACCATTGATCCGATGATCGTTCCCATGACCTCAGGACCCTTGATCCGATGATCGTTCCCATGACCTCAGGACCCTTGATCCCATGATCGTTCCCATGACCCCTGATCATCTGCCTGAAGTCATGGCCATCGACGCCCAGTGCTATCCGGTTCCCTGGTCACGGGAAGTCTACGAGTCGGAATTGGCCCGCACCGATGAGCGGCTCTACGTGATCGCTCACCAAAACCGGCTAGTCGGCCACGCCGGAGTGGCCTTCGAAGAAGACGCAGCCCACATCACCACCGTGACGGTGACCCCCGATTGCCGGGGTCACGGCATTGGCGCCCGGCTGCTCTTGGCTCTCGCATTGGCCGCCCGCCGCCGCAACACCAGCCTGGCCCTAGAAGTAGCCGCCGATAACCCCGCCGCTCAATCCCTTTATCGGCGCTTCGGGCTGGCCCCGGTGGGCATTCACCGGGGCTACTACTCCGACATGGGGCTCTCCCCGGATGCCGTCGTGATGCGGGCTGACAACATCCAGCACCCCGACTATGCCAACCGCCTGGTCAAAATCGCGGTAGAACTGGACTGCGCATGACCGTCCTGGATTCTCCCGAAGAAGCTCCCGCCATCGTATTGGGCATCGAGACCTCTTGCGACGAGACCGCCGCCGCCGTCGTGTCCGGCCCCTCCGACGTGCTGTCTACGGTGATCAGCAGCCAGGTTGACCTGCACGCCCGCTATGGCGGGGTCGTCCCGGAGATCGCCAGTCGGGCCCATGTGGAACTGCTCACCCCGGTGGTGGCCCAAGCGGTGATCGAGGCCGGCCTCAGCGATCACGAGGTGGAGGCGGTGGCCGCAACCGCGGGTCCCGGTCTCATCGGCTCCCTGTTGGTGGGGGTCAGCGCGGCCAAGTCCTTGGCCTTGGCCTGGGATGTCCCGTTCGTGGCGGTCAATCACCTCGAGGCCCATCTGTACTCCTCCTTCCTGGAGGAGCCCGACTTGGAGCTGCCGGTTGTGGTGTTGCTGGTGTCCGGAGGCCACACCCTGTTGGTGCTGATGGAGGCTTTCGGCCGATACCGGCTTATCGGCCAGACTCTGGACGACGCCGCCGGCGAGGCCTTCGACAAGGTGGCCCGCTTCATGGACCTGGGCTACCCCGGCGGCCCAGTCATCGACCGGCTGGCCATGGACGGCGATCCCGAGGCGGTGACCTTCCCCCGCCCCATGTACGACGACGGTTATAACTTCTCCTTCAGCGGCCTCAAAACCGCGGTGGTCAACCATGTGCGAACCCACCAAAACCTTGTCGTGGCCGACATCGCGGCGTCATTCCAGGAAGCGGTGGTAGACGTGCTGGTGTACAAAGCCAGCAAGGCCGCCGAGGAATTCGGGGCCAAGGGCCTGTGTTTGGCCGGCGGGGTGGCGGCCAACTCCTCCCTGCGGGAGCGCTTGCTAGACGCCTGCGTGGTCGCCGGAATCAGCGGATTTCTGCCCAGCCGCTCCATGTGTACCGACAACGCGGCCATGGTGGCCGCCGCCGGGTGGCAGCGGCTCCAACTCGACGGCCCCTCGCCGTTGGACACCGGCGCCGACCCCAACCTCGCGCTGCCCTTTATCTCGTAGTCCTGAATTGGCCTCAAGGCGGTTCAACCCCTACTCTTAGCACTCGCCTATTGAGAGTGCTAACGCTCAAGTCAACCGACTATTTGGAGGCCAAGATGGCGCTACAGCCCCTTGATGACCGAATCGTTGTCCGCCCCGGTGAGTCTGAAGAAATGACTGCCAGCGGCCTGGTCATCCCCGACACTGCCAAAGAGAAGCCCCAGCAGGGTGAAGTAATCGCCGTAGGACCGGGTAAGCGGTCCGACAACACCGGCGAGCTGATCCAGCTGGACGTCTCCGTCGGCGACACCGTGGTGTACAGCAAATTCGGCGGCACCGATATCACTGTGGACGGCGAGGATCTGCTGATCCTGTCGGCCCGTGACGTGCTCGCCATCGTCAAGTAGCCACGATGACGAAGATCCTCAAGTTCCGGGAGGAGGCCCGCAAGGGCCTTGAGTCCGGCGTCAACCAGCTTGCCGACACGGTCAAGGTGACCCTTGGTCCCAAGGGCCGCAACGTGGTCCTCGACAAGAAGTTCGGCGCTCCCACCATCACCAACGATGGCGTGTCCATCGCCCGCGAGGTGGAACTCGACGACAAGTTCGAGAACATGGGGGCCCAGCTCATCAAAGAGGTGGCCACCAAGACCAACGACGTCGCTGGCGACGGCACCACCACAGCAACCGTGCTGGCCCAGGCCATGGTCCGCCACGGTCTGCGTAACGTGGCCGCCGGCGCCAACCCGATGAGCCTCAAGCGGGGCATCGAGCAGGCAGTGGTCGCCGCGGTGGAATCTCTGGCCGACCAGGCCCAGGACATCTCCCAGAAAGAGGAGATCTCCCAGGTGGCCTCAATTTCGGCCGCCGATCAGGCCATCGGCAACGTCATCGCCGAGGCCATCGACAAGGTGGGCAAAGACGGCGTGGTCACCGTGGAGGAGTCCAACACCTTCGGCATGGAGCTCGACTTCGTCGAGGGCATGCAGTTCGACAAGGGCTTTTTGTCCCCCTATTTCGTGACCGACCCCGAGCGCCAAGAGGCCGTCCTCGACGAGCCCTACATCCTGTTCAACCAGGGCAAGATCAGCTCGGTGCAGGATCTGCTCCCCGTGCTGGAAAAGGTCATGCAGACTGGCAAGCCGCTCTTGATCATCAGCGAGGACGTGGAGGGCGAGGCCCTGGCCACCCTGGTGGTTAACAAGATCAGGGGCACCTTCAACTCCGTGGGCGTAAAAGCCCCCGGCTTTGGCGAGCGCCGCAAGGCCATGCTTCAAGACATGGCCATCCTCACCGGCGGCCAAGTGGTGGCCGAAGAGGTAGGGCTCAATCTCGACGGCGTCACCCTCGATCTCTTGGGCACCGCCCGCAAGGTGATCGTCACCAAAGACGACACCACCATTGTGGAGGGTGCGGGCTCCAAGGCCGACGTTGAAGGCCGCGTGGCCCAGATCCGCCAGGAGATCGACAACACCGACTCCGACTGGGATCGGGAGAAGCTCCAAGAGCGTTTGGCCAAGCTGGCCGGCGGCGTGGCCGTCGTCCAGGTGGGCGCTGCCACCGAGGTGGAGCTCAAGGAGAAGAAGCACCGGATCGAGGATGCGCTATCAGCCACTCGGGCCGCCATCGAAGAGGGCGTGGTCGCCGGCGGCGGCACCGCCCTGCTGCGGGCCCGCCCGTCTGTGTCGAAAGTGGTCGACAACCTGAGCGGCGACGAGTCCACCGGCGCCAAGATCGTGCTCGAGGCGCTGAGCGTGCCTTGCTCCCTCATCGCGTCCAACGCTGGCTTCGAGGGCTCCATAGTCGTGCGCGATATCGAGGACACCTCCGGCACCATCGGGTTCAACGCCGCCACCGGCATCACCGAAGACTTGGTGGCCGCCGGCGTCATAGACCCCGCCAAGGTGACCCGAGCCGGCTTGCAGAATGCGGCCTCCATCGCCGCCATGCTGCTCACCACCGAAGCCCTAGTGGCCGACAAGCCCGAGCCCCCCGGTCCCCCGATGCCCCCTGGTGGCGACCCCATGGGCGGCATGGGAGGAATGGGAGGCATGGGCGGAATGATGTAGCCACCCGGCAAACATCACCCACCCAAAGAACTGAGCCTGGGGGCCACCATCGCTGCGGAGCGGGGTGGCCCCCAGTCCATTCCCCGCCAACTCCTCACCATCGCCACCGCCCGCTGAAAAATTCCCGGCCTTCGCTGGCCTCCACCGCAATACCTCACAGATCTGTCGGCCACAATGACACCCATGGCTGAGCGACCGAACCACATGAGCCCGGAGGAGTTCCGTCAGGCGGGCTACCAAGCCATCGACTGGGTAGCTGACTACATGGCCCGCCTCGGCGATCTTCCGGTCAAGTCCTCGGTCGAGCCGGGAGATGTCCGGGCCATGCTGCCCGCAGAGGCCCCTGCCCTCGGCGAGGACTTCGCCGACGTGTTGGCCGATCTCGACCGGGTGATCTTGCCGGGCATCACGCATTGGCAGGCGCCGGGGTTCTTCGCCTACTTCTCGGCCAACGCCAGCGGGCCTTCGGCGCTGGCCGATCTGGTGTCGTCGGGACTCGGCGCCCAGGGCATGATGTGGGACACCGGCCCCGCGGTCACCGAGCTGGAGCAGCACGTGCTCGACTGGCTGGCCGTCGAAATGGACCTGCCCGAGAAGTTCCGGGGCAACGGCGTCATCCAAGACAGCGCTTCCAGCAGCACGCTGTGCGCCATCTTGGCCGCTAGACACCGGGCCGGTGGCATCGACGCCCTCCCCAATCTGGTGGCCTATGCCTCCGAGCATGCCCACTCCTCGGTGGAGAAAGGCCTGCGGGTGGCAGGAATCCCCGCCGACCGGCTCCGGTCCATTGCCACCACGCCCGACTACGCCATGCGGGCCGACCACTTGGCCTATGAGATCGTCAAGGACAAGAACGACGGCCTGACCCCGTTCTTCGTCGCCGCCACCGTGGGAACCACCGCCACCACCGGCATCGACCCCCTGACCGAGGTGGCCTGGGTGGCCTCCAACTTCGACGCCTGGACGCACGTGGACGCCGCTTTCGCCGGCACCGCCGCGCTGTGCCCCGAGATGAGGTTTCTCAACGCCGGGCTGGAAACGGCCGACAGCTACGTTTTCAACCCCCACAAGTGGTTGCTCACCAACTTCGACTGCTCGGCCTTCTATGTGGCCGATCGGGCCAGTCTCACCGAAGCCCTTTCCATCACCCCCGAATACCTGCGCAACCCGGTCAGCGAGGCCGGCACCGTGGTGGACTACCGCGACTGGCAGGTGCCGCTGGGCCGTCGATTCCGGGCCCTCAAACTGTGGTTCGTCATCCGCCATTACGGGGTGGAAGGGCTGCGGGCCCACATCCGCCGCCACGTCGCCTGGGCCAGAGAACTCACCGAGTGGGTGGAGGCCGACCACCGATTCGAGTTAGCCGCCCCCACCGTGGTGAGCCTGGTGTGCTTCCGTCACAAAGACGGCAACAAAGCCACCAGTCGGATCCTCGAAGCGGTCAACCAGTCCGGCCGGGCCTATCTCACCTCCACCACCCTCGGTGGCCAGATCATCCTCCGGGTGGCCATCGGCAGTCCTCAAACCGAGCGCCATCACATCGAAGATCTCTGGAATCTGATCCAATCTGCCGCCTGATTTCGCCTACCTCCTGATGAGGGAGTAAATCCCCCTATAGCAAGCCGCAAGGCTTTAGAATTCTGGGTTTCCAAGCAAAAGGGGCGTCGTGATGGCCGAGGTTGAGATCGGGCTGGGCAAGACGGCACGGCGGGCGTACGGGTTCGACGATATCGCCATCGTCCCCACCCGCCGCACCCGCGATCCCGAGGATGTGAGCATCGCCTGGGAGATCGACGCCTACCGCTTCGACCTGCCCCTCATGGCATCGGCCATGGACGGCGTGGTCAGCCCCGAAACCGCCATCGCCATCGGGCAACTCGGCGGGGTGGGGGTGCTCAACCTGGAGGGGCTCTGGACCCGCTATGAGGATCCCGAGCCGGTGCTCGACGAGATCGCGGCCCAGCCCCCGGAGAAGGCCACCCTGCGAATGCAGGAACTGTACGCCGAGCCGATAAAGCCCGAGCTCATCGGTGAGCGAATCCGCCAGATCAAAGACGCCGGGGTGATCTCGTGTGCGTCGGTCACCCCCCAGCGCACCGAGCAGCTCGCCCCCCAGATGCTGGCCGCCGAACTCGACCTCATGGTCATCCAGGGCACGGTGGTTACCGCCGAGCACAAGTCCAAGAACCACGAGCCTCTGAATCTCAAGCAATTCGTGCGCCGCCTGGAGATCCCGGTGATCGTGGGCGGCTGCGCCAGCTACGACGCGGCGCTGCACCTCATGCGCACCGGGGCCGCCGGCATCCTGGTGGGCGTCGGTCCGGGTCAGGCCTGTACCACTCGGGGCGTGTTGGGCATCGGCGTCCCTCAGGCCACTGCCATCGCCGACGCCCGGGCCGCCCGGATGCGCCACCTAGATGAGACCGGCGTGTACGTCCACATCATCGCCGACGGCGGCATGGCCACCGGGGGCGACATCGCCAAAGCCATCGTGTGCGGGGCCGATGCGGTGATGATCGGCTCCCCACTGGCCGCCGCCCACGAGTCGCCCGGCCGGGGCCACCACTGGGGCATGGCCACCTTCCATCCCACCCTGCCCCGAGGTGCCCGGGTTCAGACCACCCCCCGGGGAACCCTGGAGGAGATCCTGGTGGGCCCGGCTCGGGAGAACGACGGTCGCCTCAACCTGTTCGGCGGGCTGCGCACCTCCATGGCCACCTGCGGCTATGAGACGCTCAAGGAGTTCCAAAAGGCTGACATCATGATCGCCCCCTCCCTGCAAACCGAGGGCAAATCTCTCCAGCGCTCCCAGGGCATCGGAATGGGGCGTTGAGCACAGCCGACGGATTATCGGCGGCCATGAGCACAGCACCACTCGACAACGCCAGCCGAGACCACCCGGTCTTGGTGGTGGACTTCGGTGCCCAGTACGCCCAGCTCATCGCCCGCCGGGTGCGAGAGGCTCATATCTATAGCGAGATCGTTCCCCACTCCATCAGCGCCGATGAGATCGCCTCCCGCCAGCCAGGAGCGGTGATCTTCTCCGGCGGTCCGAAGTCGGTTCACGTGGAGGGATCGCCCCGCATCGACCCCGACATCTACGAGCTGGGCATCCCCATCCTGGGCATCTGCTACGGCGCCCAGCTCATCGCCGCCCAACTCGGCGGGGAGGTTTCCCGCACCGGTGTCGGCGAGTACGGCCGCACCCCAATGAGCGTGAGCGACCCCGGCACACTGTTCGGCCCCGAGGAAGACACCGAGCGCCCGGTGTGGATGAGCCACTTCGACTCCATCGCCATTCCGCCCGATGGCTTTGTGGTCACCGCCTCCACCCCCCAGGCTCCGGTGGCCGCTCTCGAAGACCCCCAACAGCGCATCTTCGGCGTCCAATTCCACCCCGAGGTGGCCCATACCCCCGGCGGCCAGGCGGTGCTGGAGCGGTTCTTGTACCGGGGTGCTGGGCTAGCCCCTTCGTGGACCACCGAGTCGTTCATCGACGAGGCGGTGGCCGCCATCCAAGCCCAGATCGGCGACGGCCGAGCGGTGTGCGGCCTGTCGGGCGGGGTCGACTCGGCGGTAGCCGCCGCCCTGGTTCACCGGGCGGTGGGCCATCAGCTCACCTGCGTGTTCGTGGACACCGGCCTCATGCGCCAAGACGAGGGCCAGCAGGTGATCGACGCCTTCCGCCGCTCCCAGGGAATCGAGCTCATTGCCGTGGAAGCCGCCGACCGGTTCTTCGACGCCCTGGTGGGGGTGATCGACCCCGAGGAGAAGCGCAAGATCATCGGCGAGCTGTTCATCCGCATCTTCGAGGAGGCTGCCAACCAGGTCGATGGGGCTGCTTATCTGGTGCAGGGCACGCTGTATCCCGACGTGATCGAGTCGGGCTCCGACTCGGCGGCCAAGATCAAGAGCCACCACAACGTGGGCGGCATCCCCGAGGAGATGGACTTCGAGCTGGTCGAGCCGCTGCGCGACCTGTTCAAAGACGAGGTGCGGGCCGTGGGCCACGAACTGGGCCTGCCTGATGAGATCGTGTGGCGCCAGCCCTTCCCCGGCCCCGGCCTAGGCGTGCGGGTGATCGGCGAGGTCACCCCCGACAAAGCCGCGCTGTTGGCCAAAGCCGACGCCATCGTGCGGGCCGAGATCACCGCCGCCGGCCTGGAACGGGAGATCTGGCAGGCGTTCGCCGTGCTGCCCGACACTCGCACCGTGGGCGTGATGGGAGATGAGCGAACCTACGGCCAGGTGGTGGTCATCCGGGCGGTGACCAGCGAGGACGCCATGACCGCCGACTGGGCCCGGCTGCCCTATGAGCTGCTGGAAAACATGTCGAGCCGCATCATCAACGAGGTCGAAGGCATAAACCGGGTGGCCTACGACATCACCTCCAAGCCCCCCGGCACCATCGAATGGGAGTGAGCCCGGCGGCTAGTTGATGGTTAGGCGGCTCGGGTGGTGATGAGCTGCACCCGCTGGGGGGTGTCGGTCTTCATGTTGTTCAGCTCGTCGGTGTAGAAGAACTTCTCCTCGCCGAACGCCGGGCGCAGCTCGTCGAGCCACGACGCCTCTTCGTCGTAGGCGGCAAAGAACAGCCGGTTCACCCAGTCGGGGTTGCGGGCCTGCACGAACTTCAGGGCGATCACCTTCTCGCCGCCTATCTCGGTTACGCCGTCCACCAGCGCCTTGCCCGGGGTGGCCGACATCGAAGGCCCCCGCCAGGTGCGGGCCAACCCCGACACCTGCTTATAGGCGTCGGTGTAGATCTGGTAGGCCTCCACCAGCGGCACCTCGAAGTAGCGCTTGGCGCCGGTGTCGCGCTCCACGAACATGTAGTAGGGAATCGCCCCCAGGGATACCTCGGTGGTGATCATGTCGGCCCAGTCCCGGGCGCTGTCGTTGACGTGGCGGATGAGCGGGGCCTGGCACCGCACCACCGCGCCCGTCTCGATGATTCGCCGCAGCGCCTCGCGAGAGGCGTCGGTGGCCAACTCCACCGGGTGGGAGTAGTGGGCCATGATGGCCAGGTGGCGGCCGGAGGCCACGATCTCCTCGAACAGCCGCAGCAGGTCGTCGGCCTCCTCGCCCTCGGTGAACTTGTAGGGCCAGTAGGCCGGGGCCTTGGTGCCGAAGCGGATGGTGTTTATCTCCAAGTCGTCGGCCATCAGCGGCTCGGCGTAGCGGCGGATCAGCTCGGTGCGCATGATCATCGGGTCGCCCCCGGTGAACAGCACATCGGACACCGTCGGGTTGAGCTTGAGATAGGCCACCAGCCGGTCGATCTCCTTACTGGCGAACTTCAGGTCGTCGAGCTGCACAAACTGCGGCCAGCGGAAGCAGTAGGTGCAGTAGGCGTGGCAGGTCTGGCCCTGGGTGGGGAAGAACAGCACCGTCTCCCGATACTTGTGCTGCACGCCCTGCACCACCTCTTCCTCCAGGTACCCGGCGTTCATCTCCACCTGGCCGGCGGGATGGGGGTTGAGGCTCAACTGGATCTCCCGGGCGGCGGCCTTGAGTTCGGCGGCCGGCACCTCGGCATTGATGAGATCGGCGATGCGGCTGAAGTGGGCGGGGTCGAGCATGCCCTCTTGGGGGAAGGTGAGCTGGAACATGGGGTCGTCGGGCACCTTCTCCCAGTCGATTAGCTGCTCGCACACGTAGTTGTTGGTTTTGAACGGGAGCACCGAGCCCACCACGCGGGTCACCATCTTCTGGTGGTCGCTCAGCCGGTCGTATCCGGGGGTGTCTTCCAGGTTGCGGAGCTGGAAAGTGCGGAATGTGTGCTGTTCGCCGTTGCCGGTGCTCATGGTGGGTGCCTCCCTATGAGAATGCCGTCGATCTGTCAGAGTTACCTTCGATGGTACCAGCCTCTCCGACATTTGTTGAGGGAGGCTGGTCTGCCACCATAGGCGGGTGCTGACCAAATTCGACGATTTCCCCATCCACCAGACCCCCGATCCCATCTCCACTCCCTCTACCGGGGAAAAGGACTTCTACGAGCGCTACTGGTTCAACGGCTACTCCAAGGTGGGTGACATGTACCTCGGTGTGGGCACCGCCCGCTATCCCCACCTCGGTATCCAGGACTGCGGCATCAGCATCGTCCACAACGGCGTGCAGCACGCCTTCCACGCCTCGGCCCGGGCCAATCCCGAGCCCTCCGATCTGAGCGTCGGGCCGTTCAACTTGGAGATCACCGAGCCGATGAAGGCCTGCCGGGTGGTGCTGGAGCCCAACGAGACAGACTTCGCCGCCGATCTCACCTTCGAGGCCCGCACCGCGGCCATCGAGGAGCCCCGCCACCACTGGTCCGACGGCAGCCGCCGCATCATGGACACCACTCGGTTCACCCAATTCGGCCGCTGGCACGGCTGGATCCAATACGACGGCCAGCGCATGGAGATCGACCGCACCGAGACCTACGGCACCAAGGACCGCTCCTGGGGCGTCCGCCCGGTGGCCGGCGGCGACAACCGGGGCGCCCCCCAGCCACCGCGGGCCATGGGCCTGTTCTTCTTGTGGGCTCCGCTGCACTGGGAAGACATGTGCAGCCACTACCAGCTGTTCGAAGACACCCTCGGCCGCCCCCGGTTCCACGTGGGCGCCTTCTTGCCCGCCTACGACTCCCTGGCCGACAACCCCGCCGTGGAGGACCCCGGCGTGGAGCCCATGCACCGCTTAGAGCACCAACTGGAGTTCGAGCCCGGCAGCCGCATGATCAAGAGCGCCACTTTGGCCATGACCTCGCTGGAAGACGACACCCGCCATGAGATCACCTTCGACAAACAGTTCACCTACCGCATGAAGGGCATCGGCTACAGCCACCCCACCTGGTCGCACGGCGACTGGAAAGGCGAGCTGGCCATGGAATCAGAGCGCTGGAAGCTGGCCGACGTCGACGACAACGCCTTCGAGAACCAACACGTCCAGCACCTCATGAAGGTCCGCATGGGCGACCGCCAAGGCATCGGCGTCCTAGAGCAATCCATATTCGGCCCCTACCGCCCCTACAACCTAGAGGGGCATATTTCTCCACAGAGCTAGGGCCTGTTGACAAATCGATTCCAGCCGCAGCAAATCGGGTACCTGCCCATCTACGATGGATACCAGCTCCGGCCGGGGGAAGACAGTACAGCAGTCGCGCTCTCGGCGGATTTCACAGATTGAACACCCATCTACGGGTCAGATAGGTTGCCAGTCGCCACCAGACGGCCCTGACTTGACGGAGTAGCCAGATGCTCAAGCGCATACTTGCCGTGCTTCTAGCAGCAGCCCTGCTGCTAGGCGGTGCTGTTCCTGCGGCCGCCCAAAGCGATAGCCCGTCCAGTGGGTTCCGGATCACAGAAGAGATGATTTCCCAGATCATCGCGTGGCTAATTGAGAATGACCCGGAGCAGCTCATCGAGCTGCAGAGCCAGCTGACCGGCACCGCGACGACCGAACCCGAACCAAACCCGGAACCAGAGCATTCACCCGAAGAAACCCTCAGTTTCTGGCAGCAGCCCGGAAGGATCGAGGCTGTTGACGCCGAATACGCATGCCTGGTCGGCTCGTATCACCACACCTGCACACTGTGGGTCAACGGTTCGGGCGACCAGGTGTCGTGCTCACAGGCAGGCTGTGACCCCACTGGCTGAGGCCACTGCATGCTCTTGCGGTGTTTGTCAACGAGCTCTGAGCACTAGCAGATGGATAAACCAGGACTGCTGTCCCAAACAGCACCTCTGCTCTCACCTGATATGACGTGCCGTCGGTGAGTACGCCAAAGGACTAATCTCGGCGGGCAATCCCGTGGCCTATCTAATATAACGTGCCATCGGTGAGTACGCCAAAGGACCAGATTGAGCGGTTCCTGCGCGACAACCCGTCGGGCGCTCTCTCAGTCTCTGTCGGATACGCCTCGGCCTTCGGACTCGCGTGGCTGGAGGAGCGAACCAGCGGACGTCCCGTCAAATTGTTGATCGGCGACACTCGAACAGGTTTCTCCAAATACACAGAACATGATCGCCTAGGGGCAATCCGGTTCATTCAACGACCGGACACCTCGGTATACAACTGGTACACCAAGCGCGGAGGCCACCGCATGGCTCACGCCAAGACATGGATTGTGGAACCCGATCCGCGTACTGGCAATCCGGGAGCAACCCTGATCGGGTCGGCGAATCTGACGAAAAAGGGTCTCTTGGAAAACTTCGAAATGCTGGCCCTGGTCGATTCCAAAGAACACGGGCGACTGCGCAGTGAAATGCGCCAACTCATGAGCAAGAGCTGGCTCATCGAAGACAGACTCCTGAAACTCCTGCAACACCGCGAGTTGCAACAGCAGACGAATAAGACAATCACGACCACTTCACCTTGGAGGGACTTGCGGGCATCTGGACTCCGTGACCACAAAAGCGAGACCTCCAGCAGCACCCGTGAGAACGCAGAACACCATGGAAAATTGCCGACTTCGCAACCGCCAACCCAAGACTCTCCACGCAGGCCAGTTCCCCCCAACTACCCGCGGGCAAGGCCAACCTCCCCGTTCCCCCCAACCAATCCGAGATACAGACAGCGGAGGCGCATCTCAGGCGTCTCAAGACTAAAGCAGCTAGCTGGAGCAGCGGGAATGGTAGCTGCTGGAATCGTGTTGCTGTTTGCGCTGCCATTCCTCTTGGATCTCATTTCTGGCTCAAGCAACTCCGAGAACGGTTCCGGCGCTGGTGCCAATTTGTCCGCCCCCATACCCGATCGACCAATGACTGAGGCCCCTACGCCTGCACCGCCACTTACCGACGAACTGGCCACTGCCTCGAGCCTCGATCAATCAGCGCCTGAGGACTCTCTCCCTGCTCCCGGTGTGCCAGCCACATTGATGGATCGGCCAGAAATCGAGACGAGCGCTCCACCTGAAGATTGGGCACCGGCAGTGGGCGGCAACGCCTCTAGTTACGGAGAACCACAACAACCAGGTCTTCAATGGATTGCATGGCAGCCAACGTGTCCGGACTGTGAGCCTGGTGCGACGCTGACCTGGGTGGGCTCATACGCGTTTTCGTTCAATCAAGGTGTCGGCATCACAGGCCTACTCCGTCCCTTGCTCCGGTCCGCAGGCTTGCACCGCGAACGCACAGGCCCTCAGATCGATTGGCAGCGGGATGTCGGCAACAGCAGCGGAGAAGACACCTCGCACCTCATGGTCCCCGAACCCGGTCCATTCCTCGAGCTACTAGTTGATGCCAAACAGATCCGCTTCCTAACCGCCGAGGGTCTCGATGCGACTTTTACGGTAGAAGGATTCCTCTCCACACCCGCTCAAGCCAACCTTGACCACTGCGGTCACTATCCCTAACAGGAATCAGGAACCGGACTCCAGCGAAGCTCCAAACTGCCGCGGCCAATCACGTACACGTACGGTCCAGGCTTCGCTACCCGTTGCAGGATTCGGTTGAAGTTGGTCTCTAGACGATCCACCATCTCAGGACCTGTGAGGTTGGCGTTGTTGTATGCGAACACCCGCAGCGTCGTCTCGCCCAGAACTTCCCGGTGGTCGCGTACTACGGAGTAGTCCTCGTTCAACGCAACCCAGCCTTCTTGGTCTGCTCTAAGCATCCAGTCGCGGTCAGCGATCCGCTGGTCGGCGCCTCCGGGGTATACCTCGGCCATTGGCAGCACTTCGTAGGCCTTGGCACGAATCGCTTCGGCAATCAGATGACGACCGAGACCTCGATCCAAGAAGAAAACAGGTGGTGGTTGGTCAGGCTGCTGCCTGCGTCGGCCAGATGGCACAGAGGGCTTCCTCTATTTGGTCTGCGGGAGTCCCAAAGTCGGCTGCGATGGACCCCAACGGCTCGCCAGCGCTGGCACGAGACGAGACGTCCGCGAGAGTTGCGCCCCCCTCTACGAAAACTGCGCCTCCTCCCGCCACCTCCGGGATGACACGAAGCAGGGGCCGTTTGGTCACCGGAAGGATGAGTTCGGTGGCCCAGGTGTCGCCGAAAGTGATGCGCTCCAAGCAATCGCCTATCACTTCATGAAACACCCGCTGACCGGTGTGTACCACGGTGAGCAGCCTGAGTTGTTTGTCCTGGCTGCGGGTTGCGTAGTCGTACAGGACGCTTGCCCCATCGCTGAACAACTGCCGAGAAGCCAGCGCATGCTCGAGTTCACCCTCGTTGGCAAGGATCTCAAGCGCCTTGCGGATGCGTTGAAGGGGAAGGCCCGTATTGCGAAAAGCCTGGACCACTGCCGCTTCGACCAGCCCAATGAACGGAATAGACCGTTGATCCCTGGAACCGTCCTCAAGAGCGGTGATAACAGGCCCCTGCTTCACTCGCATGCTATTCGGGAGCCTTCTCTCATAGCCATGAGACCATGTACGCAGCGTTGACGGGCTCATGCCCACCAGTCGTGCCGCTTCAGCCACGGTGTAGAGCCGCCGGGTAAATCGCTCGTCCTCGATGACGCCGCTCCGTCTCAGTTGGTCAATTGCCTCGTCAACAACCATGGTAGCTGCGGCAATCCCCGTTTTGGAGGTTGAATTCGCAGGCGACCCGAGAGCCAGCTAGCGCAGGTAGGCGTCGCCGAAAGTTCTAGACCGTCTCGAATTGCAGTGCCGACAGGTTCAGATCGGTTGATCGCAGAGAAAGGCGAAGCATCTCAACGCCCACGACCTCTTGGGCTTCGTTGAAGTCCAAGATAACTCCCGGGACCACCTCAACTGATTCGACTATGGCCGATTCGTCCAAGCAGAGATGTAGGGCATCTGCTTCCTTGTCCACCTGAAGTCTCATAGCTCGCCTCGCATAGAGCGATCAAAAAACGTGCTCACCACACGCCACGGGCGAGCATCCGTGTTCACCGCTACACGCAGGACTCTACCACCGCGTTCGGGTATTCGAATATAGAAACGTTCCACGGCCTTATCGTGAGGGTCTGGCATCCGTCGCTCCGGTGCGGCCACTGCTCGCTCCACCCATTCAGAGGAGATACTCCGCTCTTGCATGACATGTCGCGCGTGCAAGGTATAGGCCGGTTTCATTGTGTGGGAGGTCCCTCAGCTAGCGCAGATAGGCGTCGCCGCCGTCGATGTTGATGGTGGTGCCGGTGATGTAGCCGGCGGTGTCGCTGCACAGGAAGGCGACTACTCGGCCGATGTCTATTTCGGCGTCGCCCACCCGCTTCAGAGCGAATCGCTCTTGGAGGGCGGCGAAGCCGTCGGGGTTGAAGCCCCTCCAATCCTCCATGGCCGGCGACATGGCCACCGGCATCAGGGTGATGGCCCTGATGCCGTCGGCCCCCCACTCCATGGCCGCGGCCCGGGTGATCGACTGGATGGCCGACTTCACCCCGGCGTACACCCCCATACCGCTGGGGTCGGTCTTGAGGCTCGAGCCCGAGCCCTGGTTGATGATCACCCCGCCGTCTTTCAAGTACTGATGGCACAGCCGCATGAACCGGATGGAGGCCAGCGCACCCGAGGTCCACGCCGCCATGCACGCCTCGTCGCTCACCTCCAGCAAATGCCCGTGGGGCACCTGCTGGGCGTTGTTCACCAATATGTCCACGGTGCCGAAGTGCTCCACCGTGCGATCCACACAGGCCTGGATGTCGTCCAGTTCGTTCACGTCGCACACCAGCGCCAGCGCCGACCCGCCCCGTTCGGCGATCTCGGCCGCCACTGTCTGCACCTTCGATTCGGTACGGGCCGCCACCGTGACCCCGGCTCCCTCAGCCGCCAAGGCCAAGGCAATGCCCCGACCCACTCCTTGGCCCCCGCCGGTAACGATGGCCGTCTTCCCGTCAAGCATTCCCATGGCGTCGAACACTATCCCGGCCAACCACCCCAGCCACTGGCGATCAGCAATGAGCGGAGAGGGTGGGATTCGAACCCACGAACCACCTTGCGGCAGTTACTTCCTTAGCAGGGAAGCGCCTTCAACCGGACTCGGCCACCTCTCCAGGCCATCCCACACTAGCGGCTCACCCCCGGCCTGGCCTCATGGATTGCCCTCCCACGCGCCTACCATCCGAGCCATGGGAGACCACAGCCAATGACCCCGTTCGACATCGAATTCACTGACCGGCTGCTGGCCACCACCCGGTCGGTAAGGCGGCGGCTGGACTTCGACCGGCCGGTGGATCCCGACGTCTTGCGCGACTGCGTGCGCCTGGCCGCATATGCCCCCAACGCCTCCAACGCCCAAGACTGGCGCTGGGTGATCGTGACCGATCCCGAGCAGCGAGCCGCCATCGCCGAGTTGTACCGGGCAGGCATCGTCCCGCCCATGCAGGAGCTCTTGGAGCGCCGACGGGCCGACGGCGACGACGCCGGCGTTCGCCACTCCGAGGCGGTGCTGTACCTGGCCGAGCGGTTCCACGAGGTGCCCGCCCTGGTTATCCCCTGCATCCGTGGGGAGCTCGACCCCAACCTCGATCTCGCCTGGACGGCCAGCCTGTTCGGCTCCATCCTGCCCGCGGTGTGGAGCTTTCAGCTTGCCCTCCACAGCCGGGGCTTGGCCTCCACATTCACCACCGCCCACCTGCTGGCCGCCGACGAGGTGGCCGCCCTGCTCGACATTCCCGACGGCTACCTCCAAACCTGCCTGATCCCGGTGGCCTACTTGTTGGGGGACGACCTAAAGCCCCCCGCCCGCAAAGGCCCCGACGAGATCATCGCCTGGAACCGCTGGTCCTAAACCGCTCCGCTAACCCCACCCCAAGGCCACTAATATCCCCCTCGGAGGGATGGCAGAGCGGACGATTGCAACGGCCTTGAAAGCCGTAGGGCCTTCCGGGGTCCCGGGGGTTCGAATCCCCCTCCCTCCGCTTTGGGGCGTCCAACAGACGCTCGGTCAGTCCATCTGGATCGCGGCGGCGATGACCTTCGAGAGCTTCAGCCACGACGACGCCCACCCGATTTCAACACAAGCCCAACATTACGTAGATTCAGCGCGCTTAGTGGAGCACTATGGCACATTGGCCCGAATGCCAAGGACAATCAAGCTGCGGTATTCGCCTACTGCCACCTCAAGATGCCGAGGCGCACCGCGGTGACCACGGCTTGGAGCTTGTTCTGAGCATCGAGCTTCTGACGGAAATTGCGAATGTGGTTGAGCGCAGTGTGCTCGCTGACCCCGATCTCAGCCGCAATTGCCGCGGTGTCCTTGCCCAATGCCACCAGATGCAATACCTCTACCTCCCGCGGCGTTAGCCTCCCCGCGCCGCCCGGGTCGGCAATGACTACCGGATCTTCAGATTCTGCTCCCTGATCGTCGTCAGCCAAATACAAGAGCAGAGGTGCGCCGCGTTCGACATCCAGCACCAACATGGGCGTCAGCGAGATCGGGTTGGATGTCCCCGATGCACCCTCTGCCGGCCGGTTGAGTGCTTCCAATACCTGGCCGGTGGTCATGGCCTCTACGAGTGCCCCGACGTCCTGATCCCCAGAAGCAAATCTCAGGGGATCGAGGTCGGGATCTACCTCGCCGCAGTAACGACCCCTTACCTCATCGGCTGAGTATCCGAATATACGCTCTGCGCTTTGGTTCCAGAACACAATGGTCTGATCCGAAGACACTGCGTAAACTCCGAACCTAGATGTTGCAAACAATTGGAAGATGTCATCAAGCGTCACAAGCGCTCACCCAAGAAATACCATCGGAACAAGAAAAAGAGAGATTAGTTGGGCCTTGCAATCGACAAGGAATTTAGCCAGATAGAAACAGCAAAAATCGGATACAAGACAATTTGAACGTACCCAATTGAACCACCAAGTGTTTCAACGTCATTTATTACTTCGTTGCTGTGGAATATGAGCGTCCAATGATCTGCTCATAAGCGGGTAATGGCTCATCTTGCCTAAACAATGCCCCCTAGTTTTAGTCATATAACATTTGTGAAGCCGGGAAGAAAGAGAGGCTGAAGACAATGACCGTCCCCGCATGGTCCCAACCCCGCGTCGCCATCGTGACTGGTGGCGGCTCCGGCATCGGCGCGGCCGTAAGCCGGCGGTTGGCCGCTGACGGCGCCGCCGTCGCCGTTTTCGACCTCGATGGCCAATCGGCCGCCGAGACCGCCGCGATCATCGAGGGTGCGGGCGGCAGCGCCATAGCAGTGGCTTGCGACGTCGCCATTCGAGCGTCGATCGAGGCCGGGGTCGCCGAGACCTCCGACAAGCTTGGAAGCCCGACGATTCTGATCAACAACGCCGGCATTACTCCCTTCGAGCGCTTCCTTGAGATCTCCCGGAAGTCGTTCGAACAGGTGATGGCCGTCAACCTGCGGGGCACCTTTGAGTTCTGCCAAGTGGTCATCCCCCACATGATTGAAGAGGGTTGGGGCCGCATCGTGAATATCTCTTCTTCAAGCGCGCAGACCGGGAGTTTCGGCCAGACGCACTACTCGGCATCCAAGGCAGCAGTGATCGGCTTGACCAAATCGCTGGCCCTAGAGTTCGGCCGCAAGGGCATTACCGTCAACGCCATTCCCCCCAGCTTCATCGAAACACCCTCGCTTCACCGGGCTGCCGATGGCGGCCAGCTAGGCGACGGAATCGATCAGCACATCCCCACCACCCCGGTGCGCCGAGTGGGCCAGCCCGATGACATCGCGGCGGCCTGCGCCTATCTGTGCCGCGACGACTCCGGATACGTCACCGGCCAAATACTCGGCGTGAACGGCGGCCGGGTCATCGGCTGACCTCTAGGCCAAGCAGGGCAATAGCCTGAACCCGGCAGCAGCACGCTGCAAAAAGCACAACCATGAACCTGCGACGACTCCTCAAGAGCCACTTGGCGCCCTACCGCCGGGCGATCGTGTTCGTGCTGGTACTTCAGGCCGGTCAAACCACCGCCGGCCTGTTGCTGCCCGGACTGAACGCCACCCTCATCGACGAGGGCGTACTCCTCGGCGATCAGGCTGTGATCTGGCGAATGGGCGTCATCATGTTGCTGGTCTCTTTCGTGCAGGTCGGTCTGCTTACCGGGGCAGTCTGGTACGGGTCGAAGGTGGCCATGGCGTTCGGCCGCGACGTGAGGCGCGATGTGTTCGACCGGGTCACGCGCTACTCAACCCGGGAGATCGGACGATTCGGCACCCCGTCGCTCATCACCCGCATCACCAATGACACCCACCAGATCCAAACGTTGACGGCGATGGTGGCCACCATGATGATCACCGCCCCGCTAACCATGATCGTCGGCATCGTGCTCGCCGTTCGAGAAGACGCCGGGCTGTCGGTGCTGCTGTGGGTGGTCATCCCACTCGAGATCATCGTCATGGGCTCGATCATCGCCGCGATGAACCCGGCGTTCCGGAAGATGCAGGAGCGCATCGACCGGGTCAATGCCGTGCTGCGCGAGCAGATCACCGGGGTTCGTGTGGTGCGGGCCTTCACCCGCGAACCGGTGGAAAGCGCCCGATTCGCCGAAGCCAACGATCGCCTAACCGCTACATCGATGCGGGCAGCCCGGCTCATGGCCGCCACCTTTCCCGCGGTCACACTGCTGGTGAACCTGTCAAGCGTGGCCCTTTTGTGGATCGGCGCCGACCGCATTGAAGACGGATCGACCCAGATCGGTTCGCTGGTGGCCTACATCACCTATCTCCTCCAGATACTCCTCGCCGTCACCATGGCCGCCTTCATGGTGTCGATGATCCCCCGGGCCGCGGTGGCCGCGGAGCGCATCGTCGAAGTGCTCGACACCGAATCGTCGGTGGTCCCGCCGGCCAATCCCATCGGAGAGTTCCCCCGACCCGGGACCGTGGAGTTCCGCGGAGTCGGCTTTCGCTATCCCGGCGCAGAGCACGCCGTGCTCGACAACGTGGCGTTCACCGCCCTTCCGGGAGAGACCACCGCCATCATCGGGTCGACCGGCTCCGGGAAGACGACGCTGTTGACCCTCGCCGCCCGCCTGGCCGATGCCAGCATCGGCGAGGTCTCTGTCGGCGGTGTGGATGTCCGCCGGCTCGACCAGACCCTTCTGTGGCAGACCATCGGCTACGTGCCCCAGCGGGCCTACCTGTTCAGCGGCACGGTGGCCTCCAATCTCCGATATGGACGCCCCGAGGCCACCGATGGCGAGTTGTGGGAGGCCCTGGAGGTCGCCCAAGCCGACGGATTCGTCCAGTCCATGCCCGACGGGCTGGCCAGCCCCATCAACCAAGGGGGCACCAACGTTTCCGGCGGCCAGCGCCAACGGCTGTCCATAGCCCGTGCGCTGGTGGCCCGACCGGCCGTCTACCTGTTCGACGACTCGTTCTCGGCCCTCGACCTCGCCACCGAGGATCGGCTCCGCCGGGCCCTCGAACCCCACACCCGCAACGCCGCCGTGTTGGTGGTGGCCCAGCGCATCTCCACCATCGAGACCGCCGACCAGATCATCGTCCTCGAAGGGGGAATCGTGGTCGGCCAGGGGCGCCACGACGAACTGCTCAGCACCTGCCCCACCTACGCCGAGATCGTCTCCTCCCAGAGGGGAGGTGAGGCTGCATGAGCCAGGATGAACCAGGCGACATCGTGCCCGGCGACCAACCCCATACCGGCGAGCCCGGCAAAGGCGAGTCAGACGACGAGCAAGCCGACCAAGAAGCCCTCCAGACGTTTGGGCGCGAGGCCATGCGCTACTCCGGCCGCATGGGCGCGCCCATGCCCGCGGAGGCCACCCGCAACTTCCGGGGCACCGTTCGCCAGCTGGCCAAGATCACCGGGCGGGAGACACCGGTGCTGATCCTGGTGATCGTGCTGGCGGTGATGAGCGTGAGCCTCACCGTTATCGGTCCCTGGCTCCTCGGCGGGGCAACCGACATCATCGTGAGCGGGGTTCGCGAGGGCAGCATCGACACCAACCGGCTCCGGGATCGGCTGCTCACCATTGCCGGGGTGTTCGGGGCGGCGTGGGTGTTCGGCTATTCCCAGACGTACCTGCTCACCGGGGCGCTCCAGCGGTCGATGTTCCGACTGCGAGAGACGATCGAGGCCAAACTCCACCGCCTGCCCCTGTCCTATGTCGACCAGCACGCCCGGGGCGACCTGCTCAGCCGAGTCACCAATGACATCGACAACCTCACCCAGAGCCTCCAGCAGACCATCAACCAAATCCTCACTTCGCTGCTGACCCTGGTGGGAGTGACGGTGATGATGCTGACGGTGTCGCCGTTGCTGGCGCTGGTGGCCTTTGTGACCGTACCGCTGTCGTTGATGGCCACCCGCCTGTTCGCCCACCGGGCCCGGCCCCGATTCCTCCGCCAGTGGCGGACCACCGGCGCGCTCAACGCCCAGGCCGAGGACGTGGTCAGCGGCCACGCCATCGTCACCGCGTTCGGCCGCCAAGACCAAGAGCGCCGGCGCTTCAAAACCGAGAACGACCAGCTCTACGACGCCAGCCAATCGGCCCAGTTCCTGTCGTCCACCATGCAGCCGGTGATGATGCTTATGGGCAACCTCCAATTCGTGGCCGTCGCCGTGGTCGGCGGGCTGCGCATCTCCAGCGGGGCCATCACCATCGGCGACATGCAGGCGATGATCCAGTACACCCGGCAGTTCGCCATACCGATCCAGTCGCTGGCCTCGATGGCCGCTACTTTCCAGTCGGGCATTGCCTCGCTGGAGCGGGTGGTGGAGCTGCTCGAAGTCGACGAGATCAGCCCCAACCCCGAGCCGGTGCCCGACCCGCCGCCCACCGCCGGGCGAGTGGTGTTCGACGACGTCCACTTCTCCTACGAACCCGAGAAGCCCCTGATAACGGGGCTCAACCTCACCGCCGAGCCGGGCCAGACGGTGGCCATCGTCGGCCCGACCGGGGCGGGCAAGACCACGCTGGTCAACTTGCTTTTGCGGTTCTACGAACTGGATGGCGGGCGGATCATCCTCGACGGACGCGACATCACATCACTGCCCCGCCACGAGCTGCGCTCCAAGTTCGGCATGGTGCTCCAAGACACCTGGCTGTTCGGAGACACCATTTGGGAGAACCTCCGCTACGGCAACCCCGACGCCACCGACGCCCAGATCCTCGAAGCCGCCCGGGTCACCTATGTAGACCGCTTCGTCCACTCGCTACCCGATGGGTTCGACACCGTCATCAACGACGAGGGCGACAACATCTCCGCCGGGCAAAAGCAGCTCCTCACCATCGCCCGTGCCTTCCTCGCCGACCCCGCCATTTTGATCCTTGATGAGGCCACCTCGTCGGTGGACACCCGCACCGAAGTGCTGATCCAAGAGGCCATGAACGCGCTGCGGGCCGACCGCACCAGCTTCGTGATCGCCCACCGCCTGTCCACCATCCGGGGCGCGGACACCATCGTGGTGATGGACGGCGGCCGCATCGCCGAACAGGGCTCCCACGACGAGCTCCTAGCCCGCGGCGGCCCCTACGCCGACCTCCACGCCGCCCAATTCGCCGGCGAAGCAACTTGATCGCTGGCCGACGAGCGCAATACCCGCGAAATGGCGGAGGGGGTGGGATTCGAACCCACGGTGACTTGCGCCACACACGCTTTCCAAGCGTGCCGATTCGGCCGCTCTCGCACCCCTCCGGGAGTTAGGAAATTTACCGCACACCGACGGGCGGTCCTGCACCGATAGCAGCTAGCCTGGCTTCATCTGGGCCGTGGGCCCGGTTTGGAAAGTGATGGTCGGGTCCTGTGCAACGCCAGCCCGTGAACCGAGTCAGGGCCGGGAGGCAGCAGCTCTCAGCGGATCCTGGGGTGTGCCGCAGACCGCCTGGCCATCACTTTCGAGACCGGGCTGCATCCCCAGCTTGAGCCTTGTTGTCGCTCAGCCTGAGTAAAGTCGGCGCAATGGCCCATCAGGCACTGTATCGACGCTACCGGCCAGCTTGTTTTGGCGAGCTGCGCGGGCAAGAGGCCGTCGTTCGAGCCCTTCAAAACGCGGTCCAACAGGGACGGGTGGGCCATGCCTACCTGTTCAGCGGCCCTCGGGGCACCGGCAAAACCAGCACCGCCCGCATTCTGGCCAAGGCCCTCAACTGCACCGACTTGAGCAGCGAAGGCGAACCCTGCGGCCAATGCCAGTCCTGCCTCGACGTCGCCAACAACACCTCCTACGACTTGATCGAGCTAGACGCCGCCTCCAACAACAAGGTGGACGACATCCGCGACCTCATCTCCCGGGTGGCGATGGGCAGTCCCGGCAAAGCCAAGGTGTATGTGCTGGACGAGGTCCACATGCTCACCCCCGGCGCCGAAAACGCCCTGCTGAAGACGCTCGAAGAGCCCCCCGACCACGTCGTGTTCGTGCTGTGCACCACTGAGCCCCACAAGGTGGTGCCCACCATCCGCAGCCGCACCCAGCACTTGGGGTTCAACCTCATCGACGGCGACGTGCTCGCCGACCACGCCCGCTGGGTTGTCGAACAGGCCGGGCTGGAGGTTGATGAAGACGCCATCGACCACGCTGTTCATCGAGGGGCTGGTTCGGCTCGCGACACGCTGTCGGCTCTCGACCAGATCGTTGCTGCCGGCGGGGTCGCCGATCGAGTTGATGCGGTGGACGCCATCGTCGATGCCTTGGGAGGCCAGGACTACGGCCCCGCGTTCGTCTCTGTCCACGAGGCCCTGCGGTCGGGACGGGAGCCCAGGATCATCGGGGAGGCCCTGCTCGATCTTCTCCGCAACGCCTTCTTGAGTGCGATGGGCGCCGATTTGAGCTATCTCACCGACGCCCAGCAGGAGAGCGCTCGGGCCACAGCGGCCAAGATCCCCCCCGCGGGGCTCACCAGGGCACTGGAAGTGTTGGGGACGGCCCTGGTGGACATGCGCCAAGCCCCCGATCCGCGGGTCGACCTAGAGGTGGCCTTGGGACGGCTCACCCGGCGCGATCTGGACACCGACATCAATGCGGTGTTGGAACGTATCGAGCGGCTGGAGCGTCAAGGGCCGCCCACACCTGCCGGCTCTGCCAGCAGCGCCCCGGCTGCCCCCCCGTCCGTCCACCGAACCGGAGGCCCCACCAGCGGGCACGAGCGGGCTCGTGCCGCCATCGCCCAGATACAGGCTAAGCAGTCTGAAGCCGAGGCTCGTCCATCGGAATCGGCCGCCGCTAAGGATCCCGACACCGCTGATGATCCCGCCTCAGATCGAGCTCCGCGGCCCACGCTGGGAGCAATGCGGGCAGGAAAAGCATCATCTGCCTCAACCGACAGTCTCTCCGAAGCGGCTTCTCCCCCTGAGCCTGGCGCGGGCAGCGCCGACCCCGATGTATCGCTACCCAGCCGTGAGGAAGTGGTTCTCGCCTGGGGAGACACCATCTTGGCCAACCTGTCGAACAAGGTCCGAGTCCGATTCCAAACCGGTCGATTCTTGGCCAGCGATGCCAGTTGCGTGGTGTTCGCCCTCCCCAATCAGATCCACCTGGACCGCTGCGAAGAAGCCCGCGATGAGGTAGACGAAGCCCTTGGCCAACACTTCGGGCAGCCGGTGGCCATGCGCTTGACCATCGACGACGACAGCACCGCGCCGCCCCCCGATATTCGGCCGGCAACGACCCGAACAACCTCAGCCGACCCCGACGAGGCCGAGGCCTTCGACCCCGACGAGCTCATGGATGAGGAGACCGTCACTCAGGAGGTCATCTCCAACCTCATGGCCGCATTCCCCGACTCCGAGCTCGTCACCTTCGACCCGCCCACCGCCACCGGCCAACAGGGATAGCCGGTCCCAACGTGAGCAGCGTCTACACCGCCCCAGTTCAGGTGCTGATCGATGAATTGGGCCGGCTCCCTGGAATCGGCCCGAAGTCAGCCCAGCGCATCGCCTTTCACCTGCTGAAGGTCTCCCAAGAAGATGCCTTGAGGCTGGCCGAAGCCATCAAGGAAGCCAAAGCGCGGATTCAATTCTGTAAGCGGTGCTTCAATTTCAGCGAGCACACCGAGTGCGAGCTGTGCGCCGACCATCGGCGCGATCCCGCCGTATTGTGCGTGGTGGAAGAACCCCGCGACATCGTGGCGCTGGAGAAGACGAGGGAGTTCCGGGGCCGCTATCACGTGCTGGGCGGTGCCATCAATCCCATCGAGGGCATTGGCCCCGACCAACTCCGAATCAAAGAACTTCTGGGCCGCATCGACGACGAGAACGTCACCGAGGTCATCTGCTGCACCAACCCCAACATCGAGGGCGAAGCCACCGCAATGTATTTGGCCCGGCTCATCGAGCCGCTCGGGGTGGCCGTTACCCGAATCGCCAGCGGTCTCCCGGTGGGCGGCGATCTGGAGTACGCCGACGAGCTCACCCTCAGCCGGGCCTTGGAAGGACGCCAGCGCATCAACGCCATCTGAGTCGACCAGCCTTTGGACACAAGACACCGCCTTAGCGAGCCGGGCGGGGGGCATTGGGAACCGACACGCATAAGGCGGTGCTTGTTTGTTTCAATTACATTACAAAGATGACGAATCAAAGTCAAGTCATCGGAGGATCGTAATAATCAAACCCTTACTAGAAGGGCGTCTCCCTGGCCTCCACCGCCGCATAGTGCAGCCGCCCCCACCCCGCCGCCCCGGCGACGCAGCTCGTGCATCAGCGAGAGGACGATGCGGTTTCCGCTGGCCCCGATGGGGTGCCCCAAGGCAATGGCACCTCCGTTCACGTTCACCACGTCGTCGGAAATTCCCAGATCGGCCATGGAGGCCAGAGCCACCGCCGCGAACGCCTCGTTGATCTCGAACAGGTCCACGTCGCCCAAGCTCATATCGGCCGACTTGAGCGCCTGGAAGATGGCCCGCGACGGCTGGGTGAGCAGCGAGGGATCAGGTCCTGCTACCTGTCCGTAGCCCACATAAGTCCCAAGCGGCTCCACCCCGAGCTGTTCGGCCCGCTCCCGGCTGGCCACCACCACCGCACTGGCCCCATCGGAGATCTGGGAGGCGTTTCCCGCGGTGATGTTGCCCGATTCGGCAAACGCCGGCCGCAACCGACCAAGAGCCTCCGCGCTGGCGTCGGGCCGAATCCCTTCGTCGGCCGACACCGACACCGGATCGCCTCGGCGCTGGGGCACATCCACTGCTACCAGCTCGTCGTCGAACAAGCCCGCACTTGCCGCGGCCGCGGCCCTCTGGTGCGACTGCGCCGAGAACGCGTCCTGGGGCTCGCGGGGAAGTCCGCTTGACGCCGCATACTTCTCGGTTCCTGTTCCCATCGCGCAACGGTCGAAGGCACAGAACAGCCCGTCGTACATCATGGAGTCCACCAAGTCGCCGTCCCCCAGGCGATAACCCTCCCGAGCCTTAGTCAGCAGGTAGGGCGCCTTGGTCATGGACTCCATCCCCCCGGCCACCACGATCTCGGCATCACCAGCCGAGATCATCTGATGGGCCAGATAGACGGTGTTGATTCCCGACAGGCACACCTTGTTCACCGTGGTGGCCGGCACCGTCATGGGTATTCCCGCCCCCACTGCGGCTTGGCGGGCGGTGGCCTGGCCCTCTCCGGCCAGCAGCACCTGGCCCATGAACACGTAGTCCACCTGCTCGGGAGACACCCCGGCTCGGTCCAGTGCGGCCCGAATGGCCCGCGCCCCCAAATCAGTTCCCGACAATGACGCAAATCCGCCCGACATCTTCCCGATGGGGGTCCGGGCCCCGGCCATAATCACCGTCTCGCTCATTGCATCCCCTTTGCAAGTTCGTCTCCGCTGCCGAACAGGATACGGTCAGGGCGTGCGGATCCACTTGGTCGACGGCACATACGAGCTGTTCCGCTACCACTTCTCTCCCGGCAATCGCGACCCACAGCGAGGTGCGGCCCGAGGGGTGGTCCACAGCATGCTCGCATTAGTCGACGACGGGGCCACCCACGTCGGAGTGGCCACCGACCAAGAGATCGAGTCGTTCCGCAACGAGCTGTGGCCCGACTACAAGACCGGGGAGGGAGTTCCGCCCGAGCTGATGGCCCAATTTCCTCTGGTTGAAGAGGCACTGGTCGCCGCTGGATTCTGTGTTTGGCCCATGGTCGAGCACGAGGCCGACGACGCCATGGGGGCTGCCGCCCGCAAAGCCGCCCTCAATTCAAGCGTGGAGCAGGTGCTGATCTGTACTCCCGACAAAGACCTGGCCCAATGCGTCACCGCCGACGGACGCATCGTGCAATACGACCGCCGCCAGCAAAAGCTCATCGACCACGACGGGGTGGTGGACAAATTCGGGGTGCTCCCTGAGTCGATCCCCGACTATCTGGCCTTGGTGGGCGACACTGCTGACGGCTTCCCCGGACTGCCTGGATGGGGGGCCAGATCCACCGCGACAGTGCTGGCCCACTACATCCATCTGGAGAACATCCCCGACGCCGTGGGCCAGTGGGAAGTGAGCGTTCGGGGCTCGGCCAAGCTGGCCGCCACCCTGGCCGAGAACCGGGAGCTGGCCATGCTGTTCCGCACTGTGGCCACCATTGTCGACACCGTCCCAACATTCGACCGCCTCGACGAGTTGGCCTGGACTGGTCCGACAGCCCAATTCCCCGAGTTGATGGGCAGAATGGGTGGCGAGCACCTGGTCGAGCGGGCCGAGAAGTTGATGGCCCGGATCGGGCAAGGCTGAAAGGAAAGGATGCCCATGCGCACTGCGGTCACTGAGATGTTCGACATCGAGTTTCCGATCTTCGCCTTCACCCACTGCCGCGACGTGGCTGCCGAGGTCAGCCGGGCGGGCGGGCTGGGAGTTTTGGGCGTTGTCGGACACAGCGACGAGAACCTGGACACCGACCTGGCCTGGATCCGGGAGCAAGTGGGCGACCGGCCCTTCGGCGTCGACCTCATCGTCCCCGCCCGGTATGAGGGCGCCGACCAAGGCGGGCTGGACACCGACCAAGTGAAGGCGCTCATTCCCGAGGAGCATCAGCAGTTCCTCGACGAGATGCTCGACCGCTACGGCGTGCCCCCGCTGCCCGACGACGACGGTCCGACCCAGAACTGGGGCCCCGCGGCCCCGCTGTCGGGCCGCCGAGCCGATCGCCAGCTGGAGATCGCCTTGGCCTACGAGCCCGCCTTGGTGGCCAACGCGCTGGGCCCTCCGCCTCCGGAGATGATCGCCCAGAGTCAGGCCGCCGGGGCCAAGGTGGCTGCCCTGGCCGGCCGGGGGGTACACGCCGAGCGCCATGTGGCGGCCGGTGTCGATCTCATCATCGCCCAGGGCTACGAAGCCGGCGGCCACACCGGCGAAATCGGCTCGATGGTGCTCATTCCCGAGGTGGTGGACGCGGTGGCCCCCGTGCCGGTGTTAGGCGCCGGGGGCATCGGCCGAGGCCGCCAGATGGCCGCGGCCATGGCGCTGGGCGCCCAGGGAGTGTGGTGTGGATCGGTGTGGCTGGCCACCGAAGAAGCCGAAACCAGCCCGGCGGTAAAGCAGAAGTTCCTGGCTGCCGCATCATCGGACACCGAGAGGTCCCGCACCCTCACCGGCAAGCCGGCCCGGATGCTGCGATCAGCCTGGACCGAGGAGTGGAACCGAGACGACACTCCCGATCCGCTGCCCATGCCCTTGCAAATCATCTTGACCGGTGAGGCCCGCCGCCGCATCGACCGGGTGTCCCACCAACCCGATAGCGGCGCCCAGAAACTGGCCAACTATTTCGTCGGCCAAATCGTGGGCACCATAAACCAGGTCCTGCCCACCCGCCAGGTGGTCTACAACCTCGTCGAAGAATTCATTACGGCGATCGAGTCCCTCACAACTCAACTCGACGACGGGTAGAGCAGCTCCAAGGCCTCGTCAATCGACGTCGCCCGGCGAATGATCCCGGCTTTGCTCTGCTTGACAAAGCCAACCTCGACCAGCCGGCCGTGAAACCCAACCAGCGATTCCCAAAACCCGTCATCGTCCAACAGCACCACCGGCTTGTGCCGCCCACCCTGGTGCAATCCCAACTGGGTCCAAGTGGCCGCCTCGAACAACTCCTCCATCGTCCCCAACCCGCCCGGTAGCGCGCAGAACCCATCGGAGAGCGAATACATGAGCTGCTTGCGCTCGTGCATGTCGTCCACCAGATGAAGCTCGGTCAGACCTTGGTGAGCCACCTCGATCTCGTCCAAGAACTTCGGAATAACCCCGATCACCTCACCCCCCGCGCCCATCACCGCGTCGGCCATGACTCCCATCAAGCCCACTCGCCCCCCACCAAAAACCACCCCAATCCCCTCACCAGCCAACCGCCGCCCCAAATCAGCGGCCAACGAGGCGTAACCCGGCTCAGTCCCCAAAGAAGAACTACAAAACACCGCCACCCGCCGCATTGACCCAGGCACCAATCCACTATACCGCACGCTTCCTTCGTAGCGATCCTCTCCTTACCCCGAAGATTCCTGACTGCCACCTATCCACACCTGATAGAGATTCCGCAAGTCCCATCGCCGCTCTTCAGAATATGGAAGACTAAATAACAAGCGTAAACTGTTTGGGCCTGTCAGGTTCGGAGCAGAAGTGCTGTCGATCTTCCAGAACATCTCTTTTTTGGCTTCCTGGGAATATGAGCTAGTGAACGGAACCAACTTCTTCACGTCCAACACTTTACCGTTGTCATCCAGCATAGCTACATAAGCCAGCAGTGTGTCAGTAGCATGAAAAGCAATCTGAGACCCCAAGCTAGGATGTGAATCGGGAATTTCTACCTCAGCATATAGTTCTACGAAATTGAAAGGAGGCTTTTCTGGCTCACCATCTGATGATTCAAATGTTACAGTGCATCCATCAGATAGATCTTCATACTGCGTTTGTTCTAGACACAATACACCGCTATATCTGTCCAAATATGTGCGTAGGGATATGTGTTGATGAGGAGATTTAAATGCACCGTCGACAGTGATATCAAAATGCCGATATTCTTCTGAAAATTGCATGTGAGTCCCTAATTGAGCAGTGGAGTCATCCGTATGAACCGTACCTTGATTGTAACCGTTAATTAGGAAAGAGCGACTAATGTCTACTTGTTGAGAGAATTTGCCCATAACTTCTATGCTTAATTGAGAAATCGGGATAGAACCCTTCCAACCCCCAAGAAAGATTTCAAATGGAGCACGTTCTCCTGGTTGAAGGGTCAGCGGCCAATGCCATTGTTCACTTGCTTCTGGACGATCTATTGTCTTAGCTTTTACTACTATATCTCTGGCAAACAATTCACTGGACAAGTTGTAGATCAACCCGCGTACAAATCCATCTTCCGCGGAAACTGTATCCATTACTACTTCCACAGAATCACTTGATTCCTGACTTGACTCCAGTTTGCCAAAGAATCCATAATATCCCAGCGTGTGATCAATAACTTCTATTCTAGCGGGACTAACTACTCTATACTTTTCTCGTGTTAAACCTCCTCCCCTGTCGCAAGAATTCCCAGTCCATTGAGGGGACTCCAACAAGACATTACTTACTTTCGTTTCTGCCGTTCTATCATTCTCTTCGCGTGAAGATAAATTAGACTTCCCAACCCAAATAGGGCCTTTAGAATTCACATAACCGACGTAGTCGTCATATGGTGGAGAGTATTCATTGGAAAAGGTACGAACACCGTCTACAACTTCGGGATATATCAGAGGTATCAATAAAACAATATAACTTGAGTCAACAGCCTTCGAAGTAGCGGCTTTGAAATCATTGTGCGGAAGAATCTGTCCTATCATGCTGGCGCTGTTTTCCTCATTTTGTAGTCTAAACGGTATTAATTCTCGTACATCAAGCACATCACCATATGCGATTATCGCTTGATAGATCTTGACATCATTTATGGCATGGTGCATGTCATCATCATATATATTAGGAAATACGGTTTCAGGCACATAGTACAGATCGGACGATTCAAGAGGTATGAACTTGGATGCTACAGCGTCTATGTCATTGTCTAATACCAAGTTAGTTGGAAATATATATTCAAAACTGTCCTTACTGATCAAACTAGTTCCTCTAGCATTTGTGAAATATTCATCCCATTGTTCCAAAGAAAATAACCGCTCATCATATACTATAAGATGCGGATTGACACCACCGATATGAAAGTCCACAGAACGATCAAAGTTCCTCGCAAAGGCTCGACTTATGTCTGCAACACCTACAAAATCAGCATTGACGCTACCATGTACGTTTCCTTTCGGTTCCCGAAGACGTGACCTCTCTCCACTCCTGCTATCAAACGCGTTAACATATTCTGGATCTAGGTATGTAGTATCCCAAGTCAATTCAATTTCATAAGGCGCATACTCCCCAGGCATCATTGTGAGCGGCCAATTCCAACTCGCTGTATGATATCCGTCTTTAGATTGCAGGGTAACCACGACATTAGTAGCATACTGACTGTCGGACAAGTTATGGACTAATCCTCGCGCCACACAGTTCCTAATACTAAGAGAATCAAGCACCACTTCATCTTTGGGCTCTGACGGTAGGTCTATTTTGAAGGTATAATAGGGGTTATTGAGAATATCAATATCTAGCTCAGAACTCACCAGTTCTTCTTTGAAAGCAGTTAATTCAGTTGGAAGAGGAGATTCTCCTTCTGTAAACGGGGTCGCTTTGGCCTTAAGATCGTCCATTGAGGTGGCTACAGTTGGAATTGGTGTAACGTCTTTAGAAACGATTATATCTGTCTTAAATACTGTATTTTCGACGGATTGATCAGACTGTTCCCCGTCGCAGCCAACAACGACCAACAATATTGCCGTTGCGAATACAATTGCAGTTATCAACACTTTATTTGTGTGTGTAACGGGAGAAGTCACAGACTAATCCAATTGCAATACACCACCGATGTCCCGAACACTATATATGACTCGCAACTCTCAACTTGGAGACTGTGTCTATCCTGTTCTGTATTGCCCTCCCGATAAGACACCGAGTCATTGAACCAGCCTTCCACTACCATGCGGTCATTTGAGAAATCATGATTGTTGATCTCAGAACCAAATGGCTTGTAGGTGGCCTCTGCGCAATCGTCCTTTTTGCCATCATTATAGGCAACCATATCTTGACCTGGACTGCACCGAATATTCTTCCCACTAATTCCTGCTCTAATTATAGTATTACCGGCATTTACTGCATCTGAAGGCCAAGTCTCTAAATTCGTGGAATTGGGCCATACTTTGGGCCAGACTGCGTATATTATGTCGCTCTCAGAGTCGGTGAAAGACAAAAATGCCATCGGATAAGGTGTAGTACTAGCCTTCCAATTGATTTCATCCTTCTCTGTCTGTTCATTCGTCTTGATCTCTATAACCTGGTAGTCAGATGTATAACCTTGCCCAGTTGCCAGATCGTATAGATAACAAGGCATCGTACTTTCTTTGGAAGTCCATCGACATGTCTGTTCCTTTATTCCTCCATCTACTTCCTCAAGACTATTGATTCTTATATTCAATTTATTTGAGTTGTATATACTAGTTAGTTTTCCGACGTATGTATTATAGCATTTATCAGATTTATAGTCCTCAGGTTTATCGTCCTCGCAACCATGCCAACTTTCGAAGGCTTTTCTGAGTTTGCTTTCGCCAACAACATCCCGACAATAGCCCTCCAACAAGAACTTGGCTACTTCCAGTCCGCCAATCCTTATATCTGCCCGCTGAGCATGGTTCATCTTCATTGTCTCAGGAGTGAAGATATCCAGTTGCCACAGACCAGTTCCTGAACTCCAGTGAGCTCCACGATTTTCACTGTCGTTCTCATATGGCTCGATGCGAGGTTCCATATATGCAAAGAGTCTTTCATTTAGGCTTTTAGTTTGATTACCGTGTGTTTGCTGTTGGTGGGAAAGATTGTCCCATCGAGACAAACTCATAGGCGAAGGTGCGTTCATTGACAGTTCGTGAACTGGAATTGATAACATCATTGCTGCAAGTTGTATTCTTGTTATTATTTTCCCTGGGGTACCGCATACGACTTGTTCCGTTGAATTGGAGCTACTGAGATTCAATATCGCTTGACCGGCGACATGGAGTACCCCTTTAACTGTCCCTTTGGTAAAACTGTACATTCCGGTGTTGGCCACATGACTGTCCTTTATAGGGGGAAGCGTCACCATGTTGCAGGTGGTTCTTGTTGCCCATCCTTTGGGGGTCCATGCTTCGACGGCTATTTTGTAGGTGGTTCCTTCTGCTAGCTCGGTGAAGGTGTGCGATGTGGCGTTGGTGATTGTCCACTCTGGTTTGGCCAGGTCCCGGTCGCGGGTTATCCGGTAGTAGGTGGCGCCGTT